>CAADIZ010000027.1_pt1 | contig 207070 bp, 199 predicted proteins | sample 2381461 | NCBI WGS metagenome assembly CAADIZ01 (sample SAMEA5147531, study PRJEB30075) | plant metagenome | biome: Evergreen rainforest; feature: Forest; material: Leaf | place: Madagascar | collected 2016-11
TTGGCTCCCGCTGTGCCCGATAAATACCGCCTGACTACCCTGAGCTTGAACTGCTCGTCGTACTTCGCCATGCAAAAACCCCCGAAGGTTGGATTTCGTCCAACTTTCGGGGGTCAGTTCACCAGGTGGCGCTTTTTAGGAAAGGAGCAAAACCAGATGGCCCGACCCAAACTGATCCGCCAGCCTGTTGTTGATGGTGGAAACTTGCCAGCAGTTGAAGCGCAGATCCGCGAAGCGATGGGGCGTATCGACTATGACCTGCCCTATGACCGCGAGCGTGTTGTGCAGGAAGCCCGGTTCTATATGGCGCAGAGCGCTGAGGCGATGCTGGAAGCTGGCCGTCGCCTGCTGGTGTTGAAGGAAAACGAACCTCACGGTGAATTTACCGAGATCGTGCAGGAGCGCTTGGGAATCCCACAACGCACCGCCCAGCGCATGATGCAGTCGGCCGTGAAGTTCTTGCTCAATCCTGCGCTGGAAGGCAAGGCGCCGCTGGCCAGGTTGGGAAAGACCAAACTGTTCGAGTTGTTGACCGAAGATGACGAAGACCTGGCTGTTCTCGCGGAGGGGGGCACGCTGGCCGGCCATACCTTGGACGAGATCGAGCAGATGACCAAGCGGGAGCTGCAGGAAGCCCTGCGAGAAGCCCGCGAGGAAACCAAGGCCGCTGAGGAACGCATCGCGGCCAAGGACAAGGTCATCCAGAAGGTACGGCGCGACATGCGCCAGGTCGCCGACGCCACGCCGGACGAGGAGCTGGAACGGCTCATGGCCGAAGTCACTGACATCACGAACGAAGCCGTTGGTCTTGTTCGCGGCAACCTGCGCAACGCACTGATGGCCCTGAACAACCACGGCGACGCGCCCAATACCGTTGTGATGGCGGGCTTGGTCGGCCAGGTCATGGCGGACTGCCGTACGCTCTTGGCCGAGTTCAGCCTTCCCGAGGTCGCGCCCGACGACGAAACCGCCTGGGCCACGAAGGGATAAACATGGCGCAGCGTTCCCCCGCTATGACGCAGCGCTTGGTCGAGGTCGCGGCCCTCGCGGACCGTGTCGGCCACGGCCGCAAGGAGGGCGTTTACGTCGCAGCTTGCGCCGAACTGGGCATCAGCCGCCCCACACTGTTACGCGCGCTCGGAGAGGTTGCCTTGCGTGCGCCGCGCCGCCGCCGCAGCGACGCTGGCAAGGTCGCGCTGCCGCGGCGGGAGGCGGTCGTTATCAGCGCATTGCTGATGGAGAGTCACCGCAAAAACAGTAAGCGGCTGCTGTCCATCGGCCAAGCGGTGGAAATCCTGCGGGCCAACCCGTCGGAGGGCGTGCGTGCCGAGTGTGTCGACACCAGCACCGGAGAGGTCAAGCCATTGTCGGATAGCGCAGTCACCCGTGCTTTACGTCATTATGGTCTGCATCCCGATCAATTGCTCCAACCCTCCCCGGCAGTAGAGCTGCGTAGCCTACATCCCAATCACGTATGGCAGATCGACGCCAGCATGTGCGTGCTGTACTACCTGAACGCCCGCACCGAACAGGAATCTGGCTTGCAGGTGATGGAGCGGGATCGGTTCTACAAGAACAAGCCGAAGAATCTCAAGACAATCGAAAACGACCGGGTCTGGTCCTATGAAGTGACGGACCACAACAGCGGCGCTATCCAGCTTACTTACGTCCTGGGTGCCGAGAGCGGCGCGAACCTCTCCGAATCGTTCATCCAGTTCATACAGCAGCACGAAGGTGAGCCGTTCTATGGTGTCCCGCTGATTCTCATGATGGACATGGGTAGCGCCAACACCAGCGGGCTTTTCACGAACTTGGCGCGGCGTCTGGACGTGCAGGTCATTCCCCACGCTGTCGGCAATGCCCGTGCCACAGGCCAGGTCGAGAAGGCACGCGACATCATCGAACGAAGCTTTGAGCCAGGGCTCAAGCTGCAGCGGGTCGATGGCCTGGACATGCTTAACGCCAAAGCCCGGCTGTGGTCGCGCTGGTACAACGAGACGAAGGTCCACTCCCGCCACGGTCGCACACGGTTTGCACAATGGATGACGATTGGCGCAGATCAGTTGCGCGTGGCGCCGCCCATTGAGCTTTGCCGCGAACTGCTCACCCATGCGCCCGTCAAGCGCAAGGTCAACGACTACCTGCGCGTGGAGTTCAAGGGCCGACAGTTCGACGTCTCGTCTGTGCCGCGGATCATGGTGGGAGAGAGCGTTCACGTCACCTACAACCCGTACCGCAGCGACCAAGCCTACATCATCGACACCGACGCCGAGGGTAAGGAGCTGCTGTATCCCGTAGCCCTGGTGCAGCGCGACGATGCGGGCTTTGCGACAACTGCGAATGTCATTGGGGAAGATTACCGGCGCCACGCGGACACCGTGGCGGACATCAATCGCAAGGAAGTCGAACAGGTAGCGATGGACGCGCCCACTCTGGACGCTGCCGCCGCCGCACGCAAGGCCAAGGCGCTGCCTTTCGGCGGACGGGTTGACGCCATGCGCGTTATCGAACAAGCGCCGAAACAAACCTATCTGCCGCGCCGCGGGACAGACCTGCAGGTCGAGACGACGGTTGCTGTCGCTGCGCCTGCGATCTTGACGCACTTCCACGCAGCCACGGAGCTGGCGCGCCGGGGCCTGCAGATGAACCCCGAGCTTGTGGCCACGCTTCGCAGTCTGCACCCCGATGGTGTGCCCGAGCTCGAACTGGATGCGCTGCAGGCGCGTTTGACGGTGCGCGGCGGGCTGCGCGTGGTCGGCGCATCTTGAACCTATAGAGAGGAGGAACCCATGTCGACCGCGATTGCCGCCGTGATGGCTGAACACCAGATCCTGCAGAGCGATTTGGGCCTGGCTATCGGGCTGTCGCGCAGTGCGACCAGCCGCTTCGTGGCTCACGGCGAACTGCCCCGGCGCAATGCCGATCGTGTCCGGCGGGCCGCACTCAATTTCTTCCTGAATCGTGGCATCGACCTGGTACGCCTGCGCGACCTGGTCTTGCCCCCGAAGTTGGCCCCGGGCAACTGCGAATTGCCCGGAGCCGCCCCTGCAACCCCGAAAGCAGTCGAAACCACAGAGGAAGCCCCTATGTTACTGCGTTACGAAGGCCTCATGCCCGCCACGCGCGCGCACTTCAAGCTGCCCCGCAGCCCGTTCCTGGACGACATTGCCAGCCGCGACGACGTCTACCAGTCCAGCAGCACCCGCTATATCCGCGCCGCCCTGATGGACACTGCCATGAACCACGGCTTTGTCGCCGTGGTCGGCGAAAGCGGCGCCGGCAAGTCGATCCTGGTCGAGGAGCTGGAGGAACGCCTGGCCGCAGAGGATCGCAACGTGCTGATCGTCAAGCCGTTCGTGTTGGCGATGGAAGACAACGACCGCACGGGAAAAACCCTCAAGTCGCTGCATATTGCGGAGGCACTGGTCAGCGCTCTCGACCCCACGGTCAAGAATCCAGGTAGTCCCCAGGCCCGTTTTGACCAACTGCGCGAGCTGCTGATCGCCAGTCATCGCGCCGGGCGTCGGCACTTGGTCGTGATTGAGGAGGCGCACTGCCTGCCCCTGGCCACGCTCAAGCATCTGAAACGCTTTCTGGATTTGAAAGTCGGCCTGCGCCGCCTGCTGGGCATTGCGCTGATCGGCCAGCCGGAGCTGGAGACCAAAAAACTTTCCAGCCAGAACCCCGAAGTCCGCGAGGTTGCACAACGCTGCGAGATCATCAACCTGCCGCCTCTCGACGCCGATCTGGAGGGTTATCTGCGGCACAAGTTCCAGCGATTCGAGTTCGATTTCGACCAGGTCTTCGACCGCGACGCCATCGACGCTATCCGCGCGCGTCTGGTCTATCTCCCGCGCGGCGCGAAACCGACAGATGCCGTCAGCATCTGCTACCCGCTGGTCGTCAACAACCTGGTGTCCCGGGCCATGAATGCCGCGGCGCTGGCTGGATGGCCGCGAGTCGATGCACAGGTCATCGCGGGGTGCTGACCATGCGTACCTATGAGATTCGTATCACGCTGCTTGGAGGAGCGCGACGCTGCCTGTCGGGACTGTTCGCCTCGGATTGGGACGCCATCGACGCCGCCATTCTGATCTACCCCAACCTGACCGCCGCGGTGCCGCGGCGCATGAAGTGAGGCTGCTATGACCACCACGATCACCGTTGGACTGACTCTGGTCAACCCTGACGCCATCTCCACCATTCCCGAAATGCGGGCCGAGTTGTACCGCATCCAGAAGGAAACCTTCAGTCTGTCCCTGCAGGCGCATGAAATGGCCGGGATTGTCCAGAGCTTGGCGGCTCGCCTGAACGCGCTGGTTGACGCGCATGAAGCCGGCGACCAGGCCGCGCTCACGCAGCAGCTGCTGGACCTGCAGAACATGCGCAACAAGGAACTGGCCGCCCGCCGGCTTCACTGAATCTCAACGTAAAGAGGAATCCATGGAACATCAAAATATTCCGGCCGGCTACCGCCGGCGCGCCGATGGCACGCTTGTGCCGGAGTCGATGGTCGCACCTATCGACAAGCTGCGCGATCAAACCATCATGGCGCTCATCGACCAGGCCGAGGTCAAGAGCGCCGATCTGGCACGGTTCAAGGCACAGGCATTCTCGGATATCGAGGCGTTCGTCGCGACGAGTCTGGAGGAGTACCAGGTCAAGGCGGGTGGCAAGAAAGGCAACCTCACGCTCATCACCTTCGATGGAAATTACAAGATCGTGCGCCACATCGCCGGGCGCCTGGTCTTCGACGAGCGCCTGCAGGCGGCGAAGGAGCTGCTCGACGAGTTTTTCCGTGAACGTATGGAAGGGCTCGAGATCGACTATGACGATATCCGCCTGCTGGTGAACCATGTATTTCGGGTTGACCAGGAGGGCAAGATCAACGTGGGCGAAGTTCTGGGTCTGCGTCGCATACCGATCACTCACAAGAAATGGCAGCTCGCCATGCAGGCGATCAGCGACAGCGTCATGGTGGCTGGGACGAAGCCCTATGTGCGGTTCTATCGACGCAAGGGCGACTCGGATCAGTACGAGCCGATCAGCCTTGACATCGCGGCGGTGTAACCATGAAACGATTGCTGCAAATCATGCTGGTGCTCTACCTGGTCGTGCTGTTGCCGCTGCTCGCTCTGACGCTGGGCCACTACGTCAAAACGCAGTTTGCGGCGGGTGACGAGATGCCCGTGGTCGAGTTCGAGGCGCCGGGTGTGCGCTGCTTCTCGTTCGGCGGGCAGTTCTCGTGCATCCCAATGGTGGCGCCGATCTACCGGGATCCTGACGAACCGACGGCGATGGCTTGGGGGCTGCTATGAACCGCGATGACGCGCTGCGAAAAATCCGTCGCTGCCTGGAGCTGGCGCGCTCGGCCAACCAGTTCGAGGCGGCGGCTGCGATGCGCCAGGCGCAGGCCTTGATGCGCGAGTACGCCGTCAGCGGCAGCGACGTCGAGCTGCTGGCCGTCACCGAGGTCAGCGTGCGAGCCCTGACCAATGCCAACGTGGTGTGGGAGGCGGCGCTCAACCGCCTGATCGCCAATGCGTTCGGCTGCGAGGTCTACTGGCAACGCACCTTTGACGCCGATTTCCGCCTGGCCCGGCATGTTGTGTTTGTCGGCCTGGACGCGGCGCCCGAGGTCGCGGGCTACGCCTATGAGGTCCTGGGACGCCAGTGCGTGAAGGCGCGGCAGCAGTATGTCGCTGGCCAGCCCAAACGCTGCAAGGCGGCAACCAAGACGGCGCGCGGCGACGAGTTCGCCCGGGGCTGGGTGCAAGCTGTGCGCGACCTGGTGCAGAACATGGGCATGACACCGGCCAACGCCGAGCTGGTGGACCGCTACATGGAGCAGCAGCACCCGGATCTCACCACGGCCGAGATCCGCGACCGAGGCCGTCGCGTGGCGCACCAAGGCCATGCCGCTGCAGGTTTCCGGGTGGGTAAGAGCGCACGCCTCGGTCGTGGCGTGGGTGGGCCAGCGGCGCGCCCGCTGCTGGGGCGGTCATGAGCACCGCGGCGCCGACCACACCGCGCCGGCCGGCCCGTGATCGCCGGGCCGACCTGGCCGCGATCCACATCGCCGAGAAGGCGCTGCAGATGGACCAGGAAGAAGCGCGGGACCTCAAGCTGCAGGTCACTGGCAAATCCAGCAGCGCCGACATGACGGCCCGCGAGCGCCGACGCTACCTGGTGCATCTGCATCAGGTGCAGCGCGCTCGCGAGCCGGGCCGTGGCAAACCGTACACGGCGCAACGCGCGCCCCTGCAGCGTTCCCCCGACGACGCCCACGACGACCGTTGGAGCAAGGCCCGGGCGATGTGGTCGGCGCTCGCCCGCGCCGGCCAGGTCCGTACCGATACCGACAGTGCGCTGCTGGCGTACGTCAAGCGGCAGACCGGCGTCGAGGCCTGGCGCTGGCTCAACGGCTACCAGATCAATACCGTCATCGAAGCGCTCAAGAAGTGGTCCCTGCGCGCCGGAATCGAGGTCTGAACATGCGTACGAACCATCAACTGCTCACCGCCGCCGAGGTTGCCGCCCTGGAGGCACACTTTGACGAAGGCTACCCGGAGGCGCTGCGCGACATCGCACAGTCCCTCTATGCTGTGCTGGCCAGACGCGACGACCTAGTCAAGACGCTGACCGCTGCCGGCCTGGCCGACCTGGCCGTGGCCTTGACCGAGGGCCTGTCGATGGATCTGGGCGGGCGCACTTTCTATCTGAACAAGGGCGCGGCGTTCCGCCTGGGGCCGCGCAATCGACGCATGTGCGCGGAATTCCACGGCACGAATTATGCCGAGCTGGCGAAGCGTTACGGGTTGAGTGATGTGCGCGTGCGCCAGATCGTCGACGGACATCTCCGGCAACACTACCTGGGACGCCAGGGCAACCTGCATCTGCCTGAATAGACGGCCGTTTCGGCCAGCGGGCCTGTGGGCGATTTGAGGCCCGAACACGGCCGAACCCCCGCCCGGAAGTTTTGGGATGATTTGGGAGCGGTTTGCGGCCGTAATCGGGCCGGTGGCGGTGGCCAGCGGGCTTGCCTTTTGCGCCCGGGCTCGGGCATCCTGAAAAAAGGGCTTCCCGGCCCAGCTCGGCGGAGCCCTTGTCGCCGGGGCGAAAAAACGAAAATACTTTAATCAGCCCCAGCGCGCAGCGCGGCCCATGATTCGGGCCATGCCTACCGCCGCCACCCCGCCCACTACCACCACCGCCATCCCTGACGGCCTGGAGATATTCCGGGCCGGCCGGCGCACCGCCCGCGACGGGCGCGTCTACGAGATCACGCCGGCCGACATCGCCACGGCTGCAGCCGCCTACGACCCGACGCTGTCCGAAGCTCCGCTGGTCATCGGCCATCCCGAGCACAACAAGCCGTCTTACGGCTGGGTGAGCGCTCTGCACGTGGACGGCGATGTGCTCCAGTCCGACCACCACCAGGTAGACCCGGCCTTTGCGCAGTATTTCGCCGCCGGCCGCGTCAAGAAGCGCAGCGCTGCGTTCTACCACCCCCAGGACCCAGCCAACCCGAAGCCGGGCGTCTGGTATCTGCGCCACGTCGGTTTCCTGGGCGCCATCCCGCCCGCCGTCAAGGGCCTGCGCGATCCCCAATTTTCCGAGGGCGATACCGAGTTCGGGCTCGTCCTGTTTTCCGACCCTGACCCCCAGGAGCAATCCGATATGTCCAAGGAACTGCAGGAGCAGCTCGACGCCGAGAAGAAGGCCCGCGCTGCTGCCGAGGCGGCCAACACCGCGACGAAACAGCAATTGGCCGCCGCCCAGGCCGCCACCATCGAGGCCGACAAGAAGCTGGCCGAGTTCGCCGAGGCGCAGAAAACCGCGCGCCATGACGCGCATGTCTCGTTTGCCGAGGCGCGTATCCAGGACGGCAAGCTGCTGCCCAAGGACAAGGCGATGCTCGTGGCCACGCTCGACCAGTTGGCCGTTGCCGAGCCGGTCGAGTTCAGCGAAGGCGACACGACCCGCAAGGTGAGCCCCGCGCAATGGCTGCAGGACCTGGTCAGTGCGGGCGCGCCGCAGGTGGATTTCAGCGAGCGTGGCGGTGGCGACCTGAGTACGGCCCGCGGTGCGGCCAAGGGGCAGTCCGACGCCGAGGTCGACAAGAAGGCACGCGCCTACATGGGCCAGCACAAGGTCAGCTACGTCGAGGCCGTGCGCGCCGTGACGGCGGGCTGAACGTCTCCATCCCTTCTATATAGAGGACCCCTCACATGATGACGCTCGAACAGATCCGCCTCCGGCAGAACCCGGTCCTGACCAACATCCTGCTGGGCCTGGGCCAGGGGACGCTGGTGGCGGAGAAGCTGCTGCCGCGCCTGCCGCAGGCGCTGTCCGGGGTGACGATCCCCAAGCTGGGCGATGAACGCCTGAAGCGCTACAACTTGCGCCGTGCGCCTGGCGCCGTGACCAAACGGGTCGACATCAGCTATGACGGCGTGGTCTACAAGGTCGAGCAGTACTCGGTGGAAGTGCCGATGCCGCGCGAGCTGCTGCGCGAAGCAGATGAAGCCCGCAAGCTGAACGTCTCCGCGTACCTGGACGTGTCGCAGATCGCGATGACCACGGCCAACGACATCCTGCTGCTGGACTACGAGATCGAGGCCGCTGCAATCGCCACGACCGCCGCGTCCTACGCCTCGGGCCATACGCTGGCGCTCTCGGGCGGCACGAAGTGGTCCGCATCGACGGGCACGCCGGTCACGGACGTCTCGGCAGCCTCCAATGTGATCCGCAAGAAAATCGGCAAGCGCCCCAACACGCTGCTGTTGTCGGCCGATGCGGACACGGCCGTGCGGCAGAACCCGCAGGTCAAGAGCTACCTGCCCTCGACCCAGCAGGGGCCGGCCACGGACGAACAGCTCAAGTCGGTGTTCAAGGTCTCCGAGATTCTGGTCGCCGATGCCGTCTGGAAAGATGGGACCGGCACTGGACAGGACGTGTGGGGCAACAACGCGATCCTGGCGTACGTGCCGAAGGTCAGCGCTGGCGCCAACGGCAGTATCAGCCTGGCCGAGCCGGCGCTGGGCTTCACCAGCGTTCTGCCGGGCCACCCGTTTGCCGAAACCCCATATTTCGAGAACGGTTCGAAATCGTGGATCTACGGCGCCACGTACGAGCGTCAGGCCAACCTGGCCTACGAGGCGGCGGGCTTCCTGTTCACCAACCCGAACTGAGGCCCACATGGCAAAGCTGATCGCACAGATCCCGGTCGCGGCGTTCGTCGACGGCAAGCGGGTTGAAATCCCTCCCGGCGAAGAAGTGCCGGGGCTGTCGGACCATGACGCCCGCGAACTGGTGGCCTCGGGTGCAGTGATCGACCCGACGGCTGTTGCTGCCGCAACCCGGAAAGCCGGCCAGGCCGAGGCCAAGGCGCGGCGCGCGTTCGAGGAAGAGCGCAGTGCCGTGATCCAGGCGCAGGAATCGACCAGGGTCGATCTGCCCGCCGATCCGGCGGGGGACTGACATGGCCCGGATAGCCCGTACCCCGATCACCGTCCATATCGGCGCGCGTCGCATTGATCTGCAGGCGGGCGATCCGTTGCCCGCCGACCTGGTCGACCACTCGGCCACGATGGAGCAGCTCGAGCGCCTGCAGGTGCTCGACGACGCGCCCTTCCTCAATACCACCGCGAGCGAGGCCGTTGCTGCGGGGGCCGAGGTTTCCTCGGCCCCCCTGGGCCGTGCCAAATCCGCGAAACCCTAAGGAGTTCTTTATGAACCAACAGTACGACAAACGGCATGCCGTCACGCTGATCGCGGCAGTTGCACTGGCTGCGAATCGCTTCGCGAGCTACGGCGGTGGTTATGCCTCTGGCGCTGCAGGCGCGGGTGGCCTGACGGACTCGGTCGGCGTAACCGAGTACGAGGCCAAGGCCGGCGAAGCGGTATCGGCCGTCACCAGCTACTCGTACCTGGTCGAGGCCAGTGTCGCGATCCCCAAGGGCGTGTTTGTGAAGCCCGGCGCCGACGGCAAGGCCGCGGTGGGCAGCATCACGGATCATTGCGGGCGCGCCCTGGAGGCGGCTACGGCCGAGGGGCAGCTCGTCGAGGTCCAGATCCTGCCGCACGTGCATCCGACCGCCGAAGGCTAAGGCCGCCATGCTCACCTACGCCACCGTCGCGGACATGGTCGCTCGTTTCGGGGAGCTGGAACTCGTGCAGCTCACCGATCTGATCAACATCCCGCCTAGCACTGTCGACGCCGCCCGCGTCGAGACCAAGCTGGGGGACGCCGCCGCGTTCATCGACGGGTACGTGGGTCAGGTTTACCGCCTGCCGCTGGCGGGTTGCGCCAAGCCGCCCGCCACGCCCGACGGCATCGTGCAGTACGTGGCGCCGCCCGTGCTGACCCGGCTGACCTGCGATCTGGCCAGGTATTACCTGTACGACGATCTGGCCCCGGAGCATGAGGTCTATCGCCGATACAAGGCTGCGCTGGGGGAGTTGGAAGCGATTGCTGGCGGGCGGGCGCAGTTGGCCTGCCCGTGGGGCGGGTCGCCGGGCGAGTTGATCGGTTCCGACGCGCAAAGCGGCTCGGCGGAAACGTACAGCGACTTTGCGCCCCGCGCCGTCACCAGCGCTACCTTGCGGGGGTTCGGGTGAGCGTCGCCACTTTCCACGCGCCCAATTTCCACGCGGCGGAAGCCTCCATCGTCCAGCGCCTGGCAGCCAGCATCCAGGCCGGCCCCAACCGTTGGGCGCGGCTCGTTGGCACGCGCAAGACGCTGGCCGACGTGTCCGAGGAAATGCAGGTCGTTCCGGCCGCCTATGTCGTCTATGACGGCTACGTGGTACTGGACGCCAACGAGTTCGAGGCCGCCATCGCGCACCGCTGGGTCGTGGTCATCGCAGTCAGCAGTGCCGCGCAGCCACGCCAGGCGGCACCGTTGAACGAAGAAGCCGGCCCCTACATCTGGGACGTGCTGCATGCCCTGCACGGTTTCGTGCCCGAAGGCGCGGCGACGGCTCTGATCCCAGCCACGCCGCCCAGGCCGTACTACTCCGAGGCGAAGTTCGCCTATTACCCGGCGGCATTTACCTGCACCGTCAAACACAACATTCGCCGAGGCGTGATGCCCGGCAAACCCGGCAAGCTATAGGAGAGCCGCATCATGCAAGCTGAAACCTACTATTTCGGGCAGGGCCGCCTGCTGTCGCGCCCCGCGGGCACCGCAGGCCGCGGCGGCTGGCGCTGGTGGGGCGACGTTTCCGCGTTGACCTGGGCGCCCACGTCGGAAACCGTGCGGCACCGCGAGTCTTACAGCGGGCAGAAAGGCACCGTCCGCAAGTTCAATTTCCTGAACGAATGCCCGATCAATGGCACCCTGCACCAGCTCGACGCCGTCAACCTGGCTACGCTGCTCAACGGCACTGTGACCACCATCGCCGGCGGATCGGTCGCGGGCGAGAGCCTGGGATCGGTCGCCGTGGGTGATCTGTTCCGGCTCGACCACCCGGGCGTCAGCGCACTGGTCATCACCGACAGCGCAGGCACGCCGACCACGGTCTACAGCCAGGCTGCGCCGAACGCCAATTTCGACGTCGATCCTCGCTTCGGTGCGCTGGAGTGCCTGGCGCTGCCCACGCCGGCGCCCACGATGCCGTTGCTGGCCGCCTATACCTACGCTGCCGCCAAGCAGGTCGCATTCCTGAATGCCGTCCCGCCGACCTTGGCGCTGCGCTACGAGGGGATCAACCTGGCTGAGGGCGGCGCGCCGGTCGTGGTCGAGTGGTATCGCGTGTCCTCGTCGCTGCTGCAGCAGTGGGCGCTCATCACGTCGGGTACTGACGTGGCCGGCACCGAGTTCTCCCTGGAGGCGCTGCTGGATTCGTCGAAGTCGCCGGCCGGCGCGCTGGGCCAGTTCGGCCGGTTCGTCGCGCTGGAGGGCTGACGACATGGCGCGCAAGATCGCAAAACCCAAGGCGGCACCGGCCGCGGCAGCCACCTCCGAACTGGAGGTGCTGCATCCCGAGCGCAGCCTGGTGCTGGCTGGTCAGGCCGTGACGGTGCGCGAGTACGGCAACATCGAATGGCTGCGCCTGCTGCCGTCAGCCGAGCCGCTGGTCAACGCGGTCGCGCAGATGCTCGACAGCGCCGAGCTGCCCAGCTATGAAACGGCGCTGGACTGCATCACGCGTCATGTCGACGGGCTGCTGCCGCTGATCGTCCAGGCCGTCGACAAAGACATGGCCTGGGTCGAGACGCTGGACCCCGGGGAGCTGGAGCTGCTGTTGATGACCTGGTGGGGAGTCAACGGGCATTTTTTCGTCAAGCGCGCCACAAACCGGGTGGGCGTGGCGCGGGAGGAGCAACGCCTGGCGGCTCGGCTGCTCGCCTCCGGTGGGGCGAGATCTACGCCACCCTGATCGCCCACGGGCATCGTGCGGCTGATCTTGGCCGCTACACGCAACGCCAGATCGAACTGTATTACCAGGAGGCCAAGCGCCTCGAGCGCAGGGCCAGTGCCCGCCGCTTGGTCGATGTCAATGCGGCCGTGGCTGGTGGCCAGGCAACCACCAAGCGGTTTAAAGAGTTGAAGGACTGATGGCCACAGGCGGGAATCTCAATGTCGCGCTGAAGGTCCTGGCAGACGTTGAACGGGCCAGGGCTGACCTGCAGCGTCTGCGCGCCGAGTTGGACGGCATCGGGCCGGCTGCTGCCAAGGTTGACGGCCAGGGGCTGGATCGGCTCGGAACGGCCAGCAGCGCTGCCGCCAAGGCGGTATCCGACCAGGCCGCCGCCACGCGCACGGCCACGACCGCCACCACCTCGCAGGGCTCTGCCGCCCGCACGACGGCCACGGCTACCCAGCAGCAGGCAACGGCCAGCACCGCAGCAGCGACGGCCGCGCAGCGCCAGGCTACTGCGGTCAACTCAGCCGCCAAAGCCAACGTCGCGGGCGCCATGTCGGCCAAGCAGCACGCCGCTGCCATGCGGATGCTGCCCGCACAAATGACCGATATCACGGTTGGGCTGACCACGGGCCAGTCGCCTTTCATGGTGCTGATGCAACAAGGCGGCCAGCTCAAGGACATGTTCGGCGGCATCGGTCCTGCTGCGAAGGCCGTCGGTGGCGTGGTGCTGGGGCTGGTAAACCCGCTTACGGTTGCGGCGGCGGCTGTTGCTGCGCTGGGCGTGGCCTACTACCAGGGCTCTGCGGAGGGCGATGCGTATGTCGAGGCCATCGTCACTACCGGCAACGCCGCCGGCGTCACCAAGGACCAGCTCGCGACGATGGCCTCCCGCATTGACGGCACTGTGGGGACGACACGCGCCGCCGCTCAAGCGCTTGCGGCATTGGCTGGCTCTGGCCAGGTCGGGCGGGCCAACATCGAGCAGTTGGCCGAGACGACGGTGCGCATGGAGCGCTCGATGGGCCAGGCCGTTGAAACAACGGTCGAGCAGTTCGCGGAGCTGGGCAAGTCGCCAGTCGAAGCCAGTCGCAAGCTCAATGATCGGTACGGCTATCTGACAGCGAGTGTCTACGAGCAGATCAAAGCACTGGTCGAAGAAGGCAAGGAACGGGAAGCCAGCGAACTCGCGCAAAACACCTATGCCGCTGCGATGGACGAGCGTACCCGCAAGCTCGAAGACAACGCGGGATATATCCAGCGCGCTTGGCGCGGTGTGCGCGACGTCGCTGCTGAAGCGTGGGATGCTCTGCTAGGCATTGGCCGAGAAAAGACAATTGATCAGCAGATCGAGGAGGCCGCGGCGCAAGTCGAGCGCCTCCGTGCGGCCGCCGGTAGCGCCACCTACGCAGAAACAGGCGGCGGCGCTGCGGTGGGAAACATTCGCCGCCAAGCTGCTGCGCCGAGGGCCTTGCAGAACGCCGAAGCCGAACTGGCTCGGCTGCAGCAGGAGAAAACCGCCAAGGCCCAAGCGGCCGCTGACGAGGCTGAGAACCAGCGGGTGCAGAAGGCCACGATAGTGGCCTCGGATGCTTGGCAGGCCCGGGCCAAGACCCTGCGCACATGGCGCGAGCAATTGGCCGACGAGACGACGAAAATCCGCGAGCAGGGCAAGCTGCTGGGCAAGAGCGACAAGGAGATCACCGACCAGATCACTGCCGCCACAAAGAAGCTCACGCCCAAGACGCCCGCCAAGGCGAAGACGGACCCGGTCGACACGGCCTATCAGCAGCAGCTGCAGCAGCTCCAGATCGCGCGCGCCCAGGCTGCGCAGAACCTGGCGAACGCCCAAGCCAACGTCAGCGCAACGCAGGAGCAGGCCACGACCCGCCTGGAGGCCTGGCTGGCGGTCAACCGCAACGCGCTGAAAATCAGCGATGACCGGGTGGGCAAGCTGCGCGCCGAGGCTGTCGAGATCGACCGCCTGAACGCGGCTACCAAGGCAGAGACGGACACCCGCGCACGGCGCGAGCGCATCGTCGCCGGCATGGCCGACGTCGACCAGGCGCTTGCGCAGGCCCAGGGCCGGGCGGCCGAGGCGAACGCGGCGGCCGTGCTCGAGCGCTACCGCAAGCTGCGCGCCGACCTGGTCAAGGAGGGCGACCTGTCCGGCCTGGTCAAGGTCGACCAGCTCATCAACGTGGAAACGGCGCGGTCGCAGTTCGGCGAGCTGCAGCGCCAGGTCGAGCGCATCCTAGGCGAGCAGTCGCGCGCCGAGCAGTCGCTATCGAACCAGGTCACAGCGGGGCTGACCGGCGAGCTGGACGCGCGCCGCCAGATCCTGGAGACCAACAGCCGCACAGCGCAGCAAATCGAGGTGCTGCTGCCGCGCATGCGCGAGCTGGCCGCCCTCACCGGCAATCCCGACCTGGCCGATGGCGTGCGCGACCTCGAGCTGCGCGTGCAAGGGCTGCGCACCGAGGCCAACGAACTGCAGCAGGCGTTTACCAGCGCATTCGGCGACAGCTTGGTCACGGCGCTCACCGACCTGGCTGATGGCACGGCCGACCTGGGCGATGCGGTGCGTGGCTTCTTGTCGGACCTGGCCGATGGCATGGCGCAGTGGGCATCCCAGCAGATCGCGATGCAGGCGCAGTCCGGCCTGATCGGGTTGTTCGGCGGAGCGACCTCGGCCGCCGGCGCCGCGTCGGCCGCTGCCGCGGGCATCGACACGGCCGCGGCGACCGCCAACACGGCCGCACTAACGGCCAGCACCGCAGCATCGACGGCCGACGTCGCCGCCACGACCGCTGTCACGGCGGCGACAGCCGCGCTCACGCCCGCCCTGGTGGCGGCCACCACTGCGGCCGGCGCGCTGGCCACGGCCCTGACAGCGGCCGCCGGGGCGTCGACCGGCTCCAGCGCGTCCGGCCTGCTGGGCGTGGTGTCGTCGGCCGCCAGCGTTGCGGCCGCGACCGGCGGGCACATTGTGGGCGCTGGCACAGGCACGTCGGACTCCATTGCCGCTTGGCTCTCCAATGGTGAGTTCGTGGCGCGTGCTGCGGTTGTTGCCCAGCCTGGCGCGCTGGGTTTTCTGCATGATTTCAACGCTCGGGGCATGGCCGCTTTACAGGGCTGGCAGCGCTATGCCGATGGCGGCCTGGTCGTGGCCGGCGCGTCATCGGGCCTGCCGTCGTCGTCCAGCTACCAGCCTGCGGCCATCAACGTCGGCGGCGCACGGGTCGACAACCGGCTGCAGCTCAACCTGGTCGACGATCCGGCTCGCATCGCCGATGCGCTGACCAGCCCGGCCGGTGTCGAGGCGATGACGGTCATGCTGTCGCGCAATCCCGCCAAGTTCCGCCAAATCCTGGGGGTGTAGATCATGGCGGTGTGGACCTGGGCACCCGACTGGAGCGAGGCCATCAGCGAGACCCTGGCCTGGCTGACCGACGTGCTGACGAGTCCTGCAGGCGTCGAGCAGGCCCGTGCGCTGCGCCGGCATCCTCGCCGCACGTTTGGAGTCGAGTTCGTGGTCCAGGGCTCGGATCGGACACGGCTAGATCTCGCACTGCACCGCGACGGCGGCCAGCCGTGGCTGCTGCCGATCTGGCCCGACGTCGACGTGTTGCCGGCGGCACTGCCGGCAGGCGCCGCATCCGTCAGCCTGACCACCGCCAACCTGGATTACCAGGCCGGGGGCCGTGCGCTGCTGCTGGGCGACACAGCCGCTGATTACGAGCTGCTCGACGTGGCCACGGTCGAGGCCGACCGGCTGGTGCTGGGCGCATCCGTCGCGCGCACCTGGCCGGCCGGCACGCGGATCTACCCGGTGCGCCTGGCCCGACTCGTCGAGCTGGACCTGCCACGCCTAACTGACCAGCACTCCCGTGCCTCGGCCACGTTCCAGGCGGTCGAACCGTGCGACTGGCCGGTATGGACGCCGGATGCGGTCTATCTGGGCCACCCGGTGCTGGCCGACCGGCCGGACGAGAGCGAAGACCTGACCCACAGCATGACGCGGCTGATGCTGGTGCTCGATAACGACGTGGGTCTGCCTCAATGGACGGACACGGCCGGGCGCGCCTTTGATGCCCGGCAGCATCGCTGGCTGTCGGCCGGCCGCGCCGAACGCGCCAGGCTGCGCAGCATTCTGTACTACCTCCGCGGGCGCCAGCGTCGCGTATGGGTCCCCACCCACGCCGAGGACCTGGTGCTGGCCGCCGATGTTGCCGCGGGCAGCATTGTGCTGGACGTGCGGGCCGTTGGCCTAGCAGACGGCGATCTGCCGGCCGCGCGACGCCACGTTCGTATCGAAGCCCCGGGCGGCCTGGCCTGGCATCGCCGCATCGTGTCGGCCTCGGCCGTGAGCGCCGAAGTCGAACGCATCGAGATCGACGCGCCGCTGACGGCCGCGCTGCCCCGACTGTTGGAGTCAGGTGCGCCGCGGCTGCTGGAGTCCGGCGGCGTGCGGTTGACCGAGCCGATGCCCGTCGCGCTGGCCCGGCTCGACGTGTTGCGTATCTCCTACATGGCGCTGTGCCGCGGGTCGGCCGACAGCATCTCCATCGAGCACATGACCGACAGCTACGGCGTGGCCCGCTGCAACACCACATTCCAGGGCACCGATGTGCCCGGCATTGATTGAAGGATTTCTATGGCGGACGAACAGCGCATTAGCGGTATGCCTGTGGCCGAGGTGGTCAATGACGACGACCTGATCGAGCTGGTGCAAGGTGGCCTGAATAAGCGCGCCGCGGCCTCGCTGGTGCGCGAGGGAATGATCCGAAACCACGGCCCTTTGGGCCAGCGCGATCTCAATGAGGTCACGGAGATCGGATCGCACATCCAGACGACGGACGTCGTCGCGACGGCGGCCCGCAACTATCCGACGCAACTGGCTGGCACCCTGATCGTGGTGGGCGGCGACGGATCGAACAGATGGCGGGTGCAGACCTACGTCACGCGCAACAATGCGGTGTACCAGCGCACGGGGAGTGTCAGCGCGGCCGGTGTTGTGACATGGGCGCCGGGTTGGCGGGTCGTGGCGGTAGGCGACGACGCAGGCCGCCTCCCGTTTCCGACGATCGGCACGGGGTTCGACTCCGCGACGCGGGCAGCGGCTGTAGTGTCGCAAAGGCAGACCACGCCGATCACCACGAACAGGGCGTCAGTGACTGATCTGGTCGTGGGCGTCTCGCGCAACGGAAACTCGACTGGCCGCTACGCTGTTTTCTCGCCGCCGACGCCCAACGCGTCCGGCAACGTGATGCTGCACCTAGGCATCGAGGTCAATATCTACAGTGACGCGATGAACGGCGCGCACAGCCTGATTTGGGTCGATGCGTACTCCCAAACTACCGGCGCGTTCATTCTGCGAAAAATCGTCACGTTTGGGGCTGGCGGCGCGCCTGCCACGTCGTTCCCCGTGATCGCCGGTCGTCTGGCAGACGGGCGGCTCGCCATTGCCATCGATTTGCAAGGGGTGACGACATGGCACAGCATCGGAATCCCTCGCGCAACGCTGTGGCACGCCTATCCGCAAGAATGGCTGACTGGTTGGACGGTCGAATTCCGAAACGATCTCGACAATCTGACCAATGCCGTCACAGGCGTCGAGGCTGGTCCGGCTGCGACCTACGCGGCTCTTACCGGGACGGCGTTCACCGGCCCCGTGAACATCGGCGGGGCCTTCCACCAGTACGATCCTACCGGCGCAGTGTTCAGCTCGTATGGCGCGGGGAGCGGTACACCTAAAAGCGTTGTCGCCCGCAAGGCGGGGGGCTCTTTGGCCGCGCCCTCCGCGATCAGCGGAGTGGCGAGTTTGGCGGCATTTATCGGGTCGGGCTACGACGGGTCGGCATTCCGCTCCGTGTCGATGCTCGAAACGCGCTCGGCGGGCGCCTGGTCGGCAAACCTGCTGCCCAACATCCTGCGCCTGAGCAAGGTGGCCGCCACAGGCACGGCGCTGGCAACCGTGGCCGAATGGGGGACCGACAACGCGCTCACCTTGTACAGCGCTGTTACTGCCTCTGCGGGGTTGACAGTCGCAGGCGCCGCAACTTTTCAAAACGGGCTCACTGCGCCAACCTCCCCGCTGACCGTTTCAAACGATATGGTCGCCACCACGGCCTATGTTCAGGCAGCAGTCGCGGCGCTGGTTGCCGCGTCGCCCGCTGCGCTGGACACCCTGGCCGAACTGGCGGCGGCCCTCGGTAGCGATCCCAATTTCGCGACTACCGTCACGAACGCACTGGCCGAAAAGCAGCCCCTGAACGCCAAACTAACGGCGTTTTCAGGGTTGACGCTTGCAGCTGACCGGCTGGTCTATGCGACCGGCGCCAACACGCTCGCGGTTGCTGTGCTCTCGGCATTTGGGCGCAGCCTCATCAGCGCGTCGAACGCAGGGGCTGCGCGTATCACCTTGGGCGCGGCGGCGCTTGCGTCGCCCGCGTTTTCGGGCACGCCAACAGCACCTACGGCACCTGCGGGCTCCAACAGCACGCAGCTGGCCACGACGGAGTTCGTCCAGAAAGCGGTAGCGGCAGGTGGCGGTGGCAATGGAGGGGAGACCGTCGCGGGCTGGAGCCGTTGGGATGCGTCCTGGTCTGTCAGCGGCGCCCAAGGCAATATCGTCGTCGCATGGAGCGACACAATGGTGCTCGTCGAAATCGGCCTGATTGATAGCGGCCAGGGCCTGGCCGCCTATCAAGGGGCGGGCCCGGATCTCTCATCTGTGGCGGCACCACCGGAAGTTGCCGCTGTGCTCAGTAGCACGCTTCTAGAGGGCATCTTGTCGGGCGCCACGCGCATCCCGCTGACAGGATCAGGTGATGGTGCGGCAGCCTCTGTAGTGGTCGCGGTTCACGGCGAAGAAGGCATTTCGGTAAGGCAGGCAGTGTCGCCAGGCACGCCAGACAACATCGGGTTTTGGTCCGGGTCCCGCATGCTGATGCGAGCGCTGCCATGACGTTTGACAGTATCGAGACCAGCCTGGCCAGCGGTCGGCCGCTGTCAGCCTATCACTTTTACCGTGGCGGCCTGGCCTGGGATTACACGACCGCGGAGCGCTCCATCGTGTACCAGGACACGACCTTTGCAGCCGCGGCAATCAGCGACGACGGCCGTCGGCAAACCGGCCAGGCCACGGCCGACGCGCTGGCAATCACGGCTCCGGCCAACCTGCCGGTCGCGCAGCTCTATCGGGGCACGCCGCCGGCCGGGCGCGTCAACCTGACGATCCACGACCTGCATTGGGACGACGGTGATGGCCTGGTCGGCAGGGTGGCATGGGTCGGCTCGATTACCGACGTACGCTGGACGGCGCAGGATCGCTGCCGCATCACGTGCCAGGCCATCGACTCGGTGCTGGATCGCCCCGGGCTGCGCCTGACCTGGCAGCGCGAATGCCCACACAACCTGTACGACCGCAACTGCCGCGTCAACCCAGCATGGCACCGGGCTACGGGCGTGCTCGCCGAGGTGGACGGCGCGCGGGTACGGATCATGGCAGCCGCCGGCCTGGCGAGCGGGCGCTACAAGGGCGGATACATCGAGTGGCATATCGGCGCGGGCGTCCTCGAGCAGCGCGGCATCCAGTCGCATGCCGGTCAATGGCTCACGCTAATCGGCGGCACCTATGGGCTGGCCGCTGGCCAGGCCGTAGCGATCTATCCCGGTTGCGACAACGTCATCGCCACGTGTTCCGAGGTCTATGGCAATAGTCCGAACTACGGCGGTATTCCTCGGCTGCCGGGCGAGTCGCCGTTCTCGGGCAACCCGATCTTCTAGGGGGGATCACCATGTGGGTACAGCTCGCCATCCTGGTCGTCTCGGCGCTCATCAGCTACGCCACGCGACCGAAGCCGACCACGCCCGCGCCGTCCGCATTCGGCGACAACGACTTTCCGCAGGCCGAGGAAGGCACGCCGCATTGCGTGATATTCGGCGACGTGTGGGTCGAGGACTGGATGGTGCTGGGCCTGGGCAACTATCGGACCCAGGCCATCAAAAAGAAAGGCGGCAAGAAATGAACGACGAGCATCTCATCGTGACGGCGGACCACCTGCACAGCATCCCGGTTGACGGGCGCGCCGGCTATTGCCATGCGGGCGCACGGCGCTGGTTCGCGCTGCGCGGCCTGTGCTGGGCCGAGTTCCTGCGGGCCGGCCTGCCGGCAAGCGTTTTTCTGGCCACGGGCGACGCGCTGGCGCTGCGCCTGGTCGAGCATGCGCGTGCCCAGGAGGCCGACCGTGGGTAGCAGCAGCAAACGGCAGACCGTCGGCTATCGCTACCTGGCCGGCATCCACATGGGTGTTTGTCGCGGCCCGGTCGACGAGCTGGTCGAGATCCAGGTCGGCGAACGCACGGCCTGGTCAGGTTCCGTTACCGAGAGCAGCCGCATCTATATCGACGCGCCGGACCTGTTCGGCGGCGATGATTCGGAGGGCGGCATCCAGGGCTACCTGGACGTGATGATGGGCGAACCGACCCAGGGCCTGAACAGCCGGCTCGCCGCGATGCTGACCGGCATCGTGCCGGCGTTTCGCGGCGTGTTCACGCTGTTCTATGACGGGCTGGTGTCAGCGTTGAACCCGTATCCCAAGCCCTGGGCCATGCGTGCACGCCGGGCGGTGCGTGGTTGGCAGGACGATGCCGCCTGGTATCCCGAGCGTGCGGTTATCTGGATGGCCGAGGGCCAGGTCCGGGCCATGAATCCCGCCCACATCCTGGTCCAGGCCAACACGGACGACGATTGGGGCCGGGGCCTGGCGCGTGAGCAGCTTGACCTGGCCAGCTACCAGGCGGCGGCCGACAAGCTGCACATCGAGTCGTTCGGCCTGTGCCTGCGCTATAACCGTCAGGAGCGGGTCAGCGTGTTCATTCAGACCGTGTTGGACCACATCGGTGCGGCACAGTACGTCTCGCGCACCACGGGCCTGCTCACGCTGCGCCTCATCCGGGACGACTACGACGTGGCCACGCTGCCGACGTTCTCGCTGTCCACGGGCCTGCTGGGCATCGACGAGGACGAGGTCAGCGCGGTCGACACGGCGACCAATGAGGTCATCGTCAATTGGCGTGATCCGGTTGTCCGCAAGGTCCGCCAGTCCCGTGAGCGCAACCTGGGTGCCATCCGCGCCGCCGGCGGCGTGAACACGACCACGACCGAGTACCCGGGCGTTCCGACCGCCGATCTCGCCCACCGCGTGGCCGCGCGCGACGTGCTGGTGGCCAGCACCAGCGTACGGCGCTACAAGGTGCGGCTGGACCGGCGTGGCTATGCCCTGGAGCCGGGTGCGCCGTTCGTGGTGAGCGCGCCCGCGCAGGGCATCGCGCAAATCGTTCTGCGTGCGGGCGAGATCGACTATGGCACGCTGACCGAGGGCACCATCACCGTGACGGCGGTCCAGGACGTGTTCGGGTTGCCGGCCACAGGCCTGTACGCCGTCGAGCCGGGACTGTGGACACCGCCGGCACGCACGCCGTATCCCATGACCGTGCGCCGGGTCTACGAGATGACGCTGCGCGATATGTACCGCCTGGCGGCATCGCCCGACAACCTGGAGGGCGTGCCGCCGGATATGGGCAACGATCCCACCGGGGGGATCGTGCAGGCCGTGGGCGCCAGGCCGCCCGGTGTGCCCTACAGCTACCTGCTGCAGGCGCGAGTCGCCCCGGCCGAGTTCGCCGACGTGGAAACGGGGGATTTCTGCCCGACGGCAGTACTGCGCTATGCGGTCGAGCCGGGCAGCACGCTGCTTTGGCTGGCCGATGACGTCGACCTCGAGCGCGTCGCTGCCGGGTCGGCCGCGCTACTGGGCAACGAGATATGCCGCGTGGTTTCGATCAACCTGGAGGGGCCTGGCGCACCCTCCATGCAGGTCGCGCGCGCCTGCATCGACACCGTACCGGTCAAGCACACCGTCGGCACTCGGCTGTTTTGCTACCAGGATTTCGAGACCGGCCCCTACACCCGGTACAGCCTGGCCACGACGATCCAGGCGCGGATGCTCACCAACACGAGCACCAGCCAGCTCGCGCCGGCGCTCGCCCCGGTGGACGACTACCAAGTCATCGCCCGCGATGCGCGGCCGTACCCGCCTGGTCAGGTCACTGTCAACGGCCAGTCCTATCCGGCCGAGGTGGTCAGCGACACGGGCGATTTCGTATTTGCCTGGGCGCATCGGGATCGCCATGCGCAAGCCGACATCCTGGTCGACTGCACCGAGGGCAATATCGGTCCGGAGGCCGGTGTGCGTTACGACCTGGTCATCTACCGCCAGGCCGATGACCTCGAGGTGGCGGCCGTGCGCGATATCGACGGCACAAGCGCCACCATTAACGGCGCGGCCCTGCCGCTGTCCGAGACTGCCGCCGCCGGCGTTCCGCTGATCAGTTTCGACGATGTGCCGCCGAACTCGGCCGAGCTGGGAGCGGCCTGGTCCCTGTCCAGCGCCGCCGACTGGCGCACAGCCTCCTGGCGCGCCGAACACGCGGACGGCTGGCATATCCCCCTGGCGGACGGCCCCGAGAACGCCCGGACGGCGATTCTGCGGGTCGTGACGGCCGCCGGCGGCCAGTTGGACTTTGACTATCGTTTCGTGTCCTGGCGGGCGCAGTTAGAGGTACTGACCGACACCGGCAGCATCTTGCAGCTCGGCGGCGACGACTACCGCCAACCGCAGGCCGGCCACGTGGTCGTACAGATCCCGGCCGGAGAGGTGTTCGTCCTGTTTCGCTACTACAACCCGGCCGATGGTTTCGAGGAGGTCGAGCCGACGTGGATCAGCGGTGTGGTGCTCACATCCGCCGGCGACGTCGACCAGGCCAACGGTATCGCCCTGCATGCGGAGTTGGCCGGCGACGTCGTCGAGGATGTGGCCGCCTGGAGCATGGCCGTCACCCGCGATGCCGGCCAGCACCTGGCCCTACGCGGTGCTGCCGGCGCTGGCGTGGTCAAGTGGCTGGAGCTTTCGCTCGGGGCGGCCGTCATGGGCACGCTGCAGTTTTTCCACGCCGTCGATCTCTACAGTGGCTCACTGCGCGTGCTGATCGGCGGGCGCGAGGTATGGGCGCGCCGCGTTGAGGATGGGCGCCTGACCGATTCGGGCAACGTATCGTTGGCCGTCCCGCTGGGCGCGGGCACGATCCGTTGGGAGTACGAAAACTCGGCCGATGGCCAGGCTGATCAGCCGCCAGGTGGCACCTGGATCGACGCGGTGCGCGTGCAGGCCGCCCAGGGCTACATCATCGTGCCCTGCCGCGCCGAGCTGTCCAGCAAGCGACCCCATGTCGAGATGGTCGGCGCCGAGGAGGTGACGACCTGGATTTCTTCATACCAGCACGTCGAAACGCTCCTGTCGGGCGCCGTGCGGGCGGACCAGTTGGCCCTCATGGACCTGGTGACGTTTCGCTACGGTGGCGCCGCCATTACCAATGTGCGCAGTATTTATCCGGCGGGCACGGGATCTGCGGCGCTCGCTGCGTTCGACGCCATCGCCTCGGCAGTCGGTACGGATGGCATCTACACCACCGGCAACCCGGCCGCGCTCGTGGCCTTTACCAGCCAGTACGTCTCCAGCCACGTGCCGCCAGCGCTACCGCTGCTCTCGGGCATCGTGGGCACCAGCACGACCATCAGCATTCCGGCCGGCGCCTACGCGCTGAGCGGGTCGCGGGTCATGGCAGTGGTGTTTTTCGGGGCCGGCAGCGTCGTCAGCGGGCTCTACATCGCGCTCGAGGGCGACACACCGTGGACGGCCGCACAGATGCGCGCACAGTTCAAGAGCATCGCCTACAACGGCGGCACCGACGCGGTCGGCCTGCTCGAGGAGGTCCAGTTTAGCGAGCGCCTGCGCCTCGGCTCGCGGCCTGGCCTGGTCAGCGGTTTGTCGGTGTATGTGGCCCGTGGCCTGCCCGCTGGCCAGGCCAGCGCGTTCTCGGCGGCGTTGGCCGCGCATCAGGAGTACGAGGTGCGAATCACTGTGTAGAAAAGGACGCGGCGACTGGCCAGGTGCGGGAACACCTGGCCAGCCCCGCACTCGCAGGCATGAGCTGCAAGATTGGCCAGGGCCGCGTCACCCGTCGACGGGCGCGCCCAGGCTAACAAATCTGAAAAGGTTTTGCAGCCAATGAAAGAAATTCGATGCGGCAGTTGCCGCCGGAAACTGGCCGAGGGCGTGTACATCGTCCTGGCCATCAAGTGCCCCCGTTGCGGGACCATCAACAATCTGAAGGCCCCAGAGCCTCCGAGCGCCGAGAGCGCCCATCAAGGAGGCCAACATGGCACAGCAAGAAGTGCGGCCCGCCCCGGGCCGTAACGGGTTCAAATATCGGCAGCGGTATGGCGTCATCGTCATCTGCACGGATGAGGCGCACCAGCAGGAGGTTTACCAGGCGCTCAAGCGCGCCGGCTACACGCTGAAGGTGGTCGCCGTATGAGGATTAACATTCGCCACCGCTGTCCGGACGCCGGCACCTACCGCGCAGCCCGCGTTAAATCCCTGTTCAACGTCGACACCGGCGCCGCGTTCGATCTGGACGCCGATCTGCCCATAGGAGACGGCGACTGGCGCCTCGGCGTCATCGTCGGGCCGTCCGGTTCGGGCAAGTCCAGCCTGGGGCGCGCTATCGGGCCTCTCTACGAGCCGGCCTGGCCAGCCAATCGGGCCATCGTAGACGCCATCATGCCCAAAGGCTCATTCGACGCCGTGACAGCCGCGCTGGCCGCCGTTGGCCTGGGCAGCGTCCCGACTTGGCTACGGCCGTATCGTTGCCTGTCCAACGGGGAGCAGTTCCGGGCGACGCTGGCCAGGCTGGTTTGCGAGGCCCCCACTTTGGCCGTGGTGGATGAGTTTTCGTCCGTGGTCGACCGGCAGATCGCTCAGATCGGTGCCGGCGCGTTCGCCAAGGCGTGGCGACGCACCGGCGGCCAGGTCGTGCTGCTGTCGTGCCACTACGACGTGCTCGACTGGCTGCAGCCGGATTGGGTGTACGACACGGCCACGGGCACGTTCGACCGGGGGTCGGTTCGATGCCGGCCACGCCTGGAGCTGGAAATCGAACAGACCGACTGGCGCTACTGGCCCAATTTCGAGCCGCATCATTATCTGAAGCTTCCCAGGATGATCGCCGCCACCAACTATGTTGGCTGGATTGCTGGCCAGCCCGTCGCGCACGTCGCATTCAGCACCAGGCCCGGCCTGGTCGAAGCACGCGCCTGCCGCTTGGTCGTCATGCCCGAGTGGCAAGGCGCGGGCGTCGGCCTGCGGTCCCTCGACGCGGTCTGCCACGCCTGGCTCAATGGCCACAACCGCTACGGCCGTCCCCTGCGTACCTTGTTCCATACCAGCCATCCAGGCCTGGCGGCTGCATTGCGCCGCTCGAGGGCATGGACGCAGGTGTCTGCCGCGCTGTGTGGCGACAACCAGGCGCGCAGCCGGGCCACCCTGGCGGCATCCAGTGCCAAGCGCGGGAAGCCGCATGGCGGAACGGGGTTTGGGGGCCACTTCCGGGCGGTCCAGGGCTTCCGGTACATCGGGGAGGATGCCGCATGCGCTTGATGGTCGTAGGGCAGAAATGGTTGGCCGCCGAACTGCTGCGGCAGTGCGTGGCCGACGGGCATCAGGTGCTTGCCGTCAGCGCGCCGCCGGCGGATGGCGATGAGTACGACCGGCTTTACGCGGCCGCCCAGCAGTTGGGCATACCGGCCAGCCTGCACCAGGGGCGGCTGCCGGCGTCCTACGTGCCCGAAGGCTGCGACCTGATCCTGGCCGCGCATGCACACGTCTACGTTGACGCAGCCGCACGCGACCGCACCCGCCTGGGCGCCCTGGGCTATCACCCGTCGCTGTTGCCACGCCATAGAGGCCGTGACGCGGTGCGCTGGGCTATTCACATGGGGGAGCCCGTCACGGGCGGCACGGTCTACTGGATGGACGACGGCGCGGATACCGGGCCGATTGCGAGGCAGGATTGGTGCCACATCCGGCCTGGGGACACGCCGGCCGGCCTATGGCGGCGCGACCTGGCTCCGATGGGGCTACGGCTATTCAGGGAGGTGCTGGGGCGGTTAAGCCGGGGAGAGGTGCCGTCGGTGGGCCAGGACACGGAGCTGGCCACCTGGGAGCCTGCATTCCACCGCCGGCGCCTGGGCGCGGGGTAAATCTGCAATACTTTTGCACTGGCTGAAAATAATCTCAGCCTCATTTATCTCGCCGCAGGCGGCTCAAATATCGCGCGCGGCATCACTTATTGCTTTTCCGAATGCTGACCGGTGGGCGCTGTGGGCGCCCTCCGGTCAGCGGCAAGCCGAGATCTTCGGGCGGGCAGCGAGCGCAGGGCAAGAATGGGAGCAGGACTCCGGTGGCTACCCAAGGTCCAGAACACAACATTGCAGGACGTCGAGGGTGGGCGGGACGGCGGGCGCCTTCTGCGGGGAGCGCGGCGCTGTGGGCGCCGCACCCCGCGGCAGGCGACCGACGGCACGACCACACTCGGCGGCCGTCAACGTAGCGGTGCACAAGCCGTCAACGTAGCGGTGCACAAGCCGTCAACGTAGCGGTGCACAAGCCGTCAAACCTAGCGGTGCACACCCGTCACCCCAGCGGCATGCCTCCCGCCGAAGCCACCCTCGGCAGCCGCTCCCAACCGCCGTGCGGTGCTACCTTCAATCGTTCCCAGACTTCTTCTGGATGAACTCGATCTTGTACCCGTCCGGATCTTCGACGAAGGCGATGACCGTCGTGCCGTGCTTCATCGGGCCTGCTTCCCGGACGACCTTGCCGCCGCGTTCCTTGACCTTGTCACAGGCCGCGTAGGCGTCGTCGACTTCCAGGGCGATGTGGCCGTAGGCGTTGCCCAGGTCGTACGAGGCCGTGTCCCAGTTGTGGGTCAGTTCGATCACGGCGCCTTCGGACTCTTCCTGGTAGCCCACGAAGGCCAGCGTGAAGCGGCCGTCCGGGTAGTCCTTGCGGCGCAGCAGCCGCATGCCCAGCACGTTCGTATAGAAGGCCAGGGATTTTTCGAGGTCGCCGACGCGCAGCATGGTGTGGAGGAGGCGCATGGGATATTCCTTGCAGGGGTGAATCAAGGGGTCGATCGTATCAAAGCGCCGGGCCGCAAGCGAACCGCTTGCGCGACCGGGCGGCACCGTCACGGCAAAGTCCGGGTGCTAAGCTTCGCGGCGTAGCCCGTTGCTGGCGCGGCGCGGGCATGTCTTCCACATGCGGATAGCCATGAGCGACACCTCCACTTCCCATCTCGTCGAAACCTGCCTGGACAGCCAGACTGTCTATGAAGGCCGCTTCCTGAAGGTCTGCCGTGACAGCGTCCGCCTGCCTGACGGACGCGAAGGCAGCCGTGAATACGTCAAGCATCCCGGCGCGGTGGTGGTGATTCCCTTGCTCGACGATGGCCGCGTGCTGCTGGAGCGGCAGTACCGGTATCCGGTCCAGCGGACCATGATCGAGTTTCCTGCCGGCAAGCTCGACCCGGGCGAGGATCCGCTGGTCTGCGGCCAGCGCGAACTGCGCGAGGAAACCGGCTATCGCGCGCGCCAGTGGGCGCATGCCGGGGGCATCCATCTTGCCATCGGTTATTCCGACGAAATCATCCATGTGTACTTCGCGCGCGGCCTGAGCCTGGGCGAGCGCGACCTGGACCCGGGCGAGTTCGTGGACGTGTGGAGCGCGACGCCGGCGGCGCTGCTGGCGGCCTGCGCGCGTGGCGAAGTGACCGACGCCAAGACCTTGAGCTGCGTGCTGTGGCTGCAGAACGTGTTGTCGGGCACGTGGCAGCTGGATTGGCGCGACGCCTGAGCAAGCAGGTTCACGGCAGGGTGAAGTTCACCCATGACGGTATTTTTCACCCTCGCCGGGCAGGGGTGAAAAATACCGTGGTTTTTACAGGCGGCTGAAAACAAAGGGGTTTTCCCCTGGTATGGGTTTTGCGTAATGCCTGATGCTTTTGAATGGGAGCATCGACATGGATACGCGAAACCTCTCGCCCACCGCAAGGCGAGCCACTTTTTCCACCCTCCGCGCTGGCGGCGCCCCGACCCCTTGCGAGGTGCGTCATGGGTGAATACCGCAAGCTCTGGTTCACGCTCATCGGCGTGCTGATCGTCACCTTCTCGCTGCTGGGCTATTACGGCACCGAGGTCTACCGGGTGGCGCCGCCCATCCCGCAGCAGTTCGTCCAGCAGGACGGCGAGGTCGTCTTCACGCACGACGACGTGCTGGACGGCCAGACGGCCTGGCAATCCGTGGGTGGCATGCAACTGGGGTCGATCTGGGGGCACGGCGCCTACCAGGCGCCCGACTGGACCGCGGACTGGCTGCATCGTGAGTTGACCGCCTGGCTGGAACTCGCGGCCCGGGAGCGCCACGGCACGGCCTATGCGCAATTGAGCGCCGAGGACAGCGCGGTGCTGCAGGCGCAGTTGAAGGCGGAATACCGCCGCAACACCTGGAATGCCGAGCTGGGCACGGCGCAGGTGTCGCCGCGCCGGGCGCAGGCGATCCGCCAGACCGCGGCCTACTACAGCAGCCTGTTCAGCGATGATCCGGCCCTGCGTGCCACGCGCGACAGCTATGCAATGAAGGAGAACACGCTGCCCAGCGCCGAGCGCCGTGAGCAGATGACGGCGTTCTTCTTCTGGACCGCCTGGGCTGCCGCCACCGAGCGTCCTGGTTCCACGGCCACTTACACCAACAACTGGCCGCACGAGCCGCTGATCGGCAATCGCCCGACCGCGGAAAACGTGATGTGGTCCATCGTGAGCGTCGTCATCATGATGGCGGGCGTGGGCCTGCTGATCTGGGGCTGGGCCTTCCTGCGCAAGGAGGAGGGCGCCCTGCCCGCCGCGCCGGCGCGCGACCCGCTGACCCTGGTGCCGCTCACCCCCTCGCAACGCGCGTTGGGCAAGTACCTGTTCCTGGTGGTGGCGCTGTTCGTCTTCCAGGTGTTCCTGGGCGGCGCCACCGCGCACTACACGGTGGAGGGCCAGCATTTCTATGGCCTGGAGCTGTCGCGCTGGTTCCCGTATTCGCTGCTGCGCACCTGGCACATCCAGGCGGCGCTCTTCTGGATCGCCACGGGTTTCCTGGCGGCGGGTCTCTTCCTGGCGCCGCTCATCAACGGGGGCAAGGACCCGAAGTACCAGAAGCTGGGCGTGGACGTGCTGTTCTGGGCGCTGGTGGTGGTCGTGCTGGGGTCCTTCATCGGCAACTACCTCGCCATTGCCCATATCCTGCCCGCCAACCTGAATTTCTGGCTGGGCCACCAGGGCTATGAGTACGTGGACCTTGGCCGGCTGTGGCAGATCGGCAAGTTCGTGGGCGTGCTGCTGTGGCTGGTGCTGATGGCGCGCGGCATCGCCCCGGCCCTGCGCCGCAAGGGCGGCGACAAGAACCTGCTGGCGCTGTTGACTTCGTCGGTCGTGGCCATCGGGCTCTTCTACGGCGCGGGCCTGATGTATGGCGAGCGCACGCACCTGTCGGTGATGGAGTACTGGCGCTGGTGGGTGGTGCACCTGTGGGTCGAGGGCTTCTTCGAAGTCTTCGCGACCACCGCGCTGGCCTTCATCTTCTCGACCCTGGGCCTGGTGTCCTACCGCATGGCGACGGTCGCCAGCCTGGCGTCCGCCTCGCTCTTCATGCTGGGCGGCGTGCCGGGCACCTTCCACCACCTGTATTTCTCGGGCACGACCACGCCCGTGATGGCGGTGGGCGCGGCCTTCAGCGCGCTGGAAGTGGTGCCGCTGGTGGTGCTGGGCCACGAGGCCTGGGAAAACTGGCGCCTGAAGTTCCGCGCGCCGTGGATGGCGCAGTTGAAGTGGCCGCTGATGTTCTTCGTGGCCGTGGCCTTCTGGAACATGCTGGGCGCGGGCGTCTTCGGCTTCATGATCAACCCGCCCGTCTCGCTCTATTACCTCCAGGGCCTCAACACCACGCCGGTGCATGCCCATGCGGCGCTCTTCGGGGTCTACGGTTTCCTGGCGCTGGGCTTCACCCTGCTGGTGCTGCGCTACGTCCGGCCGCAACTGGTCATGGATGACCGCCTGATGCGGCGCGGCTTCTGGTGGCTGAACATCGGCCTGGCGCTGATGATGTTCACGAGCCTGCTGCCCGTCGGTCTCATCCAGTTCCATGCCAGCGCGAGCGAGGGGATGTGGTACGCCCGCAGCGAAGCCTTCATGCAGCAGCCCATCCTGCAGACCCTGCGCTGGGTTCGCACCTTCGGCGACGTGGTGTTCATCATCGGCGCGCTGTCGGTGGCCTGGCAGGTGGTGCGTGGGCTGCGCGGGCCGGTCGCGCCTGTCGCCGCCTCGACCGCGGGAGCGACGGCATCGGCCAGCGCCTGCTGCGGCCACTGCGCGGATTGAGCGAGCGACCCAGTGAGCGTTGCCTGGGCGCGAGGGGGGAATCCACTGCCGCCCTTCGCGCCTGGCATCAAGGAGAACAGCATGGATCTGGACAGGTTCAAGCGCCAGCATCACGACATCCTGGGGCACATCGCCGCCTTGCGGGACCTGGCGCACGCGGGCGTGGCCCGCAATGCGGAGGACATCGCGCGGCGGATCGTGGCCATGAGCAGCCTCATCAAGCTGCATCTGGCGGTCGAGGATCAGGCACTCTATCCGGCCTTGCAGCGGAGCAGGGACCGGCGCCTGGCCGACATGGGCAGGCAGTACCAGCAGGAGATGGCGTCGATCGCCGCGGCCTACGGCGCCTTCGCCGCGCGCTGGAACACGCCGCGGCGCCTGGCGCTGCACGAGGAAGGTTTCCGCCGCGATGCCAACACGGTGCTGCGGCAGGTGTTCGAGCGCATGCGGCGCGAGGACATGGCGTTCTATCCCCGCATCGTCAAGGCGCTGGCCGGAGGGGGGTAGGGCCCCCCCAACGCTGCGCCTTCGGCTTGCACGGCTCAGGCCTGGCCTGGTGCGGGCGCCTTGCGGAACACGACGCTGAAGTTGTTGGCCGGCATGTCGACCACGTCTTCCAGCACCAGGCCCTGTGCCTGGGCCAGGTCGCGGACCGCTTCCAGGTCGCGCACGCCGAAGGACGGGTCACGCGCCTTCAGCCACTGGTCGAACGCTTCGTTGCTGGGCGCCGTGTGTGCGCCGTGGCGGCGATAGGGGCCGTACAGATACAGCAGGCCGCCTGGACGCAGGGTCCGCGCGGCGCCCGCCAGCAGGGCCGGCGTGGAGGCCCAGGGCGAATAATGGATGACGTTGCAGCAGACGATGGCGTCGGCCGGCTCGACCTGCCACTCGCCGGCGTTGACGTCCAGCAAGCGGGGCGCACGCAGGTTGGGCAGCCCGGCATGGTCGGCCCAGGCCTGGATCGACGGCAACGCCGACGGATCGGCCTCGGTGGGCTGCCAGGTCCAGTCGGGCAGCGCCTGCGCGAAGAACACGGCATGCTCGCCCGTGCCGCTGCCGATCTCCAGCGCATGGCCGGCGGGCGGCAGGCTGCGTTGCAGCACATCCAGGATGGGCTGGCGGTTGCGTTCCGTGGCGGGGGCGTAGCGGCGTGGGTCGGTGTCGGTCATCGGAATCCTCGGCGAAAGAAAGGGCCCCAAGGAAAAAGGGACATTCAGCCCGGCAGGTCGCCCGGCGCATGCTTGCGCAGGACATCCCGCGCGGCCTCGTAGTCAGGCAGGATCTGGCCGACCTCGGCCCAGAAGTCGTGGCTGTGGTTCATCTCGCGCAGGTGCGCGAGTTCGTGGGCGATGACGTAGTCGATGATGTCGGGCGCGAAGTGGATCAGGCGCCAGTTCAGCGAGATGTTGCCGTCGCTGGTGCAGGAGCCCCAGCGCGTGGTGGCCGACGACAGCCGCCAGCGGTTGATGCGCAGGCCGCTGCGGTCGAGGAACACGTTCAGGCGCACGTCGAACCATTGCGCGGCGCGGCGTTGCAGCCAGGCCTGTGCGCTGTCGCGGATGCGCGCGTGATCGGCGTCGGGCGGCAGCGGCAGCCAAAGCGTGTCGCCATCCTGGGGAAGCTCGGGGTCGCCCGTGTAGATCGCCTGCATGGCGCGCGGGTTGGCGGGCCGCGCTGCGCCGGCTTCGCCAGCGGGCGGCGTGCCGAGCTGCAACTGGATGCGCCGGCCCAGGTAGGGCAGTTCGCCGCCGGCCTGCCAGCGTGTGTGGGCCAGGGCCAGGCGTTCCTGGCGCGTGTGCCAGTCACGCAGTTTCGACAGGATCCAGCGCGATTTTTCTCGTACGGCCTCGTCCACCTGGGTCAAGGTGACCCAGTTCGGCGCGGTCACCCGCAGGCCATCGTCGCCGATCACGAAGCCGATGCTGCGGCGGCGTGAACGCAGCAGCACGTAGCCGATGGACTGCTGCTCGGTGCCGGTCTCGCGCCAGCGCGCGCCGTCGGGCAGCGACGGCGGGCGCGGCGTGGGCACGCGCGAGGCCTGCGTGGCGGGGGGACGGGAAGGGGGGATCGAAGGCGGCGCAGGCGGTGCCGCGGGCCGGGCAACGGGCGCTGCGGGAGGGACTGCAGGGGCCGGGGCAATGGGCGTGGATGCCGGTGCAGGCGCCGCCGCATCCGGCGCCGCTTGCAAGGGTGCATGGGCGGGCGGCGCCGGCACGCGAGGCGCCACCGGCGCCGGCATCACCGGGTCGAACAGATCCAGTTGCACCCGGCCGCTTGGCATCATGTCGCGCGTGGCGCCTGGGGAGCAGGGGGGACAAAAGGGCCGCTGTAGCGTTCCGGGCTCAGGCGGCGCATCTCGGTCTCGATCCAGGTCTGCACGCGGGTATTGATCTCTTCAGGCGTGAGGCCCGTGGGATCGATGGCCGGGCCGAAAGACAGCGTGACGAGGCCCGGACGCTTCACGAAGGCATTGCGCGGCCAGCACTCGCCGGCGTTGTGGGCCATCGGGATGATGGGCGCGCCGGTGCGGTGCGCGAGCAGCGCGCCGCCCATCTTGTAGCGGCCGACCTGGCCGACGGGGATGCGGGTGCCTTCCGGGAACAGCAGCGGCCAGCGGCCTTCGGCCAGGCGCTTCGCGCCCAGCGAGGCGACCTGCTCGAAGGCGTCGCGGCCGCGCGTGCGGTCGATGGGGATCATGCGCAGCAGCGCCAGGCCCCAGCCGAAGAAAGGCACGCGGTGCAGTTCGCGCTTGTAGACGAAGCACACCTGGCGGGGGAAGTACCCCGGGAAGTACAGCGTCTCCCAGGCCGACTGGTGCTTGGCCAGGATGATGGCGCCGCCCTCGGGCAGGTTCTCCATCCCTTCGACTTTCCAGCGGATGCCGCAGATGACCTTCGCTCCCCACAGCGCCAGGCGCGGCCAGCCCACGGTCAGGCGGTAGCGCGGGCCCAGCGGCAGCGGTGCCCACAGGATGCAGGCGAAGGCGTACGGAATGACGGTGACCACGAGGAACACCGAGTACAGGAACGAACGCAACCAGGCCATCATGCCTCCAGAAGCGAATCGACCACGGCAGCGAGATCGCCGCGGATCTCGGTGCCCGGGGGCAAGTCGGGGCTGGCGGCGGTCTTCTCGCCGTTGCCGGTGCGCACCAGCCACGGGCGGCAACCGGCCTGGACGCTGGCCTGCAGGTCGCGCAGCGAGTCACCCACGGCCGGCACGCCGTCCAGCGAGACGTCGTAGCGGCGCGCGATGTCGTGGAAGAGTCCGGGCAGCGGCTTGCGGCAGACGCAGCCGTCGTCCGGCCCGTGCGGACACAGGAAGAAGGCGTCGACCGCGCCGCCCAGCGCCGCCAGCTCCTTGCGCAGCTTGTTGTGCATGGCGGTCAGGGCGGCCATGTCGAACAGGCCGCGGGCGATGCCGGACTGGTTGGAGGCCACGACGACCTTCCAGCCCGCCTGGGACAGGCGCGCGATGGCGGCGAGGCTGCCGGGCAGGGCGATCCATTCGTCCGCGGACTTCACGAAGTCCTTGCGGTCGTGGTTGATGACCCCGTCGCGGTCAAGGATGATGAGCTTCACTGGGCAAGCCTGGAAATGTCGGCAACCTGGTTCATCAGGCGGTGCAGCCGCGCCAGCAGCGCGAGCCGGTTGGCGCGCACGTCGAGGTCGTCGGCCATGACCATGACGTCGGCGAAGAACGCGTCCACCGCGCCACGGGCCTGCGCCAGCGTGCTGAGCGCGGCGCCGAAGTCACCGGCGGCCAGGCAGGCATCGGCTTGCGGCTGCAGCGTGTCGACGGCCTCGGCCAGCGAGCGCTCGGCGGCTTCCACGTAACGCGAGGCATCCGGCTCACCCGGTACGCCTTCGGCCTTCTTCAGCAGGTTGCCGATGCGCTTGTTGGCGGCGGCCAGGCTGGCGGCTTCGGGCAGCGCCAGGAAGGACACCACGGCGCGCACGCGCGCGGCCACCTGGTGCAGGGGCGGCTGCAGGGCGATCACGGCGTCCACGGCGCTGCGGTCGAACTCGCCGGCCAGCTGGTTGCGCACGCGCTCGTAGATGAAATCGCGCACTTCGGTCAGCACGGCAGGGGCCACACGGCCTTCGCCGAAGCCGGCGGCGGCTTGCGCCAGCAGGTCGCCCAGCGTCAGCGGGCCGTTCTCGGCGGCTTTCAGCCAGCCGCCCGCGGCCAGTTGCTCGAACGCGCTGATGATGCCTTGCGCGGCGCGGCGCAGGCCGAAGGGGTCGCGTTCGCCGGTGGGGGCCTGGCCAATGCTCCAGATGCCCACCAGGGTCTCGGCGCGCTCGGCCAGGAACAGCACGGCGGCGGTCAGGCCGTCGCGGTCCACGGGGGCGTCCAGGCGGATGCGGTATTGCTCGCGCAGCGCGCGCACCACTTCCGGCGCCTCGCCGTCGCCCGTCGCGTAATAGGCGCCGATGATGCCTTGCAGCTCGGGGAATTCGCCCACCATCAGCGTGCTGAGGTCGGCCTTGGCGAGCTCGGCGGCGCGGTCCGCCTGCTGGGCGTCGCCACCCAGCGTGGTGGCGACAAAGCGCGCCAGGGCGCGCACGCGCTCGACGCGTTCGAGCTGGCTGCCCAGCTTGTTGTGATAGACGATGCTGCCCAGCTGCGCGTTGCGGCTGGCCAGCGGCGTCTTGCGGTCGGTCTGGAAGAAGAACTCGGCATCGGCCAGGCGCGGGCGCACCACGCGCTGGTTGCCTTCGATGATGTTGTGCGGGTCCTTGGTGCTCATGTTGCTGACGATCAGGAAGCGATGCGTCAGCTTGCCGCTGGCCGGGTCGAACAGCGGGAAGTACTTCTGGTTCAGCCGCATGGTCAGGATCAGGCATTCCTGCGGCACGGCCAGAAAGCGCTCCTCGAATTCGCCGGCGTACACCGTGGGCCATTCGACCAGCGCGGTGACCTCGTCCAGCAGCGACTCGACCTCGGGATCGGTGCCCAGCGAGCCGCCCAGGCGCGCGGCCTGGGTCTGCAACTGGGCCTCGATGGTGGCGCGGCGCGTGTCGAAGGCGGCGATGACGTGGCCTTCCTCGGCCAGCAACTGGGCGTAGTCGCCGGCGGCGGCCAGGTCGAAATCGTGCTTGGACAGGAAGCGGTGGCCGCGCAGCGTGCGGCCGGCGGTCAGGCCCAGGGCGGTGACCGGCACGATGTCGGTGTCATGTAGCGCGACCAGGCCGTGGGCCGGGCGCACGAAGCGCACGGTGGTGTGGCCATCGTCCAGCTGGTAGCGCATGACCTTGGGGATGGGCAGGGCGGCCAGCGAGGCGTCCAGCGCCTGCTGCAGGCCTTCGGCCAGCGCGATGCCGGGCGCCGTGCCGCGCGCGACCAGGTAGTCCTGCTTGCCGTCGGATTCGCGCGCGAGCGTGGCGAGGTCGATATCGGCCAGGCCCTTGGCGGCCAGCTTCTTCACGAGCGCGGGGGTGGCGGTGCCGTCGGCGGCCAGGCCGATCTGCGCGGGCATGAGCTTTTCGGCATAGGCCTGCTCGGGCGCCTGGGCGCGCACCCGCGAGAAGAGGGCGGCCAGGCGGCGCGGCGTGGCGTAAGGCGTGACGTCGCAATCCTCGGCCAGCAGGCCGTTGGCGGCCAGGCTGGCGCGCAGGCCGTCGGCGAAGGCCTGGCCCAGCTTCTGCAGGGCCTTCGGCGGAAGCTCTTCGGTGAAGAGCTCGATCAGCAGGGGGCGGATGTCCTGGGCGCTCATTGTGCGGCCTCCACGTCTTGGCGGCTTGCCATGGGGAAGCCCAGCTTTTCGCGTGAATCGTAATAGGCCTGCGCGACCGCGCGCGACAGGTTGCGGATGCGGCCGATGTAGGCGGCGCGCTCGGTCACGCTGATCGCGCCGCGCGCGTCCAGCATGTTGAAGGTGTGGGCGGCCTTGAGCGTGGCTTCATAGGCCGGCAGGGCCAGCGGCACTTCCATCAGGCGCTTGGCCTCGGCTTCGTAGTCGTTGAAATGGGCAAACAGCATGGGCGCCGAGGCATGTTCGAAGTTGTAGGTGGACTGTTCCACTTCGTTCTGGTGGAACACGTCGCGGTACAGCACGGGCGCGCCGCCGGGGCCGCCTTCCGTCCAGACGAGGTCATAGACGCTTTCCACGCCCTGCAGGTACATCGCCAGGCGTTCGAGGCCGTAGGTGATCTCGCCGGTGGTCAGGCTGCAATCCAGGCCGCCGACCTGCTGGAAGTAGGTGAACTGGGTGACTTCCATGCCGTTCAGCCAGACTTCCCAGCCCAGGCCCCAGGCGCCCAGCGTCGGATTCTCCCAATCGTCCTCGACGAAGCGGATGTCGTGCTCGGTCGGGTCGATGCCCAGCGCCTGCAGCGAACCGATGTACAGGTCCAGGATGTTGGTGGGCGCGGGCTTGAGCACCACCTGGTACTGGTAGTAGTGCTGCAGGCGGTTGGGGTTCTCGCCGTAGCGGCCGTCCTTGGGGCGGCGCGAGGGCTGCACGTAGGCCGCGCGCCAGGGTTCGGGACCGATGGCGCGCAGGAACGTGGCGGTATGCGAGGTGCCTGCGCCCACTTCCATGTCGTAGGGTTGCAGCAGGGCGCAGCCTTGCTGGTCCCAATACTGCTGTAGCCGGAGGATGATTTGCTGGAAAGTGAGCATGGGTTGGACGTGCCGGGTTGAGGCCTGGCCGTTGGAGTCTGCCGGGTGGATGCTTGCGGACCGCTCCCGGCTCCGGAAGGGGAGGCGGGGCGAGGGTAACGTTCGATTTTAGCGTGGCTGGCGCGGACTGGGGCGCGGGGGGGGGCGTCCGGGCCCGCCCGGGGGCGATACCCCGGGGCATTCGCGCCGCGCCCGCGCTCGCCGTATGATTGCCGACTTGCGTCATCCGCCCGCCCTTCCCGCGCGGGCTCCGCCCCCTTTTCCTTTCACTTCCACAGCGATACGCCATGTCCGTGACCATCAAGGAAGATGACCTGATCCAGTCGATCGCCGACGCGGTCCAGTTCATCAGCTACTACCATCCCGTCGACTACATCCGCCACCTGGCGCGCGCCTACGAGCGCGAGGAAAGCCCGGCAGCGCGCGACGCGATGGCGCAGATCCTCACCAACTCGCGCCTGTGCGCCGAAGGCCGCCGCCCGCTTTGCCAGGACACCGGCATCGTCAACGTGTTCCTGAAAGTTGGCATGAACGTGCGCTTCGAGTCCTGTAGGAGCTTGCAGGCGCTCTGCGACGAAGGCGTTCGCCAGGGCTACCTGAATCCGGACAACCCGCTGCGCGCCTCGGTGCTGGACGATCCGCTGTTCGCCCGCCGCAACACCCGCGACAACACGCCCTGTATCGTCAACGTCGAACTGGTGCCCGGCGACACCGTCGACGTGCAGGTGGCCGCCAAGGGCGGCGGTTCCGAGAACAAGTCCAAGTTCGTCATGCTCAACCCCAGCGATTCGCTGGTGGACTGGGTGCTCAAGACCGTCCCGACCATGGGCGCGGGCTGGTGCCCCCCGGGCATGCTCGGCATCGGCGTCGGCGGCACCGCCGAGAAGGCCATGCTGATGGCCAAGCAATCGCTGATGGAAGACCTGGACATGCACGAGCTGCTGGCCCGCGGCCCGCAGAGCAAGCTGGAAGCGCTGCGCATCGAGCTCTATGAAAAGGTCAACGCGCTGGGCATCGGCGCGCAGGGCCTGGGCGGCCTGACGACCGTGCTGGACGTCAAGATCCACACCTTCCCCACGCACGCGGCCTCCAAGCCCGTGGCCATGATCCCCAACTGTGCCGCGACCCGCCACGCGCATTTCGTGCTGGACGGCTCTGGCCCCGCCCGCCTGGATCCGCCCGCGCTGTCCGAGTGGCCCGACGTGCACTGGGCGCCGGACTACAACAAGTCCGAGCAGGTCAACCTGGACACGCTCACGCGCGAGCAGGTCGCCAGCTGGCAGCCGGGCCAGACGCTGCTGTTGTCGGGCAAGATGCTGACGGGCCGCGATGCCGCGCACAAGCGCATCCAGGACATGCTGGCGCGCGGCGAGTCGCTGCCGGTGGATTTCGCCAACCGCGTCATCTACTACGTCGGTCCGGTCGATCCGGTGCGCGACGAAGTGGTCGGCCCGGCCGGCCCCACCACCGCCACCCGCATGGACAAGTTCACCGACATGATGCTGGCCCAGACCGGCCTCATCGCCATGATCGGCAAGTCCGAGCGCGGTCCCGTCGCCATCGAGGCGATCCGCAAGCACGGCTCGGCCTACCTCATGGCCGTGGGCGGCGCGGCCTACCTGGTCTCCAAGGCCATCCGCGGCGCGCGCGTCGTGGCCTTCGAGGACCTGGGCATGGAAGCCATCTACGAGTTCGAGGTCAAGGACATGCCGGTGACGGTCGCGGTCGACTCGCAAGGCGTGTCGGTCCACAACACCGGCCCGCGCACCTGGCAGGCGAAGATCGGCAAGATCCCGGTCGCGGCCGAGTAAGTTCGCTGCCTATCTGTTGGAATCACTTGGGCGGGCCTGCGGGCCCGCCTTTTTCATGGCATTGCTTGCGGCGATGTTCCTGTACAAGAGGCGGTAAGCAGAATGTCATGCCGTGATGGCCGATTCGTTGCCGATCACGCGCTTCACTTGGGGCGCCTGCCCTCCGACAGAAAGGAAGACTTTCGTGTTTCGCAATCTGAAGATATCGACCACCCTGCTGGGTGTGGTCGTGGTGTTTTTCGTGTTTCAACTGCTGCTGGGCGGCCTGGGCTATGTCGCCCTGGATCGCGTCGGCGCCGATGTGCGTGAGCTGCATCGCAACTCCGTGGTGGAAGGCAATGCCGTCAGCGCGGCGTCGCTGTCCCTGGTGGCCGCGCGCACCGATTTCAGCCGCTATGCCACGCGTGTCACGCAAGGCAATGCCGGCGACAAGACCTCGCTGAACACCGCGCTGGCCCACGTGGCCGATGCGGGCCGGCACTTCGCCCGCTTCGACGCGGCGCTGACCGCGGGTGATCGCGCCAGCTCGGTGACGACGGCCTATATCCAGGCGTACCGCCAATACGAAACCAACCTGAACAACGTGGCGCGCGTGCTGGAAGCCGGCGACATGACGGCCTACCTGAAGCAGGGCACCCAGGGCGTCCAGGAAACCTACATGAAGGCGCAGAGCGCATTCATGGCGTCGTCGGACGCGATCGGCGAGTCGGCGCTGGAAGGCATCACGGACATGACGGCACTGTTCTCGCTGGTGCTGGCCGGCGTGCTGGCCGCGGGCCTGGCGCTGGCGGTGGGCGTCTTCGTGATGATCCGCCGCATCATCGTGCAGCCCCTGCGTGACGTGGGTGAACTGTTCAAGCGCATCGCGGCGGGCAACCTGGCCAATCGCGTGCCCGATGGCGGCACGAACGAAATCGGTGCATTGCTGGCCGCGCTCAAGACCATGCAGGAAGGCCTGGTGACGACGGTGCGGCAGGTGCGCCAGGGCGTGGAGGAAATCCACGTCGGCACGCGCGAGATCTCGGCCGGCAACACCGACCTGTCCGCCCGCACGGAGCAGCAGGCGGCCTCGCTGGAGGAAACGGCGGCGAGCATGGAAGAGCTCGCCTCGGCGGTCAAGCAGAACAACGACAGCGCGCGCCAGGCCAGCGACATGGCGACGCAGACCTCGCAGGTGGTCGAGCGCGGCCATGCCGCCGTGGGCGGCGTGGTCGACACCATGCAGGCCATCGCGCAAAGCTCCTCGCGCATCGGCGAGATCGTGGGCGTGATCGACAGCATCGCCTTCCAGACCAACATCCTGGCGCTGAACGCGGCGGTCGAGGCTGCGCGCGCAGGCGAGCAGGGCAAGGGTTTCGCCGTGGTGGCCTCGGAAGTCCGCTCGCTGGCGCAACGCAGCGCGGGCGCCGCGCGCGAGATCAAGGACCTGATCGAGGACTCCAGCGCCAAGGTGGGCCACGGCGCGCGCCAGGTGGACAGCGCCGGTGCCACCATGAGCGAGATCCTGGACGCGGTGCGCCGCGTCACCGGCATCATGGGCGAGATCTCCATGGCCACGCAGGAGCAGGCCAGCGGCATCGATCAGGTGAACCTGGCGGTATCGCAGATGGACAGCGTGACGCAGCAGAACGCTGCCTTGGTGGAAGAGGCCGCCGCCGCCGGTTCGCTGGCGTCGCAGGCAAACCGCCTGCGCGAGGCGGTGGCGGTGTTCCGCCTGCCCGAGTCGGTGGTGATCGATACGGCGCCGCCGGCCTTGGGTGCTCGCCACCCCGGGCAGTCGCGCCAGGCGCTCAGTTCGGCAGCGGCCTGATCGCCTGCCCGCCGCAAGCCGCCAGCCAGTCGTCCAGCCCGCGGCCCTGCAGCCGCAGGCCGGGCGCCAGGTCACGCAGCGGCAGCAGCACGAAGGCGCGGCCGGTCATGCGCGGATGGGGCAGCACGAGACGCTCGGTGTCCAGCGACACGTCGTCGTAGCAGAGCAGGTCGAGGTCCAGCGTGCGCGGCGCGTTGCGGTAGGGGCGTTCGCGTCCGTGCGCCGCTTCGATGGACTGCAGCAGCGCCAGCAGGTCCAGCGGCGCCAGGGTGGTTGCCAGGCGCGCCGCGGCGTTGATGAAGTCGGGACCCGTGGCGTCCACGGGGGCGCTGCGGTAGAAGCGCGAGGCCTCGCAGGCCTGCACGCCAGGATTGGCAGCGAGTTCAGCCAGCGCGTCGCGCAGGGCGCCGGCGGCGTCGCCCAGGTTGGCGCCCAGGCCGATATAGGCGATGTGGGTGGCGGCCGGTGTCATTCGTCGGCCGGCGCCGCGCCGCCTTGCGGCTTGCGGCGCGGACGGCGGCGGCGCTTGCGGGCGGCGCCCGTGCCTTCCTCGCGCGGCTCGTTGGCCAGCGCCTCGATCATCGCGGCGCGCGAGGCGTCGTCGTTGTCGGCCAGGTCCATCCACCACTGGGCCAGCACGCTGTCGAACTGGCCGGCGGCGGCGCGCAGCTGCAGGAAATCCACGGCGGCACGGAAGCGCGGCTGCTCGATCATGCGCCAGATCGTCTTGCCCAGGCGGCGCTCGAAGCGCGGCTGCATGAACCAGATTTCGCGCATGTCGGCGGCATAACGGCGCTGGATGGCCAGCTTCTCGGTCTGCTCGTCCAGCACCGAGTCGGCGGCCTGCGTCAGCGCGGGAATGGTGTGCTCGCCCTGTTCCAGCAACTGCTTCCAGCGCACGTCCACCAGTTGCCACAGCAGCGCGGCGAACAGGAAGCTCGGGCTCACGCTCTTGCCGCTGCGCACGCGCACGTCGGTGCGCTCCAGCGCCAGCTCGACGAAGCGCTCGCCGCCGGGTTGCTCCAGCACCACGTCCAGCAGCGGCAGCAGGCCGCGATGCAGGCCCACTTCACGCAGTTGGCGCAGGCAATCCATGGCGTGGCCACAGGTCAGCAGCTTCAGCATCTCGTCGAAGAGGCGCGACGCGGGCACGTTGCCCAGCAGGTCGGCCATCGGGCGGATGGGCGACAGCGTCTCGGGGTGGATCTGGCCGTTGAGCTTGGCCGAGAAGCGCACGGCGCGCAGCATGCGCACCGGGTCTTCGCGGTAACGGGTCTGCGGGTCGCCGATCATGCGCACCACGCGCTTCTTCAGGTCGTCCACGCCGTGGCAGTAGTCGATGACCTCTTCCGTGAGGGGATCGTAGTACAGCGCGTTGATCGTGAAGTCGCGGCGGATGGCGTCCTGTTCCTGGGTGCCGAACTCGTTGTCGCTCAGGATGCGGCCGTGCTCGTCGGTCTTCTGCGTGACGGCGGCCGGCGCGCGGAAGGTCGAGGTCTCGATGATTTCCTGGCCGAAGACCACGTGCACCAGCTGGAAGCGGCGGCCGATGATGCGGGCGCGGCGGAACAGCGGGCGGGTCTGCTCGGGCGTGGCGTTGGTGGCGACGTCGAAGTCCTTGGGTTCCAGGCCGACGATCAGGTCGCGCACCGCGCCGCCCACGATATAGCCTTCGTAGCCATGCTGGCGCAACACCTCGCAGACCTTGATCGCGTGGCGCGAGACATTGCGGCGGTCGATGCCGTGGCGGTCGCGGGCGATGCGTTGGGGACCGCTGGCCGTGGGGCGCAGCAGGCGCGAGACGAAACGCTTGATCGTGTCGGTAATCATCAGGACTTCAGGTCTTCCAGTTCGCTGAACAGGTCCAGCACGGTCCAGCCGCGCGACAGCGCGATCTCGCGCAGGGCGGGTGAGGGGTTGGCGGCCACCGGATGCGTGACCACCTCGAGCAGCGGCAGGTCATTGACCGAGTCGCTGTAGAAATGGCTGGTCTCGAAGGCGTCCAGGCGCGTGCCCAGGGTCTCGAGCCAGGCGGCGACGCGCGTCACCTTGCCTTCCTTGAAGCTGGGCGTGCCTTCGATACGGCCGGTGTAGCGGCCATTCACGAACTGCGGCTCGGTCCCGATGAGCGTGGGCACGCCGAAGGCGCGCGCGATCGGGGCGGTGACGAAGGTGTTGGTGGCCGTGACGATGGCAACCAGGTCGCCCGCGGCCAGGTGCTGGTCCACCAGCGCCAGCGCCTGGGGCTGGATGGCCGGGCGCACGACCTCGGCCATGAAGGATTCGTGCCAGGCGGCCAGGTCGAAGGGCGTGTGCGCGGCGAGCAGGCCGAGCATGAACTCGGCCGCCTGCTCGGCGGTGAGCCGTCCTTCGTTGTAGCGCACCATCAAGTCTTCGTTGCGCTGGCGCGCGACCTGCGGATCGCCCGCGCGGCCCGTGCGGGCCAGGTAGTCGGCCCACTGGTAATCGCTGTCCAGGGGCAGCAGCGTGTGGTCCAGGTCGAACAGGGCAATCCGGGCGGGAAGGGTGGTCATTGAGGTCGGTTGGCTTCTTGGTCTGCCAGCATGGCACGCAGCAGCGGAATGGTGATGGCGCGGCCGGATGCCAGGGAATAACGGTCCAGCGCGTCCAGCAGCGTGGCGAGCCGGCGCATGTCGCGCTCGTAGCGGGTCAGGATCCAGTTCAGGACTTCCGGGGCCAACTGCAGGCCCCGGTCACCGGCCTGCAGCGTCAAGGCGGCCAGCTTGTCGGTATCGGACAGCAACGCCAGGCGGAAGACCAGGTCCCAGCCCAGCCGGGTGCGCAGGTCTTCGCGCAAGGGCATGTGCATCGGCGCGCGGTCGCCAGCGACCGCCAGCGCGAAAGCGCGGCCCGAAGCGGCCGATTCGCGCCAGCGATTGTACAGGGCAAAGAGCGCCGCCTGGGCTTCTTCGCCCAGCAGGTGCACGTCGTCCACCGCGATCAGCCGGGGCGGCGGCTCGGCGTCGGGCGCTTCGCGCAAGGCTTGCGGATCGGCGTCGGCGCCGAAATAGCGCGCCCCCGGCAAGGCGCCCAGCGCACGCAGCAGGTGGCTGCGGCCGCTGCCCGCCGGCCCCCAGAAATAGGCGGCGTGTCCGGGCGCCAGCGCGCGCGCACCGGCCAGCGCCTCGTTGTTGGGCCCGGGAATGAAGTTGGACAACGACGGCGCCGGTTCGGGCAGCACGTCCAGAAGCAATTGGCGATTCATGCGTGGCGGGACCGCGCCATCCGGCGTCCGGCCCCCGTCGGACCCCCGCCAGGGCTGCATTTCGCAGGGCCCGCGTGGGTTAAAAGGTAGGTCATCGTAAAATACGTCCAGCGGACGCAGATTTCTCGTCCAAAACTTCGCGATTGTTACATACCCCACGGCTTTTCTCATGACAAATCCTGACTCGGCTCCCCTGACCTACCGCGACGCTGGCGTCGACATCGACGCGGGCGACGCGCTGGTCGATCGTATCAAGCCCTTGGCCGCCAAGACCATGCGCGAAGGGGTGATGGCTGGCATCGGCGGTTTCGGCGCGCTTTTCGAAGTGCCCAAGAAATACCGCGAGCCCGTGCTGGTCTCCGGCACCGACGGCGTGGGCACCAAGCTCAAGCTGGCCTTCGAGTGGAACCGCCATGACACGGTCGGCGTCGACCTGGTCGCCATGAGCGTCAACGACATCCTGGTGCAGGGCGCCGAGCCGCTCTTCTTCCTGGACTACTTCGCCTGCGGCAAGCTGTCGGTCGACACGGCCGCCAGCGTCGTGGGCGGCATCGCCCGCGGCTGCGAACTGGCCGGCTGCGCGCTGATCGGCGGCGAAACCGCTGAAATGCCCGGCATGTACCCCGATGGCGAATACGACCTGGCGGGCTTCGCCGTGGGCGCGGTGGAAAAGTCGAAGATCATCGACGGCAAGACCATCGTGCCGGGCGACGTGGTGCTGGGCCTGGCGTCCAGCGGCGCGCACTCCAACGGCTATTCGCTGCTGCGCAAGATCATCGCGCGCGCCGGCGCCCGTCCCGAGCAGGACTTCCACGGCAAGCCGCTGGTGGAAACCGTGATGGCGCCCACCCGCATCTACGTCAAGCAGGTGCTGGCCGCCCTGGCCGCCCACGGCGCGGCCATCAAGGGCCTGGCGCACATCACCGGCGGCGGTTTGCTGGACAACGTGCCGCGCATCCTGCAGCCTGGCCTGCAAGCCCGCCTGCACCGCGATGCCTGGCAGATGCCCGAGCTGTTCTCGTGGCTGCAGCGCGAAGGCGGCGTGGCCGATGAAGAAATGCACCGCGTCTTCAACTGCGGCATCGGCATGGTCGTCGTGGTGCCGGCCGCCGAGGCCGATGCCGTGGCGCAAACCCTGCGTGCGCAAGGCGAAACGGTCAGCGTGCTGGGCGAGATCGTCGAGCAGGGCAAGGACGCCCCGCAGACCATCGTCGTATAAGCGGCTCGTGGGCTGGCTGCCAGCCTGGCGCCGGTCCTCGTCCGCTGTCCTGGCATTCCACAGGCCCGCCCCACGGCGGGCCTGCTGCATCCTGGCGCAGGGCATCCTGGCGCAGGGCTCCCTGGCATGGCGGCCTGCCTTGCGCATCGGGCATTCGCGGCGCAGAATCGGCGATGGATTCCCAGACCTACAAGACAGGAGCCCGACATGCGTATCCTGATCCTGGGGGGCACCGGTTTCATCGGACGTCATCTCGTCGCTCGCCTGTCCGCCGCCGGCCACGCCCTCACCCTTCCCACCCGCCGCCTGGCGCATGGACGCGACCTGCTCGTGCATCCGACCGCCACCGTGCTGGAAGCCGACATCCACGACGAGGCCGTCATCGAGCGGCTGCTGCCCGGGCATGACGCCGTCATCAACCTGGTCGGCATCCTGCACAGCCAGCGCGGCAAGCCCTATGGCGCCGACTTCGAGCGCGTGCACGTCCTGCTGCCGCGGCGCGTGGCCTACGCCTGCCGCACGCACGGCATCGGACGTTTCCTGCATGTCAGTGCATTGGGGGCGTCGCCTACCGCGCCCAGCATGTACCTGCGTTCCAAGGGCGACGGCGAGACCGCCATCCGCGCGGCCTTCCAGTCCCCCGGCGCCGGCAGCTTCACGCTGATGCGCCCGTCGGTGGTGTTCGGCCCGGACGACAATTTCCTGAATCTCTTCGGCCGCCTGGCGCGCTGGTTTCCCGTGCTGCCGGTGGGCGGAGCCAAGGCGCGCATGCAGCCGGTCTATGTCGAGGATCTGGTGCTGGCCATGCAGGCCGCGCTGACCTTGCCTGCCGCGGCCGATGCCACGTATGAGGTCGTGGGGCCGCATGTGTACACGTTGGGTGAGCTGGTGTCGCTGGCCGCCGCCGCGGCCGGGCATCCGCGGCCGGTCATCGCCTTGCCGGATGCCCTGGCCCGTGCGCAGGCGATGTTCTTCGAGTGCCTGCCGGGCGATCCGCTGGTGTCGCGCGACAACCTGGATTCCCTGACGGTGGACAACGTCGCCACGCGGCCGCTCAGTGCGGAGCTGGGCGTGGTGCCCACGCCGCTGGAAGGGGTGCTGGCGCGCGCCGACCTGGCGGCGCGCGCCAGCGATCGGCGGCAACGCCCCTAGCCTGGCTAGCCGATGCGCGCCGGCGCATGGCCCGCGGCGGGTGGCGCGGTCCGCGCCGCGCGCACGTGCACGACGATGCCCGCGATCACGACCACCAGCGCGGCCGCGCCCGTGGACAGCACGATGGGCCGGTGCTGGTCGACGAACAGCATGACCACGAGCGAGACGATGATGAAGGCGATGGTGGCGTAGGTCAGGTACGGAAACAGCCACATCTTCAGGCGGATCTCGCGGCCTTCCTTCTCCAGCTTGCGGCGCATGTGCAACTGCGAGAACGCGATCACCAGGTAGACCAGCATGGCGATCATCCCGGTGGTGTTCATCAGCAGGTCGAGGATGTCGCGCGGCCGCAGCGACTCGAAGAAATTGATGAAGGCAACGGCCACGGCCGTGGCGCACGAGACGATCACCGCCGGCACCGGCGTGCCGTTGGCGCGGGTGCGCTGCAGGAAGGCAGGCGCATCGCCGCGCCTGGACAGCGAATACAGCATGCGCGAGCAGGTGTAGTGCGCCGAGATGAAGCAACTGCTCACCGAGGTGAGGACCACGAAGTTCATCACGAACTGCGCGCCGGGGATGCCCAGCAGTTCCAGGGTGCGGCGATAGGAGCCGTAGCCGGACTGGCCCAGCAGCGGATCGTTCCACGGCACCAGGCAGACGATCAGGAAGATCGAGCCGATGTAGAACAGGCAGATGCGCCAGACCACGGAATTGGTGGTGCGCACGATCTGCCCGGCGGGATCCTTGGCCTCGGAGGCGGCGATGGTGACGATCTCGGCCCCCAGGAAGGCGAACATCACGCCCAGCAGCGCCACCACTACCGAGCTGGCGCCATTGGGCATGAAGCCGCCGTGGGCCGTCAGGTTCGCAAGGCCGCGCGCCTCGCCCCAGGGCCAGAGGCTCAGCACCGCCAGCGACCCCACCACGATGAAGCAGACGATGGCCACGACCTTGATCAGCGCGAACCAGAACTCGAATTCGCCGTAGTTCCTGACCTGCAGGAAGTTCACGATGATCAGCCCGCCGGTCATGATGGCGGTGAAGGTGCTGATGCTGATGGCCGGGAACCAGCCGTGCAGGATCATGCCCGCCACGTAGGCTTCCCAGGCCATCAGCAGGGTCCAGAACCACCAGTACAGCCAGCCGATGGTGAAGCCCGCCCACCGCCCGATGGCTTTCTCCGCGTACGTCGAGAAGGAGCCCGTGTCGGGCGAGGAGGTCGCCATCTCGCCGAGCATGCGCATGATGAAGATGACCAGGATGCCGCCGGCGAGATACGCCAGGATGGTGGCCGGCCCCGCCTGCGCGATGACGGAGCCCGAGCCGACGAAGAGGCCGGCGCCGATCACGCCGGCGATCGACATCATCGTCAGGTGGCGGGTCTTTAGGGTGGCGCTCAGCCGGCTTGTGTCGTCGTGGCGGGCTTGAGGGGAATCAGTCTGCATGGTGTCTTCCTCCGTATTCCGCTGCAGGCAGCGGTGGCGGACTGGTTGTAAGGGAGCGCACGTCCCTGCGCCGGGGTGCGTTGCGGAAGATGCGGGGCCCCTCCCGCGGGGAGGGGGCATCCGGATCGGGGTGGGCCGGGCGGCTCTGCTGGCGCCGCCGGGCGAGGACGGTCCGGCGATCGCGCCGGACCGGGTGGGGCTCAGGAATAGGCGGCCGCCACGCTTTCGGCGAGGATGCCCAGGCCTTCGTCCGCCACCTCGTCGGTCACGGTCAGCGGCACCAGGATGCGGATGATGTTGCCGTGGGTGCCGCAGGTCAGCAGGATCAGCCCACGCTTGGCCGCCTCCGCCACGACGCGCCGGGCGGCCTCGCCGTCGGGCTGGTGCACGTCGCCGTCGCGGCCCAGTTCGAACGCCACCATCGCGCCCAGGCCGCGCACGTCGACGACCTGCGGATGCCTTGCGGCCACCTCGCGCAGCCCCGCCTTCAGGCGCTCTCCCAGCTGCCGGCCGCGCGCCAGCAACTGCTCCTGTTCGAACACCCGCAGCACGGCCAGCGCGGCCGCGATCGCGACCGGGCTGCCGGCATAGGTGCCCCCCAGGCCGCCGGGCGCGGGCGCATCCATGACCTCCGCGCGTCCGGTCACCGCCGAGATCGGGTAGCCGCCGCCCAGCGACTTGGCCGTGGTGATGAGATCGGGCGCCACCGGCCACTGTTCGCTGGCATACCAGGTGCCGGTGCGGCCGGCGCCGGTCTGTACTTCGTCGGCGATCAACAGGATCCCATGGTCATCGGCGATCTTTTTCAGGCCCAGGATGAATTCGGGCGGCGCCGCGTAGAAGCCGCCTTCGCCCTGTACCGGTTCGATCAGGAACGCGGCGACGCGTTCGGCCTCGATGTCATGCTTGAAGAGCGCGCGCAACGAGTCCAGGGCGGCTTCGGCGGTAATGCCGTGCAGCGGATTCGGGTAGGTGGCGTGGTAGATGTCGGCGGGAAACGGACCGAAGCCGATCTTGTAGGGCGCCACCTTGCCGGTCAGTGCCATCGTCAGGTTGGTGCGGCCATGAAAGCCGCCGCCGAAGGCGATGATGCCGGGGCGCCGCGTGTGGGCGCGGGCGATCTTCACGGCATTCTCCACCGCTTCCGCGCCGGAGGTCAGGAACAGGGTCTTCTTCGGCGCGTCGCCGGGTGCCAGCGCATTGAGCTTCTCGGCCAGTTCGATGTACGAGGCGTACGCGACGACCTGGAAGCAGGTGTGGCTGAATTTCTCGACCTGCGCCTGCACGGCCGCGGTGATTTCCGGATGGGTGTGGCCGGTGTTGAGCACGGCGATGCCGCCGGCGAAATCGATGTGGCGGCGGCCTTCGACGTCCCAGATCTCCGCGTTCCTCGCATGGCTGGCGAAAAGCGCGTGCGACTGGCCCACGCCGCGGGGCAGGGCGGCCTGGCGACGCGCGAGCAGTTGGGCGTTGTCCTGGGCGACGGGGGCGGGCTGGGTGATAAAGTTGCTGACTGGATGGTTCATGAGGGCTCCACGGTGGCCAGCGCTCCGGGCACGCGGTCCACGCGGACCGCGGGTGCTTGCTGGCGAGGCGCCAATGTAGAAACCGTGGCGTTCGAAGTCCATGTACAGCACCCGCCGCCAGATGCCGTACTGTGCTGGGCGGGAGGCCGCTACAGGAAAACCCTGAGAGCCGCGCCGGCAGGGTGCGCCAGGGCGGCCTGCTGCGGGCGCCGCTTTCCGATCCCGTTCCGACCTGCTGGATTTTCCGATGTCTCTGCCTTGCCTTCTTCCCCGCCTGTCATGCTGACGCTGCGCCACGACGCCTCCACGCCGCTGGTCGGGCAGATCATCGACGGCGTGCGGGCGCTGGTCGCGGATCAGACCCTCAAGCCGGGCGCCAAGTTGCCCTCGATCCGGGCATTCGCCGCCTCGCACGCGGTAAGCGTGTTCACCGTCGTCGAGGCCTATGACCGGCTGGTGGCGCAGGGCGTCCTGGTCTCGCGCGCCAATGCCGGCTTCTTCGTCAACCGCGTGGCCGACGCGGCCCGCCTGGAAGAGGCGCGGCGCGAGCAGCCCGTGTTCGATGCCGCCTGGTACCTGAAGCGCATCTTCGAGAATCGCGACTGGCCGATGCTGCCGGGCTGCGGCTGGCTGCCGGACGAATGGATGTTCGCGGACGGGGCGCGCCGCGCCTTGCGCAAGCTCGCGAGCGACGGCGTGACGCTGAGCGGGTATGGCGATCCGTTGGGCCTGCCCGCCCTGCGCCAGGCAATCGCGCACAACCTTGCGCAGGATCAGCTCATCCACGCCTCGCCCTCCCAGGTCATGCTCACGCACGGTTCCAGCCAGGGGCTGGACCTGGCCGCCCGCACGCTCGTCGCACAGGGCGATGTGGTGCTGGTCGACGAACCGGGTTATCCCAACGTGATGAGCGTGCTGCGCTTCCAGGGGGCGGTCCTGGTGGGCGTGCCGCGCACGCCGGAGGGCTACGACCTGCAGGAGCTGGAAAGGCTGATCGCGGCGACGCGCCCGAAGGCGTTCTTCACCCAGCCGCGCCTGCAGAGCCCGACCTGCTCGCGTGCCAGCCTGGCGCAGTTGCACCAGGTGCTGCAGCTTGCCAGCCAGCACGGCGTGACGCTGGTCGAAAACGATATCTACGCCGACATGGATGCCAGCCACCAGCCTTCGCTGGCCAGCCTGGATCAGCTGCGGCGTGTCGTCTACCTGGGCAATTATTCCAAGACCGTGTCGGCCAACCTGAGGGTCGGCTACCTGCTGGCCCATCCCGACGTGCTGGCGCCGATGCTGCGCCTGAAGATGCTCTCGGGCCTGACGAGTTCCGAGGTGAGCGAGCGGCTGGTCCACAACATCGTCACCGACGGCCGCTGGCGCAAACACTTGCGGCAACTGCGCGAGCGCCTGGCTGCCGCGCACGGCGAGGTCGCGCAGCGGCTGCGCGGACTCGGCTTCGAGATGTTCTGCGAGCCCTGCGAGGGCATGTACCTGTGGGCGCGCCACCCGGCCGTTCCCGATGGCCGGGTGGCGGTCGACGCGGCCGCCCAGGCGGGCATCCTGCTCGGGCTGGGGCAGCTCTTCATGGTGGATGCGCAGCCCACCGGCTGGCTGCGTTTCAACGTGGCATTCAGTCTCGACCCGGGCCTGTGGACGTGGCTGGAGACCTGGCTGGCGGCGCGGGGGGACGAGGGCGCCGCGGTGTCCTGAACCCGCCGGCCGGCCGCGCCGGGCGTCAGCGCACCAGCGACTTCAGCGCCAGGCGGATGCCTTCCGACACGTCCACGCCTTCGGGCAGGGTCTTGAGCGCCGCGCTCGATTCGCGATCGGAATAGCCCAGCGCCATGAGGGCGTTCAGAATGTCCGACTGGCTGTCGGGCACGGCGGGCGCCGCGGCGCCCAGGTCGGCGCCCAGCTTGCCGCGCATTTCCAGCAGCAGGCGTTCGGCGGTCTTCTTGCCGATGCCGGGCACGCGGATGAGCCTGGCCGATTCCTGCAGCGTGATGGCCTGGGCAAGATCGGCCACCGTCAGGCCGGACAGCACCGCCAGCGCGATGCGCGCGCCGATGCCGCTGACCTTGATGAGCTCGCGGAATGCGGCGCGTTCCTGGGCGCTGGCAAAGCCATAGAGCACATGCGCGTCTTCGCGCACGGCCAGGTGGGTGTAGAGCGTCACGCGCGCGCCGGTCTCGGGCAGGGCGTAGAGGGTGCTCATGGGCACGTCGATGTCGTAACCCACGCCGTTCACGTCCACGCACAGCGTGGGCGGCGATTTTTCCAGCAGCGTGCCGGTGATGCGTCCGATCATGATAGGGCGATGAGACGGCCGCGGCGCATGCGCGCGCGGCCAGGGGTTGCAAGGGCGCCGAGACCGCCCAGGCGGTCGGCCAACGGCGCGGCGTGGGCGTGGCAGATCGCGCAGGCCAGCGCGTCGGCCGAGTCGGGCGCGGGGCGCCCGTCCAGCGACAGCAGGTGCTGCACCATCGCCTGCACCTGTTCCTTGGCGGCGCGGCCGGTGCCCACCACCGATTTCTTGATCTGCAGCGCGGTGTACTCGTGCACCTCCAGCCCCGAGTCGGCCAGCGCGCACAGCGCCGCGCCGCGCGCCTGGCCCAGCAGCAGCGTGCTGGCCGGGTTGGTGTTCAGGAACACCTTTTCCATGGCGGCGACGTCGGGCCGGGTGTCGCCCGCGACTTCACGCAGGTTGTCGAGGATGACCTTCAGGCGCTGCGACAAGCCGAGGCTGGCGGGCACGACCACCGTGCCGCTGGCCACGTAGCGCAGCCGCCCGCCCACGGCATCGACCACGCCGAAGCCGGTGCGGCGCAGGCCGGGATCGATGCCGAGGATGCGCATGGCCGCCGTCGTGCCTAGTGGCGGAAGTGACGGGTGCCGGTCAGCACCATCGCGATGCCGCGCTCGTCGGCGGCCGCGATCACTTCGTCGTCACGCACGCTGCCGCCCGGCTGGATGACGCAGGTCGCGCCCGCGTCGCACACCACGTCCAGGCCGTCGCGGAAGGGGAAGAAGGCGTCCGATGCCACGGCCGAGCCCTGCAGCGTCAGGCCGGCGTTCTCGGCCTTGATCGAGGCGATGCGCGCCGAGTCGATGCGGCTCATCTGGCCCGCGCCCACGCCCATCGTCATGCCGTCGGCCACGAACACGATGGCGTTGGACTTCACGAACTTGGCGACCTTCCAGGCGAACTGCAGATCCTTGAACTGCTGCTCGGTGGGGGCCTTCCTGGTGACGACCTTCAGGTCGGAGACCGGCACGTCATGCGCGTCCGGGCTCTGGACCAGCCAGCCGCCGCCCACGCGCTTGACGTCGAGCGGGTTCTGGCCCGTGCCGGCCGGCACCTCCAGCACGCGCACGTTCTTCTTGGCGGCCAGGATGGCCAGGGCCGCGCCGTCATAGGCGGGTGCCAGCAGCACTTCCATGAACTGGCCGCTGACGGCCTCGGCGGTGGCCGCGTCCACCGGACGGTTGAAGGCGATGATGCCGCCGAAGGCCGAGGTCGGGTCGGTCTTGAAGGCCTTCTCGTAGGCGGCCAGCGTGCCTTGCGCCACGGCCACGCCGCAGGGGTTGGCGTGCTTCACGATCACGCAGGCGGGCGCCTCGAAGCTGCGCACGCATTCCCAGGCGGCATCGGCGTCGGCGATGTTGTTGTAGGACAGTTCCTTGCCCTGCAGCTGGCGGTAGTTGCCCAGCAGGCCGGCGGCGCGTTGCGCGTCGGTGTAGAACGCGGCGCTCTGGTGCGGGTTCTCGCCGTAGCGCAGCGCCTGCGCCTGGTTCATCTGCAGCGTCAGCACGCGCGGCCACGGGTTGCGGGCGGGCGCGGCGTCCTGGGCGGGCGCGGTCTCGGCCAGGCTGCTCAGGTAGGCGGCGATGGCGCCGTCATAGGCGGCGGTATGGGCGTAGACCTTGGCGGCCAGCTCCAGGCGCAGGGCGTACGACGGGGCGCCGGCGGGGCTGTCCATGTCGGCCAGCACGCGGCTGTAGTCGGCGGGGTCGATCACGACGGCCACGCCGCCGGCTTCCGTGCCGTGGTTCTTGGCGGCGGCGCGCAGCATGGCCGGGCCGCCGATGTCGATGTTCTCCACCGCGTCGGCGAAGGTGCAGCCGGGCTTGGCCACGGTTTCGCGGAAGGGGTAGAGGTTGACCACCAGCAGGTCGATGCGGTCGATGCCCTGTTCCTTCAGCGTCTGCATGTGCTCGGCACTGTCGCGGCGGGCCAGCAGGCCGCCGTGGATGCGCGGATGCAGCGTCTTCACGCGGCCGTCCAGGATCTCGGGCGAACCCGTGTGGGCGGCGACTTCGGTGACGGGCAGGCCGGCTTCGGCCAGCAGCTTGGCGGTGCCGCCGGTCGACAGCAGGCGCACGCCGCGCACGTTCAGGGCGCGCGCGAATTCGACGATGCCGGTCTTGTCGGACACGGAGAGCAGGGCGGTTTCAGGTTTCATCGGGGCAGGGAAGGGAAGGAATGGAAAAGGGGCGAGGGGCGTTCAGGCGCGGATGTTGTGAGCCAGCAGCTTCTTGCGCAGCGTGTTGCGGGTGATGCCCAGCATTTCGGAGGCGCGCGACTGGTTGCCGCCCGAGCGCTCCATGGCCACTTCAAGCACGGGGCGCTCGACGCAGCGCATCACCATTTCCCACATGTCGTGGGGCTCGGCGTCGCCGAGGTCTTCGAAATACCGTGCCAGGCTATCGCGCACGCAGTCTTCCAGAACGTCTTTCTTGCTCATGTATCGAATCGGAGGTGGGGGACTGAAAAATGAAATGGCTGGCGGCCGCTCAGGCTGCCAGGGAATACGCGGCGTCAGGCGCGTCGTGCCGCTGCATCAGCCGCTCGAACCAGTCGGCGACGGCTTGATGCTGTTCGCGGGTGGATTCCAGGCGGTTCATGACATCGCAGAACGCCTGGGCCCCGGGCAGGCCGGCGACGTACCAGCCGATATGCTTGCGCGCCGTGCGCACGCCGCTGATCTCGCCATAGAAATGGTAGTGATCATCCAGGTGCGCCAGCAGCAAGCCGCGCATTTCGCCGTAGCTGGGCGGCGGCAGGCGTTCGCCCGTGCGCAGGTAATGGTCTGTCTCGCGGAAGAGCCATGGGCGGCCCTGCGCGGCGCGGCCCAGCATGACCGCGTCGGCGCCAGTGTAGTCCAGGACGGCGCGGGCCTTTTCCGGACTGTCGATGTCGCCATTGGCCACGACCGGGATCGACAGCGCCGCCTTGACCTCGCGGATGGTGTCGTATTCGGCGTGGCCGGTATACAGGTCGGCCCGGGTGCGGCCATGCAGGATCAGCGCCGAGATGCCGATGTCCTCGGCCATGCGCGCCACGCGCAGCGCGTTGCGGTGCTCGGGGTCCCAGCCGGTGCGGGTCTTCAGCGTGACGGGGATGCCCAGCGGGCGGCAGGCGTCGACGACGGCCTGCACGATGCGGCCCACCAGTGGTTCGTCGCGCAGCAGCGCCGAGCCGGAAGCGGCCTTGCAGACCTTCTTGACCGGACAACCCATGTTGATGTCGATGATCTGCGCGCCGCGCTGGACGTTGAAGACGGCGGCCTCGGCCATCATGGCCGGGTCGGCGCCGGCGATCTGGACCGCGATGGGGTCGATCTCGCCGCGGTGATCCAGCCGGCGCGAGGTTTTCACGCTGTCCCAGAGCTGGGGGTTGCTGGCGGCCATTTCCGACACGGCGTAGCCCGCCCCCAGCTTCTTGCAGAGCTGGCGGAAAGGGCGATCCGTCACGCCCGCCATGGGGGCGACGAATACATTGTTGGGGAGGGTCCAGGGGCCGAGGCGCATCGGCGGATTTTAACCCCCCGATGGCCGGGAGGCCCCGCCACGCGCCCGGGCCTTGCCTGGCGGGCCTTTCAGGCCCGCAGGCCCTGCAGCAGGTGGCGTGCCAGGGGCGCGCGCAGCGGCGCCGCCAGGTCCAGGCCCAGCAAGGCCAGGCCGCAGGCGTGCTCGACGGCGGGCAGGCCGGTGGCGAACACCCGGGGCAGGAAGTCGGTGACGCCCGCCGTGGCGCGGCGGTCCGGCTGGCGGGCCTGGGCATATTGCGCCAGCAAGGGGGCGGGGTCGGTGTCGGCCTGCCGCAGCCAGCCGGCCAGCGACAGCGCAAGCCGGGCCGCGTCGCGCAAGCCCAGGTTCAAGCCTTGCCCGGCCACCGGGTGCAGTGTCTGCGCGGCGTTGCCGATGGCCGCCGTGCGGCCTTCCGCCAGCGCGGGACGCAGGCGCAGGGCCAGCGGGAAGACGCCGTCCGGGCGCTGGGCGGACAGGCGGCCCAGGCGGGTGCCGAAAGCCGCGTTCAACGCACGCGAGAACTCGGCTTCGTCCATGGCCTGCAACTGGCCGGCCCGTTCAGGACGGCAGCACCACACCACGGAATGGACGTCGGGGCCGGCGGGGTGGGGCAGCAGGGCGAGCGGGCCTTCCTGGGTGAAGCGCTCCCACGCCCAGCCCGCGCGCGGCAGGCTGGCGCGCGCCAGGGTCAGTACGGCGTGCTGGTCGTAATCGCGCGGGGCGGCGTCGCCTGGCGTGCCGTCGGCCTGCACGGCCACGCCGCAGGACCAGGCGCGTCCAGCCTGTTCGATGGTGGCGCCCTGGTCGTCATGGCACGCCAGGCGCGCCTGGCCGTCCTCGATGACCTGCACGCCGCTTTTCGCGACGGCCTCGGCCAGCGCCTGGTGCAGCGCGGCATAGCCCGCGACGCTGCCCAGGCGGGGCACGCCGTAGTCGTCATGCCTGATGAGGGTGCGGCCCAGGCGGCCGCGCTGCGACACGTGCACCGTGCGGATCTCGGCCGCCAGGCGGGGCCAGGCGCCCAGCGACTCCAGCAGCACCTGGCTGCCGTGGTTCATGGCCAGCGAGCGCGGGTCGGCGGCATGGCCGGCGCCGCGCAGCGGGGCGCGGAACAGGGCGATGCGGTCGGGCCGCGGGGCGGTGCGCGCCAGCAGCAGCGCCAGCGCGCTGCCGGCCGGGCCGCCGCCGAGGATGGCGATGTCGTGGTCGGGCAGGCTCATGCCGGGCATTCTACCCGTGGGCGGGAGGCTGTCCGCTTGCGTTGCCGCAGAGGAACGGGGCAATCCGGATTGCGGGAAAGCCCCGTCCTGCCGTACGCTGCGGGTCGCTTTCCACCCGACTGTCACCTTTCTCCCTTTTCCGCCATGCATGTCATCGACGTGACGCCGATCAATCCCCGGCCCGCCGCGCCGCGCGCGCGCCATTTCCGGCACAAGCTGGTGGCGGGGCTGTTGGCCACCTTCCTGGGCTTCCTGGGCGCGCATGCCTGGTACATGGGGCGCCGCCGCCCCTGGCTCATCACCGGCTGTTCGCTGATCCTGCTGGCGCTGTCCACGCAGGCCGATATCTGGTGGGACAACCCCGCCTTCTTCCTGTTGCTGATCCCGGCGGTGGACGGCTTCATCAGTTCTGCCATTTATTGCCTGACGCCGGACGAGGCTTTCGATCAACGCTACAACAGCGGCCAGGCGCGCGTCTCCCGTTCGGGGCTGGGCCCGATCTTCCTGGCCATCGCCAATCTGCTGATCGCCACCATCGTGACGCTGTCGGGCGTGGCGACCATCGTTCTCTACATCTGGACGGCCGTGGGCTGGCTGGACGGCTACGTGCTCTGAGCGACCTGAGCGCTGTTGCGCGGATGCCATTTCCCGTAAGTTGGATGTAAAAGCCCGGCTAAAATCTTGTATTTGAAGGAAAATCGGCCTAAGATCGAGGTTCTTCAATTTCGGAGCTGCTCTGTGAGCACTGGCAACAGCGCTGGACACGCCGCCACTGACGGCGACAGTAGTCGATCCCGCATCGGCTACGCTGCCTGACAGGATTTACGCAGAGCACCGCCTGCCGCATCCTGTCCTGCAGGGTGTGGCATACCACCAACGGTTTTCCTGGATTCGCCCCATCGGCGCACATCCAGTCCTTCCGAATCGCTGGTGCATTCCACCCAATCCGTTCCACGCGACCCTTCCATTCGGAAAGGCCCGGTCATGCGTCCTGCGTGTTCCCGGCCAGACGACTGGGAGCAAGTCACGGCTGAGCCTGCTTACGACGTTCCGTGCTGCAACAGGAGGTCGATATGCGTCTTTTCGAACTGTTCCTTCGCCGTGCCGGCGTCTCCCGCGCGACCGCGCAAGGCCAACGCCGCGCCGTGTCGCGCTTGACGGTCGAGTGTCCGCAAGCCTCGGTGGGCAGCCTGCGCAAGCAGATCTACCTGGATTTCCAGGCGGCCGGCCTGGACGTGGCGCACATGGAGGTCGACCGCGGCGAGACCGCCGGCATGGCGGCGGCCTGCGTCACCGTGCGCTGCGAGCCCGGCCAGCGCCGCGACCTGATGTCGCAGGCGCGCCGCCTGAGCGCGCATCCCGACGTGCGCCGCGTGCAATGGGGCGACACGCGCCAGCCGCGCGAGCACGCCTGAACATGCCCGGCCTGGCAAGCGGGGGTCGGGTTTACACCTGATTCAGCGCAAGGCCGGGCCAGATTCGCTCGTCTACAATCGAAAAGCCCCGCGCCGCGTGTGCCGGGGCTTTTTTTCCCTCTATCGGCACCCTCGGGCATGGACTGGATCGGCTGGCTGGTTCCCTGGGAGTTCTCTCCCACCCTGATCGCCGCCTTCGTGCTGGCGGGCGTGCTATTCCTGCGCGGCCAGCGCGTGCACCGGGTCAATGGCGCGCGCCAGGTCCTGTTCTGGGCCGGCATGGTGCTGCTCTACCTGTCGCTGCACACCCGGGTCGACTATTACGCCGAGCGGATGTTCTTCATCCACCGGATCCAGCACCTGGTGCTGCATCACCTGGGGCCGCTGGTGCTCATGGCCGCCTACCCCGGTTCGGTCATGCGGGCAGGCCTGCCGCTGGCCTGGCGCAACCGGCTCATGAGGTTCCGCCGCACGCTGGCGGGACGCATCCTGGAAGGGGTGCTGACCAATCCCATCTTCGTGCCGGCGCTGTTCGTCTTCCTGGTGCTGATCTGGCTGCTGCCGTCGGTGCAGTTCTATTCGATGCTGGACTGGCGCCTGTACCGCCTGATGAACTGGTCAGTGGTCATCAGCGGCTTCATGTACTGGAACCTGATCCTGGACCGCCGGCCCAGTCCGCCCGCGGCCATGTCGCCGGGCGGGCGCGTGATCTCGCCCATCGTGACCATGGCGCCGCAGATGGTCGCGGGCGCGGTCATCGCCTTCACCGAGCGCGACATCTATCCCTTGTTTGAATTGTGCGGCCGGGCCATGGCCATGTCGGCGCAGACCGACCAGAGCATCGGCGGCCTGACCATGTGGATTCCCGCTGCCATGACCGAGGTCATCGGTCTGTTGGTGGCGCTGCGCACATTGATGCGCCTGTCTTCCAGGGGGCGTTGGGGCGCGCCGCCCCTCGCGCGGCCTGCCACCCGGTCGGCCACCGGCTGAATCCGCCCCCGCCTTCAGTTGGAGGCGAGCGGCAGCCAGGCCGAGAGATCCTCTCCTTCCTTCCCGTCCTTGGCTTGCGCGGGGTCCGGGGCACCCGCCCCGGACGCGCCCTGGCCTGATGCCCGCGAGTCCGGCGCTTGCCCCTCCGGATGCCAGTCGACGCCGCGCGACCTGGCATGCGCGAGCAAGGCGTCCAGCACGGCGCGGGCCTGCGGCGGACCTTGTTCCGGTCCCCATGCGGCCAGCAGCGCATCAAGGGCATCTCGCCAATCCTGCGCCTCGTCGACGTCCGGCGTGCCGGGGGAGCCTGTCTCCCGCCGGGGGCCTGGGCGTGGTTGGGTTTCCATCGCGGGTCCTCCTTGCCTGGCGCGCCAGGGGCTTGCGCATGACGCCGGCCAGGGCAGCGCGACGCCGCCGGACCGGCGCGGCTGTGTTCAGCCGTTGCGGAAGATGAAGCTGTAGGCATTCAGGGCCGGCACGCCGCCCAGGTGTGCATACAGCACCTTCGAGCCGGCCGGGAATTCGCCGTTGCGCACCATGTCGATCATGCCGTGCATCGATTTTCCCTCGTATACCGGGTCGGTCAGCATGGCTTCCTGGCGGGCGCACAGGCGGATGGCCTCGAGCGTGCCTTCGTTCGGCAGGCCGTACTCGGGGCCGCCGTAGCGCGTATCCAGGATGATGTCGGCGTCGGTGATCTCGCGGTCCAGCTCGACGAGCTTCGCGGTGTTTTGCGCAATGCGCAGCACCTGCGCGCGGGTCGCTTCGGGCTTGGCCGAGGCGTCGATGCCGATCACGCGCTGGCTGCGGCCATCGGCCGCGAAACCCACCACCATGCCTGCCTGCGTGCTGCCCGTGACCGAGCACACGACGATGTAGTCGAAGGTGAAGCCCAGTTCCTTCTCCTGTTGCCGCACTTCCTCGGCAAAGCCCACGAAGCCGAGTCCTCCCTTGGGATGCTCCGAGCATCCGGCCGGGATGGGGAAAGGCTTGCCGCCCGCGCGGCGCACGTCTTCCATCGCCTGCTCCCAACTGGGGCGGATGCCGATGTCGAAACCGGCGGCGTCGAGGCGCACATCCGCGCCCATGATGCGCGACATCTCGATGTTGCCGACCCGGTCATAGACGGCGTCGGAGTAGTTGACCCAGTTCTCCTGCACCAGGACGCATTTCATGCCCAGATGCGCGGCCACGGCCGCCACCTGGCGGGTCTGGTTCGACTGGATGCCGCCGATCGAGACCAGCGTGTCGTAGCCGCCTTCGATGGCCTCGGGAATCAGGTATTCGAGCTTGCGGGTCTTGTTGCCGCCGAAAGCCAGGCCGGAGTTGCAGTCCTCGCGCTTGGCGTAGAGCTCGACCTTGCCGCCGAGGTGGGCGGACAGGCGCTTGAGCGGCTGGATGGGCGTGGGGCCGAAGGTCAACGGATGGCGGGTGTGTTGCTGGAGATTCATGGTCGGATTCCTGGCAGGCAGAAGGGGAAAAGACCTTGAAATGATAGGGAAAAATGCCAGAAATTTAATTCTGAAGTTAGACCTTCTTTTGATTCATGGACAATGATTTTTGATTATATTTATCGAATAATTTATCTTTTTTGTCTTTTGAGGAAATTAAATTTCTCATGAAGAATGCGTCTTCCGCTCCTCTCTCCGAGACGCTGGATCGCACGGACCTGCAGATCCTGCGGCTGCTTCAGGCCGATGCGTCGATCTCCAACCAGGCCCTGGCGGGGAAGGTCCACCTGAGCCCTCCCGCCTGCCTGCGTCGCGTGGAGCGCTTGAAGAAGGCAGGCCTCATCCGGCAGGTGGTGGCGTTGCTCGATCCGCAGGCGGTGGAGATGGGCATGCTGGTGATCATCGGCGTGGTGCTCGACCGTTCCACGCCCCAGGCCTTCGCGGATTTCGAGGTGGCGGCGCAGAAGGTTTCCGGCTGCATGGAATGCCATGTCGTGACCGGTGAGTTCGACTACATCATGGTGCTGCGCACCCGCGACAACGAAAGCTTCAATCGCCTTCACGCCGAACAGCTGCTCTACCTGCCCGGGGTGCGCCAGGTGCGTACCTTCATCGGCTTGCGCCAGGTGCTGTCGACCACCCGCCTGCCGGTCTGAGCCCGGCCTGGCGGCAGGGCCCGCGGCGCGGTCACTGCGCGCCGTCGTCCTGGGACAGCTCGGCAATGAGCGCCTCCAGGAACGCGCGCGCCGCACGCGGCTGCTCGCGCCCCGCCAGGGTCTGCACCTCCAGCTTGCGCATGGCGAAGCCCTGGTCGTGCAGCGCGACGGCGGCCAGTTCGCCGCGCTCGACCTGCTTGCGCACCGAGATCCCGCTGGCGATGGTGATGCCATCGTCGTCCCGCAGGAAGCCCAAGAGGCCCGCCACATAGTTGCTGGTCAGCGCGGGGTGGATGACGACGCGCTTGCGGCTGCAGACGATGTCGAAGATCTGGCGCACGGTGGTGTCGGGCGCGGGCAGCGCCATCGGCCAGCCGGCCAGTTGCGCCACGCTCAGCCGGCGATGGCCGGCCAAGGGGTGTTCCCGCCGCATCACCGCGTAGATGGGGGCGGGGCGCACCAGTTCGACACGGATGTCCTTTTCCGCCGACAGCGTGAAGGTCAGTCCAATGTCGGCATCGCTTTGCAGCACGCGGCGCGAGACCTCCGCCGGCGCCAGCACGTCCAGGTTGAAATGCACGCCCGGATGCTGGCGCTGGAAGCTGGCGATCAACTGGGGCATGAACTCCATCGCGAAGCCCTCGGACGTGGCCAGGCGCACCCGCCCGCCCTGCAAGCCTTGCAGGGCCTGGATGTCATGAGCCACGCGCTCGCTGTCATGGGATTGCTTGAGCGCGTAGCTGGCCAGCAGCTCGCCGGCGGCGTTCGGCACCATGCCGCGCGGGTGTCGTTCGAACAGGCTGGTTTCCAGCCGTTCCTCGAGCTGCGCGATGTGCCGGCTGATCGCCGAACCCGCCACGTTCAGGCGCTGCGAGGCCTCGGCGATGGAGCCGGTGCGGGCCACCTCCAGGAAATAGCGTATCGACGTGTCCTGCAGGTGGCGTGACAGCAGGCTGGGGGATCTCGGCTCGCGCATGGTGTGTGGGCTTGCGGCAACCGTCAAGCGGCGGCCGTCATGGCCCCGGCGCAAAGGCGCGAGGCCTGTCGCGCAGCGACCGCGCGATGGCGCCGCCCCGTTCGCCCAGGTCCCAATACAGGCCCGCCATGATCTGCAAGGCCTCGCGCGCCACGCTGCCCAGCAGGTGTTCGTTGGGCGCGTGCTGCGAGCAGGCCGGATACGAGTGGGGCACCCACACGGTGGGCAGGCCCAGCGTTTCCGCAAAGACATCGTTGGGCAGGCTGCCGCCCAGGTTGGGCAGCAAGGTGGCGGGCCTGCCCGTGGTCCGGGCCAGCGACTGCAGGGCCAGCTCCACCCAGGGATTGTCGGGATCGAGCCGGGTCGCGCGGAATATTTCTCCGCTCTGGGCCAGTTCTACGTCCGTGTAGCCGTGCGCGTCCAGGTGCGCACGGATGTGCGCCAGGAAATGATCAGGGTCGCTGCCGACGACATAGCGGATCTGGCAGTGGGCGCGCGCCTGGCCCGGGATGGCGTTGACGGGCGATTCAGGCGTGCCGGCGGTGAAGGCGAGGATTTCCAGCGTGTTCCAGCCGAAGACCTGTTCGGCCGGGCTCAGGCCGGGTTCGCCCCAGCCGGGATCGATTTCGGGATCGCCCGCGTCGCTGGCGACCCGCACGTCGCGCAAGGCGGCGCGCACGTTGGCGGGCAGTTCAGTCGGCAGCAGGCCGGGCACCAGGATGCGGCCGTTGGCATCGACCAGGCTGGCCAGCGCGTGCGCCAGGCGCCAGGCCGGATTGCGCAGCAGCCCGCCCCAGTTGCCGGAATGGTGTGCGCCCTCGCGCAGGTCCAGGCTGAGGTCGAAATTGCAGCCGCCGCGCGCGCCCAGGAAGACCGTCGGCTTGGTGGCGCCCAGGCGCGGGCCGTCCGAGGCCAGGAACAGGTCGGCGCGCAGCAGGTCGGCATGCCGGGCGCAGAAGGCGTCCAGGCCGGGCGAGCCGATCTCTTCGCCCATTTCGAACACCCAGGTCACGTCGTAGCCCAGGCGGCCGCCCCGCGCCTCGATGGTTTCGCCCAGCGCGGCCAGGTTGATGGCGTGCTGGCCCTTGTTGTCGGCCGCGCCGCGGCCGTACCAGCGGTCGCCGTCCACGTCCAGCGTCCAGGGAGAGCGGCCATCGCGCCATTTGCCCTCGTGGCCGCGCACCACGTCGCCATGGCCGTAGCCAAGCACGGTAAAGGCCGCGTCGGGCTCCTGGCGGCGCGCCACCATCAAGGGGGGCGCCCCGGCGACGGGGTTGTCCAGCACCTGCCAGTCGAAGCCGAGCTCGCGCAGCAGCGGGCCCAGGTGCGCTTGCAGGTAGTCCAGCAGCACGCCGGCGCGATCCGGCTCCTGGCATTCGGTGGGACAGGCGACCAGCGCCTGCAGCCTGCGTTGGAAGTGGCCGCTGTCGAAATGCGCGGCTGCCTGCGCGATGGCGTGTTCTCTGGACATGGCGGCAAAGGGGAGGCAGGGAAACGGGGAAGGTCCCAATCTACGCGGCTGGCCGCATGCTGGCAATCACAAGAAAAGCAGCATGGCCTTGCCGTTGCGGCAAGGCAGCCCCCCGCTGGCGCGACCCTGCCATCGTCGTCCTGTTTTGCCGATACGGCAAGCGCCGCTTCTCGATTCGGTGCTTGTTGTCCCGCGGGCGGGCTCCCAGAATTTTCCACACCTCCGCGGTCCCCGCCGGTGGGCGAAGAAAAAAAACGTCAAGGAGAAATGCGCATGAAGATGTGGACCAGAGCATGGCTGGCGGCTTGTTGCGGCATGGCATTGGCGCAGGCGCCGGCCATCGCGCAGGATTTCCCGAACAAACCGGTGCGCATCGTCGTGCCCTTCGGCCCCGGCGGGGCCAACGACATGGTGGCGCGGGCCCTGGCCGAGCCCCTGGCGGCGGACCTGGGCCAGGCCGTGGTGGTGGAGAACCGCTCGGGCGCCAGCACGATCATCGGCGCCAGCGCCGTGGCCCGGGCCGAGCCGGACGGCTACACCCTGCTGCTGTCGGGTTCCTCTACCTACACGGTGCTGCCGGCGCTCAAGCAGGGCCTGCCCTATGACCCGGTGGAGAGCTTCGACCTGCTGGCCGTGGTGGCGGACCTGCCGATGGTGCTGGTGGCGCGCGCGCAAGGAAACGTCGCCTCCACGCCGGCGCTGCTGCAGCAGGCGCGCAGCGCGCCGGGCAAGCTGACCTACGGCACCTACGGCGTGGGGTCGGTCACCCACCTGATGGGCGAGATATTCGCCATCGCGGCGAGGGTGGACCTGACGCCCGTGCCGTATCGCGGCAGCAGCCAGGTCGTGACGGCGCTGCTGGGCAGCGAGGTCGACGTGGCGCCGGAAACGCTGGCCGCGACGCTGGCCCGCATCCAGTCCGGTGACCTGCGGCCGCTGGCGGTCTTCGGGCAGGAACGGGTGGCGCAATTGCCTGACGTGCCGACGATGGCCGAACTCGGGCTGCCCGATGCGACCTTTGGCGGCTGGATCGCGCTCGCCTTGCCCAAGGGCACGCCGGCCGAGTCCAGGGACCGGCTGGCCGCGGCCCTGCAGCGGGCAATGGCTTCGGAGCGGGTGCGCCAGGTGCTGGCGCAAGCCGGCATGCTGCCGGTGTTCCTGCCCGAGGCGCCGTTCCGCGCCCGGTTGGATCACGAGATCGCCGCGTTCAGGAAGGTGGCGCAGCAGGCGAACATCGTGCTTGAGTAGGCGGCTGGACGGGCAGGGGCCGGGAGTTGCGCGGCCCCTGCCCGTCCCGGCGCATCAGGGCTCGAGGCCGTGATACTTGCGGCCCAGGGCGACCGTGGCCTCGAACATGCCGGTCTTGTTGCCACAGTCATAACGCGTGCCCTCGTAGCGGTGCGCGAAGACGGGGCGGTGCTGCATGAGCGAGGCAATGCCGTCGGTCAGCTGGATCTCGTTGCCGGCGCCTGGGCGCGTGGCGCGCAGGTGGCCGAAGATTTCCGCATCCAGCACATAGCGGCCCACCACGGCCAGCGTGGAAGGCGCCTGGTCGGGATCGGGCTTTTCCACGATCGCGCTGACGCGCTCGGTGCGGCTGTCCAGCGGGGTGGTGGCCACGATGCCGTACTTCTTCGTGTCGGCGCGCGGCACGTCCTGCACGCCCAGCACGCTGCCCTGGTGCGCCAGCGCGGCGTCTATCAACTGGGCCAGCGCCGGGCGGCTGGAGTCGATCAGGTCGTCGGCCAGCAGCACGGCGAAGGGCTCGTTGCCCACTGCCGGATAGGCCGACAGCACCGCGTGGCCCAGGCCCAGCGGGGCCGACTGGCGGATATACAGGCAGTTCACATGCGGCGGCAGCACGCCGCGCACCGTGGCGAGCAGCTCATGCTTGTTCTTGGCTGCCAGCTCGGCTTCCAGCTCGGGGGCGGAGTCGAAGTGATCCTCGATGGCGCGCTTGTTGCGTCCCGTGACGAAGATCAGGTCGGTGATGCCCGCAGCCACGGCCTCTTCCACGGCGTACTGGATCAGCGGCTTGTCCACCACGGGCAACATTTCCTTGGGCATGGCCTTGGTGGCGGGCAGGAAGCGGGTTCCCAGCCCCGCCACGGGGAAAACAGCTTTGCGTATCGGTCGCATCGTTCTTGGTACCTTCTTTATCTGTCGGTCATGTCTACGTGCATGCTGCCAGGCAGCGCCCACCATGCCTGCGCCTACGCGTTTCCCCTCGATCCGGGACGCAGCGGGGCCGGCTCCGCCGGACCGCCAGCGTCGCCCCCCTTGAGGGGGAGGCGCAAAGCGCATCGGGGTGGGCCCATCATCAGGGAACCCGCAGGCGCCAGCCGCTATCATAGACGGATGGAGAACCGACTTTACTCGGCAGGCCGTCGCGTCTGCGCGGCAGGCATCCTGGCCGTCCTCGTGCCGGGCCTGCTGGGGGCGCCCGGCGCGCTGGCCCAGCCGGTCGGGCTGCCCAGCATGGGCACGGCGTCGGGCGCGGATCTCTCGCCCGCCCTGGAGCGCCGGTTGGGCGAAGCCATCATGGTGCAGGGCCGCCGGGATCCCACCTACATCGATGACACCGAGGTCATCCAGTACCTGACTGTCATGGGCCGCAAGCTGGCTGCCCATGCCCCCGGCGGCGCACCGCAGATCGAGGTATTCGGGGTGCGCGACCCCGGCATCAACGCCTTCGCCATGCCGGGCGGCTACATCGGCATCAACAGCGGCCTGGTGGTGTCGTCCGACACCGAATCCGAGCTGGCCGGCGTGCTGGCCCACGAAATCGGCCACGTCTCGCAGCGCCACATCGCGCGCGGCTTTACCCAGCAGAACCAGACCGGCACCATCATGATGGCCTCCATGGCCGCTGCCCTGCTGGCAGGCCTGGCGGGCGGCGTCGACCTGGCCTCGGGCCTGGCGGCGTTCGGCCAGGCGGCCGCCATCAACCAGCAGCTGGGTTTCTCGCGCGACGCCGAGCGCGAAGCCGACCGGGCCGGCATGGAAATGCTCAGCAAGGCGGGCTACGACCCGGGGGGCATGGCGCGCATGTTCGGCCGCCTCATGAACGTGTCCCGCCTGAACGAGGGCCGTGGCGCGGGCGCCTATGCCTCCACCCACCCACTGTCGATCGAGCGGATGTCGGACATGCAGAACCGTGTGCGGGCCATGCCCGACCTGCATCGCGCCGACAGCGACGATTTCTGGTTCGTGCGGGCGCGCCTGCGCGTCATCCAGGCACTCGACGGACAGAACCTGCGCGCGGCCGTGCAGCAATTGAACAACGAAGCGCAGTCGCTGTCGGGCGTGCGGCAGGCCGCCGCCCGTTATGGCGTGGCCTTGGCCGAAATCCAGCGCGGTAACACTGCCGAGGCCGAGCGGGCCCTGGCGCAGGCGCGCGAGGGCTATCGCGATTCGCCGCAGATCGCGCGGGCCGAGATCGAGCTGGCGGCCGCCAGCGGCGATACGGCGCAGGCCTTGCAGCGCGCGGATGCGGCCTACAAGCGTTGGCCGGACCGGCGCATCCTGGGCTACCTGTATGCCCAGAACCTGCAGCGCAGCGGCCGTCACCAGGAGGCCATGACCTTCCTGCAGGATCGCCTGAAGGCCTGGGGCGACGAAGAACCACGTCTTTACCAGTTGATCGCGCAAAGCGCCGAGGCCCTGCAGCAGCCGGTGGCCGCGCGCCGGGACATGGCGCGCTATTACCTGGCCGTGGGCGCGCTGCCCGCGGCGGTCTCGCAACTGCAGCAGGCGCGCAATATCTCCAGCGACTTCTATGAGCAGTCGCAGATCGACGTGGAAATCCGCGAGGCCAAGGACAGGCTGGCGGAGGAGCGCAAGCTGCTGGAGCGCTTCCGTTCTTGAGCGCGGCCGGGCGCCGAGGGGCGTTCGTTGGCCGGTTGCCTACAGCCGCGTATCGAAGTAGCGCGCCAGCCGCTGCGGCAGCCAGCTCAGATGGCCCGGGAACACGCCCGTGGGGAACCCGGCATGACCGCCTTCCGCCGGCTGGTGCAGCAGCACGCTGGCCGAGCACTCGGCGGGGCCCGGCAGGGCAGGCTCGGGCAGGAAGGGATCGTTGCGCGCGTTCAGCACCAGCGTGGGCACCTGGATGTGCGCCAGCCAGGGCTTGCTGGCGGCACGGCTCCAATAGTCCAGCGCGTTGCGGAAACCGTGCATCGGCGCCGTGTAGGCGTCGTCGAACTCCCGCAGGTCGCGTGCATGCGTGATGCGGTGGACGTCCAGCGCGCCGGGGAAGCGGCTGGCCTTCTCCAGTACCTTGCTTTTCATGGTGCGCAGGAAGTAGCGGCTGTAGATCTGGCGGTTGATGACGCCGCGCGACAGGCAATTGCCGGCCGCGACGAGATCCAGGGGCACCGATACGCCAGCGGCGGCGGACAGCAACGGCTGGGCAGCCTGGCCCTGTTCGCCCAGGTATTTCAATAGCGCATTGCCGCCCAGCGAGACGCCCACCGCGTGCCAGCGGGCATTGGGCAGGCGTGCCCGGGCAGCCTGCAGCATGAAACCGATTTCGTCGGAGTCGCCGGAGTAGTAGGCACGCGCCAGGCGGTTGGGATAGCCGGAGCAACCGCGGAAGTGGGCGATCACCACCACCCAGCCGCGCCCGCGGAAATGCTGGGCGATGGCCTGGGCGTAGCGGCTGCTGCTGCCGCCTTCCAGTCCGTGGAACAGCATCAGGGCGGGGGTGTCCGGCACGCTGGGCAGGCCTTGCCAGTCGCTGGGGGTCATCCAGCGCATGGCAGCCACCTTGTCGGGCAGGGCCAGCGCGTCGGCCATGGCGTCGGGCGGCGTGCGGGTGGGGAAGAGGCCGGGGCCGGCCCAGTCGAAATCGACGAAGTCGCTGTCGGGCGCCTCCACGCGCTCGCGCACGAAGGCGATGCGGTGGTGGGCGGCCGCCAGGGTGGCGTACAGCGTCTGGGAGTGGCGGTCAGGCAGCCAGGCGGGAACGGGGCAGGGGCTCGTGTCGAGGCGCGCGGTCAACGGCAGGTCCTGTGCATCAATGCAGGGTGTCGGGCATGTCGTGCATGTCCAGCAGGCCGGCGCTGGGCGGCGCGGGCGACGCATGGTGCAGCACCAGCCGCCAGCCCGTCGGGCCCTTGTGATAGACGTGCGTGGCGTAGCAATGCACGATCTGGTTGCCTTCCGGCGTCGAGGCCGACACCTGTTCCACCAGGTTGTGGACGGCGCACATCATGCTTTGCATGACGATGTTGCGCAGCGGCCGGATGACCAGCGGACCGTTGCCCAGGATCTCCTGCCACGACTCCAGCACGGCGGCATGGCCCACCAGGCGTACGCCGCCAGGATGGACGCAGACGATTTCCTCGTCATCGGCCCAGATCTGCATCAGGCGCGTGGTGTCGCCCTGTTCCAGGGCTTCATAGAAGGCGTGCTCGGCTTCGTCGGGGGTGGCGAACATGGGCAGGCGGGGCTTCGAAGGCAGGGCGGGTTGGGGCGGGAAGGCGCTGCGGCGCGTCGGGCGCGCTCAGTGGCCGTGGACCACGGTGCCGGGCTTGAGCTTGTAGGTGGCGCCACAGTAGGCGCAACGGGCGCTGCCGGTGTGGGCGACGTCGAGGAAGACCCGGGGGTGCATGCTCCAGGCGGGGGCGTTCGGACCCGGACAGTAGACCGGCAGCGACTCGGCGCCGACTTCGATGACTTCTTGCGTGTGGCTGGCATCCGGGGCGGCAGCGGCGGTCATGGCTTTTCCTGGTATTTCGTACTGGGCGCCGGGGCGGGCCCTTGCGGGGCCGCGGCCAAGACGGCGCACGGGGTTTATGACATACTCATTGTATCAAGGGGCGCATGACAGTTGCTGCGCCCACCTCGCTGGATTCCCATGCCATTTTTCCTGCCTCGGCACGGAGCCTCCCGTGCAGCCTGATGCCGGGACCGATGACCAAGACTTGAACGCGCGCCGGGCCGCCGAGCGCTCGGCCAGTTTTCGCGCGGGCGTGCACGCCATCCTGCCCGCCCTCATCGCCACGGGAACCTGGGGACTGGTCACCGGCGTGGCCATGGTCAAGTCGGGCATGACCGAAAACATGGCCCTGGCCATGACGCTGCTCATCTACGCCGGGTCGGCCCAGCTCACCTCGCTTCCGCTCATCGCCACTGGCGCGCCCCTGTGGCTGGTCTTCCTGGCGGGCTTCGTGGTGAACGTGCGTTTCATCATCTTCGGCGCGGCGCTGCATCCGTTCTTCCGCCACATGAGCTGGCCCAAGCGCCTGTTCCTGGGCTATTTCACCACCGACATGTCCTTCGTGCTGTTCATCCCGCGCTATGGCGACGCCGCCGTGCGCGGCACGCGCGACCAGCTGTGGTTCTTCCTGGGCGTGATCGTGCCGGGCTGGATCACGTGGCAGTCCTCGTCCATCCTCGGCATCTACCTGGGCAGCATGGTGCCCACGGCCTGGTCGCTCGATTTCGCGGCGGTGCTGGCGCTGCTCGCCATCACGGTGCCGCTGGCCAATTCGCGGCCGGTCATCACCGCCATGCTGGCGGCGGGCGTCACAGCGTGGGTGGGGCAGCTGCTGCCCTTGCGGCTGGGCCTGGTCGCGGCGGTGGCCGCGGGCATCCTGGCCGGCGTGTGGGCCGAGCGCAGGCTGAAGGGGGCATCATGACCCTGGGGCTTTGGCCATCGGAATGGTACGTCTACGGCGCCATTGCGCTGTTGACCGTCTGCAGCCTCATCACCCGCGCCGGCTACATGCTGCTGGGTGACTACCTGCCGCTGCCCGACGGCGTGCGGCGCGCGCTGCGCTATGCGCCCGCCGCGGCCCTGACCGCCATCATCGTGCCCGATTTCCTGCCCTGGCATGCCGGCTCGGGGCCCAGTTTCGACGTCAAGCTGGTAGCCGGCCTGGCCGGCATCGCCGTCTTCCTGCGCACGCGCAGCGCGGTCCTGGTCATCGTGGCCGGCATGACCGTATTGTGGGTGTTGCGGGGCGTCCTGGGCCTCTTCGGCGCCTGATCCGCAGGTGCCGCGCAAGGTATTTCTCAGGCCCCGCCTGGGGCTTGTCGGGGTACCTGCGCTAAAATGCCCAATTCTCAGCCTTCCGCAACCCGGTTTCCTGCCGGCCGCGGCATGTGCAATACCCAATGACGCAAGCAAATACTCCCTCCACCGAGGCGGCCGCAACGGCTGTCGCCACGTTCGCCGATTGCGGCCTGCATCCCGACCTGCAGAAGGCCGTGGCCGAAACCGGCTATACCGTGCCGACGCCCATCCAGGCGCAGGCAATCCCGGTGGTCATGAATGGCCGCGACGTCATGGGCGCCGCCCAGACGGGCACGGGCAAGACGGCAGCCTTCACGCTGCCCATCCTGCACCGCCTGATGCCGTTGGCCAACAACAGCATGTCGCCGGCGCGCCACCCGGTGCGCGCGCTGATCCTGGCGCCCACCCGCGAACTGGCTGACCAGGTTGCCGACAACGCCCGCAAATACAGCCTGTACTCGCCGCTTCGCACCGCCGTGGTGTTCGGCGGCGTGGACATCGGTCCGCAGAAGCTTGCGCTGCGTAACGGTTGCGAAGTCCTGATCGCCACGCCGGGCCGCCTGCTGGACCACGTCGAGCAGCGCAACGTGAACCTCGGCCAGGTCGGCATCCTGGTGCTGGACGAAGCCGATCGCATGCTGGACATGGGCTTCCTGCCCGACCTCGAGCGCATCATCCGCCTGCTGCCGCAGCAGCGCCAGACGCTGCTCTTCTCGGCCACCTTCAGCAACGAGATCCGCAAGCTCGCGCGCTCCTACCTGCATGATCCGGTCGAGATCGCGGTGGCGGGCCGCAACGCCACGGCCGACACGGTCACGCAGATCGCCTATCCGCTGGCGCCCGAGGCCAAGCGTGCCGCGGTCGTGCACCTCGTCAAGTCGCGCGGCCTGAAGCAGGTCATCGTGTTCTCGAACACCAAGATCGGCACGGGCCGCCTGGCGCGCGAACTCGAGCGTGACGGCGTGCGCGCCGAATCCATCCACGGCGACAAGACCCAGGGCGACCGCATGAAGGCGCTGGAAGCCTTCAAGGCCGGCGAGCTGGAAGTGCTGGTGGCCACCGACGTGGCCGCGCGCGGCCTGGACGTCGCCGGCGTGCCTTGCGTCATCAACTACGACCTGCCTTACAGCGCGGAAGACTACGTGCACCGTATCGGCCGCACGGGCCGTGCCGGCGCGTCGGGCGAAGCCATCGCGCTCTTCAGCCCCAACGAGGAAAAGCTGCTGGTCGAGATCGAGAAGCTGATCAAGCGGCCGGTGCCGCGCGGTTCGCTGGATCTGCCGGCCGAGGCGTCCTCGCGTTCGCGCCATGACAGCCGTGGCGAGGGGCGCGGTTCGCGCCCGGAACGGTCCGAGCGTCCGGAACGTGGCGCGTCGCGCAGCGCAGGCAGCGGCCGTGGGTCGTCGGCGCCGCGCCAACCCGTGGATGAATTCTTCTCCAAGCCCTACGAGCCCTCGGCCGCCCCGTCGGGCGACGGTCAGGCGTCGGCAACCGCCGCCAACCCGTCGCGCGCGCCTGCGCGCCGTGCCCTGGGCGTGTTGCTGGGCGGCGGCCCGCGCAAATCGGGCGAGTGATGGCTGGCAGGCGTGACGCCTGCCCGAAAGTGGAAAAGCCGGTGATGCCAATCACCGGCTTTTTCATGCCAAGGCCCGGCGTCGCAGTGACGGCTCAGGCGCCAGCCAGGTCTTGCGGCGCGGGCAGGCTGCGCACCAGCGCGTCGATGTCGGGCAGGGGCTGGCCGGACTGCATGGGCGTGCCGGCCTGAAGCAGCCGTTCCAGGTGGCCGATGTGCGGCAGCAGCGTGCCATAGAACAGCGGCGTGCCTTCGCGCACGACCAGCACGGTCGGGAAGTTCTCGACATCCTCGTCACCCAGCAGTTCGGGGTGTTCCTCGATGTCGACCCAGGCGAAGCGGTACTCGGGATGGCGCGCCGACAAGGCCTCGAAAGGCGGCAGGTACTCGCGGCAGGTGCCGCACCATTCGGCGCAATAACAGACCACCAGCGAGGGGGGCGCATCCGCCGCGGCCAGCGTGGCGGCAGGGGCGGAGACAGGCGTGTAGACGGGCATGTCCGGCAATTCATGGCAGGTTTGACTATCATCATACCTGCCTGCCACGCCGACCCAGGATAAGCATGACCCGTCACATTGATCTCTCTCAGCCTTCGCCGCAATCCGCAGGATTCGCGGGCGTGGGACGCGCCTTCAGGCGCGCCGCGGTCTCGCAGTGCCATCCGCGCATGCTGTTCGCGCTGCTGCTGCCTTTCCTCGTGATGTTTTTCGGCGCCATCCTGCTGCTGTGGCTGTTCTGGACGCCCCTGACCGGATGGCTGGCCGCCGAGGCCGCCCGCTGGGACACCCTGAACCGGGTCGACGAGTGGCTGCTGGCCGTGGGGGTCTTTTCCATCAAGATCTGGCTGGTGCCCTTGCTGGCATGCGCCATCCTGCTGCCTTGCGCGGGCGCGCTGGGCCTGGTGGTGGCCGCCATCGTCGTCATGCCGCTGGTGCTCCGTCACATCGTGCCGCGCGACTATCCGGGCATCGCCAAGCGGGGGCGCCACACCCTGGCCATCGGCCTGTGGAACGCCGTGTGGGTCATGGCGGTGTTCGCCCTGGGGTGGCTGTTGACGCTGCCGTTGTGGCTTTTCCCGCCCATGGCGCTGTTGCTGTCCGTCTTCTGGTGGGCCTTCGCCTTCACGCTGATCCTGCGCGTGGATGCCCTGGCCGACCACGCGTCGCCCGAAGAGCGGCGCCTGCTGCTCAAGCGCCACAGCCTGGGCTTCTGGGCCGTGGGGGGCATCTGCTCGCTGATCAACCTGCTGCCGCCGGCCTGGATCGTGCTGCCGGTCTTCTCTTCGCTGGTCTTTGCCCATTTCGGCCTGGACGCCCTGACGCGCCTGCGCCAGGAGACCGGCGACACCGTCATCCTGGAGCCCCCACGCCTGCCATGAGCCACACACCCGCCACGCCTCGCATCGGCCTCATCATCGTCGGTGACGAGATCCTGTCCGGACGCCGCCAGGACAAGCATTTCTCGCAGATCGTGCAGTTCCTGAGCGCGCGCGGCCTGCAACTGGCCTGGGCGCAATTCCTGGGCGACGACCGCGAGCGCCTCGTCGAGGCCTATCGCCACAGCTTCGCCAGCGGCGACATCGTGTTTTCCTGCGGCGGCATCGGCGGCACGCCCGACGACCACACCCGCCAGGCCGTTGCGGCGGCGTTGGACCTGCCCCTGGCGCTGCATCCCGAGGCCGAGGCGTTGATCGCCCAGCGTTGCGCGGAACTGGCGCAGCAAGGACAGGGCTCGGCCGACATGAGCCTGCCCGAAAACCAGCAGCGGCTGCAGATGGGCGTCTTTCCCGAGGGCAGCGAGATCGTGCCCAACCCCTATAACCGCATTCCCGGTTTCTTCATCCGCGAGCACACCTTCGTGCCCGGCTTCCCGGTCATGGCCTGGCCCATGATCGAATGGACGCTCGACCATCGCTATGGCGCGCTGCATCATCGGCATGCCCATGCCGAGCATTCCTTCGTGGTGTTCGGCCTGCCCGAGTCTCGCATCACGCCGGCCATGGAGGCCGTGGAGCAGCGCTGGCCTGGCGTGCGCGCGTTCAGCCTGCCAAGCGTGGGCAACGGGCGTCCCCATATCGACCTGGGCGCGAAGGGGGAGCCGGCGGCGGCCCAGGCCGCCATTGCCTTTCTGCGCGACGAGGCCTTGCGGCTGGGGGGCGAATTGGCCAGCCAGGCGACGACGGTTTCCGGCCCTCGATCCTGAGCGGCCTTGCGGCGGCTGCCGCAATGACGCGTCATCGGCACGTCATTGCGGCAGAATTTCACCATATGGGATAGAATGCATTTGCTGCAGCGCGGCAAATCGCGCGGCATCGGCTTGACCACCCTTTGGTTCCGCCCTTTGGTTTTACCCGTTGGTTCCGCCATTTGGTCCTCCCATGACGCGCGTATCCGTATTTCCTGCCGCCGATTCCTCCAACGCTGCTGGCGATGGCGCGCCTGCGATCGCCATCCAGGTGCTCGAGCGCGCCATGAAGCTGCTGGACGCGCTGGCCGCGCAGTCCGATCCGGTGCCGCTGAAGGAGCTGTCCCTGTCCACGGGTCTGCATCCCTCCACCGCCCACCGCATCCTGAATGACCTCGTCATCGGCCGTTATGTCGAGCGGGTGGACAACGGCCTGTACCAACTGGGCATGCGCCTGCTTGAACTCGGGTCGCTGGTGAAGGGCCGCCTGGATGTGCGCGAGGCCGCCATCGGCGCGATGCGCGCCCTGCACAAGTTGACGGGCCAGACGATCAACCTGTCGGTGCAGCAGGGCGACGAAATCATGTATATCGACCGTGCCTGGAGCGAGCGCTCCGGCATGCAGGTGGTGCGCGCCATCGGCGGCCGCGCGCCGCTGCACCTGACCTCCACGGGCAAGCTCTTCCTGTCGGCCATCGAGCCGCGCCAGGTCCGCGCCTATGCCTTGCGCACGGGCCTGGCCGGCCACACCCGCAACAGCCTGACCGACCTGGAACGCCTCGAGCGCGAACTGGCGCTGGTGCGCCGCCATGGCTATGCCCGCGACAACGAGGAACTGGAACTGGGCGTGCGCTGCATCGCCGCCGGCATCTACGACGATGCCGGCAAGCTGGTGGCAGGCCTGTCCATCTCCGCCCCCGCGGACCGCTTGCAGGACGAATGGATCAGCAGCTTGGTCCAGACCGCCGCGGGGATATCCGAGTCGCTGGGCTACGAGGTGAGGCCCGCCCCGAAGCGCTGACGCGCTTCCCCCAGGGGGCGCCATCGGCGGACCGGCAGAGCCGGCTCCGCGATTGCCCGGCTCGCGCATCGCCCAGTGCGTCGATAGTGCTCTCACGCATAAAAAAGGCCGAGGCAAAAACCTCGGCCTATCCGGGACGCCGCGGAGCCGGCTCTGCCGGTCCGCCAGCGTCGCCCCCTTGAGGGGGAAGCGCGCCAGCGCTTCGGGGGTGGGTCTTACTGGGCCTGCACCCCAGCCTTCTTGAACAGCTCAGCCCACTGCGGCACCTGCTGCGCCACCTTGTCGGTCAGGGCCTTGGGGTTGGCCTGTTCGGCCAGCACCTCGGCGCCCAGACCACGCATGCGTTCCTGGAACTTCGGATCGGCCAGGCCCTTCTGCAGCGCGCTGACCAGCTTGTCGACCACCGGTTGCGGCGTGTTCTTCGGCACCCACATGCCATGCCAGATACCGACCTGGAAGCCCTTGAAGCCGGACTCGTCCATGGTGGGCAGGTCGGGCAGGGTCGGCACGCGCTGCAGGCTGGTGACGGCGTAGGCCTTCACCTTCTTGCCCGTGATGTGCTGGGTCGTGTTGGTGGTCTGGTCGCACAGCAGGTCGACCTGCTTGCCCAGCAGGTCGTTCATGGCCGGCGCGGTGCCGCCATAGGGAACGGTCAGCAGGTCCACGCCCAGCGCGCTGTTGAGCATCGTGCCGCACAGGTGGCTGGCCGCGCCGATGCCGGCGTTGGCCAGCGAGACCTTGTCCTTGTTCTTCTTGACGTAGTCGACCAGCTCGGTGACGTTGTTGGGCGGGAAGTCCGAGCGCGCGATGATCGTCATCGGTACGTCGACCACCAGGCCGATGGGCTCGAAGCTCTTGAAGGCGTCGTAGTTGGGGTTCTTGTACAGCGAGGGCGCCGTCGAGAAGCCGATGTGCATCAGCAGGATCGTGTAGCCGTCGGGCGCGGCGCGCGCGACGTTGGCCGTGCCGATCGTGCCGCCCGCGCCACCCTTGTTCTCGACCACGACGGTCTGGCCCAGGGCGGGTCGCATGGCTTCGGCCAGCGAGCGCGCGACGTTGTCGGTGGGGCCGCCAGCGGCGAACGGAACGACCATGTTGATGGCCTTGGTCGGGAACTCGGCCGCATGGGCAGCGCCAGCGAAGACGCTGGATACCAGCAGGGCGGCGGTTGCGAGCCGGGCCGACAGGTTGCGCGGGGTGTGTTGCATGACGTCTCCTGGGTAGGGCAGTTTTATCGTTGTTGCTGCGAGGTCTGGGGCGGATCGCGCCCCGGGACACCCTCGGGAGGCACAGTCTAAGTAAAGTCCCCTCGCCAGTCACCCAAGGTTTTCCCGAAGGACAGGTCAGGCATTGCCGTAAATCTCCGCGCATGTCCGCAAGAAAGTCTCTGTCCCTTTTTTACTGGCGCCTGATATGCATCAGCGTGGCGCGCAAATAGTTGTTGCGATGCACAAACAATGCTTGACATGACATATTCATGCCCTAAAATGGTGTTGTGCAGTGCAGCAAAGACCGACTGGCAGAACATCGCGGGCTGTCTGGGTTGCGCCGCAAGCATCTGTTCCTAGCATTGCCGAACCGCCCCTGGGCCTAGCGTCTTTGCCTTGGGGAACGCGCCGGAGCCTTTTCCGCCGCGTCGATACCCATCGAAACCATCCCGAAGGAGATAGCCATGAGCGCCATTCCGCAACAAGTCCTGAACAACCACAAGGCTGCCGTCGACACGCTGGTCGCCTACCAAAGCACCCTGTTTTCGGGCTTCGAAAAGCTGGTCGACCTGAACCTGAAGGTCCTGCGCGCGTCGCTGGAAGAAGCCGCCCAGACCTCGCAGCAGGTCACCGAACTGAAAGACGGCCAGGACGCCGTCGCGTTCTCCAGCGCCCTGGTGCAGCCGGGCGCCGAGAAGGCCCTGGCCTACAGCAAGCACGTCTACGACATCGTTGCCGGTGTGCAGAACGAGCTGGTCCAGCTGACCGACGAGCGCATCGCCGCCGGCCAGAAGAACCTGACCGACGCCGTCGAGCAACTGTCGAAGAACGCCCCGGCCGGCTCGGAAAGCGCCGTTGCCCTGCTGAAGTCCTCGCTGGCCACCGCCAACAGCACCTACGACTCGATCAGCAAGGCTGCCAAGCAAGCCGCCGAAGTCGCCGAAACCAACCTGAATGCCGCCGCCAACGCGACCTTCAAGGCCGCATCGGATGCCGCCGATGTCGCCACCAAGGCCGCTCCCCGCAGCCGTCGCACCGCCTGATTGCGCGATACGCCAAGGGGGTGATCACGCGGTGCCTGCCGCGTGATCCTCAGCAGTGACAGCCGGCCGCCTTGTGCGGCCGGTTTTTTATTCGGGCCTGGTTTTCAGCGCGCGGCGCGCAGTGCCTGCACGCACTCGCCCACCAGCGCGGGGCCGCGATAGATCAGGCCCGTATAGAGCTGCACGGCATTGGCGCCCGCGGCAAGCTTCTCGCGGGCCTGCTTGCCCGAGACGATGCCACCCACGCCGATGATGGCCATGTGCTGGCCCAGCTGCTGGCGCAGGCGGCTGATCACGGCCAGCGACAGTTCGTGCACGGGGGGGCCCGACAGGCCGCCTTGTTCGTGGCTGTGCGGCTGGCCTTCCACGGCCGCGCGCGACAGCGTGGTGTTGGTGGCGATGACGCCTTCCACGCCCTGCTGCGCCAGGATGGCCGCGATCTGGTCGACCTGCTCGGTCTGCAGGTCGGGGGCGATCTTCACGGCGAGCGGCACGCGCCGGCCATGCCGGTCCTCCAGTTCCTTGCGCTTTTCCAGCAGCCGTGACAGCAGGGCCGACAGCTCGTCGCCGCCTTGCAGCGCGCGCAGGTTCTGGGTGTTGGGCGAGGAAATGTTGACGGTGACGTAGTCCGCGTGCGGATACACCCCTTCCAGGCCGATCAGGTAGTCGTCGACCGCGCGTTCGATGGGCGTGTCGGCGTTCTTGCCGATGTTCAGGCCCAGTACGCCGCCCGACTGGCGGAAGGTGCTGCGCTGCACATTGGCGATGAAGGTTTCCAGGCCCTTGTTGTTGAAGCCCAGGCGGTTGATCAGGGCTTGCGACGCGGGCAGGCGGAACATGCGCGGCTTGGGATTGCCGGGCTGCGCGCGTGGCGTTACCGTTCCCACCTCCACGAAGCCGAAGCCCAGGTTGCCCAGCGCGTCGATGTGCGCACCGTTCTTGTCCAGTCCCGCGGCCAGGCCCACCGGATTGCGCAGCGTCAATCCCATCAGCGGCGTCGGCAGCGGCGTCGGGCTGGCGGCCAGCAGCTTGCGCGTGAATGCGCAATCGTAGGCGCGTTGCAGTTGCGTCAGGGTGAGCTCGTGGGCCGATTCGGCGTCCAGCGAGAAGAGGGCCGGGCGGGCCAGCGAGTAGGCGTTGAAGAGGATCGACATGGCGCCATTGTAGAGCGAGGCGGCGCGGGACGGCGATGGGGCGTCAGCCGGGCGGCAGCGTCGTGTCCGGCGCGGCGAAGGCAGGTTGCCATGCGCCATCCACCCGCATTTCGGCGGGCTGGAAGGCCGACTTGTAGGCCATCTTGGGGCTGCCCGCGATCCAGTAGCCCAGGTACAGCCAGGGTAGGCCCAGCACGCGGCACTGCTCGATCTGCCAGAGGATGCTGTAGGTGCCGAAGCTGCCGCGCAGGTCGGGATCGTAAAAGGTATAGACCGAGGAGAGGCCGTCGTCCAGCACGTCGATGATGGACACCATGCGCAGCGCGCCTTCTGGTGTGCGGTACTCGACCAGACGGGTGTTGACGCGGCTGGTCAGCAGGAACTGCGCGTACTGGGTGCGGCTGTCCTCGTCCATGCCGCCGCCGGGGTGGCGGCCTTGCTGATAGCGCGAATAGAGCTTGTAGTGCTCGGCCGACCAGGCCAGTTCTGCGACCAGGGGTTGCAGGTCGCGGTGTTGCGCCCAGGCCCGGCGCTGGCTGCGGTTGGGGGTATAGCGGGCGGTGTCCACGCGCACCGGGATGCAGGCGCGGCAGTGGTCGCAATGCGGGCGATAGGTGAAGAGGCCGCTGCGGCGAAAGCCTTGTTCCACCAGCTGCGAATAGGTGCCCGCGTTGATGAGATGCCCGGGCGCGGCCACCTGCGAGCGCGCCTGCTGATCCGGCAGGTAGCTGCACGGATAGGGCGCGGTCGCATAGAACTGCAGCGTCGCGAAGGGTAGCTCTTTGAGTCGGCTCATGGGGGCTGGGGGCGGGCCCGGGCTTTGGGCCCGCGCAGCGTTTTGACTATACACCTGGCTCGGCCGCCTTCGCCGGGAAGCCCGGTCGATGACGGGGGCTTGTGTCGCGTATGCGTCAGTCGGCGGGAGCGTAGGGATGCAGCCGGCCCTGGGTGTCCAGGCGGCCGCGCGCCCAGGCGGGCCGGGGGCGGCGGCGCGCTTCCCGAACGTGGGCCAGGAACGCGTCGCGCGGGACCGGCCGCGCGCCCAGGCTGGCCAGGTGGGCTGTCTGCTGCTGGCAGTCGATCCAGTCCACGCCTTGCGTGCGCAGGAAAGCGACCAGGTGCGCAAGCGCGATCTTCGACGCGCCGCTTGCGCGCGTGAACATCGACTCGCCGAAGAACATGCCGCCCAGGCTCACGCCATACAGCCCGCCCGCCAGTTCGCCGTCGATCCAGGTCTCGATGCTGTGCACGTCGCCCGCTTGATGCCAGGCGGCGTAGGCAGCCTGCATGGCCGGGGTGATCCAGGTGCCGCCGCCCGGACCGCGCGGCGCGGCGCAGGCGGCCAGCACGGCTGGCGTCGCGGTGTCCACGCGCACGTCCAGCAGGGGGGCGCCGGCAGCTTCCGCGCGCGCCAGCTGGCGCAGGCGCTTGGCCAGCGCGTGTGGCGGGGCGAAGTCTTCGCAGCGCAGGACCATGCGCGGATCGGGACTCCACCACAGGATCGGCTCGCCTTCGCTGAACCACGGAAAGATGCCTTGCGAATAGGCGTTGCGCAGGCGCGTCACCGACAGGTCTGCGCCAACCGCCAGCAGCCCGTCCGGGTCGCGCAGCGCGAGCTGGGCGGGCGGGAAGGGCGTATCGGGTTCCAGCCAGGGGAGTCTCATGGCGCGAGGCTCGGGGTCGCGGAAAGCAGGGGCGTGGCGGCTGGGCGCGCGCTCAGCACGCACCCAGCGAGTAGTGGTGCGGTCCGAAGGTCTGGCGCGGCAGGTCCTTCAGATAATGCTCCAGCGTGGTCTGCACCGTGCGGAAGGACAGTTCGTTCCAGGGAATGTCCTCGGGCGCGAACCAGTCCGCGGCCAGGCTTTCCGGGCCGGGGTCCAGTTCGGGGCCCAGCGCGCGGGCCAGGAAATACAGGTGCACCTGTTCGACCTGCGGCACGTCGATCACGGTGTACAGCGGCCCGAGTTCGATGCGCGCGCCCGCCTCCTCCTGCGTTTCGCGCAGGGCGCCCTGGCTCGTGGTTTCATCCAGCTCCATGAACCCCGCGGGCAGCGTCCAGGTGTCGTAGCGTGGTTCGATGGCGCGCCGGCACAGCAGGATGCGGCCTTCCCAGACGGGCAGCGTGCCCACCACCATGCGGGGGTTCTGGTAATGCACCGCGCCGCATTGCCGGCAGAGATCACGCAGGCGATTGTCGCCGGGTGGGATCTCGCGATGCAGGGTGGCGCCGCATTGGCTGCAGAAGCGCTGCGCGCGCGGCGCGGGAAAGAAGAAGTCGGAAGGGAGCGAGCTCATGAGGGGGATTCTACTCAAGCGGCGGGGCCGGGTCGGGGCCGCCGCGCAGCGGGCTTGACGGCGGCGTTGCCCGCGCCGAAAAGCGCCTCCAGGTGGCGCACGAAAGTGCGCACCTTGGGCGACAGGAAGCGGCGGTGCGGATACACCGCCTGCACGCGCACGCCGCGGGTGCCGTAGTCGGCCAGCAGGGGCACGAGCCGGCCCGCCTCGATGTCGGCGTCGACGATGAAGCCGGGTTGCAGGATGACGCCGCGCCCGGCCACGGCGGCCGCGCGCAGCACGTCGCCGTTGTTCGCGCGCAGCTTGCCGTCCACGCGCACGCTGTGCACCTGGCCGTCCTTCTCGAACTGCCAGTCGCGGCCCTGGCTCGCGTAGTGGTAGTTCAGGCATTCATGCTGGCGCAGGTCGTCGGGATGGCGCGGCGTGCCGTGGCGCGCCAGATAGGCGGGCGCCGCGCACAGGCGCATGCGCTGTTCCGACAGGGGGCGGGCCACCAGCGAGGAGTCTGCGGGCGTGCCCAGGCGCAGCGCCAGGTCGAAGCCTTCTTCCACCAGGTCGACGGTGCGGTCGCTGAGTTCCAGGTCGATCGCGACGTCGGGATATTGCTCCATGTAGGCCGAGATGGCGGGCCCCAGGTGCAGGATGCCGAAGGTGAAGGGTGCGCTCACGCGCAAGAGGCCGCTGGGTCGCTGGCCCTTCTCCTGCAAGGTCAGCTCCAGCTCGGACATCTCGGCCAGGATGGGCTGGATGCGTTCCTGGAAGGCGCGTCCCGCGTCGGTCAGGCTGAGCTTGCGCGTGGTGCGGTTCAGGAGCCGCACGCCGTACTTCTGTTCCAGGAAGGCGATCTGGCGGGTGACGGCGGATCGGGCCAGGTCCAGGCGCTCGGCGGCTGCCGCGAACGACCCCAACTCCACCACCTTGGCAAACGTCTGCATCGCGGCGTGGGTGTCCACCATTGTTCTCCTAATCGGAATAATTATTTGCCATTCTGCATGTTTATGTTTGTTTGTGGAACCACCAAAATGCCGCTCCATGGATGTCCGAATCCGGACGTCATCCCGATTTCTTCCCGGAGCACTTCATGATCGACCCCCGCACCGCCCCTTACGCCGCGCTGGTCCTGCGCCTGGCGCTGGGCATCATGTACCTGGCCCACGGCCTGACCAAGCTGCTGGTCTTCACGCTGCCGGGCACGGCCGGTTTCTTCGCCAAGGTCGGCTTTCCCGGCTGGCTGGCCTATCCGGTCACCTTCTTCGAGATCATCGGTGGCGCGCTGTTGATCCTGGGCGTGTTGCCGCGCTGGATCGCCGCCGTGGCGACGGTGCAGTTGCTGGCCGCGGCCACGGTGCACTTCGGCAATGGCTGGGGCTTCGGCAACCCGGGCGGCGGCTGGGAATACCCGGTGTTCCTGGCGGCGGCCTCGGCCGCGCTGGCGCTGCTGGGTGACGGCAAGCCGGCGCTGTTCCCGAGCAAGCGCAAGGGGTAAGCGCCGCTGGTGTGCCTGCGTTGGAAAGTGAAAAGGCCGCGTCTGCGAACTGACGCGGCCTTTTTCATGGCGTGGTCTGGCGCAGGAAACCCAGTGCCTGCGGGATGTCCCGGGCGGCGCGGTGCTCCAGTGTCGCGGGGGCATCGGGGCTGCTGCCCAGTTGCCAGGGGCCGGGGCCGGCCGTGCCCTCCATGGCGTCCAGCAGGCTCAGGCCCTGGGCATCGCGCAGATCCGCCAGCAGGCTCGCGAGCTCACGGTCTTCGACGCGGCCCGGCCCATGTTCGGTGCAGGCATAGACATGGCCGTCATCATCCAGTATCCAGCGGGAAACCTGCGCCACCCGCAGTCCCGTGTGGGTCCACAGCCCCTTGCCATCCGGGCCGCGCCGCAGGATGTAGGGCGCGGCATCCAGCCGCACGTAGGCCCGCTGCGGGCCGTTCTGGATGTACCAGGCGCCGCGCTCGTCGTGGGTGTAGTGGCGATGCAGGAAATCCAGCACGCCCGCGTGGGTGATGGGCTCGCCGGCGCCACCTTGCGCGCTGGCACCATCGGGATGCAGGCGCAGCCGTCCGCGCGCATCCAGCGACAGCCAGCCGTGCGCGTGCGGCACGTCGGGCCAGCGCGCCATGGCGGCCAACACATTCTCGTCCATGCGCGGGCCCGGGGAGGAGGGCGTGGCGGGGGTGTCCATGCGCACTAGGCTACCGCATACGGCTGCGTTCGTCGGATAATGGACCGCAAGGTTGCCGCGCGGCGCGTCGGCGCGGCAGCCATGCAGAACCCCTGACGCTGGAACCTATACTGAGCCATGGAAAAGATCCCGCACGACATCAAGGCAGGCTACTACTGGTACACCATCGACGGTGATCCCCCCACGATCATGCACGTGCATGACAATGGCACGGGCACGCTGATGGGCACGGATTTCAAGGTGGCCGCCATCGACATCGCCGGCATGGTGCAAAAGGGCGAGACCTTCATCTGGATCGAGCCGCCGCCCGTGGCCGAAAAGGCGCTGTAAGGCCATGGCGGATGCCGTCTCCCGGGCAGCGGGCGCCAAGCCGCGGCTCTTCGTCACGTTTTCCCTGCCGGCCGAAGTGCGGGCGGTGATCGCCGATTCCTTCGACGCGCACTACGCCGAAGCGCCTGGCGCCCTGGCGCGCCCGGGCACCGAACCCGCCCTGGCGGCGTGCGAGCTGGTGCTCGTCACCGCCACCGATACGCTGGATGCGGCCGCCGTGGCGGCCCTGCCCGCCAGCGTGCGCGCGGTTGCCACCTATTCTGTCGGCCACGAGCACATCGACCTGGCCGCCGCGCGGGCGCGGGGGCTGGCCATCTATCACACGCCCGACGTGCTGTCGGAAGCCTGCGCCGAGGTCGGCCTGTTGCTGCTGCTGGGCGCCGCAAGGCGCGCCACCGAGAGCATCGCGCTGGTGCGCGGCGGCGGCTGGCAGGGCTGGACGCCCTTGCAGTTGAACGGCTGGGGCCTGACGGGCAAGCGCCTGGGCGTGGTCGGCATGGGCCGCATCGGCCGCGAGATTGCCACGCGGGCGCGCGCTTTCGGCATGGAGATCCACTACTACAACCGCTCGCGCCTGGCGCCCGAGCTGGAAGCGGGGGCGCAGTATCACGCCAGCGCGGAAAGCCTGCTGCCCGTGTCGCAGTTCCTGATGCTGGCGTGTCCGGCGACGGCCGATACCATCGGCTTCCTGAACGCGGCGCGCATCGCGCAGTTGCCGCGCGGGGCCATCGTCGGCAACATCGCGCGCGGCAGCCTGGTGGTGGATGAAGACCTCGTCGCCGCCTTGCAGACAGGGCAGGTGGCCGCGGCGGGGCTGGATGTGTTCAACCACGAACCCGATATCCATCCGGCCTATTTCGATCTGCCCAATTGCTTCATGCTGCCGCACATCGGGAGCGCCACCATCGAGACGCGGGTGGAGATGGGCAGGCTGGTCATCGACAGCCTGCAGGCTTTCCTGCGGGGCGAGCCTCGGGACAATCGCCTGGCCTGAGAGTCGGGGCGAAAAAAAAGGGATGCCATGGCATCCCTTTTTCATGGCGCGCAAGAGCGCCGCGTCAGTGCGTGCTGTCGCCGCTCGTCTGCTGCACGTTCTGCAGGCGCGCCTGCGATTCCAGGATGCGCTGCTCCAGGTGCGGCGAGGTCTGCAGCGCCACGTACGATGAGTCATCGCCGTTCTCGTCGGGTTCCGAGTGGATGCGCAGCGTGATCGACTGGCCGTCGAACGCTTCGGGCAAGGCCTTGCGGTCGATGTATTGCTGCAGCAGCGCGTCCACGGCCGCTTGCGTCGAGGGCAGGGCGGCTTCCATGTCGGGCTGGCCTTGCAGCGTCAGTTCGATGACGCGGCCCAGGTCCCACGTGAAGAACACCAGTGCGTTTTCGCCATGGCAGTCCGGATGCAGGTAGCCCCACTGCGAGGCAGGCGCGTTGCCGGGCGGGGTGGCTTGTCCGGTGGAGGTCGTCATGAAAGAGAGTCCTGTTTGCGACAGGAGCGCGGGGGCGCTCGACTGGCGGCTTGATGGGCGTGGGCGGCATCGGTGTCGGGCCGGTGCGCGCAGGAATATCGGCATGTCTTGCCGCGCTGGGTAAGCGCGTGGCGTTTGCCGCGCGGCATTTTTCGGGCCAGGCGGCGTGGCCGGTCTCCAGACCGGCCGAGGATTATAGCGGCAGGCTGGCACGCGCCCGGATCCTGGTTTGAGGGGGAAGCAGGGCGAGAGTTCACCGGCGCCGTGCGCCAGGGCTTTCCATGTCGAAAAATCCCCACACGGCCCAGGAAAAAGAAAAGGCCCGCATCGCTGCGAGCCTTGAATTCTTTGGAGGCGCAAGCCGGAATCGAACCGACGTACACGGATTTGCAATCCGCTGCATAACCACTCTGCCATTGCGCCGTGGGCTTTGCCCGGCGCCGCGCACATCGCTGTGGCGGGCTGGTGGCAAATACCAAGCCCGCTATTCTATGACAAATCGTGGGGTCTTGCCAGCGGCAAGCCGCCAGTGTGGGGTGGCCGAGACGCTCGTCCCGCTGGCCGCCACCCCCGCAGCTCAGCCTTCGCCCAGTTCCCGCATCACCGCGTACAGCTTGGCCTTGGCCTCGAAGCCCACGCCCGGCACGTCGGGCAGGCCCACATAGCCGTCTTCCACGCGGATGCCGTCGGCGAAACCGCCGAAAGGCTGGAACACGTCCGGGTAGGACTCGTTGCCGCCCAGGTGCAGCCCGGCCGCGATGTTCAGCGACATCTGGTGGCCGCCGTGCGGTACCACGCGGCGGCTGGACCAGCCCATGTCCTTCATGACGTCCAGCGTGCGCAGGTATTCCACCAGGCCGTAGGACAGCGCGCAGTCGAACTGCAGGAAGTCCTTCTCGGGGCGCATGCCGCCATAGCGCAGCAGGTTGCGCGCGTCCTGGTGCGAGAACAGGTTTTCCCCGGTGGCCATGGGCAGGTCGTAATGGTTGGCCAGTTCGGCCTGCAGCGCGTAGTCCAGCGGATCGCCTGCCTCTTCGTACCAGAAGAGGTTGTAGGGCTTCAGCGCACGGGCATAGGCAATGGCTGTGTCCTGGTCGAAGCGGCCATTGGCGTCCACGGCCAGGCGCTGGCCGTCGCCCACCACTTCCAGCACGGCCTCGATGCGCGAGAGGTCGTCTTCCAGCGAGGCCGCGCCGATCTTCATCTTCACGACGCGATAGCCGCGGTCCAGGTAGCCGCGCATCTCGTCCTGCAACTGGCGGTGGTCCTTGCCGGGGTAGTAATAGCCGCCGGCGGCATAGACCCACACCTTGTCGTCGGCCACGCCGTCCAGGTAGCGCTCGGCCAGCAGCTTGTAGAGCGGCTTGCCTTCGATCTTGGCCACCGCATCCCACACCGCCATGTCGATGGTGCCCACCGCCACGGAACGCTCGCCGTGGCCGCCGGGCTTCTCGTTGCGCATCAGGGCCTTCCAGATGGCGAAGGGATCCAGGTTGTCGTGGTCCTGGTCGATCAGGCTGTCCGGCTCGGCCTCGGCCACGCGCGCCAGGAAGCGGTCGCGCATCAGCGCGCCCTGGCCATAGCGGCCATTGGAGTTGAAGCCGTAGCCGATGACGGGCTTGCCGTCGCGGATCACGTCGGTGACCACGGCGACGACCGAGCAGGTCATCTTCGAGAAATCGATATAGGCGTTGGCGATGGGCGAGGCGATGGAGGCCGTCTTCTCGCGGATGTCCACGATGCGCATGATGAGGTCCGTCTGGAAAGTGGGTCGGGAGCGCCCACCTTATCGCCGGGGAGGCAGGACAGGCCAATGCTAAGATCGTCGCGCTTCATGCATGGACGGCATAGCCCTATGGAATTGGCCTGGCTCGAAGACTTTTCCGCATTGGCCGAGAGCGGCAATTTCTCTCGCGCGGCCGAGTTGCGCCACGTGACGCAACCGGCGTTCAGCCGCCGCATCCGCGCGCTGGAAACCTGGATGGGCACGCCGCTCTTCGCGCGCACCGCGCAGGGCGCGCAGCTGACCGACGCGGGGCGGCACGTGCTGCCCGCCGCCCAGGAAATGATGCGGCGCCTGCACCAGTTGCGGCTGGATGCGCGCGAGGTGGCCGGCCGCGCCACGCGCACGCTGCACTTCGCGGCCACGCATTCGCTGTCCTTCACCTTCTTCCCCGCCTGGATCCGCCAGGCCGAGCGCGGGGCGCCGCTGGAAGCCGTGCGCCTGCTGTCCGACAGCATGGCGGTCTGCGAGCAGATGCTGCTGCGCGGCCAGGCCCAGTTCCTGTTGTGCCACCAGCATCCGGGCGTGGGCTCGGCGCTGGCGCAAGGCCTGTTCCGCAGCAAGGTGGTAGGGGCGGACGCTTTGTTGCCGCTGGCGGTGCCCGACGTGGCGCAGGCGGTGCAGGCGGGCGGCGACGCGCCGTACCTGGCGTATTCGGCCGAGTCCGGCCTGGGCCGGATTGTCGACACCGTGCTGGGCCAGCGTCCGCCGCCGTGTCCGCTGGCGCCGGTCTTCCATTCGCATCTGGCCGCGGTGCTGATGTCGATGGTGCAGGAGGGCAAGGGCATGGCCTGGCTGCCGCGCAGCCTGGCGGGCGAGGACCTGTCGCGGGGCGTGCTGGCGCGCGGGCTGGATGCCGCCTGGGACGTCCCGCTCGACATCTGCCTGGTGCGTCCGGCGCTGCCCATGAGCGATTTCGCCGAGGCGTTCTGGGAAAACCTTTAACACCCGGGCTCAATGCCGTGGGGCAGTGAATTTTCTCATTGTGTAGACAATCTGTGGATTTCTGGCGCTCAATGCGCTATTTTTCCGTCTGTGGCCATAAGATTGTCGACACCATGAACAAAATCCTGACCCTGCCGGTAGGCGAGGCGGCCGCCGTCGAGGGCGAAACGCGCTCCGAACACGTCTTCCGGCAAATCCAGTCCGCCATCATCCGGGGCGAGATCGCGCCGGGCAGCAAGATCTCCGAGCCCGAGCTGGCGCGCGCCTATGGCATCAGCCGCGGGCCGCTGCGTGAAGCGCTGCATCGGCTGGAAGGGCAGAAACTGCTGGTGCGCGTGCCGCACGTAGGCGCGCGCGTGGTGTCGCTCAGCCTGCAGGAGCTGTCCGAGCTTTACCAGATCCGCGAATCCCTGGAAGGCATGGCCTGCCGGCTGGCTGCCGAGCGCATGCAGCCCGAAGAGGTCGAGGACGTGCGCGAGGTGCTGCGTGCGCACGAGCGCGACGAGGCCTTCCAGGCGGGGCTGGGCTATTACCAGCAGGAAGGGGACTACGACTTCCACTATCGCATCGTGCAGGGCAGCGGCAACCAGATGCTGTTTCGCCTGCTGTGCGACGAGCTTTACCAGCTGGCGCGCATGTACCGCATCCAGTTCTCCACCACGCCGCAGCGTCCGCGGCAGGCCTACGCCGAGCACCATCGCATCCTGGACGCCATCGCCGAGCGCGATGGCGAGCTGGCCGAGATGCTGATGCGCAGGCACATCCGCGCTTCCCGTCACAACATCGAACAACAGATCGCGCAGGGCAACCTGCAGCGCAACGAGGCATCATGAACACTTCCTATCGCAAGCCCCTGCCTGGCACCGGCCTGGACTATTTCGATGCGCGCGCCGCCGTGGACGCCATCTCGGCCGGCGCCTATGACCGCCTGCCCTACACCTCGCGCGTGCTGGCCGAGAACCTGGTGCGGCGCTGCGAGCCGTCGCTGCTGAACGATGCGCTGGCGCAGCTCATCGAGCGCCGCCGCGACCTGGACTTCCCGTGGTTCCCGGCGCGCGTGGTCTGTCACGACATCCTGGGCCAGACCGCGCTGGTCGACCTGGCGGGCCTGCGCGACGCCATCGCCGACAAGGGCGGCGACCCCGCCAAGGTCAATCCGGTGGTGCCGGTGCAGCTCATCGTCGACCACTCGCTGGCCGTGGAATACGGCGGCGACGACAAGGACGCCTTCGCCAAGAACCGCGCGGTGGAAGACCGCCGCAACGAGGACCGCTTCCACTTCATCGAGTGGACGCGCCAGGCCTTCCGCAACGTGGAAGTGGTGCCGCCGGGCAACGGCATCATGCACCAGATCAACCTGGAGCGGATGTCGCCGGTCGTCCATGCGCAGGATGGCGTGGCTTTCCCCGACACGCTGGTGGGCACCGACAGCCACACGCCGCACGTGGATGCGCTGGGCGTGATCGCCATCGGCGTGGGCGGCCTGGAGGCCGAGAACGTCATGCTGGGCCGCGCCTCGTGGATGCGCCTGCCCGATATCGTCGGCGTCGAGCTGAGCGGCAAGCCCCGGCCCGGCATCACCGCCACCGACATCGTGCTGACCCTGACCGAATTCCTGCGCAAGGAAAAGGTGGTGGGCGCCTATCTGGAGTTCTACGGCGAGGGCGCGTCCAGCCTGACGCTGGGCGACCGCGCCACCATCTCCAACATGGCGCCCGAGTATGGCGCGACCGCCGCCATGTTCTCCATCGATCCGCAGACCATCGACTACCTGCGCCTGACCGGCCGCGAAGACGAGCAGGTCAAGCTGGTGGAAACCTATGCGAAGGTGGCGGGCCTGTGGTCCGACACGCTGGCGCAGGCCGACTACGAGCGCGTGCTGCGCTTCGACCTGTCCACGGTGGTGCGCACCCTGGCCGGTCCGTCGAATCCGCACCGCCGCCTGCCGGTGTCCGACCTGGCCGAGCGCGGCATCGCCGGCGCCGTCGTGCAGGAGCCGGGCCTGATGCCCGATGGCGCGGTCATCATCGCGGCCATCACCAGCTGCACCAACACCAGCAACCCGCGCAACGTGATCGCGGCGGGCCTGTTGGCCCGCAACGCCAACCGCGCGGGCCTGGCCCGCAAGCCCTGGGTGAAGTCCTCGCTGGCGCCCGGCTCCAAGGCCGTGTCGCTGTACCTGGACGAAGCCGGGCTCACGCAGGAGCTCGAGCAACTGGGCTTCGGCGTCGTGGCGTTTGCCTGTACCACCTGCAACGGCATGTCGGGCGCGCTGGATCCGCGCATCCAGCAAGAGATCATCGACCGCGACCTGTACGCCACCGCGGTGCTGTCGGGCAACCGCAACTTCGATGGCCGCATCCATCCCTATGCCAAGCAGGCCTTCCTGGCCTCGCCGCCCCTGGTGGTGGCCTATGCCATTGCGGGCACCATCCGCTTCGACATCGAGCGTGACGTGCTGGGCAAGGACGCCGACGGCCGCGAGATCCGCCTGAAGGACATCTGGCCCAGCGACGAGGAAATCGACGCCGTGGTGCGCCAGTCGGTCAAGCCGGATCACTTCCGCAAAGTCTATGCGCCCATGTTCGGGCTGCGCAAGGAAAGCACCGAGCGCGTGAGCCCGCTGTACGACTGGCGTGCGCAAAGCACCTACATCCGCCGCCCGCCCTACTGGGAAGGGGCACTTGCCGGCGAACGCACGTTGCGCGGCATGCGGCCGCTGGCGCTGCTGGGCGACAACATCACGACGGATCACCTGTCGCCGTCCAACGCCATCCTGCTCGACAGCGCCGCGGGTGAATACCTGGCCAAGATGGGCCTGCCCGAGGAAGACTTCAATTCCTATGCCACGCACCGTGGCGACCACCTGACCGCGCAGCGCGCCACCTTCGCCAATCCCAAGCTCTACAACGAGATGGTGCGCAGCCAGGACGGCACGGTGCTGCAAGGCTCGCTGGCGCGCGTGGAGCCGGACGGCCAGGTGCTGCGCATGTGGGAAGCCATCGAGACCTACATGGCCCGCAAGCAGCCGCTCATCATCGTGGCCGGGGCCGACTACGGCCAGGGCTCGTCGCGCGACTGGGCCGCCAAGGGCGTGCGGCTGGCAGGCGTGGAAGCCATCGTGGCCGAGGGATTCGAGCGCATCCACCGCACCAACCTGATCGGCATGGGCGTGCTGCCGCTGGAGTTCAAGCCGGGCGTGAACCGCCTGACGCTGGGCCTGGACGGCACGGAAAGCTATGACGTCGTGGGCGAGCGCCGCCCGCGCGCCGACCTGACGCTGGTGGTGCATCGCCATGACGGCACGACGGTCGAGGTGGCCGTGACCTGCCGTCTGGATACCGCCGAAGAGGTCTCGATCTACGAGGCCGGCGGCGTGCTGCAGCGCTTCGCGCAGGACTTCCTCGAGGCCGAGGCCGCGCCCCAGGGCGGCCGCCAGGCGAGCTGAGCCCGTGTTCATGGCGCCGTGTGATCGTTCACGCGGCGCCTTCCTTTTTCCTACCGTCTTGCCACAGGACACTTCCCATGCCGCACGCGCCGCAGATCAAGATCCCCGCCACTTACATGCGCGGAGGCACCAGCAAGGGTGTCTTCTTCGTACTGGACGAACTGCCTGTTGCGGCGCGTGTGGCGGGGCCCAGCCGTGACGCGCTGCTGCTGCGCGTGATCGGCAGCCCGGATCCCTATGGCAAGCAGATCGACGGCATGGGCGGCGCCACCTCCAGCACCAGCAAGAGCGTCATCGTCAGCCGCAGCACGCGACCCGACCACGACGTGGACTACCTGTTCGGCCAGGTCTCCATCGACAAGCCCTTCGTGGACTGGAGCGGCAACTGCGGCAACCTGTCTGCCGCCGTCGGGCCGTTCGCCATCCGCAACGGCCTGGTGGACGCCGCGCGTGTCCCGCGCGACGGCATCGCGGTCGTGCGAATCTGGCAGGCCAACATCGGCAAGACCATCATCGCGCACGTGCCCATGACGGACGGCCAGGTGCAGGAAACGGGCGACTTCGAGCTGGACGGCGTGACCTTCCCCGCGGCGGAGGTCGTGCTGGCGTTCATGAACCCGGCAGACGACGGCGAGGGCGGGTCGATGTTCCCCACCGGCAATGTCGTCGACCAGCTGGACGTGCCGGGCATCGGCAGCTTCCGGGCCACGTTCATCAACTCGGGCATTCCCACCATCTTCCTGGAAGCCGAGGCGCTGGGCTACACCGGCGCCGAGCTGCAGGACGACATCAATGGCAATGCCCAGGCGCTTGCCAGCTTCGAGACCCTGCGCGCGCATGGCGCCCTGCGCATGGGCCTGATCACGTCACTGGACGAGGCGGGTTCGCGCCAGCACACGCCCAAGATCGCCTTCGTGGCGCCGCCGCGTGCCTATACCGCTTCCAGCGGCAAGGCCATCGGCGTGGGCGACGTTGACGTGCTGGTGCGCGCGCTGTCCATGGGCAAGCTGCATCACGCGATGATGGGCACGGCCTCGGTCGCCATCGCCACCGCCGCCGCGGTGCCGGGCACGCTGGTGAACCTGGCGGCGGGCGGGGGCGAGCGCGAGACCGTCTGCTTCGGCCATCCGTCCGGCACCTTGCGCGTGGGCGCGCGGGCGCAGCAGGAAAACGGCGAATGGACCGTGACGAAGGCCATCATGAGCCGCAGCGCGCGGGTGCTGATGCAGGGATGGGTGCACGTGCCGTTCGAGGGGTGAGGGATGTCTCTGCTGGGGGCGGCTCGGTTCTTCCTGGCCTATTCCCGTGCCTGTCTCATTTTCTTCAGCACGCAGTGGTAAAGGCGCCAGAGAATCAGGCCGACAAAGATGAGCGCTGGCGCGAGATGCAGGCTGATCGACAGCCAGAAGAGCCAGGGGCTGGTTTCCAGGGGGATGGGTTCGCGGTGACGGCTCAGGGCCGGCGCCACGCCATCTGCCAAGCCTAGCAAGGCGGAGCGTACGAGCAGTATCGAGACCCCGAGCGTCGTCACGCCCGCCAGCAAGAGCTTGAACCTGCGTTGGCGGGGTGAAAGATGTTCTCCGTCGTCGAAGATCCAGAGCCGCATGGCCCACGTCAGGTGCCATGAGAAGACCGCGACGGCCGCCAGGACGCCCAGCCCCGTCAGGACCCATATCGGTCGAGACGCGTCGGCCGCCAACGCGGCCAGGAACATCAGGCATGCGGCAAGCACCCAGAGAAAACCCACGCCCGCTTTCCGCAATTCGGCGCGTATCTCCTGCTGAGGGGATATCGTTGCGGGTTGCCGACGTTTTCCGGTGGGCCGTCGTGTGGAAGCCATGGCGATAGGGGAGTGGTGACCGGGAGAGTCTACCGTTGCGCCCGCCTTGCCGGCCGCGCCGCAAAACGCATCCGGAAAAACGCGCCGATGTCGTACGAAGCCTGGGCCAGCGCGATGATCGACGTGGTGAGTTCGTTCTTGTGCGACAGCTTCTGCATGGCCACATAGGGTACCCGAGGCAGCTCGGGCTTCACGGGCAGCGATTGCAGCAGGCCCTGTTCGATGAAGGGCCTGACGGTTTCCACCGGGAAGTAGCTCACGCCCATGCCCGACAGGGTCAGGCCCAGCAGGGCCACCACGCTGTTGCTGGCCAGCGTGTCCTTGGGCGCGAAGCCCGCCGCCTTGAACCATTCGTCATAGAGAATGCCCGGCCCCGAGGTGTCCACCAGCATGCGGTGATCGCTCAGGTCCCGCAGCGTTAGCGCCGCGCCTGTTTGCACCAGGCCTGGCTTGCACATGAAGGCGTTGTGTACTTCGCCCACCTGCACCGAGACCAGCGCGGGGTGGGAGGGATAGGCCTTGGGCACGATGACGAGATCCAGCTCGTCGTCCAGCAGTTGCCGGTACAGCTGGCGGCTCATGTCCACTGCCGGCTCGACCGTCACGCGGGGATAGTCGCGGTGGATGGCCTCGATGAAGCCGGGCAGCCAGGTCATCGCCGTCAGCTCGGTCACGCCCAGGCGCAAGGTGCGCGTCATCATGGCTGGATCGCCGATGCGGGCCAGCGTGTCTTGCCGCAGGGCCAGCATGCGCTTGGCGGCAAGCAGCAATTCCTGGCCCTTGTCGGTCAGCCGGGCCGCGCGCTGGCTGCGGTCGAACAGCGCCACGCCCAGTTGCTCTTCCAGTTCCTTGATGCGCTCGGACACAGCCGACTGCGTGGTGTACAGCCTGGCGGCGGCCTGGCGAAAGCCGCCCAGCTGTGCCACCCAATAGAGGGCTTCCAGTTGCTTGAACGTCATGCCGTGGCACCCCAATTTGAAAAATCGGAATTTCCGATTCGGATGTATCGGAAAAAACCGCTATTCCCGATCAATGCGCGAGCCTATCATGGCTGTTCCCGCGCTGCGTGCCCTCTGTTGCCTGCTGTTTCCCATGACCGCCATCCCCGTGAAGGAAAGCCCCACCCTGCTGGACATCCTGTTGCTGGGCGGTGCGCAGATCCTGGTGTGGGGCGGTTCCTTCTTCCTGCTGTCCGTGCTGGCCGACCCCATCGGGCAGGACACCGGCTGGCCGCGCCAGTGGGTGCTGGGCGCCCTGTCGCTGGGCATCCTGGTGTCGGGCCTGCTGTCGCCGTGGCTGGGCCGTGCCCTGGCCCGCTGGGGCGGTCGTGGGCTGCTGGGCGCCAGCGGCATCATCGTCGCGGCAGGGCTGCTGGTGCTGGCCGCCAGCCAGCATCTGGCCGTGTACGTGCTGGCGTGGGTCATCATCGGCGCGGGCATGGCCTGCGGGCTCTACGACGCGCTGTTCGCCGCGCTGGGCAGCCTGTATGGCGTGCGCGCGCGCCGGGCCATTTCCCACATCACGCTGATCTCGGGCCTGTGCACGACACTGGTCTGGCCCGTCATGGCCGCGATGGTGTCGCAGTTCGGCTGGCGCACGGCTTGCGTGCTGTATGCCGCACTGCTGCTGGTTTCGGTGGTGCCCATGTACCGCCGCGCCTTGCCGGCGCATCGCGCGGCGGCTACCGCCGCGACGACGGCAGGGCAGGGCGGCCACGGGCTGGACCGTGGGGTCTATTGGCTGATGTCGGCGTCCTTCACCGTCGCGGCCGTGCTCATGACCGCCATGATGGTGCAGCTCATTTCGCTGCTGCAGGCGCGTGGCGCCACGCTGGCCGAGGCCATCGGCCTGGCGGCGTTGCTGGGGCCGGCGCAGGTGGGCGCGCGCATCGTGTTCATGGCGATGAAGACCATGCATCCGATCTGGCCGGCCCTGGCTTCGGTGGTATTGACCCTGCTGGGACTGGTACTGTTGACCGTGGCGCCGGCCTACGCGGCCATTGCCCTGCTCATGTACGGCGCAGGAAACGGCATGCGTGCCATCGTGCGCGGCACCTTGCCGCTGGCCCTGTGCGAGGCGCGGGACTATGCCGCGGTGATGGGGCGCCTGGCGCGGCCCGCGCTGATCGGTCAGGCGGCGACGCCGCTGGTGGGCGGCCTGTGCCTGCAGTACCTGGGCGCGTCGCCCACGTTCTGGGTGCTCTGCGTGCTGGCCGGGGTGAATGTGATGCTAACGGTCTGGCTGTGGCGCAGGCTGGCGGCCGCCGCCTGATCGATCGCCCGGGAAGCCGGCCGCGTCGGGCGCGGCGCCCATGTCTTCGCGGTCATCCGATACCACTCGGTTGCGCCCGCGATGCTTGGCCCGGATCAGGCGTTGGTCGACGCGGGCGTATGCCTGGTTGAACGGGTGCGCCGCGGAGAAACTGCCCACGCCGATGCTTACCGTGCAGCGCAGGTCCGGCGCAATGTGTGAAAAGGCATGGGCAGCCAGGCTGTCGCGCAGGCGTTGCGCGGCGGCTTCGGCGGCGTCATGGGTAGCGCCGGGCATCACCAGGATGAACTCCTCGCCTCCGACGCGGGCGGCGAAGTCGTTGCCGCGCAGTTGCGCCTGGATCACGCCGGCCATTTCCGTGAGCACGGCGTCGCCGGCCGGATGACCGTGGCGATCGTTGATGGACTTGAAGTGGTCTGCGTCCACGATGGCCAGCCCGTACCGTTCGCCCGAAAGCGCGAGCCTGTGCAGGCCGCGCTGCAGGCCGGCCCGGTTGGCCATGCCGGTCAGCGCGTCGCGCTCGGAGGCATGGCGATACTCGGCGATGGTGCGTTTGGCCGTCAGGAGCAGGAACAGAAGCGCGGCGCCGACACTGAAAAGATAGAAGCTGATCTGTGTCCCGACCCAATAGAGGGTGCCATCGTAGCCATATGCGGCGTCGCGCGCCTGGCCGGTCAGGAGGACGCGCGGCAACTGCGCCAGCGTGCCCAGGCCGAGAAACCAGAACAGCAGCCGCTCGAGCGCCGTGCCGCGCGCCAAGTGGCGGATCTGCCAGAGCGCCATCAGGAAAAGCAGGGTCACCGCGGCATAGAGCGAACCTGTGCGCAGCAGGAAGTCTCCCGGTTCTCCGCCTGCCCAGGTCCGCAGCCCCAGCATGATTGCCAGCAGCACCAGCGCAGGCCGCCAGGGTAGTTCGCGGTTTTCCTGCTCGGCGATGCCGCGGGCGAAGAGATAGGCTGCCGCGCCATAGAGCGCGCCGGTCAGCAGGACATTGGATGCCCGGCTTGCCGGCCAGAGCAGGATCTGGCTGGTCAGCCCCACGGCGTAGCAGGTGAAGGCCCAGGCGAAGGATCGCATCTGCCTGGCCCGTCCCAGGAAATGCCAGGCACCGTGGAAGGCGAAAGCGATGAGCAGCGCGACCAGCGGGTGGGCGAGGGCGAGCAGCGTCTCGTTGGCTAGCCTGGGCATGGCGAATCCCCGGGTTACCGGCTGTCGCCCTGCAACCAGCGCAGATAGGGCGTGCGCGTCACGTGCGAAACCGATTCCAGCACCTTCGCATGATTGACCTGATGCCGCAGGAGCAGGCGGGCGTCGGCAATGCCGCGCGACTTGCAGAACCAGTGGCAGCTGTGCTGCAGCAGGTACAGCTCGGCGGACAGATGGAAGGCGCGGGTCTTGGGATCCCAGTTCTCCACGTTGTCCACGACGTGGCGCAGGCCGTCGGCATGGATCTGCACCAGGGCCTGGAAGTCCCGCAGCATGCCATCGGGCAGGAAGCGTTCGGCGTAGGGCACGCAGAACGACAGGGCGCCCATCTTCAGCGATTGCGGCGTCTCCTCGCGCAGGCTGCTCGCCAGCGTCTGCACCTGCGACGCCGCTGCGCGCTCCGTCTGGTGCAGGGTTTCCAGCACCTGGCGCTGGCGTGACTCGGTGGCGTCGTGGATGGCGCGGGCATAGCCCTGCGTCAGCGTCTCCATGTGCTTTTCCAGCTGCAGGCTGGCCAGGTGGCGTCCCAGCAAGGCGATGCGCGCGCGCTGGTATTGCACGCGCAGCAGCTGCGACGCCGCGATGATCAACAACAGGAGTAATGCAATGTCCATGGCACGCGTGTCGGTTGGGCCCACGGGAGGCAGGTAAAACAGAAGGCCCAGGCTTCGATACGCGAAGTCTGGGCCTGTGGGAGGTCTCGACTATAGCCTACTTCGCGCGCGGCGCTGGGCACGCTGAATCTCGCACGGAACGAATCGGACATTGCGGTCAGGGCCACCCGGAGTCCGACGGAAAGCCTGGTCGGGCATAAGCTCGCCGGGCAGGCGCGCATGCCGCGCCCGGCTGCATGGCTTCCAGCCGGGCGGGAGGGATCAATGCTTCGGAATGTCGAGTCCGCCTTGCGGGCGATCTCGAGCAACAGCGCGGGCTGGGCCAGCCGGGTGACGCCGATCAGGTTGCCGCCTTCGTCGTGGCTCAGCTGGCCGGACAGCGATGATCAGAAGTGATGGGGAGCCCAGCGGGGGAGCCCAGCGTAGCACCGGGATTGCGCTTGAAATCGCGCATTTTTGCGTTCCTGGGTGCGCAAGAACGCAAGTTGGAGTCGTGCTTCAGCCAGCCGCCGCATCAGCCACGGAGGGGGCTTGCCCCACGCGTACCACCTCGCCGGACAGGCCCTGCGGATTGCGCAGCAGGTTCAGGATCGGGCACCACTTCTCCACCGCGACATGCAGGGCCTCGAGCGCTTCCTGGCTGGCAGTCGATTCGATGTGCGCGACATAACGGATGTCCTGCGGATAGAAGGGCACGTTTTCATAGCCAGGCCTGCCGCCGCGCACGTCCTGCGTGGCCTGCACCTCCACGGACAGGCCATCCAGCGGGATCTGCAGCTCGGACGCTTGAATCAGGAACACATGCGTCAGGCAACTGGACAGGGAGCCGATGAGCAGTTCAGGAGACGCTGGCCCCAGGTCATAGCCCGCGAAATCCGCCGGGCTGTCGCTGATGACCTGGTGATGGCGGATACGGATGCGGCGCACGCCACTGCGGCCTTCGGCGGTGGCGGTGGCCTTGAGTGTCAGCGGTGCCACCGTGGCCGGGTCGCGCGCATTGCGGACCAGCAAGGCGTCGCGTTTCTGCTTCAGGTATTCACGTAGGTTGCTCATGGTGCGATCTCCGGGTGGGTGCGGCTGCCGGGCCGCAAGGACAGCCAGGCTGCTAGGACCTGGCACGGAACAGCGGGGGCCTGACGGGTTGTGTGTCGATGCGCTGCAAGGTATCGGACAGGCCTTCCCCCGTGCGTTGATCGGGGGCGATCTCCCCTGGCTCGCACATGGTGTCGGGGGCGCTCCAGGCCAATGTGTCGCCGGGGGCCTGGTAAGCCCGCAGCCAGCCGCCGCGATCCACCAGGAACTGCGCGCCGTCCAGTTGCGCAGCCTCGCGGCCCGCCACCCAGGCATAGGCCTGCCAGGCGGCCGACATGGCATCGGGCACGCCGCAATCGGCCCAGCCCTCATCCGATCCGAGCGTATCGCGCAGGGTTTCGCCCGGGCGCAGCACCACGTCGACCAGCCGGGGATCCGGCATGACGGGTGGCGTACCGGCATGGGCTGCATGGATGCGTACCCGCTGGCCACGCAGGTCCCTCAGGCGCTGCACATGCGGCAGCCGTGCGCAGCGTAGCGCCATGTCCGGCGCGGGCAGGGCCTGCCGCCAACCGGGATGGTCGGCCAGCTCGGCGCCGGCAGCGCCGGCGCGCAGGTAGTCCAGCACATCCCATGCGTCCTGGCTGGAGAGCGCTGCGCCATATGCGTGAGACGTGCCAGCCTTGCCTTCGGTCCCGTCGCCCAAGCCTTGCCGCACGCGCCAATGCAGATCTCCCGCGTGCCGATGCTCGAACAAGGCAGGTCCCAATACGCTGGGCCAGCGCGGCTGCCTTGCGGCCAGGGGCCCATCGCCCCGGCCTTTGGCGCCATGGCACGACGCGCACAGCTGCTGGTAATGGCGCGCGCCCGCCAGGATGCGCTCGGCATCGAAATCCGTCGGCGGCTGTCGAAAGGTGTGGGGCGTCGCGGGAGCCAGCACCAGTTCGGGGCGAGGCGTGCCGGGGGCGAGCAGCAGGCATGCGACGACGGCCATGGCGGCCGCCAGCCGCCAGGATGCCTGCCGCGCAAACGCCACCCCGGCACCGGCCAGGAAGGCCGCTCCCAACCAGGCCGCCGCCTGCTCGCCGCGGGCCAGGGCGCGCGATCCTGGCGGCACGCCTGCATCGGGTCGCCAGGACGATACCCATGCCGGGTGCCATTGCCCCAGTTCCGACCATGAGGGAAGCCACCCCTGTGCGGCCAGGGCCATGCTGGCCCACACGCCCGGCGGCTGCGGGCCCGAGACCGACGCCGCGTAGACCACTGGCCACGCCAGGGCGCAACCCAGCGCCAGCCACGCGCCGCCCATCAGCCATCGCAGCGATGCCTGCATGCGTGGGCGCAAGCGTGTCCTGGCGTCGCTGCCGGCCAAGGCGCGTTCCTGCCAGATTGCCGTGGCGGTGCGCAACAAACCGTATAACGCCGCCGTCACCGCGATCCAATGCAGCCATCGCAGCCCGAGCGCGGCCGCGATGCCCAGTTCGTGCAGCATGCCTGCCCGTCCTACCAGGAATCATCCAGCCCCAGCTGCGCCAAGGCGCGCCGGCGCAACTCGGCCAGGAGAGGGTCGCCGCGCTTGCGGGGATAGGGCAGGGGGTTGGTGATCACTTCCTTGATGCGTGCAGGCCGGTCGCTCAGCACGATGATGCGGTTGGCCATGAACAGCGCCTCTTCCACGTCGTGGGTCACCAGCAACGCGGTATAGCCCACCTGCTGCCATAGGGACACCAGCTCGGACTGCATGGTCAGCCGCGTGAGCGAATCGAGCTTGCCCAGCGGCTCGTCCAGGATGAGCACCGAGGGGTCGTTGACCAGGGCGCGCGCCAATGCCACGCGTTGCGCCATGCCGCCCGACAACTGGTGCGGATAGGCCGAGCCGAATCGCTGCAGTCCCACCAGTTCCAAGGCCTGCGCAATACGATGGCCCTGTGTCCTGAGCAGGCCGCGTGCCTGCAGGCCCAGTGCCACGTTGTCGTGCACGGTGCGCCAGGGGAACAAGGTGGGATCCTGGAACACGACGACCCGCGACGGGTCGGGCTCGGTGATCTCCTGGCCGTCGGCAAGCAGCTCGCCGCCAGCAGGCCTGTCCAACCCCGCGACCAGGCGCAGCAAGGTCGACTTGCCGCAGCCGCTGGGGCCCAGCAGGGCGACGAACTCGCCGGGCTGGATATCCAGATCGATCGCATCGAGCACGTCCAGGCGCTCGCCTTCGAGGTCGAAGTGATGCGAAACCCCGCGCACCGACACGTGCGCGCCGGTGACGGTCGCCGTGTCTACCATTTGACGACCCCTTTCTGCCAGGCCAGCGTGCGGTCACGCACCCGGAACAGCGCGGTGATGATGCCCGAGAAGAGCAGCGCCATCACGAACAATGCGGCATACATGTTGGCGTACGCGGCCCAGCCTTGCGCCCAAGACAGGTAGTAGCCGAGCCCAGATTTGACGCCCATCATCTCGGCCGCCACCAGCACCGAGAACGAGGCGCCCAGGCCCATGAACAGGCCGACGAAGACATGGGGCAGGGCCGCCGGCACCGCGACGCGCAGGATCAGGAACGAAGCCTTGGCGCCCAGCGTGCGCGCCACGTCGTAATAGGCCTTGTTGACGCTGGCGACGCCGGACCACGTCAGCACCGTCACGGGGAACCAGGTGGCCAGTGCAATGAGGAAGACCGCCGCCGCCCAGCTGCTGGGAAAGAAAAAGAACGCCATGGGCAGGAGCGCGGTGGAGGGCACTGGTCCGAGAAAGCGAAGCACGGGATGCACCCAGTAGCCCAGCCCGCGCGACCAGCCGATGGCCACGCCCGTGAGGAACCCGGAGACAGCGCCGATGGCAAAGCCATTGGCCAGCAGCCACAGGGAGTTGACCACGCTGTCACCCAGGCGGCGCCAATCGGAGAGATAGACGTCCACCAGGGACTGCGGCGGCGCGAAGAAGGGCGATGGCAACCAGGCCAGCTTTGCCGTGAGCATTTCCCACACCAGCACCGACACTGCCAGGACCAGCAGCCATGGGCCCACCACGCGCAGGCGTCCCGTCAGGCCCTGCACCACGCCCAGCGGCAAGGATGCCAGCGCCAGCAGGACGCCCAGCGCCGCGATGCCCAGGCCGAACTCGCGCGTATAGCCCCACTCGACAAACCCCACCTGCACATTGGGCCACTGTATCGTCAGCACGCCCGCCGCGGCCCACACCAGCCCGGCCAGCAGGCCGGTGCGCCACCAGCGCGGGCGGCCTGAGGAGGGCGTTGCGGCGGCTGGGCTGTCTTCCTGCGGCACCGCAGCCGGCCACGCTTGATCAGACGAGGACATCGGGCGCCACCACCGCTGCATACTTGTTCACATCCAGGTTCGCGCCCAGGACCCGGATCTGCTTGAGGTGCTGCGCGTAACCCGCGACTTCCTCGCGCAGCTTGGCGCCCGTGCTCGCGTGGCCGTGGGTGTGGCTGCGCAATATCGCCGCCACGCGTTCGGCCGGTACTTTCGAGGGGATGTGGGGCGCGAAAATGCGTGCCGACTCGTCGGGATTGGCCGCCGTCCAGCGTTGCGCATCGATGACGGCGCGGGTGATGGCCGCTGCCGCATCCGGGTCGTTGCGCACCAGCTTGCCGCTCAGACCCAGCACGCAGCAGGTACGGTCGGCATAGTCGTTCTCGAGATTGGTGGCCAGTTCGACCAGATTGTTGTCCTCGCGCAGGATGAACATCAGCGGGTCGTCGCCCGCCACCGCATCCACCTCGCCTTTGCGCAGCGCCTCGCCGAACAGGTCCTGCGGGAACTGGCGCCACTCGACCTCGTCGGGGTCTATGCCCAGTTGCGCCACGCGGATCGCAAAGAAGTTCTTGACCGGGCTGGCCTGGTCGGTCACGGCCACGCGCTTGCCGCGCAAATCCTGGACCGCCTTGATGGGCGAGCCTTGCGGCGTGAGCAGGCGCATGCAGCCACCGTGCGTGCCCACGGCAAGCTTCACGTCGAAGCCTTGTTCCAGCGGCTTGAACCAGCGCAGGGCCATGCCGATGCCGCCATCGGCGTGGCCCGTGGCAATGGCCTCCAGCAATTGGTCGGTCGAGCCGCTGAAATTGATGCGTTCGACCGCGATGTTGTATTTGTCGAAGAAGCCTCGCTCCAGCGCCACCGACACCGGCGATTGGCAGACGGCCGTCGGGCTCCAGGCGATCTTGAAGCTGCGCTTGGCGCTGCCTTGCGCCAATGCGCGTGCGCCCAGCAGCCCAAGCGGCGCGCCGAGTCCGGCGATGGCGGCAGCTTTCAAGAGATGGCGGCGTGACAGTGCGCCGGCAGGCAGGGATACGAGATGCGTCATGATCCAGGACTCGAAAGGGAAAGGGACAACCCTCAACGTCGGAATCATGGCGCAGGGGCGCCACGCCGCAAACGAACGCTTGGGCATATCGTTAGCGAGACATAAGCTCATGGGGGGGGAAGCAGGCCGTGGCTTTTGCGCCGACGGCGTGGTCCGTGCCGGTAACTTGCAGGGCAGGAGGGTCCTGCAAGGCAGGTGATGTGGTGGTGGCTGGGTTGCGAGCAGGACGTCGCTGGACGAAAAAAAAGCCGAAAACGAGGTTTTCGGCTTTTCTTCAAATCATCGATGAATGCTGGTGGAGATTCATCGACAAGAATTCTGGAGCGGGAGACGAGTCTCGAACTCGCGACCTCAACCTTGGCAAGGTTGCGCTCTACCAACTGAGCTACTCCCGCATGGGTACTGCTTTTTTCAACAGCGCTGCAGCTTGGTGTCTGTCAGTGCTTATCGTTGAAAGTCCGCTATTCTACATGAATTTTTCGCGGCGTGTAAAGTTTTTGAATTTCTTCTTCAGAATTTCTTCTTCAACTTCACCAAGACTTTTGCGTCGAGCTTTTCAAGCGCTTCGGTTCCGGTCTTGTTTCGCGCTTCAAGTAAGATTGAGCGAAGACCAAGACTATAGCAGAAATTTTTCGCACATGTCCAATACGGCGCCACGCCCCGCTGCTTTTCCGCTGGAAGCGCCCGCTTCCGTTTCCCTGCAAGCCTTCAACACGCTGGGCCTGGCCTGCGTGGCGCCGCGTTGCGTGCGCCTGGACGACCCGGCGCAACTGCCTGCGCTGACCGCAATGGCGCGACACTACCCAAGCTGCTTCGTGCTGGGGGGCGGCAGCAATGTCGTGCTGCCGGCAAGCGTGCCGGGGCTGGTGGTGCGCGTGGGCCTGCAGGGCGTGCGCCTCGTCGAAGAGACCGCCGATGCCTGGATCATCGAGGCGGGCGCCGGCGAGTCCTGGCATGGGTTGGTGCAGACCTGCGTGGAAGCAGGCTGGGATGGGCTGGAGAACCTCGCCTTGATTCCGGGGCAGGCAGGCGCGGCGCCGGTGCAGAACATCGGCGCCTATGGCCTGGAGCTGGCCGAGCGGCTGTTGTCGGTGGAAGCCTGGGACATTCCGGCAGGCCGCCGCGTGACCTTCTCGGCGCAGGAATGCCGCTTTGGCTACCGCGACAGCGTGTTCAAGCATGCCGAGCCCGGACGCTGGCTGATCGTTTCCCTGCGCCTGGCCTTGCCGCGTCCGTGGCGGCCGGTGCTGCGCTATCCGGATCTGCTGCGCCATCCGCGGCTGGCGGGGCGTGACGAGGCCGGCATCACGGCGCGCGAGATCTTCGACACCGTCTGTGAGGTGCGGCGCGCCAAGCTGCCCGATCCGGCGGTGCTGGGCAACGCGGGCAGCTTCTTCAAGAATCCGCTGGTGGATGCCGCGCATCACGCGTCCCTGCTGGCGCAGTGGCCGGACCTGGTGTCCTATGCGCAGCCCGACGGACGCTACAAGTTGGCCGCGGGCTGGCTGATCGACCGTTGCGGCTGGAAGGGCAGGGACCTGGGCCGCGCCGGCGTGCATGATCGGCAGGCCCTGGTGCTGGTGAACCGTGGCGGCGCCGATGCCGGCGACATCCTGGCCTTGGCGGCCGCCATCCAGCAGGACGTGCAGGCGCGCTATGGCGTGGCGCTGGAGCCTGAACCGGTGGTGGTGGCAGGCGAGTGACGTCTGCGCTGGTGAGAGCAGGCAGCCGGGACGCCGCGGCGCCGGCTCTGCCGGTCCGCCAGCGTCGCCCCTTGAGGGGGAAGCGCGCAGCGCTTCGGGGGGAGCTTCTACTTCAGAACGGCTTGCATGTCGAACAGGCCTTTCGATTGGCCGCCCAGGAAGCGTGCTGCCCGCAAGCTGCCCTCGGCGTAGCCGGCACGGCTGCTGGAGCGGTGCGTGATCTCGATGCGTTCGCCAATGCCGCAGAACGACACGGTGTGGTCGCCGATGATGTCGCCGCCGCGCACCACCGAGAAACCGATGGTGCCGGTCTCGCGCGCGCCGGTCACGCCGTGGCGGGCCCAGGTGGCGACGTCGTCGAGTTCCTTGCCCCAGGCCTGGGCGATGGTTTCGCCCATCTTCAAGGCCGTGCCCGAGGGCGCGTCGACCTTGTTGCGGTGGTGCGCCTCGAAGACCTCGACGTCGTAGCCCGAATCCAGCAGTCGCGCGGCCAGGTCCAGCAGTTTCAGCGTGGCGTTCACGCCGACGCTCATGTTGGGGGCAAAGACGACAGCCACTTGCTCGGCGGCGGCGGCCACGGCGGCACGGCCGGCGTCATCGAAGCCGGTGGTGCCGATGACGGCCTTCACGCCGTGCTGCACGCAGGCTTGCAGGTGGTCGAGGGTGCCCTCGGGACGCGTGAAGTCGATCAGGCAGTCCGCATTGCGCAAGGCCTGGAGGTCATCGGTGATGAGGACGCCGGTGTCCTCGCCGAGGAACGCCGCGGCGTCCTGGCCCAGGTGCGGGCTGCCGGCGCGGTCCAGCGCGACGGCGAGTTCGAGATCGGGAGAGGCCTGCACGGCCTCGATGAGCATGCGGCCCATCCGGCCGCTTGCGCCTGCAATGGCGATACGCATGGTGTCTGGCTGTCCGTGTGCTGCTTAGCGCAGCGGTTCGGCGCCGCCCGAGCCGGTGCGCTGGGATTGCGCGGGCGAGGGCAGCATGGGGTTCTGCTGGATGCTCAAGGTGGAGCGGCCCGAGGGCGACGTGGTCGACGGTTGCTTGTCCGCGTCGGCTTCGTCCTTCTCGGTGCGGGCGGTTTCCCGGTCTTCGCGGCGCACGCGGGTGGCTTCTTCACGGGCCTGTTGCTGGAAGGGCTGGATGTCGGGCTGGTCGTCGCCTTGCCAGCGGGCCAGGCGCTCGTTGTCGAACCAGACCGTGAACTTGCGCTCTTGCGCCGTGCCGCGGCCAGGCACGTAGTAATACGGGTAGTCCCAGCGGTCTGCGTGCAGCACGCTGGTCAGCGTGGGGCTGCCCAGGGCGAAGCGGACCTGTTCACGGGTCATGCCCACCTGCAGCAGGGCGACCTGCTCCTGGGTGATCCAGTTGCCTTGCTGGACAGGCGCGCGATAGGGGAAGCCCCACTTGCCGGAACTGGAGGAGCAGGCGGTCAGGGCGAAGGCCAGCGCGGCCAGCGCAAGGCCGGCGCGCAGGCGCGAGGAGATCGGGACGAGGCTGGGCACGCGGCACCCCTGGAGGTTAGAGAAAACGGGCAAAGACGTTATCATAAAGGTTTAAGCACCAAGCCGTGGAGCGCAGGGCTGTCCGGCTTGGCTTTGCCAGGTCGGAACCGAGGGTTTCATCAGTGGGTGGCCGAGTTCGCTCACCCCCATTGGTAACCGATGCCCGGTCACCGGGATATTCCCTCCGGCCGCCATGTCCTGCCGCCGAACCGCCCTTATCCGGAACGACCAGTGATGCCATCTATGAGCGATCAAGCCGACCTCAAAAACATGGGCCTGAAGGCGACTTTCCCGCGCCTGAAGATCCTTGATATTTTCCGCAAGTCGGAAGAGCGCCACCTGAGCGCCGAAGACGTCTACCGTGCACTGATCGGTGAAAGCGTCGAAATCGGCCTGGCCACCGTCTATCGCGTGCTGACCCAGTTCGAGCAGGCCGGCATTCTCAGCCGCAGCCAGTTCGACAGCGGCAAGGCCGTGTTCGAGCTGAACGACGGCGACCACCACGACCACCTCATCTGCACCAACTGCGGCACCGTGGTCGAGTTCTCGGATCCCGATATCGAGAAGCGCCAGCACAAGATCGCCAAGGACAATGGGTTCGTGCTGGAAAGCCACCACATGGTGCTGTATGGCACCTGCGGCGACTGCATGAAAAGGTAGACCCCTGGCGGCAGCCCCCCCCGAGGCGCTGACGCGCCTCCCCCCAGGGGGGGCGGTGCTGGTGGACCGGCGGAGCCGGCTCCACTGCACCCCGGCTTGCGTTGCCCCACGCCGCCCTGCCGAGTCGTGTTCTTGCCGGCGCTTTTATCCTTCTTGCCGATGTCCACAAAGCGCCCCCGCGGGGCGCTTTGTGTTTCAGCGTTGCGCGAGCATTTCCCGCGCGTGCTTGCGGGTGGTGTCGGTGATCTTGATGCCGCCCAGCATGCGGGCGATTTCCTCGGCGCGTGCCGCGTCGTCCAGGGGGGCGATGCGCGAGCGCGTGGTGCCGGCCTTTTCGGTCTTGCTGACCTGGTAATGCGCGGTGCCGCAGGCTGCCACCTGGGGCAGGTGGGTCACGCACAGCACCTGGTGGCGGGCGCCGAGTTCGCGCAGCAGGCGTCCCACCACTTCGGCCACCGCACCGCCCACGCCGCTGTCCACCTCGTCGAAGATGAGGGTGGGCACGCGTGCGGCGCTGCTGGCGATGACCGACAGCGCCAGCGAGATGCGCGCCAGTTCGCCGCCCGAGGCCACTTTCGCCAGCGGGCGGGGGGTGGTGCCGGCATGGCCGGCGACGTTGAATTCGACGGTCTCGGCGCCGGCGGCGGAGGCCGCGGCGGGCGAGAGCGAGACGTCGAAGCGCCCGCCCTGCATGGCCAGTTGCTGCATGGCTTCGGAGACCTGCTTGCCCAGGTCCTTGGCGGCCTTGCGGCGCGCCTTGCCGAGGTCGGCCGCGGCCTGGTCGTAGGCGGTCTGCGCCAGGTCGGCCTGCTTGCGCAGCGCGTCGACATCGCTGGCCGCGTCCATTTCCGCCAGCCGGGCCTGCAGGCTTTCCTGCAGCGTGGCCAGCTCGGCGGGTTCGGCGCGCAGCTTGCGTGCCAGGTCGAAGACGGCGCCCAGCCGGCTTTCGACTTCCTCCAGCCGGGCGGGGTCGATGTCCACGCGGCCCAGGTAGCCCTGCAGGTCCGAGACCGCTTCGCCGACGGCGATGCGCGCCGAGTCCAGGTCGTCGTAGACGCTTTTCAGTGCGGGGTCGTGCTTGAGCAATGCACCGATGCGCTGCGCGGCGGCTTGCAGCCGCTGCAGCAGGGCGTCTTCGTCGTCGTCCAGCGCCGCCAGCGTCTGCTGGGCGCCGTCCAGCAGCGATTGCGCGTGGGCCAGGCGATCATGTTCGGTTTGCAGGCTGTCCCACTCGCCGGGCTTGAGCGACAGGCGTTCGAGTTCGTCGGCCTGCCACTGCAGGCGTTCGCGCTCGGCGGCCAGCGCGCTGGCGTCCTGCTCGGCGGTTTCCAGTTGGCGGGCCACCTGCCGCCAGGCCTTCCAGTGCTGGGCAACGGCCTGGCGCAGCGGGCCATGGCCCCCGTGCGCGTCCAGCAGGTCGCGTTGCGCGTCGGTGCGCAACAGGCTTTGGTGGGCATGCTGGCCGTGGATGTCGACCAGCTGGTCGCCCAGCTCGCGCAGTTGCGCGACGGTGGCCGGCACGCCGTTGATATAGCCGCGGCTGCGGCCCTGTGCGTCGACGACGCGGCGCAGCACCAGGGCTTCCGAGGCGTCGATGTCGCGCTCGGCCAGCCAGGCCTGTTGTTCGGGCGAGGCATCGAAGACCGCGCTGATGTCGGCGCGCGCCGCGCCTTCGCGCAGCACGCCGGTGTCGGCGCGGCCGCCCAGCGCAAGCGCCAGGGCGTCGATCAGGATGGACTTGCCCGCGCCGGTCTCGCCGGAGAAGACGGTGAAGCCGGGGCCGAAGGGGATCTCGGCCTCCTCGACGATGACGAAATCACGGACGTGCAGTGCGCGCAGCATGATGGGGGGTTACTCCGCCGTGTCGCCCGATTGCGGCATGCGATTCCAGTGCAGCTTGCGGCGCAGCGTCGAGAAGAAGCTGTAGCCCGGCGGATGCAGGAAGCGGATGGTGTGGGGAGCGCGGCGGACCTCGATGCGGTCGCCGGGCTGCAGGTCGGACCAGGTCTGCATGTCGAAATGGACGCTGGCACCATGTTCGACGCGGCCCATGGCCGTGAGCGTCATGTCCAGCACGACGTCGTCGGGCAGCACGATGGGCCGGTGCGAGAGGGTTTGCGGCGCCACGGGCACGAGCACCATGGCGTCCAGGCCGGGATGCAGCACCGGACCGCTGGCCGACAGCGCATAGGCCGTGGAGCCCGTGGGGGTGGCCACGATGAGGCCGTCGGCGCGCTGGGTGTACATGTAGACGCCGTCGACATCCAGGCGCACCTCGATCATGCCGCCGCGGCCGGCGCGGTTCAGCACCACGTCGTTCAGCGCGGAGGCCTGGTACATGACCTCCTCCCCGCGGATCACACAGCCCGACAGCAGCATGCGGTCTTCGGCGTCGTAGCGGCCCTGCAGCACGTCGGCCAGGGCCTTGTGCGCCTCGGTGAGCGGGACGTCGGTGATGAAGCCCAGCCGGCCGTGGTTGATGCCGATGACCGGCACGCCGTGGGGCGCCAGCTGGCGCGCCGCGCCCAGCATGGTGCCGTCGCCGCCCACGATGACGGCCAGGCTTGCGCGCTGGCCGATTTCCTCATACGAGGCGGCCTCGATGTGCGACAGGCCCGTGTTGCGCGCGGTGTCGGTTTCGAGCAGGACATGCCGGCCCGCTTCCGAGAGGATGCGCGCAAGATTGCCCAGCAGGGTGTCCAGGCCCGTGTCCTGGTAGCGGCCTATCAGCGCGACGGTGGGAAAAAGCATGTTCGGGCGGCAGGGTGGAGGGCTGGGTTGTGTATCGGCGGATTATAGGGGGTGGCGGATGACGCGGTCATGGATGAAAATGCCACGCCGTACAGCATCCGTGGCGCGGGCGTCCGGACTTGCGCCCCGTCATGGAGGCTGCGGAAAGATGGCTATTGTGCCAACCCCGCATTGTCCCCAGCTTTCCCGGGAAAGAAACCCCCATAAAATAGGTCCCCATGGATGATCGCGCCCGCGCGCTGCTCAAAGCGCTCATAGAAAGATATATCGCCGACGGCCAGCCCGTCGGCTCGCGCACCCTGTCCAAGGTCTTCGACCTGTCGCCGGCCTCGATCCGCAACGTCATGGCCGATCTCGAGGATCTCGGGCTGATCCACAGCCCTCACACCTCGGCGGGACGCGTGCCCACGCCTCGCGGCTATCGGGTCTTTGCCGATACGCTGCTGGCGGCGCGCGCCTTCGAGGTCGTGTCGCCGGCCGAGGTGCGGGAGCTGTTGCCGCACACCGATCCCTCGCGCGCCATCGGCGCCGCGGCGCAGCTGCTGTCGAACCTGTCCCAGTTCGCGGGCGTGGTGCTGGCGCCCAAGCGCGCGCAGGTCTTCCGCCAGATCGAGTTCATCCGTCTGTCCGAGCGGCGCGTGCTGCTCATCATCGTGACGCCCGACGGCGACGTGCAGAACCGAATCCTGGCCGCGCCGCGCGACTACCCCGAGCACGAACTGATCGAGGCCAGCAATTTCTTCAACCAGCATTTCGCGGGCAAGTCCTTCGATGCCGTGCGCGGCACGCTGGCCACCGAGCTGGCCCAGTTGCGCGAGGACATCTCCCGGCTGATGCTGGCCGCGGTCGAGGCCGGCACCGAGCCCAGCGACGAGAACGATGCCGTGGTGATCTCGGGCGAGCGCAAGCTGCTCGAAGTGGCCGACCTGTCGTCCGACATGGACCGGCTGCGCCGCATGTTCTCCATCTTCGAGCAGAAGACCCAGTTGCTGCAGCTCCTGGACGCCTCCAGCCGCGCGCAGGGGGTGCAGATCTACATCGGTGGCGACTCGCAGCTGGTGCCCATGGAAGACATGACCGTCATCACCGCCCCTTATGGCGTGGATGGCCGGGTCGTGGGCACGCTGGGCGTCATCGGCCCCACCCGCATGGCCTACGACCGCGTCATTCCCATCGTCGACATCACCTCGCGGCTGCTTTCCAACGCCCTGAGCCACAACAACCCGTCGTCCTGACCCGTTCGCCCGCCGGGTCGGCGGCCTCACCGAGGTGTTTCCGTGTTTCTGCGCAATTTCAAGTACTTGTGGCCGGAGCGGTTCCTGCCTGAGCCGGCCTGGGCCGATCCCTTCGACACCGATCCGCCGCTGACGCCCGACGGCCCCCTGGGCGTGCTGCTGGTCAACCTGGGCACGCCCGACGCGCCGACCGCGCCGGCCATCCGCCGCTACCTGGCCGAGTTCCTGTCCGACCCGCGTGTCATTGAAATTCCGCGCTACCTTTGGCTGCCCATCCTGCACGGCATGGTGCTGCGGCGCCGGCCCGCCCGGCTGGCGCCGCGCTATGCCGACATCTGGATGGAAGGGGGCTCGCCCTTGCTCGTCTATACGCAACGGCAGGCCGCGGCGGTGCAGGACGTGCTGCGCGGGCGCGGGCTGTCGGTCCGCGTCGAGGCCGCCATGCGCTATGGCAACCCGTCCATCGCCGATACCATCGCGGCCCTGCGCCGCGAAGGCTGCGACCGCTTCCTGACCGTGCCGCTGTACCCGCAATACTCGGCCAGCACCACGGCCACGGTCATCGACCAGGTCGGCCGCGTGGCGGCGACCTTGCGCAACCAGCCCGAATTGCGCTTCCTGAAGCGCTTCCACGTGGATCCCGGCTATATCGGGGCGCTGGCGCACGGCATCCAGTCCTATTGGGACGCCAATGGCCGGGCGCAGAAGCTGCTGATGAGCTTCCACGGCCTGCCGCGCTACAGCATCGAGCTGGGCGACCCGTATTACCGCGATTGCCTGCAGACCGCGCGCGCCCTGCGCGAGCGCCTGGGCCTGCGCGAGGACGAGGTGGAGGTGTCCTTCCAGAGCCGCTTCGGCGCGGCGCGCTGGCTGGAGCCCTATACCGAGCCCACGCTGAAGGAGCTGGCCCGCCTGGGTGTTACCGAGGTGGACGTGGTGTGCCCGGGATTTACGGCCGATTGCATCGAAACGCTGGAAGAAATCGCCCAGGAAGGGCGCGATGCCTTCCTGGAGGCCGGCGGCAAGCGCCTGCGCTACCTGCCCGCGCTGAACGACGATCCGGCATGGATCTCGGCCCTGTCCGACATGGTTCAAACTCAGTTACAGGGCTGGCCGGGCAGCGTCAGCCGGGCGCTATAAACTGGACCGACAGGCGCGCGGCAAGGGCTGCGCGCCGCCGTCCAGGAGCTGCTCATGACCCCAGACAACCGCAAATCCGGCCGCACGTCCCACATCGGCACCTCTTCCGAGCCGGGACACGGCAAGCTGAAGAAGGAAGATGCCCAGGAGCGCGAGCTCGACGAGGCGCTGGACGACACGTTCCCGGCCAGCGACCCCGTGGCGCTCACCCCTGAGCCCGACGAGGACAAGATCGACGAGGGCCTGGCCGAGACCTTCCCCGCCAGCGATCCCGTGGCCGTCAATCCCCATCGCAAGGAAAAATCCCGCTCCTGAGGCGCGAGGCAGGGAGGCGCCGCGCCTGCGGATCCCCCTGGTGAAGACAGGGTCTTGAAATTGCCGGGGGCGTCCCCAACTGCTGCCCAGACCCAGTTTTCACCCCGGAGGATATATCCATGACGGCGACGCACGAGTCCGCTGCCCCTGGCCCTGATCAGGAAAACCAGGCCGCGGCCCCCGCCCAGCCCCAGACTGTCGGCAATCCCGACGCCCAGGCGCAAAGCCAGGCCGAGGCCGCCGGCGTCACCCAGGAAGCCCTGGACGCCGCCCAGGCCCAGGTCGCCGCGCTGCAGGATCAACTGCTGCGCGCCCAGGCCGAAATGGAAAATGTGCGCCGACGCGCCCAGGAAGAAGTCAGCAAGGCCCGCAAATTCGGCATCGAGTCCTTCGCCGAAAGCCTCGTGCCGGTGCGCGACAGCCTGGAGGCCGCCCTGGCCCAGGGCGAACAGACCGCCGAAGCCCTGCTGGGCGGCGTGGACGCCACCCTGAAGCAACTGACTGCCGCCTTCGAGCGCAACCACCTGAAGGCCATCGCGCCCGAACCGGGCGAGAAGTTCGATCCGCACCAGCACCAGGCCATTTCCTCGGTGCCGTCCGAGCACCCTGCCAACACCGTCGTCAATTGCCTGCAGAAGGGCTACCTGATCACCGATCGCGTCCTGCGCCCGGCGCTGGTCATGGTGTCGGCCGGTCCGGCAGCCTGAGCAAAAAGAGCGGGGCGCCGCTTGAAATCCTTGGCCGGCGTCCCCAGTTTAGATACCAAGCAGGACGAGGGCTGCAAGACGGTCCGGTCCTCCAGGCATTCACCAAATATCCTCAATCAATTCAGTCAGGTAAGCCCATCATGAGCAAAATCATCGGTATCGACCTCGGCACCACCAACAGCTGCGTTGCCGTGCTGGAAGGCGGCCAGGTCAAGATCATCGAGAACGCCGAAGGCACCCGCACCACGCCCTCCATCGTCGCCTATCTGGAAGACGGCGAGACCCTGGTCGGCGCGCCGGCCAAGCGCCAGGCGGTCACGAATCCCCGCAACACCCTCTACGCAGTCAAGCGCCTGATCGGCCGCAAGTTCGAGGAAAAGGCGGTCCAGAAGGACATCGACCTGATGCCCTACAAGATCGTCAAGGCCGACAACGGCGACGCGTGGGTCGAAGCCCAGAACAAGAAGCTGGCGCCTCCCCAGGTGTCGGCCGACGTGCTGCGCAAGATGAAGAAGACCGCCGAGGACTACCTGGGCGAGGAAGTGACCGAAGCCGTCATCACGGTGCCGGCCTACTTCAACGACAGCCAGCGCCAGGCCACCAAGGACGCCGGCCGCATCGCCGGCCTGGAAGTCAAGCGCATCATCAACGAGCCGACCGCGGCCGCGCTGGCTTTCGGCCTGGACAAGAACGAGAAGGGCGACCGCAAGATCGCCGTCTATGACCTGGGCGGCGGCACGTTCGACGTGTCGATCATCGAAATCGCCGACGTCGATGGCGAGAAGCAGTTCGAAGTGCTGTCGACCAACGGCGACACCTTCCTGGGCGGCGAAGACTTCGACCAGCGCATCATCGACTACATCATCGGCGAGTTCAAGAAAGAGCAGGGCGTGGACCTGTCCAAGGACGTCCTGGCCCTGCAGCGCCTGAAGGAAGCCGCGGAAAAGGCCAAGATCGAGCTGTCCTCCAGCCAGCAGACCGAGATCAACCTGCCCTACATCACGGCCGACGCCTCGGGTCCGAAGCACCTGAACCTGAAGATCACGCGCGCCAAGCTGGAAGCGCTGGTCGAGGACCTGATCGAGCGCACCATCGAGCCCTGCCGCGTGGCCATCAAGGATGCCGGCGTCAAGGTGTCCGAGATCCACGACGTGATCCTGGTCGGCGGCATGACCCGCATGCCCAAGGTCCAGGAGAAGGTCAAGGAATTCTTCGGCCGTGACCCGCGCAAGGACGTGAACCCCGACGAAGCCGTCGCCGCTGGCGCCGCCATCCAGGGTTCCGTGCTGTCGGGCGACCGCAAGGACGTCCTGCTGCTCGACGTGACCCCGCTGTCGCTGGGCATCGAGACGCTGGGCGGCGTGATGACCAAGATGATCCAGAAGAACACCACGATCCCGACGCAGTTCTCGCAGGTGTTCTCCACCGCCGACGACAACCAGCCGGCCGTGACCATCAAGGTCTTCCAGGGCGAGCGTGAAATCGCCGCGGGCAACAAGGCCCTGGGCGAGTTCAACCTGGAAGGCATCCCGCCCGCCGCGCGCGGCACGCCGCAGATCGAGGTCAAGTTCGACATCGACGCCAACGGCATCCTGCACGTCTCGGCCAAGGACAAGGGCACCGGCAAGGAAAACAAGATCACCATCAAGGCCAACTCGGGCCTGACGGATGAGGAAATCCAGCGCATGGTGAAGGACGCGGAAGCCAATGCCGCCGACGATCACCGCGTGGCGGAACTGGCCCTGACCCGCAACCAGGCCGACGGCCTCGTGCACAGCACCCGCAAGGCGCTGGGCGAGCACGGCGACAAGCTGGAAGCGGCCGAGAAGGACGCCATCGAGGCAGCCATCAAGGACCTCGAGGAAGCCCTGAAGGGCACGCCCGACAAGGCCGAGCTGGACGCCAAGATCGAGGCGCTGTCGACCGCCTCGCAGAAGCTGGGCGAGAAGATGTACGCCGATGCGCAGGCGCAGCAGGCCGCCCAGCAGCAGGCCGCGGCTGACGGCGCCAAGCCGGTGGACGACGACGTGGTCGACGCCGACTTCAAGGAAGTCAAGCGCGACCAGTAAGCGGCATTCCTCCGCGACAGCGCCCGGGGCCGGCCTTTTTCCGGCCGCCGGGCGCGGTCGTTCCGGCAGAGTACGCTGCCTTCGGGCGGCACAAGTTTTGAGCAACCATGGCAAAACGCGATTACTACGAGATCCTTGGCGTCGCCAAGAACGCCTCGGATGACGAGATCAGGAAGGCCTATCGCAAGATGGCCATGAAGTACCACCCTGATCGCAATCCCGACAGCAAGGAAGCCGAAGAGAAATTCAAAGAGGCCAAGGAGGCCTACGAGATGCTCTCCGACGCCGACAAGCGCGGCGCCTATGACCGCTACGGTCACGCGGGCGTCGACCCGAACGCGGCCGGCCCCGGCGGCGCGGGCATGCACGGCGGCTTCGCGGACGCCTTCGGCGACATCTTCGGCGAAATCTTCGGTGGCGCCGGCGGCCGGCGCCAGGGCGGCGGTCCCCAGGTCTACCGCGGCGCCGACCTGAAGTACGCGCTCGAGATCACGCTGGAGCAGGCCGCCAGCGGGTTCGACACCGAAATCCGGGTCCCCAGCTGGGAAAACTGCGACACCTGCCACGGTTCGGGCGCCAAGCCCGGCACGCAGCCCAAGACCTGCAGCACTTGCGGCGGCGCGGGCGCGGTGCGCATGCAGCAGGGCTTTTTCAGCGTGCAGCAGACCTGCCCCAAGTGCCACGGCACCGGCAAGGAAATTTCCGATCCCTGCCCGTCCTGCGACGGCGTGGGCCGCATTCGCCGCAACAAGACCCTGCAGGTCAAGATTCCGGCAGGCATCGACGACGGCATGCGCATCCGCTCCAGCGGCAATGGCGAGCCGGGCGTGAATGGCGGGCCATCGGGGGATCTCTACGTCGAGATCCACCTGAAGCAGCACAAGATCTTCCAGCGCGATGGCGACGACCTGCATTGCGAGCTCACCATCCCGTTCACCACGGCAGCCCTGGGTGGCGACATCCAGGTGCCGACCCTGAACGGCAAGGCCGAGATCGCGATTCCCGAGGGCACGCAATCGGGCAAGACCTTCCGCCTGCGCGGCAAGGGCATCCGCGGCGTGCGCTCCAGCTATCCGGGCGATCTCTATTGCCACGTCGTGCTGGAAACGCCGGTGCGCCTGAGCGATGAGCAGAAGGGTTTGCTGCGCAAGTTCGAGGCCTCGCTGAACGACGGGGGGGATCGCCACTCGCCGCAAAGCAAGTCCTGGACGGATCGCGTGAAGGAGTTCTTCAGCTGATCCGTGCTGTGCGTGGCTGATGCAAGGGAAAAGGCCAGTTCATTGAACTGGCCTTTTCTCATCCTGGCGGTAGTGGGCTGCGTGCCTGCGCCAGCCCCAACGCCAGTGCGAGCAGGCTGACCGCCGTGCCCAGTGCACAGACGCCGGGCCAGCCCGCCTGCGCATGCGCGATCGTTGCGCCCAGGCCGCCCAGCCCGCTCCCCACTGCGTAGAAAAGCATGTAGAGGCTGACCAACCTGCCATGGGCATCGGGCCGGGCACGCAGGATGAGCGCCTGGTTGCTGACATGCAGCGCCTGGCCGCCCAGGTCCAGCAGCACGATGCCCAGCACCAGCGCCCATAGTGAGTGGTCCAGCCAGGACAAGGGCCACCATGCAAGCAGGAGCAGGACCAGGGCTGCCAGGGTGACGCGGCGGGCATGGCCCTGGTCGGTCCAGTAGCCAGCCCGGCTTGCGGCCAATGCGCCCACGACGCCCGCCAAGCCGAAGGCGCCGATGGCGGTGTGCCCGAACGCATGGGGCGGGGCGCTCAGGTGCAAGGTCAGCGCGCTCCAGAAAATATTGAAGGCGGCGAACATCAGCAGGGCCAGGACGCCGCGTGCACGCAGGAGGCGTTCCTGGCGCAACAGGCTGAGCATCGATGCCAGCAGTTGCCGGGGCGAGGCAGCCGTCGTCGGCCTTGGCAGGCGGGGCAGCAATCGGTGCAAGGGCAGGGCGAGGAGCAGCATCAGCAGTGCGGCGCAAAGATAGACGCCCCGCCAGCCGGCGAGGTCGCCGACGGCGCCGGAAAAGACACGGGCCAGCAGCAAGCCGATGAAGACGCCGCCTTGCGCCGCACCCACGACGCGCCCCTGCTCTTGGGGGGCAGCGGCGCTGGCGGCGTAGGCGATCAGCCCTTGGGTCATGGCCGTGCCCAGCATGCCCACCGCCAGCATGCCCAGCAGCAGGGCCAGGCTGGAGGCGGCTGATGCCACTGCCGCCAGGGCGCCCGCCAGCCCCAGCCACTGCCAGGCCATGAGCCACCGCCGGTCCAGCCGGTCGCCCAATGGCACCAGGATGAGCAAGGCCAGCGCACAGCCCAGTTGCGTGGCCGTGACCACCCCGCCTACCGACGCCGGCGAAATGCCGAAGTCACGCGCAAGGATGTCCAGCAACGGGTGTGCGTAATAGACGGTGGAGACGCTCAGTCCACTGGCGGCTGCGAAGCCGAATACGGTGGCGCGGGGCAGGGCGGGTGCGGGCGTGATCATCATGATCTTGGTTGCAAAACAAAACCATGTGGAGCGTAGCCATTTTGGTTTTAAAATGCAACCTGATTGATTCCCCCCCAGCCTGGAGCCGCCATGTCTACCCCTGCATTGCCTTCCCTGGTGCACTGCCCTGTTGCACGTGCCGTGGATGTGATCGGTGATCGCTGGTCGCTACTCGTCGTGCGCGATGCCTTCGACGGGGTGCGGCGCTACTCCGATTTCCAGCGCAGTCTTGGCGTGGCGCGCAACATCCTGTCGGACCGCCTGCGGCGGCTGGTAGAGGCAGGGATCCTGGCCCAGCAGCCTGCCTCGGACGGCAGTGCATTCCAGGAGTACGTGCTGACGGCGCAAGGCGACAGCCTGTTCCCGGTGGTCGTGGCACTGCGCCAATGGGCCGAACGCCATCGCTACGCGCCCGGCGAGGCGCATTCCGAACTCGTGGAGGCGCGCAATGGTCGGCCGCTGCCGTACATGGCGCCGCGTGGCGCCGCCGGTGCCGTGCTGTCGCCGCAAGCGACGCAGGTCAGGAAAGTCTGACGCTGCAAAACAGAACGGCGGCAAGCCAGGCTTGCCGCCGTCATTCAGCCCGTCAGGCCATGCATGTGCACGCCAGCCTGTGGGTGCAGGCCGAAGGTCTTACTGCTTCTTGGCCGGGTAGCCTTGCTCGCCCTTCGGCTTGCCGGTTTGCGAAGCATGGTCACGCTCGGTCTTCACCTGGTCGGTGGTCGGGGTGGGAGCCACGCCATCGCGGGTCTTGGCCGGATACTTCTGCTCGCCCTGCTGGCTCATGCCCTTGTGCTGGGCAGCGTCGCGCTCCTGGCGCACTTCCTCGCGCGGCGTGCCGCCGGGGCCGCCGGTGCCGCCCGGCTTGTAGTCGTTGTTGCCCTTGGAGTCCGTGCCTTGCTGGGCCCCGGTGCTCACTTGGGCGACCAGTTGGGCGTCGCCAGGCGTGGCGGCACCGATACCGGCGGCCTGCACGGAAGCGGCGCCCAGCAGGGTGGCCGACGAAACGATCAGGATTTTGCTTAGCTTCTTCATGTGGACCTCCAGGTGTCTATCTGGTTTTGAAACGTCTGACAGGCGGCTCGCCGGATGGCGGCTGTGGTCAACCGTTGGACGCAGTATGGGCACCAAACCTTGCTGAAAAATCTTGAGCTGTGAACAGTTCCTACCGCGGCTCCCTGGGCAGCCCGGGGGCAACGATTGCCAACCGGTGCGACCCGATGCGTTTGTTCACAGTCTCGCGACAAGACATTGGGCATTCACCCGCAATGCTGCGAACGTTGCGCGATGCAACACGCATTTGTCGCGGGGTCAGGACGAGGAATGGCGTCCGGATGCAAGAACCGAAATGCCCGTCTACACTCCAAGCCTCTCCTGGATGTCGAAATAAGGGATGTGAAATGGGATTCAAGCTGCCTCGCGCATGGCGTCTCCTGGCCGGCGTGGCCACGGGACTGGGACTCTGGAGCAGCCTGCCCGCCTGGGCGGCGACCCCACCTGGTGTCACCCAGACCTCGGTGGTCGAAGGCATCACTGAATACCAGTTGAACAACGGCTTGCGCGTGCTGCTGGCGCCCGACGCGTCCAAGCCCACCACCACCGTCAACATGACCTACCTGGTCGGCGCGCGCGACGAGAACTACGGCCAGACCGGCATGGCGCACCTGCTCGAGCATATGCTGTTCAAGGGCACCTCCACCACGCGCAACGCCCTGGGCGAGTTTTCGCGCCGCGGCCTGCAGGCCAATGGCTCGACGTCCAGCGACCGCACCAACTATTTCGCCAGCTTCGCGGCCGACCCCGATACCCTGGAGTGGTACCTGGGCTGGCAGGCCGACGCCATGGTCAATTCGCTGATCGCCCGCGAAGACCTCGACTCCGAGATGACCGTGGTGCGCAATGAAATGGAAAGCGGCGAGAACAGCCCCTTCCGCGTGCTGATGCAGAAGATGCAGGCCGCTGCCTACCAGTGGCACAACTACGGCAAGAGCACCATCGGCGCCCGCTCCGACGTCGAAAACGTCGACGTGGCCCAACTGCGCGCCTTCTATCACCAGTACTACCAGCCCGACAACGCCGTGCTGATCGTGGCGGGCAAGTTCGATCCCGACGCCACGCTCACGGCCATCTCGGAGGCCTTCGGCAAGCTGCCGCGCCCCGAGCGCAAGCTGCCGACCCGCTATACCGAGGAGCCGGTGCAGGACGGCGAGCGCGCCGTGACGCTGCGCCGCACGGGCGGCACGCCGCTGGTGGCCGCCATGTATCACATCCCCGCCGGCGCCAGCGCCGATTTCGCGGCCTTCGACCTGGCCACGCAGATCCTGGCCGACACGCCTTCGGGCCGCCTGTACGGGGCGATGGTGCCGAACGAGCTGGCCGCGTCGGTGTTCGGTTTCACCTTCGACCAGCATGATCCCGGCCTGGTCATGTTCGGCGCGCAGCTGCAGCCGGGCATGCCGCAGGAGAAATCGCTGGCCAGCCTGACCGACACGCTGGAATCGCTGGGCGAGCATCCTTTCACGCAGGCCGAACTGGACCGCGCGCGCAGCCAGTGGCTGTCGGCCTGGGAGCAGACCTACAGCGATCCCGAGAAGGTGGGCGTGGCGCTGTCCGAAGCCATCGCCTCGGGTGACTGGCGTCTGTTCTTCCTGCAGCGCGACCGTGTGCGCGACGCCAAGCTGACCGAGGTTCAGCGCGTGGCCGAAGCCTATCTGGTGCGCAGCAACCGCACGGAAGGCCGCTATGTGCCGACCGAAGGGCCGCGCCGCGCGCCCGCGCTCGGCACGCCGGACCTGGCCGCGATCTTCAAGGACTACAAGGGCGACCCGGATTTCCGCCAGGCCGAGGCCTTCGACCCGACCCCGCTGAACATCGACAGCCGCACCCAACGCAGCACGCTTGACCTGCCCAACGGCCCGGTCAAGCTGGCGCTGCTGCCCAAGGCCACGCGCGGCGAGCGCGTGCAGGCCGAGTTGCAGCTGCAGTTCGGCGACGCCGAATCGTTGAAGGGCCTGCGCCTGACCTCCAGCGTGGTGGGCGACCTGCTGACGCGTGGCACGAACAAGCTGACCCGCCAGGAGATCCGCGACCGCATCGATGGGCTGCGCGCCACGGTGTCGCTGGCCGGCGGCGGCACCACCGTCTCGGCCAGCATCTCGGCGCCGGGCGAGAACCTGCCGGCCGTGGTCGCGCTGCTGCTGGATGTGCTGCGCAACCCCAGCTTCCCGCAACCCGAGCTGGATGAATACCTGCGCCAGTCGGTGACGGCCGTGCGCAGCGCCATGACCGAGCCCACGGCCCTGGCCTCGCGCGCGCTGGCGCGGCACGGCAACGACTGGCCGGCCGATGACATCCGCTACGTGCCGACCTTCGACGAGTCCCTGAAGGAACTGGGCACGGTCAACCGCAAGGACCTGGTCGATTTCCACAAGCGCTTCTATGGCGCAGGCGCGGTCAGCTTCTCGGCCGTGGGCGACTTCGATTCGGCCAAGGTGCAGAAGGCGCTGAAGGACGGCCTGGCCGGCTGGCGCCAGGCGCCCGCCTACACGCGCGTCAGCGATCCTTTCCGCGAGATCAAGGCTGCGCACCAGGACATCGACACGCCCGACAAGGCCAATGCCTTCTACATCGCGCGCATGCCGCTGGCCCTGCGCGACAACGATCCCGACTTCGTGCCGCTGTACCTGGCGAATTTCCTGCTGGGCACCTCGGAAACCTCGCGCCTGTGGAACCGCGTGCGCGAGAAGGAAGGCCTGTCGTACAACGTGCGCAGCAGCCTGTCGGTCTCGGCCTACGAGCCGTCGGCCAGCTGGACGGTCTATGCCATCTTCGCGCCGCAGAACCGTGCGCGCCTGGAAACGGCCATTTCCGAGGAGCTGGCGCGTGCCCTGAAGGAGGGTTTCAGCGCCAAGGAAGTCAAGGAAGGCGTGGCCGCATTGTTGAACTACCGCCGCCTGGCGCGCGCGCAGGACGACGTGCTCGCCTCGACCTGGGTGGACTACCTGGATCGCGGCCGCACCTTCGAGTGGTCGGCCAATGTCGATCGCGCGATCTCCGCCCTGAGCGTGGAGGACGTCAACGCGGCCCTGCGCCGGCACTTGAAGCCGGAAGCCTTCAGCAGCGTGACGGCTGGGGATTTCACGAAGAAGGACCTGGGCGGGAAGCCCGCCGAGGCGCAGGCCCCGGCGGCAGCGCCCGCGAAGTAATCCGCCTGCCTCGGACGGGCGGGCGGACTACTTCGCCAGCACCCGCATCGCCTGCTCGATGCCTGCCACGCTGACCGGGTACATCCGTTCGTGCATCAGGTCTCGCAGCAGCGCGATGGATTGCCGGTATTGCCAATAGGCGGCGGGTTCGGGATTGAGCCACACCGCCTTGGGCCAGGCATCGAGCAGGCGGCGCAGCCAGACCGCGCCCGCCTCGTCGTTGTAGTGCTCGACCGAGCCGCCCGGCTGCAGGATTTCATAGGGGCTCATGGTGGCGTCGCCCACCACGATCAGCCGCCAATCCGCGTTGTACTTGCGCAGCACGTCCATCGTCGGAATGCGCTGGGCCTGGCGCCGCGCGTTGTTCTGCCACAGGCTTTCATACGGGCAGTTGTGGAAGTAATACACCTCCAGGTGCTGGAATTCGCCGCGCGCGGCCGAAAACAGTTCCTCCACGCGCGCGATGTGGTCATCCATGCTGCCGCCGACATCCAGCAGCATCAGCACCTTGACGTTGTTGCGGCGTTGCGGGACCAGCTTCAGGTCCAGCCAGCCGGCATTGCGCGCCGTGCCCGCGATGGTGCCGTCCAGGTCCAGTTCCTCTGCCGCGCCTTCGCGGGCGAAGCGCCGCAGGCGGCGTAGCGCCACCTTGAAGTTGCGCGTGCCCAGCGCCAGCGTGTCGTCGTAATCGCGATAGTCGCGGGCATCCCAGACCTTCACCGCGCTGCGCTGGCGCGATTCGCCGCCGATGCGCACGCCCTCGGGGTGGGTGCCGCCGTGGCCGAAGGGCGAGGTGCCGCCCGTGCCTATCCATTTGCTGCCGCCTTCGTGGCGGCCCGTCTGCTCGGCCAGGCGTTCGCGCAGCATGTCCATCAGCTTCTGCCAGCCGTGGCGTTCCAGGGCGGCCTTTTCTTCCGGGCTCAGGATGCGTTCGATGCGCTGCACCAGCCAGTCGGCGGGGATCTCGGGCGTGTCGGGCGCGGCGGGCAGGCCTCGCACGTAGCTGCCGAAAGCCTGGTCATAGCGGTCGTACAGCGACTCGTCCTTGACGAGCGTGAGACGCGCCAGGTAGTAGAAATCGTCCAGCGTGGGCGAAACCCCCGGCTGGCGCAGGGCATCCAGCAGGGTCAGGTATTCGCCCACCGACACCGGCAGGCGATTGGCCCGCAGGTGCTGGAAGAATTCAAGCAGCATGGCGGCTGAACTGGTAATGCAGGTGCGCCTTGACCTCGGGCCATTCGCCCGCCAAGACGCTGTACATGACGGTGTCGCGCACCGTGCCGTCGCGGCGCAGGGCGTGATGGCGGATGACGCCGTCGCGCTTGGCGCCCAGCCGTTCGATGGCGCGCTGCGAGGTCAGGTTGTAGTTGTCGGTGCGCCAGCCCACCACCTTGGCGCCCAGCGTCTCGAAGGCGTGCGTGAGCAGCAGCAGCTTGCACGCGCTGTTCACGTGCGTGCGGTGCCAGCTGGCGGCGTACCAGGTGTAGCCGATCTCGACGCGCGCCACCGGGGCCAGGATGTCGTGATAGCGCGTGGTGCCGATGATGCGGCCGCTGTCGGCTTCGCGCACCGCGAAGGGCAGCATGCTGCCGGCGTCACGGCCCGCCAGCGCGGCCGTGACATAGGCTGCCATCCGGCCGGGTTCGGGCACCGAGGTCAGGCGGTTGCGCCACAGCTCGCCATCGGCGGCGGCGGCCTCCAGGGCCGCTACGTGCGAGGCATCCAGCGGCACCAGCGTCACGCCGTGGCCGGCCAGGGTGAGCGGGGAGGGAGCGATGGCGAAAGCAGTGTCGGGCATGCGGCGTTTCCTTGGGGGCTGGCGGAAAAGGGAAGGTTCAGCGGCGTTGGCCGGCACGCGTGACGGCGGCCAGGCGTTCCAGCAGCTGCAGGTCCTGCTCGTTCTTCAGCAGGGCCCCCGCCATGGGCGGGATCGCGGTGGCGGCGTGCGCATCGATCTCGGCGGCGCTCATGTCCTCGGCCAGCAGCAGGCGCAGCCAGTCGATCAGTTCCGACGTGGACGGCTTCTTCTTCAGGCCTGGCGCCTCGCGCAGCGCCAGGAAGGCGTCCAGCGCCGCGCGCAGCACGTCCTGGCGCAGGTCGGGGTAGTGCACCGCGACGATCTCGCGCAGCGTCTCGCGGTCGGGGAAGCGGATGTAGTGGAAGAAGCAGCGGCGCAGGAAGGCGTCGGGCAGGTCCTTCTCGTTGTTCGAGGTGATGACGACCAGCGGCCGGTGCACGGCGCGCACGGTCTCGCGCGTTTCGTACACGTGGAATTCCATGCGGTCCAGTTCGCGCAGCAGGTCGTTGGGGAATTCGATGTCGGCCTTGTCGATCTCGTCGATCAGCAGCACCACGGGTTCGGGGCTGGCGAAGGCCTGCCACAGCACGCCGCGCAGGATGTAGTGGCGGATGTCGCGCACCTTCTCGTCGCCCAGCTGCGAGTCGCGCAGCCGCGAGACGGCGTCGTACTCGTACAGGCCCTGCTGCGCCTTGGTGGTGGACTTGATGTGCCATTGCATCAGCGGACGGCCCAGCGCCTCGGCCACTTCCTCGGCCAGCAGCGTCTTGCCGGTGCCGGGTTCGCCCTTGATCAGCAGCGGGCGTTGCAGGGTGAGGGCGGCATTGACCGCGAGCTTCAGGTCGTCCGTGGCCACATAGCGGGATGATCCTTCGTAGCGGGCGGCGGGGGCGGGAGAGGTCATGGGCGTCGCAGTCGGGTAAGCGCGGAAGAGGGCGGAACGCCGCTGTCGCGGACCCGGCGTACTGCGCCGGGAATGCCGTCAGCAGGGTATCGGCGTGGCGTCAAGAGGGGCTTGCGAGGCCTTGCAAAAGGCCTGTGCTGCTGGTCAATTATCGTACAATCGGCAGGTTTTGCGGTCGGGGCGCCTCGCCCGGAACCTCTCCTTCAGCCAATAATTCAAGAGACAAATCCATGAAGTTGAGAAACACCCTGAAGCGCATGAAGTTCAAGACCCGAGGGCCTGCCCTGGCATTGGCGGTCTCCTGTCTGGCCGCCGGTCAGGCCCTTGCGGCCGACGCGGCAATCACCGGGAATGTCGAGGCCGCACGCGGCAAGGTGTCGATGTGCATCGGCTGCCACGGCATTCCGGGCTACAAGGCCAGCTTCCCCGAGGTCTACCACGTGCCCAAGATCGCGGGCCAGAACGCCAAATACCTCGAAGCCGCCCTCCGCGAGTACGCCACTGGCGCGCGCAGCCATCCCACGATGGATGCGATTGCCAAGAGCCTGTCCGACCAGGACATTGCCGACCTGGCAGCCTACTACGCGAATCTCAAGTAATCGGAGGGCATGATGACACGCACCAAGCTTGCCCTTGCGGGCGCCGCACTGTTCCTGACCGCCCACGCCGCGGGCGCCGCCGACCTAGCCGCCGGCCGGGCCCTGTTCGAGAAGACCTGCGTTTCGTGCCACGGCGCGGACGCCAAGACCAGCGTCGATCCCTCCTACCCCATCCTGGCAGGCCAGCACGAGGACTATCTCGTGCATGCCCTGAAGGCCTACCGCCGCGGCCAGTCGGGCGCGCCCGCCACGGCCAACGTGCGCAAGAACGCCGTGATGGGCGCTTTCGCCGCCCAACTGTCCGACCAGGACATCGCCAACGTCGCCGCCTGGCTCGCCCGCCAGCCCAGCGACCTCGGCACGCGCCGCTGAGCCCAGCGGCTCGATACCGATGCAGGCATGGCAGACGGGCCCAGGCCCGTCTGCATCAGCCCTCGGCGGCCCGGTCTTCCCGGGACCGTTACTTTTTCTTGCTATAGTCTATTTCCGCCATTCCCGCCGTAGCCGGCCGGGCGGCGACCGCGCATGGCCGCGCCAGTCAGCGTTTCTTGACGGCGTGGCCTGCCGCGCGGGCAGGGCCGCAAGCGGCGCCCGCAGCGCGCCGTGCAGGTTTCCATCCATTCTGCGTAAAGAGCGAGTCAACGAGAAAAATGTCTACCACGTCGAAGATCATCTATACCCTTACCGATGAAGCGCCTGCCCTGGCGACGCATTCTCTCCTGCCGATCGTCAAGGCCTTCACCCGCTCGGCCGACGTGGTGGTCGAAACCCGTGACATCTCGCTGGCCGGCCGCATCATCGCCGTGTTCCCCGAGCGCCTGACGGATGCCCAGAAAGCCTCCGACGCGCTGTCCGAGCTGGGCCAGCTGGCCACCAAGCCCGAAGCCAACATCATCAAGCTGCCCAACATCAGCGCCTCGATCCCGCAGCTCAAGGCCGCGATCAAGGAACTGCAGCAGCAGGGCTACGACCTGCCCGACTATCCCGAAGAGCCCGCCAACGACGCCGAGCGCGACGCCCGCGCCCGCTATGACAAGGTCAAGGGCAGCGCCGTGAACCCCGTGCTGCGCGAAGGCAACTCCGACCGCCGCGCGCCGCTGTCGGTCAAGAACTACGCCCGCAAGCACCCCCACAAGATGGGCGCCTGGTCGGCTGACTCGAAGTCGCACGTGTCCCACATGGATTCGGGCGACTTCTATGGCAGCGAGAAGTCGGCGCTGGTCGCCAAGGACGGCAACGTCAAGATCGAACTGACGGCCGCCGACGGCAGCAAGAAGGTCCTGAAGGAAAAGTTCGCCGTTTTCGCCGGTGACATCATCGACGCCGCCGTGCTGAGCGCCAAGTCGCTGCGCAGCTTCATCGACGCGCAGGTGGCCGACGCCCGCGAAAAGGGCGTGCTGTTCTCGGTCCACCTGAAGGCCACCATGATGAAGGTCTCCGACCCCATCATCTTCGGCATCGTGGTCTCGGTGTTCTACAAGGACGTGCTGGCCAGGCACGCCGACGCGCTGAAGGAAGTCGGCTTCGATCCCAATAACGGCATCGGTGACCTCTATACCAAGATCAAGGCCCTGCCCGCCGACAAGCAGGCCGCCATCGAGGCCGACATCCAGGCCGGCTACGCCAAGCTGCCGCAGCTGGCCATGGTGAACTCCGACAAGGGCATCACCAACCTGCACGTGCCCAGCGACGTCATCGTCGACGCCTCCATGCCCGCCATGATCCGCGACTCGGGCAAGATGTGGGGCGCCGATGGCCAGCTGCACGATACCAAGGCCGTGATCCCGGATCGCTGCTACGCCGGCGTCTACCAGGCCGTCATCGAGGACTGCAAGCAGAACGGCCCGTTCAACCCGGTCACCATGGGCAGCGTGCCCAACGTGGGCCTGATGGCGCAGGCTGCCGAGGAATACGGTTCGCACGACAAGACCTTCCAAGTCGCCGCCGACGGCGTGGTGCGCGTGCTGGACGAATCCGGCGCCGTGCTGCTGGAGCAGGACGTCGAGGCCGGTGACATCTGGCGCATGTGCCGTGTGAAGGACGCCCCGGTGCAGGATTGGGTCAAGCTGGCCGTCAACCGCGCGCGCCTGTCGAACACGCCCGCCGTGTTCTGGCTGGATTCGGCCCGCGCCCACGACAGCCAACTGATCAAGAAGGTCGAGCAGTACCTGAAGGATCACGACACCAAGGGCCTGGACCTGCAGATCCTGTCGCCCGTGGAGGCCACCAAGCACGCCATCGCCCGCATCCGCGACGGCAAGGACACCATCTCGGTGACCGGCAACGTGCTGCGTGACTACCTGACCGACCTGTTCCCCATCATGGAACTGGGCACCAGCGCCAAGATGCTGTCGATCGTGCCGCTGATGGCCGGTGGCGGCCTGTTCGAAACCGGCGCCGGCGGCTCGGCACCCAAGCACGTGCAGCAGTTCCAGGAAGAGGGCTTCCTGCGCTGGGATTCGCTGGGCGAGTTCCTGGCCCTGGCCGCCTCGCTGGAACACCTGGGTGAAACCTACGGCAATGCCCGCGCCAAGGTGCTGGCCAAGACCCTGGACCAGGCCACCGGCAAGTTCCTGGACGAAGACAAGTCGCCCGCCCGCAAGGTGGGTGGCCTGGACAATCGTGGCAGCCACTACTACCTGAGCCTGTTCTGGGCCGAGGCGCTGGCCGCCCAGTCGGAAGACGCCGCCCTGGCCTCGCAGTTCGCATCGGTCGCCAAGGCCCTGCGTGACGGCGAAGCCAAGATCCTGGCCGAGCTGTCGGCTGCCCAGGGCAAGCCCGTGGACATCGGCGGCTACTACCGTCCGAGCGTCGAGCTGGCCGACCGCGCCATGCGCCCGAGCGCCACGCTGAATGCGGTGATCGATACGCTGGGTTGATCCGGTACGCAAGCAACGGAAAGGGCACGCGCCTCGGGCGCGTGCCCTTTCTGCATTTTGGCGATGTCAGGCGGGCAAGCCCAGTTCGCCGGAGATCGCCTGGGCGCAGGCGATCACGGTCGGGGCGAGTTCGGCCATGCGTTCGAGCGAAAGGTAAGGGACCGTGCTGGAAACGCTGATCGCGGCGACGATCTGGCGGCTGGCGTCGCGGATCGGTGCGGCCACGCACCGGATCGACGGTTCGTTGTCTTCCAAGTCGTAGGCATACCCCTTGCCTGCGTAGTCGCGCATGCGTGCCTGGAAGGCTGCCCATGTGGGACCGGCAGGCGTGGCGTGCGCCACGACGGGCTCCCCCACCCGATGCAGCGCTTGCCATTGCGGCGAGGCATCGTCGAGCATCAACGCCTTGCCCACGCCCGTCAGGGCCAGCGGCATGCGCGAGCCCACGCGCGAACGCATTTCCAGTCCCTTCTTGCCAGGAATCTTGTCCAGGTAGAGCGCTTCGTCGCCGTCGCGCACGGCCAGGTGGATGGTGTCGCCCGTCAAGGCCGCGAGTCCTTCCAGATGCGGGCGTGCGAGCGTGGTGATGGGGAAGGCTTCGCGTGCCTGGTAACCCAGTTCCACCAGCCGCGGGCCCAGGGCATAGCCCATGCCGGGTACGACGCGCAGATAGCGTTCCTGCACCAGGCAGCTGGCCAGGCGGTGCGCCGTGCTTCGGGGCACGTCGAGACTGGCGCACAAGGCCTTGAGGTCGCGCGCGCCGGCGGCCACCGCGTGGATGACGGCCAGCCCGCGCAGCAATGTCTGGGTGCCGGTGAGGGGACGGCCGCCTGGGCTGAATGAGTCGGACAAGTATGGGCTCCTGGAAATCGCGCTGTGGAGGATACCTGGGAGCGGGCGCGGCAACACAGGCCGCGTCCGTCCAGGGGGCATTTCGATGCATATTGTCCCTATATATGGGATGCAATGTCTAATTTTGAGATTTTTTCGCTGCTGAACTAGAATCCGCCGACAACGGCGCCATGCATGGCGCGCACCACTGGATTGCCAGGAGCTGGATTTGATACAGGCAGCACGCGCCGCGCTGATAGCACTCGACTGGGGGACTTCGTCGCTGCGCGCCTATCGGCTGGATGCGCAGGGCAACGTGGTCGACGCGCGCCACTTGCCCTGGGGCATCATGCGCCTGCCCGAGACCGATCCGGGCGATGCCGGTGCCTCGCTGCACGCGCGTTTCGAGATCGCCTTCGAAGCGGCCTGTGGAGACTGGCTGCGCCAGCAACCCGGGCTGGCCGTCATCGCCTGCGGCATGGTGGGCAGCGCGCAGGGCTGGCGCGAAGCGCCTTACCTGGACGTCCCTGCCGGCTTGCCGGACATCGGAAGCACTTTGACCCGGGTCGATCGCGGCCAGGGCACGCCGCTGCACATCGTGCCGGGCCTCTTGCAGGGTGGGGCGCTGCCGAACGTCATGCGCGGGGAGGAAACCCAGATCGCCGGCATCGTCGCGGGGCTGCCTTCCCATCAAACCCCCGACCTGCTGGTCTGCCTGCCCGGCACCCATTCCAAATGGGTGCGCGTCACCGGCCAGCGGATCGCACACTTCGACACCTTCATGACCGGCGAGGTCTATGCCGCGTTGCGTGAACACACCATCCTGGGGCGGACCATGCGCGACGGCCAGGGTGAGGACGCGCAGGCTTTCGCGCAAGGGCTTGCAGTGGCCGGTACGCCCGAAGGCCGCGCAGGCGTGCTGTCGACCATCTTCAGTACCCGCACGCTGGGCCTGGCGGGCCGCTTGCCCGCCACGGGCCAAGCCGACTACCTGTCCGGCCTGTTGATCGGCCACGAGGTCACCAGCCTGCTGGCCATGCGCGCGCCCGCGCAAGCGACCCTCGTGCTCTGTGGCCAGGCGAGCCTGTGTGCCCGCTATGAGCAGGCGCTGGCGTACTACGGTGTGCGCGATGTCGTCCATGCCCCGCAGGCCACCGAGCGCGGGCTGTGGCTCATCGCGCGCGGCGCGGGCCTGCTTGCCGAGTGAAGGCCGAGCCCCCTTCGAACGTTCCAGACAACGAGAGAGAAACCATGACGCAACAGACCTTCGAGGCCGCCCTGTCCCAATGTCCCCTGATCGCCATCCTGCGCGGCCTGGCACCCAGCCAGGCCCGGGAAATCGGGCAGTCGTTGTACGAGACGGGTTTCCGCCTGATCGAGGTGCCGCTCAATTCGCCGCAGGCGCTCGAGAGCATTGCCCTTCTGCGTGGCAACCTGCCCGCCGATTGCGTGATCGGGGCGGGCACCGTCATGACCCCGCAGGCGTGTGCCGAGGTGGCCGAGGCCGGTGGCCAGATCATCGTGATGCCGCACAGCGATCCGGCGGTGATCCGTGCCGCCAAGGCGGCGGGGCTGGCTTGCTGCCCCGGCGTGGCCACGCCCACCGAAGCGTTCGCGGCGCTGGCCGCGGGCGCGGATGTGCTGAAGATGTTCCCGGCCGAGCAAGTGGGTGTGCACGTGCTCAAGGCCTGGCGGGCGGTGATGCCCGCGTCCATCCGGCTCGTGCCCGTGGGCGGCATCACGCCCGGGAACCTCGAGGCCTTCGTGAAGGCCGGCGCCAGCGGCTTCGGCCTCGGATCGGCCCTCTACAAGCCCGGCCAGGACGGCCGGCAGGTGGGCGCGCAGGCGCGCGCCTTCATCCAGGCCTGGTCGCAGGTAACGCCTGCCCACGCCTGACCGCGACATAGATACATAACAGCAAAACAAGGAGCCACGCACATGAAGATCACCAAGCTCACGACCTACATCGTCCCGCCCCGCTGGTGCTTTTTGAAGATCGAAACGGACGAGGGCATCGTCGGCTGGGGCGAGCCCGTACTGGAAGGCCGCGCGCATACGGTCGCAGCCGCCGTCGAGGAGCTGGCCGACTACCTGGTGGGCAAGGACCCGCGCAACATCGAGGATCATTGGACCGTGCTGTATCGCGGCGGGTTCTATCGCGGCGGCGGCGTTCTGATGAGCGCGCTGGCGGGCATCGACCAGGCGCTTTGGGACATCAAGGGCAAGTCGCTGGGCGTGTCCGTCTCGCAACTGCTGGGCGGCAACGTCCGGGACCGCATCCGCGTGTACTCCTGGATCGGCGGCGACCGCCCGGCCGATACCGCGCAGGCCGCCAGGTCGGCCGTCGCGCGCGGCTTCAGCGCGGTGAAGATGAACGGCACCGAGGAGCTGCAGTTCGTCGACTCCCACGACAAGGTGGAGAAGTGCCTGGAAAACGTGGCCGCCGTGCGCGAGGCGGTGGGCCCGGACGTGGGCATCGGCGTCGATTTCCATGGCCGGGTGCACAAGCCCATGGCCAAGGTGCTGATCAAGGAACTCGAACCCTACAAGCTGATGTTCATCGAGGAGCCGGTGCTCAGCGAGCACTACGAAGCCCTGAAGGAACTCGCGCCGCTGTCGTCCACCCCCATCGCGCTGGGCGAGCGCCTGTTCTCGCGCTGGGACTTCAAGCGGGTACTGTCCGAAGGCTACGTGGACATCATCCAACCCGATCCTTCGCACGCGGGCGGCATTACCGAAACCCGCAAGATCGCCGCGATGGCCGAGGCCTATGACGTGGCGCTGGCCCTGCATTGCCCGCTGGGTCCGATCGCGCTGGCCACCTGCCTGCAGATCGACGCAGGCTGCTACAACGCCTTCATCCAGGAGCAAAGCCTGGGCATTCACTACAACGCGGCCAACGACCTGCTGGACTACATCAGCAACCGCGAGGTGTTCGCCTATGAAGACGGCATGGTGAAGATTCCGCAGGGCCCGGGCCTGGGCATCGAGGTCAACGAGGAGTACGTGAAGGAGCGCGCGGCGGTCGGCCATCGCTGGCGCAATCCGGTCTGGCGCCATGCCGACGGCAGCTTCGCCGAGTGGTAAGCCGCCCGCGTGCCTCATAGCGGCGCTACAAGCCGCCCCCAAAAGAGAACTGGAGTAGACACCTCATGAATACCGCCGCAGCCGGCGCGCTGCCGGGCCAGAAGGCCACCCGCTCGCGCTATCTCATCATGGTGATGCTGTTTGTCACCGTCGTCATCAACTACCTGGACCGCAGCAACCTCTCGATCGCGGCGCCCGCCCTGCGCGACGAGTTCGGCCTGAGTACCGTGCAGGAAGGCCTGCTGCTGTCGGCTTTCGGCTGGACCTACGCTGCCATGCAGATCCCGGGCGGCTGGCTGGTCGACCGCGTGTCGCCGCGCCGGCTGTACGCGGCAGCACTGATCCTGTGGTCTCTCGGCACTTTCTTCATGGGGTTGTCCACGAGCTTCCTGCTGCTCTTCGTGCTGCGTCTGACGGTGGGCGCGTTCGAGGCGCCCGCCTACCCCATCAACAACCGTGTGGTGACGGCCTGGTTCCCCGAGCGCGAGCGCGCCACCGCCATCGGCTTCTATACCTCGGGACAGTTCGTCGGCCTGGCGTTCCTGACGCCGGTGCTGGCCTGGCTGCAGCATCACTATGGCTGGCACATGGTCTTTCTCAGCACGGGCCTGCTCGGCATCGTGTGGGGCGTCATCTGGTACCTGGTCTATCGCGAGCCGCGCGACTTCAAGGGCGCCAATCAGGCCGAACTCGACCTGATCCAGCAAGGCGGCGGAGTCGTCGACCTGGGCAAGCAGACGCACAAGGCAAAGCAGCCCTTCAACTGGGCCGACCTGGGCCTGGTGATGAGCCGCCGCAAACTTTGGGGCGTGTATCTGGGCCAGTTCTGCCTGACCTCGACACTGTGGTTCTTCCTGACCTGGTTTCCGACCTACCTCGTGAAGTACCGCGGCATGGACTTCATCAAGTCGGGCTTCCTGGCCTCGGTGCCTTTCCTGGCCGCCTTCATCGGCGTGCTCTGCTCAGGCCTGCTGTCAGACTTCCTGGTGCGCCGCGGCGCCTCGGTCGGCCTGGCGCGCAAGCTGCCCATCATCCTGGGCCTGCTGATCTCGACCTCGATGATCGGCGCGAACTTCACCGATTCGACGAACTGGGTGATCTTCTTCCTGGCCGTGGCCTTCTTCGGCAACGGCCTGGCCTCGATCACCTGGTCGCTGGTGTCCGCGCTGGCGCCCACGCGCCTGCTCGGGCTGACTGGCGGCGTGTTCAATTTCATCGGCAACCTGTCGTCGATCTGCACGCCCATCGTGATCGGCTTCCTGGTCAGCGCCGACAACTTCGCGCCGGCCATCGTCTACGTCGCGACGCTGGCGCTGCTGGGCGCCTTGTCCTATATCCTGCTGGTCGGCAAGGTCGAGCGGATCGAGGCCTGATCGGAGGTCGAACGCAGCGCCGCGCTGTTATCCGGGCTGGCGCCCGGGCAGCGGCGGGCTGCCATGGGACCTGGGCGGGCGGATCAGTTCGCGTGCCCCGCGCGCTGGCGGATCAGTTCGATATACGCGTCGCTGTCCAGCGGCGTGCCCAGGCGCTGCGACTCCCAGACCACCTGGCCCAGGCATTCCATGATCTCGTGCACGGCCTGGTGATGGTCGGTGCGCGAGGCCAGCCGTTCGTAGGCATTGCGGATGCCGCGCGGATGGTCGATCTGCAGCTGCTCGGCGATGGCCAGGTGCATCGACAGGTGCAGGAAGGGGTTGGTGCGGCCGGACTCCACGGAGAACTCGACCGTGAGCGCGTCGGGGCGCTCCAGGTCGGTGTGGTATTCCGGGTGTTCGGCGATCCAGTCGGTCGCGATGGTTTCCAGCGGCGTCTGGACTTCGCCGGCCTTGTGCTTGCGCCAGGCTTCCACGAAGAACTGGCGCACCTGGTCGCGGGAGGGATTGAACATGAGGGGACTTGCGTCAATGACGGGCGGTAAAAGGACATTTTACGCCTGCCGGAAGTGCCGGCAGGCGGCCCGGGCAGGCTAGAATCGGAACGAACGTGCCCCAAGGCGGGGCATGCGCGGCCCAGCCCGCGGCCCAGCCTCATTTCTCGCGACCCAACCCATCGAGCTTCCATGTCCTACCAACACATCAAGGTCCCGGCCGAAGGCCAGAAAATCACCGTCAACAGCGATTTCTCCTTGAACGTGCCCGACCAGGTCATCGTCCCCTTCATCGAGGGCGATGGCGTGGGCGCGGACATCACGCCGGTCATGAAGCGCGTGGTCGATGCCGCCGTCGAAAAAGCCTATGGCGCGGCGCGCCGCATCCACTGGATGGAAATGTACGCCGGCGCCAAGGCCACCCAGGTCTATGGCCCCGACGTGCTGCTGCCCGACGAGACGCTGCAGGCCATCCAGGAATTCGTGGTGTCCATCAAGGGGCCGCTGGCCGCACCCGTGGGCGGTGGCATCCGTTCGCTGAACGTCGCCATCCGCCAGCGCCTGGACCTCTTCGTCTGTCTGCGTCCGGTCAGTTATTTCCAGGGCGTGCCCGCCCCGGTGCGCGAGCCGCAACAGACCGACGTGGTGATCTTCCGCGAGAACTCCGAAGACATCTATGCCGGCATCGAATTCCAGGCGGGCTCGGCGCAATCGCGCGAGCTGGGCCAGTTCCTGCGCGACAAGCTGGGCGTGGACAGCATCCGCCATCCGGATTCGTCGGCCCTGGCCGTCAAGCTGGTCTCGCGCGAAGGCACCGAGCGCCTGGTGCGCCGTGCGGCGCAATACGCGCTGGACCACGACCGCAGCTCGATCACGCTGGTGCACAAGGGCAACGTGCTGCGCTACACCGAAGGCGCCTTCCGTGACTGGGCCTATGCCCTGCTGCAGCGCGAGTTCGACGCCAAGCTGATCGACGGCGGCCCGTGGTGCCGCATGAAGAACCCGCGCACCGGCCGCGACATCATCGTCAAGGACGTGCTGGCCGATGCCTTCCTGCAGCGCGTGCTGCGCCGTCCGGCCGAGTACGACGTGATCGCCACGCTGAACCTGAACGGCGACTACATCTCCGACGCGCTGGCGGCGCAGGTGGGCGGCTCGGGCATCGCGCCCAGCGCCAACCTGTCCGACACCGCGGCCATCTTCGAGGTCACGCACGGCACGGCGCCGAAGTACGCGGGCAAGGACTACGTCAACCCCGGTTCCGAGATCCTTGCCGCCGAGATGATGCTGCGCCACATGGGCTGGACCGAAGCGGCCGACCGTATCCTGGCCAGCATGGAGAAGACCATCCTCGACAAGCTGGTCACCTTCGACTTCGCGCGGCTGCTGCCGGGCGCCGAGCAGGTGTCTTGCTCGGGCTTCGGGCAGGCCATGATCGCACGCATGTAAGCAATGCTTGTCGGGCGCCGCCGGCAGGGTCGGCGGCGCCTGGTTCAGATGGGCAGCAACGCCTCGCCCCGTCTGGAGAAACCGACCTGGCGCCGCGTGTCACCCAGCCCAGCCAAGGCTGGGGTTTGCCACATGCCATGCTCTCCCACCGCGACAGCATGCACGGCAGGTCTCAGCGCCAACATTTCCCGTGCAGGCGCCATCCCTTTCACCATCGTCGCCACGCCCAAGCCGTTGACGTCAGCGACGCTGGCTGCAATCAGTGCGACGCCGCGCACGCCTTGCGTTGGATAGCCGGTTGCAGGGTCCAGCACGTGATGCATCCGACGGCCTTCGTGCCAGAAGCCGCGTTCATAGTCGCCTGACGAAGCCACCACGCCATTGCCCGCCAGCGCGATGGTGCCTAGCAGTCGCGAGGGGGCGCGCGGGTCCCGCAGGCCGATACGCCAAGGCTCGCCCTGGCGCGTGCCGCTGGTGATCACATCGCCTCCCCCATTGATGAGGGCGTCGGTCACGCCATGCTCATGGAGGACACGCATGCCGGCTTCCAGGATAGGGAGCTTGGCGATGCCGCCAAGGTCCAGCGCCATGCCAGGCGCGTCGAGATAAGCCGTGCGCGCGAGAAGGTCCAGGTGCAGGGCGCGTGAATCGACGCGTGCACGCTGCGCGAGGATGCGTTCGGGCGCAGGCAGGCGAGCCGAAGCGCCATCGAATCGCCAGTCCGACAGCGCGCCGATCGTGGCGTCGAACGCCCCGCCTGTTTCGTGCGACAGCGCAACCGCTGCTTGGAGCACCTGCATCAGTTCAGTCGACACCATCACGGGGGAGATGCCCGCCTGCACGCCGATTCGCGACAAGAGGCTGGTGGGGGCATGACGGCTCATGTCGCCAGCCAGCTTCTCCATCATCCGCCATGCGGCTTCCGAGGCGACGCGCGCCGTCGCTGCGTTCGTGCTGCCTGCGACGATGAGAATGTCCACGCGCGTACCCATCAGGGCCCGGCTGCCACCCGACACCACGGGCGAGGCATGGGTGCGCGAGGTCGCTGCGCCCACGGCGAGCAGGGGCAGCGCCATCACCAGCTTGCGCCGCAGGGGAGAGGCCAGCGACCGCGACAAGGGCGGCAAGGGATGCATGCAGCCTCCTACTTGGATTGATCAGCCATGAAGTCCACCGCAGCTTTGACCTGGTCATCGGGCAATGAACTGTTGCCCCCGCGCGCAGGCATGGCGCCCTTGCTGCCGGTGAAGCCCTCAAGCGCGTGCGTGTAGAGCGTGTCCTTGCCTTGCGCGAGGCGCGGCGCCCAGTCCGCCTTGTCGCCCGGGCGCGGCGCGCCCGCCACGCCGGCGGCATGGCAGAGCGCACACGCCTTGCCATAGACGCTCTTGCCGATTGTGTTCTCCGGTGCGGCGGGTGCTGCCTGTGCAACGGGTGCGGTGGCGGGCTTTGGAGCAACCGGCGCTTGTGCGGAGGGGGCGTTGTCATTACAGGCGCTCAGCAGCAGGGCAGCAGCCAGTGTCAGGGCAAGTTTCGTCGTGGTCATGGAATACCTTTCTTTGCTGGATACCGGTGCGGCGACATGCGCGGCCGGCAGGGGTATGCAACACCCCATGACCCGCAGTTTGATACGGATGCTTAAAGATGTATTTGATATCTATCAATATGAAAAAATGCTGGACACGGGAATATGGCCCATCGCCATGAGGACTGCTTCGTGGTGATCCGTATGCGCAGTGATGAACCTGCGCAGTGACTACCGACAACGAGACCACCATGAACGAAGCAAGCAATGCGCAAGGCCCAGGCGGCGTGGATCGCCGCACCTTCCTGAACGCCGCGGCCCTGGCCGGCCTGGCTGGCGTGGCAGGCTGCACGGAGAAACCCGCCGCAGCATTGCTGCCTGCCGCGGCCACGCCCGGTGCGGACTCGCACGCGACTGCCAGCGTGCATCTCAAGCCAGGTGAACTCGATACCTACTATGGTCTGTGGAGTGGCGGCCATACTGGAGACATGCGTGTCCTGGGCCTGCCTTCCGGCCGTGAAATCCACCGCATCCCTTGTTTCGTGCCTGATGCCCTGGTTGGCTGGGGGATCACCAACGAGTCCAAGGCGGTGATGGGCGCCAATGCCGACGGCAGCCTGCGCTACACAGTCGGCGATACGCATCACACGCACGCGTCGTACAAGGATGGCAACTACGACGGTCGTTATGCCTGGATCAACGACAAGATCAATGCGCGTATTGCGCGCATCCGGCTGGATTACTTCGTCTGCGACAAGATTACCGAACTGCCGAATGTGCAGGGCTTCCATGGCATCTTCCCTGACAAACGCGATCCGGTGGATCCGGCCATCAACTACACCACGCGTGTCTTCTGCGGCGGCGAATTTGCGATTCCGTTGCCCAACGACGGGCGCGACGTGGATGCGCCTGAGAAGTACCGCTCGATCTTCACCTGCGTCGATGCCGAGACCATGGAAATTCGCTGGCAGGCGCTCATCGACGGCAACTGCGACCTGGTCGCGACGTCCTATGACGGCAAGCTGACGGCCACCAACCAGTACAACGTCGAGCAGGGCGCGCACTACGAGGACATGATGTCCGCGGAGCGCGACGCCTGCCTGTTCCTGCACGTGGCACGTGTCGAGGAAGCGGTGAAGGCCGGCAGGACCTTCACGCTCGGTACCTCCAGGGTGCCGGTGGTGGATGCCAGCCGCGAGGCCAACAAGGATCCGCGCACTGCCTTGGCGGGCTACGTCAGCGTCCCCAAGAATCCACACGGCGTGAACGCCAGTCCCGATGGGAAGTACTTCATCTGCGCGGGAAAACTGTCGCCCACCTGCACGGTCATCGAACTGGAGAAGGTGCTTGCCTGGTTCGACGGCAAGCTCGAGGACATCGATCAATGCATCGTGGCGGAGGTCGATGTCGGATTGGGGCCGCTGCATACCGCCTTCGATGGACGTGGCAATGCCTACACCACGTTGTTCCTGGATAGCCAGATCGTGAAGTGGAACGTGGCCGCGGCCATCAAGTTCCATGGCGGGGACAAGAATGCACAGTACGTCGTGGATCGCCTGGACGTGCAATACCAGCCTGGCCACCTGAGTGCGAGCCATTCCGAAACGATGGCAGCCGACGGCAAATACCTGGCGGTGGGCTGCAAGTTCTCGAAGGACCGCTTCCTGCCGGTAGGTCCGCTGCATCCCGAGAATGAACAGTTCATCGATATCTCAGGCGAAAAAATGGTGTTGCTGGCAGACCATCCGGTGCGTGGCGAGCCGCACGACTTCATCATCTTCAAGCGAGAGCTGCTCAGCCCCAAGCAAGTCCATGCGCTGGATGACTCGCCCATTGCCGTGAAGGACCCGAAGGAAAGCGGCGTCACGCGCGACGGCAAGAAGGTGACGGTGCGCATCACGTCGCAGGCACCCGCCTTCAGCCTGCGCGAGTTCCGCGTGAAGCGCGGCGATGTGGTGACCCTCATCCTGACCAATCTGGACAAGATCGAGGATCTGACGCACGGCTTCGCAATCCCTCACTACAACGTCAACTTCATCGTGAACCCGCTGGAGACGAAATCAGTGACGTTCGTGGCCGACAAGCCGGGCGTGTTCTGGGCTTACTGCACTCACTTCTGCCATGCCTTGCACCTTGAGATGCGCACCCGCATGATCGTGGAAGCCTGAGCGTCGCAGTGACGCCATCTTGATGTCGCGATGGCGGCAGTCCAGCCTGCCGGCTGGCCGGGTGCGGGGTCTCACCGCCACGCATCCGGCGGTCCAGAACGAGAAAGACATGGGTTTACCAAGCTGTAGTGTGTTCGGTGTTGCGGCTCGCTCGTGGTGGCGATGCTGGGTGACGCTGTTGATCGTCGTGCTGGGGATGGGCGTCTTCGGGCAGGTCCACGCAGGTGCCTACGAGGCACAGTTGCCCAGCGGCCTGCAGGAGGCCAGCGACATGTGCGCGCTGCTGCCTTGCCAGGAGGTCATGCCGGGTGCCACGTATTTCTCGACAAGGCGGGGCGTGCCGCCCTATGTCGAAGCCTATGATAAGGCCGGTCCGGGCGCGACGCTGTTGGGTTATGTGATGCTGTCGACCGACATCACCGACACGCCAGCCTATTCGGGCAAGCCTGTGGTGACCCTGATCGGAATGGATACGCAGGGACGCTACGCAGGTATTCGGGTGCTGAAGCACTCGGAGCCCATCCTGTTGCTGGGCATTCCCGAAACGGCGTTGGAAAACTTCAATCATCAATACCTGGGCAAGTCGGCTGCCGACCAGATCGAGGTCGGGCAGGGGCGGCCCGACGAAGGCGTGCTTGGCGTCGATGCGATATCTGGCGCCACGGTGACCGTCATTGCACAGAACCAGGTCCTGACGGCGTCGTCGGCGGCGATTGCGCGGCAGGTCGGCATTCTGCCGCCTGTCATCCGGGAGCCGGCGCGCTACGTCACCAGCGGGCAGCGGATGGACTGGGCCACGCTCGTACGCGAGGGCTATGTGCAACGTTTGGTCGTGCGCCCCGAGCAGTTGGGGTTGGCGCGCGTACCGGAGCCCTTCATCGAACTCTGGTTCGGCGACCTGAATCATCCTGACGCGGGTGCCAGTATCCTGGGCGACGGGCCCTGGAAAGCGCTGCAGGCGCGCCTGGAAGAGGGTGAGCACGCAATATTCGTCGTGCGCACGGCGGGTGCGGCATCGTTCAAGGGCTCGGGCTTCGTTCGAGGTGGGCTCTACGATCGTGTACACGTGCGCCAGGGTGATGACGTATTCACCTTCCGTGACCTGGACTACCTGAATCTTTATGGCGTGGCCGCGGCGGGTGCGCCAGCGTACAACGAGTCGGCGATCTTCCTGATCCGGTCACCCGGCTTTTCCGCGGCCTATCCGTGGCGCTTCAGCTTCCTGGGGAATCGCGTGGATGCGGCGACGGGCACGCGCAGTTTCGCCAATTTCGACGCACCTTATTGGCTGCCGGACAGTGCGCTGGCCGGCGGGCGGCCGACCGTCGCCCGCCAGGTGGCCCCCTGGATGCGAATCTGGCAGTCACGGGCGGTGGAGATTGCGCTGTTCGCGGCGTTGCTGCTGTCGGTGACGGTGATCTATGCCTTGCGAGAGCGCCTGACCCGCCGTGCGACGCACAAGAACAAATGGCCGGTCAATGCGTTCAAGTACACGGCCTGGGGCCTGAGCATCTTTTTCGTTGGCTTCGGCGCCATGGCGCAGCCGTCGGTGACACAGGTGCTGACCTGGTTCCACGCCTTGCTGTTCCAGTGGAAGTGGTCGTTGTTCCTGTCGGACCCTTTCATCTTTCTTTTCTGGGTGTTCATCGTCGTCACTGTGTTCCTGTTCGGACGAGGGCTGTTCTGCGGCTGGCTGTGTCCTTTCGGTTCCTTGTCCGAGGCGCTCTACAAGTTGGCGCGCGTGTTGGGCCTCAAGCGTTTCCAGGGGAAACTGCCGCAGGCTTGGCACGACAGGCTGAAGTGGGTGAAGTACGGCGTCTTCTTCGGCTTGCTGGCGGTCTCGATGTTTTCGATGGGCCTGGCGGAGAAACTGGCCGAGGTCGAACCGTTCAAGACCACGTTCCTGGTGGGCATCTCGCAACGCGCCTGGCCCTATGGTCTCTTCGTCTGCGTGCTGCTGGGCCTGTCGCTGTTCATCGAGCGGCCGTTCTGCAAGTATCTTTGCCCGCTGGGAGCATCGTTGGCGATGCCCAGCACCTTCCGCTGGTTCGGCTTGCGGCGCAAGGTGGATTGCAACCGGTGCAAGGCCTGCGCCGTGGGGTGTGGCGCGCAGGCGATCGACAGGCACGGTCGTATCGATCATCGGGAATGCCTGCATTGCCTGGACTGCATGGTTCTCTACACGGACACCAAGGCCTGCCCGCCGCTGGCCAAGACACGCAAGCAGCGTGAACGGGAAGGCCTGCCGTTGACGGCGATTGGCCGCGACGGCTACTTCATTCCCATTACACCGGTGGTCGAGGCGCTCGCCCCAGCGGTGGTCAAGGGGCCCGATCCACGCATGCCGACAGACCCCGTGCCAGCGCCTCACGGGCCGGGTCGCAATGCTTGGCAATCCCTGCTGCTGGCGTTGCGTGACCATCTCTGGCCGTGGAGTGCGCAGGGTTGGCGCTCGCGGCGCGCCTTGCAGGTCGCGGGCATCTGCCTGGGGGGGGCGGCGACGTTGGCCTGGATCCTGGCTTCCCTGGGACGACTGGGCCCCGGCATGCTGATCGGCTGGTGGTTTGGCTGGAGCGTGTATGAAGTCCTGATCCGGCTGTCGGGCCGCCGCTACGTCAAGGACGGCCCCTGGTGGCGTGCGCACTATCGCGAGGCCAGCCTGATGGACATGGTCTGTTATGTCGCCTTCAAGAACCTGCTGATCGGTGCGGCACTGTTCCTGACCTTGCGCTTTCTCGGATGGTTGGTGATATGACGGCGCGGGCGCTATGGGTCATGGCCCTGCTGGCGATCATGGCGCCAGGCGACGCAGCCACCTTGCAGGTGCGGCCTGGCGAGGATCTGCAGGCTGCGGTGAACGCGGCCGCCGCGGGCGATGTGATCGAAATCGCCCGGGGGACCTACCGCGTGAACCTTGCCGTCGACAAGCCATTGACGCTGCGCGGCTTGGACCGTCCGACCTTGTCGGGTGGTGGCCGCGGCGACACGATCAGCGTGACCTCGCCGGACGTGCTGATCGAGGGCCTGATCGTGCGCGACTCTGGCACCAGCCTGCGTGACCAGAACGCCGGCATCTATATCCGTCCGGGCGCCCATCGGACAGTGGTGCGCGACAACGACCTGACCTACAACCTGTTTGGCCTGTGGATCGAGAAGGCCGATGACGTGCAGGTGCTGCGCAACCTGATCACGGGGCTGCGTGATCGCAACTCTCCCCAGCGTGGCAACGGAGTGCAGCTCTACAACACGCGTGGTGCGCGAGTCGAAGGCAACCGCATCAGCTTCGTGCGCGACGCGCTGTACGTGGATGTGTCGCATCACGCGGTGTTCCGTGGCAATCGGCTGCATCACAGCCGTTATGGCACGCATTACATGAACTCATATCACAACCTCTGGGAGGACAACGACACCTACCGGAATCGTGGCGGCCTGGCGTTGATGGAAGTGCGCGACCAGGAGGTTCGCGGCAATCGCGCGTGGTCGAACGCGGACCACGGGATCATGTTGCGCACCATGCAGGACTCGATCATCGAGAACAATCTGGTGGCGGAGAACGATCGCGGTTTCTTCATCTATGACGTGGAGTACGTGACCCTGCGTGGCAATCTCGTCATCGGCAACGCCGTAGGTGTGCACCTGTCGGCCGGCTCGACGCGCAATGCGGTCGAGGCCAACAGCTTCATCGGCAACCAGGAGCAGGTGCGCTATGTCGGCGCGCGTGACGAGCGTTGGGGCGAAAAGGAAGGGAACTACTGGAGCACCTATCTGGGCTGGGACCGTGATGGCGATGGCCGGGGAGATACGCCGTACGAGGCAAACGATCTGGTCGATCGGCTTGCCTGGCGGCACCCCACGGTCAAGCTGCTCATGGCAAGTCCCGCTGTCCAAGCATTGCGTGTGGTGAGTCGGCAGTTTCCCGTGTTGCGCGTGCCGGCGGTCGTGGATGCGAGCCCCCGCATGCAACCTCTCAATGTTGACTGGAGCCGCTGGCGTGAATCACTCAACGAGCGTCCTTGAAAGACGCGGATCGGACCCGGCGATTTCGCTGCAAGGTGTGCGCAAGCACTATGGCACCCTGCGCGCCGTCGATGGCGTGGACCTGGCCGTGCAGCCCGGCGAGATGTTGGGCCTCATCGGCCACAACGGCGCGGGCAAGAGCACGCTCTTCAAGCTGATGCTGGGCTTGGAGCGTGCCACGGCCGGTGACATCGCCATCCACGGAGCGCCGGTGCGAGGCAGCGGATTTCGAGCGGCGCGGCGCAGGCTGGGCTATCTGCCGGAGAATGTCGTGCTCTATGACAACCTGAGCGGTCGCGAGACACTGCGCTTCTTCGCACGACTGAAGGGCGCGGAGGACCGACAGTGCGATGCGCTGCTGGGCGATGTGGGCTTGTCGAGCGCCGCGTCGCGCCCGGTTCGCGAGTATTCCAAGGGCATGCGACAGCGGCTCGGTTTCGCACAGGCGTTGCTGGGCGATCCCGCCGTGCTGCTGCTGGACGAGCCGATCACGGGCCTGGACCCGGCAGCGATCCGGGATTTCCACGCCACGCTGGATGCCTTGCGTGCGCGGGGGGTCACTGTGGTACTGACCTCGCACATCCTGGCCGAGTTGCAGGAGCGCGTGGACCGGCTGGCGGTGCTGGGCAGTGGAAAGCTGTTGGCCACGGGAAGCGTGCGCGCGTTACGCCAACAGGCGGACCTGCCCTTGATGGTCATTGTGCATGGCGAGGGTGGGGCATCGCCCGACGCCGTATTGCCACGCAAGCTATGCCTGATGCAGGGCGTGACGGTGCGAGAAGCGTTCCCGGGCCTGCACATTGCCTGCCCGCGCGCCAGCAAGATGGCCGTGTTGGCCGCCGTCGCCCGTGCCGGTGCACGAGTGCGCGACATCGAACTGCGCGAACCGTCACTGGAGGAAGTGTTCTTTGGCCTGTCCCGCCAGGCGGTAGAGGGAGTGCCGTCATGATGCTCCAGCCTGTTCTCGCCATTGCAAGCAAAGAGTTGCGTGACCGCCTGCGGAATCGCTGGGTGCTGGCGGTGGCGCTCGTCTTCACCGGGTTCTCGTTGGCCATCGCGTACTTCGGTGGCGCGCAGCAAGGCAGCGTGGGCCTGCGCTCCATCGAGTTCACCGTGGCAAGCCTGGTCAGCCTGGTCATCTACCTGATCCCCCTGATCGCATTGCTGCTCGGTTTCGATGCGATCGTCGGCGAGCGTGAGCGCGGCTCCCTCAATTTACTGCTGTCCCTGCCGATTACTCGCCTGGAGTTGCTGCTGGGCAAATACCTGGGCCTGGCGGCGGCGTTGACCGCATCGACTGTCTCGGGGTTCGCGGTGGTTGCCGTCCTGTTGTATCGGCAGTTCGGCTGGCTGGGGCTGGTGCATTACGGCACCTTCATTGGCAGTTCGGTGCTGCTGGGCCTCGCGTTTCTCAGCTTGGCCATGCTCATGTCCGTCGTGGCGAAGGATCGCACACGCGCATCGGGCATGGCCATCGCCGCCTGGTTTTTCTTCGTGCTGGTGTTCGACCTGTTGGTGCTGGGTGCCCTGGTGGCCACGGGCGGCCGTTATGGCGGCGAGGCAATTGCTTACCTGTTGTTGCTCAACCCCGCGGACGTATTCCGCATCCTGAATGTGTTCTCGCTCGAGGAGATCCGCAATCTCTACGGCTTGACCAGCGTCATCCCATCCACTCTGGCCAAGCCGGCGTGGATGGTGCTGGCAATGGTTGCCTGGATCGCGTGGCCCTTGGGCCTGGCGAACTGGAGATTCAAGCCATGACTTCCCATCGTTGTTCCTGCCGAAACCATATTGCGGTCGACCTGTGCGGTACGCGCCGTCGCCTGCTGGGCTGGAGCCTGCTTGGTGTGGCGGCGGGGGCTACCGGCCTGCTGGGCCTGTCGGGATGCTCGGATGCGCAAGACACCAGCGCGGTCCTGCCCCAGGACATTGCCCGGGGTACCAGCTGCCACCTGGACGGCATGCTGCTGGCCGACTATCCCGGGCCCAAGGCACAGCTTCATCATGGTGGACGCGGCTCCCCCTATTTCTTCTGCGACACGGTGGAACTCTTCAACACGCTTCTGGCTGGCGAGCAGGTGCGCGCCTGGCGAGCCGCTTACGTCCAGGATATGGGCGCCGCCGATTGGGAGTCCCCGCAAGGTCATTGGATCGACGCGAAGGGGGCTTTCTATGTGCATGGCAGCAGCAGGCATGGTTCCATGGGCCCGACCCTGGCCAGTTTCGGTCAGGAGGTCCAGGCTCAGGCGTTCGCGCGGGAGTACGGAGGGAAGGTGCTGCGTTTCGATCAGGTAACGCCCGAGCAAGTGGATCTGAGCGGCGGGGCCATGCATGACATGCGGATGTAAGCCCGGGCAAGTTGTTGGTGATGATGCATTTGCCGTAGATCAAGATCAGGGCCGTCGTTTAAGTTATATTTTGAATACATCTTAAAGACATGCTCGGCTCGACCCGGGCAGCCCAGCAATGAATCCCTTCCTGCAACTTCAAGAACCCACATCGGATCGTCCGGCACCGCCCCAATGGCGGGCTTTCCTGGAAATGGGTTTCCGCCCGCTCTATCTCTGCGGCTGTGCCTGGGCACTGGTGTCGGTATGGGTCTGGGTGTTCGCGCCCGGCTGGCTGACAGGCACGCTGGGCGGCGTGCTGTGGCATGCCCACGAAATGCTGTGGGGCTTCATCGCGACCATCGCCATGGGATTCCTGCTGACGGCGGGCGCCAACTGGACGGGCGTGAATCCACTGAAGGGGCCTTCGCTGGGCGCCCTGGTCGCGGTGTGGCTGACGGCGCGCGTGGCGTACCTGCTGCCCTGGCTGCCTGCCTTCTGGATCGGCGCATTGGCCGATGCGCTGTTCTTCGCCTGCGCGGCGCTGGCGCTGGGGCGCGCCATCTATCGCACCCGCAACCAGCGCAATTACGGCGTGCCCGTGCTGGCGCTGGGCCTGGGCGTCACGCACGTCCTGTATGTCCTGGCGGCGCAGCAGGGCGACTATGCCCTGGTCTTGCGTCACTTCCACAGCGGCATGCTGTGCATGGCCATCGTCACGCTGCTGGTGGCGCGCCGCGTCATTCCTTTCTTCGCATCGCGTGCCGTGCCGGGCCTGCAGCTTCCCATGCACACGCGTAGCGGCCATTGGCAATTGGCCGCCAGCGTCCTGGCGGCGGGGTTCGGCATTCTGCAATGGGCGGTTCCCATGGCCGTCGCGCTGGCCGCGGCGGGCGGCATCGCGCTGGTGCAGTGGCTGGCCTGGCGGCCCCTGGCGGTACGACGCGTCCCGCTCTTGTGGATCCTGTACGCCGGCTATGGCGCATTGGGCGTAGGACTGCTGGTGGCCGCCGCGCATGCGCTCGGCTGGGTGGCGCGCACCGCATGGCCGGCGCACGTGATCGGCGTGGGCGGGTTTTCGGTGCTCATCATCGGCATGGCAACCCGCACCGCGCTGGGCCACCTGGGTCGGCCACTGAAGACCGATCGCTGCATGGTGGCGTCCTTCGTATTGATCGTGCTGGCGGCGCTGCTGCGCCTGGCCGCGTTGTGGCCGTCGCCCGCCACGCTGGGGTTGTTGCACGCCTCGGCGGGTGCCTGGGTATTGGGTTTCGGCCTGTACCTGTGGCGCTTCGCGCCGTGGCTGATCCGCCCGCGCGCCGATGCGCCCGGCAGTGGCCAGAAGATCATTCGGCCCGTCGTGCGGCCGATGAAGTCGTCATGAGGGTGCCGCCATGTCCTATCTGATTCCGCTGGCCTTGCACCTGCTGGCGGCCATTGCGTTCGTCGGCACGGTGTTCTTCGAGGTGATCATGCTGCCGGGTATCCGGCGGCGTCTGCCCGCCGACGTCATGCGCGACATCGAGCGTGCGCTGGGCAATCGCGCCACGGCCATCATGCCGTGGGTGTTGCTGACGCTCTACGCGGCGGGCGTGGCGCTGGCCTGGCAGCATCGCGCAGCGTTGGCTACGCCCTTGGCGACCACATTCGGCATGCTGCTGTCGCTGAAGATCCTCCTGGCGCTCAGCGTGTTCGGACATTTCGTCACCGCGATGACCTGGCGGCGGCGCGGCCTGCTGTCGGGCAAGCGCTCGCGCGTGCTGCACCGTAGCGTGTTCTGCCATGCCCTGTTGATCGTGGTGCTGGCCAAGGCAATGTGGTTCCTGAACGGTTAGGCGTCACGGCCCCGAGGGACGTGGCGCGCGGGTGAATGTGCGGGTGGAGGCTCAGTGCTTCGCTTGCGGGCAGAAGCGTTCGAACAGGATGTTGTTCTCCAGGTGGATATGCGTCATCAGGTCTTCGCGGAAGGTACGCAGCCCGGTATACAGCGCGCGCCAGGTGGTGCAGGCGCCGCGCGGCGTGGTGATGCCCTCGGTCAGGGTTTCGAGCTGATGCAGGGCCTCGCCATGATCGTCATGTTCCATGCGCATGACGGCAATCGGGCCGTCGGCCATCGCGCCGTGGCCACGGACGATCATCGGGAACAGGATGTTCTCTTCCTTGTACATGTGGCTTTCCAGGGCCTGGTGCATGCCGGTCAGCAGCTCGGCCAGGCCAAGCGGGCATTCGGGGCGGTCGCCGTGCACCTGTTCGACCCGGTGGGCCAGGCGGATCAGTTCGGGCAGTTGCTCACGGTGCACCGCGTGATAGCGCGTCAGGATGTGGTCGATCAGTTCCGTCGGCGTGGCGTGGTTCCAGTCCGGCAAGCCCGCTTCGGCCTGGCGGGCGGCCAGGGTCGTCAGCGCCTCGATGATGGGCGCGCTGGGCAGGCCGGCAGCCTCGACGGCCGACTTGAGGCTTTTGTTTCCTCCGCAGCAGAAGTCCAGGCCATGCAGGTGGAAAACCTGGGTGGCGCCGGGAATCTGGCGGGCGAGCTGGCCCAGGGATTGGTCGATCAGGTTCATGCAGCACTCCTTCAAGTTGGGGCGAGGCGCCGTGCGCGGCGCTTCCTTTCTCGCTTTAGCGAAATGCATGCCAGGGAAAATTCCTCAATGAATCAATTGTTTATCGTTGTGCAGGGTCATTTTCACCCTGCGCTGAAAAGGTAGAAAACACCCATGACGGTATGCGACACCCTTGTCCCGCGGACCTTTCCCCCTGTCGCCATGTTGCTGCTGGCGGACCTGGCCGCCGAGCTGCCCGTGGCCGTGCGCCTGCAGCGCCTGGTCAGCAGCTTGCGTGTCTACTTCCGCTGCGGCGCGGTGGCGCTGCTGCGCCTGGATCACGGCGTGCTGCGGCCCGTGGCCACTGACGGCCTGACCGCCGATGCCTTGGGCCGCCGCTACGCGGTGGCGGACCATCCTCGCCTGGCGGCCATCCTGGAGCAGGGCGGTGTCACCTGCTTCGACCACGACAGCGCGTGGCCGGACCCCTACGACGGCCTGTTGAAGGAGCGGGCCGGCGAACCCTTGCCTGTGCACGATTGCATGGGCATGCCCTTGAACGTCGAGGGCGAGCGCTGGGGGGTGGTCACGCTGGACGCCCTGGACGTGAACACCTTCGATGCGGCGGCGCGTGCCGGCTTGCGCGAGATGGCGGGCGTCATCGAGGCCGCGGTGCGCGTGACCCGCCTGGAAACCGAGACGCGCGCCTTGCGCCTGTCCGGCAGCGCGCCGCAAGGCAGCAGCGCGCCCAGGCAGGGCTTGGAGATCCTGGGCCGCAGCGAGGCCATGACGACCCTGCTGCACGAGCTGGACGTGGTGGCCGACACCGAGTTGCCTGTGCTGCTGCTGGGTGAGACCGGCGTGGGCAAGGAGCTCTTCGCGCACCGGCTGCACCAGCGCTCGCGCCGGGCAGGCAAGACGCTGGTGCACGTCAACTGCGCGGCCTTGCCGGAAACGCTGGCCGAGAGCGAATTGTTCGGACACGTGCGCGGGGCATTCTCCGGCGCGGTGGGAGAGCGTGCGGGACGCGTCGAAGCCGCCGAAGGCGGCACGCTGTTCCTGGACGAGGTCGGCGAGCTGCCCATGTCCGTGCAGGCCAAGCTGCTGCGCACGCTGCAGAATGGCGAGATCCAGCGCCTGGGCGCCGATCGGCCCAGCCGGGTGGACGTGCGCGTGATCGCCGCGACCAACCGCAATCTGCGCGAGCGGGTGAAGGACGGGACGTTCCGCGCGGATCTGTATCACCGGCTGTCGGTGTATCCCATCCCCATCCCGCCGCTGCGCGAGCGGGATGACGATGTCTTGTTGCTGGCGGGGCGCTTTTTGGAATTGAATCGCGCCCGGCTGGGGCTGCGCAGCCTGCGGCTGTCCGAAGCGGCGCATGCCGTACTGCGCGGCTATGACTGGCCGGGCAATGTGCGGGAACTGGAACACGTGATCAGCCGCGCGGCGCTGAAAGCCGTGAGCCGGGGCGCAAGCCGGCATGAGATCGTGTCGCTGGCGCCCGAGCTGCTGGATCTGCGGGTGGCGGGGGGGCAGGGCGGAGGCGGCGCGTTCGATGCGGACCGGTCCTCGCCCGTGGAATCCTGTGAGGACGAGGTGCCCGTCGCAAGCCTGAAGGACGTGGTGCTGATCAGCCAGCGCCGTGCCATCGAGGCGGCGCTGGCCAGGCACGGCAACAACTGGGCGTGTGCCGCGCGGGCGCTGGAGGTGGATGCCAGCAATCTGCACAAGTTGGCAAAGCGGTTGGGGATGAAGGGATGCGCGCATTCCCCCCCAACAGTGCCGCAATCCCCCGATGCCCGCCGGATCACCCCATCGCATAGGATACCTGGAGCTGGCGCCGGGCCGGACGATCCGCTACAACGCGCATTTCGACGACCCGAACCTCCCCGGCGTCATGCAGACGACCATCACCCTGAAGGAGGTGCTGTGCGGCACGGAGATCTCCATCGTGCAGGAGGGCTTGCCTTCGGTGATCCCTGTCGAGATGTGCACGCTGGGCTGGCAGGCGTCGCTGGAGCAGTTGGCGCGGCTGGTCACGCCAAACATCCCGGATTGATCAAGAAGTCCGCAGATTTGTTCGGTCAGATGAACTGCGGACTTGATCTGCACCAATATGGTGCTTAAAAAACCCTGTCATCAATCCTTAATGCTTCAACTTAGGGCATTCCCCTAGTGTTGCCGGGGCATCGTTGGTGCAGAATCCTGTCCATGCAGGTGGGAGACAAAGCCCTGCATGGGCAACAACCGGCGGCACCGGTTTAAAAAAACCAAAAAATAAAAATAAAGCTGTACCTAAGAAGAAAAAAAATGCGTAGCGGCTGGCACCAGGCAGTGCCAGCCGTTTTCGCTTGTGCGGTCGGTTTTGCCGGAAGCAGGCAGGGCCACCGTCTTTTGCGTGGGGAACCTGGCATGCCACATCCAGCATCGAACCACCCGGTGTCCGTCGCTCCGGCGCCTTCCCCTTCCACGTCTTCCCATGACATCCGCACGGTGCAGCGCCGGGGCCAGCACCGTTCCTGGCGCGCCAATGGCCTGCAGATCACGGCGCTGCTGCTGGCCTGGCTGGCCATCACCTTCATTCCCGCCTATTTCGCGCGCGACCTGGTCTTCTCCTTCCTGGGGTGGCCGTTCTCGTTCTGGATGGCGGCCTATGGCGCGCCCTTCGCCTATCTCATCATCATCGGCCTCTACGCCGTCCTCCGAAACCGGGCCGACCGCGCCGCCCGCGACCAGACTGGCGGCGGCGACTGATGCCCTTCGGCGCGGAGTCCCAAACCGCCTTCAAGGTCGGCCTGCGCCGCACCTATGTGCTCTACACGGCGGGCTTCATCGCGTTGATCGGGGTGCTTGCCCTGATGGAAGTGCTGGGCATGCCGCGCAACTGGATCGGCTATGTCTTCCTGCTGGTGACGGTGTGCCTGTATGCCGGCATCGGCATCCTCTGCCGCACCTCCGATCCCGAGGAGTACTACGTCGCGGGACGGCGCGTGCCGGCGGTCTACAACGGCATGGCCACCGCCGCCGACTGGATGTCGGTGGCGTCCTTCATCGGCGTGGCGGGCACCCTCTATCTGACCGGCTACGGCGGCCTGGCCTACATCATGGGCTGGACGGGCGGCTATGTGCTGGTGGCGCTGCTGCTCGCGCCCTATCTGCGCAAGTTCGGCCGCTACACCATTCCCGACTTCCTGGGCGCGCGTTACGGCGGCGACCTGCCGCGGCTGGCGGGCGTGGCGTGCGCGGTGCTGTGCTCCTTCACCTACCTGGTCGCCCAAATCTATGACGTGGGCATCATCACCACGCGCATGACGGGCATCTCGTTCGAGCTGGGCATCTTCGTCGCGCTGGGCGGCATGCTGGTGTGCTCCTTCCTGGGCGGCATGCGTGCCGTCACCTGGACCCAGGTGGGGCAGTACATCATCATGGTCATTGCCTACCTGGTGCCTGTGTTCTGGCTGTCGGCCAAGCACGCCGATATCCCGGTGCCGCAATGGTCGGCCAGCATTGCACTGGAAGAGGTGACGCAGCGCGAGCGCGAGCTGGACGTCGACCCGGCGGAGCGCGCGGTGCGCGCCATGTGGCAGCTCCGCGCCGACGAGATGCAGGCCCGCGTGCAGGCCTTGCCCGCCTCGTGGACGCAGGAGCGCACGCGCCTGCGCGAGCGGCTGGATGGGCTGAAGGAGGCCGAGGCGCCGATGGTGGACATCCGCACGCTGGAGCGCGAACTGTCCACCTATCCGCCCAGCGTCGAGGCCGCGCGCGTCGCATGGTCACAGGCGCGCGATTCCTATGCCGCGCAGGCGGCGCCGGCCGTGCCGCACGCCGAGCCCTATCCGAAACCCACGCCCGAAGAGCAGGCCAGCCTGCGCAACAATTTCATCGCCCTGGTGCTGTGCCTGATGCTGGGCACGGCGGGCATGCCGCACATCCTCATGCGGTCCTACACCACGCCATCGGTGTCCGATGCGCGCATGTCGGTGTTCTGGTCGCTTGCCTTCATCCTGTTGCTGTACTTCATGGCGCCCGCGCTGGCGGTGCTGGTCAAGCACGAAGTGCTGGTCCAGCTGGTGGGCAGCTCCTTCGCGGACCTGCCGAGCTGGGTGGGGGCATGGAGCGCGGTGGACCCGCACCTGCTGGAAATCGTGGATCTGAACCGCGACGGCATCGTGCAGCGCGCCGAGATCAAGATGGGCGGCGATGTGGTGGTGCTGGCCATGCCCGAGATCGGCGGGCTGCCTTACGTGATTTCAGGGCTGGTGGCGGCCGGGGCGCTGGCCGCCGCGCTGTCGACCGCGGACGGGCTGTTGCTGACCCTGTCGAACTCGCTGTCGCACGACACGTGGTTCCGGGTGATGTCGCCACGCATGAGCGGCGCGCGCCGCGTGCTGGTGTCGAAGATCCTGTTGCTGGGCGTGGCCTTCTGCGCGGCCTGGGTGGCGGCACGCAAGCCTGCCGACATCCTTTTCATGGTGACGGCGTCGTTCTCGTTCGCGGCCTGCACCTTCTTCCCTGCGCTGGTGATGGGCGTGTTCTGGAAGCGCGCCAACCGCTGGGGAGCGGCCAGCGGCATCCTGGCCGGCCTGGCGGTGACCACCTGGTACATGGCGCGCACCGAACCCTGGCTGCGCGAACTGCTGTTCGGCATCGCCCGCACGGAGCCGGTGTCGCTGTGGTGGGGCATCCAGCCGATCGCCGCGGGCATCTTCGGCGCGCCCGTGGCGTTCGCGGTGATCGTGGTGGTGTCGCTGCTGACGCCGCGCCCCGACGCGGCGACCCGGCAACTGGTGGATTTCGTGCGCCGTGGCGACGAGTGAGGGCAGGGCCCCACGTCGCCCCACGCCACTCAGTTGTCGGCGCTGCCTTGCTTGAGCAGCACCCGCACCGCGCCCGCGCCGCCGTCGGCTTCCTTGCCTTGGGCGAACGCCAGCACGATGGCGTGCTGCACGAGCCAGCGCGTGACCTTGTCGCGCAGCACGGCCTGTGGGCCGCTGGAGTGATGGCCCTGGCCATGGATGACGCGCACGCAACGCGCGCCGGCCTCCACGGAGGCCTTCAGGAACGTTGCCAGCGCGGGGCGTGCCTGCTCCACCGTCATGCCGTGCAGGTCCAGCTCGGCCTGCACGCCCCAGGCGCCCCGGCGCAACTGGCGCAGGGTGTCCGGCGCCATGCCGGTGCGCACGAAGGCGCTGCCGTCGTCGGTCAGCAGGCGCGAGACATATTCGTCGGAGACCGGCTCCAGCGCGGCGGGCGTGGGCACGGCGGCCTGGCCGCCCATCGCCCATTCGCGGCGGCGCCGCTGCTCGTCGGCGGGGGCGGCAGGCGTGTTGGCGCGCGCGACGCGGTCCGTCTTGATGGGCGTGACGGACTGCATCAGGCGGCGGAAGGTGTCGACGTCCTCGGGCGCCGCGGGCGTGGCGGCGAGGCCCTGGCCCTTGGCCGACCCGGCGGCCGAGGTCGCCGTGACGGGACGGGCCGCGGCTTGCCGCTCGGCCTTGCGCTGGTTGTCGGCGGCCGTCTTGGCCAGGGCCTTGAGGTCGCCGAAGCCTTGGCGGGCGCCCTTCATGCCCGGCCCCGGTGATGAACGACAGTCATGCGGTTCATCGTCAGTTGCCGGCGCTTTCCAGCCAGCGCTGCGCATCCAGCGCGGCCATGCAGCCCGTGCCGGCGCTGGTGATGGCCTGGCGGTAGACGTGGTCCTGCACGTCGCCGGCGGCGAAGACGCCGGGCACCGAGGTCATGGTGGCCAGGCCGTTCAAGCCGCTGCGCGTCTTGATGTAGCCGTTTTCCATGTCCAGCTGGCCTTCGAAGATGCTGGTGTTGGGGTGGTGGCCGATGGCGATGAAGGCGCCGGTGACCGGCAGGTCTTCGGTCTGGCCGCTCTGGGTGTTCAGGAGGCGCGCGCCGGTGACGCCCGAGTCGTCGCCCAGGACTTCCTGGAGTTCGGAGAAGAGCTTCAGGCGCATGTTGCCGCTTTCGACCTTGGCCATCATCTTGTCGATCAGGATGGGCTCGGCGCGGAACTTGTCACGCCGGTGCACGACGGTGACGGTGCGGCAGATGTTCGAGAGGTACAGCGCCTCTTCCACGGCGGTGTTGCCGCCGCCCACGACGATCACGTCCTGGTTGCGGTAGAAGAAGCCGTCGCAGGTGGCGCAGCCCGACACGCCGCGGCCCATGAAGGCCTCTTCCGACGGCAGGCCGAGGTACTTTGCCGAGGCGCCGGTGGCGATGATGAGCGCGTCGCAGGTATAGACCTGGCCGGCGTCGCCCGTCAGGGTGAAGGGGCGTTTGGTGAGGTCGACCTTGGCGATGTGGTCGAACAGCATTTCGGTGTTGAAGCGCTCGGCGTGCTGCTGGAAGCGCATCATCAGGTCGGGGCCCTGGACGCCGGCGGCGTCGGCGGGCCAGTTGTCGACATCGGTGGTGGTCATCAGCTGGCCGCCTTGGGCCAGGCCCGTGACGAGCACCGGGTTCAGGTTGGCGCGGGCGGCGTAGACGGCGGCGGTGTAGCCGGCGGGGCCGGATCCCAGGATCAGGACGGTTGCATGTTTCGGCGTGGTCATCTGTATCTAAAGCCTTTCGTATCTAAAGCCTTCACGGTAACGCCCAATTATAATGACGCCCATGTCTCGCACCACCGCAGCCTCCCCCCGCGCTTCCCGCAACACCCGCAACGGTCCGTCCCCTTTGCAGGCACGGCTGTCGTCGTTGCTGCGCGAAGCCCGCTGGATCCTCTTCGCGGCCCTTGCCGTGTGGCTCACGCTCGTCCTGGCAACCTGGCACCCCCAGGACCCGGGCTGGTCCCATTCCGTGCCCGATGCGCCCCTGCACAACCAGGGTGGCGTCTTCGGCGCGCATCTGTCCGACATCCTCCTGTATCTGTTCGGATTTTCCGCCTGGTGGTGGGTCATCCTGCTGCTGCACCGGGTGCGCGCCGGCTATCGCCGGCTGGCCACCCAGCTGCGCACGCGCGGCCAGCCGGAAACGCTGCCCCGGGTGCACTGGGAGCAGGGCGTCGGCTTCTTCATCCTGCTGGTGGGCTCGGTGGGCCTGGAAGCCCTGCGTTTCTTCTCCTACGGCATGTCCCTGCCGGCCCGCAGCGACGCAGGCAGCGGCGCGGGCGGCGTCATCGGCCAGGCGCTGTCGGGCCTGGCCGCCCAGTCGCTGGGTTTCACCGGCGCCACCCTGGCGCTGCTGGTGATGGTGGCCGTGGGCATGAGCCTCTTCTTCAATTTCTCGTGGCTGCAGGTGGCCGAACGCGTCGGCGCCTGGATCGAAACGGGCGCGCGCCGCCTGCGCAATGCCTATGCGGCGCGCCAGGACCGCAAGGTGGGCGAGGTCGCCAAGCAGGTTCGCACCGAACAGGTCGTGGCCAAGCAGGAAAAGCTGGTGCACGAGCAGCCCGTGCGCATCGAGCCGGCCATCACGGTGGTGCCCAAGTCCGAGCGCATCGAGAAGGAAAAGCAGCAGATGCTGTTCGCCGATCCGGCGCATGGCGACCTGCCCGCCATCTCCCTGCTGGATCCGCCCCAGGCGGCGGTGGAAACCGTCACGCCGGAAACCATCGAATTCACTTCCCGCCTCATCGAGAAAAAGCTGGCCGACTTCGGCGTCCAGGTGGTGGTGGTCGCGGCGCAGGCCGGCCCCGTCATCACGCGCTATGAAATCGAACCCGCCACGGGCGTGAAGGGCAGCCAGATCGTCAACCTGGCCAAGGACCTGGCGCGCGCGCTGAGCCTGGTCAGCATCCGGGTGGTCGAAACCATTCCGGGCAAGAACCTCATGGGCCTGGAGCTGCCCAATCCGCGCCGCCAGACCGTGCGCCTGTCCGAGATCCTGGGGTCGCAGACCTACCATGCCAGCCATTCCGTGCTGACGATGGCGCTGGGCAAGGACATCGCCGGCAATCCGGTGGTGGCCGACCTCGCCAAGATGCCCCACCTGCTGGTGGCGGGCACTACCGGTTCGGGCAAGTCGGTCGGGATCAATGCCATGATCCTGTCGCTGCTCTACAAGGCCGACGCCAGCCACACCCGCATCATCCTGATCGACCCCAAGATGCTCGAAATGAGCGTCTATGAAGGCATTCCGCACCTGCTCGCGCCCGTGGTCACCGACATGCGCCATGCCGCCAACGCGCTGAACTGGTGCGTGGGCGAAATGGAGAAGCGCTATCGCATCATGAGCAAGCTGGGGGTGCGCAACCTGGCGGGCTACAACACCAAGATCAAGGATGCGGCCAAGCGCGAAGAGCCCATTCCGAACCCCTTCTCGCTGACGCCCGACGCGCCCGAGCCGCTGTCCGAACTGCCGCAGATCGTGGTGGTGATCGACGAGCTGGCCGACCTGATGATGGTGGTGGGCAAGAAGATCGAAGAGCTCATCGCGCGCCTGGCGCAGAAGGCGCGGGCCGCGGGCATCCACCTGATCCTTGCCACGCAGCGTCCCAGCGTGGACGTCATCACCGGCCTCATCAAGGCCAACATTCCCACCCGCATCGCCTTCCAGGTGTCGTCCAAGATCGACTCGCGCACCATCCTCGACCAGATGGGCGCCGAAGCGCTGCTGGGGCAGGGCGACATGCTCTACATGCCGCCCGGCACGGGCCTGCCGGTGCGCGTGCACGGCGCCTTCGTGTCCGACGACGAGGTGCATCGCGTGGTCGAGCACCTGAAGGCCCAGGGGGAGCCCAACTACATCGAAGGCCTGCTGGAAGGCGGCGTCGAGGGCGAGACGGGCGATGGCGTGGGCAGCGTCACGGGCTTTGCCGACGCCGAATCCGACCCCATGTACGACCAGGCCGTGGAAGTGGTGCTGAAGCACCGCCGCGCTTCGATCTCGCTGGTGCAGCGGCACCTGCGCATTGGTTACAACCGCGCCGCGCGGCTCCTGGAACAGATGGAGAACTCCGGTGTCGTATCTGCCATGCAGTCCAATGGCAACCGTGAAATCCTCGCGCCCAAGCGCGAGGACGACGAATAGGAGATTTCCGCCATGTTGCGATCCGTCCTTCTTGCCGCGCTGTTCAGCGTTTCCACGCTGGGCGTCTCTGTACCGGCCCATGCCGGCGCAGCCGACCAGTTGAAGACCTTCGTCAGCGAGGTCAAGGCCGCCTCGGGTGCGTTCTCGCAATACACCGTGGGCGACAAGGGGCAGACCCGCCCCAAGCAGACGGGCGAGTTCGCCTTCGAGCGTCCCGGCCGCTTCCGCTGGTTGGTGAAGCAGCCCTACGAGCAGTCCATCATCTCGGACGGCAAGCAGCTCTATCAATACGACCCTGACCTCAACCAGGTCACGGAGCGCAAGGTGGACGAGGCCATCGGCACGTCGCCCGCCGCCATCCTGTTCGGTTCGGGCTCGCTCGAGCAAGCCTTCGACGTGAGCGACCTGCCTGACCGCGATGGCATGCAATGGCTGCGCGCCAAGCCGCGTGGCGCCGACGCCGGCTTCGCCCAGGTCGACATCGGCTTCGCCAACAACCAGCCGGCGCGCATCGAGCTGCTCGACTCCTTCGGGCAGACCACGCGCGTGGAGCTGTCCAACCTGAAGCCGAACCCCGGTTTCGCGCCCGACGCGTTCCGCTACACGCCGCCAAAAGGGGCGGATGTGGTGAAGATGTAAAAGAAAGGCCCCCACGCTGCGCCTTCGGCTTGCTGCCCCCCGAGGGGGCGCTTTTTGCCTTGGGGCGGCCCGGCGGCAAAAAGAATCCCCACCGTCGTGGTGTAATGACTGGATGTTCAACCAGCATTTCCCCTCATGAGCGCCGACCTTTTCACCGGCACCCCGCCCGCCGGCAGCGTGCCGCTGGCCGAAAGGCTGCGTCCGCGCAGCCTGTCCGAGGTGGTGGGCCAGTCCCATCTGCTCGGTCCCGACAAGCCGCTGCGCGTGGCCTTCGATTCGGGCCGGCCGCACTCCATGATCTTCTGGGGGCCGCCCGGCGTGGGCAAGACCACGCTGGCCCGGCTCATGGCGGCAGGCTTCGATGCGCACTTCATCGCCATGTCGGCCGTGCTGGGCGGCGTGAAGGACATCCGCGACGCGGTGGTGGCCGCGCAGGTCGCGCAAGGGCAGGGGCGGCGCACCATCCTGTTCGTCGATGAGGTGCACCGCTTCAACAAGGCCCAGCAGGACGCCTTCCTGCCCTACGTCGAAAGCGGCCTCTTCACCTTCATCGGCGCCACCACGGAAAACCCGTCCTTCGAGGTGAACTCGGCGCTGCTGTCGCGCGCGCGGGTCTACGTGCTGCAGTCGCTCACGCGCGAAGAGTTGCTGGAACTCATCGCCCGCGCCGAAACCGCGCTGAACGCCAATGTCGACGGCCCGCCGCTGCTCATCGAGGACGATGCCCGCGAGCAATTGGCCGGCTGGGCCGATGGCGACGCGCGCCGGCTCATCAACGCGGTCGAGGTGGTGGCCGAGTCGGCGCGCGCGGCAGGCCGCGACACCGTGGACGCCACCTGGCTGGAAACGGCGCTGTCGCAGAACCTGCGCCGTTTCGACAAGGGCGGCGACGCGTTCTATGACCAGATCAGCGCGCTGCACAAGTCCGTGCGCGGCTCCGATCCGGACGCCTCCTTGTATTGGTTCTGCCGCATGCTCGATGGCGGCGCCGACCCGCGTTACCTGTCGCGGCGCATCGTGCGCATGGCGGTCGAGGACATCGGCCTGGCCGACCCGCGCGCCACCGAGATCGCGCTGAGCGCGGCCGACGTCTACGAACGCCTTGGGTCGCCCGAAGGCGAGCTCGCCCTGGCCCAGGCCGTGGTGTACCTGGCCTGCGCGGCCAAGTCCAACGCGCTCTATACCGCCTACAAGGAAGCACGCCGCTACGCCGAAACCCACGGCAGCGCGCCGGTGCCCATCCATTTGCGCAATGCGCCCACCAAGCTCATGAAAGAGCTGGGCCACGGCAAGGCCTATCGCTATGCGCACGACGAGCCGCATGGCTATGCCGCCAACGAGCGCTATTTCCCCGATGGCCTGAAGGCGCGTTTCTACCATCCGGTGGACCGCGGCCTGGAAACCAAGATCCAGCAAAAGCTCGCCTTCCTGCGCGACCTGGATGCGCAGGCGCGCAGGAAGCCGGATGACTGAGCCGGCAAATTGACATCGCCAGGGCGGTAGAATCGCGGTTTCCCTCGTCACTTTCAGGTTTCCCATGCTAGACCCCTCGCTGTTGCGCAAAGACTTGCCCGCCGTCGTCGCCCGCCTCCAGGCTCGTGGCTTCGAGTTCGACACTGCCCGCTTCGAGGCGCTGGAGTCTCGCCGCAAGTCGCTGCAAACCGAGACCGAGACCCTGCAGGCGCGCCGCAACGCGCTGGCCAAGCAGATCGGCCAGCTGAAGTCGCGTGGCGAGGACACCACCGAGGTCATGGCCGAGTCGCAGGCCGTGCCGGCCAAGCTGAAGGCCCTGGAAGACGAGCTGGGCGTGCTGCAGCAAGACCTGCAGTCGCTGCTGCTGACGGTGCCCAACCTGCCGCATGAAAGCGTGCCCACGGGCGCCTCCAGCGACGACAACGTCGAGACCCGTCGCTGGTTGCCGGGCGCTGCCGACGTCGAGGGCAAGCCCGCGCCGCTGGGCTTTGCGCCGCGGGATCACGTCGCGCTGGGCGAGCCGCTGGGCCTGGACTTCGACACCGCCGTCAAGCTCTCGGGCGCGCGGTTCTCGTTCATGCGCGGTCCGGTTGCCCGCCTGCAGCGCGCGCTCACGCAGTTCATGCTGGACCTGCAGACGACCGAGCATGGCTACACCGAGTGCTACACGCCCTACATCGTGCAAGGCACGACGCTGGTGGGCACCGGCCAACTGCCGAAGTTCAAGGACGACATGTTCTGGGTCACCAAGGGCGGCCAGGACGACGAGCCCGCGGTCGACGAGCAGGGCCGTCCGGTCGTGCGCGAAGACCTCTACCTCATCTCCACGTCCGAGATCACGCTGACCAGCTCGGTGCGCGACAGCATCGTGCCCGCCGAGCAATTGCCCATCCGCCTGACCGCGCACACGCCGTGCTTCCGCTCGGAAGCCGGCAGCGGCGGCCGCGACACGCGCGGCCTGATCCGCCAGCACCAGTTCGAGAAGGTCGAGATGGTGCAGATCGTCGCGCCCGACACCTCGTTCCAGGCGCTGGAAGACATGGTCGGCCACGCAGAGCGCGTCCTGCAATTGCTGGAACTGCCGTACCGCGTCATGCTGCTGTGCACCGGTGACATGGGCTTTGGCGCCGCCAAGACCTATGACCTGGAAGTGTGGCTGCCGGCGCAGGACACCTGGCGTGAAATCTCCTCGGTGTCGAACTGCGAGGCCTTCCAGGCCCGCCGCATGCAGGCGCGCACCCGCAATGCCCAGGGCAAGCCCGAGTTCGTGCATACCCTTAACGGTTCGGGCCTGGCCGTGGGCCGCGCGCTGGTCGCCGTGCTGGAAAACCACCAGCAAGCCGACGGCAGCATCCGTGTGCCGGCCGCGCTGCAACCCTACCTGGGCGGCCTGGCGGTCCTCAAGCCCTGATGCCAGGCGGGTGCAAGCCCGCCCGGATCGCTCCGACGGCCGCGGGTTTCACGCTGAAACCCGCGGCCGTCGCGTTTTCCCCGGTGGAGCGCGCCGGCAGGCTTGGGTACCATGCCCGCAGGCTCGGCATTCCCGGCCAGGCTTTCCACACCGAGGAGACGGCATGGGGCAGGACATCGTAGAAATCGAGCGGCGCGGCGCCAGCGCGTGGGTCTGGATGAACCGGCCCGAGGTCCACAATGCCTTCGACGAACACCTGATCGCCGAACTGACGCAGGTCTTGCGCGGCCTGGACAAGGATGCCTCCGTGCGCGCCGTCGTGCTGGCCGGACGGGGCAAGGCGTTTTCCGCGGGCGCCGACATCAACTGGATGAAGCGCCAGGGCGAAGCCTCGGCCGACGACAACCTGGAAGATGCCCGCAAGCTGGCAACGCTCTTCCGCGTGCTGGCCGAGCTGTCGCAACCCACGGTCGCGCGGGTGCAGGGCGCGGCCATGGGCGGTGGCATGGGGCTGGCCGCGGCCTGCGACATCTGCGTGGCGTCCACCCAGGCCAGCTTTGCAACCAGCGAGGTGCGCCTGGGCATCATTCCCGCGGTCATCTCGCCCTATGTCGTGCGCGCCATCGGGCAGCGCCAGTGCTATCGCTATTTCCAGACGGCCGAGCGCATCGGCGCGGAGCGCGCGCTGGCCTTGGGCCTGGCGCACGAGGTGGCGGACCCCGACGCGCTGGATGGCGCCGTGGAGCGCCTGGTGGAGGCCCTGCTGGCCTGCGGCCCGCAAGCCCAGGCGGCAGCCACATCGCTGATCCGCGCGGTGGCGGACAAACCGGTGGATACCGGCCTGATCGAAGACACGGCAGCCCGAATCGCCCAGTTGCGCACGACGGCCGAGGCGCGCGAGGGCCTGTCCGCCTTCCTGGAAAAACGTCCGCCGCGCTGGGGAGAAAGCCTGGCCTGAATGACAGGGTAGCTTGCTAGAATCGGTAAGCGGCGCTGTTGCCGCGTGGGCAGTCATCCAGAAGGAGAAGTGTCGTGAGCATTTTCAAGGCCATCCTGAACAAGATCTTTCCCTCGAACCATCCCGCCAACGATGCGGCGGCACCTGCCACGGCGCCGGCCCAGGCGCCCGGCGCCGAGCCCGCCGTGACTGCGGCGCCAGCCACCACCTTGCCGCCCGTCGATGTGCAGGCCGTGCTGGCCGACTTGCAATCCAAGCAATCGCAGCCCCTGAACTGGAAGACGTCCATCGTCGACCTGTTGAAGCTGCTGGGCCTGGACAGCAGCCTGCAGGCGCGCAAGCAACTGGCCGGCGAGCTGGGCTACACCGGCAGCACCGACGATTCGGCTGCCATGAACGTGTGGCTGCACCAGCAGGTCATCAAGAAACTGGCGGAAAACGGCGGCAAGCTGCCGGATGACCTGAAGTGAGGGATTGAGCGCAAGCCGCGCGCTGCATGAAAAAACCGCCAGGGCGTCAAAAAAGCCCCCACGCCGCGCCTTCGGCTTGCTGCCCCCCGAGGAGGCCGCTGTTTGCCTTGGGGTGACCCGGCGGCAAAAATGCCCTGGCGGTTTTCATTTCACCCGCTGCTTGTCCAGCTTGCGGGCCAGCGTGCGGCGGTGCATGCCCAGCCGCCTTGCGGTTTCCGAGATGTTGAAGCCCGTCTGCGCAAGCATCTCGTGGATGCGCTCCCACTCCAGCGTCTTGATGGACGTGGCGCGGCCAACCACTTCGGTTTCCACGTTGCCCACGGCACGTTCGAAGGCGGCTTCGATGTCGTCGGTGTTCGATGGCTTGGCCAGGTAATGACAGGCGCCCAGCTTGATGGCTTCCACCGCCGTGGCGATGCTGGCAAAGCCCGTCAGCACCACGATCAGCATGTCCGGGTCGGCGGCGTGCAGGGCCTGCACACAGGCCAGGCCCGACGCGTCGCCCTTGAGCTTCAGGTCCACCACGGCATAGCCGGGCGCGGCTTGCGCGGCCAGGGCCGTGGTCACCTCGTCCAGCCCGGTTGCGCGGCTGACGACATAGCCGCGCCGTTCGAAGGAGCGTGCCAGCGTGCGGGCGAAGGCATCGTCGTCCTCGACGATGAGGAGCGTGCGCTCGGCATCGAGGTCGAGCGTCGAGAGCGGGTCAGCCGACATGCTCGTCCTCCTCGTCTTCGTCGGGCAGCACCACGGCCGACAGGGGCAGCGAGAGCGTCACCATGGCGCCGCCTTCGGGCAGGTTGGCGGCGTGCACGGTGCCGCCCAGGGTGCGGGCAACGTTCACGGCCAGGAAGAGCCCCAGGCCGCTGCCGGGGCTGCCCTTGGTGGAGTTGTACGGCTTGCCCAGGCGCTCCAGTACCTCCGCGGAGAAACCGGGGCCGGCGTCGTCCACGATCAGGGTCAGGGTGTCGTCGTCGTGGGAGGCCTGCAGGCGCAGCCACTGGGGCGAGGCCTCCAGGGCGTTGTCCAGCACGTTGCAGATCATCTGTTTCAGGGCCGAGTCCGACACGATGCGCAGGTCGCGGCCGAAGTGGTTGTCGTAGACCAGTCCGGTGGCCGGGCGGGTGGCGCGCCATTCGGCCACCAGCTCGTCCAGGAAGGTGTGCACCGTGGTCTCGGTGGGAGAGTCGCCGCGCGCGCGCCCGGTGGACAGCAGGATGCCGCTCACGATGGATTTGCAGCGCTGCACCTGCGCCTGCATTTCGTCGATCTCCTGTTGCAGCTCGGGCTTGGCGGCGAAGTCCGGCATGCGGCGCCAGTCTCCCAGGATCACGGCCAGGGTCGAGAGCGGCGTGCCCAGCTCGTGCGCCGCGCCCGAGGCCAGCAGGCCCATGCGCACGATATGCTCTTCCTCGGCGGCGCGCTGGCGCAGCGCGGCCAGGCGGGTGTCGCGCGCGCGCAGGTTGCCGTTGATGCGGGTGAAGAACACCACCAGCAGCGTGGCGTTCAGCGCGAAGCAGATCAGGAGACCCAGCACATAGGGGCCGGTCAGCCCGTCGCGATAGCCCACGGGCAGGTTCAGGGGCTCGCCAAAGACCACCAGGGCAATGAAGCAGCACAAGGTGACCGCCACCATTGCCCAGGTCGACCAGGCGCGCAGCAGCACCGCGCCCAGGCTGACTTGCAGCAGATACAGGAAGACGAAAGGGTTGCTTGCTCCGCCGGACAAGTGCAGCTGGACTGTCAGCATGCCCACATCCACGATGAGGGCCAGGAGGATTTCCTCGTTCAGGACGCGGCGGCGGATGCGCAGGCGCAGCAGGCTGGCGGCATTGAACGCGACCAGCACGGCCAGCGCCGTCATCATGTAATGCAGGGGGAGGGTGATGCCCAGGCCATAGTGGACGGTGAAGATCGTTGCGACCTGGCCGACCACGGCAATCCAGCGCAGCTGGATGAGCTGCTGCATGTTCTTGCGGCCGGTGCTGTCATCGTCCCCCGACGGCTGAGTGACTTGCGGGGGCCTGGAGGATGGGACAGGGAGTTCAGCCTGGCCCGAAAGGCGTGCGTTTTCCATTGGGGCGAAGTGTAGCCTGCCGGCGCAACCGGCGCTCTTCGCTTGCAATCCGCCAGGCGGCGCCGGCCACCATCAGGGCCAGGACGTACCAGGTGATCGCATAAACCAGGTGATGGTTGTTGAACTGGATGACCGTCAGTCCCGCGGCGGGCCAGACCTGGCCGCGGGCGCGCGCTTCGGCAGCCGAGCCGGGGTCGGGCAGCGCGTCGATGAAATAGGGAGCCACGGGGCCGTCCAGGCTGTGCATGGCCATGATCGCGGCCACGTCGCGGGAGTACCAGCGCGACGCTTCGGGCGCGTTCTTGCGCAGGAAGCCGCCGGCGGGCTCCGTGATGCGCAGCAGGCCGGTGAGGGTGACGGGGCCGACCGGCGAAATGGCGCCGCGCTGGCCCGGGTCACGGGCTTCGGGGGGCACGAAGCCGCGATTGATCAGCAGCAGGCTGCCGTCGTCCCGGCGCAGGGGGGTCATGACCCAGAAGCCGGGGCCCAGCACGGTGGTGGCCTGCACGAAGGTCTCGTACTGGTGCAGGAACTTGCCGTGCACGGTGACGCGTCGATAGACGTCGTCGTCATTGTTCACCGCCGCCCAGGCCGGCTGGCGCGGGGCGTCGACGGGCGCGGCATAGACGCGGGTGTCGACCTTGTGGATCAGGTCAAGCTTCCAGGCGCGGCGTTCCACCTGCCAGGTGCCGAGGGCAAGCAGGCCGGCGAAGACGGCAAGGCCGATCAGGGAAAGGACGACGAGGGCGAGCGTGGAGCGCGGGCCGCGCGTGTCGCCGGAGGAGGGGGGAGGGGTGGCCGGACCGCCGTGGGGCGGCCCGGCTTGGTTTTGCCGAGTGCTCAATGGCTCAGGGCATGTTCTTCATGTCGTGCAGGCCCGGCATCATGTTCGCGTCCAGGTGGAACATGACCCAGATGGAGCCCGCCAGCATGATGACCACGACGACGATCGTGAAGATCAGCGCCAGCATATTCCAGCCGCCCTCGGAACGGGCGTTCAGGTGCAGGAAGTAGACCATGTGGACCACGATCTGCACGGCGGCGAAGCCCATCACCACCATGGCGGTGGTGACCGAGGTGTCGATGACCTTGCCCATGACCAGCCAGAAGGGGATGGCGGTCAGGATGACGGACAGGACGAAACCGATGACGTAGCTCTTCAGGGTGCCGTGGGCGCCCTCGTCGTCGTGGTGATCGTCGTGATGATGATCGCCGTGACCGGCGTGTGCGGTATCGGTATGCGCGCTCACGGCAGCACTCCCATGAGGTAGACAAAGGTGAAGACGCCGATCCAGACCACGTCCAGGAAGTGCCAGAACAGCGACAGGCACATCAGGCGGCGGCGGGTGGAGGGCGTGAAGCCCCAGCGCTTGACCTGGAAGATCAGCGTGACCAGCCAGATGATGCCGAAGGTGACGTGCAGGCCGTGCGTGCCCACCAGCGTGAAGAACGAGGACAGGAACGCGCTGCGTTGCGGCACGGCGCCCACGTGGATCAGGTGGTAGAACTCGTAGATTTCCAGCGCGACGAAGATCGCGCCCAGCACGCCGGTGATGGCCAGCCAGACGATCGTGGGCTTGACGCGGCCCTTGACCATTTCCAGCATCGCGAAGCCGTAGGTGATCGACGACAGCAGCAGCATGGCCGTGTTGATGGCCACCAGTTGCAGGTCGAACAGGTCGGCGCCGCTGGGGCCCGCTGCGTAGTTGCGGCCCACCACCGCGTGCACGGCGAACAGCGCCGCGAAGATGAGGCAGTCGCTCATCAGGTAGGTCCAGAACCCCAGCATCGTGCCGTTCTGGGGGTGATGTTCCTCTTTCAGGTGGAACTCGAGGGGCTTCGACGCGTCGTCGCCCTGATGGGACAAGTGTGCGGAATTAGACATGGCTGGCGAGCAGGCGAGTGCGTTCGGCTTCGACACGGGCGACTTCTTCCGCGGGGATGTAGAAGTCACGATCGGTGTTGAAGGTGTGATAGATGGCGTAGGCGACCAGGGCGAAGAACGTCACGCCCACGAGCAGCCACATGTGCCAGACCAGGCCGAAACCCATGGCGATGGAGATGCCCGACAGGATCACGCCGGCCGAGGTGTTCTTGGGCATGTGGATGGGCAGGAAGCCGTCGGTGGGACGCTTGTAGCCCTGCTCCTTCATCTGGTACCAGGTGTCGACTTCATGCACTTGCGGGGTGAAGGCGAAGTTGTAGCTGGGCGGGGGCGAGGACGTCGCCCATTCCAGCGTGCGGCCGTCCCAGGGGTCGCCCGTCACGTCGCGCAGCTTGTCGCGGCGGATGAAGCTGATGACCAGTTGGAACAGGAAGGCGGCGATACCGATGGCGATGATGAAGGCGCCCACGGCGGCGATCTGGAACCAGATCTGCAGCGACATGTCGTCGAAGTGGTTCATGCGGCGGGTGACGCCCATGAAGCCCAGCACGTACAGCGGCATGAAGGCGACGTAGAAGCCGATCAGCCAGCACCAGAACGACACCTTGCCCCAGAACGGCTCGAGCCTGTAGCCGAAGGCCTTGGGGAACCAGAACGTGATGCCGGCCAGCATGCCGAACACCACGCCGCCGATGATCACGTTGTGGAAGTGGGCGATCAGGAACAGGCTGTTGTGCAGCACGAAGTCGGCGGGCGGGACGGCCAGCATCACGCCGGTCATGCCGCCGATCACGAAGGTGACCATGAAGCCCAGAGTCCACAGCATCGGCACTTCGAAGTGGATGCGGCCGCGGTACATCGTGAACAGCCAGTTGAAGATCTTCGCGCCCGTGGGGATCGAGATGATCATCGTCGCGATCCCGAAGAACGAGTTCACACTGGCACCGGAGCCCATGGTGAAGAAGTGGTGCAGCCAGACCAGGTAGGACAGCACGGTGATGACGACCGTGGCGTAGACCATCGAGGCGTAGCCGAACAGGCGCTTCTTGCAGAACGTGGCCACGACTTCGGAGAACACGCCGAAGGCGGGCAGCACCAGGATGTAGACCTCGGGGTGGCCCCAGATCCAGATCAGGTTCACGTACATCATGACGTTGCCGCCAAGATCGCTCGTGAAGAAGTTGAAACCCAGGTAGCGGTCCAGCGTCAGCAGGGCCAGCACGGCGGTCAGGATCGGGAACGAGGCCACGATCAGGACGTTCGAACACAGCGAGGTCCACGTGAAGATGGGCATCTTCATCATGGTCATGCCGGGGGCGCGCATCTTGACGATGGTGACCAGCAGGTTGATGCCCGACAGTGTCGTGCCTACCCCCGCGATCTGCAATGACCACAGGTAATAGTCCATCCCGACGTCAGGACTCTGCAGGATGCCCGACAGCGGCGGGTAGGCCAGCCAGCCGGTCTTGGCGAACTCGCCGACGAACAGCGAGATCATGACCAGCACGGCGCCAGCCGTGGTCATCCAGAAGCTGAAGTTGTTCAGGAAGGGGAAGGCCACGTCGCGCGCGCCGATCTGCAGCGGCACGATGTAGTTCATCAGGCCGGTGATCAGCGGCATCGCCACGAAGAAGATCATGATGACGCCGTGCGCCGTGAAGATCTGGTCGTAGTGATACGGCGGCAGGTAGCCGGCCGAGTCGCCGAAGGCGATGGCCTGCTGGATCCGCATCATGATGGCGTCGGCGAAGCCGCGCAGCAGCATGACCAGGCCGAGGATGACATACATGATGCCGATCTTCTTGTGATCGATGCTGGTGAACCATTCACGCCAGAGATAGCCCCAGCAGCGGAAGTAGGTCAGGCCGCCGACCATGGCGAGGCCGCCCAGCACGACGGCCGCGAAGGTCGCCGCGAGGATGGGGTCGTGCAGGAAGGGAAACACGTTCCAGTCGAGGCGACCGAAGACGAGTTTGGTGAGATCGAATTGTTCAGACATCGTTGGTACCGTAGCGGACTGGGCGCAGCGTCACAGCGTCTGCGTGACGGGGGCCACGGGGGCCGCCGACGAGACGAATGCGGGGTCTTCGGGGGAGCACATCGCGCCGACATAAGTGCGGACGTGCGCGTGGCTCAGGCCGAGCTTCTCGCGGGTGCTGGCATCGAGCGAGGTCATGTTGTACAGACCGGGCAGGCCCAGGCCGCCCTGCGCGTCGATGGCCATCATTTCATTCATGCACATGCGGTTGGCTTCGACGCAACGGTTCAGGATCGCGTTGAAGAGGTTGGCAGGCACGTTGGCGAAGTAGCGCACGGGTTCGCGTTCGCTGGGTTGTTCCAGCTTCAGGTAGTCGGCGCGCTCGAGCGGGGCGCCTTCTGCGCGGACCTTGTTGATCCAGCTGTCGAACTCACCCTGCTCCATGCCGTGGAACTTGAAGCGCATGCCCGAGAAGCCCGCGCCGCTGTAGTTCGCCGAGAAGCCGTCGAAGGTGCCCGGCTTGTTGATGATGGCGTGCAGCGTCGTCTGCATGCCCGGCATGGCGTAGATCTGGCCGGCCAGCGCGGGGACGAAGAAGGAGTTCATCATGGTCGACGACGTGATCCGGAAACGGACCGGACGGTCGACCGGCGCGGCCAGCTCGTTCAGCGAGGCCACGCCCTGTTCGGGGTAGAAGAACAGCCACTTCCAGTCCAGTGCCACCACTTCGATGACCATGGGCTCGACATCCTTCTCGACCGAGCGGGCCGCATCGATGCGGTCCAGCGGGCGGTAGGGATCGAGTTTGTGGGTGCTGACCCAGGTCAACGCGCCCAGCGCGATGATGATGAGCAGGGGGACGGACCAGATGATCAGTTCCAGCAGCGTGGAATGATGCCATTCGGGATCGTAGGTGGCTTCGGTGTTGCTGGCGCGGTACCGCCAGGCAAACCAGAAGATCAGCACGATCACTGGTACGATGACCAGCAGCATCAGCAGGGTGGAGTAGATGATCAGGTCGCGCTGCTGTACGGCGATATCGCCCGAGGGCGAGAGCGAGACGGCACTGCAGCCTGACAACAGGATGACCGAAAGCAGGGTCAATCCGCGCGGGAGCTTGGAAAAGGACATGGCCGTTAGGTAAAGTGGAAGCGTAGCCGGGGGCACAACCTAAAAAATTTACGCTGAAATGTTGCGTCGCGGGAATTGGACATTTTGTCCTATGGCGGATTCGCGCCAGGAGTGCGATCCTACGAGGCTGCCCCGAAAATACCCGGAATCACCGAGCTAGCGATGTCAAGCACCACTCACGCCCAAGAGCCCAATTCGCGCACCGCGGAACGCGATCTGCGCAAACTCCATGCCGAGCATGACGCCAAGGTCGCGCCCGGCGAGATCGCCATCGGCGTCGTCATCGGCCGCGCCTCGGAGTACTTCGACTTCTTCGTCTTCGGCCTCGCCGCGGTCCTGGTCTTCCCGGCGGTGTTCTTCCCGTTCGCCGGCCCGCTGCAAGGCCTACTGTACTCCTTCGTCATCTTTTCGTTCGCGTTCATCGCGCGTCCTTTCGGCACCGCGTTGTTCATGGCCATCCAGCGTCGCTGGGGCCGCAGCGTCAAGCTCACCGCCGCGCTCTTCCTGCTGGGCACCGCCACGGCCGGCATGGCATTTCTGCCCGGGTACAACACGCTGGGCCTCGCGGCCTGCGTGCTGCTGGCCATCTTCCGCACCCTGCAAGGCGTGGCCTTCGGCGGGTCGTGGGACGGCCTGCCCTCGCTGCTGTCGCTGAATGCCCCCAAGAACCGCCGCGGCTGGTACGCCATGCTGGGCCAGCTGGGCGCGCCCATCGGCTTCCTGATCGCCAGCGCGCTGTTCCTGTACCTCCACGCCAGCCTCTCCAACGAGGACTTCCTGGCCTGGGGCTGGCGCTACCCCTTCTTCGTGGCCTTCGCCATCAACGTCGTGGCGCTGTTCGCCCGTCTGCGCCTGGTGGTGACCCACGAGTACACCAAGCTGCTGGAAGAGGGCAAGCTGAACCCCATCGGCACCGTCGAGATGATGCGTGCCCAGGGGTACAACATCTTCCTGGGCGCCTTCGCCGCGCTGGCCAGCTATGCGCTGTTCCACCTCGTCACCATTTTCCCGCTGTCGTGGATCAAGCTGACCTCGGGCCAGGACATCAATGGCGTGCTGTGGGTGCAGGTGCTGGGTGCCGGCGTCGCCATCATCGGCACGCTGGTGTCGGGTTACCTGGCTGACCGCATCGGCCGCCGCAACCTGCTGGGCGGCTCGGCCGTGCTGATCGCCCTGTTCGCGTTCGCCGCGCCGTCGCTGCTGAATGGCGGCCCCACCGGCCAGGACGCCTTCATCCTGATCGGCTTCGCGTTGCTGGGCCTGTCCTACGGCCAGGCCGCGGGCACCGTCACGTCGAACTTCAGCGCGCACTACCGCTACACCGGTGCTGCCCTGACCTCCGACTTCGCCTGGCTTTTCGGCGCGGCCTTCGCTCCGCTGGTCGTGCTGCACCTGTCGGCCAACTACGGCCTGACCTATGTCAGCGCCTACCTGCTGTCCGGCGCGGCTTGCACGCTGATCGCCCTGCGCATCAACAAGCGCCTGGAATCCGCCAACCGCTAATCTTCGGTTACGTCCTCCAGACTGCAGAACGGCCCGCGCAAGCGGGCCGTTCTGTTTTCCGGCACGGTTTGACGCATGCGGCACATTTGGTGGCGGATGCCTTGCGTCTCGTAGTCAACGCTTGCCAAAGCCTGCTGCAAGCGGTTTGCCACCCTACCAGAATGGGCGGGGTAGCAACCCAGACTCAGGAGACGGGCATGAGCACCCAGGACAGGAACGCGGGGCAGGCAATCGGCAAGACCGTCGGTAAGCATCGGGACATCCAGGCGGAGCAGGATCGCAAGGACCGGCAGGCGGCGGATACCGGGCAGGGCAAGACTCCTGCACCCGGCCCGCAGCGTGACGAGCCGGCGCCGCCGCTGCCGGCGCAGCATCAGGAGAAGCCGGGGTACGAGGCCGCGCTGGATCCCGCGCCGCGCTATGCCGCGCCCCACTACCGCGGCAGCGGCAAACTGCAGAACCGTGTCGCGCTCATCACAGGAGGGGATTCCGGCATCGGCCGCGCGGTGGCCATCCTGTATGCGCGTGAAGGCGCGGACGTCGCCATCGTCTATCTCAGCGAACATGAGGATGCGCGGGTGACGCAGGCGGAGGTCGAGCGGGAAGGGCGGCGCTGCCTGCTCATCCCCGGCGACGTGAAGGACGCGGCGTTCTGCCGCATGGCTGCGCAGCGCACGGTCACGACTTTCGGCAGCCTGGACATCCTGGTGAACAATGCGGCCTTCCAGGAGCATTCCCATGCGATCGAAGACCTGACGGACGCACGCTGGGAGGAAACCTTCCGGGTCAATATCCACGGTTACTTCCACATGGCGAAGGCGGCCTTGCCGCACATGGAGAGGCATGGCTGCATCATCAATACCGGATCGGTGGTGGGACTGCGCGGCAGCAAGGAACTGCTGGACTATGCTTCCACCAAGGGCGCCATCCATGCCTTCACCAAGGCGCTGGCCAGCCAGTTGCTGCCGCGGGGCATCCGCGTGAATGCGGTTGCGCCGGGCCCGGTGTGGACGCCCTTGAATCCCGCCGACCGGCCCGCCGAGGAGATTCCCGAATTCGGCAAGGGCACGGACATGGGCCGGGTGGCCCAGCCCGAGGAGCTGTCGCCGGCCTACGTCTTCCTGGCGGCGCCTTGCTGCAGCAGCTATATCACCGGCATCGTCCTGCCGGTGACGGGCTCGGTGGGGGCGATCTGAGCCTGCGGCCTCAGCGCGCCAGCAGTTCGTACACGATCATGTGCGTGCCCAGCAGGATCAAGCTGATGAGAAAGCACTTGCGGAACACCGCGGGCGACAGGCGCTTGCGCAGCGCGGTACCCAATTGCATGCCGACCAGGGCGGGCAGCAGCATCACGAAGGACAGGCCCAGCGCCGACACCGGATAGCGCCCGTTGAAATACAGGCCCAGCGCCAGTGCGATCGTGGAGACGGTGAAGGAGATGCCCATGGCCTGGATCAACTCGTCGCGCTCCAGGCCGAGGGCCTGCAGGAAGGGCACGGCGGGAATCACGAAGACACCGGTGGCGGCGGTGATGACGCCGGTCACGGCGCCGATGAGGGGCCCCATCCAGCCTTCGTCCTGGGCGCGCACCGTCATCTTGGCACCGCTCAGGCCCCAGGCGGCATAGGCGATGAGCGCGGCGCCCAGCGACAGCGTGGCCCAGGCGCCGGCGGGCGCGCCCAGTGCCAGCGATCCGGCGATCGTGCCGGCCAGCACGCCTGCCTGCATGGGGGCCAGACGCTTCAGCAGTGGCCCCAGCGTGTTCCAGGGGCGGATCTGCCAGATGTTGGTGATGAGCGAGGGAATGATGAGCAGGGCGGCGGCCTGGGCAGGCGTCATCATGAGCGCCAGCAAGGCCATGGCGATGGTGGGCAGCCCCAGCCCCACCACGCCCTTGACCAGGCCGGCCAGGACGAAGATGGCGCCGGCCAGGGCGGGAAGCAGGAATGGCGAGGCGGACAACAGGTCGGGAGCAAGCATGACGGCGGCGCGGCGGGCCAGGAAGGGATCAGCAGGTCCCGATTCTGAGCGCTTGGTTCAAGCCTGAAAATTCGGAAATCCCTGGCGCATCCTCAGGAAGAACCTGAAATCATGGGCCGCCAGGCCGCTTGGAACATGCCTTGCCCTGGATCAATCTCCTGCACGGATGGCAGGCGTATCTTGAAAGTCATGCTGGGCATGACAGTAAGGACGCAGCCAACCGTGGGCAAGAAATTTCCCCTCAATCCCAAATCCCCCGAGCGCATCTGCTGGGGCTGTGACCGCTATTGCCCGACGGGCGACATGGCTTGCGGCAATGGGTCGGGGCGCACCCAGCACCCTTCGGAGGTGCTGGGGGAGGATTGGTATCTGGTGGGGGATTGGGGGATGGAGGAGGGCGAGGGCAAGCCTGCAGCGGAGGATATCGGGCCCTAGTAGCTCTTTCCTATCCAGGGGACCGTCTCTTCTGCCCTCGCCTTTCAATGACTGGAAAACCGCGAAACCTCGACAATGCTTCGCGTGGGCAGAGGTATTTTGAATGTCCTAGTTCGTTTCCGAGATACCCCAGGGCCGGATATTCGGCGACGAGCCCTCCCAACGAATCCGCTCCACCTTCCAGCGATCCGAAGGCAGCTTGACCAATGCCACCGACAGGTCCGGCGCGTTGGCGGTACGCAGCACGGTGGCGGCCCGGTTGCCGTCGACCTTGGCAGGCTCGGCCTGGGTGGCCGCGGTGATGGCAAAGGGCAGCTTCTTCAGCACCGCCGCGCCGACCAGCAGGGTGTCGAACTGGCGGGCGTTGTCGAAGTTGTATTCATTGGTGGGCGCCACGCCGCGGGCGATGTCCTCGCGGCTGCGCTCGGTTTTCTTCGCCAGCGGGGACAGGTCCAGGTCGTTCAGCGTGAATCCCGGAATCAGCTGTTCCATGCGCAGCGCGCCGATGGCCGCCATGGCATCCCATTCCGCGCCCGGCGACAACAGGTGATAGGTGGCGAAGTAATCCCCGTGCGACCAGGCATGCATGAAGGCCTGCACCGTGGCGTCCGGCGAGGACATGTCCAGCGCGTCGTAGAAGGTGCGCGGCGTGCCGGCGGGCGCTGCGGCAGGCTTGAGCGACGAGGCGCCCTGGGCCTGGCCCGATTCGCCGTCCCAGGGGTGGGCGGCGATGGATGCGCCGGGCCAGCGCACCTGGTCCACTTTCCAGCGGCCCGAGGGCTGGCGCAGCAGCGACATCGTCAGCGTCTCGGCCCTGGGGGTCTTCAGCGTCACGGTGGCCTGCGTGCCATCGGCCTTGTCCACCTCGACCTGTGTCTCGCTGGTGAGGACGAAGGGCAGCTTGCCGCGCTGGGCGGCCCCCAGCATCAGGGCGTCGAAACGGCGGGTGGGATCGAAATCGACTTCCGAAATGGGGGCTGCATCGTCATGGGAGGCCTCGGCGCCCTGGGCGGGACGCTGGTAGACCGGCGAGACCTTGTGGTCGGACTCATCGAAGCCCGGCACCAGGCGCTGCGGCGTGTAGTCATCGATGGCGCGCGACGCATCCCATTCGCCCTGCGGCGACAGCAGCAGGTGCACCGCCATGAAGTCCTGGGCGACCCAGGCCTGCACGAAGCGTGTCGCGCTGGCTTCCGGAGAGGACATGTCCAGCGATTCGTAATACGTGCGCGCCACGGGTGGCGTGGTGTCGGTGGGCGCGGGGGCGTCGGTGGCGCCGGCAGGCGCGAACCAGGCGGAAACGGCGAGGGTGCACAGGGCGAGCAGCCCGGCGGGGCACGAACGTAGCAGGGACATGGTGAAAGATGAGCGTCGGAAGCCGACCGATGATAGCAACCGGCGGGTGTCCCGACGCTGGCTGCCGGCGCCGAATTTGAATCCGGATGTCACATGCCATGGAGCGTGGCCGGCTGCTGCCGGCCACGGCGGTCTTTCCTTCGTGTCACGCAGCGGGCCCCTACAGCGGGGAGCGGGCAGGCGCAACGCGGGCCGGTAGGCACCGGCGCGGCTTTTGGGCGATGATGGGGGATTATTCCCCCATCGGATCGCCCCGCCATGAGCCAAGCCCCCGGCAAGATCTCCATCGATTTCGTCTCCGACGTCGCCTGCCCCTGGTGCGCCGTCGGCCTGGGCAGCCTGCTGGCCGCCATCGACCGCGTCAAGGGCACCGTGCAGGTCGAACTGCGCCTGCAGCCCTTCGAACTGAATCCGGACATGCCGGCAGGCGGCGAGCCCACGCTGGCGCGGCTGGAAAAGAAATACGGCTACAGCCGCGAACAGCTGAACGCCAACCGCGCGGTCATCAGCGAACGCGCGGCGGCCGTCGGCATGCCGGTGCGCATGACCGAGGACGACAAGTCCTACAACACCTTCGACGCGCATCGCCTGCTGCACTGGGCGGGCCTGCAAGGGCAGGAGCCGCAGGTCGCGCTGAAGAAGGCCTTGCTGAAGACCTATCACCACGACAACCACGACACCGGCGCCACCGACGTGCTGCTGCAGGCCGTGAAGGACGCCGGCCTGGATGTGGCCGATGCCCGCGCCGTGCTGGAAAGCGACCGTCATGCCGACGATGTGCGCGCGGAAGAGGAAAAATGGCAGAACGCCGGCATTTCCTCCGTGCCTGCGGTCATCATCAATGACGAATACCTGGTGTCGGGCGCGCAGCAGGTGGACGTGTTCGAGCAGGCCTTGCTTCAGGTGGCGGGCGAACGCAAGGCCTGAGCCGGTGCACGGCAGGGAGAAAAAGTGAATCTCTTCAAGAAGCGGTTCGGCCGTCCCGCTGCTATCTCTGCCGCGCGCCGCTGGTTGGCGGCGGCATCCTGATCGACATCGGCGGGCGCGCCAGCGACAAGGCATTCCTGGACACGCTGCTGCCGCCGCGCGACGTCCCGGCATCACACTAGTTTCAAGGAAGTGCATGGCTTTCCCCGTCATTCCCGCGCCGCGGGCAGACCGCAAGGACCATTGGATCGAGCAGTTGGGCCGCAGCAGGAACGATCCCTATGCCTGGTTGAAGTTCATCCCGCAAACCGGCACGCGCACGCTCGACACCCTGCCTGCGCCACTGGCCGAGTACCTGCGGGCCGAAATGGACTACGCGGATGGCATGGTGGCCGCTATGGCGCCCGAGATCGCGCAGTTCCGCGCGCACATGCACGCCAGGGCGCCCGAGATCGACGTCCCGCTGCCGGCATCTTCCCGGGGCTGGCGCTACGATTTCAAGCTGCCAGCGGGGCGTGCGCATCGCGTCTTCACGCGCATCTCGCGCGACGGCGACACGCAGGTCCTGTTCGACGAGGCGCAGCGCGCGCAAGGCCATGCCTATTACCGCGCGACCGACCACCAGCACAGCCCCGATGACCGCTACTTCGCCTGGGCCGAGGACATCATCGGCGACGACCGGCATCGCCTCTGCGTGCTGGACATGGAAAGCGGCACCATCCAGACCCTGGTGGAAAGCGATGCCTTCGGCTATGGCGGCCTGATCTTCTCGCCATCGTCGCGTTACCTGTTCTGGCTCTGGCGCGACGCGCACAGCCGGCCGACGCGGCTGTACCGCACGTCTGTCGAGGGTGGCCAGGCGACGCTCGTCCATGAAGAGCATGACCCTGCCGTGTTCATGCAGGTGGCGCGCACGGCGGCCAACGGTTTCGTCGCGCTTGCTATCGCCGGACCGGATATCGCCGAGGTCCGCCTGCTGGCGGCCGATGCGGAAACCGCGCCGCCCCGGGTCGTGCGCGCCCGTGAGCGCGGCATCACCTATACCGTGGACGAATGGGCCGGCGCCCTGCTGATGCTGACGGATGCGGATGGCGCCATCGACCGCAAGCTGCTGGCGCTGGATCCTGCCGACCTCACCGTCCAGCGCGAGCTGGTGCCGCATCGCGAGGGCCTGCCCATCGTGTCCATCCTGCCGTTCGCGCAAGCATTGGTGCGCCTGGAGCGGCAGGATGGCCTGCACCGGCTGGTGCTGCGGCAGGCGGACGGCAGCGAGATTCCCATCGCGTTCGATGAACCCGCCTACGCGCTCAAGCTCGTGCCAGGCCAGGAATACACCGCGGGTCACGTGCGCATCGTGCACCAGACGCCCGCCAATCCGCCGCGCTGGCTCGACGTGGACCTGAAGACGGGTGCCTGCAAAGTGGTGGGCGAGGAGCGGCTGTGCGGCTTCGACCCTTCGGCCTACCGGGTGGAAAGGCTGGAGGCCGTGGCGCCCGATGGTGCGCGCGTGCCCATCACCGTCCTGTCCCGGCGCGACATGCCCGCGGCGTCGCCCGCGCCGCTGCTGCTGACCGGCTACGGCGCCTATGGCTTCTCCAGCGAGCCGTCGTTTTCCCTGCCCGCGACGGCGTTGGTCGATGCCGGGTTCCGGTATGCCATCGCGCATGTGCGTGGCGGATCGGAGAAGGGGCGACGCTGGTTCCAGGAAGGCCGCCGTTTCCAGAAGCGCAACTCGATGACCGATTTCATCGCGTGCGCGAAACACCTGCGCGACACGGGCCGGGCCGAACCAGGCAGGATCGTCGCGCACGGCCTGTCCGCCGGCGGCCTGCTGGTCTGCGGGGCCATGAACATCGAACCCGAGTTGTGGGCTGGCGTGATCGCCCAGGTGCCGTTCGTCGACATGCTCAACACGATGAGCGATGCAGGCCATCCGTTGGTCCCGCTGTTCCGCCCTGATTGGGGCGACCCGCTGGCCGATCCCGAAGCCTATGACTACATCGCGTCGATCTCGCCGTATGAGAACGCGGTGCGGGACGCCTATCCGCCCGTGCTGTGCACGGCGGGCCTGAAGGATGATCGCGTGCCCTACTGGGAACCCGCGAAGCTGATCGCCAACATCCGCCATCACTCGGCGGCGGGCAACCCGGCCATCCTGGTGCTGGACCCTGACAGCGGCCACCAGGCCAGCGGCGGCCAGGGCAGTGCCTATGCCGAGGCGGCACTGCTGTGGGCCTTCGCGCAGCGCTGCGTCAAGGCCCGGGACTGATCAGGTGGCCGTGGCGGCCTCGCCGGCCGCTTCGCGCCGCGTCCGCATGAACGAGCGGGCAGCGCACAGGGCCGACAGCGCCAGCGCGGGGATGGCGGTCACCGTGATCGCGTGCAGCAGGTGCTTGCCGAACACGTGATCCGACAGGGTGCCCGCCACCAGCGGTCCCGTCGCGGAAAACACCGAGACCACGAAGCTCCAGACGGCGAAGCTGCGTGCCCGCAGCGAGGCCGGCGTCAGGTCCTGCAGCATGGTCGGCACCAGCGCGTTCGCCGTGCTCGTCAGCAGCATGAAGCCGCCCACGATCCACAGCGCCCGGTCGATGCCGGGCGCCGCGGCCAGCATGGCTGCGAAGGGGATGGCCGCCAGCGCTCCCATGCCCATGATCATTGGACGCGCCGCGCGGCCGACAAAGCGCCGCAGCACGCGATCGAGCAGGCCCGCCACCGGCAGGCAGCCGACGCTGGCCACCAGGACGATCAGGCCCATCGCGTGGCCGATGGTGGCAAGCTCGGCATCGAACCGGCGCTCCAGCGCCAGGGCGATGAGCTGGTTCACCGACTGCACGGCGATCATCAGGCAGCCCGCGACGCCGACGAAGAGGCCCACGGATTGCCAGCGCTGCTTCAGGAATACGCCCAGCGACACCGTCAGGCGCGGATTGGCATTGCCGATGTGGCGGGGCGGATTGCTCGTCAGCAGGCCGAAGAGCAGCAAGGGAATGCCCGCCAGCGACAGCAGCAGGAAGGCCTTGCGCCACGGCTCCATCGCGAAGGGGAAGAGACCTGCGGCGGTGTCGATGATCGCGCCGCCGAAATAGAAGCCGCAACTGGCCCCGGCCGCCATCAGCGCCGCGAAGCTGAGGTTGGCCAGCACGCGATCCCGCTCGGGGGCGAGGTCCGGGATCATCGAATAGACCAGCGGGATCATCGCGAACTCGGTGATGCTGGCTGCCGAGCGGCCGATGAAGAAAAGCGGGAAACTGGGCGCGAAGGCGCTGAGCACCATCAGCGCGGTGGACGCCAGGATCAGGCACAGCAGCACGAGCCGGCGCGAATAGCGGTCGGCGAAGCGCGACAGCGGGATGGCGACCAGGCTGCCGACCAGCACGCCCGCCAGGCCCTGCAGCCCGCCCAGCGCGGCGTCGCTGACCTCGAAGCTGCGCTGGATGGCCGAGAGCGAGAGCGACTGCACGCCCATGTCGCTCATCTGCGTGCCGGCGGTGATGCCCAGGAAGGCGACGGTGAACAGCGCGCGCGCAGACCAGGCGGCCGGGGCGGGGGCTTGCCCGTCTGGCGGTGTGTCGGTGGCGCTCATCTCTGCTTCTTCTAACTGGACAGGAACGATAGTATTGCAATTGCGTCTCGTCCTGCTTCGGGCCTGACGGCAGCCGCGCTGGCCGATTTCCAGGGCACAGGAGGCGGGCTGTCCATCAAGGATGTCCTGCGCAAGCACGGCGCGGCGGGCTTCAAGGCCGTGCCGTCGGCCTGATGCGGATGTCTTGCCACGGTGCTGCCGACCTGTCGGCTGGCCTTGTTTCATGTTTCGTTTCCGGCCTGCTTGGCCGGGAAGTCATCGGAATCGTCTTCGCGTGATTCAACAGTTCTTGACCCGCAAGCATCTGTTTGCGGCTGCCATCGTGATGATGCTGGGATTCTTCAGCATGGGCGCCCTGGGCGGCGCGCTTTACCTGGCCGTAACGCCCGTGCTTGCGCCTTTTTTCGGGCACATGGGCGATTGGCACGGGGATTGGGTGTGGCCGGCCACGGTCTGGGCCGGCATGTTGTGGGCAGTGGGATTTCTCGCTGCCGGTTGCCTGGACCATCGTTTGCGCGCACGTGGCGTCAAGCTGACGGTCCGGGTCATGGCCTTTGCCGTCACCTTGTGGGGGGCGGCAGCCCTGTGCTGGCTGGTGGTGCTGGTCGTGTCGGGCTGAGGCGCGTTGCGGTGGGCATGCCCGGCGCGCAACGGCGCCAGGCATGCCACGCTTGGCTCAGAAGTCGATGCTCGCCGACAGCATGTAGGTGCGCGGCGCCGCGTACGTGACCACCTGGTAGGCGGGGGCGGAATCCCAATAGCGCCGGTTGAAGACGTTCTCCACGGTGGCGCGGAATACCACCTTGTGTTCCGCGATGCGGGTGGCATAGCGCGCGCCCAGGTCGAAGCGGGTCCAGGCGGGCAGCGTGTCGGTGTTGGCCGCGTCGAACGCGATGGACGAAGTGTGCAGCACGCGCGCCGTGGCGGTCAGGCCTGGCACCTGCGGAATATCCAGTTCGGCGCCCAGTTTCACAGACCAGTCCGGGATGCCGCTGGCCTTGTTGCCGTTGAACTGGCCGTTGGGCGTCTCCGTCAGCAGGGCATGCGTCCAGGCGACGCCGCCCAGCACGCGCAGGCCCTGGACGGGCTCGCCGAAGAGCTGGAGCTCCAGGCCCCGATTGCGCTGTTGGCCGGCGATGCGATACACGTTGTCGGCGCCGAGGATGCCGCTGGGCCTGCGGATCTGGAAGGCGCTGAGCGTGGTGCTGTAGCGTCCCCAGTCGACCTTCGCGCCCACCTCCATCTGCCGCGAGACGAACGGCGCGAATACTTCGCCTGAGTTGACCGCGGTGTCCGGCGCCCTGTCGCCCTGCGCCAGGGCTTCGACGTAGTTCGCGTACAGCGACACGTCGCGCCAGGGCTTCACCACCAGCCCGGCGGCGGGGGTGTTGTCGCTTTGCTTGTAGTTCGTCTCGAACGCGCCCGTCTGCCAGTGATAGGCGGACACGTCGATCTTCTGGTGGCGCAAACCCAGCGTCAACAGCAGCCGGTCATCCAGCATGGACAGCGTATCCGTCACGGCATAGCTGCGCAGCCGGGTGTCCGACAGTTGCACGCGTGGCTGGTCGAAATCCAGCCCAATGGGTTCCGGCAAGGGGACGGGGCGATAGAGGTTGGTGAAGGCCAGATAGTTGGCCTGCGGCTGGTAGCCCGAGATGTCGGAGTGGTAGTCCGTCAGCGCCACGACGGTCTCGTGCCGGATCGGGCCCGTGTCGAAACGCACGCGCATGTTCAGTTCCCCGCTGCGCGTCTTGGTCTTTTCCTCCATCGCGCTGGCGGAGAAGCTGATGTCGCCGGCGGTGTTCTCCAGCATGCCCCAGGGCGTGTTCATCTTGCGGTGGGACTCCGCCGCGCCATACGCGCCGCCCACCGTGATGGCGTCGCTGACGTCGTATTCCGCGCGCAGCACGCCGAAGACATGTTCCTTGTCCTGGTAGGACCAGCGCGGCCACACGCTGACGTCCCCGCGTGGCGCGTCAGGCAGGCGAGCCGAGGTCACGAAGAAATTGCTCTTCGCGCCCCGGATGAACTGGTCGCTGGCACCGATGTCCGCGCTGGCGCGCAGACGCTCGCCACGGAAATCCAGGCCCAGCGTCACGTTCGACGCGCGCAGGCTTTCGTTGTCGATGGCCGTATCACCGTCCCGGTGCGCGGCGTTCAGGCGCAGGCCGAAAGCCTGGTCGGCACCGAAACGGCGGCCGAGGTCCACGTGGGCGCCCACGTTGCCATCGCTCAGGAAGTCGGTGTGCACCCGGGTGATGGGCGTGTCTTCCGCGCGCTTGGGCACCAGATTGATGGCGCCGCCCGCGGTGCCGCGTGGGGAGCCGCCGTTGATCAGCGTGCTGGGGCCCTTCAGCACTTCCACGCGCTCGATGCCTTCGAGCTGTACGCCCTCGGCGCTGGCAATTCCATACAGGCCGTCGAAGCCGGTCTCCGAGCGGTGCACGCTGATGCCGCGGATGTAGAAATTGTCGAAGTACCACGGGCCGCCCGATTCCACCGAGGGGTCGTTGGCCATCACGTCCGTCAGGCTGCGCGCCTGCTGGTTGCGGATCGTCTCTGCGGTATAGGCGGTCACGTTGAACGGCGTGTTCATCATGTCCGTGTTGCCCAGCATGCCCAGGCGTGCGCCGCGCGCCACCTGTCCGCCCGCATACGGCTCGGGCAAGGCATCGTTGCGCACGGCGGCCGTGACGGTGACCGGGGCCAGCTGGCTGGCCTGCCCCATGCCGGCGGGGGCGGGCGCCAGCCGGAATTGCCGGGGTGCTTCCTGCGTGGCGGCCAGTCCGGTGCCGGCCAGCGCGCGCTGCAGGGCGTCCCGGTCTGCCAGCTGTCCCTGGACGCCATTGCTGCGGCGCCCCGCGACGAGCTCGGGGGTGGCGGCCAGCAGCAGGCCGGATTCGGCGGCCAGGCGGGACAGCACCTGGTCCAGGGGGCCGGCGGGAATGGCATAGGCGCGAGTGGCGCCTGCCTGGGCGGCGGCCTGCGCGTGAACCGTGGCGTGCCAGGCGAAGGCGGAGGAAAGGGCCAGCGCCAGCGACAGGCGCCAGGCATGGCTGGGGCGGAGGACGGCGTGCTTGGCTGCGCCGGGGAGGGAAGTGGACATGTCGGCTCTGCTTGCGGACGTAAGGGTCGTAGGGCTTCCGGCCTCTTCGCGGCAGGCGGGGAGGGCGGCTCTTGATACGCTTGATCGAACGAGCGCGGCAAAAGCGGAACCTCCGGGACGATTATTTTCAGGGCTGGGCGTCCACCGACAGCCACCACGGCATCGGGCGGCGTATCCGCAAGGGCATCACCGAGGCCAGCATGTCCAGGGCGCGGCCCGGGTCGCTTGCCGGATAGCTGCCAAAGACCGGCAGAGCGGCGACTTCCGGGGCGAGGCTGATGTGGCCCCAGTGATAGGGCCGGAGCGCGTCGATGACCTCGCCCAGGGGCATGCCATTGGCGATCAGCACGCCCTGGTGCCACGCTGCGCGGGCAGGGTCGGCGGCGCCGGGCTCGCCCAGGGTGTCGCGCGTGAAGCGCCGTTGCTGCCCTGCGGGGAGCAGGCCGACCTTGCGTCGGTCGGCGGTGGTGATCTCGACCGCGCCCGCGTAGACCGCGGCCAGCGTGTCGTCTTCTTCCAGCCTGACCAGGTAGCGCGTGCCCAGGGCGCGCAGCGTGCCATGCACGGTTTCCACCAGGAAGGGCCGGCCGGCCGGATCGGCGTGGGTCTGCACCAGGATCTCGCCTGCGCGCAGGCGCAGCCGCCGTTCTTGCGCGCTGTACTGAACGTCGATGGCGCTAAGTGCGCTCAGCCAGACCTCGCCGCCATCGGGCAGGCGCACGTGCCGGATTTCGCCCCGGTCGGCGTGGTGGTCGGCGGTCCAGCCCGCCACCACCTGGGGCAGGGAGGTGTGGCGCCAGGCGGACCAGGCCAGGCCCGTGCCCGCCACGCCAAGCAGGCCGAGCAGCACCTGCCTGCGCCGGCGTGGGGGTGCGTCATGCAGCGTGCGCAGCGCGGCGGCGGCGGCCTGGCGGTCAGGGCTGTCCTGCAGGGGGGCGAGGCGCTGGCCGATGCGTTCGACATACGCCCAGGCCCGCCGGTGCTCGTCGGCGGCGTCCAGCCAGGCGCGCCAGCGGTCACGGTCGGCGGATGACGCATCGCTCGAACGCAGCAAGGCGTACCAGTCCGCCGCCTGGGCCATGGCCGCGTGGGGCGGCAGCGCGGCGGCGGCGCGGGCGGTCACGACAGATCGGGCTCGGCAGCGCGCAAGTCCCGGCCGGCCTCCAACATCATGCAGCCCAGCATGGCCCGCGCCACATATTTGCGCACCATGCGCGACGACACGCCCAGCGCGTCAGCCACTTCCTGGTCCGTCATGTCGCAGGCCACCGCCAGCACGAAGGCGTGGGCGGCCTTGGGCGGCAGTTCGCGCAGCATGGCGTCGATCTCGTGCAGGGCATCCAGCACCAGGGCCTGGTGTTCGGCCGAAGGCGCGAACTGCTCGGGCTGCCGGGCCAGCGCGTCCAGCCAGGCCTGCTCCACGCTGCGGCGGCGCCAGAAATCCACGCACATGCCGTTGGCCATGCTGCGCAGGTACACCCGCGCCTGGGGCGCCGTGTCGAAATGGCGCGGCTTGATGAGCAGCCGCAGGAACGCGTCGTGCGCCAGCTCGGCCGCGTCGGCCGCGTTGCCCAGGCGCCGGTGCAACCAGCCGAACAGCCAGCGGTGATGCGCACCGTAGAGCTGCGCGATGCCGTGCGAGGAGGAGTCGGAGGCGCTCACGATCTGCTTCGTGGGTCGGTTGGTGGGGGCTGCCCAGGGACGGGCAGCAGGCTGCTGGATGGAAATGGGAACGCTTATTAATCTCTTGTTATGGGCCGATTATTGCTTGAAGGGGAGGGCTTTTGCAATGGCCGGGCCGGGGCACGCCTGTCTCCGCAATACACTTGGCCGGTCACCAGACGGGGATGCACGCCATGGAATGGGAAACGATCGACGTCGATCGCCTTGCCTCGCTCGGCGTTTTCAACGAGGCGCTTGGCATCGTGCCGAACATCGATCCGATGGCGGCTTGGCCAGGCGACGCGCCGATTCGAATCCTGCTGCATCGGGGTGACCTTGCGCTGGACGGGCTTGCCTTCGACACCAATCGCTTTCTCTCCCTCGATGCCGACATGCTCATCGTCGACGGCAACCTGATTCTGCAGGGCGACCTGGACGTCGAGCAGTTCGATGTCGGCACCCCTGGCTATCTGGTGGTCAAGGGAGACCTGAAGGCCGGGAGCCTGTTCCTGACCGGGCAGTTCGAATGCCTCGTCCGGGGCGATCTGTCGGCCACGGCCGTGGTGCTTGGCTCGGAGGCTTCATCGGGACGGTTGCGCGTGGGCGGTACCGTGCAGGCGCCCGTGACGGTGATGGTGGATTTTCCGATCAAGGCCGGCGCGCTGGAAGGGACGTTCTTCGTGCAGAACCGCCATCCCTATGAAGACCTGGTGATTGCCATTGGCGACGCCAGTGCGACACGCCGGATTCGTGTCGAGGAGGACGAGGAGTTCGGGCAATACTGGCTGCTGCGTCTTTCCGAGGGAACGTCGCAAGCCGAGCTCGATACGGAGGCGTTTCCCGAGTGCTGCATCCTGACCGAGGCGGCGCAGGCCGATCACGAGGGAACGGGGGGCGGGTTTTCGTTGAAGGAGGTCCTGCGCAAGCATGGGGCGCAGGGGTTCAAGGCGGCGTGACGCGTCGGAAGTGAAATTGCGGACGTTATGGGTGGGGAAGCGCCTTTTATTTCGCTCTATACAATCCGAATCTGCGAGTGACGACGGGATGCGATCAATGAGTGAGCCGATAGATTACGCAAACCCGCCCCGATGGTTGGCCCACCTATTCAAAGATGTCTACGGAGAGGATCTGAGCGGTCCCGGCCCGTCCGCGATGCACATGATCGTCCTGACGCTGTTGCTTGCTTGCAGTCTCGACGCCTGTAGCGAGGGCCACTACCATGGAGACAGCGTGCGAGAATTGCTCAAGCACAGCTTTGAGGGTGTCGGCGGGCGGGACGGTGATGGCCTGGTGATGATCTCAGAGTGCGAGGAGATGCTTTCGAGCTTCAAAGCACTGCGCATCGACGACCGCGATAAAGAAGAAATAGAAGTACTTCTGGTCCGCCTCAAGGACGAACTGGCGCGTATCGGAGCAATGATGAAAGAAGCTTAGTCGCCGCCGCCGCCGCAGCAGCCGCCATCGCCGCCTCCGTCCCCAGTACCGCCGTCACCTCCAAACGGGCCATACTGATTGGAATCACCGCCACCAACACCGGTGTTCGACTGCCGCTCGTTCCTAAGAAGCCAGGCTCCTATCAACATCACTGCAATGATTACGCCTCCGAAAGACCACAGGACAATCAAAGCCCCGATGAGAAAGCCTTCCCCTTCCATTCCAATCCTCGTGTTGATAGCTGGTCCTGGACGAAACGAGTAAAGCGACCCGGCCACTTGATGACCTTCACCGCCTTCGAACTGTACCTATTTTATGTCGGCGTGCTGGTATGGCCTCTGACGCTCTTGGCCGCAGCGGCGTTCGCCTATGCCGGGTATCGCTCAATTCGGAAAGTATGGAAAATCGTGTTCTTTTCCATATCAACGATCTTTGCGCTTACGTTGCTCAGGTCGGCAATCATGATATTTTTTGGACGTTGATGTCTCGGCGTCCGTTTCCATCTGCTCGAGGTCACGAACATAAAGCTACCGCCATTTTCAGGAGTGTTGACTTCCTTCTGCATCTTGCTTTTTCTTGGGAATCCAGCTTTCGCCATGAACGACGATGTTACCCGCCGCCTTTACGATTTCATCGAAAAGGATAATGCCTTGGAGATGGAGCAGCGCCTGGAATATTATCGGTATCTGGTCGAGACGCAGGGCGAGACGCAATCGTTTGAGGAATTCGCCAAAATATATGGCGGTCTCGGTGCTTTCGGTAGCCCGGTCGCGGATGCCGTCATCGAAGACTTTGGCCCGGCCATCCCGTTTCCCGGCGATCTTGTCACGTTCTATCGGACGCACGGCTCCTTGCGCGGCCTGGAGCGACAACTCTACGTGACGATATTCGACCTGGACACCCTGAACCAGAACCGGACCGAGACCTATAACAAGCCCCTATTCCGTTCTCTTGGCCTCGTGGATATGATCGAATATCTGTGGGGCGACCGTGACCAGATCACGCCTGCGAGCGGCCGGTCCATGTTTACGCCCCAACAGATTGACCTCCTCAACCAGACGTACCAGGTGATAGGCTACTGGGTCGACGCCAACGAGACCACGGAAGCACTTCATCTTCTTTATTATGATTCCACCGGCCAGTTCGGCATCGCTTACGTTCACCAGGACGAGTGGGCCATCGCGCACCTGCTGGAAACGAGCCGCGCACAGTACAGTCTTGAGGATGCGCTCGCCATCTATCTCGATACGATGGAAAGCTTCGAAAGTGGAGAGGACTGAAGCGGCGCAACTGCCGGCAGGACATCGATCTACATGGAGCCGCCTTCGCATCCTTGCTCTCCCGCAAGGCATGGTGGACACCGACATGGCGGTTGAACAATAGGAGAAATCACCATGGAGATTGAGGCACTTCTGCGCCTCTTTGGCAGACGCTATGATGATCCGGAAGTGGTGGAAGCGCTGGCAGCCCTCCCGCCTCTCAAGGCAGACCGGCCAAGCGATGGCGCGCAGTACATCGTATCGAAACAAGGCGGTTTCGACTTGCTGTTCGAAGACGCGGATACGCGCGGGGCTGGAAATCCTCAAAACAGGACGCTTGCAGCCATATTCCTTTTCAATGCAGGGGTCGATGACCACAACCGGTATGACGGCGCCGTGCCTATGGACTTCTCTTTTGACGATTGCCGCGCGGGGCTCATTGCGAAAGCGGTTCCCGAACGAACCTGGGTGATCGGTGAGGGGAGAGTGGATGTCAGCCATCCTGCGCCCGATCATGACCGCTGGCTTATGGGCGGTCTGGCACTCAGCGCCGATTATGGCAAAGACGGATCGAGTATTCGTTGTTTTACGATTCATCTCCCAAGCGACGAACCGGAATGGACGCCCGAGCCACAGGATGAAACCTGGCAGAGTGTTGCCTTGGTCCCCGGTCGGAAAATGGATGCGATTAAACTGTATCGCGCCGAAAACGGCGGCGGGCTTGCCGATGCCAAAGCCATCATCGAGGGGTTCATCACTCAGACCGAGGCAGCAGTCGAGAAGTAGGCACCGGCCACGACAGAATCTTTAAGAATCGTGCCTTCCCACCACTGGCGGGCCGCCCCCGTCCGCCAGCTTGCATTGATGGCGTACCAAAACGAACGCCTGCGAACGTAAAAAAACCCGCAAAGCCTTGTGCTGTGCGGGTTTCGGGACTTCTGTGAACCTTGGCGTTCAGCCAAGACTCGAAAACTGGCGGAGAGGGTGGGATTCGAACCCACGGTACGGGGTTACCGTACGCCTGATTTCGAGTCAGGTACATTCGACCACTCTGCCACCTCTCCTGGTGCCGCTCCGTTGCCGCGGGAAGCCCGCAAGCGCGATGGAGATCCTGGCAGAACCGTGGTCGTCAGACCCCCATCCGGATACTTCGCCCGAAAGCGAAGACAGCGACTATAGCAGAATTCCTGCAAATGTGTACATGGCCGGCGTGCCGGCCAGGCAAGCCCCCATGGCGCGGCCGCGTTCAGGTTTCCCACGCAAACCCCGCGCTAGAATCGAACGGCACTCGCGGGCGCCCCGGACGCGACACGCTGCCACTGGCGGCCCGCATTCACCGCATTCTCCAAGGAGGTCGCATGCTCAAAGGCAAGGTTGCCCTGGTTACCGGTTCCACCAGCGGGATTGGTCTCGCCATCGCCAAGGGATTCGCGGCGCAAGGCGCCAACGTCGTGCTCAACGGCCTGGGCGACGCCGACCAGATCGAGGCGGTGCGCGCGGGTATCGAGAAGGAGTTCGGGGTGAAGGCGCTGTTCGACGGCGCCGACCTGACCTCCGCCGAAGCCGTGCGCCAGCTGGTGGGCACGGCCGTGAACAAGCTGGGCACGCTGGACATCCTGGTCAACAACGCCGGCATCCAGCACACGGCGCTGATCGAGGACTTCCCCATCGACAAGTGGAACGCGATCATCGCGTTGAACCTGTCGGCGGTCTTCCACGGCACGGCGGCCGCGCTGCCGCAGATGAAGCGGCAGAAGTGGGGGCGCATCATCAACATCGCCTCGGCGCATGGCCTGGTGGGCTCAGCCAACAAGTCGGCCTATGTCGCCGCCAAGCACGGTGTGATGGGCCTGACCAAGGTCACGGCGCTGGAGACGGCCGGCACGGGCGTCACCGCCAACTCCATCTGCCCGGGCTGGGTGCGCACGCCGCTGGTCGAAAAGCAGATCACGGCGATTGCCGAGGCCAAGAAGATCAGCCAGGACGAAGCCGCGCGTGAGCTGTTGTCGGAAAAGCAGCCCTCGCTGCAGTTCGTGACGCCGGAGCAGTTGGCCGGCACGGCCATCTACCTGGCTTCCGACGCGGCAGCGCAAGTGACCGGCACCAGCATTTCCGTCGATGGCGGCTGGACCGCGCGTTGATCGGCCCCGGGCTGGCCTGATGCCAGTCCGCTGACAGCCCTGCAATCCCCAAGCGACGGGCCCGTGCACAGCGGGCCCGTCGCTGTCTGACAGAACCTGGAGTTCCCATGCTGTATCTGCTTTCCCCGGCCAAGAAGCTGGACTACGACACGCCCCTGCGGCACACCAAGCACACACAGCCTCTCTTCACCAAGGACGCCAGCGCGCTCATTGCCGTGCTGAAGAAGCTGTCGGCCGACGAGATCGGCGAACTGATGACGCTCAGCCCCGCGCTCTCGCAGTTGAACGCCGACCGCTACGCCGAGTGGAAGCCGAGCTTCACCGAGGCCGACTCCCGCCAGGCCGTGCTGGCCTTCAATGGCGATGTCTACGAAGGCCTGGAGGCCGCCAGCCTGTCGTCCGCGCAACTGGACTGGGCGCAAGAGCACGTGGCGATCCTGAGCGGCCTGTACGGCGTGCTGCGCCCGCTCGACCTGATGCGCCCCTATCGCCTGGAAATGGGCACGCGCCTGGCCACGTCCAGGGGCAAGAACCTGTACGACTTCTGGGGCGACAAGCTGGCCGACTACCTGAACACGCGCCAGGAAGGCGAGAAGACGCCCATCATCGTGAACCTGGCGTCCGAGGAGTATTTCAAGTCGGTGCCCACCAAGGCGCTGAAGGCGCGCGTGGTGCAGTGCGTGTTCCAGGACTGGAAGAACGATGCCTGGAAGGTCATCAGCTTCCACGCCAAGCGCGCGCGCGGGCTGATGGCGCGCTACGCCATCCAGCACAAGATCAACACGCCGCAGAAGCTGCAGGGTTTCGACAGCGAGGGCTATGCCTTCGATGCCGGGGCGTCCTCGGAGGACAAGCTGGTGTTCCGCCGCAGGCAGGACTGAGGCAAGAACTGATGCCGGGATGCCCGCTCAGGCAGCCTGCCTGGCGGGCAGGACGGGCCCGGCCGGATCGGCCAGCCCGCCCAGCTCCTTCACCAGCATCTGCGCGGCTTTCTGCATCTGGCGCAGCGGATAGGCCAGCGCGGCCAGGTCGCCTTCGGTCTCGATGGTGATGTTGGCCAGGGAGTCCGCCGGCTGCTCGCCGTCCAGCACCGCCTGGATCTGGGCCAGCATCTGCGCCATGCCGGGCGGCGTGGCGGGCAGGTCGGCCAGCATCGGCATGGCCGCTGCGATCTGCGAGGCCAGGATGTGGTTCTGGATCATCAGGTTGTTCACCTCGGGCACGTTCTGCTGCCGCGAGCGTGGCTCATTCATCATCCGATAGAAAGCCTCGGCCATGTTGGCGAAGGCCACGTGCACGTTCTTGCGCGAGAGCTGCCAGGACAGGTTGGCTTCCTGCAGCGCCGAGGGGGTGGCGGCCGCCTCCGGCGGGCCCGACTCCGCGGGCGCGGCCGTCACGCTGGCGTCCTGCCGGGCGTGGCGCGCCTGCATCTGTCCGACGTAGCGCAGGCCGCTGCGCAGGTATTCCCGGTTGGCCGACAGCGCCGCGCGCGACAGCGGCCCCATGTAGCGGTGTTCCCACCACGGCAGGAAGTAGCTGCAGGCCAGCGCCAGCGCGCAGCCCACGGCGGTGTCCAGCGCGCGCTCGCCCACCACGGCCAGCGTGCCCGGCGAGATGAAGTGGAAGGCCAGCAGCACAAAGAGCGTGTTGAAGACGCCGCTGGCCATGTAGTTCACCAGCACCAGGCTGTTGCCGAGCACGCAGGCCACCAGCATGATGGTGAACAGCATGCTGGGCTTGTCGGTGGCGTGGAAGGCGGCCAGGGCCAGGCCGCAGCCGATCAGCGTGCCCAGCAGGCGCCAGCCGTTGCGTTGGCGCGTGACGGCGAAACCCGGCTTCATGATGATGACCACTGTCAGCACGATCCAGTAGCCATGCGGCTGCAGCTGCGGCACGAAAGCGGTCAGCGTCATGGCCAGCGCCGCGGCCAGCGTCACCCGCAGCGCGTAGCGGCAGTGCGGCGAGTCCAGGCGCAGGTTGCTGGTCAGCATGCCCATCCGGAATTGCTGGCGCGACAGGAAGCGCGTGAGCGATTTGTCCACGCGCAGCGAGCCCACCGGCACGGCGTCGGCGGCGCCACGGGTGTGCTCGTACAGGCGGTCCACCACGCGCGCCGCGTTGCGCAGGCGGCGCAGCACCTGCACCAGCACGGCATAGACCTCGGGGTTGCTGGCCGGGAAGCCCTGCTGGCGCAACTGCTCCAGCTCGTATTCGATGGCGCGCAGTTCGGCCTTCACGCTGTTGCGGTGCACGGCAGGCCGGTTGCGCGACACGGCCAGCGCGATGTGCTCCAGGTCCAGCGACATCTTGCGCAGGGCGTCACGGCCGAAGAGCAGCACGTCGGCGTCGCCCAGCGCCCGCCGCAGCAGGGCGTAGTCGGTGTGCGTGGCGATCATCGTGTCCAGCAGCGCGATCATGTCCGAGAACAGGTTCCACAGCATGACGCGCCTGCGGTCGCCCGCGCCGCCGCCGCGGGGCAGGGCGCGCAGCACCATGTCGCGGGCGGCCTGGTGCTGCTCCGTCATGGTGGCCTGGCGCAGGATCATGTCGCGGTAGCAGTCGTCCAGGTCGTTGTTGACGTCATAAAAAGCCGAGCGGGCCGCCATGTATTCGCCGGTGGCGAAAAGCGCCACGGACAGCGCCTGCTGTTCTTCCCGCAGGCCGAAGAGCCGGCTGGCCAGCGTGCTGAAGAGCAGGTAGAACAGGCCGCCGCCCAGCGTGGCGGTGGCGTGCAGCAGCACCTGGCTGGGCGACAGCGGCGAGTGCATGGTCAGGCTCATCAGCAGCAGGCAGGCGAAGCTGATCTGCCCGCCCTTGCGGCCGAACACGGAAAGCATGGAGAACGCGAAGCACTGGGCCACCACGGCGGCCCAGATGAGCACGGGGTGGGATGAGGCCAATCCGGTGATGGCGACAGTGGCCGTCCCCAGGATGCTGCCCCCCAGCATCTCGTTGGCGCGGTGCCAGTGCGGCCCCGGCTGGTCGATGATGGCCACGCACAGGGCGCCAAAGGTGGCGATGAGCCCGATCGCCATCTGGTCGAAGAGCCCGCCCAGCACCATCACGGGTGCCAGCATGCCCACCGCCTGCCGCACGCCGCCGAAGAAGAAGTGGCTGTAGACGAAGCGGTGCAGGTGCGAAAGACGCAATTCCATGTGCGGGGGGCCGTGGTAAGGATGCCGCACAGTATAGGGAGGCGGGGGGCGAATGCACGAGTTTCATTTGCTCATAACTTGGCGGCGCGGTAAAGTCAGCAGCTTGCCGTCCGTGGGTACCTCTTCGGGCGGCCATTGGCAACCACGTGCCCGGGCCATCCTCCGGGCAGATGCGCCAGTCTTACTGCCGCCGGCCCCGCCACAAGCGTTGGCGCCGAGGCTTCCGTTTCGATCCTGTAGCAATGCGTTTTCGACGAACGCGCGACGGGTCGGCCGGGTATCCGGGTGGAGGGGTTCCGTGAACCTCGAAGCGCTGGAGCATCCGACCAGACACCGTGGCGATTCCCGCTGCCGCCGCAATCCGGGCAGGCCGCAATCGAAAAGGCAGAGCCGGTTATGAAAGGAATTTCATGGAACTCAATGGCGCCGACATCGTCGTGCGCTGCCTGGCCGATGAAGGCGTGGAACACGTCTTTGGCTATCCTGGCGGCGCAGTGTTGTACATCTACGACGCAATCTTCAAGCAAGACAAATTCCAGCACATCCTCGTTCGCCACGAGCAGGCTGCCGTGCACGCGGCCGATGCCTATTCGCGCGCGTCGGACAAGGTGGGCGTGTGCCTGGTCACCAGCGGCCCCGGCCTGACCAACGCGGTCACCGGCATCGCCACGGCCTACATGGACTCGATCCCCATGGTGATCCTGTCCGGCCAGGTGCCCACCCACGCCATCGGCGAGGATGCCTTCCAGGAATGCGACACCGTGGGCATCACCCGCCCCTGCGTGAAGCACAACTTCCTGGTGCGCGATGTGAAGGACCTGGCGGACACCATGCGCAAGGCCTTCCACATTGCGCGTACCGGCCGTCCCGGCCCCGTCCTGGTGGATATCCCCAAGGACATCACCGTGGCGCACTGCAAGTACACCCCGCCTCGCGGCGAGATCACGATGCGCTCGTACGCGCCGGTCGTGAAGGGGCACCAGGGCCAGATCAAGAAGGCCGTGCAGATGCTGCTGGCCGCCGAACGCCCCATGATCTATTCGGGCGGCGGCGTCATCCTGTCGGACGCGGCGCCGGAGCTGCAGCAGGTCGTCGACCTGCTCGACGCGCCCTGCACCAACACGCTGATGGGCCTGGGCGCGCTGCCCGCCAGCCACCACCACTACCTGGGCATGCCGGGCATGCATGGCACCTACGAGGCCAACATGGCCATGCAGCACTGCGACGTGCTGCTGGCCATCGGCGCGCGCTTCGATGACCGGGTGATCGGCAATCCCAAGCACTTCGCGCAGAACCCGCGCAAGATCATCCACATCGACATCGACCCTTCGTCGATCTCGAAGCGGGTGAAGGTGGATGTGCCCATCGTCGGCAACGTCAAGGACGTGCTGGTCGAACTGATCGCCCAATACGAAGCCACGGCGGCGACCCCGCGCGCCAACCAGGCCGCGCTGACGCGCTGGTGGCAGCAGGTCGATGCATGGCGCGGCAAGGACTGCCTGAAGTACACGCCGTCCGACGAGCTCATCAAGCCGCAATACGTGGTGGAAACGCTGTGGAAGGTGACGGGCGGCGACGCCTTCGTGACGTCCGACGTGGGCCAGCACCAGATGTGGGCTGCGCAGTACTACCGCTTCAACAAGCCGCGCCGCTGGATCAACTCCGGCGGCCTCGGCACCATGGGCGTGGGCCTGCCGTACGCCATGGGCGTGCAGATGGCCAATCCGGGCCAGGACATCGCCGTCATTACCGGCGAAGCCTCGATCCAGATGAACATCCAGGAGCTGTCTACCTGCCAGCAATACCACCTGACGCCCAAGATCATCTGCCTGAACAACCGCTACCTGGGCATGGTCCGGCAGTGGCAGCAGATCGATTACGGCTCGCGCTATTCCGAGTCCTACATGGATTCGCTGCCCGACTTCGTCAAGCTGGCCGAGGCCTATGGCCACGTGGGCCTGCGCATCGAGAAGCCCTCGGACGTGGAACCGGCGCTGCGCGAGGCCTTCGCGAAGAAGGACAGGCTGGTGTTCCTCGACTTCCTCACCGACCGCACCGAGAACGTCTGGCCGATGGTCAAGGCGGGACGCGGGCTAACCGAGATGCTGCTCGGTTCGGAAGATCTGTAGGAGCACGAGCATGAAACACGTCATTTCGGTCCTGATGGAAAACGAACCGGGCGCGCTGTCGCGCGTGGTGGGTCTCTTTTCCGCACGCGGCTACAACATCGAGACGCTGACCGTGGCCCCCACCGAGGATGCCACGCTGTCGCGCCTGACCGTCGTCACTGTCGGTTCGGACGAGGTGATCGAGCAGATCACCAAGCACCTGAACCGCCTGGTCGACGTGGTCAAGGTGGTGGACCTCACCGAGGGCGCGCACATCGAGCGCGAACTCATGCTGATCAAGGTGCGCGCGGTGGGCAAGGAGCGCGAGGAGATGAAGCGCATGGCGGACATCTTCCGCGGCCGCATCATCGACGTCACCGACAAGTCCTACACCATCGAATTGACCGGCGTGCAGGAAAAGATCCAGGCGTTCATCGACGCCCTGGATCGCAGCGCCATCCTCGAAACCGTTCGTACCGGCGTCTCGGGCATCGGGCGCGGCGAGCGGGTGCTGAAGCTTTAATCCATTCATTCAAAAAAATCCAAATTCAAATTTCCAGGAGAAAGTTCATGAAGGTTTTCTACGACAAGGATTGCGATCTGTCCCTCATCAAGGGCAAGACCGTTGCCATCATCGGTTACGGCTCGCAAGGCCATGCCCACGCCCTGAACCTGCACGACTCGGGCGTGAAGGTCGTGGTCGGCCTGCGCAAGGACGGCGCGTCGTGGAAGAAGGCCGCCAACGCCGGCCTGAAGGTGGAAGAAGTGGCCGCGGCCGTCAAGAGCGCCGACGTCGTCATGATGCTGCTGCCCGATGAAACCATCGCCCAGGTCTACCGCAGCGAAGTGGCCCCCAACATCAAGGCCGGCGCTGCCCTGGCCTTCGCCCACGGCTTCAACGTCCACTACGGCCAGGTCGTGCCGCGTGACGACATCGACGTCATCATGATCGCCCCCAAGGCGCCCGGCCACACCGTGCGCGGCACCTACTCGCAAGGCGGCGGCGTGCCCCACCTGGTCGCTGTCTACCAGGACAAGTCGGGCAATGCCCGTGACGTGGCCCTGTCGTACGCCAGCGCCAACGGCGGCGGCCGTGCCGGCATCATCGAAACCAACTTCCGCGAAGAAACCGAAACCGACCTGTTCGGCGAACAGGCCGTGCTGTGCGGCGGCACCGTCGAGCTGATCAAGGCGGGCTTCGACACGCTGGTGGACGCTGGCTACGCCCCCGAGATGGCCTACTTCGAGTGCCTGCACGAACTGAAGCTGATCGTCGACCTGATCTATGAAGGCGGCATCGCCAACATGAACTACTCGATCTCGAACAACGCCGAATTCGGCGAGTACGAGACCGGCCCGAAGGTCGTGACGGAAGAAACGCGCAAGGCCATGCGCCAGTGCCTGACCGACATCCAGACCGGCGAGTACGCCAAGCGCTTCATCCTGGAAAACGCCGCGGGCGCCCCCACGCTGACCTCGCGCCGCCGCATCAACGCCGAGTCGCAGATCGAACAGGTCGGCGGCAAGCTGCGCGCGATGATGCCCTGGATCGCCGCCAACAAGCTGGTCGACCAAAGCAAGAACTGATCGGTACCACCGGAAGCATCGCCGCCTGCCCGGCTCGACCGGCAGGCGGACTTTGCCCCCAGGGGACGCCCGCCATGCGCGGGCGTTTTTTTTGTCGTCGGGCCGCCCCAAGGCAAAAAGCGCCCCCTCGGGGGGCAGCAAGCCGAAGGCGCAGCGTGGGGGTCCTCTACGACCATCCCGGCCCGCCTGACGTCCTGCGCCTGGCGGAGGTCCCGGACCCTGTCTGCGCGCCCGATGGCGTGTTGATCCGCATCGAGGCGATCGCCATCGAGGGAGGCGACCTGATCCAGCGGGCGTCGATGCCCATGTCGCATCCCGGTTACGTCCTGGGCTACGCGGCGGCAGGGGAAATCATCGCGGTGGGCTCGGCTGTCACGGATCGTCATGTCGGACAGAAGGTCACGAGCTTCGACATGGGCGGCTCCCACGCCGAATTGCGTGCCGTTGCCGCCAGCCGGACCTGGCCTATCCCGGGCGGGCTGGACATGGCGGCAGCGCGGGCATATTCAAAGCCGAATAAGTTCGTTTGGTTTAGGTGTGAATGGTCTTAGCATGCCGCTTTTGCTGAGCCCCAGCCTGACGATCCGGCCCTGCCATCCTGTGGTGGCCTTGCGTCCGGCGGCCTTTCCCGTCCATGCCTTCGACGCCCTCCCACGCACCTTTTTCCTCCTCTTTCCTACCCCCCGGCCTGAGACCTGACCTGGGCGAGCATGCGGCCAAGGTCGAAGCCTTGGCCGTCGCGCTTGCGTCGACTGCCGCGCAACGCGACAGGGAAGGCGGCAGCCCGCAGGCCGAACGCCAGCGGCTGCGGGACAGCGGCTTGCTGACGCTGGCCGTGCCTCGTGAGCATGGCGGCGCCGGCGAGCGCTGGCCGGTACTGCTGCGCATCGTGCGGCGCCTGGCACAGGCCGACAGTTCCCTGGCGCATCTGCTGGCATTCCAGCACCTGCAGGTGGCCAGCGTCATCCTTTTCGGCTCCGCTGCACAGCAGGACACCTATCTGCGCGCGACCGTGTCGCAAGGCTGGTTCTGGGGCAATGCCGTGAATGCCCGAGACACGCGCCTGGAAGTCACGCGCACCGCCGATGGCTATCGCCTGGACGGCATCAAGGGCTTCTGTTCCGGCGCGCTCGGATCGGACGTGCTCAATGTATCGGTGGCCCTGGGGCCGGCGCCGACCGACAGGTTGTTCCTGGTGGTGCCGACCTCGCGCGCCGGCATCGTCGTCAACGATGATTGGGACAACATGGGCCAGCGGCAGACCGACAGCGGCACGGTGGTTTTCAACGGCGTGCAGGTCGGCCTGGACGAGGCGCTGGGCCCGCCGGGTGCGGCCTCCAGCGCGCGGGCGACGCTGCGCAACGTCATCGGGCAACTGGTCTTGACGGAGCTCTATCTCGGCAACGCGCTGGGCGCACTGGACGAGGCGGTCGGCAGGGTGCGTACGCAGGTGCAACCGTGGGCTGCCTCCGGCGTGGCACACGCTTCAGACGACGGCTTGCTGCAATTGCGGGCCGGCGATCTCTGGTTGCAGTTGGCTGGTGCGACGGCGCTGGCGGACCAGGCGCTGGACGCTTTCCAGGCGGCCTGGGACAGCGGGGCGGCGTTCGATTTCGACGCGCGTGGCGAACTGGGCATGCTGGTGGCGGCCGCCCGTGTGCAGGCGGGCCGCACGGCCTTGCGCGTCACCGAACAGATCTTCGATCTGGTGGGTGCGCGCGCGACGACCCGCCAACTGGGGTTGGATCGCTATTGGCGCAACGTGCGCGTCCACACCTTGCACGATCCCCTCGACCATCGCCAGCAGGCCATCGGCCGCTGGCTGCTGACCGGCCTGCCGGCGGATCCCTACGGCTACGGCTGAGCCGGCGGCCCTCTTCACACGTCCGCGCCGCCGAGGAGAAAAGGCGGTTCCGCGGGCGGTCATTCACGGAGCACACAATGAGTACCTTGCATCTCTTGAATCGCCGGCGGTTGCTGCTTGGCGCTGCCGGATTGGCCGTGGCCGGCCTGCCCTGGGGGCGCGCCGCCGCGGCCGAGCGCATCGTGGTGGCGGAAAGCCAGGGCTTCAGCTGGGCCATTCCCTATCTGGTTTCCAGCAAGAATTTCTGGCGCAATCATGGCGTGGAGGCCAGCACGCTGCCCTTCACGTCGGGGCGCCTGGCGTTCGATGCCGCCATCTCCGGCAAGGCGCAATTCGCGACCGCCACCGACAGTGTCATCGGCCTGGCTGGCGCGAATGGCATCGAGGGCGTGATCGTTGCCGAGTTCACCCGCCTGTCCAGTGGCATGGTGGTGGCCGCCCGCACGGACCGGGGCATCGACACGCCAGACCAATTGAAGGGCAAGCGCATCGCGGTGCCGCTGGGCACCAGCGGCCATTTCTTCCTGGGTCGCTACCTGAGCCTGTGGGGCCTGACGCTGAAGGATGTCACGCTCGTCAACCTGCGCGGACCCGATGCGGTGACCGCCATTGGCCAGGGCGGCATCGATGCGTTCGCCTGGGGCTGGGATTCGGGCCAGAAGGCGGTGGCAGATTCCGCTGGCAAGGTTCGCATCTTGCCGGATACCGGGCTGGAGAAAGTGTTCCTCAGCCACTATGTGCTGACCGCGCCGGCCGACTTCGTTCAGCGCCAGCCCAAGGTCGTGGAGGCCGCGGTGCGCGCGCTGCTGGACGCCGAGGCCTTCTATCGCCAGAACGAGTCCGAGGCCATCGAGCTGGTCGCGCAGCGCACCAAGAACAGCGTGGAGACGACCCGCGACGGCCTTGCCAACGTGCAGATCGGTGTGCGCCTGGACGAACGGCTGCTCGACGACCTCGTGCTCAATGGCGAATGGGCGATCGAGGCTGGCCTGGCCAAGCGGCCCGCGCAAGACCTGCGCGCGCTCTATCGCAAGCTGATCTACACCGACGCCCTGCGCGCGGCCGATCCCTCCCGGGTCACGCTGTCGTGACGCAGCTCGCCATGGCGCCGGCTGTTTCGTTGAGCGGGGTCTCGCAGCTTTATGCCAGCGCGGGCGGGCAACTCAACTGGGCGGTGTCGGACGTAGACCTGGACATCGGGCAAGGCGAATTCGTGTGCGCCATCGGCCCGAGCGGCTGTGGCAAGACCACGCTGTTGAACATGATCGCGGGGTTCCTGCGTCCGACGCTGGGCTCGGTGCGTGCGCTGGGAAACGATGTCGTGGGACCGGCGCCCGACCGCGGCGTCGTGTTCCAGGAGTATGCGCTCTTTCCGTGGTTGACCGCCCGCCGCAACGTGGAGTTCGGGCTGAAGCAGCAGGGAATGCCTCCCGCGCAACGGCGCACGCGTGCCGGCGAACTGTTGGCCTTGACCGGCCTGTCGCACGCAGCCGATCGCTATCCCTTCGAATTGTCGGGCGGCATGCGGCAGCGGGTGGCCGTTGCCCGGGCGCTGGCCACCCAGCCGCGCGTGTTGCTGATGGACGAGCCCTTTGCCGCCATCGACGCGTTGACGCGCGCGACGCTGCAGCATGAGCTACTGCGCATCTGGCAGGAACTGGGCCTCTCCGTGTTTTTCATCACCCACAATATCGAGGAAGCCGTGTTCCTTGCCCAGCGCGTGGTCGTCATGAGTCCTCATCCTGGCCGCATCGAGCGCATCGTCGATGTGCCGCTGCCTTATCCGCGTGATCGCGGGGACCCCGCCTTCGGCGCGATCTATGCCCAGATCAATGCCATCTTCACGAACGCAGGCCAGGAGGCAGGCGCATGAGCACCGCACCGTTGCATGACAGCGCGCGCGTCCTGTCCGGCCAGGGCGAGACCCGGTCCGATGCGCGCGCGCAGGTCGAACAGGCGTTCCGGCGCGCGCAGTCGGCGGGGCGTCGCAATGCATTCCGGCATCGCATTCTCTTCGGCGTCCTGGGGGTCCTGTTCTTCCTTGCCGTCTGGGAAATCGCGCCACGCGTGGTGCCTGGGATCAACGTGAAGATGTTCCCGCCCCCGTCCGACATTGCCAGCGTCTTCGCCGAGATGACCTGGCAGACGGGTGAGATATGGGGGCATGTCTGGGCCAGCCTGACGCGCGCCTGGTGGGGGTTCCTGTTGGGATCGGTGCTGGGTGTGGCGGCAGGCGTGGCCACTGGCCGCAGTGCTTTGCTGCGGCAGTTCAGCGACCCCGTGCTGCATGGCCTGCGTGCCATTCCTGCCATCGCCATCGTGCCGCTGGCCATCGTATGGTTCGGCCTGGGCGACGTATCCAAAGTCATGTTGATCGCCTGGGGAGCGTTCTTCCCCGTGTGGGTCAATACCTTCATCGGCGTGCGCGATATCCCTGCCGTCTACCTGCGCTCGGCGGCCACGCTGGGCGCCCGTCCGCTGGCAGCCGTGCTGCAGGTGGCCTTGCCGGCGGCGCTGCCTTTCGTGTTTGCGGGATTGCGGCAGGCCACGGCCGTTGCTTTCGTGGTGTTGGTCGCGGCGGAGCTGGTCGGCGCGGAGCAGGGCCTGGGTTTCATCATCTCCTTCGCACACCTGGTCTTCCGTGTGGACATCATGTTCGTCGGCCTGATCTACCTGGGCGCCATCGGTTTTCTGGCTGACCAGTTGTTCGCGTGGCTGCTTCACCGGCTATTCCCGTGGTACGGCGCGGAGGCCCGGCGATGAGCGCGGCTCGGGCGGACCTGATCCTGACTGGCGGCAAGGTCCTCACCATGGCGCCGGGCGCGGTGCCGGCGCAAGCGCTGGCGGTGTCTGGCGACCGTATCCTCGCCGTGGGCCGCGACGCCGACATCCATGCGCTGGCGGCTGGCGATGCACGGCGCATCGATCTGCAAGGTCGAACCGTGATACCCGGTGTGATCGACGCGCATGCGCACATGGAGCGCGAGGGCCTGAAGACCCTGCGTCCTTCCCTGGCGCATGCGCGATGCCTGGCAGATATCCTGGAAGTCGTGCGGCGCGAGGCGGCGAGGCTGCCGCGTGGCCAGTGGATCATCACCATGCCGCTGGGACAGCCGCCGTTCTATTTCGATGGCCTGGCCACGCTGGCGGAAAAGCGGATGCCCACGCGCCACGAGCTGGATGCCGTGGCCCCGGATCACCCCGTCTACATTCCCGGCCTGTTCGGCAACTGGGGCGTACCGCCAGGCTACAGCGCCCTCAACAGTCTGGCCTTGTCCCTGAACCACGTGGGGCCGGACAGTTGTCCCGATTGCGCCGGGCTGGAGATCGAGCGTGATGCGCGGGGCGAGCCCACGGGCGTGATCGTCGAGACCAACAAGCGGCCGGTCATCGAGTTTTCCTTGTTGACCCAGGTGCCGCCTTTCGGCTTTTCCGACCGGCTGGAGGGGCTGCGAAGGTCATTGGGGTACTACCATGCGTACGGCACCACCAGTGTTTACGAGGGGCACGGCTCGGCGCCCGAGACCATTGCCGTCTACCGGCAACTGTGGGAGCAGGGGGAATTGACCATGCGCACACGCCTGTGCGTCAGCCCGAGCTGGGAAGATGTCGATGAGGCTCGGCGCGCGTTGCGGGATTGGCTGGCCCATGCGCGCGGACGTGGCACGGGAGACCCCTGGTTCTCCGTGGCAGGGGTGTTCATCGGGTTGGGCGGGCAGGCAGCAACCGCAAGCGCCGTACGCCGTGCCCTGCCCAACACGGGATGGGCGGGTTTCGTCGAATGGGCGAACGACATCGAGGCATTCCGTGATTACGCCTGGCTGGCGGCCGAATACGACATGCGCGTGCACAGTGTGGTGGTGGACCGCCTGCCCGAGGTGTTGGAGGTATTCGAAGCCATCGATGCCCGTTTCCCCTTGCAGGCCCGCCGCTGGGTCGTCGAACACGTGGGCCGCCTGTCCGCCGGCGACATCGCCCGCATCAAGCGCCTGGGGTTGCGGGTCACCACCATTCCCTTCTACATGCTCTGGAAGAACGGCGCGGCGAGGCTGGCCGAACCGGAGCGGGGGAATGGTTTTCTGCCACAGCGCGCCTTGCGCGAGGCTGGCGTCGCGGTCGCCGCCGGCAGCGACAACATTCCCGTCAGCGCATTTGCCGCAGTCTGGTCCTCGGTGACACGGCGCGAACGGACTACCGGACGCGTCATCGGCGAGGAGCAGGCGCTCGATCGCCTGGGCGCGCTCGAACTCATCACCCGCAACGGGGCTTTTCTGAGTTACGAGGAGGATCGCAAGGGGACGTTGGAAGCGGGGAAATGGGCTGACCTTGCCATCCTGTCCGACGATCCCTTGACCGTGCCCGAGGATGGCCTGCTGACGCTGCATGCCGAGCATACCTACGTCGCCGGCCAGGAGGTGCATCGCAAGCCCGAGGGTTGGGTGCCACCCTTGCGCCTGCCGGCGCCGGTCGAGCAGGGGGCGGCCGGGGCGTAGGCAGCATGGGAGACAGGGGAGGGCCTTCGGGTTTGTTCTGTGTACGGCCGGCACCGCGCGCTTTTGCTTTCGGTTAACCTTTCGTCTATGAATAAACCTGCCTACCCCCACCCCATCATTGCCCGCGAAGGCTGGCCGTTCGTCGCCGGATCGCTCGCGCTGGCCGTGCTGGCGTCGTTCTGGACGGCCTGGGCCGCGATCCCGCTGTGGATCATCGCGATCTTCGTCCTCCAGTTCTTCCGCGATCCGCCCCGGCTCGCACCGGACTCCACCACCGCGGTGCTGTCGCCCGCCGATGGCCGCATCGTCGCCGTCGAGCACGTGCGCGACCCCTATGCCGATCGCGACGCGCTGAAGATCAGCGTGTTCATGAATGTCTTCAACGTGCACTCGAACCGCGCCCCGGTCGACGGCACGGTGACGCACGTGCAATATTTCCCGGGCCGTTTCTTCAACGCCGCGCTGGACAAGGCGTCGCTGGAGAACGAGCGCAATGCCATGGTCATCCACACGCCTGACGGCCACGTGGTCACGGCCACGCAGGTGGCTGGTCTGGTCGCCAAGCGCATTCTTTGCTACGTGCAGCCGGGCGACGTGCTGGCCCGCGGCCAGCGCTATGGCTTCATCCGTTTCGGTTCGCGCGTCGACGTCTACCTGCCGCCCGCCTCGCGTCCGCGCGTGGCCCTGGGCGACAAGGTCAGCGCCACCAGCACGGTGCTGGCCGACCTCGCGCCGGCCGCCGCTGCCACCGCGCCCGTGCAGCAAGGCTGATCCGGCGATGGGTGATCTGCGTTTGCGTGAAGAGAAGCTGCGCCGCGGCATCTACCTGCTGCCCAACGCCTTCACGACGGCGGCCCTTTTCGCGGGTTTCTACGCCATCGTGCAGGCCATGAACGACCGGTTCGAGGCGGCCGCCATCGCCATCTTCGCGGCGATGGTGCTGGACGGCATGGACGGCCGGGTGGCGCGCCTGACCAACACCCAGTCGGCCTTCGGCGAGCAATACGACTCGCTGTCCGACATGACGTCGTTCGGCGTGGCGCCGGCGCTGGTGATCTATGAATGGTCGCTGCACGGCCTGGGCCGCTGGGGCTGGCTGGCGGCGTTCGTCTACGTGGCGGGGGCGGCCTTGCGGCTGGCCCGCTTCAACACCAACATCGCGGTGGTGGACAAGCGGTATTTCCAGGGCCTGCCCAGTCCCGCGGCGGCCGCGATGGTGGCCGGCTTCGTCTGGCTGGCCGTCGACAACAAATTCCCGATGCAGGATGGCCTGCTGACCTGGACGGCGTTCGCGCTCACGCTCTATGCCGGCGTTTCCATGGTGAGCAACGCGCCGTTCTTCAGCGGCAAGTCGTTCGCGCTGGGCCGCAGCGTGCCGTTCTGGGGCATCCTGCTGGTGGTGGCGGTGTTCGTCTTCGTCTCCAGCGATCCTCCCCTCGTGCTCTTCGGCCTGTTCGTCATCTATGGCCTCTCGGGCTGGGTGCAGTGGCTGTGGCGCTGGAACCGCGTGCGCCGCCTGCAGCAGGAACGCCGCATCGACGCCTGATAAGACAGGCATGCATCTCAGGACAACGAAAAACCCGGCACCGGCCGGGTTTTTCGTTGTGCGCCACGACTGCGCGAGGATATCAGTCCCAATTGTGGCCGCGATCCTCGTACATCGGATCGGGGCCGGGGTGGCGGCGATTGAGCCGCGTGCCGTCGGCGCCCATGTACAGGTACATCAGCGAGTTCCAGACACCGCTCTCGCGATAGCGATAGGCCCAAGTGACTTGCCGCACCGATTGCATGCCGACCTCGCGGACCTCGGCGGGCGGGCCGAATTCGCAGCGAACGCGTTCGGCGCTCCATTCGCCCGTGTCCAGCCGGCGGAAGGCTTCGTCCGTCAAGATGGGCTCGATGGGGCCGACCCGGCCGTCGGCCGTCGTGTTCGTGCCCCAGGCGTATTGGCCCAGGGGCTGTTGCGACCAGACCAGGCGTTGCCCGCCGCCGGGCAGCGGGCAGCTGGAAGTGGGGGCGCCGTATTTCTGCGTGACGGCATCGACAGGGGTGCCGGGCGCGACCGTGTCGATGTTGGCGCAGCCCGCCAACGCGCCAAGCGCGAGGGCGGCTGCGGCCAAGCGTGGGAGGGAAGAGCGTGAGCGTGCCATGGTGGTCTCCTTGGCCTTGCGTAAGCGGCAGCGCCGTTGCGCGCCGTGAGCTTGAAGTATGAGGCCCGGTCGTCAGTCGCTGCTGCCGGTCGCGTTGCCTTCCCCGCTGTTCACGCCGCGTGGATCCTGGATGAAGCTCGAGCGACGCAGGACGTCGCCCTCGGGTCCCATGTACAGGTTCATCAGGGAGTCCCAGGCATTGGCGTGGCGGAAGCGATAGCTCCACACGATCTGGCGCGTGTCGCCGCGGCCGATCTCCTTGATCTCGGCGGGCGGGCCGAACTCGCAGCGGATCTTCTCGGCGGGCCAGTAGCCGCCCTGCAGCTGGGCAAAGCCGGCGTCGCTGAGCATCTGTTGCAGCGGGCCTTCCTTGCCTTCCGCATCCTTGATGCTGGCCCAGGCGAACTGGCCGTCAGGCTGGCGCGACCAGACGCGACGCTCGCCGCCGTCGGGCAGGGGGCAGGTGACGGTGGGGTTGCCGAAGCGTTCCTGCAGCTCGGCGGCCGTGGCGTCGGCGGAGACGTGGTCGGTGGTCGAGCAGGCTGCCAGCAGCAGCGCCGAGGCGGCGAGGCCTGCGCGGCGGAAGGCGGTGAAAGTCGGGGTTTTCATCTGGGTGGAATCTCCTGCGCCCCGGGGCGGCGTCGCGGTGCTGCCACGGCCTGTCGGGGTGCCTGGGAATCATTCTAGCGAATCAGCTATAATTTTCAGCTTGACCGGGCTCGGGAACGTTCCAGAGCCCGTTCATGCATTGTGTGTTTAGTGTTCAGTTTTTTCAAAAAGCAGTTTGGTTGATCAGTTTGGGCAGTCTTCCTGCCCCTTTTGTTCCAAGCATTTCATTCCACTCACGACCGGGCGCCTCGGCCCTGTCGCACGTTATCAGAGGTTTATCATGGCTGTTGCCGATATCAAGAAATCCGACATCGTTACCCAGTTCCAACGCGCTCAGGGCGACACGGGTTCCCCCGAAGTGCAAGTTGCGCTGCTGACGGCTCGCATCAACGAGCTGACCGGCCACTTCAAGACGCACATGAAGGATCACCACTCGCGCCGCGGTCTGCTGCGCATGGTGAGCCGCCGTCGCAAGCTCCTCGACTACCTGAAGGGCCGCAACCCCGACGCTTACCGCTCGCTGATCGAAAAGCTCGGTCTGCGCAAGTGATCGGTTCCTGCGGAGCCGGTACCCCAGGGGCGGGTACCCCATGATGTCAGCCGTGGCCGATGCAGCTTGTGTTGCATCGGCCACGGCTTTTTTGTCCGCCGCGCCGTCCCAAGGCAAAAAAACAGCCCTCTCGGGGGGCAGCAAGCCGAAGGCGCCGCGTGGGGGCATGATGTTGTTTCAGGGCCACCCCAGATGAAAGTGCCCTCGCGGGGCGCAGCGAGCAGATCGCGCCGCGCAAGGGCCTTTTCCCACTGCAAGGAATCTCCGACATGTTCAACAAAGTCAGCAAATCGTTCCAGTACGGCCAGCACACCGTCGTGCTGGAAACGGGCGAAATCGCCCGTCAGGCCTCTGGCGCCGTGCTGGTGTCCATCGAGGACACCGTGGTGCTGGCCACCGTCGTTGCCGCCAAGAAGCCGAAGCCTGGCCAGGACTTCTTCCCGCTGACGGTCGACTACATCGAAAAGACCTACGCCGCCGGCCGTATCCCCGGTGGTTTCTTCAAGCGCGAAGGCAAGCCTTCGGAAAAGGAAACCCTGACCTCGCGCCTGATCGATCGTCCGCTGCGTCCGCTGTTCCCCGAAGGGTTCTACAACGACGTGCAGGTGATCATCCACACGCTGTCCGTCAACCCCGAAATCGATCCCGACATCGCCGCCATGATCGGCGCCTCGGCTGCCCTGGCCATCTCCGGCATCCCCTTCAACGGCCCGATCGGCGCCGCGCGCGTGGGTTACCTGGACGGCCAGTACGTCATCAACCCCACCGCCTCGCAACTGAAGGATTCGCAACTGAATCTGGTGGTCGCCGGCACTGAAACCGCCGTGCTGATGGTGGAGTCGGAAGCCCGCGAACTGTCCGAGGAAGTGATGCTGGGCGGCGTGGTCTTCGGCCACGAGCAGCAACAGGTCGTCATCAACACCATCCATGACCTGGTTGCCGAAGCCGGCAAGCCGGAATGGAACTGGCAGCCCGCGCCGCGCGACGAGTCGTTCATCGCTTCGGTGACCGGCGCTGCGCAGGAAGGCCTGGCCGCCGCCTATCAAATCCGCGAAAAGCAGGCCCGCACTACCAAGCTGCGTGAAGTCTACGCCGACGTGCAGGCCAAGGTCGCCGCTCAGGCGCCGGAAGGCCAGAAGGTCGACACCGTGGCCGTGGAAAACGTCCTGTTCGACCTGGAAGCCAAGCTGGTGCGTGGCCAGATCCTGTCGGGCGAGCCCCGCATCGACGGCCGCGATACCCGCACCGTGCGTCCCATCAGCGTTCGCCTGGGCGTGCTGCCCCGCGCGCACGGCAGCGCGCTCTTCACCCGTGGTGAAACGCAGGCGCTGGTCGTTGCCACGCTGGGCACCAAGCAGGACGAGCAGATCATCGACGCGCTCATGGGCGAATACCGTGACCGCTTCCTGATGCACTACAACATGCCTCCCTTCGCCACCGGCGAAACGGGTCGCGTGGGCGTGCCCAAGCGCCGCGAAATCGGCCACGGCCGCCTGGCCAAGCGTTCGCTCGTGGCAGTGCTGCCGGCACCGGAAGAGTTCCAGTACACCATCCGCCTGGTCTCGGAAATCACCGAATCCAACGGCTCGTCGTCGATGGCCTCGGTCTGCGGCGGTTCGCTGGCCATGATGGATGCGGGCGTGCCGGTCAAGGATCACGTGGCGGGCGTCGCCATGGGCCTGATCCTGGACCAGGGCAAGTTCGCCGTGCTGACGGACATCCTGGGCGACGAAGATCACCTGGGCGACATGGACTTCAAGGTGGCGGGTACCGTCAACGGCATCACCGCGCTGCAGATGGACATCAAGATCCAGGGCATCACCAAGGAAATCATGCAGGTCGCGCTGGCCCAGGCCCGCGATGGCCGCCTGCACATCCTGGACAAGATGCGTGAAGCCCTCGACGGTTCGCGCACCGAGCTTTCGACGTTCGCGCCGCGCATGCTCAGCATGAAGATCAATCCCGAGAAGATCCGCGACGTGATCGGCAAGGGCGGCGCCACCATCCGCGCGCTGACCGAAGAAACCGGCACGCAGATCGACATCTCGGATGACGGCACCATCGTCATCTCGAGCGCCGACCTGGATCGCGCCCGCGAAGCCCAACGCCGCATCACCGACCTGACCGCCGACGTCGAAGTCGGCCAGGTCTATGACGGCTCGGTGCTGCGCCTGCTGGACTTCGGCGCGATCGTGCAAGTGCTGCCGGGCCGTGACGGCCTGCTGCACATCTCGGAGATCGCCAACTACCGCATCGCCAACATCAACGACGTGCTGAAGGTCGGCCAGGCCTTGCGCGTCAAGGTGATCGAAGCCGACGAAAAGGGCCGTCTGCGCCTGTCGGTGAAGGCCATCGGCGGTATCGAAGCCCAAGGCGGCGCCGCCGCCCCGGCTGAAGCTGCGCCGCAAGGCGAACCGCAAGCCTGAGGTTTGCAATCGCTGTAGACAGGAACGGCGCCTTCTGAACTGACCCCCGAAAGTTGGACGAAATCCAACCTTCGGGGGTTTTTGCATGGCGAAGTACGACGAGCAGTTCAAGCTCAGGGTAGTCAGGCGGTATTTATCGGGCTCAGCGGGAGCCAAGACGGTCGGTGCTGAGCAGGGTCTTGGCCATGCGACGGTCAGGCGCTGGGTGCAGAGCTACCGGGAGCATGGCCTGTCCGGGCTACGCCGCAAGGGGGCAAGCTATGACGCAGCCTTCAAGCTGCAGGTGCTCAGGCGAATGCGGCAGGAGCACTGGTCGCAGGCCCAGACGGCGGCCGCGTTCGACATTCGCTGTGCGACTCACATTGGCAAGTGGGCACGCCAGTATGATGCGGGAGGACTGGGCGCATTGGCGCCCAAACGTAGAGGTCGACCTCCGATGCCCCACAAGCACCCGCCCGCGCCAATTCCCACGGACA
>CAADIZ010000066.1_pt1 | contig 164807 bp, 135 predicted proteins | sample 2381461 | NCBI WGS metagenome assembly CAADIZ01 (sample SAMEA5147531, study PRJEB30075) | plant metagenome | biome: Evergreen rainforest; feature: Forest; material: Leaf | place: Madagascar | collected 2016-11
TTGGCTCCCGCTGTGCCCGATAAATACCGCCTGACTACCCTGAGCTTGAACTGCTCGTCGTACTTCGCCATGCAAAAACCCCCGAAGGTTGGATTTCGTCCAACTTTCGGGGGTCAGTTCACCCCGGGAGCCTTTTTCATGGCTGGGTGCCAGCTGTTCAGCGGGACGCCCGGAACTCGATCCGCCGGTTCTTGGCGCGTCCTTCCGCCGTGCTGTTCGTGGCCAGCGGCTGGTCGGGGCCGACACCGGTGGCCTCGAAGCGCGAGGGCGGCAGGCCCTTGTCGATCAGGTAGGCCTTGACCGCGTCCGCGCGCGCCTGGCTCAAGGCCAGGTTGGTGGCGCGGCTGCCCGAGCTGTCGGTGTGGCCGATGACCTGGACCTTGTCGCTGGTGAGCTTGGGGATCACGTCGGCGATCTGGTCCAGCAGCGCCCGGCCTTGCTGCGTGAGCCGCGCGCTGCCGGTCTCGAACTCCACCGTGCGATCGGTCAGCAGGTCGTCCAGCAGATGCTGTTCGCGCTGGTCGGCCGACACGTGCAGGCCGTTCACGATGCGATAAGTGGGATTCAGCGACGTGGCGAAGGTGCTGGCGATCTGCTGGCGCTTGGCCTCGTTGGTCACCTCGCCGCGCAGGCGCACCTGCGTGCCGTCGATTTCCAGCTGGCCGCGGCTGATGTCCTTGAGCGGCGCGTCGATCAGGCGGCCCACGTGCTGCGACCAGTTCGGCGGCGCGACGACGCCGCCCACTTCGATCCGGTCGATGACGTTGCCCACGCCGTACAGCTTCTGCAGGCGGGCCAGCACCTCGGCCTTGGTGGCTTCGTCGGGCACGGCGCCGCTGGCGACGACCTGGCCGGGTTGGGGGATGACATTGGCCGGCACCACGGTGGCGGCGTCCTGGGCGTAGGCGGTGGCCGACAGCGTGAGCGCGGCGCAGACGATGAGCAGTCTCATGCTCAGGCTCCTGTGAAGACTTCGCTGAAGGTATCCAGCGCGGTGCGCAGCGACAGCCGGGGCTGGTGCAGATAGCTGGACAGCTTGGCCAGGCCGTGGCTGGCCTGGATGTGATCGTTCACCCACGGGGCTTCGTCCAGCACGATATGGCGCTCGGCGAGGAAGCGCGGGGCGGCCAGGATGCTGGCCAGCGTGACCGGCGAGGCACCGTCGAAGCCCACGATGAGGCGTGGCACGCCAGCGATGCGGCCCGAGAACAGAGCGATCTCGAAGTCGGCGCGGCCCAGGAAGGGCGCGATCAGCGTCATCCAGTAGGCGCTGACCAGGTTGGCGTAGAGCGGGTCGTCGGGCAGCGGCAGCGCCAGGCCCTTGCCCAGCCTGGAGGAGCCGCTGGACATGACCGGCGCCAGCAGGATGCCCAGCGCCAGCACGATGTCGTGCATGCGGACGTTGTGGCCCGCGCCGCGCAGCATGGCCTCGACGCGTTCGACCGTCTGCAGGTCGACGAAGGCGTCGAAGCCGTCGTCGGCGGCGGGACGCACTTCGCCTTCCAGTTCGTTCAGCGCGGCCAGGCCCGGGCCCGGCTCGCTCGTGACCAGCAGCGCGGCGGTGGCCGTGTCCATGCGGCTCCACAGCCGGCTGAAGGCGACCGGACTGCGCGCGATGAAGGGCAGGGGCTGCGCGACTTCCAGAGAGGTGGCGGCGAGGAAGGGAAAGCGGCGGCCCGACTGGTCCTGGCTGGGGTGCAGCGTGCCGGCGATGGCCAGCTTGCTGCGCGACCCCAGGAAGGCGAACTGCAGCGGCTGGGCTTCGTCGTAGAAGGGCTTCCAGTGCGGGTCCTGGCCCAGCACCTCCATGGCGCCGGCCACCCAGCTGTCGAGCGAGTCCATGAGCTGCGGGTGGGCGGCGTTCTTCACGAAGTCGCCGCGCGAGGGCAGCTTGCCGAAGTAGGCGGTGCGGAAAAGCAGGGATTGCGCGGCGGTCATTGCTGGGCTCCGTTGCGGGACGGCTGGGCGGCGGAGGGGGCCGCGTTGCCTGCGGGGGCAGGCCGGGTGGGCGCGGACGCCGCGCCCACCACCGTGGCGGGCAGGCGCAGTTCGCGCAGGCCCTGGCTGCCCGGCTCGCTGGAACTGGCCTGGGCGCTGCTGATGATGCGCAGTTTCACCGGCACCGACACATTGGACTGGGTCCAGATCATGTCGAAACTGCCGTCGGCGTTGCTGGTGCGCTGGGCGGTGCCGATCAGGCGTTCCAGGCCGAAGCGGCCGGGTTCGTTGATGATCTCCACCGTCGTGCCGTCGAAGGTCGTGGCCGTGATGCGCGCGCCGGGCGCGCCTTGCGGGTTGGGCCACACGAAGTTGACCCATTGCGGCGGCGTGTTGCGGTAGCGCAGCTGCTGGCCGTCGATCTCGATGGTGTACTCGGTGATGCCCGAGGCCGGACGCGGCTGGATCTGGAACAGCGTCTGCGCCTGCGCGGCCGCGCCACCCGCGCCGCCCGTCAACGGCGCGACCCAGCGTGCGAAGTTGGCCGTGAAGGTGGGCTGCAGGCTGATGCCCATGTCGCCCCAGGTGCGCGCGGTCAGGATGTCGCCGCGGCGCACGGTCAGGGGCCCCAGCGTGTCATTGACGAACTTGGCGATGCTGCCTTGCGGGCCGAAGACCTGGCCGATCTCTTCCGCGCTGGCCTCGACGCTGGCGCTGGCGGCGAAGGGGTACTTGTTGACCAGCGACTGGTTGAAGGGCTCGTGGATCTGCGCCACCCAGACCTTGTTCAGTTCCGTCTCGGCCGGCTGCATGATGATGGCGTAGGCCTCGATGAGCGGACGCACCAGCAGCGGACGCAGCGTGTCGCGCTGCGAGGGCGTGAGGCCCGCCAGCATCTGCTCGTCCACGAGCTTCAGCGCGGCGGCCAGTTCCGAGTCCTTGCCTTCCAGCGTCTGGCGCATGAGCGTCAGCGCGCCGGGGCCGGGGTCGCCCTGGTTGTTGAGCTGGTTGAAGCGCGTGCGGATCTGCGACAGCGCGTTCATGTAGTTGCCCAGCAGCGACTGGTTGTCGCGCGTGACCACGAGCCGCGCAACGTCCGAGAACTCGCGGCCGATCGGTCCCATGGGAATGGCTTCGCCGCCGGCGGTCTGGACGGGGGCGCTCGGGCCGGGCGGGGTCTGGCGCAGGATGACGCGCTTGAACCAGGCCACGATGCCGGTCTGCGCCTGCTGCAGGCCGGCATTCACCAGCGAGGGGTTGTCCCAGGACGTCTGCTCGTAGGTCTCGTTGATGAGCTTGGCCAGCGGCGAGGTCTGGGGGTTGCCCAGGCGGTTCATGGCCGTGACCGACTGCTCGAAGCTTGTGAAGGGCTGGATCGTGACGCCGCGCAGGAACTTCTGCCAGTGCTCGGCGTACTCGGTCTTGTAGAGCGTGGCGAGGCTCTTGCGGATCTGCTCCGGGCTGCCTTCCAGCGTCAGGTCATCGCGCCCGCTCGTGCCCAGCACCCAGTCGGTGGTCTGCATTTCCTGGCGGGCCGCTTCCTGGATGGCGGGTTCGACGTACTGCACCCAGGCCTGGCGCGTGAAGGTGCCGGGAATGGCGAAGCTGCCCGCGACCACGGCCGCGTCGCTCTCGCCCACCAGCCCCGCCACGGTGATGGCCGGGAAGCGCGTGGCGGCGCGCGCCTTGATGGTGGCATAGGCGCGTTCGCGCGCGGGCATGCCCTGCATCACGGAACGCAGGCTGCCGCGGGTCTTCTCGACGATGGCGAGGTTGGTCTCGATCTGCGGCCACGACGGATCGGCGGAGCGGCTGGCATAGAAGGAGATCAGCCGTTCGGCGCTGCGGATCATCTGGTCGCGCGGCATGGTGCCGCGGTTGGTTTCCAGCCAGCCGCGCCAGTAGCGCGTGATCTGGTCCGACAGGTGCGTGGGGTCCACGTGCTGCCGGTTGGCCATCATCAGGTAGGTCTTGAGCGCGTTGTAGGCGTCGTCGACATTGCGCGGCGAGGCATCCTGGAACAGCATGTCGCTGTTGCCGCCCACGGTGGCGGGCGTGGCTGGCCGGTTGGCGGTGGCGCCGTCCTGGCCTGTCTGCGCGCCGGGCAGGCTGGCGGACTGGCCGGAGGTATCTACCTTGCCGAGGAAGTCTTCCAGGCTGGCGCGCACCGGCGCCAGCATGAACTGGTTCAGGCCGTGGTAGTACTCCTTCAGCAGGTGATCGCGCAGCATGTCGCCCTGGTAGAGCCCCAGCCCCAGCGACATGGGGCGGCTGGCGGAATAACGGTCCAGCTGTTCGATGCGGTCCTGCAGGATGGCCATGCCTTCCAGGCGGCTCTGCAGGTCGGTGCTGGCCGCCTGCATGCGCGCGACCTGGTCCAGGTCGGCCTGCACGTTGCTGGCCAGCTGGCGGTTGCCCATATAGGACCAGCTCCAGCCGCCCAGCAGCAGGCCCAGCGCCAGCACGATGCCGAAGAAGGCCAGGTAGCGGGCGCGGATCTTGCCCGGGCTGGCGTGCTGGCGGACCAGGCGCTTGTCGGCGAAGACCACCTTGGAGAACAGGTCGCGCAGGAAGAAGCCGTTGTTGGCCGTGACGGTGCGCACGGGTTCGGGACCGCCCGGCGCCAGGCCGAAACGTTGCGCCAGCTTCGCCGTGGAGGTGCTGTGGGCGACGCCTTCCTGCAGCGCGCTGGTGAAGTAGAAGCCGCGGAAGACGGGCTTGTGCTGGAAGGGGTTGGTCTCGAACAGCGTGGCCAGGAAGGTGCGCAGCGCAGGCTTGATCGAGGCGAACTCCAGCGGGAAGGTCAGGAGGCCCGGGGGCAGGTCGTGGTTGCGGCGCAGCGCGATCTGGGCGGCGCCCATTTCCTTCAGGCCGTCATACAGTTCGTCGAAGCGCGTGTCGAATAGCGCCAGCACGTCGCGGTTTTCCTCGGTGCTGTAGGGCAGCGTGGCGCCCCACACGCGGTCGCGCTCGGCCTGGTCGCTGTCCGAGAAGAACTCGCTGAAACCGGCGATGAGGTCGGCCTTGGTGAAGATGACGTACACCGGCGCGAACACTTCCAGCCTGTCGGCCAGTTCCTGCACGCGCTGGCGCAGGTTCTTGGCCAGGTTGATGGCGAACTCGGGGCTGGAGCCCGACAGTTCGCTGATGCTGGCGGCCACGATGATGCCGTTGATGGGCGCGCGCGGACGATAGCGCTTCAGCAGGTCCAGGAAGCCCATCCATTCTTCGCGGTCTTCCTCGTGCACCGAATAGCGGCCGGCGGTATCGAGCAGGATGCCTTCGGTGGTGAAGAACCAGTCGCAGTTGCGGGTGCCGCCCACGCCGCGCACCGCCGCGCCGTTCTTGTCGGCGAAGGGGAACTGCAGGCCCGAATGGATGACCGCGCTGCTCTTGCCCGCCGCGGGGTTGCCGATGACGATGTACCAGGGCAGTTCATACAGGGCTTCCTTGCCCGACACCTGGCCCAGCTTCGACGTCTTGATGGTCCGCACGGCGTCGGCCAGGCGCGTGCGCAGCGCCTCGACCTCGCCGCGCTTGGACACCGCGCCGGTCTGCGCCTGGTGCTCCAGCATGTCGGTGAGCTTGCCGCCTGCGCGGCGCGCCTTGCGGCGGCGCCACAGCCAGGCCGCCAGCATGACGAACAGCACCACGCCCAGCACCATGCCGACCCAGACGAGGGCGACCTCGAGCGTGTCGGCCAGGAGGAACAGGAAGACGATCAGCGCGAGCAGGCCCAGCACCAGGAAGGTGCGGGGATTGGCCATCGCTCTGCTGCACCAGTGGCGCAGGGTGCTGAAGAAGCTGCTGAGGGAAGAAAGAAAACCTGATGGGCTATGCATGGTTCTGTGGTCAGGCGGCGGAAGAAGAGGGAGGCAGCACCACGGCCAGCGCGCGCGCCAGCGGGTCCTGGGTCAATAGGGCAAGGGCGGGCGCCTGCGCGGCGCGGCTGGCTTCCAGTGCCAGGGCCAGCGTCAGCAGGGTGCTGGCCGCGCCGGTCGCGCCGCAGGCCGTGCCCAGCACCAGGCAATCCTTGGCGGGATCGAGCTGCGGGAAGAGGCGGGCCGTCAGGCCGACGGATTCGAGCGTGCGCGTGCCACGGTGGTCGGCGTCGCTGACGACGGCGGCGACCTGGGCGGTGTCGATCTTTTCTTCGGGCAGGAAGGCGTCGGCCAGTTCGCCCAGCGTGGTGTCCGAGGCCGCGCCGCGTGCGTCGGCGTGGCGGCCCCGCTGGACCCGCGGCGAGAAGACGAGCGTCGAGGCGCCGGCCGCGGGGGCGCCGCCGGTCACCAGCAGCAGGCCGGCAGCCGATTCGCCGGGCACGCGGCCCGCGGGGGTTTCGGGACCCATCAGCGCGCCGCGGTCTTCCCAGGTGCCGATGACGCCGGCGTCGATGGCGGAATCCAGCGCCAGCACGATGCGTAGCCCGGGGATGTCATGGGCGCCCAGCGCGCGCAGCAGGGGCTGCGTGGTGTCGCCGTCGGCATCCGGGTGCGCTTGCGCGGGCGGGATCAAGGCCAGGTGGAGCTGTTCGGGCGGCCAGATGGCGGCGGCCCGGGCCAGGGTCTCCAGCGCCAGCCGCTGGGCCGCGGCAGACCATCCAGGCGGCAGCGCCACGTCCATGTGCAGCGTGGGCCGTTGGCCGGCGGGCAGGCGGCCTTGCGTGGCGACGACGTGTTCGTCGGCCTGTTCGACCAGGGCCTGCGCCACGGGCTCGGCCAGCGCGCAGGCGCGCAAGGCGGCATCGGGAATCTCGGCGGGCGAGGCCGCGCCGATGGCGGCGTGCAGGCGCAGCGTGGCGGTGTCCAGCGCCGCGTGGCGGGCCGCGAAGACCGGATAGCCGGCGCGGCTCACCAGTTCGGGATCGAGCGCGGCGCGTGCCTGGGCGGCGCACGCATCCAGGATGGCCTGCGCCGAGGTGCCGGGCCCCGCGCCGGCCGCGGCGGCCAGGACGGCCAGGCGCGCATGCCGGGGTGCCTGGGGCGCGGCGTCGGGCGCGGCCTCGGGGGCAGGCTTGGGCGCGCGTGCGGCACGCACGGCCTTCACGCCCAGGAAGAACGCCAGCAGCAGCGCGGCGGGCAATGCAAACAGGTAGAGCGCAATGTCCAGCCCCGAGGGCAGGGTGCGGGTCTCTTGCCACCAGATGATGACGGCCAGCCATACCAGGGCGAAGACGAGGGCCACCAGGGCGCCGTATTTCAGGAAGCGTCTCATGGGAGGTCGGTCGATGTCTGCATGGGTGTCAGCATGGGGGGTCAAGGTTTCCGCTTATCGTTTCATCACGCCGGGGCGGCGCAATTCTACGTGGCCGAAGTCCATCATCTTCCAGCGTCCGCCCCAGGTCAGGCCCACGCGCTCGGCGGCCTCGCCGTAAAGCTCGTAGCCGCGCATGGCCCAGGGATCCTTCTCGGTGATGACCAGCTTGCCCTCGCGCAGGAAGGCGGAGTCGGCAGCCAGGCCATATTGGTGATAGCTCTGGAAAGCGCCGGCATTGGTGACGTGGGAGCCCTGGCTCTGCAGTTCCGCCTGGCGTTCCGGACTCCGATAGCCTTCGATCAGCGCCATTTCATAGCCGTGTTCCTCGCGCATGATCTGGAACACCGCCAGCAGGCGTTGGCGGAAGTCGGGGTCCAGCAGGTTCCACTCGCGGCTGGCGCGTGCCAGGTTCGGACGCACCAGTTCCACTTCGCGCGTGGTGAAGACTTCCGGGGGCAGCGCGGGTGGGGGCACGAGCCGCTCACCCGTGAGCAAGGCCTCCACGCGGCGATCGGGCGGACTCCACTGGTCATCGTAATCAAATGTGTGATTGTGTCTCAGTAGGAAAGCAAAAGTTGTCGGCAAAGCCAGGATCGCCACAACTGTCAGTACCGGTATGGGATGCCGCTGGACGACCCCGACGCAGCCCGAAAATGACCTCCTCAGGACCGCCGCGGTGCCCCCGGCCGCGCCTTCCGCGTGGCTGGCCGAGCGCGAGAGACCGCGCGCCAAGCCTTGCGCGCAGGCGTGCAGGCGCTGCTTCGTCCACTGCCGTAGCGAGGGGAAGAAGAGCAGCGCCGACACGGCGACAGCCAACAGGAAATAAAGCGGAATGAGGTGCAGCAAGGAGTTCTCTCTGGGGAAGGCGTAATCTTTTGTTGGATTGACGAGCGAGGCAAGCGCTCCAAGGCCCGCAAGCACGTTTTCGTTCGAGAGAATCGTAACAAGACGCAATGAATTCCCTCGGCGTGTGGGGTACTCTCCGTTGCCTCAAATGTGGGGCGGTATGCCCTGGCAGCGCTGAACTTCGCATGGCAGACAACGCACACACGACGCCTTCCTCCACGCCTTCCCCGTCCTTGCTCGGGGCCGCCCACTCCGGACCGGACGAGACCGGGGGGCGTGCGCGCATCCTCGCAGCCCTGGAAGGACGGCAACCCGATCCCGAAGCCCAGCACGTTGCGCCGCCAGCCCGGCGCAAAGGCGCGCGCGCCTTGTGGCTGCTGGCGGTGCTGATGCTGCTGTTGGGCGCGGCATTCTGGCTGATGCCGTATTGGCAGCAAGCGGACGACCGCGATGCCGTGGCCAGCGCGCCCGCGCCGCAAGGCGAGGTCGTGGCCAATGCGCCGGCCGTGATCGAACAGGAAGAGGCGCCGGCCGAAGACGACAACGCGCCGTTGCGTTCTCCGCTGGACCAGCTGTCGCTGGGCGGCGTGGCGCAGCCCTCGCTGCCGCAGACCGCCACGCTGGTCGACGACCGGCCGCAAGGCCTGGGCGAGGGCGCCAATCCGCTGGCTGCGCTGGGCGCAGGCCCGTTGGCCGCCGTGACGGCGACGCCGCCGGGCAAGGCCACCCCGGCCAAGGGCCCGCAGCCTTCCAACGCCAGGAACAGCGGCGCGAAGCCGGAGGCCTCGCGGGGGCCCACGCGTGCGGCGGCGGCCAATGCCAATGCGAACGGCAAGGCCGCGCAGCCGCGCCGCGCGGCCCCTGCCAGGCGCGGCGACACGCAGGACAGCGACGCGGACATCCTCTCGGCATTGATGGCCTATGGCCTGCCGCCCGCCTCCCCGCCCGGCACGCGTGTGTACAAGACCGATGGCGTCTTCATCCGCGAGCTGCCGGGCTCGTCCCTGCAGGAGCGTTTGGCGCAATGCCGCGACCAGGGCTTCTTCGCCGGACAGCAATGCCGCATGCAGGTTTGCGCGGGCCATTGGGGGCAGGCCCCCGAGTGCCCGCTTGCCCAGCCTGAAGTGAGTCCCTGACGTCATCGAACGCCTTATCGAACCCCTTTCCTGAATCCCAGCCACTGACCCTGGCCTGCCCCTGAAACGCGGAACGCATGTCGATGGAATCCTCCAGCCTTTCCTCACTCTTTTCCGCGGGCTCGCGGCTTTACGCCCTGGAAGGTGAGGGCGCGCTCGGCGGCCTGCAGGTCGAAGCCTGGACTGCGCGCGAGGCATTGTCGAGCTTGCCCGAGTTGCGGGTGCTGGCCCTGTCCGATGACGCGAGCCTGGATCTCGACGACATGGTCTCGCGTCCGGTCACGCTGTGGACCACGGGTGCCGATGGCGAGCGCTCGAGCCGCAGCGGACTGGTGCGCGCGGCGGAACGCGTGGCGGGAGATGGCGGCCTGGCGCGCTATCGCCTGACCGTGGTGCCGTGGCTGTGGCTGGCCGACCAGACGCGCGCCAGCCGCATCTTCGAAGGCCGTCCGGTGCTCGACATCCTGACGAGCATTCTCGATGCCTATGAAGGCTACAGCTGGAAGCTGTCGGGCGATGCCTCGGCCGCCGTGGCCGAACTGCCTGTCGCGCCCTACGTCACGCAATACCGCGAGACCGACTACGCCTTCCTTACCCGTGTGATGGCCGGCGCCGGCCTGGGCTGGACCGTGGTGGAAGACACGCAGGCGCCTTCGCGCCACGCCATCCTGGTCTTCGCCGACAGCCGCCAACTGCCCGAGGATGCCTCCTCGTCCTCGGTGGGCGTGCCTTTCCACCGCGCCAATGCGGCCGAGGCGCGCGATGGCGTGCAGGCATTCGCGCGCCAGCGCCGCCGCGTGACCGAGCGCGTCACGCTGCTGGGCTGGCAGGGCGGCGGCAAGCGTGCCGTGTCGGGCGATGCCTCGGGTGAGGTGCAGTCCGACAGCGGCGAGGCGGAAGGCCTGGAGTGGTACGACTTCACGGGCCACGGCTCGCTGGCCAGCGAGGACGAGGCGCGCCGCCAGGCCGAGTTGCTGTGGGAGGGCTTCCACGCCGAGGACGAACAGTTCCTGGGCCGCGGCACCGTGCGCAGCTTCCGGTCGGGCACGCGTTTCACGCTCAAGGACATGGCGCCGCTGGGGCCCGCCGGCGAAAAGGATTTCGAGCCCGTCTTCGCGCTGGATGCGGTGGAGCACGTGGGCATCAACAACCTGCCCGAAGCGGCGCGTGCATCGCTGGATGCGCGGCTGGGGCCGCTGGACGCCGCCCTGAACTTCGACGCAGCCCCCGCGGCCCCGGTGCGCGGCGATGCCGTGGGCGCCCAGGACGACGACGCCTTGTGGCGCGACGTGCCGGCCGAGACACCCGCCGAGGCGCTGCTCACGCAGGCGCGTGCCACGGGTTACGCCAATGGATTCCGCGCCCTGCGCTGCGACCGTGCGTGGCGCCCGCGCGCGTCGCACGAGCGCGGCGCTTGGCCGCATGCCGCACCCACCGTGCATGGCGTGCAGACGGCCGTGGTCGTGGACGCCGAGGGCGGCGGCCAGGCCGGCGGCAAGGACGAAGTGCTGCGCAACCGGCGCGGCGACGTGCGCATCCGTTTTCCCTGGCAGGGTACGGGCGGCAACCAGGCCCACAGCCGCTGGGCGCGCGTGGCGCAACGCCAGGCCGGCGGCGGCATGGGCATGACCTTCGTGCCGCGCATCGGCCAGGAAGTGCTGGTGCGCTTTCTCGATCATGACGTGAACCAGCCCATCGTGGTGGGCGCGCTGTACAACGGCCGTGGCGAAGGCGGCGTGGCGCCGACCCCCGCGGGCGCGGCGGGCGAAGAGGGCGGCGGCGCCGAGTTGTACGCGGCCGCACGCGACCTCGCGCCCAGCGCCCAGGCCAACCTGGTGGGCGGCCACGCCCCGGCCTGGCACGGCGCGGGCGCCTCGGACGATGCACATCGCAATGCCGCCGCGCTGAGCGGCTTCAAGAGCAAGGAATTCGGCGGCGCGGGCTACAGCCAGGTGGTGCTGGACGACAGCGACGACCAGCTGCGCGTGCATGTCAGCACGACGCAGGCGGCCACCAGCCTGACGCTGGGCCACCTGATCCACCAGGCCGGCAATTACCGCGGCAGCCTGCGGGGCGTGGGCGCGGAACTGCGCACCGATGCCCACGGCGCGCTGCGTGGCGGGGCGGGGGTGTTGTTGACGACCTATGCCGCGCAGGCCGGCGCGCCCTCGGGCGAGGCGGCCGGCGCGCAGGCGCTGGCGTCGCAGGCGCACCTGATGGCGAAGTCGCTGGACGACATGGCGGGCGCGCACCAGAGCGTGCGGCTGGCCTCGGCGCTGGGCACCGAGCAGGCGGGCGCGAGCCGCCGCGACCCGGAGTATCCGCCGCTGGCAGCCTTCCATCGTGTGGTGTCCGGCACGGTGGCGGGCGAGGAGTTGTCTCCCGCCATGGACGATGCGGCCGCGCGCCACACCCAGGCTGCCGACGGCAAGGTGCCGCACACGGGCGACGCCGTGGTGGTGATGGCCGCGCGCGCAGGCCTGGCGCAGGTGGCGGGGCAACACATGCAATACGTGGCGGGCGAGACCATACACTGGTCCGCCGGCAAGGACCTGAACCACGCGGTGGCCGGCAACCTGCGCATCCACGCGGGACAGGCGGCCGGCATCGTGGCCGGCGTGCAGAAGGGTGAGCAGGATGCGGGCCTGGACGTGATCTGCGCGACCGCCGATGTGACGGTGCAGGCGCAGCACGACGTGCTGACGGCGCAATCGCAGCAGGACCTGCGCCTCGCGGCGCGCGACGGCAAGGTCGAGGCCGCCTCGCCCAAACGCATTCGCATCGCCACCGCCGCGGGCGCCAGCATCCTGATCGAGGGCGGCAACATCACCGTCACCGCGCCGGGCCGCATCGACGTGAAGATGAGCGACAAGCGTTTCGAGGGACCCACGCAGCTGCCCTATCCCTTCCCGCAATTCCCCGAGAGCATCTGCGTCAGTTGCGCGCTGGAGGCTGCGGCGGGCGGGAATGCCATGACGGTGAAAAATGCTTGAGGACCGCGACACCTGGATCGATCCGCCGGGGCCGGAGGTCGACCCCTATCTCTTCGACGCCGAGTGGCGTAAGCCCGACGCGGTCGAGCGCTATGTGCTGCTGGATGCGAGCTTCGTGCCGGGGCTGGGCGCACGCCTGGCGGCGTGGGCGCCGCCCGAGGACGTGTGTTCCTTGTATGCGGGCGTCTATGACGGAGAGGGCTTGGACCAGGTGGCGCCGTATCTGGTGCGCCTGCCGCCCTCGGCCTACGTGCGGCGGCAGCTGTGCGAGAAGATCCTGCGCGTGACGCGCGGCAAGCCCATGCTGAGCCTGCTGCACAGCATGGCGACGCTGGAGGAATTGGCCGCGCATCTGCGAGTGCAGGTCGAGGCGGTGAACGATCAAGGCAAGGGCTATCTGCTGCGCCTGGCCGACACCCGTTCCTTCGCGGGCCTGATGCAGGTGCTGACGCCGCCGCAGCGCGCACGGCTGATGGCGGGCATCGCGCGCTGGTCCTACGTGGACCGCGATGGCATCTGGCGTTTCGTCGAAGGCAGCTTCCACTTCGATCCGCAGGCGGACACGAAGCCTTTCCAGATCGATGCCGATCAGCAGCTGTGGCTGAACCGGCTTGCCCTGCCCGACGCCATCCTGCGCTTCGTGCAATTGCGCGCGCCGCTGTTCGGCGAGCTGGCCTGCGCGCCGTCGGTGGCGCATCGCGTCATCCAGGATGGCGTGTTGCGCCTGGTGCGGCGCGGACTGGACAACCAGGCGCTGGCGTATCGGCATGCGTTGACGAGGCTGCGGCAGCAGGGGTTGTTTGGGGCGAAGCCGCAGGCGCAAAAGCTTGTTGAGCCGGAGGTATCCCAATGAGTGCGAGGTTTCGCTTTGCCGGTCCCTGCCGGGAAATTCCCTCTGAGTTGAACTTCCAGGAGCAGCGCAAGGCCTGTCATCGCATGGGTGAAAAGGCAGGCACCGATTGCTCCATCGAATTGTTCTTTGGATTCTTCTTCGATGGAACCCGGAACAACAAGGGTACTTCCGATGCCGCCGATGATCACACGCACACCAACATAGCGAGGTTGTGGAGCGTCTTCGACGACCGTGTCGACCCCAGCTACAGTGCGCGTAAACATCGCTTTCGCACCTATATCGAAGGCGTGGGCACGCCATGCGTGGCCAAGGTGGGTGATTCCGGCACCGGCGCTTATGCCAACGCAGGCGCGGCGGCGGGCTGGGGGGGCGAATCCCGTATCAATTGGGCCTTGCTGGAACTACAGAACAATCTCTTTGAACATTTCACCTCCAGGACGCTGACCGAAGTGCTTGGCGAGGATTCGCCTGCGCTTGTGCGCGCGATGAGCACGGAAAGGGGCTTGTCCCGTCTGCAAGTGGAAAACCTTGCCAAGCTCGCCAAGCTTTCCGTGGCGGCATATGGTGGCATGTTGCCCGGCAAGCCTGACGAAGTGCAAGCGCGACGCGCGGATACGCTCGTGGAAAGAGGCATGACGGTTTGGGCTGTGCAGAATGACGCAACGCCGAATGACCAGGTGCGGCGAACCGTGCTGTCCCAGCGCAATGAGCATTTGCGCAGATTGCTGGGCAGCTATCTGACCAGCAAGCCTGCGGTCGAGCGTATTCGCCTGTCCGTTTTCGGTTTTTCGCGCGGTGCGGCCCAGGCGCGTGTTTTCATTAACTGGCTGAAGGATGCCTGCGACCCGGCGCAAGGGTACTCGATGTATCACCCTCGCGGCGACGGCGTTCTGCGTCTGGGAGGCATTCCGGTACAGATCGATTTCCTGGGAATTTACGACACCGTGGCCTCGGCCGGTATCGCGCAAAGCCTCCACGAGGGGATATGGACGGGACACGGTGCCTGGGCAAGAAAGCATGATTTGGGCATCCCGAATCTTGTCCGAAAGTGCGTGCACATGGTGGCCGGGCACGAGGTACGAGGGTCCTTTCCCGTCGACCTTGCTGGTAGCGCGAGCTGCGAGGAAATCGTCTACCCGGGCGTGCACTCCGATGTCGGCGGCGGCTACAGGCCTGGGGAGCAAGGCCGGGGCATGCGCGACAGCGACAAGCTGTCGCAGATTCCACTGTGCGATATGTATCGCGAGGCGGTGCAGGCAGGCGTTCCGCTGCGCCTGGACAGCGCTCCGAAGACGGACCGGGAACGCTTTGCGGTGTCGCCTGAGCTGCGAGCCGCGTTCAACGCCTATGTTGCGCAGACGGGCGACTTATCCCGCAACAAGCCGTCGACGCGCCACATCATGTACAACCATTATGCGCGTTATCTGCAGTGGCGGCGCATGCGCGTCGAGCGAGGGCCCGATTGGCTGGGTGGCATCCCCAGCGCCATACGGGCCAGGGACAACAATCCTCAGGACTACGAAGACCTCGTCAGGGCGAATGACGAATTGCTGCTGGAGGTTCGCGCCTTGCGCCTCGACAACACGCAGACTCGCCGGTCTCGCTTGCCGCCGGTCTCCATTGTCCAGGTGCCAGGCCGGATTTACGACAGCGTGATGGGGTCGTTGCGAGGGGCCAAGGAAAGGATGTGGCTCGATCAAATCCATCTGATCTGGGATCGGCCTGAACGGCCTGCCGCCGCCGTCATCGATCTGTTGGACAACTATGTGCACGACTCCCGCGCGTGGTTCAAGCCGACTGGCGAGGATGATGACGTGTGGGAAATTATCCAGGTGGAAGAGATGCAAGCGCTGGAGGAGCGCGAGAGACTGGCGCGCGAGTATGCGGCTCGCGGTCAGGACGACGTGGCACGGGAAATGGCGCCCAACGAGACGGAGCGCGAGGCCCTGGCCAGGTACCGGGCGAATCCCAAGGATTTGCCGCTGCAGGTGTCGGGCAGGGAGTTTTATTGGCAGTGGGGCTATCTGCGTTGGCGTTCGGTCTTCGACAACCAGGTGGTGCAAGTGCAAAGAGAAGCCCAGCAGAGCAGGGAAGACCAGCAGGGCACCATACGCGCACTCCAGAATCAGGTGGATTTCAGCAAGCTTCCGCGCTTTTGAGCGCTTGCGTGCGATGCTCGGACAGAGGGACTCTCGAAGGAATGGCTATGGTGTGGTGTTCGATATTCAGGAGCAGTGCTGTCGGTGCCTGCCTCGTCCTGGCCTTGGCCGGCGCTTCGGGCGGCGAGGCGCTTGCGCAGTCTTCCGGGCCGGTGACGGCCGAGGTGGAACAGCACGGCAAGCGCGCGCCTGACACCATTGCCGTGCGGCTGGGCATCATCAATTACCTGGGCGAGGGTTTGTCGCCAGTGTCTATTGCGGGGGCATGGGCGGGCAATGCGCGCGCGCGCTCATACTCGTCGGGGACGTGCTGCGTGAGCGTGCCAAGGCAATGGAAGCCTGGCATGACGTTGCGGGTGGAATGGAACAGCGATTCGATGTACTTGCGGGGCGAGAAAAAGCTGGTGGGCGTGGACGCGCCAGTGCTGCCTTACGAACCCTTCCATGACGGGTATGTCTGGGCGGTTTTCCTGCCAGGTGGCGAGGTGTTCGTGCAGCCTTGGGGAGGCGCTCCGGGGGCAGAGGGGTTCCTGCAAGGTCTTCCCGCGCCGCATGAGAAGCCGACAGAGGCGGATTTCCGTGCGTTCATCGAAAGAAACAAGCCCGAGAAATAGCAGCGGCGAGCCACCCGGACAACCCACGACACGCCTTGCCATTACGCTTGTCATCACCGTAGAAAAATCAGTATGAGTTTCAAGTTTCGCTTCGCCGGCCCTTGCCGTGAGATCCCCTCTGAACTGAATTTCCAGGAGCAGCGCAAGGCGTGCCAACGCATGGGAGAGAAGGCCGGCACGGATTGTTCGATCGAACTGTTCTTCGGGTTCTTCTTCGACGGCACGCGCAACAACAAATTCACGTCGACGGCGGCCGGCAATCACTCCGAGACCAACGTCGCGCGTCTCTATGAAGTGTTCGACGATACGGTCGACCCCTCCTACAGTGCGCGCAAGCATCGTTTCCGAACCTATATCGAAGGAGTGGGCACGCCTTGCCCCCGGGTAAGGGATCCGGGCACGGGCATGTATTCACAGGCGGGCGCCGCGGCGGGGTGGGGCGGCGAGGCGCGCATCAATTGCGCCTTGCTGGAATTCCAGGATCATCTGTACTCGCACTTCATGGGCGGGCGGACCCTGACCGATGCGCTGGGCGGCAGCATGCCCGATGTGGTGCGCTCCATGAGTTCGGACGTGTCGATGTCGTCGCTGCAGGTCGAGACCGTGGCCAAGTCGGCCAATCTGTCGCTGGCTGCCTATTCGGGCCTGGAGCCTGGCAGCGAAGAGGAAACCCTGATCCGCAAGGGGTTGGGCGCGCTCGGCAGTCTGTTCCGGATTGGCCGGATCAACTTCACGGAGCCCAACGACAGTGCGCGGCGCAGCGTGCTGTCGCGCCGCAACCGGGAACTGAAGACCATGCTGGCGGGTTACCTGGATGCCAACCCGAAGATCGAGCGCATCCGCGTGTCGATCTTCGGGTTCTCGCGCGGCGCGGCCGAGGCGCGGGTGTTCTCGAACTGGCTGAAGGATGCCTGCGATCCGCCGCAAGGCATCTCGATGTACAACCCGCGCGGCGATGGCGTGCTGCGGTTGGCGGGCATCCCGGTCGAGCTCGACTTCATGGGCATCTTCGATACGGTGGCTTCCGCCGGCATTGCGCAGAGTGCCTTCGAACAGGTGTTCACCGGCCACGGCGCCTGGGCGCGCCGTCCGGACATGGAGATCCCCAGCAAGGTCAAGCGCTGCGTCCACATGGTGGCCGCGCACGAGGTGCGGGGGTCCTTCCCCGTCGATTTCATCGATGGCGCGGGATACGAGGAGATCATCTATCCAGGCGTGCACTCGGACGTGGGCGGCGGTTATGTGCCGGGCGAGCAGGGGCGTGGCATGAGCGACAGCGACAAGGTGTCGCAGGTGCCGTTGTGCGACATGTACCGCGAAGCCGTGGTGGCGGGAGTGCCGTTGCGGCTGGAAAGTGCGCCCGCCGCGGCCAAGGCGCGTTTCCAGGTGTCGAGTGCCTTGCGCACGGCGTTCAATGCCTATGTCGAGGCGACGCGGTCGATGTCGACCGGCCAGAAGTCCAGCACGCACATCCTCTACAAGCACTACGCGCAATATCTGCGCTGGCGCCGCTTGCGGTCCGAACGCGGGCCGGAGTGGCTGGGCAATATTCCCAGCGCGCAGCGGGCAAGGGCGTCAAATCCGCAGGACTACGAGGACCTGATCCAGGCCAACGAGGAGTTGCTGCAGGAGGTTCGGACGCTGACCCTGGACAACTCCGTGGAGCGCCTGGAGACCCAGTCACGCATCCCCAGCCGCGGCGGGGTGGACCTGTATACCTCCGCGATGCTGATCTGGCGCGGCAACAAGGACCAGATGTGGGTCAGGCAGATCAAGACGATCTGGGAGGCGCCGGGCCGGCCGCATGACGCGGTGACGGCGTTGCTGGACAACTATGTGCACGATTCACGGGCCTGGTTCAAGCCGCTGGGCAAGGACGACGACGTGTGGATCGTGCTGCAGCAGGACCGCATGAAGCAGCTGGAGATGCGCGAGAAGCTGGCGCAGGATTTCCGCGCTCGCGGCCGCGCCGATGTCGCGTGGACCCTGGGTCTGAACGACGAGGAGAAGGCGGAGCTGGAGCGTTACCGCGCGAACCCCAAGGACCTGGCGCTGCAGTCCACCGGGCGCGAGTTCTATTCCCAGTGGGGCTATCTGCGCTGGCGTTCGGTCTACACGAATCCGCAGGTGCGGGACCGGATCCAGGCGCAGCAGGATCGTGAAGACACGATCAAGACGCTGCAGAACATGCCGATGAACTGGGGTTCCTTCCCGCGGTTCTGAATCAGGGGGCGGCGGCTGCCGATGCTGTGCGCGCAATTGCCGCGCTAGTCAGGACATGAAAGAGACCCAGCAGTTCTTGCAGAACAACATGAACCCTATTCTCAACGGGAGGTTCTGACGATGATCGCGGCCATGCGTGTCGGGTTCTCATCCTTGTTCGGGCCCGTGTGTCGCGTCGCGGGCGCGGTGGTGCTGGCGCTTGGGCTGGCGGCGCCGGGTGCGGCGGACGGCCGCCCTGCCAACGCGGCTGATGCCGGGCCCTCGATCCAGGCCGTGCGGCTGGGCATCATCAATTACCTGGGCGAGGCGCTGGACCCGGTCTACATCGCGCAGGGATGGGCAGGCAACGTGGGCCCGCGCGCCTATTCGTCGGGGACGTGCTGCCTGAGCGTGCCACGGGAATGGAAGCCGGGCATGACGTTGCGGGTGGAATGGAACAGCGATTCGATGTACTTGCGGGGCGAGAAAAAACTGGTGGGTGTGGACGCGCCAGTGCTGCCTTACGAACCCTTCCATGATGGGTATATCTGGGCGGTTTTCCTGCCGGGTGGCCAGGTGTTCGTGCAGCCTGCGGGCGGAGGGCCCGGTCTGCCGGGTTTCCTGCAAGGTCTTCCCCCGCCCCATGAAAAGCCGACAGAAGCGGATTTCCGCGCGTTCGTCGAGAGAACGCGCCACGCGAAATAGGCGTGGCGGTTTTTTATTGCTCCGGGGCTGCCACTTCCACTTGCACCGTCTCCGACTTCAAGCCGCCCGCGAGGATGTGCACTTCATAGACCGCCGGCTCGCGCGGTATCCCTGCGTTGCGCACCAGGTCGGTGGTGAACTGGTGGCTGACGCGCGTGCCCGGAGGAATCGGCGGGAGCTTCGGACGGTAGTTGGGGTGGGGGTCGACGTGGAAACCGTGGCGTGCCCCCGGCAGCGGGCGCACATACGCAACGCCCGAGTATTCCTTGCCGGTGGCGATGTCGCGCGCATGGACCGTGGCAGGATCCATGCCCGCCGACACGGGTACCAGCCCACGCATGCAGATGGGCACGACCAGCACGCCATCGGGGCGCGGTGTCACGCGGGTGGGGGCGGCGATATTCACCTGGGGATCGAGGCCGTGGGTCGCCGGCAGGCAGGGGTGTTCATCGGTCGTGCCCACGGGGGTGTCGGCGAAGGTGGCGGGGGTGATCCAGTCTGTGCGCATGGGGCTTTGTGTGGTGGCGGTCGAGGGGCTGGCGGGCGTCGCGGCGTGCACGACGCAACCTGCCAGGGCGATGAGCAGAGAGGCGAGCAGGCGAGTGGCGGTCATAGCTTGAAGCGCAGCCATCCCTTGGAAAGGTCCACTTTGCGTACGCCCTTGGCGCAGTCCGGGCAGAATCGGATGCTGGTGGTGTCGCCGCCATACATCACGCAATCGCCCGTGTGATAGACGTATTGTTTTTCCGCCATCTTGGGCTGCCCATAATGGCAGTGGTTGCCCGCCTCGCTGTAGAAGTTCGGGATGCGGTCGAGCTTCGATTCGTCGAAGTCTTCCCAGGCATTGGGATCATTGGCCCAGTTGGGACCACTGGGGGTCATGCCGATGGCGTGGCCCAGTTCGTGCACCAGCGTTTCAAGCTGGTAGTCCGTGGCCGTGCGTTCCCAGGGGTCGTAGGTCGCCACCGCGATGAGGTTGCCGCCGGAGTAGGCGACGCCCGCGGCCACCCCGGTGATGACGTAGACCTGGACGGTCAGCGTGCCGCTTACCACCGTGGGCAGGAAGTCGTTCATGCGCGCGAGGATCAGGTTGCACTCGTGGGGCTGCGTGGGGTCGGAGAACCAGGGGCGAAGGCGCTCCAAGGGGAAGGGTACCGTGCGTGACCTGCCCCGCTCGTCGACATAGGTGAATTCCGCGTTGATGAACCAAGGCTCGTCGTCGATGCCATGCCATAGGTTGTAGGGATTTCCGTCAGGATCGAGCAAGGGGATCTGCACGCCGCCCTGGCCCGGCCCTGCGATGGCGTTGGTGACGACCCGGTTGAGTCCAGCCTTGGATGCCAGGCTCTGCACGTGGCAGACCGCAATGGTATAGGGCTCGTGGGCCGGTCCCTCGGATCGCAGGTAGGAGGTGCTTGCATTGCCGATCAGCAACTGCCTCCCAACCTCATAGTCGACATTGATGTTGCCCGTGGTGGGGCCCGTGACACGCGGCAACTGCACCACGTCGATGCCCAGGCGCTTGAACTCGGCCAGCGCGGGGCTGACGTCGTTCGCCGGCTCGCCCGGCCGCTCGCCGGGCAGGACGATTTCCTGGATGTAGATGCGGCGCGCGGTCTCCACGGTCTCGGTCATCACCAACTGGTTGCGCGAGTCCCGCACCTCGAAGGTGTAGGTGTTCAGCCCGGCCGCCGGCAGCGTGATGTCGTCGACGATGTAGGTGCCGTCGGCTTTCGTCGTATAGGTGCGCACAGCGGTGCTGACATCCTTGTACGACTCGCGGCGGCCCTGTTCCCTGGCGCTGTACTGGATGTTGTCCTTGCCCGGAATGACCTTGATGGTGAAGGTGTGCGCGCCGGGCTTGTTGAACTTCACATGGATGCGCGGCTTGCTGGTCTGGCGGTCCAGGCTGTCGAGCGCGCGGCCGTCGTTCCAGCGGTCTTCCCGGGCCTTCAGGTTCACATACTGCAGGTGCGAACCCGACTTGCCGGAGTAGGTCGACGGCGAGGACGACGCGCGCGCGCCGCCTGCTCCCGCGCCGGTGGCCGCCGGCCAGCCAGGACTGCCGGATGCGGTGCCGCCCGGGAAGGTGGGCCTGGGGATGACGTCGCCGTCGCTCGGGGTGCCCAGGCCGCCCTGGCCATTGGCGCCGCCAAGGATGGAGGACAGCGCCTTGCCCGCCAGGGGCAGGAGCACCGCGCCAGCAGCGGCCCAGGCCAGCACCTTGTCGTGCTTGCCGCCCGAGATGGCGCCGGTGACGGCGCCCGCGACCGCGCCGCCGATGGCCTGGTCCAGCGTGCCGCCAGGGGGCGCGCCGGCGGCGTGCGTGCCGGGAGACGGCTGCGCGTCGGCGGTGGAGAAAGTGGCAAACCCGACCTTGCCCAACGCCTGGTTCGCCATGCCGCCCAGGCTCTGGGCCGCCGACGAGGCGACCTGGCCGACGGAAGCCGAGACCGTCTGGGCAAGGCCGGCGCCCGCGCCCGTGCCGCCCATGGCGGAGCTGGCGATGGCGCCCAGGCCGCCACCGCCCAGGATGGCCGCCGCGCTCATGCTGCTGCCCGAGCTGGCTGCCACGGAGACGCCCGTGGCGGGGGTTGCGCTGATACCGGCGGCTGCGCCTGGCGTCGTCGTGGGAGTTGCGCCAGCGAGGGTGCCTGCGGGGGCGGCTGCCGCGCCTGCCGGCGCCGCGCCGTTGGTCGCCGTGACGCCCGTTGCGGCTGCGGGAGTGGCGCCGCTGGACGTGGCGGAGGCAGCGCCCGCCGGGTTCGCACCCGAAGCGGGAGCGTTGGGCGCGCCTGCTGCAGGGGCGGCGTTGCCCGGCTGCCCGGCGGATGCGCCCTGTGCGCCGGCCGTGCCGGCAGGGGCGCCCGGCGTTTGCGTCGGGTTCGTTGGCTGTGCTGCGGTGCCTTGGGCTGCGTGTGCAGGGGAAGATGCGCCAGCACCGGTGCCATGCGTCGCGCCGGACTGTCCGCCTGCGGCCGTGCCAGCGCCTGCGTGGGCTTGGCCCGTTGCGGCCTGGCTGTTCGCCGGGAGGGAGGCGGTGTTGGGCGTTGCCGGCCCGTTAGCCGTTGCGCCGCCTGGATAGGCTGTGCCCGCCTGCGCAGCGGCGCCTCCTGCGCCCGAGGCGCCGGTCGGCGTGCTGCTTGCTGTGGGCAGGCTTGTGCCGCTTCCTGATGCGCCGTATGCAGCGCCGGAGGCAGGGGAGATCGCGCCAGCACCCGAGGCGCCGGTGGCAACGCCGCCAGCACCTGCTGCAATGCCATTTCCAGGCAGGCCCGTGCCAGGAGAACCCGGCACGTTCATGCCTGCGCCGGGCAGGGCCCCGCCGCCGGCGGGCGTGATGCCGGGCGCCCCCATGCCCGAGAACGTGGCGCCGGCCGCGCCGATCCCCGCCTGGCCTGCACCCGCCTGGGCCGAGCCCAGCGTGCCCACGCCGCCCGCGCCAATGACGGCGCCGGCTTGCATGCCACCCGTTGTCTGTGCGCCTGCGGCACCGATACCCGCGGGCAGGCCATGGGTGCCGATCGTGTGGGTGCCTGCAGCGTCGAATGCGCCGCCATTCAGGCCGCCCGCATTCACGATGCTGGCGTCTGCCGAACCCAGGCCGATGCCGGCAGCGCCGTGGCCGGGCAGTGCGCTCGTGTGCGCGCCGGCCTGTCCGCCGATTGCCGCGCCGATAGGGCCGATGCCGGCAGTCTGGCTTGCGCCGATGCCGCCCTGGATCGAACCCATGCCGCCTGCCGTGGCCGATCCGATCCCGGCGCCGTGCATCGGCGCGCCGCTGATCCCCGTCGTGACGGTGGCGGCCGTGCCGGCCTGCGTACCGGTCAGCACGGCCTGCGGCACGCTGGTGAATCGCGCGGCCAGGGCGGAGGCGGCTTCCGCTGCTTGCGCCAGGGTGGTGGCGCCCGGGAGGGCGCCCAGGCTGGCAGCGGTGCCGGCCAGGCTGGAAAGGTTCGAGGCCAGGCTGCCGATGCCGCCTGCGCCGCCCATTCCGCCCGCCAGCGCCGCCCCCGCGCTTGCGCCTGCGGTCAACGCAGAGGCGCCTGCGAGGCCGGAGGCGCCTGGAACGCCGCCCAGGCCATTGGCTTGGGATGCGATGGCCGAGGCGGTACTGTGACGGGGAGCGGATGGATGTGCCTGCGACGCCGCGCCGTGCAACGGCGACGCAGACGTCGTGCCGTGACTGGCCAGCGCCTGTGCGCTGCCGCTGTCCAGCGGAACGCCGTGGAGATTGGGGGCGCTGAGGGCGTTGGCGTGCGCAGCGCCGGTGGCCATGCCTTGCAGGCCGTTGCCAGACAGCGCCGTTGCGCCGCCCGCTTGCGGCAAGCCGTTGCCGGGGCTGGAAGCCAACGCGTGCATGCCCGAGCTGGCGGAAGATGCGCCGCCGGCGAGGCGCGTTGCGTGGCCCATGCCTGGTGAGCCCGGCAGGCTGCTGCCGGCTGCACCGAACGTAGCGGCTGGCATGCCTGGCACGTTGGCGGCAGTGACGCCCGTGCCTGCGCTGGCGCCACGCAAGCCCTGTGCGGTCACGCCTGCTCCCGCCGACGCACCGGCGATCGATCCCGTCGTGCCGCCGGCGGATGCGCCGCTCCAGTTGGATGCCGCAGCCGTGCTGGACGCCTGGCCAGAGACTGCGCCCGCAGCATGGCTGCCCAGCGAGCCGGCGCCGCCAGCCTGCAGCGCGGCGCCTTGAGGCGCGCCCGCTGAAACACCCTGCGCGCCTGCCGTCGCGATCGTTGTGCCCGAGGGGGCGCTGGCAGACGGATTTCCGGCTTGCCAGCCAGCGGCCGTGGATGCACCGCCGCCTGGCAGGGTTGCAGCGCCTGCCGGCGACATGGCTTGTCCGCCGGCGGGCAAGCCCGTGGCATTGCCGGTGCCCGCGGATGTCGCGCCCACGGATGCTTGGCTGGCATAGGCTGCCGGCGCCTGGGCGCCAGGCTGCGCGATGCCTCCCGTGCGGGCGCCAGGCGTGCCGCCTGGGCCGCCCAACGCAGGCGAGGCGCCCGCCAGGCCCGTGCTGGTGTTCGTTCCGCCAGGCAGGCCGCCGCCCGTGGCGACCGATGCGCCGGAAGCGCCCAGGCCCGCCACCGCCCCCGTGCCTGCCGTGCTGGCAACAGCAACTGTGCCGGCACCCGTGCCGCCAAGGGCCGAGCCGCCCGCAATGCCTGCACCCGCCATCCCGCCCGTGCCTGTCGCAGCGCCGCCGCCGCCCAGCGCACCCGCCAGGCCTTGTCCGACACCCTGCGTCACGCCTTGCGCGATGCCGGCAGTGGCGGCGCCGGCGCCAGGCATCGCACCCGGCATCATGCCGCCGATGCCTTGCACGGCGCTGCCTGCGCCCTGCGCCAGCGTGCCTGTCACACCGCCGATGGCCTGGCTGGCCATCTGGCCGGCCGCGCCGATAGTCTGCTGCACCGCGCCTGCTGCGGCGCCTGCCATGCCCGCGGCGCCTTGCAGCGCGCCACCCACGGCGGAAGTCAATCCGCCGGCGCCCGGCAGTGCGCCGCCCAGCGAGGAGGCGAGCCCGCTTGCGCCCTGGGCAATACCGCCTATCGAGGACAAGCCGCCTGCGCCGCCCAGGGCGCCCGTGACCGAGGAGGCCAGGCCGGTTGCGGATTGCGCCACACCATAGGCGCCTTGCAGGGACTGGCCGATGCCGCCGGGCAGTGCGCCCAGTGCCTTCGACGCGAGGCCGCTCGCGCCCGCGCCTGCCATCTCGCCCAGCGAAGCCACCTTGCCCAGCATGCCTCCCGCGCCTTGCGCGGCGGCGGCCAGCGTGCCGGTGAGTCCATTGATGCTGCCCAGCGCGCCGCCGCCCGGCAGCGCCTGCGCGGCGAGTCCGCCCAGGTCTCCCAGGCCGCCGGCCAGACCGCCACCGGCGCCCGCGCCGCCCAGGCCCGCCATGCCGGCCAGCGCCGCGATGGGCGTATTGGCGGCCTTGTGGACGATGTTGGCCGTCACGATCATCGGATCGTCGATATTGGTCTGGGGCAGGCCGGGCAGGCTTGCCGCGTCGCTGGCGGGACCGATGAAGCTGTGCGACGCCGCCTTGACCGACAGCTCGGCCGGGCCCGTGAAGCGGATGTCGGCGCCGTCCAGCGTGACGGTGGCGCCGTCGGCCTGCAAGGTGATGCGTTGCTGGGCCAGGATCTCGATGCCTTCCGTGCTGGACGTGATGGTGATGTCCTGCCCCGCCTCGCCCAGCAGCTTGTCGGTGTGCGCGTGCAGCGACACAGGTCCGCCGCCGGCAATCACCTGCACGCCGACGTTATGGCTGTAAAGCGTGGCCGACTGGCCGCTTGCGTAGGCGACGGTCTGCGCCGCCGACACCAGCGTGTCTTCCTGCGAGGTCAGGTGCAGGTTCTCGCCGGCATGCAGCAGCGCCGTGGCCGGCGTGGCGAAATTCATGGTCTCGGGGCTGTCCAGCACCATGCGCGCGCCGTCGATGCGCTCCACCGGCGCGTCGCCTTCGCGTGCGCCGTCGCCCGGCTTGCGCGCCGGCTGGCCCGACACCGCGTCGGGATAGCGGCCCTTGGCCTGCGGATCCAGCGATTCGATCAGCGTGTCGTGGCTGGCATTGGCGGCCAGGCCGCGCGCCTGGCGCTGCGAGGCGCTGTCATGCAGGCGCACGGCGCTTTCCTGGGCGCCACGCAGCAGGACGAGGGCTTCCTTCGTGTCGGCCGCGGTGGATTCGCCCAGCGCGCGCGCGGTCGTCGACACCAGCATGCCCTGGCCGGCGCGCAGCACGGTCCAGGCGTCGGAGCGCAGTTCAAAGCCGGTGCCGCGCCAGGCGCCGCGCTGGGTGTCCTCGGGGCGCTGCGCCACCAGGAAACCCAGTCCGAGTTGGGAGGCGCCGGCAGAGCTGGCCATGCGCACGCGCAACTGCTCCGAGGCGTCGTCCAGCAGCCACTGGTTGTAGCCGCCATCCCCCAGGCTCTTGCTGTGCCAGCCGCTCAGCGTGCCGGGATGGTCGGTGTCGGTATCCACGCCTGCCTGCCAGGGCGGCAGGTCGGCGTCGTTATAGAGCTGGGCAGTGACCACAGGCTGGTCGATATCGCTGTCCAGGAACTCCACCAGCACCTCGGTGCCGTGGCGGGGCAGGTGGTTGCCGCCCCAGTTGGGGCCGGCCTGCCAGGTGGCGACACGCAGCCAGGTGCCCGAGGTGTCGTCGCCCGGTGCGTTGCCCTGGTCGTCGCCGTGGCTGCGATGGCGCAGGCCGCCCGTGACGGGTTTTTCGCCGCGCTGCCAGGGGAACTGCACCTTGATGCGCAGGTCGCGTCCGGTGGAAATGGGGGCGTCGCTGGCCGCCATCACCAGCGCCACCATGCTTTCCGGCGCCTGTGGGCGCGGGCGCCAGGGGGCGGCGATGGCCGCGGCGGCAGGTTGCGCCGAGAAACTGTTGCGATAGCTGCCGGCCTCGACGCCTTCGATCGCCAGTTGGTCCGCGATCTGCTTGCCCAGGTTGTTGGCCGCTTCGTGCGTGATGGACAACAGCACGTAATGGTTGTCGCCGAGGTCGCGCAGCTCGCCGTCCTTGCCACCCGAGCCGCCGCCTTCGTAGCGCGCATGCTGCGACAGGGTGAAGCGATGGCCGGGGGCCAGTGCCCGCGCCGTGCCTTCGCCTTCGTAGCGCACCACGCGCGCCTGGTGCGCGCGCAAGCCGCGTTGCGCGTCGCGTTCGGCCGCGCCGGTGTCGGCATAGCGCAGATAGCCGGTGTCCTCGTAGTCTTCCAGTTCAGGCAGCTCACCGATATCGGCCTGCGCCTGCGCAGCGGGCGCGGCCAGCGCGCGGTCGTTCCAGCTGGCGCGCGTCACCTTGTTGGCGGTGATGCGGCGCGCCACGCCGAAACGGCCGATGGCGTCCTCGGTCTCGGTGGCATCGCTGCGATGAAAACGGACGGCGGCGCCGGGGGCCTGGGGCAGCTCGGTTTGCGCGTCGAAGATCACCAGCGTGTGCCGCGCCGCGCGCCCGTCGCCGTCGCCGTCGGCCTGGTCATGGTCGAAACGGAAGCTCAGGCCTTCCTCCGCCAGCACGCGCAGCACGAACGCCAGGTCGGTTTCGCGGTACTGCGTGCGGATGGGACGGGTGGGCAAGTCGCCCGTGTGGGCGAAGCTGTGGGCGGACAGCGGATAGTCGGAGAACAGTTCGGCCAGCACGTCGGCGGCGGTCTTGTCCTGATAGACGAAGCTGTCGCGCCGCCACGCCAGCGCGCCCAGCCACGGGCCGGCAGCGATGCGGTAACGTGCCACGCCCCCGTCGCTGCCCCGGGCCTCCACCGATTCCACCACGGCATGCCAGCGGCGCCAGCCGCCATCGGCCAGGCGTTGCGACAGCGTGATTTCCTTGCCCAGCAGGCTGGCGACGTCGAGCTGCGCGGACGAGGCCAGACAGTCGATGCGCAGCGAGAAAAGGGTGTCCACGCCCTCGTGCAGCGTGTACCTGGCGACGGTCAGCGGCGTGCGCAGCGCGGCATCCAGCGGCGTGCGCAGCGTGACGAGCCGCTCGTGTTGGGCGAAGGTGGCGGTATCCAGCGAGGAGTAGCCGGACGCTGCGGTGGGGCTGGCGTTCATGGACATCCGTGTGGCGTCAGGGAAGGGAAATGTTCAGGTGTGCGGCGCGGGGTCCCAGCTTGATGATCTGCTCGTAGGGCGCCATGGCGGTCTGCATGTCGCCCTTGAGCGTGTGGGTCAGGCCCAGGTAGGCCAGCATGGCCAGCAGCGAGAAGAGCGCCGCGATGGTCCACAGCGGCACGTCGCGCTTGAGCGCATGCGAGACCTTGTCGGGCAGCGGCCAGTGCGGCGCGAAGCCGGTGCGCTTGCCGCGCAGCAGGCCGATTTCGTCGCCCAGGCGCGCGGTCAGGTAGCCCAGCTTCTCCTGGCCCTCCAGCAGGTACTTGCCCTGGAAGCCCAGCAGCAGGCACATGTAATACACCTCCAGCGAGTCCAGGCGCGCCGCGCCCTGCGCGCGCAGGTCTTCCAGCCGGTTGAAGAAGTTCTCGCCCGCCAGTTGCTCGCCGAACAGGGTCAGCTGCAGCGGTTGCAGCATCCAGGCGTCGCGGATCGGGAAGCCCGACATCAGCACGGTTTCGTCGACCGCCGCGCAGAAGGCGTACTTGGTGGCGTAGATGTCCTCGTTGGACGCATTGAGCTTCTTGGCGTTGCGCTCGAAGTCCGCCAGGAACTGCTGCACGCGGGCCGAGAAGGCGGCCGCGTCGCCGGGCGCCTGGCCGCGCTTGAGCAGGAAGATCATCAGGAACCCGTCATAGAGCAGGTCCAGCAGGGAGTTGGCGGGACGCGAGGCGGCATACGCCTCGGCGCGCGAGACGGCGGCATCGTTCAGCAAGGAGGGCGCGTCGGTCATGGCGAGGTCCTGTCGTCAGCGGGTGACGGCGATGAGGTCGAGTTTGAGCTCCGGGATGCCCGAAGGTGCGTAGATGGCGATGCTGCGCGATTGCAGCATCCGTTCGTAGAGCGAGCCGCGGTTCTGCAGCACGAAGTAGCTGGCGCCGGGCTTGACCGGGACGGCCGGCGGCACTTGCGGCGCATAGCTCACGGGCAGGCCGGGCATGGCCGAGAGCACCAGCTTCTCGACGTCGTCGGGCGCGCCGACCTTGAAGCGCAGCGGCACCATTTCGGTGAGCTCGCTAGCCGGCAGCGAGGACTGCACCGACAGGTACAGCGTCGTGGCCTCGTCCAGCTTGTCGGAGTCGAGGCGGCCCTGGTGGAAGGACGGCCGCACTTCGTCCAGCAGGATCGAGAAGTAGCGCGTGGAGATGACGGTGTCGAGCAGTTCGCGCAGGATGCCGTCCAACTGTTCGAAGGCCGGGCCGGGAGCGTCGTGGCGATAGACCGGCAGGTCGGCCAGCGTGCGTTCCTTGGAAAACGTCATCAGCGCGCCGGCCAGCCGCAGCAGCTCCTGGAACAGGCGCTCCGGGTGCAGGTGCGGGTGATGGAACAGATGCGACAGCGCCGCATAGGCCTCGTTGGCGGTGTGCAGCAGCCAGAACGACGCTACGTCGCCCGAGCGGAACTCGATGATGTTCTTGCTGGGCTCGCGATGGAAGCCGTACAGCGCGCTGACCTTGGCCTGCAGCACGTCCAGCAGGCGGCGCAATTGCACGTGCAGGGCGGGCGAGGCCAGCACCGACATGCTGGGCGCGATGAAGCTGGCGTCGATTTCATAGCCGGCGCTGGCCGTCTTGCGCACGCGCAGCACGGGCAGCGACAGCAGTGCCTGGCGCGGCTCGTGGCTGGCCAGGAGCCGCACGTTCTTGCGCAGGAAGGTCAGCTCGGCGGCGGCGGCGCTGGTGTAGAGGTCCGGCGCGGGGCCATTCACCTGCACATAGCGCGCGTCGAAGGCGTCGACGGCATCGGGCCGGCGGTAGTTGCCGCCGATTTCCTTCAGCGGATGCAGCGCGACGTGGAAGACGGCTTCGGTGGCGCCATCCAGGATGTTCAGCGACACGGGTGGGGGCAGGGCGTCGCCCGCGGGCGCGTGATAGGCGTCGCCATCGGGGAAGACCAGCGACAGCTCGGTCAGGCGCAGCATGCCATTGGCCAAGGCGTCTTCATCGACGCGCAGCGACTGCAGGCCCCAGGCATAGGGATGCAGCGCGCGGCTCATTTCCGCCAGACGCGACTCGTGGTAGGCGTCCTGGCGCTGGAAGTGTTGCGGGCGCAGGAAGAGGCCTTCGCCCCAGAGGACTTTGGGAGAGTGACTCACGGTGTCGGGATATCTTCGGTTCGTTATCGGGGGGTGTGTGGGTATATATAGAGCTGTCTGCCGCCGCGCTAGCCCGCCGGGCAGCGCACGGACGCGAGCCGCGAGGGGTCGAAGGCGGGCATGCCGGGCAGCGGCACGGGCTTGCCTTGCGTGACGGTCAGCGCGCAGGCGTGCGCCGCGATCATCAGGTCGGTGCTCCTGGCTTCGTCGGTGCGGAAAACGAACTTCCAGCGTTGCGGGGCCGGAGAAAAGAAAAGTCCCGCGACCGCGATATAGGGGGCGGTGGGAGGGACCTTCTCGATGGATTCGATGCGCTGTCCCGGCATCAGCGGGACCTCACGCGAGGCGATCAGGCTGTCGCCAAGCGCAGCCTTTTCCTGGGCGGGGTCGATCAATTGGCCGACCGGGGCCCGCATAAATGTTTCATTATTCTTCAGGTAGTATATTTTTGTAATCATCGACAGAGGCTGGCCGTTACTAACATTTAAATTTTCACCAGCGACAAGTGTCAATTTCACCTCGACAGGCGCATTCTTGTCCTTTTTCAGGCCTGTCATTTCCAGGGCCGAATTGGCGAGTTCAGCCACGGCACCGACGCCTGCGCAGCCAGTAAATACGGGGATCACGACCAAAAGAAGGCCGGCGCGCAGGAAGCGCGCTGGAAGATTTCGTTTCAGCATGGCCCTTTATACCGGAACCTCTTGCAAGTGTGCGCAATGCACGCCGTAAGGGCTGCTAATTCTGCTGTAATGTTATGAAATATGCAGTAGTCAATGATTTACAAGTAATTGATGAAATACGCCGCCTCGCCTCTAAGGACTTACTGCTCACCATGCCGCCCTCTCATCGCAGTCTTCGCCATGCTTTCGTCGCCGGTGTGCTGATCGTGCTGGCGGGTTGCGCCACCAGTCCCGCGCCGCAGTCCGACGAGCAATTCCGCCAGTCGCTGGCCCAGGCCGAGACGACCCTGGCGCAGAAGGGCGCCGAGCCCGCCCTCGAACAACTCGAGACCATCGCCACCCGCAATCCCGAGAAGGGCGAGCCGTGGTCCTACATGGCCAAGATCCTTTTTGACGAGCAGCGCTATGGCGAGGCCATCGTGTCCGCCGACGAGGCGCTGCGCCGCGATCCCCAGGATTACGTTGCGAAGAGCGTGCGTGCCGTGGGCGGCCTGCGCGTGGCGATGCAATCGCTGGCCGACCTGCGCGCCGATGCGCTGCTGGCCGGCAATGCCCGTCCCGACGCCGTGGCGCTTGCCAGTGCCATGCGCGAAACGCTGGGCGAGGACATTCTTTTCCCGGATGGCCGCAAGCGCCCGCCCCGTGGCAACACCAATACCAATACGCGCCCGCGCCCGCCCACGGAAACGCCTGCCGCACGCCCGCAAGCGAACGAGCCCGCGCCTGCGCCGGCTGCTGCGCCCGCCGCGCCTGCCGCCGCTCCTGGCCGCGCGCCTGATCCCTTCGGCAACCTGCTGCGTTGATTCCCCGTGCGCGCCGGGCGCCGGCGCGCAGTTTTCCCTAGCCGTCTTTATCCCGCGGCGCGCGGTGTCTTTTTCCGATGCGCCCGACTCCTGGAGTTCTAGCCATGGCCAAGAAAGAAAGCGTCCAGAAGAAGCTGCAGAAAGTGCGCCCGCCGCGCGTGCAGCTGACCTATGACGTCGAGAAGGGTGACGCGATCGAGCAGAAGGAACTGCCGTTCGTCGTCGGCGTCGTCGGTGATTTCAGCGCGCAATCGGAAGCCGAGCTGCCGCGCCTGAAGGATCGCAAGTTCGTGAACGTGGACGTCGACAACTTCGACGACGTCATGAACGGCCTGGCCCCGCGTGCCGCCTACCAGGTGCGCAATCGCCTGAGCGACGAGAAGGGCACCTTCGCGGTGGACCTGACCTTCCGCTCGATCGACGATTTCCGTCCCGAGGCCGTGGTGCAGCAGATCGAGCCGCTCAAGGAGCTGCTGGAGATCCGCACCAAACTGGCCGATCTGCGCAACAAGCTGGCCGGCAACGACAAGCTGGAAGACCTGTTGGGCGACGTGCTGCAAAGCACCGAGAAGCTCAAGCAGCTGAGCACCGAAACGGACAAGAAGGGAGATCGCCATGAGTAACACTGCTGCCCAGGCGAATGCCGCGCCCGCCGCCCAGGCCGAAGCGGGCCTGCTGGACCAGATCGTCGAGCAGAGCCGCGTCGCCAAGTCCGATGCCGAGCACGACCGTGCCCGCGACATCATCGGCGAGCTGGTCCGGGAAGTGATGAAAGGCACCGTGGTGGTGTCCGACAACCTGTCGGCCATGCTCGATGCCCGCGTCGCCGAGCTGGACACCCTGATTTCCGCTCAGCTGAGCGAAGTGATGCATGGCCCCAAGTTCCAGCAGCTGGAGTCGACCTGGCGCGGCCTGCATTACCTCTGCCAGGAGAGCAACACGGGTCCGATGCTGAAGATCAAGCTGCTGAACGCCACCAAGCGTGACCTGGTGCGCGATTTCCAGACGGCCATCGACTTCGACCAGAGCCTGATGTTCAAGAAGGTCTACGAAGAGGAATTCGGCACCTTCGGCGGCGCGCCTTTCGGCGCCCTGCTGGGCAACTTCGAAGTGACGCGCCAGCCCGAGGACATGTACTTCATCGAGCAGATGTCGCACGTCGCGGCCGCTGCCCACGCGCCCTTCATCGCCTCGGCCTCGCCCGAGCTGCTGGGCCTGGAAAGCTTTGCCGACCTGGGCCGTCCGCGTGACCTGGCCAAGGTGTTCGACACGGTGGAATACACCAAGTGGCGCAGCTTCCGCGATTCGGAAGACTCGCGCTATGTCGGCCTGACCATGCCGCGCTTCCTGGGCCGCCTGCCTTACGACCCCAAGGAAGGCACCTCGGTGGAAGGCTTCAACTTCGTGGAAGAGGTCGACGGCACCGATCACGCCAAGTACCTGTGGTGCAACGCCGCCTGGGCCTTCGGCGCGCGCCTGACCTCCGCCTTTGCCGATTTCGGCTGGTGCGCCGCCATCCGCGGCGTGGAGGGCGGCGGCCTGGTCGAGAACCTGCCCACGCACACGTTCAAGACCGATGACGGCGAAGTCGCGCTCAAGTGCCCCACCGAGATCGCCATCACCGACCGCCGGGAAAAGGAACTCAGCGACCTCGGCCTGATCCCGCTGGTCCATTGCAAGAATTCGGACTATGCCGCCTTCTTCGGCGCGCAATCGGTCCAGAAGGCGAAGAAGTACAACACCGACAGCGCCAACGCGAACGCGGTGCTGTCGGCCCAGCTCCAGTACATTTTCTCCGTGTCGCGGGTTGCGCATTATCTGAAGGCGATGATGCGCGACAAGATCGGCAGCTTCGCCTCGGCCCAGTCCGTGGAAGGCTTCCTGAATCGTTGGGTGTCGCAGTACGTGCTGCTCGATGACAACGCCTCGCAGGAGCAGAAAGCGCAGTTCCCCTTGCGGGAGGCTTCGGTGCAAGTTGCCGAAGTGCCGGGTCGCCCCGGCGTCTTCCGTGCCGTGGCCTTCCTGCGGCCGCACTTCCAGCTCGACGAGCTCTCGATCTCGCTGCGCCTGGTTGCCGAATTGCCGGCCCAGGCCCAGAAGTCGTGACGTTGCGTCAACCCAACCCTACCCACTGAAGAGGTCATTTCATGAAGGACATCTACATCAAATTCGGCAACCCCGCTCTGAAGGGGGAGTCTCAGGACAAGGATCACCCGGACTGGATCGAAGTCGGCTCCTGGCGCCATGAGATCATCCAGCCGCGTTCGGCCACTGCCTCGACCTCGGGCGGCCACACCGCCGAGCGCACCGAGCATGGCGAGATGGTCTTCACGAAGGACCTGGACGTCGTCAGCCCGCTGCTGTACCAGCACGCCTCGGGCGGCACGACCTTCGACGAAGTGACCGTCGACTTCCTGCGCGCCGACGGCGAAGGCAACCGCGTCAAGTACCTGGAAATCAAGCTGAAGCACGTCATCATCTCGCGCGTCGCGCCCGAGGTGGTCAGCGAAGGCCTGCCCAACGAAAGCTTCTCGCTGAAGTACGCTGCCGTGCAGTGGAAGTACACGCAGCAGAAGATCGGCGGCAACCAGGGCGGCAACGCGCAAGGCGCCTGGAGCCTGACGAAGAACGACAAGACCTACTCGGTCTAATTCGTCCCTTCCCAGCAAGCGGGCCGCGACCCGGCAAGGTTCGCGGCCCGTTGCCATATTGAGGGTACAGGGGCGTCATGAAGGGATTCGAACCCAGCCTGTTCGACAAGCTGTTCGCGGCGCCATCCCAGGCGCCGCACGCGTTGCGCCGTCTCTCGGTCGAGGAGATCAAGGAGACGGTCGCCCGCGACATCGAGGCCTTGCTGAATACGCGCATGGTCTTCACCGAGGAAACGCTGTCGCGCTTTCCGGAGTGCCAGCGCTCGATCCTGACATATGGGCTGTCCGATTTCTCAGGCCTGAGCCTGGCCAGTTTCTACGACCGTGAGTTCATCTGCCGCGCGCTGGAGCAGGCGATCGCCCGCCATGAGCCGCGCCTGACGCAGGTGCGCGTGCTGCTGCAGGTGGACAGCCGCGCGACGTCGGTCCTGTATTTCGCCATCACGGCCATCCTGGACGTGGGGCCCGCGCACGAACCCGTGGCGTTCGATGCGACCCTGCAACCGTCCACCCTGCAGTATTCCGTCACCAAGGGCCGCGGCAAGACCGGCCCGGGACTCTGAGGAACGCGCGGGCGCCGCGCGCGAAGCGAGAAGAGAGCAAAGATGGAAGACCTACTGCCCTATTACGAACGCGAGCTGGGTTTCCTGCGCAGCACCTCGCGCGAGTTTGCCGATCGCTACCCCAAGATCGCGGGCAGGCTCGGGCTGTCCGGCGAGGTCTGCGAGGATCCGCACGTCGAACGGATGATCGAATCCTTCGCGTTGCTGGGCGCGCGCATCAACAAGAAGCTGGACGACGACTACCCGGAATTCACCGAAGCGCTGTTCGAGGTGATGTATCCGCACTACCTGCGGCCTTTCCCGGCGTGTTCGATCGCGTATTTCGACGTGGGCGGCGTGGCCGGCCAGCTGACCGCGCCCGTGCGCATGCCGCGCGGCACGGAATTCAAGTCGCAGCCCGTCAAGGGCGTGGCGTGCCGCTTCCGTAGCGCCTACGACGTCACCATCGCGCCGTTGCAGGTGGCGCATGCCGAGTTCGTGCCGGCGGCCAGCGCGCCGGGCAGCGTGGTGCTGGCGCCCGATGTGACGGGCCGGCTGTCGCTGACCCTGGAGTGCCTGGGCGAGACGGCCAACCTGGCCAACCTGGGCGTGGACACGCTGCGGATCTATCTGCACGGCGAGCCGTCCTTCGTGGCTGCCCTGCGCGACTGCCTGTTCCTGCGCACGAGCGCGGTCTATGCCGAAACGCGCCTGGGCTGGTGGGAACGCCTGCCGGGCCAACTGCTGCACGAAGTGGGCATGGGCGCCGACGAATCGCTCATCGATTTCCCCGCCAGCTCGCATCCGGCCTATCGCCTGCTGGCGGAATATTTTTCCTTCCCCGAGAAATTCAATTTCGTCGACCTGGACCTGCGCGTGCTGCGCGCCACGGTGGGCGCCGCGCGCCGCGTGACGGTGCACCTGCCCGTCAGCAAGCTGCGCGCCGATTCGAACACGGCGCGCCTGCTTGAGACCTTGAGCGCGGACAACCTGCGCCTGGGTTGCACGCCCGTGGTGAATCTGTTCCCGCAGCGCGCGGAACCCATCCGGGTGACGCACGCCGGCGCGAACTATCCGGTCGTGGCCGATGCGCGCCGCGCCTACGGCTATGAAATCTATTCCATCGACCGCGTGCGCCAGGTGCGCCAGAACGCGCAGGGCGACGCGGTGATCGAGTTCCGGCCGTTCTATTCGCTGCGCCACGGCCAGACGCCGGAGACGGGCGGGCATTACTGGACCGCGCGCCGCAACGAGCTGACCGCGCAGCGCAGCCCCGGTTATGAAACCGAGCTGACCATCGTGGACATCGATTTCAATCCGGCCGTGCCGCAGGTGGAGACGATGAGCCTGGAGCTCACCTGCACCAACCGCGACCTGCCGGCCCAGCTCAGCGTGGGCCAGTCCGGGGGCGATCTGTTCCTGGAGGGCGGCTCGATTGCCCGCGCCATCCGCCTGCTGCGCCGGCCCACGCACGCGCACCGCTTCGAGCAGGGCCGCGCGGCGCACTGGCGGCTGATCTCGCACCTGTCGCTGAATCACCTGTCGCTGGTGCACAGCGGCCTGGCGGCGCTGAAGGAAACCCTGCGGCTCTATGACCTGTCGCGGTCGGCGACCTCGGCGCGCCAGATCGAGGGCATCACGGGCATGGACTACCGGCCCACCACGCACTGGATGCCGGGCGAGCCTTTCGCGACCTTCGTGCGCGGCATCGAGATCAAGCTGGCCGTGAACGAAGACAACTTCGTCGGCACGAGCCTGCATACGTTCGTGAGCGTCATCAACCGTTATTTCGGCCTTTACGTGCAAGCCAACAGCTTCGTGCAGCTGGTGGTGGTGTCGCGCCGCAATGCCGAGGAAATCCTGAGGTGCCAGCCATGCAACGGCGACGCGATCCTGGTGTGATCGAAGCGCTGCTGGCGGAGCCGCAGCGTTTCGGGTTCTTCCAGGCGGTGCGCCTGATGGAGCTGCATTTCGCGCGGCAGGGCGGCCAGCCCGGGCGCGATGCCGTGGCGGCCCGGATGCGCTTCCTGAATTCCCCCTCGCTGGCCTTCCCGCCCAGCGAGCTGGCCGGCGCGCTGGCGTACGACGACCAGGGCGAACTGCTGGCCGACCCGGACGCGCGCCGCGAGGCCATCCAGGCGGGCAAGCTGGGGCAGGTGGCGCTGACACCGGCCTTCTTCGGCCTGCTGGGCGCGCAGGGCGCGCTGCCGCTGCATTATTCCGAGGCGCTGGCGCAGGGCGAGGCGCGCACGCGCGAGCGCGGCGCGCGCGCTTTCTTCGACATCTTCTCGAATCGCGCCGCGGCGCTGTTCTATCGTGCCTGGAAGAAGTACCGCCTGGCGCTGCGCCACGAGACCGACCGCGATCACCATTACCTGCCGCTGCTGCTGTCCCTGGCCGGCCTGGGGCATCCCGCGTTGCGCCGCCGCATGATGGACGGTCCGGGCCAGGTGCACGACGAGGCCATCGCGCACTTCGCCGCGGCGGTGCGCCAGCGGCCGGTGTCGGCCGAGTACCTGCAGCGCGTGCTGTCCGACTACTTCGGCGAAGACCTGCGCGTGGAACAGTTCGTGGGCCGCTGGTACGACGTGCCGCCGGAGCATCGCACGGTGCTGGGCGCGCCGGGCGCCGTGCTGGGCGTGTCGGCTTTCGCCGGCGACCGCATCTGGCAGCGCGACATGTGCCTGCGCCTGCGCATCGGTCCCTTGAAGAAGGAGGCCTTCGCGGGCTTCCTGCCTGGCGGCAGCCAGGCCCAGGCGCTGGAGAAGCTGTTGCTGCTCCTGGGCGGCCCGACCTTCGAGTACGAGATCAAGCTGGTGCTGGCCAAGGAGGAAGTGGGCAACAGCCAGCTGTCCGACGAGGACGATGGCCAGTCCGGCACCCGACTGGGCTGGAACTCCTTCCTGTGCACCGAGGCCGCCGACCAGGACCGCGACGACGCCGGCTACGGCCTGAACACGATCCATTGACATCCGATTGAACCGAATTCGCCATCACTGAACCCCGACGCAACCTTCCATGACGACTCCGCTCAAGACACTGATAGGCAAGCTCAACCCCACCTGCCGCCAGGCGGCCGAACGCGCCGCCAGCATCTGCATGGGCCGTGGGCATTACGAAGTCGACCTGGAGCATGTCTTCCTGGCCCTGCTGGAGCAGCCGGACAGCGATTTCGTGGTGATGGCCGGGCGCTGCGACATCAATGTGGCAGCGCTGCAGGGCGACCTGGAACACGAGCTGGGCAATGTCCGCGCGGGCAACACGCGCACGCCGGTGTTCTCGCCGCACCTGCAGACGCTGTTCGAGCACGCCTGGCTCATCGCCTCGCTAGACAGCCATGACACCCGCATCCGCTCGGGCCATCTGCTGCTGGCGCTCTTGACCGCGCCGGACCTGGCGCAGCTGGCCCTGCGTGGTTCGTCGCGGTTCGCGTCGTTCCGCCTGGACGACCTGAAGCATCGCTATGACGAGCTGGCAAGGGGTTCCAAGGAGGCCGAGCGCGCACAGGCCACCAGCGAGGCGCCCGAGGCCGATGCGCCCGACACGCGCGGCAAGCCCTCGGCCACGCCGGCGCTGGACCAGTACACCACCGACCTGACCCAGCGCGCGCGCGATGGCCAGATCGACCCGGTGATCGGCCGCGAGACCGAGATCCGCCAGATGATCGACATCCTGCTGCGCCGCCGGCAGAACAATCCCATCCTGACCGGCGAGGCAGGCGTGGGCAAGACCGCCGTGGTGGAAGGCCTGGCGCTGCGCATCGCCGAGGGCGACGTGCCGCCGGTGCTGCAGAACGTGTCGCTGCGCACGCTGGACCTGGGCCTGCTGCAGGCGGGCGCCAGTGTGAAGGGCGAGTTCGAGAACCGCCTGAAGAACGTGATCGACGAGGTGAAGAAGAGCGCCACGCCCATCATCCTGTTCATCGACGAGGCGCACACCATGATCGGCGCGGGCGGCCAGGCGGGCCAGAACGATGCCGCCAACCTGCTCAAGCCCGCGCTGGCGCGTGGCGAGCTGCGCACCATCGCCGCCACGACCTGGAGCGAATACAAGAAGTACTTCGAGAAGGACGCCGCGCTGGCCCGCCGCTTCCAGGTGGTGAAGGTGGAGGAGCCCACCGAACCGCTGGCCGCGAGCATGCTGCGCGCCATGGCGCCGCTGATGGAGCGCCATTTCGGCATCCGCGTGCTGGACGAGGCCGTGGTGGCTGCCGTGCGCCTGTCGCACCGCTACATCAGCGCCCGCCAGCTGCCCGACAAGGCCGTGAGCGTGCTGGATACGGCTTGCGCCCGCGTGGCCCTGGGCCGCTCGGCCACGCCCGCGCGCATCGATGACGCCCGTCATCGCCTGACGCGCCTGCAGGCCGAGCTGGACGCGCTGGGCCGCGAGCGCCGCGCCAGCGGCGCCGCGCCTGCCCGCCTGAAGGAGGTGGAGGACGAGATCGGCGCCGCGCGCGAGGCCCTGGCGCAGGCCGAGGCCCGCCACGCGCAGGAAAGCGAACTGGTGACGCGCATCCATGAACTGCGCGCCAAGCTGGAAGGCGAGAATGCGCCCGCACAGGCTGCGGATGCCGGCGCGGAGCCGGCCGCCGCGCCTGCGCCCAAGCGCCGTGGCGCCAAGGCCGCCGCCGCGCCCGCCTCGCCCGAACAGCAGCAACTGGCCGCCTTGCAGGCCGAGCTGCGCGCGCTGCAGGGCGAGGATCCGCTGGTGCCCGCCTGCGTCGATGCGCAGACGATCGCCGAGGTGGTGTCGGGCTGGACCGGCATTCCGCTGGGCCGCATGGTCAACGACGAGATCCGCACCGTGCTGGCGCTGCAGGGCATGCTGGGCGAGCGCGTGATCGGGCAGGACCACGCCCTGGAGGCGCTGGCGCAACGCGTGCGCACGGCGCGCGCGGGCCTGGAGGATCCGAACAAGCCCAAGGGCGTGTTCCTTTTCGTGGGGCCGTCGGGCGTGGGCAAGACCGAAACCGCGCTGGCGCTGGCCGACATCCTGTATGGCGGCGAGCGCAAGCTGGTCACCATCAACATGAGCGAATACCAGGAGGCGCACAGCGTCTCCGGGCTGAAGGGCTCGCCGCCCGGCTACGTGGGCTATGGCGAGGGCGGCGTGCTGACCGAGGCCGTGCGGCGCCAGCCCTACAGCGTGGTGCTGCTGGATGAAATCGAGAAGGCCCACCCGGACGTGCTGGAGATGTTCTTCCAGGTCTTCGACAAGGGCGTCATGGATGACGCTGAAGGCCGCGAGATCGATTTCCGCAACACGCTGATCATCCTGACCTCGAACGTGGGCTCGTCCGCGATCATGCAGGCCTGCCTGAACCAGCCCGCGGAATCGCGGCCCTCGCCGGATGACCTGCACGCCTTGCTGACGCCGCAGCTGTACAAGGCCTTCAAGCCGGCTTTCCTGGGCCGCATGAAGACGATCCCGTTCTTCCCGGTGGACGACGACGCGCTGGTGCGCATCATCACGCTGAAGCTTTCGCGCATCGCCGAACGGGTGCAGGCCAATCACCGCGCGGTGTTCGAGTGGGACGAGGCGCTGGTCGAGGCCGTGCTGGCGCGCTGCACCGAAGTCGACACGGGCGCGCGCAACGTGGATCACATCCTGAACGGCACGCTGCTGCCCGAGGTGTCCGGCGAAGTGCTGGGCCGCATGGCGCAGGGCGAGGCCGTCACGAAGATCAAGGTGAGCGCGGCCAAGAACGGCGAGTTCCGCTACCGTGTGACCTGAGGGAGAGCTAGCCATGGACACGTCCTTTTCCCCCACGCACCTGATGTCCGCCGCGTTCACGCAGGCCAACCGCCTGCTGGACCTGGCAACCCCGCTGGGCGCCAACACGCTGCTGGCGGAAACGCTGCAAGGCGTGGAGATGCTGAGCGGCGGCGCGAGCCGCCTGGAGGTCTCGGCGCTGGCGCTGGATGCGCACATTCCGCTGGCCAGCCTGCTGGGCAAGCCGGTGACGCTGACGCTGCGCACCGCGCTGGGCGAGGATGCGCCGCGGGTATGGAACGGGCACGTGACCGAGGCGCGCTTCGAGGGTGCCAACGGCGGCCTGGCGCGCTACCGCCTGATCGTCGAGCCCTGGCTGGCCTTCCTGCGCGAGCGGCGCGACAGCTTCGTCTTCCAGGACGTGAGCGTCTTCGAGATCGTCGACAGCGTGTTCGGCGACTACAACGGCCAGGGCGGGCTGGCGCCGCAATGGCGCTGGGAAGTGAAGGACCGTGCGGTCTATGCCAAACGCAGCCTGACCATCCAGTACCGCGAGACGGATTTCGATTTCGTCGAGCGCCTGCTGGCGGAAGAGGGATTGTTCTATTGGGTCGAGCACGCGCCAGGCGATGCGGGGCACACGGTGGTCATCGCCGACCACAACGATGCGATGAAGGCGGGCGCCCAGGCGCGCGCGCGTTTCCAGCGCGCCGACGTGACGGAGTCCGAGGACACCGTGCAGCAGTGGCAGGCCCGGCGTGCCTGGGGCGTGAATGCCGTGCGCCTGTCCAGCTGGGACTACCGCAGCCGTCAGGCGCGGCCGGTGAGCGCGCAGGCCAGCGCGGGCTTTCCGAAGGACCGTGAACTCGTCGACGAGGACTATCCCGGCCAATACGCCTATGAGAACGACGCGCAGGGCGACCGCCTGGCGCACAACGCGCTGGCCGCGCGCCAGGTGGCAGCCTCGCGCCACGAAGGGCGCGGCACCGTGCGCACGTTCGCCGCCGGCCAGCGCTTCGGCCTGGACGGCCACTGGGCGCCCGGCGACGGCGACTACCTGCTGCTGTCGGTGCGGCATCGTGCGCGCAACAATTTCGACGAGCAGCTTGAACGCGCCGTGGACGTCGCGCTGGGCGCCGCCGAGGACGGCGGCGAGGCGGATTTCTACCAGAACGTCTTCACCGCGATTCCGGCCAGCGTGACCTATCGCCCGGCCACGCGCGACGGCCATGGCGCCCGGCTGTTGCCGCGCCCCACGGTGCACGGCACGCAGACCGCCCTGGTGGTGGGCGACGAGGGCGCGCGGGTGATGACGGACCGCGATCACCGTATCCGCATCCAGTTCCACTGGCAGCGTGGCGAGGGCGCCAGCGCACGCCTGGCGCACCCCAGCGGCGAGGACAACGCGCCCGCGCGCGGCCAGTCCAGCACCTGGGTGCGCGTGGCCGAGGCGGTGGCGGGCGGCGACTGGGGCGGCAACTTCGTGCCGCGCGTGGGCCAGGAGGTGCTGGTGCAGTTCCTGCACGGCGACATCGACCGGCCCATCGTGGTGGGCACGCTGTACAACGGCGAGGGCGCCGCCGACGCGCCGCACAACACCGTGCAGGGCGGCGCGGCGAATGCCACCGGCAACGCGCCGGCCTGGTTCGCGGGCGAGAAGGAAGCCCACGGCCACAACGCGGTGCTGTCGGGCATCAAGACACAGGCCCTGTCCGAGAGCGGCAAGGGCGACGGCGGCTACAACCAGATCGTCATGGACGATTCGCCCGGCCAGGCACGCATGCGCGTGTCGACCACGCAGGCCGAGAGCGGCCTGACGCTGGGGCATCACAAGCATCAACGCGACAACGAGCGCCTGGATGACCAGGGCCACGGCGCGGCGCTGTCCACGGCCGAGGCCGTGTCGGTGCGCGCGGGCGCGGGCCTGCTTGTGAGCGCGGACGAACGCCGCGAGGCGGAGGGCGGGTTCCTGGACAGCAAGGAAGCGCTGGAACGCATCAAGTCCGCCCACGAGGCGGCCGAGTCGTTGAACGACGCCGCCAGCACGCATCGCGCCGAGCTGGGTGCTGGCGAAGGCCGGGAAGCCGGCAGCGAACCGCCGCCGGCGCTCGCCGCGCTGGCCGACGTGGCCGAGGTGGTGGGCGCCGAGGGCAGCGGCACGCGCGGCAACGCGCCGGCCTACAGCCGGCCGCACCTGCAGGTGAGTGCGCCCGGCGGCATCGGCCAGCTGACGCCCGCCGACGCCGTGGCGGTGGCAGGGCGCAGCGCAAGTTTCGTGGCGCCCGACGTCAACTGGGCGGCCATGGGCCACGCGGCGGTCAACGTTGCCGACGGCATCGTGTTCTTCGCGCGCGGGGGGGAACCGCAAGGCGAGCGCGCCGTGAGGGAGCGGGGCGTGCGGCTGCATGCCGCCAGCGGCCCGCTGCGCATGCAGGCCCAGGACAAGACGATGGTCTGGCAGGCCGAGAAGCAGGTCACCCTCGCGTCGGCCCAAGGCGCCGTCGAGGTCGTGGCCGGGAAGAAGGTGCTCGCGACGGCTGGCGGCGCCTACCTCAGCATCGAAGGCGGCAAGGTCAACCTGCACGCGCCGGGCAAGGTGGAGTTCCGGTCGGGCGCGCATGACTGGAGTGGCCCGCAATCCGCCAGCGCGGCATTCGCCACGCCGTCAGGCGATTACCAGGGCTGCCAGCAGCGCATGGAAGACGCGGCGAGATCGGGCGGCGGAGTCGTGGCGCTATGACCTACGCGCACAACGATGAAGGCATCGCACTGGCGGAGTCGCTGCACCGGCATGCGGCAGGCCTGGGAAGCAGTGTCTGCTGGCTGCTTGTCGATCCGGTGCTGCGGGACCCGCTGGAGCATCCGGGATGGGCGCCCTGGCGGGATCTCGTGCAGATGCGTAGCTTGCCCGTACGCTTGGCTGACCGGGACGTGGATCCCTCCGCATGGCCCAGGCTGGTCCGCCTGGATCTGTCTCACCACCGCGACGCCGACCTTGCGCGTGCGGCGGCCCACATGTCGGTGGAGGATGGCGAGCTGTCTTCGCTGCGCCAGGGCATGGGGCATCGCATCGGCGGTTGGCTGTTCGGTTGCGATGATGGTGCGGCCCTGGCCCGCCATCTTGCCAGTGTGATGCTGGCCCGTCACCCCCAAGGCTGGCGTGCCATGTTGCGGCTGCATGACCCGGCCGTCATGGACGTGCTGTGGCCCCAACTGCGGGCTGGGCAGCAATCCGTCGTGTTGGGGCCGTGCCGGCAATGGTTGCAACGCGACCGCTGGGGAGGCGTGGCAGTGCGCGCGCAGCCGGGCGGCGTACCCGCGGCTGACCAGGGATTGGTCTTGGACGCCATGCAATGGGACGTCGTTGAAGCCCTGGCGGCGTTCAACCGCGCCTGGCGCAGGCTGCCCGAGCCCTGGCCTTCCGCGACCGTGGCCAGGTTGCCCGAAGTGCTGGCCTGCGTGCGACGCGTGCGTGCCCTGGGCTACGACGATCCGCGCGATTGGGAAGCCTGCATCTGGCAAGCCTTGACGCTTGCGCCGGATTTCGACCGCCATCCCTTTGTGAACGAGCGGCTGTCCGACGCCGAGACCGGTACGCGACTTGGCCGGGTCTTCTCCGACATCAATTCGGCGCAGTGGGACGCCGTGCGGGACGATTGCCTGCGCGGCCTTGAGCGCGGCGTCCTCGTCAGGAATGAATCATGAGCAATAACCCTTGTCCGACTTGCCTTGCAGGCGGCCTGCCCATCCTGCCTTCGCGGTACACCGTGGTGCCCGCGGATATTCCCTTGCCCGGGCCGGACCCTCTCGGTTCCTTTTCGGGCGAGCGCGTCAAGGATGTGGCAATCAACGCGAACAATTACCGCTATGCGGTGCGCACGCTGCGAAAAGGCTTTCTTTACGTCTTCTTCGAAAAAGGCGCCCTGGGGACGAACTACTGGGAAGCCTATACCGTTACCGAGAACGGTGAACTGTGGAAGGCGGACAGTGCACAGGCCGTGCAGAGCGCCACCAGAAAAGCCTGCTCGTCGCAGGGGCACAATGCGCTGCGTTTGCAGTACTTCGTCATCGAGCAGCCCGAACATTGCGGCAAGGTCTGGGTGGCCTACTCCGAACACAAGTGGGGCGAGAAGACGCTGGAGCGCTACGAGGGGGCCGAGGCCCGCGCGTCGCGCATGCAGATGATCGAACCGGCCAAGTGGATAAGCGCGTCGGCGTCCACGCTTCACCGGCAGATCCTGGCCACGGGCTCGAACCTCAAGACCGTGCTGGAGTATCGCAGCGAGCTCGTGTTGATCGACGGCGAGCCTGTCGTTTTGCCGCACAACGGCCCGCCGACACCCCCGCGCTTGAGCAATCCCGACGGCACCCACGTCGAATCGGTCTTGCGCCAGCAGACCACCAGCCACCCATGGCACATGCGCAATACCGCCGAAGGAGAAGACCGGGACAAGGTCCTGGAAACGCTCGTGGACCAGATGGTGGACAAGTGCGGCGACCCCACCATGGGCGTGTCATATTGGCCGATGGGTTTGGCCCTGTGGGATGCGATCGGGCTGACCGAGGAATTGAACGGCTATTACAACGATGCGCTGGGCGCCCTGGCGCGCTATGGCGACGAGCGCGCCCTGCAGATATCGGCAATCGCCAATATCCGTGGTGCCAAGACGGCCTTGGAGTCGGGCGCGGCGGACCGGGCGGACCGTTCGATCGAGAACGTGCGCGAGGGCATACGCATCGGCGACCGCGGCCAGGACATCCGCGCGCGCAATGCGGTCATCGAAGCGTACTTCCCGCCCGAAGGCAGGATGCAGATGGCTCTGCTCGAGCGCCGGCGCGCGGCAGGAGAGATCGACCAGGCAACCTATCTGCGCGAGCGCCAGCAGATATTCGATCAGCATCTGCCCGCGGACAAGCATGGCGAGGCGGGCAATGCCTTCGATGTTTTCCACACCAAGATGGAGGAGCAGCGAGGGGAACTGGACGGACGCTTGGAGGACTATCGCAGGGACGAGATCGCAGCGGCCTGGCCACGCTATGACAACCGCATCGATTGGGACAAGATCACGGCTTTCGAGCGCCAGTACGAGGTCTTCCAGCGCACAGCGGTGCAACTGGCCGACGCCCGCGCGCGCGACCTGATCAAATGGCTGGACTCGCCGCTGCTGCTGGATACGCTGGAGGATTATCACCCCGCCGAGCCCAGCGACGGGCTGGACTTCGCGGAAGTCGTGGCCGACCTCATCGACGGACTGGCAGGTTGTGACGCGGGCGATGCCTACCTGACTACGCTGGTGCAATCACGCACCGATCCCACGCAACGCCAGGCGCTCTTCTGGCGCGCCATTGCCGCCAACCAGGATGCCGTGAAGGCGGAGATGAAGGAGGCATTGAGCCAGGCGGTGGTTGGCAAGAATACGGGGCTGGATATCGGCGCCGGGCTGAATACGGTAGTGGCCGCGCTCAACAAGATGAAGGAGTTCGTGGGCTACTACAAGGACGGCGCGAGCGCGGCCCTGGGGAAGAATCCCGACACCTTGAACATGCGCGCCCGGCTGTTCAAGAACCTGGGCGTGGACAAGCTGTTGCTGACTTGCGGGGACAAGGTCTTCAGTTGGTTGCGGATCAACAGTGCCGCCGATTATGTCGGCGAGAAGATGATCCAGAACTTCTTCCTGGTGCGGGCGGGGGTGTCCAACCACGATGCCATTGCCCTGGTGCGCCTGCAGGCACAGTTCGAAGGCTTGAGCCGGACCGAGTCGGTGGCGCGCATGCGCACCGCGAAAACATTTCTTGAGGCCAACGAGGCCATCGCGCGCCAGCGCAGCACGATGGCCTTGACCGAGGCATGGTCACGCATCCGGCCGGCGGACAGCCGCCTGAGCACGACGCAGATGCGCATCGGCATCGTGGTGGGCCTGGTCGACGTGGTCAACCTGACCAAGACACTGGCCGCCGCCGATAAAACGAAGAAGGAGTATTTCCAGATCGTCGCTTCCATCGCCTCGCTGAGTTCGGCGGTGATAGGCATCGTGGTGCTCCCCTACGAGTTGCTGGGCAAGAAGTCCCACGGCTTCCAACTGTGGAAGTTGCGTGGCGCGGCGTTCTCCCAGGTGGCGTCCATCATCGGGCTCGGCATGGACTGGGCCTCGGCCGACAAGGCGATGGAGGAAAACAAGATCGCCGTGGGCATCCTGTACTACGTGAAGGTCTCGCTCGGCGCAATGACCAGCGTGGCCGGCGTCATCTCGGCGGTTGCGACCTCCGGCCCCCTGATCAAGCGAATCGGGCAGCGCAGAGGGATACAGATCCTGATCTTCGTGGGCGGGCGTGTCCCGGCCTGGGCGGCAGCAGGTGCCGTGGCGCGGGTGCTGGGTGTGCTGGTCGGATGGAAGATCGCCATCGTGGTGGGCTGCATCCAGATCCTGATCTGGTATTTCACGCCTAACGACCTGGAGGAGTGGTGCGAGACGTGCGCCTTCGGCCGTCAGCGCACGGGCAAGCCGCATACGGATAGCAAGGTGCAAGAAGAGAAGTTCGTCGCCGCCCTCCAATCGGTGAGCTAAGCGATAACGGCCAGGAGGCCAGATGGAAAAATTCAGCGGTGCGTTGCAGGGCTTGCTGCGGCGCCGGGCCACTCGGGATTTCGTGCTGACCCAGATGCAGAGCGGGGGTACGGGCGCCACCTCGGTCAGCTTGGCGTTGGCGGGCATGAGCGGCGCGGCCCTGGCCGCCAATTCGATCGACAGCCGCGAAGAGGCGGACTATGTCGAGTTCGAACTGGCAGGCCGCCGGTTCAAGGGGTGGTTCTGGCGATTCCCTTTTGCCGAAGGCGACCAGGTGGAAGTCGCGGGTGAGAAGATCGCGCCGGCCGGGCCGTCAGGGCAGGGCGGAGACGAGCGATGGGTGGCATACGGTGCGCACCGGACAGCCGATGGCTTGGTAGCCGTGTACCCGCACAGCCGGGAAGGCACGCGATCGCACCTGCGCTCCAGCCTGAAATTCTGGGCGGGTTTTGCGCTGGCGGCGTATCTGCTGGTGGCTTGCCTGGCCCTGGTGATGACCTTGTTCGGCGACAGCCCGGGGCGCTGGGGCCGCACGGCAAACGCCCTGTTCATCTATTTCCCGCCCGTGCTGCTGGTGGTGTTCGGGTTCCTGGGGTGGCGTTCCAGCGTGCGCTTGAAAGGATTTGCCCTGTTGGCCGAGGATATCTTCCGGGCCTTCGGCTGGGCTGATCCGCCCAACATCGATTTGCGCAAGACCTCGCAGGCCAAGCGTGGCGAGAAGGAGGCGGGCGACTACGGGTATTTCTTCTTCCGGTATTGAGCTTGCCGGAATGAAAAAAGGGGCAGCCGCGGCTGCCCCTTTCCATGCCGGGATCGCAGGCGGGTTCAGGCCTTCCTGGCCGTCCACTTGCCGCCATCGGCCTTGGTGCCGGTGATGCTGCGGCCGTTCACCTCGCCCGTGTAGCGCGTGCCATTGGCGGTGAAGGTGATCTTCTTGCCGTCCAGGCGCGCGTCGGTGATGTCGGCGTTGCCCAGCTTGCCCGTCAGCATCTGGTAGGTCTGCGTGAGCTGCAGGGTCTGGCCGTCGATCTTCCACGTGCCGTCGACCTTGGCGGGCACGATCCACAGCAGGGCCGTGCAATAGGTGCGGCAGTCTTCCTTGACCTCTTCGGTGGCGTCCGGCTCCCAGTCGCCCATGTGGAAGGAGTTCGACACGATGCGGGTCCCGGGCTTCAGTTCCAGGATCTTGGGACGCAGCTGCTCGTTGATGGTGGGCAGCAGGAACATGGTGATGACGTCGGCCTTGGAGAGATCCGTCTCGAAGAGGTCGGCCTTCTCGAAAGTGGCCTGCTTGGCCACGCCCTCGCGGGCGGCGTTGCGCTTCGACAGTTCGACCATGTCGGGGTTGTATTCGATGCCCTTGGCCGTCAGGCCGCGCTTGGCGGCGGTGATCACGGTGCGGCCGTCGCCCGAGCCCAGGTCCATCAGGCGATCCTTCGGCGTGACCTTGGCCATGTCCAGCATCTTGTCGACCATGGTTTGCGGGGTCGGCACCCAGATCACGTCCTTGCCAGCCTGGCCCACGTCCGGCACGTAGGCCTCGGACGCCGCGTTGGCGGCCGGTGCGGCGTGGGCGGGCAGCGCGAAGGGAGTGGCCAGCACAGCGGCCAGGCACGAGGCACGGAGGGACTTCGCGATGCGATTGGCGCGCGGGCCGCGGCCGGTGGCGCTGGCGAGGCGGGGCGAGTGCGTGAAGGGCATGGTCAGCGTTCCTTGAGTGGGTGTCGGTCCGGCCCGTGCCGTGGATGGCAGGCGGCGGGAACGTCCATGCGCCCGCAAGGCGCGGGCGCGCGTTCATAGTCAAGGACAGCTTACACGCTGCTGAGTTCCACCCGGGTAAGAGCCTGTTAACGCAGGCGCCTGTCAGCGCAGCAGCCAGCGCATGGCCACCCGGTGCATGAGCGAGGCGCTGGACACCACCACCAGCAGGCGCGTCAGCTGGAAAGCCACCACCACGGGCACCCCCAATTGCAGCAGGCCCGCCGTGAGGCTCATCTCGGCGATGCCGCCGGGCGCCATGCCCAGGATGAGCGTGGGCGCGGGCAGCCCGGCCAGCCAGCCCAGGATGACGGCGCCCAGCGAGGAGCCCAGCAGCACCGCGGCGCTGCACAGCGTGGACACCAGCATGAAACGCGGCGCGGCGTGGAAGAACTCGCGCGAGAACTTGGTGCCCAGCGAACAACCGATGAGAACCTGGGCAACGTCCACCAGCGCGACCGGCATGATGGAGCTGGCATGGCCTGCCGCGTTCAGGGCGATGCTGGCGAAGACGGGGCCCACCAGCCAGGCATTGGGCATGCGCAGCAGGTGGCAGACCAGGCCCGCCGCGCAGGTCACGCCCATGAGCAGCGCGAAGCCTTGCGCGTCGAAGACCAGGCTGGCGGTGGCGTAGCTGTCCGCGCCGTGCAGGTCGGCCCAGCGGAAGGCGAAGGGAATCAGCACCACGACCAGGATGATGCGCACCGACTGCGCGGCGGCGACGCGGTCGACCAGCGCGCCGCTGCGTTCGGCCAGGTTCGCCATTTCCGCCGCGCCGCCCAGGAAGCTGGCATAGAGCGCGGTGACGGGGTCGATGCCGGCGTAGTGGGCCAGGACCTTGGCGGCCAGCATGCTGAGCAGGATGGAGGCCGCCAGTCCCAGGATGATCCACGGCAGCAGGCTGGGCAGCATCGCCAGCACGGGCGGGGTGAAATAGAGGCCGATGGCGCCGCCGACGATCCACTGGCCGCCGAAGCGCAGTCCGCGCGGCACGTGCAGGTCGGCGCCGAGCATCTGCGCCGCTGCCACGGTCAGCATGGGACCGATCAGCCAGGGCAGCGGGGAATTGAGGAGCGAGAACAGCCAGCCTGCCAGCGCCGCCAGCGTCAGTGCGGCGATGGGTTTGGCCCGGTCGGGCAGGGAGGGGGCGCCGCTCATGGCGCAGCCCGCCGCATGCGCGTCGCCAGGGACGGGCGGGCAGGGCGATGGAGAGGGGAGGCGAACACGGCGGGACCTACGGTGGTTCTTGCGGCTGACCCACGAGTATAGTGGGTCTCCCGGCAAGCCTGCCTCGTCCCAAAGGATGCGCCCATGTCTTCGCACGTCACCGACAAACCCGATACCGATTTCGACAGCCTGCTGCCGCCGCTGACCCTCGATCGCCGCGGCTTCCTCGTGACGTCGCTGGCAGGCGGCTTCGCCGTGGCCGCGGGCGCGGTGCAGGCCCAGACCGCCATCCAGACGTCCACGCAGGGCCTGGTCGCCGGCGAAGTGAAGATCCCCGTGCGCGACGGCGACCTGCCCGCCTATCGCGCCGCGCCCGAAGGCAAGCGCAATGCGCCGGTGGTGCTGGTGATCCAGGAGATCTTCGGCGTGCACGAATACATCAAGGACGTCTGCCGCCGCCTGGCCCACCTCGGGTATTACGCCGTCGCGCCGGAAATGTTCGCGCGCCAGGGCGACCCGAGCCAGATCAAGGACATTCCCACGCTGCAACGCGAGATCGTCAGCAAGGTGCCCGACGAGCAGGTCATGGCCGACCTGGATGCGGTCGTGGCATGGGCAGGGCAGCACGGGGGCGACGCCAAGCGCCTGGGCATTACCGGTTTCTGCTGGGGCGGGCGCATCACCTGGCTCTATGCCGCGCACAACCCCGACCTGAAGGCGGGCGTGGCCTGGTACGGCCGCCTGGTGGGAGACACCGATCCCCTGCATCCGGTGCACCCGGTGGACGTGGCCGCGCGCCTGCACGCGCCCGTGCTGGGCTTGTATGGCGGGCAGGATGCCGGCATTCCGGTCACGTCCATCAACACCATGAAGGATGCGCTGGGCAAGGGGTCGCCTGCCGCGCAGGCCTCCAGCTTCCTGCTGTACAAGGACGCGCCGCACGCGTTCCACGCGGACTACCGCCCCAGCTATCGCAAGGCCGAGGCCGAGGCGGGCTGGCAGCGCATGCAGGAGTGGTTCGCCAAGCACCTGCGTTGAAGGCGGCGCGTCGCGTGACTGCGCCAGCCAAAAAAAACCGGGCATCTGCCCGGTTTTTTGCATTGCGCGGCTCAGTCGACGCGGATGCTGGCCTGCTTCGCCAGCGTTTTCCATTGCGCGATCTCGCGCGTGACCTGCGCGTCGAGTTCCTGCGCGGTGCTGCCCACCGCCACCGCGCCCTGGTCCAGGAAAGCCTTCTGGATGGCGGGGTCGCGCGTGGCCTGGATGAGGCCGTCCTGCACCTTGGCAATGACGGCTGCCGGTGTGTTGGCGGGGGCGAACACGGCGTACCAGGAATCGACCTCGAAGCCCGGCAGGGTCTCGGCCACGGTGGGCACGTCGGGCAGCACGGGCGTGCGCTGGGCGGTGGACACCGCCAGGGCTTTCAGCCTGCCTTCCTTGACGTGTTGCGTGACGGCGGGCAGCGACACCCACAGCAGCGGAATCTGCCCGCCCAGCACGTCGATGACGGCGGGCGCGCCGCCGCGGTAGGCGACGTGCACGAAGGGCAGGCCGGTGCGTTGCTTCAGCAGCTCTCCGGCGATGTGGCTGGGCGAGCCGGTGCCGGCCGAGCCGTAGGGCACGTCGGTCTTGTCCCTGCCGTGCTGCACGAGCTCGGCGAGCGTGGCGGCAGGGAAGGACGGGTGCGCCACCAGGATCTGCGGGGCGGAGGCCACCAGCGAGACGGCGGCAAGGTCCTTCTCGGTGTCGAACGGCAGCTTGTTGTAGATGGCCGGATTGATGGTGTGCGAGGACAGCGTGATGAGCAGTGTGTGGCCGTCGGCCGGGCTCTTCACCACGTGGTTGGTGCCGATGGTCCCGCCCGCGCCGCCGCGCGTCTCGATGACGACAGGCTGGCCCAGGGCCTGCGACAGCGGCTGCTGCAGGATGCGGGCCGCGACGTCGACGCTGCCGCCCGCCGGGTAGGAGACCACCAGCGTGACGGGCTTGGTGGGATAGGCCAGCGCCTGGGCCGAGCCCAGCAGCAGGGCGGCACAGGCCCACAGGCGCAGGCGGGCGGGTGATCGGGTGCGTGACATGGCGGGCGTCCAGGCAAGGTAAACGGCATTCTTGTCGCCCGGCGGCCAGTGTGTCCAAGACGCATCGGCCATTTGCATATGGCCTGGGAGGGCAGTCGGCCCGCCGGATGTCACGGGACTGTCAACACGCTGGGTTAGGCTGGCGCCCTTCGCCGGACGCCCTGCTTGCGTCCTTTCCCGCCCTGTCCGCGCATGTCCCACGCCTATTCTTCCGCGCCGATCCGCGTGTCGCCCGCATGCCCGCGGTGGCGAGGCTGATCGCCATGTTGGCCCTGGCAGGCGCCGCATGGAGCGCGCTGGGCGCGTCCCAGCCGGACCCGGCCGCACCTTTCGGCCAGGCCGTGGACGACGCGCAGGCCTTCGAGCTGCCCAGCCTGCCCCTGCACGAAGCGCTCGAGGCGTATAGCCGGCAGACGCGGCGCTCGGTGCTATACGACACTTCCTTGGCTGCCACGCGCCGTTCCGCGCCGCTGCATGGCCGCTACACGCCGGAGGCGGCCTTGCGCGGATTGCTGGCCGGCACGGGACTGGTGTCCCGGAATACCTCCTCCCGTTCCTTCATGCTGGTACCGGTGCCCGCCGCGCCAGCCGAGGAGGCGGAGGCTTCCCGTCCGACGGTCCGTCCCGCGGTCGATGCCTATGCCGCGCGCGTGCGCCGCCGCGTGATGGGGGCGCTGTGCGCCGATCCCGCGTTGCAGGCCGGGGATTACCGCCTGCTGTTGCGGTTCCGCATCGACAGCCGCCAGCGCATCGATGCCTTGCAGATCGCCGCGACGGGCCGGCCCGAGCAGGAGCCCGGCATCCGCGCGGCGTTGACGAATCTTTCCCTGGGATCGGCGCCTCCCGCAGGCTATGGGCAGCCGACGCTGTTGCTGCTGACGCCCGAGTCGGCCCGCCGGCATGGCGGCTGTCCGCGGCGGCGCCGGCGCTCGGCCCGCCCTGCCTGGAGACGCGCATGAGCGGCGGAAAGGGATTGGCGGAACTGCGCCGCGTGCTGACCGAGCGCTATGCCTCGCTGCGCAGCCAGGTGGCGCGGCGCCTGGGCGGGCCGGAAGAGCTCGCGGAAGACGCCTTGCATGATGCCTATGTGCGGCTGGCCGGCAAGGAAGGGTTCGAGAACGTCGCCCATCCGCAAAGCTATCTGGTGAGCACGGCCGTGCATGCCGCCATCGATCGCCTGCGCGGGGACCATCGCCTGTTGAGCGAGGCGGAGGTGGCGGATTTCTTCGACGTGGCCGACGACGCGGCCGGGCCGGACCAGACGGCGCACGCGCGCCACGATCTGGCCCGGATGTTCGCGGTGCTGGACGGCTTGCCGGCGCGGCAGCGCGACATCCTGGTGTCCGCCCGGGTGCACGAGGTGCCGCGTGCGGAACTGGCGCGCCGCTGGGGCATCTCGCTGGCCATGGTCGGGCGCGAGTTGCAGGCCGCGCATCGGCACTGCGCGCGTGCCATGGACGAGGAGCGGGAATGAGGGGCGCGGATCGAGACGGCCTCGCGGGCGCGGGCGCCATCCAGGCCCAGGCCCATGACTGGGCGGCGCGCCTGGCCAGCGGCAACGCGACGCGCCAGGATGGCGAGTCGTTCCGGCGCTGGCGCGCGCAAAGTCCCGCGCACGAGCAGGCTTGGAAACACGCCGCGCAGACCTGGCGCGAACTGGGTGGTGTCACCCGCGCCTATGCGGCGCATGCGCCCGTCGTCGCACGCCCCTCGCGTCCGACCCGCCGCCAGGTGCTGGGGCTGGCCGCGACGGCAGCCGGGGCGCTGGCGGCCGTGGGGCTCGTGCGCCCGCCGCTGGGCCTGTGGGAGCCCTGGCGCGACCTGGACGCGGACTATCGCACCGCGACCGGCGAGCGGCGCGAACTGGACGTCGTGGCCCAGGCGAGCGTGATGCTCAATACGCAGAGCAGCCTGTCGGTGGACGCGGCGGGCGATGCGCCCCGCCTGGCCCTGTTGCGCGGCGAAGCCGCCGTGGCAGCCCGCCGCGAGGCGCCGCTGGAAGTGGTGGCGGGCGCGGGCCGCGTGCGCCTGACGCACGGCGATATCGAACTGCGCTGCCTGCGGGATGGCGAGGTGCGCTTGCGCTGCAATGCCGGGGAGGCCGAGTTGATCCATGGCGGACGGGTGCTGCAGGTGCCGGCGCGGCACGAGGTGGCCTATGGCGCGCGGCAGCTGGGCGTGCTGCGGCCCTATCCCCCGGCAGGCGCGCAGGCCGATTGGCGGCGCGGCATGCTGGTGTTCCACGACCTGCCGCTGGCCGAGGCCATCGAGGAGATCAACCGCTACCGCCCCGGGCGGGTGGTCCTGCTGGATGAAAGCCAGGCGGCGCGCCGCATCAGCGCGAACTTCGAGATCGCCGCGCTGGACGAGGCCGTGGCCCAGATCCAGTCGCTGTACCACCTGCCCGTGCGCCGCATGGGCCGGGTGGTGTTCCTGGGCTGAGCCATCCCTGCCGGGCGGCAAGGTGTCATAAAAAATTCATGGCGTTGCCGGTAGCGATCGGCGCCGCGTGATCCGACTAGATAGCAGGGAGCCTGCCGCGACACGGCGGCTCCAGCCACTGCTCAGCCCAGGATTCCAAGCCGCCATGACGTCCTTCGTTCCCTCCTCGTGTTCCCCGCATTCCCGCCTGCGTTCGCGCCGTGCGCCCCAAGCTGGCGCCAGCGTGCCGGGTCTGGCGCTGACGCCGCTGGCGACCGTCCTGGCTGCGCTGCTGATGGGCGGCGCGCCCGATGCCCATGCCAGCGGCAACTGGTTCGCGGCGCAACGTGGCAATGTCGAGGGTGCTACGCGTCCCGCCGTGCGCGTGCCGGCGGTGGGCACGCCGCAGGCGCGTGCCCAGACGCAACAGGCCCGCCGTCAGATGGAGAACCTGGCGCGGAGCGCCCAGGTCATCGCCGCGCAGAATGCCGCGCAGGACGCGGCGCGGCGCGCCGCGCAGGCAGCCAACGGCGACATCCCGGATGGCTTGGCGCGCGGGGGGCTGGCGGTGGACACCGCATCCGCCACGGCGGGTTGGGTAGGCGCCCTGGCGGCTCGCCAGTCCACCACGAGCGGACGCACCGAGGTCGTGGTCGAACAGGTGGCGTCCAAGGCCATCCTGAACTGGGAGTCCTTCAACGTCGGGCGCAACACCACCGTCCATTTCGACCAGCGCGCAGGCACGGCGGCCAGTGGCGCCAACGATTGGGTGGTGCTCAACCGCATCAATGATCCGAGCGGCCAGCCCAGCCGCATCGCGGGACAGATCCGCGCCGAGGGCGCGGTCTACCTGGTCAACCGCAATGGCGTCATCTTCCATGGCAGCAGCCAGGTCAACGCGCGCAATCTGGTGGCGGCCAGCCTCAAGCTGAGCGACGAGCAGTTCCGCAAGGGCATCAATTCGCCCAGCAACCATGACCTGGGCGCGGGGACGGGATACGCCATTCCCACTTTCGGCGAGCATGCGGGCGAGGCCATCTCGCCTTTTGGCACCGCGCCCTCGTTCGAGCCGGGGGCGGCGCCCGCGCCTGTGGAGGTGGAAGCCGGCGCCCGGCTGGAGGCCCACGCGGGCGGCAAGATCATGCTGTTCGCGCCGAAGGTGCTCAACGCGGGCGGGCTGGCCGCGCCGGACGGCCAGGTGATCCTGGCGGCGGGCGAGAACATATTCCTGAAAACCATTACGTCGGTCAGCAACGAAGGCGCGCCCAATGAGGTCCGGGGGCTGGACGTGGCGGTGTCCTCGCCGTATCCGCGCAATCTCACCTATTACCAGCTCACCGGCCATTTCATGAGCCAGCCGAGGGCCGAGATCCGCGAGCGGGTGCTGGACGTGATGGACGCGCGCGCCCGCGAGGTGGGCTATGAAGTCCGCAACGACGGCGTGGTGAGCGCCGAGCGCGGCAACATCACCGTGCACGGCCTGGACGTCACGCAACGCGGTGTGCTGCACGCCAGCACGGCCTTGAACAACCGCAATGGCTCCATCCACCTGCGGGCGTGGGGCCAGGGCATGATGTCCTTCGCGGACTCGACCAACGAGATGCGCTCCTGGAGCTCGGGCACGCTGACGCTGGGCGCGGGCAGCGTCACGCAGGTCCTGCCCGACGCCGGCGATACGAGCGAGATCGAGGCCGCGGCGCTGGCCACCCGCTATGTGCCGGGCAGCGTGCGCCTGTACGGCAAGCTGGTGTCCTTCGAGGGCGCCTCGACCGTGCGCGTGCCGGCGGGAACGATCGACGTGCAGGCCGCGGGCAATGCGCTGGGCATTCAGGAATCCGCCCGCGGCCTGCGCGATGGCAGCGCCCGGGGCGGCCGCATCTACCTGGCCGATCAGGCGTTCCTGAGCACCGCCGGCCTGCAGGAAGTGGGCGTGCCGATGGCGCGCAATTTCGTGGCGGTGGAGTTGCGCATCAACGAATTGCGGGACTCCCCGATGCAGCGCGACGGCTGGTTGCGCGGACAGAAGCTCGTGGTGGACCGCCGCGTGGCGGGCAGTCATGGCGCCGGCCCGATGTCGGGTGTCGAGTGGATCATGGGCGACGATGGCGTCGCGGTGCCGGGCGCCTGGGTAGGCACGCCGCTGGCCGACGTGTCGGGGTGGGTGGGGGTCGGCAAGACGGACCTGGCCGAGCTGTCCACGCGGGGCGGCGGCATCTCGCTGGTGAATGCCGAGGGCGACATCATCACCCGCGCGGGCGCACTCCTGGACGTAGCGGGCGGTTCCGTGCGCTATGGCGATGGCCTGAACACCGCCAGCCGTCTGCTGGGCAGCGATGGGCGCATCCATGAAATCGGCGCCGCGCCGCTCGACGTCTCGTATATCGGCCTGGCGGGCAGCTACGCCGTGGCGCATGGCCGCTGGGGCGTGACGCGGCGCTGGTTCGACCCGCTGCAAGGCGGTCGTGCCCTGCACGAGCCGGGCTACCTGGAAGGCCGTGCGGCGGGCGAGATCGAGATCAAGGCGGGGTTGGGCCTGGTGCTGGATGGCGACATCTGGGCCGGGCGCCTGCCCGAGGGCCGCACGCCGGGCCGCGTGCCGGTGGAGGGCGGGACGCTGACCATCGGCGGCGGTTCGTTCAGCGATACCAGTTGGTCGCTGAGCAGCCTGGTGCTGTCCGCGGGCGAGCGCGGGCTGCTGCCGGCTTCCTTCGGCATCGACACCGTCCTGGACAAGGACCGCTCCGATCCCCTCGCGAAGGATGAGATGGGCCAGACGAGGCCCACCAAGCGGACGTATCTGTCGGATGCGATGCTGAATGCCTCGGGGCTGGGCGAGATGAACCTGAACGTGACGCGTGACGTGGTCATGGATGCGGACGCACGCCTCGTGCTGGCGCAGGGGGCGGCGCTGAACCTGAGGGCGGTGGAAGGCTCCTCGGTCGACATGAAGGTGGATGGCCAGGTCCGCGCGCCGGGCGGCACGCTGATCGTCGAGACCCGGGGCGGCACGTTGCAGATGGGCGCGCGCAGCGTGCTGGATGTCTCGGGCAGTTGGCTCAATGACAGTCTGGACGGCCAGCGGGCCGAGGCAACGGCGATTGATGGCGGCACCATTGCCTTGCTGCAGCTAAGCGTCGAGGGCGGTGACTTGCGGGTCGAGGCCGGCGCCCGGCTGGATGTGTCGGGGGGCGGACAGGTCCGTGTCGGCAGCCGTGGCCGTCCGGCGTTGACGGCGGGCGATGCGGGCGTCCTGCGCGTGGGCCAGCTGGATGCGCTGAGCGGGCTGCAAGGCCTGGACCTGCGCGCCTATGCGGCGGGCGAAGGGGGCGTGTTGGCCCTGGGCATCGGGGCGAACGTGCAGCTCGGCGGCGACCCAAGCGCGGCGGGGCCGGATACGGTGGTGCTGCCGGCGTCCTTGTATGGCGACCGCGGTTTTCACACACTCGACGTCGCAGGGTTCGGAGATGGCACGATCACGCTTCCCGCAGGCGTGCAGCTGACGCACCGGCGCGTGGCCGTCGACGTCGAGGATGGCGGCTATGCCAACCTGCCGACGGGCGCCGCCATCACCGACGCGGGGGGCCTGACGACGGGCCGCCCGGACCAGCAGTTGACCTGGGCCCCGGGCGGCCTGTCGCTCAGCGCCCGGCGGGTGGAGATCGGCGAAGGTGCGCTGCTGCGCCTGGCGCCGCGCGCCAGCCTGGACCTGGGCAGCACGGTCGAATCCATCGACACGCTTGTGTTGCGCGGCACGCTGGATGCGCCGGCCGGACGCATCACGGTCCACGCCAGGCAAACCGACATGCACGCGGGCGCCAGCCTGCTGGCGCGGGGCGTCGCGCTGATTCACCGGGACGCGAGCGGCTTGCGGGGCGGCAAGGTGCTGCCGGGTGGCGACATCACCCTCTATGGTGAGCTCGCGATGCCGCGCGGTGCGCTGATCGACGTATCGGGCGCGGAGGGCGAGATCGACGCCGTGCGCGCCAACGGCTTCGCGGCATCGCGCCAGACCCTGCGCTGGCCCAGCGATGCGGGACGCATCCGCATCAGCGGCGTGGGCACGCTGGAGGGGACATTCCTGGGGCAGGCCGGTGGCCCGGGCGCGGCGGGGGGGCGGGCTGGAGATCGGCTATGCCGCGCCTGCCGGTAACGGCCCCGCTCCCATCGAACAGATCAAGGAGACGCTGAAGTGGCTGGACCCGGATTGCTACGGGCTGGCGGGCAACGGCGTCTGCGACTACGCCGATTGGCGCGAGGCCCTGGGCGTGGACTACGCGCCGGCCTTCAGTTGGGCGCTGCCGCCGGGTATGACGATGATCCTGCCGCTGGAGCTGGAAAGCCTGCTGGGTGGCGGCTCCAGCCATGCGATGATGATTTCGGATCGGGCGGCGGGCGCGGGCCCTGCGCCGCAGCCCGTGAATCCGGTGGATTACGGCCTGACGCCCGACGTGCTGGATGCCTTCCGCGACAACGTGTTCTACACCGATGTGCTGCGGGACGGCCTGGCCGCGCCGGGGCGTCCTTATGCGCTGGTGCTGCGGCCGGGCGCCTTGGCGAGCGGCGGTTTCGCGGACCTGTCCGTGTCGTCGTCGCAGTCCGCGATCCAGCTCGACGGCGTGGCGCTGTCGCTGGGCCGCTCGATCTCGCTGCACGGTGTGGTGGCCGGCATGAACGGCACCGACTCCCGCCTGTCGGCGCCCATGATCTCGCTGGGACTGGGCGCGCCTGACAGCACCGCGCCCGCCCGTGCCGAGACGGGGCTGGCGGGCCGCTTGTCGCTGGATGCGCAGGTGATCGAGGTGCGGGGCGGCATCAACCGTTCGGGCGGCGCGCGCATCACCGGCTATGCCGAATCGCGCTTGCGCGCGGACGCCATCCGCTACGTGGGCACGCCGCTGGAAACGGCGCTGATGGACGTGGACGGCACGCTGCAACTGGCCGCGGGCGTCGTCCACGCCGATAGCGGCGTGCAGGTCGAGGTGCGCGCGGGCGATGCCATCCAGGTCACGCGTGCCGGCGCCGAAGGCAGCGCGCCGTTGTCGGCGGGCAGTTCCCTGACGCTGCGCGCCCCCGTGATCGAGCAGAACGGCGTGCTGCGCGCGCCGCATGGACAGATCGTGCTGGAGGCCACTGAGCGGCTGGTGCTGGGGCCGGACAGCCTGACCTCGGTGTCGGGCGCCGGCATCCATACCTTGTACGGCACGCTGCGCAATGGCGAGCAGTGGCTGGACCCGACGCGCCAGATCCTGGACGAGTCCAATCCCCTGGATGGCCTGCTGCTGGCCCCGCCCGAGAAGCGCATCCTGCTGCAGGCGCCCGACGTGGCGCTGACGCCGGGCGGCCGCGTGGACATCGCGGGCGGCGGCGATCTGCAGGCCTGGGAATTCGTGCCGGGCCCGGGCGGGTCGCATGACGTGCTGGCGCGGCCCGGCACCTATGCCATCCTGCCCCAGGGGCCGCGGTACGCGCCCGTGCCGGGAACGGACTCGGCCGAGCGGCTGTGGCTGCCCGGCGGGCCGGGCCTGGCCGCGGGCTGGTACACCCTGCTGCCGGCGCGCTATGCCTTGCTGCCGGGCGCGTATGCCGTGCGGGTGGCGGGCGATGCCACGCTGGGCGTCGCGGCAGCCGGTGGGGTGGCCCGCCTGGCGGATGGCAGCCTCGTCATGGCTGGGCGGCGCGGCAATGGCCTGGATGGTTCCTCCGCCTTCCAGGAACAGGCCTGGCAGATCATGCCCGGCGCCACGGTACGCGCCTACACCGAGTACAACGAGGCGGGCGCCAATGGTTATTTCTCCTCGCAAGCCTTCAAGCTCACCCGCTACCGCCAGTCGGGCGTGAACATCGTCACCCCCCGTCTGCCCCGTGATGGCGGCGCGGTCGTGTTCGACGCGCGCCAGTCGCTGACGCTGGATGGCAGCCTGCATTCGGTTGCGGCGCCGGGCGGGCGCGGCGGACTGGTCGATATCGCCGGCAGCAAGATCGCGCTGGTGGGCGCGGGCCACGATGCCGCCGACCTGCGCGCCGACGGTTTCCTGCTGATCGACACCAGCAGGCTGTCGAGCTTCGGCGCAGGCAGCCTGCTGGTGGGCGGCACGCGCCGTGGCGGCGAGCTGGGCCTGGACGTGTCGGTCACCGCCACCGACGTGGTCGTGCGCAACGGCGCCGACAGCGTGTTGTGGGGACCGGAGATCCTGCTGGCAGCCAGCGAGCAGATCGGCATCGAGGCGGGCAGCCAGGTCGAGGCGCGCGGGGGCTTGACCGCCGACGCCACCGACCTGGTGATGCTGCCGCAACAGGCGGCCCAGTACGACGATGGCGGCACGCCGGGCGAGCCCGGGGACGACACGCTGCTGGCGCCCGCGCGCGACTGGGGCGCCTTGCTGCGCGTCTCCAACGGTGCGCCGAACCGGGTGCTGCGCGACGGCGTGGACAGCAGCACGGGGGGCTGGGTCCGCATCGGCGAGCGCGCGCGCCTGGCTGGCGGCGAGGCACTGCTCATCGACGCGACCCGCCGCACCGACATGGCGCCTTCCGCCATCCTGTCCGGCCAGGCGCTGACCGTCTCGGCGGGGCGGGTGGGTTTCGGCGGAGGCGAAGGCCTGGTGCTGGACGCCGATGCGCTGGCGCAATTGTCGGATACGCGCAGCCTGACGCTGCGCAGCTACACGGGCTTCGATTTCCACCAGTCCGTCGATTTGCAGGCGGCAGGGTTGCGCACCGTCGTTTTCGATGGCGCGGGCTTTGCCGGTCATGGCGACCAGGCCGTGACGCTGCGTGGCGCGCGCGTCACCTTGGCCAACAGCACGGGCGCCACCGCGCCGCTGGGCACGGGCCAGGGCGCGTTGACGGTGCTGGCCGATACGCTGGTGCTGGGCGAGGGCGCGAAGACGCTGTCCGGCTTCGGCGAGGTGCTGCTGCAGGGCGATGCGGGCATAGTCGGCAGCGGCCAGGGCAGCCTGGACGCCGGCAGCGCGGACGTCGTGCTGCGCACGCCGGTGCTGGCGGGCGAGGACGCCGCCGACATGTCGTTGCGCACCTCGGGCACGCTGCGCCTGACGGCCGGCGGCGCCGCGCCGGCGGACGGCAGCGGGCTGGGCGCCCGTCTGTCGCTTTCCGGCGCGCAATTGCGCGTGGATGGGCACATCGCCGCGCGCGGCGGCGCGATCGCGCTGACCGCGTCGTCGGGTGACCTGTTGCTGGAGGACGGCGCAAGACTGGATGCCGCGGGCGTGGGCAAGGTCTTCCATGACCTGGTCGAGTACGTGGACGCCGGGCAGGTCTCGCTGACCTCGGTGGGCGGGGCAGTCCGCCTGGCGGCGGGCAGCGTGGTCGAACTGTCGGGCGTCGCCGCGGGCGCCAGCGCCGGCAAGCTCGCCATGGTGGCGGACCTGGGTGTCACGCTGGACGGTGTCTTGCGCGCGCAGGCGGGTCCGGGCGGGCATGGGGGCGCATTGACGCTCGATATCGATCGCCTGCCAGACTATGCCGTGCTGGCGCAGCGCCTGAACGACGCCGGTTTCTCGCGCGCACGCCACCTGCGTGTCCGCGATGGCGACGTCCATGTCGATGGCCTGACCCGGGTGCATGATTTTTCCCTGCTTGCCGATCGCGGCGTGATCCGCGTGGACGGGACGATCGATGCGCGTTCGCCTTACGGCGGCAAGGTGCGTCTCGTCGGCGGCGCCGGATTCGCGATGACGTCCGCGGGCAACATCCTGGCGGGGGCGACCGAGGCCGTGGGCAGCGGACGCGTGACGCTGGAAGCGGCGGGCGGCCGGGTGGACATTGCGGGCGGGCAGGTGGACGTGGGCGGCGGCGACGGCGGCCGGGTGCGCATCAGCGCGCTGCGCATGCCCGGCAACCAGGACCTGGCAGTGGATCGCCTGCAACTGGAGGTGCGCGGTGACCGCGCACGGGTGCTGGAAGGCCTGATGCGCTACGAGACCAGCGACGTGGATGCCGTGCGCGCCCAGGCAGTGGCGCAGGCCTCTGCTTTCGGCGCGCAGGGCGGCGCCATCGCCAGCCGCCTGGGCGGCGCCAGCGGCTTCGCCGTCATGCCCGCCATCGAACTGGCCAGCCAGGGCGACCTGACGCTGTCGTCCGATTGGAACCTGCATGCCGATTTCCCCGCCTTGCGGCTGGGCAGCCTGACGCTGCGCGCGGCGGGCGACCTGCGCGTGCTGGGACACCTGAGCGATGGCTTCGACCTGGCGGGCCGCGAGGGCGTGCTGCAAGAGGGACAATCGTGGGACCTGAGCCTCGTCGCGGGCGCGGATCTTGCCGCCATCGACCGCCTGGCCTTGCGGCCCGCCGCCGCGTTGTCGGCAGGCCGCGGCAGCGTGGTGCTGGGCACGCCCGATACGGATCCCGATGCCTCGGTGGATACCGGCACCGGCCGTCACGTGCGCACCGGCACGGGTGACCTGTTCCTGCGGGCAGGCCGCGACGTGACCCTGGCGCACAAGGCGTCGGTGCTGTACACGGCAGGCCGGCGGGATGCGGACGCGACCCTGGGCGGGGTATTCTCGACAGGCCGGGCCGACGCGGTCTATGCCATCGAGGGCGGCAACCTCGACATCTCCGCGCAAGGCAGCATCAGCGCGCAGCCGTCGGGGCAGCGGTTTGTCGAATGGCTGAACCGGCAGGGCAACGTCAACAAGCTGCTGTACTTCGGCGCCTATGACGTGGGCGAAGGCAGCTACGACGAGAACTGGCATTGGGTGCCGGCCTTGCGTGCGCCCGAGCAGTCCAGCTGGTGGGTCCGGCATGGTGCGTTCGAACAGGGCGTGGGCGCCTTGGGCGGCGGCAACGTCTCGGTCAGCGCGGGCGCGGACCTGGTGAACCTGCTGGTCGTCCAGCCGACCAACATGCGGATGGGCGGCGGCCTGGCGCTGGGGCAGGCGATGACGCCGCACCTGCGCAACGGCGGCGCCTTCGAGGTCGAGGCCGGCGGCGCCATCCTGGGCGGGCAGTACTACGTGGCGCGGGGCGCCGGCCGGATCACGGCCGCGCGTACCGGCGTGGGCCACGCCGTATCGGTCACGCGCGAGGACTGGCCGTCGTCGCGCGTCCACAAGCTGGATCTCGCGCCGGTGCTGGCCCTGGGCGACGCGACGCTGAGCCTGCGAACGGCGGGCGATCTCGTGCTGCAGACGGTGGTCGATCCCTTGATGGTGCGTTACGGGCCGGATGGCCTGGGCGAGATCACGCGGCACCACGGTGCGAAGATGAACGGCTACACCGCGCGCTCGGCGCTGGAGCTCGTCTCGACGGGTGGCAACGTGACGCTGACCAACCAGGCGGACTTCATCTTCCGCGATGTGACCTTGACCACGGCCACGACCGAACAGGACTTCCTGATCGGGGACGGCGGCAACCTGTTCCCGGCGCGCCTGCGGGTGAGCGCGCTCAATGGCGACCTTTCCCTGCAAGGGCCGCTGAAGATGGCGCCCGGCGTGGTCAATGACCTGCGCATCGCGGTGGGGGGCGATCTCGATTTCTCGACCGTGCTGATCGATCGCCTCTCGCGTGACGCGCAGCGCATGGGCCTCAAGATGCCCGGCATCTACATGGCCTACACGCCCCTGGCGTTGATGCCCTCGCCCTATGCGCCGACGCATGAGCAGGGGGAGCATCAACTCGGGCCCATCGACGATATCCTGCGCAATCCGATACAGCCGAATGACCTGGCGGCCCGCAATCCGGACGTGCTGGATCTGCGCGACGACATGGACGCCAGCCGCGTGTACGCGCAAGGCTCCATCACGGGGCTCCGGATGCGCGCCAACGAACAGACCTGGGTGCGGGCGGGCGTGGACATCCGCGGCATCGAGCTGCTTGGCCGCAACCTGCGCGCGACCGACGTGACGCTGCTGGAGGCCGGCAACGACATCCTGCATCTGCGCACGGACCTGAATCCCTATGCGGTCAACGACATCGAGATCCAGGGGCCGGGGCTGCTGGTGATGGCCGCCGGCCGGGACATCTACGCGAACGCGTTGCGGGTGGCCACACTGGGCAGCCACGAGGGGTATGACCCCAACAACCGCCCCCTGCCTGGCCGGAAGGTGAACGGCCTGCCCGAGCAGGGCGCCGGCATCACCCTGATGGCGGGGTTGGCGGGGGCCGCGGATTACGCTGCCTTCGAGTCGGCCTACCTGGATCCGGCTCGGGTGGCGGCGATGCCGGATTACCTGACCGAGACCGGACCGGAGGGCACGCGCCTGCCGATCTACCTCAGCGACCTGGTGCAGACGCGCGCGGATGGCTTTGCCAAGACCGTCAGGCGCGGGCTGGTGTCGTACATGGAGACCCTGACCGGCGAGCGTCTGGCGCCGATGGACGCCTGGGCGCGGTATCAGGCCTTGCCGGCGCTGGCGCGCGAAGCCTTCCTGCGGCAGGCCTTCCTGCTGGAGCTGCGCGATGCGGGCCGCGACCAGAACGAGCCCGGCGTGGACGAGCTGCCGCGCAACGGCGGCTACAACCGCGGCCATGCGGCCGTCCGCACCTTGTTCCCCGGGGACGCGTGGCGGGGCGACATCACCGCGAACAACCTGATGGTGCGCACCTACCTGGGCGGCGACATCAATGTGTTCACGCCGGGCGGCGGCCTGCAGGTGGCCGCGCTGGGCGCGGAGGTGCCAGCGGGTTTCGGCCTGGTGACGCTGGCGTCCGGCCACATCAATGTGTTCGCACGCGACGACATCACGGTCAACCGTTCCCGCCTGCTGTCCTTCGTGCCGGAGGCCACGCGCCAGGGCAGTGACCAGATCCTGTGGTCCACGCGTGGCGATATCGATGCCGGGCGCGGCGCCAAGACCGTGCGCGTGCCGTCCTCGCCCGAGGTGCTGACCGACGAGGATGCCAATACCGTGGTGCGCGAGCGGGCGGACATGAGCGGCAGCGGCATCGGCACGGTCGGGGATGGCGACGTCGACCTGGTGGCGCCGGAAGGCACCGTGAATGCGGGCGACGCGGGGATCCGCGTGGCGGGCAACCTGAACATCGCTGCCTTGCAGGTGCTGAATGCCGCCAACATCGAGGTGCAGGGAGAAAGCAAGGGCGTGCCGCTGGCGGTCGTGGTGGATACCGGGGCGTTGACGTCGGCAAGCGCCGCGTCCTCGTCGGCGGCCAGCGCCGCGCAGGAGTCGGTGCAGCGTCAGCGCAGCGAGGCGCGCCGCAACCTGCCTTCCATCATCAGCGTGCAGATCCTGGGTTTCGGCGATGCGCCCGCCGGCGAGGATGCCCGCAAGCAAGGCGAGCGGCACTCATCGGCGCCACCCGACGGCATGATGGAAACCCTGGCGGCGGGCAAGCTGTCGGCAAGCGCGCGGGCGCGGCTGACGGAGGAGGAAGCCCGCCAGATGGGGCTGTGAGGGGGACGAGGCCGGCGCCGCGCGGCGCCGGCTTCAACGCTGCTTGGAATACGCCAGCAGGATGATCCCGCTCAGCACGATGGCGCCGCCCACCAGCTGTATCGGTTCCAGCGTCTGGCCCAGCAGGGCCCAGCCCATGAACAGCGTGGCGACCGGCTCGATGTTCATGACCGGCGCATTGCGCGCCATGTCCAGGCGCGGGATGGACACGAAGAGGATTGAAAAAGCCGCGGAATACAGCACGGCCAGCGCGGCAATGCCCAGCCAGCCCCGCAGGCTGTCGGGCGTGACCATGCCGCTGGGCAGCACGCCGGCGCTGCCCGCACCGATCATGAGCGTGAACACGATCAGGATGGTGTAGAAGCTGCGCGTGGCCCCCGCCAGGGGCGCCAGCTTGTGCTCGGTGACCCACAGGCCCGAGGCGAAGGCGCAGGCGGCGGTCACCGCGCAGGCGATCCCCACGATCCACTCCGGGCCCACGGCCTGGCCGGCCAGCTTGGCGGGGATGTCCAGCACCAGCAGCAGACCGCACAGCGTGATGCTCATGATTAGCGCGGTGCGGCGGCTGGGCGGCTTGCCGCCCAATGCCCAGGTCAACAGCGCCAGGATCACCGGGAAGACGTTGGCCACCAGCAGCGCCACGGCGACCGGCACGCGGGCCACGGCGGAATAGAGGCACAGGCTCTGGATGGTGATGAGCACGCCGAGCAATGCCTGCCACCGCCAGGTGCCCGGGGGCAGCCGCAGCGACTGGCGTTGCCACAGGACGACCGCGCCCAGCGCAAGCAGGCCCGTGCCCGAGCGCACCAGCACCGCCAGCAGCAGCCCCGTGCCTTCATCGAACGCGATGCGCGCGGCGACGTGGTTGCCGGCAAAGGTGCAGCCCACGGCAAGCAGCACGGCGATGGCGATATGACGGGGGAATACGGCAGGCTTGGCGGCGTGTGACACGGATAAGATTCAGGATACTTGTTGTCGACAGACTATACGCCTGTCGTGTGATGCGCGGGCGTTTCCCGGTAGCGCAACTGCCAGCGCAAGGCGGCCTGCTGGCCCGAGGTCAACCATCGTAGCCCGGGATGGCCGGGCAGGTGATGCGCATCGATGGGGTGGCTGACGGGCTCGAAGCAGAAGAAGTCCCCGTCCGCCGGGCAATACAGCAGATACAGGCCGCAGCCGGTGGGGCGTCCGGCCAGTGCATAGCCGTGGTCGTGATGCGTGACCACCAGCCGGCAGTCCAGGCATCCCTCGTCCAGCGTGATGTGCTGCTCGGCAACGTAGGCGAAGGGCGTGGCGCACGCGAGCCGCAGGTGCGCGTGGCGCTCGCTGTGCGAGACGACCTCCCACGCCTGCTGCCAGGCGGAGCCGTGGATGGGGTAGGGGTCGTGCGAGGTGTTGGGCGCCAGCGCCTGCCACCCTTGGGGCGTCGGATAGCCGCCCTGGCCGATGCGGTTGGACCAGGGCACGAGCGGATACTGCGCCAGGGTGCGCGGGCTGGCGTCCGAAGCGATGGCATCGCCGCCACCGCGCAGCAGCGGCAGGCCGTCGCGCAGCCGCCGCCAGCTGGCGATGGCCCCGCCCAGCGACGGCGCGAGCGCCAGCCGGGTGAGGCCGTCCCGCAGGACCAGCAGGGGGGCCTGCAGGACGTCGTGCGTCACAGCACCAGGCCGGGCAGCCACAGCGAGATGGCCGGGATGTAGGTGACCGCCATCAGCACCAGGAAGAGCGCCAGGTAGAAAGGCAGCAGCGCCTTGATGGTGGCTTCGATGCTCACCTTGCCCACCGCCGCGCCCACGAACAGCACGGCGCCCACCGGCGGCGTGATGAGCCCGATGCCCAGGTTCACCAGCATGATCATGCCGAAGTGCACCGGATCGACGCCGATGCTGGTGACGACCGGCAGCAGGATGGGTGTCAGGATCAGGATCAGCGGCGCCATGTCCATCACCGTGCCCAGGAGCAGCAGCATGATGTTGATGTACAGCAGGATCATGGTCGGGTTGTCCGACAGCGCCATGAAGGTGGTGGTGATCTGCGCCGGGATCTGCATCAGCGTGAGCATGTAGCCGAAGCTGGCCGCGAAGCCGATCAGCATCATCACGATGGAGACCGTGCGGATGGTGCGGTGCATGAGCTTGGGCAGGTCGCGCCACTTGTAGTCGCGATAGATGAACATGGTCACGAAGAACGCCCACAGCACGGCGATGGCGGCCGACTCGGTGGCCGTGAAGACGCCGCTCAGGATGCCGCCCAGGATGATGACCATGGTCATCAGGCCCCAGATCGCGTCCACGCAGATCTTCAGCGCCTCGCGCAGCGGGATCACCTTGCCCTTGGGGTAGTTGCGCTTGCGCGCGAAGATCATGCACAGCACCATCAGCACCGCGCTCATGAGCAGGCCGGGCAGGATGCCGGCCATGAAGAGCGCCGCGATGGAGACCGAGCCGCCCGCCGCCAGCGAATACAGCACCGAGTTGTGGCTGGGCGGGGTCAGCAGCGCCTGCACGGAGCCGCTGACGGTGACGGCGGTGGAGAAGTCGCGCGGATAGCCCTTCTTCACCATCTCGGGGATCATCACCGAGCCCACCGAGGCCGTGTCGGCGACGGACGAGCCCGAGATGGCGCCGAAGAAGGTCGAGGCCACGATGTTCACCAGCGAGAGGCCGCCGCGCACGAAGCCGACCAGCACGCCCGCGAATGCGATGAGGCGGCGCGACATGCCGCCTTCGGCCATGATGGCGCCCGCCAGCACGAAGAAGGGGATGGCCAGCAGCGAGAACTTGCTGATGCCGCCGGCCACCTGGATCATCATGGCGCTGAAGGGGATGTCGATCCAGAACGCGCCGATGAGGGCGGACAGGCCCAGCGCATAGGCCACGGGCATGCCCAGCATGATGAGCAGCAGGAAGCTGCCGATGAGAACGAGGGCATCCATTATTCGACTCCCTCGGCGGCCGGGGCGTGGGTATCCAGTTGCATGATCGGCCTCTCGGCCTGGTCACCGAAGAGCATGCGCTCGATCACGAAGGACAGCGTGAAGGCGGCGCCGATGGGGATCGGCGAATACGCCATGCCCACGCGCAGGCCGGGCAGGGCGCTGTTGAACTGGCCCCAGGTGGCCATGCACAGGTTGATGCCCCAGATCAGCATGAAGAGCGAGACGATCGCCATCAGCAGCTGGATCAGCACGCCGCTGGCGCGGCCGAAAGACGCGGGCAGCCTGGCGGTGAAGAGCGCCATGGCCATGTGGGCATTGGCGCGATAGGCGGCCGCGGCGCCCAGGAAGGTGAAGACCCCGACCAGCAGCACGGCCACGGGTTCGGGCCAGCGCGAACCCGTGCCCAGCACGTAGCGCGCGAAGATGCCCCAGGGAATGATGAGGGCGATCGCGGTCAGCGACAGGCCCGAGATCCAGATGCACGCGTTGTAGAACGCGTCGTTGGTGCGCAGGAACAGGTTCTTCATGAAGACTCCGGACGCCGGCCGCCCGCGTTCCCCGATTGGAGGGACGCGTGGGCCGGTTTGTGTCCCAGGCGGGGGGTGACGGTGTTACTGCACCGCGGCAATGCGCTTCATCAGCTCGGCATACGGCGCGCCGTGCTTCTCGCGCACCGAGGCCGTGCCTTGCTGGAAGGGCGTCTTGTCGATCTCGATGAACTCGACGCCGGCGGCCTTGAGCTTGTCATTGCTCTCGGCCACGCGCGTGTTCCACAGCTCGCGCTGCTCCAGTTGCGCCTCGCGCGCCACCTTCCTCACCAGCGCCTGGTGCTCGGGCGTGAGCTTTTCCCAGCTGCGCCTGGACATCACCAGCAGCTCGGGAATGATCAGGTGGCCGCTTTGCGTGAAGAACTTGGTGATCTGGTAGTGGTTGTGCGCCAGCAGGGTCGGCGAGTTGTTCTCGGCGCCGTCGATCACGCCGGTCTGCAGCGCGCTGAAGATCTCGCCCGTGTTCATGGCCACGCCATTGCCGCCCATGGCCTCCATGGTGTCGAGCAGCACGGGGTTGTTCTGCATGCGGATCTTCATGCCCTTCAGGTCGGCGGCCGTGCGCACCGGCTTCTTGGTGTACAGGTGGCGCGTGCCGCCGTCCATCCAGCCCAGCGCGACCAGGTTGAAGTTGGCGTTCGTGACCTTATCGAGGATCTCCTGGCCGATCTCGCCGTCGACCACGCGGCGCATGTGCGCCTCGTCGCGGAAGACATAGGGCAGGTTGAAGACGTTCACGTCCGGCACGATGGGGCCGACCACGCCCAGCGAGATGCGCGCGATCTGCACGGCGCCCAGCTGGGTCTGTTCCACCACTTCGGTTTCGGTGCCCAGCACGCCGCCGGAGAACATCTGGATCTTCAGCTTGCCGCCCGTAGCGGCTTCCAGCTTCTTGCCCATCTGCTCCACCGCCACCACGGTGGGATAGCCGGCGGGATGGGTGTCCGACGCCTTCAGCGTCTGGGCCAGGGCCACGGCGGGCAGGGCCAGCGCCAGCGGCAGGGCGGCGAGCAGGGTGCGTAGCGGTTTCATGGGTTGTCTCCTGTTTTCTTATGGCGAAGGGCGGGCCGGGGCTTGGAGCCCCTAGCCCCGGAACGCGGGTTCGGCCAGGCCGGCCACGCCCGGATTGAGGGCGAAGACGCCGCCGGCCAGCGGCTGGTCGGACAGGTCGATGCCTTGCGGGCGGATGGATGCGACGAAGAGCGTGCGCAGGCCCGGGCCGCCGAAGGCGCACATCGTGGGTTTCTTCACGGGCACGGCCAGCGAGCGGTCCAGCCGGCCGTCGGGCGTGAAGCGATGCACCAGGCCCGCGTCGTTGCCGCAGATCCAGTAGCAGCCGTCCGCGTCCACCGCGGCGCCGTCGGGACGGCCGGGAAACTGGTTCATGTCGATGAAGAGACGGCGGTTCGACGGCGTGCCCGTGCCGGTGTCGTAGTCGAAGGCCCAGACGCGGCGCACGCTGGCATGCGAATCGGACACATACATCGTGCGCCCATCGGGGCTGAAGGCGATGCCGTTGGGCACCACCAGGCCGTCGAGGCGCGGCGACAGCGTCTGGCCGGGCTGGGCGCTGTCCAGGCGGTACAGGGCGCCCACGGGCGCGCCTTGCGCCATGTCCATGAGCATGCTGCCGGTCCAGAAACGGCCTTGCCGGTCGCAGCGCCCGTCGTTCAGGCGCATGCCTGCCCGGCCGTGGGGGACGCGGGCCAGCAGCGTCTGCGCCAGATGTCCGTTCCCGCCGGCCTGCAGCGTGAAGATGCCGCTTTCCATGCCGGCCACCCAGCCATCGCCGTGGCGGGCCAGGCAGGCGATCTGCTCGCTGGCCGTCCAGGCCGTGTGGCTGCCGTCTTCGGCGCGCCAGCGGTTGAGCGTCCTGCCGGGGATGTCCACCCAGTACAGCGCCTGTTCGGCGGCCTGCCACACCGGGCTTTCGCCCACCCCGTGGCGCGCGTCCACGATGAGTTCGGCGCCCGCGACGGGCGGCCGCGCGCGGGCGGCAGGGGCCTCGAAGGGGCCGGCGGCCACGAAGGCGCCGCCCTGGTAGACCATCGAAGGGTCGTCGGCCGGGGGCGCGGGCTGTGCCTCGACCTTGTCGCGGAACACGCGCGAGCTGTCCCGCGGCGCATAGCCCAGGTGGGCCGCGTGGCGGTTGTCCCACCACACCACGTCGTTGTCGGACATGCCGTAGACCACCGTGTGGCCGACGCCGGGCGTGAAGAGCGCACGTTCGAGCAGCGCGGTCAGGTCGCGGTAGCTGAGCCACGTGGACATCATGCGGCGGTTGACGGGCTCCGGGAACGACGAGCCGATGCGGATGCTGACGGTCTCGATGCCGTAGCGGTCGAAATAGAAGCTGGCCACGTCCTCGCCATAGGATTTCGACAGGCCGTAGTAGCTGTCGGGCCGGCGCAGCGCGTGGGCGTCGAGGGTCTCGGTCTGTTTGTGGAAGCCGATGACGTGGTTGGAGCTGGCGAAGACCACGCGCTTCACGCCATTGCGCCGCGCCGCTTCGTACAGATGGAAGATGCCGCGGATGTTGGCTTCCAGGATCTCCTCGAAGGGACGTTCGACCGAGACGCCGCCGAAATGCAGGATGGCGTCGACATCGCGGGCCAGGGCGTCGACGGCGTCGCGGTCGGCCAGGTCGCAGGGCACGACTTCTTCGCCGGGGCCGGCGGGGTCCATGGGGGCGAGGTCGGACAGGCGCAGGATGCGGGCGTAGGGGCGCAGGCTTTGCCGCAGCACCTTGCCCAGGCCGCCGGCGGCGCCGGTCAGCAGGATGCGGTCGAGGCGGGTCGGAGTCTCGGTTCGGGTCATGGCGGGAATCGATGGTCGCCCCGGGGAGGGGCGGCTTGTCTCGGGAACGAAGCGTCACCGGATGGGTGCGTTCGTCGTATGTTGTCGTATGAGTTGATGGATTATCTGCTGCCAAAAATCGGCATGTCAACGACAAACCCGAGTCATCGGGGCAATCCCTCGCCTAGGGATTACGCTAGGCTGAGAGCCTTTGTTTACGCGAAACTTACGAACCTGAAGGAATGGATGAAAGGTGTTTCCCGGCGTGAAAAAGCGCGAGGACCAATCGGCTTGCGGGTTCTGATGGAGGGAACCCAGGGATTTAGTTGTATGACAACGTAAACATCGCTGTCGCGTCTGACGGGACGCGGCGTCAGTTCCGGCAATCCCTGCCGGAAGCTTTCAATTCGCGCCGGGGCGGAAGGCGGACATGCCCTGCAGGCAATGCGAGACGAACTGGTTGGCGGCAGGCGACAGATGCCGGCCCGCGCGCGTGATCAGATGCACCTCGGCCCGTTCCAGGATGTCATGGCGGACGGGCACGGCGAACAGTTCGCCGGCCGCCAGTTCGTGCGAGATCGAGAACCGGGGCAGCAGCGTGATGCCCTGGCCGGTGGCGACGAAGGCCTTGAGCACCGAGATCAGGTTGGTGGTGAGCACGGGGTTCAACCGCGTCTTCTCCGTGTATTCCACGTGGGCCAGCAATTGGCGGATGCCGTAGCTGCCGTTCATCAGGGCGATGGGCCAGCGCGTGAGTTCGGCGAATGCCAGGTGTTGCTCGCGCCGCAGGGGGTGGTCGGGGCCGACGATGGCGCACATGGGCTGCTGGCAGGCCGCGCGCATGACGATGCGTGAATCGGCGGGGGTGTTGTAGACCAGGCCCAGCTCGGCCTCGTCTTCGCTGATGCGGCGCAGGATCTCGGTGGTGCCGGTGATCTCCACCGAGACGGTGATGCCGGGATAGTGTTCGCGAAATGCCCGCAGCGGGTTGCGCACGAGGTCCTGCACGAAGCCCTCGCCCGTGACCACGGCCACCGAGCCGCTGCGCAGGCCGCGCAGCGATTCGATCTTCGAGAGCATGTCGCCACGATGCGCCACCTGCTGGCGCGTGTAGTCGATCAGCAGCTGGCCCGCCTGCGTGGGCACCACGCCCTTGCGGTGGCGTTCCAGCAACGCCACGTTCAGTTCCTCCTCCAGCAGCGCGATCTGGCGGCTGACGGCCGAGGGCGCGATGGCGAGCTTCTCCGCGGCTGCGCGCACACTGCCGCACTGCACGGCTTCATAGAGATAGGGCAGGCGTTGCTCGGGAAAGGCAGGCATGGCGGCGGGCTCTGTGACAGAAAGGGTGGTGTGCGAATTATTAGAACAAAAAACCTGAAAGAGGAGTTTTCTGCGTTGCTACAGTGCGGACTGGCTGGGCCGCACAGCGGCCTGGCCACACCACACATCCGTTCATTTCAGCCAGGTGACCGGCACAACAAGGCCGGCGCCCAAGGGGAGAAGTTCCATGGCAACCATTCCGCTCGCCGGCCAGGCGCAGAGCGCAAGCCCACTACGTCTTTATGTCCTGGCGATCGTCATCGCCGTCGTGGCCGAGGCGCTCGGCCCCCTGGCGATCCCGCTGGGTATCGGCAAGGTCGTGCTGCTGCCCATGATCTGGGCGCTGCTCATCGGCCTGGCGCTGGGCATCTGGCAGCAACGCCTGCCCGCGGCCACGCGCGTCGACCTGCCCACGCAGTTCCTGGCATCCGCCGTCCTGCAGCCCGCGCTGCTGATCTTCATCGCCAAGCTGGGCCTGCTGGTGGGCGGCGCGCTGCCCAAGCTGGCGGAGGCCGGCTGGGGCCTGCTGCTGCAGGAGTTCGGCAACCTGTTCGGCTGCGTGCTGCTGGGCATGCCGGTGGCGCTGCTGCTGGGCATCAAGCGTGAAGCCGTGGGGGCGACCTTCTCCATCGGCCGCGAGCCGGGCCTGGCCATCATCGGCGAGAAGTTCGGCATGGATTCGCCCGAGGGCCGCGGCGTGCTGGCCGAGTACGTGACCGGCACGCTCATCGGCGCCATCTTCATCTCGATCTTCGCGGGCTTCGTCACCAGCCTGAACCTCTTCCACCCGCTCGCCCTGGCCATGGGCGCGGGCGTGGGCTCGGGCAGCATGACCGCCGCCGCCGTGGGCGCCATCGCCGCGCAGCAGACGCCTGAAGTGGCCAAGGACGTGGCCGCTTTCGCCGCCGCCAGCAACCTGATCGCGACCACCGTCGGCACCTACATGACGCTGTTCATCTCGCTGCCCTTCGCCGTCTGGGCCTACCGCGTGCTGGAGCCCGTGCTGGGCCGTGGCCGCGACCGTGGCGACAAGGGCGCCATCCAGCTGACCGAGACCGAGAAGCAGGCCGCCGGCATGATCGTGCCCGACCTGAAGTGGCTCGAGCGCCTGCTCGCCTGGTGCGTGGTGGGCTTCATGGTGCTGCTGGGCAACCGCGTGGGCTTCGGCGTGCCGATCCTGGAAGCGCTGCCCGGCGTGGCGCTGATGGTGGGCGCGGTCGTCATCGGCGACCTGATCTATCGCGGCCTGGGCCGCAAGATCCCGGCCGTGTGCTGGGTCTCGCTGGTCGCCATGGGCATGACCTTCCCCGGCTTCCCGCTGGCCTCGACCATCGCCGAGCTGACCGGCAAGGTGAGCTTCCTGGCGCTGATCACCCCCATGCTGACCTTCGCCGGCCTGTCGCTGGCCAAGGACCTGCCGGCGTTCCGCCGCCTGGGCTGGCGCATCGTCGTCGTGTCGCTGCTGGCCAATGCCGGCGTGTTCCTCGGCGCCGCCTTCATCGCGCAATTCTTCGTTCACACGCTGTAAGGAGTGGCAGGCATGTCTCAAGCACAATCCGGCGCCCGGCGCGCCGGCGTCATCGGGCTGGGCAACATGGGCGGCGGCATGGCGCTGTCGCTGCACCGCGCGGGCTTCGCCGTCACGGGCTTCGATCCGTCGCCGGCGGCGCGCGAGGCGCTGGCCGCAAGCGGCATGGCGCTGGTCGACAGCATCGCCGCGCTGGTCGCGGCCTCGGATGTGATCGTCCTGTCGCTGCCCACCTCCGACATCGTCGAGAAGGTCGTGCTGGGCGAGGGCGGCATCCTGGCCCACGCCAGGCATCCCGTGATCCTGCTCGATACCTCCACCGCCGACCCCACCAGCACCGTGCGCATCGCGCAGGCGCTGGCTGGGAGCCCGATCTCGTTCGTCGACGGCCCGGTCAGCGGCGGCCCCAAGGCCGCGCACAGCGGCAACATGACCATGCTGCTGGGCGGCGATGAAGCCGTGCTGGCGCGCCTGGCGCCGGCCCTGGACGCCATGACCGGCAAGCGCATGCGCGTGGGCCCGGTGGGCGCCGGCCATTCGGCCAAGCTGCTGAACAACCTGCTGTGCGGCGTGCACCTGGTGGCCGCCGGCGAAGCCATGCGCATCGCGCGCGGCGCCGGCCTGGACCCCGAGGAGATCCTGAAGGGGATCAACGCCGGCTCGGGCCGCAGCGGCGTGACCGAAGTGAACTATCCCACCTGGATCCTGAACGACGCCTTCAATTCGGGCTTCACCATGAAGTTGATGCGCAAGGACCTGCGCCTGGCCGCCGGTCTCATCGAGCGCGCGGGCGCGGGCGCCCCGCTCTCGGCGGAAGCGCTGCGCCTGTGGCGCGAGTCGGCCGGCGAGGTGGCCGACGGCGAAGACTTCAACTGCATCGTCAACTACGAGGAAAAGCAATGAGCAGCACCCAAGCCATTACCGCCGACGTGTTCCAGGCCTTCCAGGCGTTCTTCCCGGGCGCGTCCCAGGTCGCGTCGTATGTGGACGGCAAGCTGCTGGCCGGCACCGGCGAGGTCGTCGCGCTGAAGCAGGCGTCCACCGGCGCCGACAGCGTGTCGTACCCCGATGGCGGCGCCCCGGCCGCGCAGGCCGCCGTGGCCGCCGCGCTGGCGGGCCAGGTAAAGTGGTGGGCGCTGACCCACGCGCAGCGTGGCCGCATCCTGTTCGCCGTGGGCCAGCGCGTGCGCGCCCGCGCCGAGGAACTGGCCCGACTGGAGTCGCTGACCTCCGGCAAGCCCATCCGCGATTGCCGCGGCGAAGCCCAGAAGGTCGCGGAGATGTTCGAGTACTACGCCGGCTGGACCGACAAGGTCTATGGCGACGTCATTCCCGTTCCCACTTCGCACCTGAACTACACGCGCCGCGAACCCATCGGCGTGGTGCTGCAGATCACGCCCTGGAACGCGCCCATGTTCACGGCTGGCTGGCAGATCGCCCCCGCCATCGCCATGGGCAATGCCGTGGTGCTGAAGCCGTCGGAACTGACGCCCTTCACCTCGCTGGCGCTGGCCGCGCTGGCCGAAGAGGCGGGCGTGCCCGTGGGCGTCATCAACGTGCTGGCAGGCTACGGCCACACCATCGTGCCGGCGGCACTGGCCACGCGCCAGGTCGAGAAGGCGGTGTTCGTGGGCTCGGTGCCCACGGGCGCCAAGGTCGCGGCCAACGCCGCGCAGCATCTCGTGCCCTGCGTGCTGGAGCTGGGCGGCAAGTCGGCCAACATCGTGTTCGAGGATGCCGACATCGACCGCGCCATCCTGGGGGCGCAGGCGGCCATCTTCGCCGGCGCGGGCCAGAGCTGCGTGGCGGGTTCGCGCCTGCTGGTCCAGCGCGGCATCCATGATGCCTTCGTCGAGCGCTTCGCCGCCGGCGCCGCGCGCATCCGCGTGGGCGACCCGCAGGACGACAGGACCGAAGTCGGCCCCATCTGCAGCCAGCGCCAGTTCGAGCACGTGCGTGGCCTGATCAATGCCGCCCAGCAGGAAGGCGCGCGCCTCGTCGGCACGCCCGAGCCCTTCGACGGCAATGGCTACTTCGTGCGCCCCACGGTCCTGGCCGGCGTGACGCCCGGGATGTCGATCGCCCGCACCGAGGTCTTCGGTCCGGTGGTCGTGGTGATCCCCTTCGACACCGAAGCCGAGGCCATCGCCATCGCCAACGACAGCGACTTCGGCCTGGCTGGCGCCGTCTGGACCCGTGACGTGGGCCGCGCCCATCGCGTGGCCGCCGGCGTGCGCGCGGGCACGTTCTGGATCAACGGCTACAAGACCATCAACGTGGCCTCGCCTTTCGGCGGCTACAAGCAAAGCGGCTACGGCCGTTCCAGCGGCATCGATGCCCTGCGCGAATACACGCAGGTCAAGAGCATCTGGGTCGAGACCGCCGCCGAGCCGGCAACGGCTTTCGGCTATCTCTGATCGTCGCTGACGCCATACGGACAAGGAGCAGGCACCATGTCGGACACCGATACCCTGGACACCAAGCAACTCGCGGCCTGGCGGCATGATTTCCACCGCCATCCCGAGACGGCCTTCGAGGAACACCGCACCAGCACGCGCGTGGCGGAATTGCTGCGCGAGTGGGGCATGGCCGTCGAGACCGGCATCGCCGGCACGGGCGTGGTCGCCACCCTGCAGGGCGCGCGCGGCGACGGCCCGGCCATCGGGTTGCGGGCCGACATGGATGCGCTGCACGTCACCGAACTCAACGGTTTCGCGCATGCCTCCACCCACGCGGGCCGCATGCATGCCTGCGGCCACGATGGCCACACCACCATGCTCCTGGGCGCCGCCCAGGCGCTGGCGGCCAACCCGGACTTCGCCGGCCGCGTGCATTTCATCTTCCAGCCCGCCGAGGAAAACGAGGGCGGCGCCCGCGCCATGATCGAGGCGGGCCTGTTCGAGCGCTATCCGGTGCAGGGCGTCTATGCCATGCACAACTGGCCGGGCCTGCCGGCAGGCGAGGCCGCGGTGCATGCGGGCCCCGTCATGGCGGCCTTCGACATCTTCAACCTGAGCCTGCGCGGCAAGGGCTGCCACGCCGCCATGCCGCACCTGGGCAAGGACACGCTGCTGGCCGCCTGCCAGCTGGTCACGCAGCTGCCCGCGCTGATCGCGCGCGAGACGCCCGCGCACCAGCCGGCGGTGCTCAGCATCACCAGCTTCCATGCGGGCGACACCTACAACGTCATGCCCGAGGAAGTGCAGTTGCGCGGCACGATGCGCTGCTTCGACATGGCGCAGCGCGCGTCCATCGAGCAGCGTTTCCGCGACGCCATCCAGGCCATTGCCACGCTGCATGGCCTGACGGCGGAACTGGACTACCGCGTGAGCTATCCCGCCACCGTCAACACGCCCGCGCATGCGGCGCGTTGCGCCACCGTGCTGGAAAGCGTGCTGGGCGAAGGCCGCGTGCATCGTGACCTGCCGCCCAGCATGGCGTCGGAGGATTTCTCCTTCATGTCGCAAGCCTGTCCGGGCGCCTATATCTGGCTGGGCAACGGCCAGGACAGCGCGTCACTGCACAACCCGCGCTATGACTTCAACGATGCCCTGCTGCCGCTGGGCGTGAAGTACTGGACGGCGCTGGTGCGGTCGCTGCTGGGCGGGGAAGGGCTGCCGGGTTAGTTCGGTCCGGGCTGGGCCTTCAGGAGTCCAGCGGCTGCGCCTGCAGGCGCATGCCTAGTGCGTGGGTGACTTTCAGGATGGTCGCGAAGCTGGGGTTGCCATCTCCTGAGAGTGCTTTGTACAGACTCTCTCTGCCCAGGCCGGTGTCCTTGGCCAACTGCGTCATGCCACGAGAGCGTGCGATGATGCCCAGGGCCTTGGCGATGAAGGCGGCATCGTCGCCTGCCTCATCCATGCAAGCCTGCAGGTATTGGAGTCGGTCTTTCTCTGTCTTGAGATGTTCGGCGCTGTTCCATGCACGAAGCTTGACGGTGCCCATATCGGCTTCCTCTTTTACAGCTCTCGCGCAGTCGCGAGTGCCGTATCGATATCCTGTTGTTGCGTGGATTTGCTGCCGCCGGCCAGCAGGACCACGATGTTCTCGCGACGCTGCGTGAAATAGATGCGGTAGCCGGGACCATGGTGGATGCGCAGTTCCATGACCCCTTCGGCAATCGCACGGCAGTCACCAAAGTTGCCGTCTTCCACGCGGTCCAGTCTGGCCTGGATGCGACGAGCTGTCATCTTGTCGCGAAGACCTTCGAACCAGGCGTCGAATGCAGGCGTAGTGAGCAGCGTCTTCAATCGTATTGATCGTATAAAACAGGATACGATTGATCCACGGTGGATGCAAGCGCGTCATTCGGGAAGGGGCGCTCGAGAAGTCGAAGCGTCCCGCCAGGATAGGGCGCTTGCTGGCCTGTGTCGCATCGGCACGCGACGGTTTTGTCCGTCTCGTCAAGAAGCGTCCGAGAGGCCGGCCTGTTTCCTCAACACTCCACCACGCTCACCGCCAACCCCCCCAGCGACGTCTCCTTGTACTTGCTGAGCATGTCGCGGCCCGTTTCGCGCAGGGTGCGGATGGCTTGGTCCAGGGAGACCAGGTGGCGGCCGTCGCCGTGCAGCGCCATGCGCGCGGCGTTGATGGCCTTCATCGACGCGATGGCGTTGCGTTCGATGCACGGCACCTGCACCAGGCCGCCCACGGGGTCGCAGGTCAGGCCCAGGTTGTGTTCCAGGCCGATCTCGGCGGCGTTCTCGATCTGTTCGGGCGTGCCGCCCAGCAGTGCCGCCAGGCCGGCGGCCGCCATGGCACAGGCCACGCCGACCTCGCCCTGGCAGCCGACCTCGGCGCCCGAGATCGAGGCGTTGCGCTTGCACAGCCCGCCGATGGCCGAGGCCGTGAAAAGGAAGGTGTCCACGTCGGCCTGCTGCATGCCGGGCTGGTTGCGCGCATAGAAATGCAGCACCGCCGGAATGATGCCCGCCGCGCCGTTGGTGGGCGCGGTCACCACGCGTCCGCCGCTGGCATTCTCTTCGTTGACGGCCAGGGCATACAGGTTCACCCAGTCCATTTCCGACAGCGTGCGCGACACCACGTCGGACTGCTGGCGCGCGGCGTCTTCCAGGCGGCGGCGCAGCGCGGCGGCCCGGCGCGGGGTGTTCAGGCCGCCAGGCAGGATGCCCTCGCGGTGCAGGCCGCGCGTGACGCAGGCCTGCATGGCGCGCCAGACGGTGGCCAGCGCGGCGCGGGTGTCGGGCTCGGGGCGCAAGGCCGCTTCGTTGGCCAGCACGATCTCGGCCATGGAGAGGTCGTGGCGGCGGCAGAGCGCCAGCAGCTCGGCGGCGCTGGTGTAGGGGTAGGGCACGGGGGTGTCGGCAACCGGGTGGCTGCCCGCGTCGCGCTCCTGGTTGGCGTCGATGATGAAGCCGCCGCCGATCGAGAAATAGGTATTGCGGTGCAGCACCTGCCCATCGCTGTCGCGGGCGGTGATCCGCAAGGCATTGGGGTGGCGGGCCAGGGCGACCGGCACCATGCGCAGGTCGCGCCGCCAGTCGAAGGGGACGTCGACGGCATCGTCCAGGCGCAGCACGCCGTCCAGCCGCACGGCCGCGACATAGGTCTCGAACTGGTCAGGGTCGACCGTGGCCGGATCATGGCCCAACAGGCCGCCGACCACGGCAAGGTCCGTGGCGTGGCCGATGCCGGTGGCTGCCAGCGAGCCGTACAGGCGGATGTCCAGGTGGGCGACGCGGGCGCTCAGGCCCTGGGCGCGCAGATCGCGCGCGAATGCCAGGCCGGCCCGCATGGGGCCGGTGGTGTGCGAGCTGGAGGGGCCGATGCCCACCTTGAAGAGATCGAGCGTGCTGATGGTCATGGTGGCGGCTGGCGATGCGTCAATGCACCGCTTGAATTAGTATTTGTGAAGTGTTTTTGTATTCTCCCGGGCTGTTTCGCCTCTCTCAAGCCATGAATTCTGCCTTCGATTTAGAAATGCTAAACGACAAGCGCGAAATCCCCGCCCAGGTGCATGCGCGCCTGAAGGTCTTCCTGGTCTGCGCCAAGCTGCTGTCCTTCACCCAGGCGGCGCAGGCCCTGCACGTGACGGTGGGCGCGGTCAGCCAGCAGATCAAGCAACTGGAGGAATGGCTGGGTTTCCGGCTGTTCGTGCGCCTGCCGCGCCGCCTGACGCTGACGGACGAGGGCGCGCGGCTGAAGGCCGCCGTGGGCCCGGCCTATGAGGCCGTGGACCTGGAAATCGGCCGGCTCAGCGGCGGCAACCTGGCCGGTATCGTGAAGGTGCGCGCGCTGCCGTCCTTCATGGCGAAGTGGCTGGTGCCGCGATTGCCGGACTTCCAGCGGCGTTATCCGGCGCTGGAGCTCCAACTGGAAGCCGAGGACAGCAGCCAGGCCCTGCAGCCCGGTGCATTCGACCTGGCCATCGACCTGAACGACGGCGTGTACTCGGGCTTTGACATCACGCCGCTGATGGAGGAAGAGATCTTCCCGGTCTGCGCGCCTGCCTTGCTGGATGCCAGCCGCCCCATTTCAACGCCCGACGACCTGCGCCATTATCCCTTGCTGCATGACATGACCGCCTGGCGCGGCAGCCCGCCCTACGCCGAGTGGGAAGGCTATCTGCGCGCCATCGGCGCGCCGCAGGTGGAGGTGCGGCGTGGCTATATGTTCAACCGCAACCACCTGACCATCGAGGCAGCCATCGCGGGCATGGGCGTGGCGATTGCGCGGCGCACCCTGACGACCGACGAGCTCGCGCGCGGGCGCCTGGTGGCGCCTTTCGCCCAGCGGGTGTCCACGGGCAAGCGGTATGGCATCGCCTATGCGCCGGGCGCCCTGGACGACCGGCGGGTGGCGGCGGTGCACGACTGGCTGGTCGAGGCCGCGGCGCGCGCGGAGGCAGGCTGACAGGGCGCCGCGTGGGGGCTGCCGGTCAGGCGCTCTCCGCTTGCGCCGCCTGGCCGTGTTGCGCCAGCCGTGACAGGGCCCCCGGCACCAGCCCGGGCAGGTCGTCCGCGATCAGGCCCGGGCCGAACTGCGTGGCGGCGTCGCCGTGCAGCCAGGTGGCCGCGGCGGCGGCCTGGAACGCCGGCATGCCCTGGGCCAGCAGGCCGGTGACAAGACCGGCCAGCACGTCGCCGCTGCCAGCCGTGGCCAGCGTGGACGGCGCGTTCGCGTTGATGATCGCCAGCCCGGAGGGCGCGGCGATGACGGTGTCGGCGCCCTTGAGCACCAGCACGGCGCCGCTGCGTGCCGCCGCGCGTCGCGCGCGGCTCAGCTTGTCGGCGTCGTCCAAGCCGAAGAGGCGCTGGAACTCTCCCTCGTGGGGCGTCAGGACGCAGGGACCTTCGATGGCCCGGAACAGCGTCTCGGGGTCATAGCGAAAGGCGGTGAGCGCGCCGGCGTCCAGCACGCAAGGCTTGCCCGTGCCCAGCAAGGTCAGCACCGTGTCGCGGGTAATGGGGTCGTCGGGCAGTCCCGGCCCCGCGAGCAGCGCCGTGTGGCGGCCATCCTCCAGCAAGGCGGACAGGTCGGCGGGCTGGGCCAGCGGCTGGACCATCACGCTCAACAGGTGGCTGGCGTAGATCGCCAGCGATTCGGCGGGCACGGCCACGGTGGTCAGCCCCGCCCCCGCGCGGGCCGCGCCCAGCGCCGCCAGCCTGGCGGCGCCCGTCATGGGGTAGCCGCCCCGGACCAGGGCATGGCCGCGCTGGTATTTATGGGTGTCGTGCCCCAGCGCCGGCAGGCCGGGCAGCCAGCACGCGGGGGCGTTCTCGTGGGCCTGGGGCTGCAAGGCGGCGAGGGCCGAGGCGGCGATGCCGATATCGGCCACCTCGATCTCCCCGCACAGCGTGCGTCCGGGCAGCAGCAGGTGGCCGGGTTTCTTGCGGAAGAACGTCACCGTCAGGTCGGCGCCGACCGCGCCCAGCGACGCGCCGGTGTCGCCGTCCACGCCGCTGGGGACGTCCACCGCCACCATGGGCACGCCGCGCGCGCGGGCGGCGGCCAGCGTCCGGGCCGCGATGTCCGGCAGCGGGCGCGACAGGCCCGCGCCGAAGAGCGCATCGACGATCAGGCGGGCGTGGCGCACGGCGTCAGGCGACAGTGCGACCAGTGGACCGCCCCATTGGTGAGCGTGGAAGCGGGCATCGCCACGCAGCGCTTCCCTGTCGCCCAGCAGCGCGACGGTCACGGGCCAGCCTTGTTCCGCCAGCAGGCGGGCGGCGACGAATCCGTCCCCGCCATTGTTGCCGGGGCCGCACAGCACGGTCAGGGGACGGGGCGGCCAGCGCCGCGCGATGGCCTGCGCCACGGCGTCGCCGGCATGTTGCATGAGGGTCGTGCCGGGCGTGCCCGCCGCGATGGTCCGTTCGTCGGCCTCGCGCATCTGGGCCACGGTCAGCAGGGCGGTCTTGTCGGCATCCACGGCGGCGTCCATGCACTCTCCTGGGGCATGCTGGCGTGGCCGGAATGCCACGACGTTACCCTGCACATATTCTAAGGTTGCACCTGGCCGCTTATTCGTGGGAATGGGCGTTCCCGTTTTCCGGTAATCTGCGCCTGCACTGAGGGTGGGTCCGTGGGACAGGCCACCTGGGGGCGGGCTGCTGCGCAAGGGCAGAGCCGCTCTTTTTTCTCCAGCGGCATCCGGGATGCCGAAATGGCAAGCATGAACAATGAAAGCAGGGTTTTCAGTCTGCCCAAGTGGCGGCTGACGAAATGGCTCTCCGACGCGGGGCCGGACGTACCCCCGGACATCCGGGTCGCCTTGATTGGTGGCCTCTTTGGCACCCTGCCCATCTTCTTCGGCGGCGTGGTCAACACCATCCTGGTGGCGCTCATCGTCACCCTGCGCCAGCCCGAGCCGGCCTTCTTCTTCTGGCTGGGCCTGGAAGTGCTGGTCTGCATGACCCGTCTCGTGCTGCTCATCGTGGCGCGCCGCAATGCGCTGGTGGGCAAGAGCACCTACACCGACATGACGCTGTTGCTGGCCGTGATCTGGGCCATGTCGGTGGGGTATGGCGCCTTCATCTGCCTGCTGAGCGGCGACTGGGTGGCGGCATGCATCGCCTGCCTGTCGGCGGCGGCCATGGTGGGCGGCATCTGCTTCCGCAATTTCGGCGCGCCCCGGATGACCGGCATCATGATCGCCTTCACCCTGGGGCCGTGCTGCGTGGCGGCCTTTTTCACCAACGAGCCCGTCCTGGGTATCGTCCTGGCGCAAATCCCCGCGTACCTGGTCAGCATGACGATCGCGTCATACCGGCTGAACAAGATGCTGGTGTCGACCATGCGCGCCGAGCGGGAAAGCGAGCAGCGCGCGCAACAGGATCCGCTGACCGGCCTGGCCAATCGCACGGGTCTGTTCAAGATGCTGGACCGCGCGTTGCGGCAGGCGCAGGAAAGCCACGCGCGTTTCGCCGTCTTCTATCTGGACCTGGACGGCTTCAAGGCCGTCAACGACACGTATGGCCACGGCACGGGCGACAGCCTGCTGAAGGCTGTCGCCGACAGGCTGGCGCTCATGAAGCCAGGCAGCGGCGTGGCGGCGCGCATGGGCGGCGATGAGTTCGTGGTGCTGGCCTGCATCGAGCGGGGCTTCGATCCGGGTGCCTTCGCCGAATGCATCGTCGAGGCGGTCTGCCAGCCCTACGAGCTGGCGGGCGGCATCACGGTGCAGGTCGGCGGCAGCGTCGGCCTGGCGCTGGTGCCCGAGCATGGCACCGAGACGGCCAGCGTGCTGGTCGCGGCTGACCGCGCCCTGTATCGCGCCAAGACCGCAGGCAAGTCCTGCTGGGTCATGGCCGAGACGCAGGAAAGCGGCCCGGTCGGCGTGGGCGCGGCGTCGGCGGAGTCGCGCCTGCCCGAGGCCTCGGCGGCCCGATAACGCCAGGCCGCCCATTACCGCGCCGGCCAGTCTCCCGCCAGGAATGCGGCGTCGTGCTGGCCCGGCGCCGGGGCGGGCGCGGCAGTCCTGCTTGCCTCGCCGCCGAAGCGTGGCGCGGGCGCCGGCGCATACGCGGGGCTTTCCAGGAACGTGCCGCGCGCCACATGGTGCGGATGCAGGGGCGCCTCGGCCAGCGACAGCACCGGCGTGGCGCAGGTGTCGCTGTCTTCCAGCATGGCAGCCCAGGCATCGCGCGTGCGGGTGGCGAAGCGCGCCGCCAGCAGGGCGCGCTGCGCCGGCCACTTGCCGCGGTCGTGCTGGTCGCCATAGTCCGACGGGCTGATTTCCAGTTTCTCCAGCAGGGCGGCAAGGAATTGCGGTTCGATCGCGCCCACCGCCATCCAGCCCCCGTCCGCGCAGGCATAGGTCGTGTAATAGGGCGAGGCGCCGTCATAGGTGTTGGTCTGGCGCGCGTCCTGCCACTGGCCGGTGGCCAGCCGGGAATAGGTGATGGCCAGCAGGTTGGCCGTGCCGTCCAGGATGCTGGCGTCGATGACCCGTCCGTGCCCGCTGCGCTGCGCGGCCAGCACCGCGCTGACGATGCCCAGCGCCAGGAAGGTGCCGCCACCGCCGAAATCCCCGACCAGGTTCAGCGGCACGACGGGGCCGCTGTCGGCCGTGCCGATGGCGTGCAGCGCGCCGCTGAGCGCCAGGTAGTTGATGTCATGCCCGGCGCGCCGCGCCAGCGGACCGGTCTGCCCCCAGCCCGTCATGCGGGCGTAGACCAGGCGTGGATGGCTGGCGAGTAACGTGTCCGGCCCCAGCCCCAGGCGCTCCATGACGCCGGGGCGGAAGCCCTCGACCAGCACGTCGGCCTGGACCACCAGCCTGCGGGCGGCATCACGCCCCGTGTCGGTCTTCAGGTCCAGGGCCACCGAGCGCTTGCCGCGGTTGAGCGTGTCATGGCGCAAGGCGTCGGCATCGGGCGTGCCCGCCACGGGCCGTTCGATGCGCACGACGTCCGCGCCCATGTCGGCCAGCAGCATGGCGCCGAAGGGCGCAGGCCCCATGCCGGCGAATTCGACGATACGGATGCCGAAGAGCGGTCCTTCCATCTCAGTGGCCCCCATGGCAGCGCCAGCAGGTGTCCAGGTGGTCGTCGACCACGCCGGTGGCCTGGAGCCAGGCGTAGACGATGACCGGCCCCACGAACTTGAAGCCGCGCTGCTTGAGCGCCTTCGACATGTCCTGGGACAGCGGCGTCTGGGCCGGCACGTCGGCGGGCACGCGGCGGCGCTGGCGCACCGGGGCGCCGCCGGCCATCGTCCAGACGAAGGTGGAGAAATCCTCGCCACGGGCCTGCATGGCCAGATAGGCCCTCGCATTGCCAATGGTGGCTTCGATCTTGCTGCGTGACCGGATGATGCCGGGGTCGGCCAGCAGGCGCTCGACGTCTTCCGGCCCCATGCGGGCAACTTTCTCGGGATCGAAGCCCTGGAACGCGGCGCGGAAGGCGTCGCGCTTCTTCAGGACGGTCAGCCACGACAGGCCTGCCTGGAAGCCGTCGAGCATCAGCTTTTCCCACAGCGCGCGGCTGTCGCGTTCGGGCACGCCCCATTCGGCGTCGTGATAAGCCGCCAGCAGCGGGTCGGTCTGCGCCCAGGCGCAGCGGGGCTTGGAAAGGTCGGTCAAGGGAGTGTTCGCCAGAGGGAAAGCCAGCCGGGAATTCTCGGGAATGATGCGCGGGGAAGCAAGTGCGGGCGTGCCGGGCGTGTCCACGCATCCCTGGAAATAGGTATTTGGCCCCCGAGGAGCCAGAGAAGTGTTACAGGCTGTGTGTCAGGCATTACGCTGCGCCCACCCTCTGGGGTAAGCTTCGCCAGCGCTCACTCTGTAAGCGCTGGAAACATATTGTCTCGGCATTGCGAATGCCGTGCCGGCGTCCCAGCCGGCCATGCCGGGACAGGCGCGCGCCACCCTGGCGTCCCCAGCGGACCCGGCGCCTGCGCCACTCCCCCCGGCGAGCGCCTCCCCATTTCGCGTCCGCCCCAACCAAGACAAGGAGAGCCGCGTGCCTCTTTCCGCCTGGGTGACGGGCCGCGTCTGGCGCGGCCCGCTGGCTTGCGCCCTGCTCAGTCTGGCGCTGTTGGCGGTGTGCGCGCGGCCAGCCGGCGCGCAGGCCGCGCCCGCGGCGGCGTTCACCCAGGCGCAAGTCCGGTCGGCCTCGGTGGCCGCCGTCGTGCTGGGCATCCTGAGCTACGCGCGCTGGCCCGGCATGTCGGCCGAGCTGCGCCTGTGCGTGTTGGCGCCTACCCAATACGCGGATGCGCTGCTGGGGCAGCCGCAAGTCTCGGTGGGACGCAAGGTCATTTCCCAGCGCTACATGGTGGACAGCCCCGAGCTGGCGCATGCCTGCGACGCCATCTATACCGGCGTGCTGAAGGCCGAAGAGAAGCGGGCGCTCTATCGCCATCTGAACGGCCAGGCCGTGCTGAGCATCAGCGAGGACGACCCGGAGTGCGCGGTGGGCCCCATGTTCTGCCTGGACGTCAGCGATGCGCAGGTGGCTTTCCAGGTGAATCTCGACTCGGTCGCCCGCAGCGGCGTGCGCATCAATCCCAATGTGCTCAAGCTGGGCCGCAGCCGGGCGGTTCAACCATGATGAACAGCCTGTTGCCGCCGCCTCCCGTGCAGCCCGTGGCGCGCCGCTCCCTGCGCCGTGTCATGTGGTTCGCCAACCTGAAGGTGGCGCTGGTCGCAGTCAGCCTGGCGGGCCTGGCCATGTCGGTGGTGGGCTTTGTCGCCTTGCGCGCCTACGCCGCGCACAACCTGCAGCTGGTCGCCCGCTCGGTGGGCTACACGGTCGAGGCCGCGCTGGTCTTCCGCGATCCCGGAGCGGCGGCCGAGGCGATTTCGCTGATCGCCTCGCCGGAGGATGTGGCCGAGATCGCCGTGTCGGACGCGCAGGGACAGCCCTTCGCGTTGTGGCGGCGGCCCGACGAGGGAAGCTTCCAGGGCCTGGAGGATCACGTGGGCCGCCTCGTGTTTCCCGAGCCTGTCGTCCTGCCGCTGGTGCGCGGGCCGGACACCATCGGCTCGGTGCGCCTGGTGGGACACGGCGGCGCCTTGCTGCATTTCCTGCTGATGGGCCTGGCAGGCCTGCTGGTCTGCCTGTTCCTGAGCGCCTTGGCTGCCGCGTACTCCTCCCGGCGCGTCGTCAGGCATATCACCCGGCCGCTCACGAACCTGGCCGTGGTGGCCCACGCCGTGCGGCGCGAGCGTGCCTTCGCGCAACGCGTGCCGGCCTCGGAAATCCGCGAGCTGAATACCCTGGGCGAAGACTTCAATGGCCTGCTCGACGAGTTCGAGGGCTGGCAGCGCACGTTGCAGGACGAGAACAGCACCCTGGCGCATCGGGCGTCGCACGACAGCCTGACGGGCCTGCGCAACCGGGCGTTCTTCGAAAGCCGCTTCAATCGCGCGGTGCGCGAGGCGGAAGAGACCGGCGAGCGCCTTGCCTTGCTGTTCGTGGATGCGGACCGCTTCAAGGACATCAACGACAGCTGGGGCCACGCCGCGGGCGATGCCGTACTGGTGTGCCTGGCCTCGCGGCTGCGCGCCCAGGTGCGCGAGACCGATCTGGTCGGCCGCCTGGGCGGCGACGAGTTCGCCATCCTGATCACGCCCTTGCACGACGCCGCCGACGCCCGGCACATTGCCGAGAATCTTGCCGCCTGCATGCGCGAACCCATGCCGCTGCCGGAAGGCTCGACCCTGCAGACCTCGGTCAGCGTCGGCGTGGCGATCTACCCCGATGATGGCCGCAGCACGCAGGCGCTGATGATGCGCGCGGACGCCGCCATGTACACCGCGAAGTCGCGGCGCCGGGCCGATGGCCGCCGCGCCCCCGACATCTCCCCCCATTCAGGCATCGATATCCAGGAGAGGCCGCGTGCCCACGTTTGATGTGTTCCGTCTGGCGCAATGGCGCGCCATCTGTGTCGTGCTGGCCGCCGTCGTGCTGGCGGGCTGCCAGTCCGTGCCCAAGGGCTTGTCCGCCCCGCAGATCGCGGTGCTCCAGGCGCACGGGTTCCAGCCGGGCGACGCGGGCTGGGAGCTGGACATGTCGACCAAGATGCTCTTCGCATCGGACGAGTCGACACTGAGCGCCGCCAGCCGCGAGGCCGTGATGCGCGTGGGGAAGGCGTTGGCGGAGGTGGGCATTGCCCGGTTGCGCGTCGACGGTCATACCGACAGCGCCGGCAGCGATGCCTACAATGATGCCTTGTCCCTGCGCCGTGCCGAAGTGGTGGCGCAGGTTCTGGTCGAGCACGCCGGATTCCTGCCTGATGCCATCGCCGTGCGCGGGCTCGGCAAGCGCGTGCCGGCCTCGAACAACCGCAGCGCCAGCGGTCGCGCGGAAAACCGCCGCGTCTCCATCGTGGTCGCCAACCAATAAGCATTCAGGATCATTGCCATGCCTTCCTTTGACGTCGTTTCCGAAGTCGACAAGCACGAACTCTCCAACGCGGTCGACCAGGCCAATCGCGAACTGGCCACCCGCTTCGATTTCAAGGGCACCGATGCCAAGTTCGAGCTCGACGGGTTCGTCGTGACCCAGGTCGCGCCCAGCGATTTCCAGTTGAAGCAGATGCTCGACATCCTGCGCGGCCGCCTGTCGGCGCGCGGCATCGACACACGCTGCCTCGACGTGGCCGATCCCAACGTGAACCTGGGCGGTGCGCGCCAGAAGATCACCCTGAAGCAGGGCATCGAGCAGTCGGTGTCGAAGAAGCTCATCGCCGCCATCAAGGCCGAGAAGCTCAAGGTGGAAACCCAGATCAACGGCGACAAGCTGCGCGTGACGGGCAAGAAGCGCGACGATCTGCAGACGGCCATCGCGCTGCTGCGCAAGACCGACGTCGAGCTGCCGCTGCAGTTCGATAACTTCCGGGATTGACGCGCCCCCACGCCGTGCCTTCGGCTGGCTGCCCCCAGCGAGCAGCCAGGGGTTAACTGGCCGAGGCCGGCGGCTGGCAAAGAGAGGCCAGCGGCGGCACTTTGTCCGCCAGCTCGGACACGGCCCGCGCGTCCACCTGGTCCAGTGCGGGAATCTCCAGGATGACCGGCACGCCGCCAAAATGTTCGATGGCATGGCGGTTGCCGGCGTTGATCGGGCCGCTCAGGACCACGCCCGCCACCGGCACGCCGTGGCTGGCCAGGGCGCGCAGGCTGAGCAGCGTGTGATTGATGGTGCCCAGCGTGCTGCGCGCCACCAGCACCACCGGCAGCCCCAGGCGGGCGGCCAGGTCGATCATCATGTGGCGTCCGTCGATCGGCACGTAAAGCCCGCCCGCACCTTCAACGACCAGCGGCGCGTCGGTGGCGGGCAGCGCCAGCGCCTCGGCGTCCAGCGTGATGCCTTCCTCGCGCGCGGCATCCCACGGCGACAACGGCGCCTGCAGCGCGCAGGCGGGCGGATGCAGCCTGCCGGGCGTCAGCGCCGCCAGCGCCATGACGGTGGCCGTATCGCCTGCCTCGTCGGCCAGTCCGGTCTGCATCGGTTTCCAGTAGTCGGCCCGCCAGGCACGCGCCAGGATGGCGCTTGCCAGCGTCTTGCCCACGCCGGTGTCGGTGCCGCTCACGAATACGCCGCGCGCCTGCGCGGCGCGCCAGAGGCCATAGAGGATCTCGTAGTGCACTTGCCGGTTTCCTTGGTCGTAAAGACGCATGGCGGCGCGCAGCGTGCCCGCGCCCAGTCCTGCGCCTGACAATGCGCCGATGCCGCGCAGGCCGCGCAGGAAGGCATGGGCATCGCCGGGGTGTTCGGTCAGCAGCGCCACGTCCACAGCGCCTTGCAGGGCGGGGGCGGCGGGGCGCAGGTCATGCGCCAGCGGATAGCCGGGGGCGGGCAGCGCGGCGCCTGCCTGGCGCAAGCAGGCACGCCATTGCGCCAGGCTGCGCGCGCCCAGCGTGGCAACGGCCAGCAGGCCGCCGGGCGCCAGCAGGCGCGCCAGCCGGCCCAGGCCTGCATTCAGGTCATCGAACCATTGCACGGCCAGCGTCGACACGATGAGGTCGTAGCTGCCGGCGTCCGCGGGCGGATGCTCGCCATCCCACTGCAGGTGGCGCGTGCCGGCGGGCCAGTCGGCGCTGCCGCGGCAGTGCGCCACCATCTCGGCGGACACATCGGTGAGCGTCAATCGGGCCTCGGGCCAGCGCGCCAGCAGGCGGCGCGACAGCAGGCCGGACCCGCAGCCGATCTCGAGGATGCGCGGCGCCGCGGGCCAGGGCAGGGCCTCCAGGCGGCGCATGATGTCGTCGACCACGCGCGCCTGCACGCTGGCATGGCGCTCGTAGGCGCTCGCGGCCTGGCCGAAGCGGGCGGCGATGCCTTGCTTGCGGGGCGTGATGGCCAGGGGCGTGCCGCGGGTCATGGCGCTGCCGCCAGCGTGTCCAGGAACTGGCCGATGTGCCGGGCACAGAGGCCGGGGCGGGTCAGCGGCAGGGCATGCGCGCCATCGGGGACCGACACCAGCCGGTCCCCGAAAGCGGCGTGCGCCAGGGCGGGCGGCACGATGGCATCGTCCTCGGCGCCGATCGCGCACAGCGGGCCGCGCCATTGCGCCAGGGCCTCGCGCGCATCGTCCTCGGCCAGCGCGCGCAGGCCGCCGGCCAGGGCGGGCAGCGCCAGCGTGGGCGCGTCCGTGCCGGTCCAGGGCAGGCCGCAACGCGACCGGAAATCCTGCCAGACCGCCAGGGGCTGGCGGTCGAACTGCGTGCGCATGCGGGCCAGCAGCCGGGCGGGCGCGCCGGCCGGCCAGTCCTCGGCGGCGGCAAAGCGCGGAAAGCCGCTCACGCTGACCAGGCCGACGCAATCCGCCAGGCCGGTCTGCAGGAGCTGCAGCACGCCGTGGGAATGACCGATGGCGACATAGGGCACTGTGGCGGGCCGGATCGGCACGGGGGCGGCGCCCAGGTAAGCGGCGTCGGCGCAGGCTTGTGGCAAGGCTTGCCAGCGCGCAGGCAGCAGGGCGCGCACCGCGTCCCAGCATTGCGCGTCGAAGCCCCAGCCGTGTACCCACAGCAGGCTGGCGGGGGCCTGCGCCGCGGCGCTCATGCGCCCGCTCCGGTCCGGGGAGGGTGGCTGTCCCGGATCCGGGCCAACAGCGCGTCGACCTGTCCGGCCGTGTGCAGCGACGACAGGGCGATGCGCAGCCGGCTGGTGCCTGCAGGCACCGTGGGCGGCCGGATCGCGCCCACCAGCATGCCTGCCTGCGCCAGCGTGTCGGCCAGGGCCAGCGCACAGCCGGCGTCACCCACGATGGCGGGCACGATCTGCGTGGAGGAAAGGCCGGTGTCGATGCCGATGTCCGCCAGCCCCGCGCGCAGCCGCGCCGCCAGGGCGTGCAGGTGCGCGCGTTCGGCATCCATGCCCGGCAGGCGGGTCACCGCGGCGTGCACCGCGCCCACCACGGCGGGCGGCAGCGCCGTGCTGTAGATGAAACCCGAGCAGGTATTCACCAGGTAGTCGCACAGCGCGCGAGACCCCGCGATGTACGCGCCGAAGCCGCCAGCTGCCTTGCTGAACGTGCCCATCACCAGGTCCACGCGCCCGCCCGCCTGGGCCGCCAGGCCCCGGCCTTGCGGGCCCAGCACGCCGGTGGCGTGTGCCTCGTCCAGGTACAGGAAGGCGCCGTGGCGCTCGGCCAGCGCGGCCAGCGCAGGCACGTCGGCCTGGTCGCCATCCATGCTGAAAACGCTTTCGGTGACGATGAAGCGCTGCCCGGGTTCCTGCGCGCGTTCGGCCAGCAGGCTTTCCAGGTGGTCCAGGTCGTTGTGGCGATAGCGGATCTGGCGCACGCCCGCCTGGGCGCAACCCGCATGCAGGCTGGCGTGGATCAGCCTGTCGGTGTAGACCAGCGCCGGTCCCGGCACCGCAGCGATCAGCGCGGGCAATGCGGCGGCGTTGGCCTGCCAGCCGCTGGCCAGCAGCAAGGCGGCCTCGGTGCCCTTGAAGGCGGCTATCGCGGCTTCGGTCTCGGCGTGCAGGTCCAGCGTGCCGGTCACCAGGCGCGACGCGCGCGCGCCCGCGCCATGACGCAGCGCGCAGCGGGCCGCCTGCCGGGCGATGGCGGGGTCGCGCGCCAGGCCAAGGTAGTCGTTGCTGGAGAAGTCCACCAGCGGCGTGCCATCGCGCAGCACGTGGCCGGCGGGCGCCCGGGTGGACAGCGGGCGCAGCACGCGGCGCATGCGTCGCGCGTCGGCCTGGGCCAGCAGGGAATGGAAGAGGGGATCGAGCAGGGACATGGGGCAAGACGTTATCGGCGGCCATTCTAGCCGGTCGGCGGCCAACCGCCGGCCTTGGCCCGGCCTGCCAATGCGTTACAGTCCCCGACCATGACCGACCTGCCCCATCACTTCCGCGCCGCCGGGTCCGCCCTCTGGCCGCCCTACGCCCCGCTGACCACGACCGAGACCCCCGTGGTCGTCGCCACCCGGGATTGCCACCTGCAACTGGCCGATGGCCGCGAACTCATCGACGGCGTTGCCTCGTGGTGGACCGCCTGCCATGGCTACAACGCGCCGGCCATCGCCGAGGCCGTGCGCGCGCAACTGGACGCCATGCCGCACGTGATGATGGGCGGCCTGGCCCACCCGCAGGCCTTGCGGCTGGCCGAGCGCCTGCGCGCCTTGCTGGGCGGCGAGTTCGCGCGCGCCTTCTTCTGCGAATCGGGTTCCGTCTCGGTGGAGGTGGCGCTGAAAATGGCCGTGCAGTACTGGCTGAACCAGGGCGAGCGCGGCCGCACGCGCTTCCTGGCCTTCCGCGACGGCTATCACGGCGACACCTTCGGCACGATGGGCCTGTGCGATCCCGATGCCGGCATGCACCGGCGCTGGCAGGGCATCCTGCCGCAGGCGCTGGTGGCCGAACTGCCGCGCGACGAGGCCAGCGCCCAGGCGCTGGACACGCTGCTGGCCGAGCGCGGCACGGAGATCGCCGCCATCGTGGTCGAGCCGCTGGTGCAGGGGGCGGGCGGCATGCGTTTCCATTCGCCGCAGACCTTGCAGCGTCTGCGCGCGCTGGCCGACCGTCATGGCCTGCTGCTGGTCTTCGATGAAATCTTCACCGGCTTTGGCCGCACGGGCGAGATGTTCGCCTTCCAGCATGCGGGCGTGGCGCCGGACATCATCACCCTGTCCAAGGCGCTGACCGGCGGCACCTTGCCGCTGGCCGCCACCGTCGCCAACCGCAAGGTGGAGGCAGCCTTCCTGGATGACGACCCCGCCCGGGCGCTGATGCACGGCCCCACCTTCATGGGCAATGCCCTGGCCTGCGCCGCGGCCAATGCCTCGCTGGACCTGTTCGAGCAGGCGCCCCGTCTGGCCCAGGCACGGCGCCTGCAGACGCGCATGGAGGCTGGCCTCGCCGCGTGCCGGGACCTCCCCTGGGTGGCGGACGTGCGCTGCCTGGGCGCGATCGGCGTGGTGGAGTTGACCGAGGTCCGTGACCTGAAGGCGCTGCGCGCGCGTTTCATCGAGCGCGGCGTCTGGCTGCGGCCTTTCGGCCGGGTGGTGTATCTCACGCCCGCCCTGGTGATGGACGATGCGTCGCTGGCGCGCCTGATGGAGACCGTGCGGGAGGTGCTGGGCAGCGGGGCGCCTTGAGGGCGCAAAGCGCTGCCTACTCCCAGGTATCCGACGGGACGTCGCGGGCCAGTTCCATCGCGTCATGCAGGATGCGGCCGACCGCAATCCGCGTGTCTTCGGGGCGATAAATCAGGAAGTGTCGGGGATGCTTGACGCGTGCAGCGTCGGGTGTGCCAGATCTGATGCTGAGCCGAATATGCCAGGAGCGGACGTGGTTTCCCAATTCAGGCCGCGCCATGCTGCCCGCGCGGCAGGGTGAACTGGCAATGTCCCGTAGCGCGCTGACCAGCAAGGACTCATAACGTTGTCGGGCCACGGGCCCGAATCGCACATGGAACCAGGACAGAATGTCGATGATGTCGGCCTGTGCGCTGGCCGAAAGCCGGTATGCGGCCATCCCCGGGCTTTTCAGTCCGGCGCGCCCAGCAATGCCCGCAAGCGCAACTGGCGCGGCGTGCGCGCCTGCGCCCGCGACGGGTCCAGCTGGCTGCGCGCGGCCTCCTGGCTGGTGGCCGTGTGCAGGTCGATGCGTTGCACGATGGTGCCGGCTTCATAGACGAAAGCCAGGTCGGCCAGCGCGATCACGTCCTCGACGTCGTGCGTGATCATCACCATGGGGATGCCCCACTGCCTGCCGATCAGCGCCAGTTCCTGGCGCAGCGAGGCCCGCAGCATGGGGTTGAGCGCGGCAAAGGGCTCGTCGAGCAGCAATGCCTGCGGCTCGCACGCCAGGGCTCGCGCCAGCGCCACGCGTTGACGCTGCCCGCCCGACAGCGTGGCCGGACGGCTGTCGGCCAGTGCCGACAGGCCGAAGCTTTCCAGCAGGGCATCGACACGCGCCGCGTCGGCGTCCTGCGGGCGGCGGCGCAGCCAGTCGGTCAGGCCGAACCAGACGTTCTGGCGCACGCTCAGGTGCGGGAAGAGCGCGTAATCCTGGAACAGGTAGCCCAGCTTGCGCTGGCGTGGCGGCAGGTCGATGCCCGCCGCCGCGTCGAACAGCGTGCGCCCGCCCATGCGGATGTGGCCCGCCGAGGGACGCAGCAGGCCGGCCAGCGCCTGCAGCGTCAACGACTTGCCGGCGCCTGACGGCCCGTACAGCGCCACCACCTGGGCCTCGGCCTGGAAGCAGGCCGAGAGGTCGAAGTGGCGCTTGCCGTCCTGGACGTGCAGGCGGATGTCGACATCGATCATGGCGTCACGCGTGTCCGGTCTCAGGGCTTGCCGAAACCGTAGCGGTCCAGCACCTTGCGCGCGTCAGCCGAGGCCAGGAATTCCAGGAACGACTTGGCCAGGTCCTTGTGCTTGCTGTCGGCCACCACGGCGACGGGGTAGGTCACGGGCGTGTGGCCGCCGGCGGTCAGGGCGATCCTCACCTTGTCGCCCATGATGGTGGCGTCGGTGCGGTACACGAAGCCCGCGTCCACTTCGCCGCGGCTCACGTAGTCCAGCGCCTGGCGCACGCTGTCGGCCTGCACGAACTTGGGCTGCAGCGAGGTCCACAGGCCGGCGCTTTCCAGCGCTTCCTTGGTGTAACGGCCGACCGGCACGGTGTCGACCTTGCCGACGGCGATGCGCTTGATCTCGGACTTGGACAGGTCCTTGATGTCCTTGATGCCGTGGCCGCCCTGGGCCGGTTCGATCAGCACCAGGCTGTTCGAGACGAAGTCGCGGCGGGTCGCCTCGTCGATCATCTTGGCCTTGACGGCGCGGTCCATGGTGGTCTGGTCGGCGCTGGCGAAGACATCCACCGGCGCGCCTTGTTCGATCTGCTGCAGCAGCACGCCCGAGGCCGCGAAATTGAAGCGCAGCGTCGCGCCCGAATGGGCCTTCTCGAACTGCGGCGCCAGTTCCTTGAAGGCGTCCGTCAGGCTCGCGGCGGCCGAGACGGTCAGTTGCTGCGCGCTGGCGAAGAGCGGCAGGGCGGAAAGCAGCAGGGCGGAAACAAGGCGGGAAGCGCGCATGGAAAGCTCCGGGATCAAGGGTGAAAACTCAACGCAGGGAAAGGTAGCGGTTGGACGCCACCAGGATGAAGATCGACAGCAGCGAGGTGACCAAGACCAGCAGCAGCGCCAGGTCGTTGTGGCCGGCCTGCACCGCGTCGTAGATGGCCATGGACAGCGTCTGGGTCTGCTGCGGAATGGAGCCGGCCACCATCAGCGAGGCGCCGAACTCGCCCATCGCGCGGGCGAAGGCCAGCAGCGTGCCGGCCAGGATGCCGGGCCATGCCAGCGGCAGCGTCACGCGCACGAAGACGGACCAGGGCGATTGCCCGAGCGTGCTGGCGGCTTTCTCCAGCGAGCGGTCCACGCTCGAGAACGCGGCGCTGGCCGACTTCAGCACCAGGGGCAGGGCCACGACGGCCGAGGCGATCACGGCGCCGTGCCAGTTGAAGATGATCGTGTAGTCCAGGTTCTCGCGCAGCCAGGCGCCCAGCGGGCTGCGCCGGCCGGCGGCCACCAGGATGGCGTAACCGATGACGGTGGGGGGCAGCACGAGCGGCAGCATGCAGAAGGCTTCCAGCACGGTGCGGCCGGGGAAGCGCTTGCGGGCGAAGACCCATCCCAGCGCGAGGCCCACGACGAGCGCGGCGAGGGTGGCGACGAAGGCAACCTTCAGGGAGAGGCTCAGCGGGTGCCAGTCGACCGTCGACAGAAATTCCAGCATCAGAGGAAAGCCGTAGGGCAGGCGCCTCGGTGCCTGTGAGGACACGTAAGCGATTGCGTAATATTTTTAGGAATATAGCGGAATTGTCGCACAGCCATCCGCCTCGATCGGCATGAAAGGCTAGTCGTTATCCCTGAACCGGGGGCGGCTGGGGCGTCAGCAGCTGGTTGATGGCGTTCATTTGGTCCTGGGCCGCGGCCTGGGCGGCAGCCTCGATGGCGCGGTAGCGCGCGATCAGCGCCTCGCCCACCGGCGTGAGCGCGGTGCCGCCGCCGTGCGCGCCGCCGGCGGCGGTGACCACGGCGGGTTCACGCAGGCAGCGGTTGGTCTCGTCGACCAGCAGCCAGGCGCGGCGATAGGACATGCCCAGTTCGCGGGCGGCGGCCGAGATGGAGCCGGCACGCGCGATGGCGTCGAGCAGCGCGATCTTGCCCGGGCCGAGCGCGATGTGCTCGCCGTGATAGACGCGCAGCCGGAACTGGTAGCGAGGGGACATGGCGGATGCGTGGGGAAGCGGACAGCCGATTCTCGCACAGGCGCGGCGGCCGGCAGGGCCGGGCGTTCGGGGCCGGGCTGTATCATGACCGGTCAGCCAGCACTACCAAGGAGAACCATCATGTTTCACGTCCGTTCCGGCTTGACCCCGGTCGCGCTGCTGGTGGCCGCCGGCCTCCTTGCCGGTTGCGCAGGCCGTTCCGATGTCTCGCGTTCGGCTGCCGCCGAGCCGTCATCCAGTGGCAGCGCCGCCGCCACGACCCCGCCGCCGGCAGCGGGTGGCGAATGCAATGCCGATACCGTGCAGGATGCGCTGGGCAAGAAGATCAGCGACAGCCTGGCCGCCACCCTGCGCGAACGCAGCGGCTCGGCCACGGGCCGTACCCTGCGGCCCGGTCAGGTCGTCACGATGGAGTACAACCCGCAGCGTCTGAACATCCTGGTGGACGACGCGGGTGTCATCACAGCGATCCGCTGCGGTTGACGCCAGGGCCAGGCAAGGCCGCCGCAGCTCGCGCCGCCTTGCCTGCCTGCCCAGCGCTGTCTTCCCAGCCGCCGCCCAGTGCCAGGAACACCCCGATCTCGGCGGTGCTGCGCTGCACCTGGGCTTCCGCCAGGGCGCTTTCCGTGGCAGCCAGCGTGCGGTCCGCATCCAGCGCCTGCAAGGCATCGATCTTGCCGTGTCCGAACAGCGTGCGCGCCTGCGTGGCGGCCAGCTTCGCATCATCGCGCGCCTCGGCCAGCGCCGCCACGCGGTCGATCTGGCGGGCATAGCGGGTCAGCGCGCTCTCGGTTTCCTTCAAGGCGTCCAGCACCGTCTGGTCGAATGCCGCCAGTGCGGCTTGCGCGCCCGCCTCGGCCTGCGCGATGCGTGCCTGCGCCGCGCCGGTGTTGGGAATCGTCCAGGAAATCAGCGGCCCCGCGCTCAGGCTGAACGTGCCGCGCTCCCCGATGAGGGTGGCGGGACCGGCGGAGCCAGCCGACAGGCCCAGCGAGATGCGGGGATAAAGATCCGCCGTGGCCACGCCGATGCGCGCGGTCGCGCCGGCCAGCGTGCGCTCGGCCCGGCGGATGTCGGGACGCCGGCGCAGCAGGCTTGCGCCATCGCCCACGGGCAGCGCCCGGGCCAGCCGTGGCGCTGCGTCGCATTCGGCCAGGGCGGCGGGCATCTCGGCCGGCGCCTTGCCGCTCAAGGCCGCCAGTTGATAAAGCGCGATGCGTTGCTGCGCCAGCAGCGGCGGGAGGGCGGCCTTCAGTTGCGCGGCCTGGCTGCGCGCGCGGCTGACATCCAGCGCGGTGCCGCGGCCCGCGCGCGCCAGCTGTTCCACCATGTCCAGCGAGTCCTGCTGCAAGGCGAGCGAGTGGCGTGCCGAGGCCAGTTGCAGCCCCGCGCCGCAAAGCTGGGCATAGGCATCCGCGGCGTGGGCGGCCACGGCCACGCGCGTGGCGTCGTAGGCGGCCTGCGCGGCTTGCGCATCATCCTCGGCCGCTTCGATGGCGCGCTGGATCTGTCCATACAGGTCCAACTGGTACGACACGCTGATGCCGCCCGAATAGCGCCAGCGGTTCGCAGGCCGCGCGTCCGGTTGCAGCACCTGCACGCCTGACGCATGGCCATAGGTGGGCGAGGCGTCCACGCCGACCTGCACCGATTGCTGCGCACCCGCCTCATCCGCCACGGCCTGCGCGCGCGCCAGGTTGGCCGCGGCCTGCCGCAGGCTGGCGTTGTGCGCCAGCGCGTCCTCGACCAGGGCATCCAGGCGGGGATCGTCATACAGGTGCCACCAGCGTCCGGGCGGCTCCTCGCGGCGGAAGCTCGCTTCCTGCGCGCCCAGGAACGCCGCCTGGGCCGCGGGCTGGCGCACGGCGGCATCGCCCGGCACGGCGTAGTCCGGGCCCAGCGCGCCGCAGCCGGCCATCGCGAGCGTGAGCAGGCTCACCGCGCCCAGGCGTGCGAGGCGCGCGTTCATGATGCGCTCCCCTTGCCGGCAGCGCGCGCCGAGCCATCGACCGCCACCGTCGCCGTCTGTCCCGCCACCAGCCGGACGCCCTCGGGCACGTCGTCGATGCGCACGCGCACCGGAATGCGCTGCGCCAGCCGTACCCAGTTGAAGGTGGGGTTCACGTTGGGCAGCAGGTTGGCGCCCGTGCTGCGGTCGCGTTCCGCGATGCCCAGGGCCACGCTTTCGACGTGGCCGCGCAGGGCGCGCGAGTCGCCCATCAGCGTGACGGTGACCGGATCGCCTTCATGGATGCGGGTGAGCTTGGTCTCCTCGAAATAGCCTTCCACATAGAAGGACTGCGCATCGATCAGGGCCAGCACCGGCTTGCCGGCGGTGGCATAGGCGCCCACGCGCAGGTCCAGGTTGGTGACGCGGCCGTCGCTGACCGCCACGATCCTGCTGCGCTTCAGGTCCAGCGCGGCGGCGTCGCGCCGCACGATCGCCTGCGCCAGCGCGGCTTCGGCCTGGGCCAGCCTGGACTGGCTCTGTTCGCGCGCCTCGGCAGCCACCAGCGCGCCCAGCTCGCGATTGCGGCGGGCATCGCGGCGGGCCTGGTCGCGCGCGGCCTCCTGGGCGCGCACCTGCGCCTGGGCCTGGTCATGGGCCAGTTGATAGCGCGCGCCGTCGATCTCGAACAGCACGTCGCCCGCGCGCACATCCTGGTTGTCGTGCACCGGCACGGCGGCGACCAGGCCCGAGACATCGGGGGCGACCTGCACCACGTAGGCCTTCACGCGGCCATCGCGGGTCCAGGGTTCGACTTCATAGCGCACCCACAGGCGCCAGCCCGCAATCACCGCGGCGGTCACGGCAATCGCGGTGACCGCGTAGCGGCCCAGGGCGGCGGGGCGCAAGGCATAGGGGAGTTTCATGATGTGCTCGACAGAATGAGAGGCGAGACCTGCGCGGCGGCATACAGCAGCACGACGAACAGCGCGAGGTCGAAGAGGGCGGGGTGCCAGACGTGGCGATAGAAGCCCACGCGCGCCAGCACGCGGCGCAGCAGCCTGGCGCACAGCAGGGTGGCGAAGGCCAGCACCAGCAGCCAGGGCAGGTAGACGCCGTACAGGTTGAATTCGCCGATCATGGCGTGGTCTCCAGGGCGGCGGATTCGGGGCCGTGGCCGTGCCGGTATGCCGGCGCGTCCGGATACAGCCCGCGGCGGATGCCCACCAGCGCCACGGCGGCGCGGATGCGGCCGGGAATGCTGCCCGTGCTGGCGCCCACCGCGGCCAATGCGCGGTCGATGTCGGGCAGCAGGCGGGGATGGCGCGCCAGGCTGCGTCCCGACGAGTGGTCGCCGAAGTGGCGCGCCAGCGTGGCCAGCACGGGCGCAAGCGCCGCGCGCGTCATGGGCAACTGGCGGCGCGCGCGTTGCAGCGTGACGATTTCCCGGCCGATGCGCAGGTCGCGCAAGGCGTCGTCGGGCATCGCGTCGTCGGGCCGCACCGTGAAGGCCAGGCGCGGCAGCAGCAGTCCCACGCGATCCAGCATGCGCAGCGCATAGCCGTGGCCCGCCGGCGCGTCGGGGGCGGCGGCCAGCGTGGAGAGCTCGCGCCAGTTGGCGCCCTGCAGGCGGCGCGCGGCCCAGTCGGCGCTGACGGTGCGGATGAGCGAGGCGACCAGCGCGGCCAGGCCCACACCCGCCACCTGGGCCATGGTGATGTCCAGGTAGGACACCAGGTCCGAGGTGTTGGTGTCCTGCAGCGCCAGGCTGCCCAGCACGCCGAAGAGCAGCGGCATGGCCTTGCCGAAGTGCTGCGGCCGCGCGATCAGCACGCCCAGCACGAAGAGTGTGGGAAAGAGCGCGAGCGCCAGCATCTCGAACGAATGCAGCGCGGGCAGGATGCCCAGCAGGTACAGCGCCGAGAGTGGCACGGAATAAAGCGTGTAGCGCAGGAAGCCCATGATGCTGGGGGTGGGGTTGTCCTGCGCGGCGAAGAAGCTGCTGAAGATGGCGGCCATGGTGGCGGCGGTGGCGCCGTTGGTCCACGCCGTGCCGATCCAGAAGACGCAGCAGGCCACGATGGCGATGACCGCGGCCATGCCGGACAGCAAGGCCAGGCCGTGATCGCGGTGCAGGCCCTGGTTCGCGCCGGGACCGCGCCGCGTGTGCCGGGCGGGCAGACCTTCCAGGCCTGCCTGGATGCGACGGCGCAGGCGCAGGCTGTCGGCATAGCCGTCCACCAGGTTGTGCAGGCGTGCCAGCAGGCTGGCCAGCAGCAGGTCGCGCCAGCCGCTGCGGCTGTCCACGTGGGGCATCCGCTGGCGCAGCCTGGCGCGCAAGGCGATGGCGCGTTCAGGATCGGCGTGCGTGCCTTGCGCCACCCAGGTCTCGATATCGGCCACCAGGGCAGCCACGGGCGCGGGCAGCGGCGTGCCGTCGGCGCGCAGGGCGGTCAAGCGGTCTTCCACGGCCGAGACCACGGGCGTCAGCGCCGCCAGGCTGTCCTGCATGCGATGCAGCGCGCGGCTCGTCCAGCGGATGTTGCCGGTGTCGTAGGGCACGTGCATGGACATCACGCGCAACTGCGTCAGGTCGCTGGCGAAGGTGCGGCGCGCCTTGTCGCGGTCGGCGGGCGCGCGCGCGCCCAGGGTGTCGGTGATCCAGGCGCCGGCGTCGCGGATGATCGCGTCCAGCCTGTCCATGAGGGCGGGCCCAATGCCGCGCGGCAGCACCAGGCTGTGCACCAGCGCCGCGCAGACGATGCCCAGGCTGATCTCCTCGACGCGGGCCAGGCCCACGTCGAAGACCGTGGACGGATCGCTGACGCTGGGAAAGCCCACCAGCGCGGCGGTGTAGCCGGCCAGCATGAAAAGATAGGAGCGCGGCGTGCGGTCCAGCAGCGACACGTACAGGCACAGCCCCACCCAGCCCGCCATCGCCAGCACGGTCAGCTCGGGCGAATGCGACAGGCGCGGGATCAGGAAGATCGTGGCGGCCGACCCCGCGAAGGTGCCGCACAGGCGGTAGAAGGCGCGCGAGCGCACCGCGCCGGACCACGGCTGGGCGACGATGTAGGCGGTCATCATGGCCCAGAACGGGCGGGGCAGTCCCATGGCATACGCCAGGTACAGCGCCAGCGTGGCGCTGCCGAAGCACTTCAGCGAGAAAACGGCTTCGTCGCGGGTGGGCAGCAGGGCAAGGGGCGAGGTCATCGCGCGCCCTCCGAGTTGCCTCCCCGCAGGCTGGTGGTGACGCGCGCGAACACCTTCAGGCACACGGCCAGATCGGCTTCGGCGATGCCGGCGAATACCTGGCGGCGGAAGTCGACCAGCAGCGTTTCGACCTGCTTGCGCAATGCCTCGCCGGCGGGCGTCAGGTGCAGCGTCTTGGCGCGCCGGTCGTTGGCGTCTTCGCGCCGCTGCAGGTAACCGGCAGCCTCCAGGTGGTCCAGCACGCGCACCAGCGTGGGGCCTTCCACGCCCAGCTCCTCGGCCAAAGCGCCCTGGCGCACGCCATCGCCCAGGCGGCCCATCAGGTAGATGGGCCAGGCGGTGGCCTGCGACAGGCCCAGCTCGGCCAGTTGGCGGTCGGCCGCATTGCGGTAGCGGCGGGCCGTGCGGGTCAGGCTCATGGTCATGTCCATGAGGCAGGTGTCGCTGGCGGCCGGGGAAGGAGCGCATGGGCGTGTCATCGGAATGCTTAGCAAGTAATTAATTAGCTTGCTAAGTATATTGGCGGACGCTTGACAGGCGCCTGAACGGTGGGGCCTCAGGATCTCAGCGTTGTGTGCTGGCGGCCTGCAGCGGCGCCAGGCGCGCCAGCTTTGCCGCCACCGCGAGCCCTGCCGCCAGGATCAGTCCGATGAAGCCCACCACGCCTTCCCAGCCGCCCCATTGCCACATCAGGCCGCCCAGCGTGCCAGCCACGCTGGAGCCCAGGTAGTAGCTGGCGAGGTACAGCGAGGAGGCCTGGCCACGCGCATGCAGCGCGCGCCGGCCCACCCAGCTGCTGGCCACGGAGTGCGCGCCGAAGAAGCCGAAGGTGAAGATCAGCACGCCGGGCAAGACCAGCCACAGCGTTTCGGCCAGCGTCAGCAGCAGGCCGACGCCCATCACCACCATGACCATCCAGAAGACCCGGCGGCGGCCCAGCAGGTCGGCCAGGGCGCCGACGCGCGCGGAGCTGTAGATGCCGGCCAGATAGACGACCGACACCAGGCCGACCACGGCCTGGCTCAGCGAGTACGGCGCTTCCAGCAGGTGGTAGCCGATGTAGTTGAAAAGCGTCACGAAGGCGCCCATCAGCAGGAAACCTTCCAGGAACAGCCAGGGCAGGCCAGGGTCGCGGAAGTGCAGCGCGAAGTTGGCGTAGAGATCGCGCGGGCGCAGCGAACTCGGCTCGAAATGGCGCGAAGGCGGCAGGCGGCGCGCGAACAGCGTGGCCGCCGCCAGCGCGATCATGCCCAGCACCAGCAGCACGACCCGCCACGACACGAAATCGATCATCACGCCGGAAATCAGGCGTCCGCTCATGCCGCCCATCGCGTTGCCGCTGATGTACAGGCCCATGGCATAGCCCATGTGGGCGGGATCGATCTCTTCGGCCAGGTAGGTCATGCCCACCGCCGCCAGGCCCGACAGCGACAGGCCCACCAGCAGGCGCATGGCCAGCAGGCCTTCCCAGTTGGGCATCAGCGCGCCCGCCAGCGTACAGACGGCGGCGGTGAAGAGCGCCACCACCATGATGGGCTTGCGGCCCACGGCGTCCGAGATCGGGCCGGTGATGAGCAGGCCCAGCGCCATGGGGCCGGTGGCGATGGACAGCACCAGGCTGCTTTGCGCCGCGCTCAGGCCGAAGGACTGCGAGAAGCCCGGCATCATGGGCTGCACGCAATACAGCAGCGCGAAGGTGGCGAAGCCGCCGCAGAACAGGGCCAGCATGGCGTGCACGAAGGCGCGCGTGTTCTTCTGGAGATAGGGGCTGTCCGAGGTTCCGGACGGGGGGCGGGCAGGAGAGGGAACGGCGTTCACGGCAGGCGGGAAAAGGGGCGGCGCGGCGACGGCGCGCGGCAGGACTTCACGATACGCCTCGAGAAACGATATTTCCAATATATTGTTCGACAGGAATGATTCGTAAAAAATATCAATCGGGCGGGCATCTCATGGAACTCCGGCATCTCCGCTACTTCGTCGCCGTGGCCGAACACCTGCATTTCGGCAGGGCCGCCGAACAGCTGGGCATCTCCCAGCCGCCGCTCAGCCAGCAGATCCAGGCGCTGGAGGAAGAGCTGGGCGTGCGCCTGCTGGAGCGCACCAACCGCAAGGTGGCGCTGACCGAACCCGGCAGGCTGTTCCTGGACGAGGCCCGCCAGGCCCTGGCCCAGGTGGAGCGCGCGGCCACCGTCGCCCGCCGTGCGCAGCGGGGCGAACTGGGGCTGCTGCGTGTCGGCTTCACCTCGTCCTCGCCCTTCGTGCCCAATATCGCGCGCACGCTGTTCGCGTTCCGGCAGTCCCACCCGGACGTCCACCTGGACCTGCAGGAAATGAGCAGCCGCCAGCAGGCCGATGCCTTGCTGGCCCGAAGCCTGCAGGTGGGGCTGATCCGGCCCATCGTGTTGCCCGACGCCTTGCAGGCCCTGGCGTTGCAACGCGAGCCGCTGGTGGCGGCCTTGCGCGCCGACCATCCCCTGGCGAGCCGCCATCCCGACAGCCTGCCGCTGGCTGCGCTGGCCGGCGAGCCCTTCGTGTTCTTCCCGCGCAGCTTCGGCACAGGGCTTTATGACCAGCTGCTGACGCTCGCGCGCCGCGCGGGCTTCACGCCGAACATCGTGCAGGAGGCCAGCGAGACCCTCATCATCATCGGGCTCGTGGCGGCGGGCATGGGGGTGACGGTGCTGCCGGAGACCTATCGGCGCACGCGCATGGAAGGGGTGACCTACCGGCGCCTCGAAGACGAAGGGGCGACCTCGGCGATGTGGCTGGTGACGCGGCGCGACGAAACCTCTGCCCTGGTCGCGGCGTTCCGTGGCCTCATGGCGGAGGCGACCGCCGCGCGCGAGCCGTCTCCCGGCCTGCCCTAGGGCAGTTCCGCGGGATAGCCGTCCAGCGCCAGCGCCACCTGGCGCGAAATGTCCCAGTGCGCCAGCGAGGCCTGCACCGCGCCGTAGTACACGCCATCGCGGATCACGAACATGGCCGGCAGGTGGAACACTTCATAGCGCGCCACCAGGCCGCCGCTGCGACCGGCGTCGACCCATGCGATGCGGTCCACGTTCAGGTTCATGTCCGGCAACGCCTCGCGCGCTTGCCGGCAATTGGGACAGCCCTGGCTCGTGAAAACCAGCAGCGTCAGGCCGCGCGCATCCAGCAGCGCGCGGTCGGCGGTGCCATCGTCCAGGTCCAGGGTCTCGGTGCTCATGCGTGGGGCTTGCGGGGAAAGGGGAGCGGCGCCCGGCCGGGCGCGCGTGAAAGCTTACAGCTTGGGAATGCGCAGCGTCTTGCTGACCATGAGCGAGCCGGACACGACGAAGAGCAGCGCCAGCGGGTGCATTTGCCAGGGGCCGAGGGCCCAGACGCCGCCGGGCAGGGCGGGGCCCAGCTTGCCGGCCCAGCAGGCCCAGGCCAGCACGCCGGTCAGCACCACGCTGGTGGGGATGGGCGTGCCTTCGAAATAGCGCACCTTGGCGCCGCCTTCGGACAGCGTGTCGGCGGTGATGTTGAAGCGCGCCAGGCGGCTGACGCCGCAGCAGACGAAATAGATCAGCGCGACCAGGTCCCAGCCGCCTTGCATGCCCGCCGCGTAACCCAGGGCGGCCGGCGCCACGCCGAACGAGATCACGTCGGCCAGGGAGTCCAGCTCGCGGCCGAAGGCCGAGTGTTTCTGCCGCCAGCGCGCCACGTGGCCGTCCAGCACGTCGAAGGCGAAGGCGGCGGGCGCCATGGCCGCGGCCCACAGGAAGATGTCCGGCGACTGCTGCGCCATGTAGCGCATGGCCAGGAACACACCCACCATGCCGCAGGCGGCATTGCCCAGCGTGAAGAAGTCGGCGAGATGGAACTCGCGGATCATAGAGAAATGCCGGCGCGGGGGACGGGTGGGGTCGGTCATGTCGGGGGCCTCGTGTCGCAAACCCCTCCACTGTAGCGCCTCGCGGGCCTGCGCGTCGCGCCGCCCCGGGGGCGTGTGACAATGGCCGGCGGAACATACCGGGAGTCCTCCATGCATATCCTCATTGCCGGCGCCTCGCGCGGCATCGGCCTGGCGTTGGCCGACCGCTACCTGGCGCAAGGCCATCATGTCCTGGCGCTGGCCCGCCGACCCGAGCAATCCGAAGGCCTGGCCGCGCTCGCGCGCCGCTATCCCGGCACGCTGCGCACGCTGGCGGCCGACATCACCGACCGCGACGTGGCCGAGCGCCTGCTGGCGGTGCAGGGCGATGACTTGCTGGACCGCGTCATCGTCAACGCGGGCATTTCGCAGCCCACGCTCGACAGCCTCTACGACCTGAGCGACGCCGATGCCGCGCGCCTGTTCGTGACCAATGCGGTCGCGCCGCTGCGCCTGGCGCGCAGCCTGGCGCAGCGCGTCGTGAAGGGCGGCGCCGTGGCCTTCCTGAGCTCGCAGATGGGCAGCGTCGAGCTGGCGCTGTCGGCCCGCATCCCCTTGTATGGCGCCAGCAAGGCCGCGCTGAACAGCCTGATACGCAACTGGTGGGCCGAGGAAAACAAGGCATTGCCGTTCGCCTTGCTGGCCCTGCACCCCGGCTGGGTGCGCACCGACATGGGCGGCAGCGGCGCCGACCTTTCCGTGGACGAAAGCGCGGATGGCCTGGTCGCGACCATCGAGCATCATGCGCGGGCGGGGTCGGACTGCGTGTTCGTGGATTACCGGAACGAGACGCTGGCCTGGTAGGCGTTTCGCCGTGGCGGGCCGCTGCGGCAGGCCCGCGCGGCGTGTCGTTCAGCAATAGTCGGCGGGCAAGGGGCCAACGGGAAACGCCTTGCCCAGCAAGGCCCGCGCATGCGTGCGCAATGGTGCCGGGTCGCCGCTGGCCAGCAGCACGCAGCGTCCGATGCCGCTTGCCCGCAGCGCGCCTTGCTCGGCCAGCCGCCGTTGCAGCTGGCGCGCAAATGCCGCGCCGGTTTCCAGGATCGCCAGGTCAGGTCCCACGCGGCGGCGCAGCGCCGCCTGCAGGAAGGGAAAGTGCGTGCAGCCCAGCACCAGCACGTCGGCGCCCTGGGCCAGCAGCGGCGTCAGGGCGCGGTCCACGCTGGCCTGTACGGCAGGCGTATCCAGTTCGCCGCGCTCCACCAGCGTGACCCATTCCGGGCAGGGCTGCATCAGTACCCGCGCGTTCGGCGCCTCGCGCGCCATCAGCGCGGCGAAGCGCGCGCTGGCGAGCGTGCCGGAGGTGGCCAGCACGCCGATCACCCCGCTGCGCGTCAGCGTGGCCGCGGGTTTCACTGCCGGTTCTATGCCGATGATGGGCAGGCCGGGATGCCGATCGCGCAACTGCGCGACGGCGGCCGCGGTGGCCGTGTTGCAGGGAATGGCAATGGCCTTGGCCCCGCGCGACACGAAGAAATCCGCCAGGCGGCAGGCCCGCGCCAGGACGTATTCCGCGGTTTTCTCGCCATAGGGCACGTGCGCCGTGTCGGCCACGTAAAGCAGCCGCTCGCGCGGCAACAGCCGCTGGATGTCGGCCAGCACGCTGAAACCGCCCACCCCGGAATCGTAGATGCCGATGGGAGCGTGCGGGAGTGAAGGCGGGCGCATGGTTGCCGTGAGCAGGAGACGCGGGAGTTCAGGAGCGCATTATCGCCGAGGGCCCGTGGTTGCGGCAGGCGCCGTCGCAGGTTCCCGGCTGGCCTGCCTTGCGTCCAGGCGCTGCGCGATTGCGAGCAGGTCCTCGAGTTGCAGCGCGCGTGCCTGGGCGAGTTCGGCCCTGCACGTCAGGTCCGCGACCTCTGCCCAGGAGATGCGCCACGCCGGGTTGTCCCGGCTGGCGATGGCCACGACGAGCGCGCAGTGACTGGTCTGATACGACTGCCACTGCGCCTGCGCAGCGGCCAGCCCCTCGGCCTCCTCGCGGGATAGACGGGTCTGCAGGGCCTGGTGGGCGCCGGACAGCCGCGCGTGCTGGGTCTCCTGATCCAGGCTGGCGCACTGCTGCGCGGCGACCAGGCTGTCGCCCACGCCGTCGGCGCAGCCTGGCGAGTCAGGCTGCGCCGCGCAGGCCATGCTCCCGGTCAATGCCATCCCGGCCAACGCGCTCGCGAGCGCGGCATGCCTCATTGCCTTGACTCCCCGCGCACGAGCCGAACCGCCAGCGGAAAACCCAGTGTGTGGGCATCCACCCGGCCATCCGCGAAATCGACGTAGTAGTGCATGCGCATGGGAACGGGCAGGTCGTCGACGGGCGTGTCGCTCCAGTAGGGGATGCCGTCGCCGAGGTCCGCCAGTCCCGGGAAAACGGCCGCATCCAGCGTCGGCGCCGGACAGCCAGGCGCCGTCACCAGGGTCAGGAGTTCTTGCGCGGTGGGCAGGCGCCACCCCTGGCCCGCGCTTGCGGCAGCCTGGCCTGCGTCGGGCAGGCTCAACAGTGCCGGTTCTCCTTGGCATTGTCCGCTGGCCGTCACGGTCGTGCCTACGCTGCAGCGCTGCCATTCAAGCCCGGTGGCGCGATCCGTGACCTGCGCCTCCTGGATGCGGTATCGGTCGGCCTGGGCAGGCGGGCACTGTGCCTGCGCAACGGCTGTGCAGGCGGTCAGGAGAAGGGCGGGAGAGAGGCGGCGCGGGATCACGGGCATGAAAAAAAAGCGGCTAGGTTAGCAAAACTGGAGACCGGTGCTTGCCGGATTTCCTGGCTTGCAGGCTGCATAATGGCCACTTCTGGATCGCGCGCGTTGCGCAGGAGCTGTCATGATCACGATCGCCTGGCTGATGCTGGCCGCCGCCTTATTGCCCCCGGTCACCGCGCTGATCGCCAAGGTGGGCGGCAAGGGGTTCAACAACAATGCGCCGCGTGAGTGGCTGGCCAAGCAGCAGGGGTGGCGCGCGCGTGCGCATGCGGCGCAGAACAACGCCTTCGAGGCGCTGCCGTTCTTCTACGCCGCGGTGCTGTTCGCCCTGATCAGGCAGGTGGATCCCGCCTATCTCGACGGTCTGGTGGGAATCTGGCTGGCCTTGCGCGTGGCGTACCTGGGCCTGTATATCGCCGGCCAGGGCATGTTGCGCTCGCTGTGCTGGGCGGCCGCGCTGGCGGTCAATGCCATCATCCTGTTCGCCGGGCTCTAGGCCCGGACAGGCGGGGCAGTGCGAACGGGCCGGGGCATTGCGCCGCGGCCCGTGACGGGGCCCATCAGCCCGGCTGCTCCACGCAGGGCTTGAAGTCGTCGCTTTCGTGGTCGAAGATGAACAGCAGCCCCGTCGCCACGCCGAAATACGTGCCGTGCAGCTGCAGCTCACCGGCTTCCACGCGGCGGCGCACGCCGGGGAAGGTCATCAGGTTCTGCAGGCTGAGCTTGACCGTGGCCAGCTCCAGCTTGCGCAGGTTGGCGATGTGGTCGTCGCCCAGTTCACCCAGGGCGTCGGCCGCCGGCTGGATCTGCGACATCCACTTGCCGATGAAGTCGCTGTCCGACAGCGGCTTGCCGTCTTCATAGAACGCCTTCACGCCGCCGCAGGAGGCATGGCCCAGCACGACGATGTGCTTGACCTTCAGGCCGCTGTTGGCGAACTCGATGGCCGCGCTCACGCCGTGATAGGAACCGGTGCCCGGCTCATAGGGGGGCACCAGGTTGGCCACGTTGCGCACCACGAACAGCTCGCCGGGGCCGGCGTCGAAGATGACCTCGGGCGAAACGCGCGAATCGCAACAGCCGATGATCAGGATCTCGGGGTTCTGGCCTTTCTCGGCCAGGTCGCGGTATCGCTGGCGCTCGCTGTTGAAGCGGCCTTCCAGGAAGTTGCGGTAGCCCTCGTTGAGTCGTTGAGGGAAAACTTTCACGGGATCGACTCCTTCTGTCTGCTTGCCGCCGGGGCAGGCGCCCGGCGGGACTGCTGCCCCCCCGGATGGCGGGGCAGCGATGACGCGGCGCGCGGAGGCCGGGGCTCAGGCGCCCAGGTAGGCTTCCAGCACGCGGGGATGGTTCAGCAGTTCGCGGCCGGTGCCGGTCAGCGCCATGGCCCCGTTCTCCAGCACATAGCCGTGCTGTGCGATCTTCAGCGCCTGGCGCACGTTCTGCTCGACCAGGAACAGCGTGATGCCGTCGCCGTTGATGGTGCGCAGCGAGCGGAAGATGTCCTGCACCACGATGGGGGCCAGGCCCATCGACGGCTCGTCCAGCAGCAGCAGGCGCGGCTTGGCCATCAGCGCGCGGCCGATCGCCAGCATCTGCTGCTCGCCGCCCGACAGGTTGCCTGCCAGGCCATCGATGCGTTCCTTGATGCGGGGGAACAGGTGGAAGACGTATTCCAGGTCTTGCGCGGCGTTCTTCATGCCGCGGCGGTAGGCGCCGAGTTCCAGGTTCTCCAGCACGGTCATCGTGGTCAGGATGGCCCGGCCCTCGGGCACCTGCACGATGCCGCGGGCAACCAGGTCGCTGGGCGACAGGCGGCTCACGTCCTCGCCCGCGAAGCGCACGGTGCCGCGCACTTTCGGGATCAGGCCCGACAGGGCCAGCAGCGTGGTCGACTTGCCGGCGCCGTTGGCGCCGACCAGGGCGGTGATTTCCTTGTCCTTCAGGTCGAAGTCGATGCCGCGCACCGCCTCGATGTGGCCGTAGTTGATCTCCAGCCCGCGGACTTCCAGCAGTGCGCTCATTGGGTAACTCCTTCCGCGCTCGGCTCGTCGTCGTCCTCGCGGCCCAGGTAGGCCTCGATGACCTGTTCGTTGTTGCGGATCTCGTCGGGACGGCCGCAGGCGATGATCTTGCCGAAGTTCAGCACGGCGATGCGCTCGCACAGGCCCATGACGAAGCGCATGTCGTGCTCGATCATGAGGATGGTGTAGCCGCGGTCGCGGATGGCGGTGATCTCGCGCATCAGCTCGGCGCGCTCGCCGGTGTTCATGCCGGCCACGGGCTCGTCCAGCAGCAGCAGGCGCGGCTCGGTGGCCAGCGCGCGCGCCAGCTCCAGGCGGCGCTGCTCGCCGTAGGACAGGTTGTCGGCCAGGTCGTGCGCCTTGTGGTCCAGCTTCATCCACGACAGCAGCTCCAGGGCGCGCGCGCGCGCCTGGGCCTCATGCTTGCGGTAGCCCGGCAGGCCAAGCAGCAGGCCGCCGAAACCGTAGTGCATGTGGCGATAGGCGCCGACGACCACGTTTTCCAGCAGCGTCATCTCCTTGAAGAGACGGATGTTCTGGAAGGTGCGGGCAATGCCCAGGCGGGTGATCTCGTGCGGTTTCTTCTGCAGCAGGCTCTGGCCGTCGAACTGGATGGTGCCGCCGGACGGGGCGAGCAGGCCGGTGATCAGGTTGAACACCGTGGTCTTGCCCGCGCCGTTCGGGCCGATCAGGCCGAAGATGGCGCCTTGCGGCACCGACACGTTGACGTCATGCAGCACATGCAGGCCGCCGAAATTCTTGGAAATGGCGCCCAGTTCAAGCATGGCGGCGTCCCTCCTTGCGGAACCAGCGCTTCATGCGCGCGGGGTCCCAGATACCTTGCGGCAGGAAGAGCACGATCAGCACCAGGATGAGACCGTTCACGACCAGCCGGAAGTCGTTGAAGCCACGCAGCAGCTCGGGCAGCATGGTGATGATGGTGGCGCCCAGGATCGGGCCGGCCAGGCTGTTGATCCCGCCCAGGATGGCCATGGTCAGGATTTCCACGCCGCGGTCGAAGCCGAACTCCTGCGGGCCGATGAAGAAGGTCAGGTGCGCGTTCAGGGCGCCCGCCAGGCCGGCGATGACCGCGCCGCCGACGAAGGCGAGGGTCTTGGCCGAGCGGACGTTGATGCCCATGAGGCCGGCAGCCGTCTCGTCGCCCCGGATGGCGTCGAAGGAACGGCCCACCTTCGAGGCGCGCACGCGCCACAGCACGAACACCACGATGACCACGGCCAGCAGCACGTGCCACCATTGGGTGACCTGCGGGATGCCGTTCAGGCCCAGCGCGCCGCCGGTCAGCGATTCCGTGTTGAGCACCGTGATGCGCACCACTTCGCCGAAGCCCAGCGTGGCCATCGCAAGGTATACCCCCGACAGCCGCAAGGTGGGCAGCGCGATGATGGCGGCCACCAGGGCAGGCGCGGCCATGCCGCCGGCCAGCGCCACCGGGAAGGACACGCCGTAGTTCATCGTCAGGATGGAGGCCGTGTAGGCGCCGATGCCCATGAAGGCGGCGTTGGCCATGGCCAGCATGCCGCAGGACAGCGTCAGCCAGATCGACAGCGCCAGCAGGGAGTTGGTGCCCAGGCTGAGCACCAGGTTGCCATAGATGGCCCAGAAATTCTCGAATCCGCTCATTGCCGTTATGCCTTGCGTTGCACGATCTTGCCGAACAGGCCCTGCGGACGAATCAGCAGAATCAGGAACAGCAGGCCGAAAGCCACGGCGTCGCGCATGGTCGAGCCGATGTAGACGACCGACAGCACCTCGGCGAAGCCCAGGAAGAGGCCGCCGATCATGGCGCCGCGGATGTCGCCCATGCCGCCCAGGATGATGACCGCGATGCCCTTGTGCAGCATCGGCTGGCCCATCAGGGGGAACAGCGCATTGGAGTACAGGCCGATCAGCACGCCGGCGATGCCGCCCAGCGCGGCTGCCGCGAACGAGGTCACCAGGAACAGGCGCTCGACGTTGATGCCCAGCAGCCAGGCGGCCTTGGGCGATTCGGCGATGGCGCGCAGCGCGCGGCCGAACTGCGTGCGGCGCATGACGATCATCAGGATCGCCATCAGCACGAACGAGGCCAGGATGATGCCCAGTTCGATGGCGGTCACGTGCAGGTCGCCGATCTGGATCGACTCTTCGGGCACGGTGCCGTGCGGGAAGCGCAGGTTGCTGGCGCCGAAGATGCCTTGCACGGTGTTGTTCAGGATGATGCCCACGCCGATGGTGGCGATCATGGGAATCAGGTGGGGGGCGTTGCGGCGGCGCAGGGGCTTGAGCACCAGGAAGTCGATCAGCGCGCCCACGACGCCGGCGGCCAGCATGGCGGCGATCAGGCCGGCCCACAGCGGCAGGTTCAGCGCGGTGATGACGGTCAGCGCGGCATACGCGCCCACCATGAACACGGCCCCGTGGGCAAGGTTGATCACGCCGAGCACGCCGAAGACCAGCGTGAAGCCCAGCGCGAACAGGGCATACACGCTGCCCAGCGAGAGCGCGTTGATGAGTTGTTGTTCAAGCATGATGAGGGGTTTTCCAAATCAAAACGCCTTGCGGACGACGCACACGCATCGTCCGCAAGGCGCACCCGCGCTTAGCGGTTGGGTAGAGCCTTACTGACTGTCGATCACTTCTCGATCACGTACTTGCCATCCTTCGTCACGCTGACGATCGGCGCCTGGTCGGCGTCGTAGCCTGCGGGTTTTCCGGCACGGTCGGTAGACTGGCGGAACTTGAAGGGGCCGGTTGCGCCGGTCCATTGGACCGCGGGCAGGGCATCGCGAAGCGCAATGCGGTCGGCGGGCAGGTTGCCGGTGATCTTGGTGTTCTTCAGCGCCTGGGTCACGATGTACAGGGCATCGTAGGCCTGGGCGGCGAACTGGTCGGGCGCAACATTGTACTTGGCCTTGTAGGCTTCGATGAACTTGGCGTTTTCAGCAGCCTTGTTCTCGATGGACCAGGGGCTGCCGATCCACAGGTTGTTGGAGTTGCCGCCGGGCGCCAGGTCGAAGATCTTGACCGAGTTCATGCCGTTGCCGCCGATGACCGGCACGTTCAGGCCCACCTGGCGGGCCTGCACCATGGCGGGCGCGCCTTCGGCGATCAGCGCCGACATCACGAGGGCGTCGGGGTTGGTGCTCTTGATCTTGGTGAGCTGGGCCTTGAAGTCCACGTCGCCCTTGGCGAAGGTCTCGGTCGTGGTGACCGGGATGTTCTGGTCCTTCAGCGCCTTGGCGAAGTTGTCGTAGCCGCTCTTGGTGAAGACGTCGTCGTTGCCATAGAGCACGGCCACGTTCTTCAGGCCGGTCTTGCGCTTGACCATCTCGATGGTGGCGGGCAGCACGTCGGCTTCGGTGACCGAGTTGCGGAAAATGAAGTTGCCGATGGAGGTGATGCCGTCGGCGGTGTTGGACGTGCCGAATGCCACGGTCTTGGCGCCCTGGGCGATCGGGTGGGCGGCCTGGGCCGAGTTCGACAGCGTCGGGCCGAAGACCATCAGGACCTTGTCCTGGAACACCAGCTTGCGGAAGACGTTGATGGCCTCTTCCTTGCGGCCTTGCTCGTCCTCGACCACGAGGCTGATCTTGTTGCCGTTCACGCCGCCAGCGGCGTTCACTTCGGCAGCGGCCAGCTCGAAGCCGTTGCGGATCGAGATGCCGTACTGGGCGGCGCCGCCCGACAGGGCCGCGGCAACGCCGATCTTCAGATCGGCCGCGTGCGCGGCGGGGATGGCGCCAGCGGCGACCAGCGCGGCCAGCAGGGTCTTGAATTTGCTTGTCATGGATGCACCACCCTAATCGTTATGGTCTCTTTCCCGCTCGACGGGAAGCCTGCAATATTACCTTTTTTGTTTCTTCCGGAAACTCGGCGTTAGACCCGAGTGAGTGGGGGAAACCCCACACTCGGCTGGCCCGCAGGCCTAATCCTGGCGCGGGCCGAGATGATCCCGGGCATAAATGGCGGGGCCCATGGCGGAAATCTGCCCCTGGACCAGCGCCTCGAAAGGGGCGAGCAGGGCGTCGAAACGCTTGGGCGCCTCCAGCGCATCCAGGGCGTGGGCAATGGCCTCCACCGTCGACAGCGCGCCCGCGTCCCGGGCCCGGCGCACCCGGTACAGGGCGGGCAGGCCCTCGGGCAGCGTCAGCAGGGGCAGGGCGGCCAGGGTGGGGTGGCGTGCCAGCAGGCCGCGCGCCTGGCGCCAGGTGCCATCGGGCACGACCAGCAGGCTGGGCGCGGGAACGGTTCCGCCAGGCGCCAGCACCCTGGCATCCGGGCCGGGAAACAGCAGCATCGCGCCGGGCGTGGCCCACAGCGCCGGGTCGAAATCGGTGCCGGCCAGCAACGTGGCGCGCGCCAGGCCCAGGGCGGCCAGGCGGGCGGTGTTCAGCGGATGGCGGCTTTCCCGGCTGTCCTGCAGGACCAGCACGGGCGTGCGGTTCTCCAGGCGGGGGATCCGGCCGCACAGGCAATGCGACAGGGGGCGGGCGCAGCGCGCGCAGGTGGCGCGCCGCGCCGGGGCTGCCTCAGCGCGGCAGGACAAGCTCGAACACCGTGCCGGTCTCGGCATCGGAGCGCGCGCTCACTTCGCCGCCATGCGCGTCGATGAAACGCTTCACGATATACAGGCCCAGCCCCAAGCCTTCCCGGCGAGCCTCGTTCAGTCCGGCACGGAAGGGCTCGAACAGATGGCTCATGCGGTCGGGGGGGATGGCCCCCTGGTTGGCGACCTGCACGACGATGCGCGCCGGATCGGTGCCGTCCACGTCCAGGCGCACGGGGGCGCCGGGCGCGCCGTGCTTGAGCGCATTGCCGACCAGGTTCGAGATGACCTGCGACAGCCGGTCGACGTCGGCAGGACCGCGCGCGTTGCCTTGCACCTGGATGTCGACCTGGCGCTCGGGATTGGCGCTGACCAGTTCGTCGACGATGGTGTGGCACAACTGGCCGTAGTCGGTTTCGCTGCGGGCCAGCACCAGGCCGTCGGCGCGGATGCGCGCGACGTCCAGCAACTGGCTCACCATGCGGGTCATGCGGCTGGCGGCGCTTTCGATGCGCTGCGCCACGGATTGCACCGACCCATCTTCCGAGACACGCTGCAGCAGCCCCGCGCCGCTGACCACGGCCGACAGGGGGTTGCGCAGGTCGTGGCCCAGCACGGCCGTGAAGAGGTCGTTCATGTGCAGCGCCTGCTGCAGCGCTTCCAGCTGGGTGGCCAGTTGCTGGCGCTGGGTGTGGAGTTCGACGAAGACGTTGACCTTGCTGAGCAGGACGTGGCGGTCGATGGGCTTGTACAGGAAGTCCACGGCGCCGGCCTCGTAGCCGCGGAAGCTGGTCTGGGGCTCGCGCGACGCCGCCGTCAGGAAGATGAGCGGCACGTTGCGGGTGCGGTCGCTGCCCCGGATGAGCCCCGCCAGTTCGAAGCCGTCCATGCCAGGCATCTGCACGTCGATCAGGGCCAGGGCCACCTCGTGCGTCAACAGCAGTTCCAGGGCTTCGGTGCCGGACGATGCCTGCAGCACGGTCAGCCCCGGGCGCGCGAGCAGCGCGTCGATGGCGACCAGGTTTTGCGAAACGTCGTCGACAACCAGTACGTTGATATTCATTGTCTCGGAGGGTCAGCTTGGAATGATTGTGGCCGGGACGGCAGCCTGGACAGGGCTTGCGCCATGTCCCGGACTGTCAGGACGTGGTCGGCGCCCGCTTGTGCCAGCGCGGCGGCAGGCATGGCCGGCACGCGCGCGTCGTCGGGATCCTGGACCCAGGCGGCGCCGCCCAGTTCGCGGATCGCCGTCAATCCCAGGGCGCCGTCCGCGCTCGCCCCGGTCAGGATGATACCGAGGACTTGCTTGCCATAGGCGGCGGCCGCCGATTCGAACAGGAGATCGATCGACGGCCGGGAATGGTTGACCGGCTCGTCGCAGGACAGCGAGAAGCTATGGTCGGGCTCGACGAGCATGTGATACGCAGGGGCCGCGACATAGACGCAACCGGCCAGCACGGGCTCCTTGTCCTCGACCTCCTTGACCGGCAGCTTGCAGCGCGGCTGGAAGACTTCGGCCAGGCGGCTCGTGTGGCGCGGCGGGATGTGCAGCACCACCGCCACCGCCGCCTGGCAGCCGGCGGGCAGGCCGCCCAGCAGCACGCCCAGCGCTTCCACGCCGCCCGCCGACGCGCCCACGCATATCAGTTTCACACCGGCGGGCACGATGGGCAGCGTGCTGGCGGTCACGTCGCTCGGGCTCATAGGCGTTGGTACACCTTCTGGCCGGAGGGCAGCTCGGTGTAGCTGTCGGACCGCGCCGTGAAGCGCAGGCTTTCCTTCGATCCCAGCCCCAGGAAGCCGCGGTGCACCAGCGACTCGTCGAAGAGCTGGATGGCACGGTCCTGCAGCGCGCGGTTGAAATAGATCAGCACGTTGCGGCAGGACACGAAGTGGACTTCCGAGAACACGCTGTCGGTGGCCAGGCTGTGGTCGGCGAACACGATGTGCTTGCGCAGTTCGCGCTGGAACATGGCGCCGTCGCCGCTGGCGACGTAATAGTCCGACAGCGACTGCTTGCCGCCCGCCTGGCGGTAGTTGATGCTGAACTGCGCGATGCGCTCCAGCGGATAGATGCCGGCCTCGGCCGTCTTCAGCGCCTCGGCGTTGATGTCGGTGGCGTAGATCAGGCTGCGCGACAGCAGGCCTTCCTCTTCCAGCATGATGGCCAGCGACCAGACTTCCTCGCCGGTGCTGCAGCCCGCCACCCAGATCTTGATGGACGGATACGTGCCCAGCACGGGCACCACTTCCTCGCGCAGGGCCAGGAAATAGGCCGGGTCGCGGAACATCTCGCTGACCTGGACCGTGAAGTACTGCAGCATCTGGGCGAACACGGCCGGCTGGTGCAGCACCATATGCTGCAATTGCGACACCGACTCACAACCGAAATGCTCCACCGCCTGCTTGATGCGCCGGCGCATCGAGGCAACCGAATAGCCGCGGAAATCATGCTGGTAGCGCAGGTAAACGCCTTCCAGCAGCAGCTTGAGCTCGATGTCGAAGAGCGTGTTCATGGAGGGTTCCGGAACGTATCGGGCGTGGCGTTATGGGGTTCGTGTCTGGGGGCGGGGCAGGGCGTGGCTCACTTGGGCAGCCACACGCGGCACAGCGACACCAGCTTGTCCACGTCGATGGGCTTGGCGATGTAGTCGTTGGCGCCGGCGTCCAGGCAGTTGCGGCGGTCGTCGGGCATGGCCTTGGCCGTCAGCGCAATGATGGGCAGGCGTGCCAGCTCGGGACGCTTGCGCAGCGCCCGGGTGGCCGTCAGGCCGTCCATCTCCGGCATCATCAGGTCCATCAGCACCAGGTCCAGGTCGGGGTCCTTCTGCACCTGCTCCAGCGCTTCGCGGCCGTTGCGGGCGATAACGAGCTTCGCACCCAGCGGCTCCAGCACGCTGGAGAGCGCGAAAATATTGCGCACATCGTCTTCCACCAGCAGGATCCGGCGGTTCTCGAAGGCCTGGTCGCGCTGGCGGGCCTGCTGCAGCAACTGGCGCTGGTCGGCCGGCAGGGAGGATTCCACCCGGTGCAGGAAGAGGGTGACCTCGTCCAGCAGGCGCTCGGGCGACTTCGCGCCCTTGATGATGATGGACTTGGAGTACTGCCGCAGGCGCTGTTCCTCGCTGCGGTCCAGCTGCCTGCCGGTATAGACGATGACCGGCGGGAAGGAATACTTCTGGCCCGAGGCCATCTGTTCCAGCAGCTCGTAGCCGGTGGCATCGGGCAGCATCAGGTCCATGACCATGCAGTCGAAGGTGTGCTCGGCCACGTGCTGCAGCGCCTCGGCGGCGGTGCCCACGGTGGTGATCTCGATATCGTCGGCCTGCAGCAGCAGGCCGATGTTCTCGCGCAGCGTCTCGTCGTCCTCCACCACCAGCACGCGGCGCGCGCGGGCCTGCAGCTTTTCTTCCACGCGGCGGAAGGCCTCGATCAGTTCGTCGCGGGCCACGGGCTTCAACGCGTAGCCCACGGCGCCCAGTTCCAGCGCGGTCTGCACGTGATCGGACACCGACAGCATATGGATGGGCACGTGGCGCGTGGCCGGATCGCGCTTCAGCTGCTCCAGGATGCTCAGGCCCGACTGGTCGGGCAGCCCGATGTCCAGCAGGATGCCGTGCGGCGGGGTCTCGCGCGCCAGGCGGATGGCTTCTGCGCCGCTGCTGGCGTGGATGCAGTCGAAGCCCTGCTCGTGCGCGATGTCGTACAGGACCGAGGCGAAGTGCTCGTCGTCTTCCACCACCAGCACCAGTTTGTCGCGCTGGCGGCGCGCCCGGTCGTCTTCGATGGATTGCGTGCGCAGCATCCAGTCCGTGCTGGAGGCGGGCGCGCTGGTGACCTCCAGGGGGCGCGGCGCGGGCGCCTCGGGCATCGGGGGTGGCGCAGGCGCAGGCGTTTCCTCGCGTTCGACCACGGCGCTGCTCAGGTCGGTCGTGATTTCCACGGTGAAGGTGCTGCCCAGGCCTGGCGTGCTTTCGACGCGGATGCTGCCGCCCAGCAGGCGCGCCAGTTCGCGCGAGATCGACAGGCCCAGGCCCGTGCCGCCATAGCGGCGGCTGGTGGTGCCGTCCGCCTGGCGGAAGGCCTCGAAAATGATGTCCTGCTGCGCCGCGGGAATGCCGATGCCGGTGTCGCGCACCGAGAAGGCGAGGCGGCCCCCTTGCGGCGCCGAGACCTCCAGCGTCACGCTGCCGGCGGACGTGAACTTGAAGGCGTTGGACAGCAGGTTCTTCAGCACCTGTTGCAGGCGGCTCTGGTCGGTGACCAGCGTGGCGGGCGTGCCGGGCAGGATGTTGACCGCGAACTCCACCTGTTTGGAAGCCGCGATGGGTTCGAATTGCTGGCGCACCGAACCGAGCACGCCGGCCACGGTGGCGGGTTGCGCGTCGATCTCGACGTGGCCGGCCTCGATCTTGGACAGGTCCAGGATGTCGTTGATGAGGGCGAGCAGGTCGTTGTTCGCCTCGTGGATGGTGCGGGCGTACTTGCGCGTCTGTTCTTCATCCAGTTCCTTGGCGCGGGCTTCCGACAGGATCTGCGACAGGATCAGCGAACTGTTCAGCGGCGTGCGCAGTTCATGCGACATGTTCGCCAGGAACTCGGACTTGTAGCGATTGGCCCGCGCCAGCTCGCTGGCATTGATCTCCTGGGCGCGCTGGGCATCCAGCAGTTCGCGCTTCTGGCGTTCCAGGCGCTGGGTCTGTTCTTCCAGCTGGACGTTGGTCTGCTCCAGTTCGCTCTGCTGGTTCTCCAGCCGTGCCTGCGATTCGCGCAGCACGCGACTCTGTTCTTCCAGTTCTTCGTTCGAGACGCGCAGTTCTTCCTGTTGCGCTTGCAGCTCTTCGCTCTGGCGCTGGGTCTGCTCCAGCAACTCGGCCAGGTGCTGGCGATAGGCCGCGGCGCGCAGGGCGGTGATGAGCAGGCTCGCAATGTGCTCGAGCAGCTCTGTCTTGCGGGCCATGTCGATCTTGTCGCGCATGAATCCGAATTCGACGACTGCCGACGTCCGGCCTTCCGCGCGCAAGGGGACGATCAGCAGTGTGCGCGGCGCGCGCGCGCCCAGGCCGGAGCTCACGCGCAGGTAATCGGCCGGCACATCCGTCACCAGAACGGGCTTGCCGTGCCGCGCCACCTCCTGGCTCAGGCCCGAACCGTTGGGCAGGGGAAGGCTGCCGTCGTGGCCGTAGCTGCCGGCGGGAAGAAGATTGCCCCGGTCCACCCGATGCAACACCGCGACCTGGGCATCCAGGTAGGCGGCCAGCACCGCCAGCGCGTTGTTGCCCACGTCCTGGACATTCGGTTCGCCGATCACGCTGCTGGCCGCTTCGCTCTCGCCCTTCTGCAGCCACAGCAGGTGTGCGACCCGCTGACGCTCGGTGATGATGTGGCGGATCAGGAAGGCGATGCCGACGACCAGCGCCACGCCGATCAGGCGGTTGGCCACCAGGATGCCCATGGAGACATTGGTCGTGCTGCTCGCCAGGCTCAGCATGATGAGCGCCGATGCCACGCCCGCCACCATCAGGGGCAGGTTGCGGTTGTTGAGCAGGGCGGTCAGCAGCACCGGCACCAGGTACAGCACCCACAGGATGATGCCCATCTGCGTGGCGCTTTCCAGCACCAGCACGATGGCGCACAACAGGCCGATGGAGAGATGGATCAGGGAATTGCTGTTCTGTTGTGCGGACATGGTGGACGCTTCGGGCAAGCTGCCGATGGCGGCGGGTGGGCCGCGCGGCGGAGTGGAAGGCGCCCGGCGGGGGGGCGTCCTTCCACGAAGAGGAAAAACGGCAGGATTGAGGCGATGAGGCAAGGCGATGTTACTGCATCCGCGCAGCCATGCGTCCCCCGCTTTTTGGGACCGCCCGGCACAGGCCCCCCCTCGGGGCGGGAGAGGGAACCACGCCTGGAGTCATGCGCTCGCAGAATATTGCATTCGGACATACGGCTTGCCCGGCTGCGCCGTCCATAATGGGCACCAACAGGAAGGCAGGAAGGGGAGGCCCGCTGGCCGGGCCGCTTTTCACGACGGAGGAGAACGCCATGCTGAGCCAGATCGCCCGCGCCAGGGTCGTCGCCGCGTTTGCGACCGGGCGAATATCGGATTACGCCGAATTGCTGAAACTGGAACTGGTGGAATACCGGCGCAGTGTCGTGCTGGGAATGGTCGGCTGGATAGCGCTGGTCGCGTGCGGCCTGGCGTGCGCCGGGTTCATCTCGGTGGCGGTGATCGTCAGCTACTGGGACAGCGCCTATCGGGTGCAGGCCGCCTGGGGGATTGCCGCCCTCTGGGGCGTGCTGGCCCTGGCCTCGTGGGGACTGGCGCGCGCCGCCAACCGGGACCGGCCCGTCTTCTCCACCCTGAGCGAAGAACTGAGCCTGGACCTAGCCGCCATCCGCGGCGCCGGGGCGGGCGACAAGGGAGACCGTCATGGCCACTGACACCGATAGCCGCCGCGCCCTGCTCGAACGCATGGACAAGGATCGCCTGGCGGTCTACACCTATCGTTATGTGCCGTCGGGACGTTCCGTGCCCGGCGCCTATCTCGCGGGGGGGGCCGCCCTGCTGGGTCTCCTGGCCTGGCGTTCCCCCCCGTTCGTGCGTTCCGCCATCGGAGTGGCTGCACCTGTAATCTTGCGCGATTACGTGCGTCCTTGGCTTCGAATGCAACTTACCTCGACCGCGCAAACCAGCAAGGAGAATGACATGGGTGTTTTCGCTCGTACCGAACGTGAACTGGACCGGGGCATCGACGATGCCAAGCGCGCTGGCCGCCGCGCCAGCCGCGAACTGCGCGCCACGGGCCGTGAGGCCCAGGAAGACGTGCGCGTCAACTTCAACAACCTGCTGGCCGACCTGGAAGAGACGCTGAGCAGCAACTCGGATACCGATATCGAGGCGCTGCGCACCCGCCTGAATGCGCAGATCGGCAAGGCCCGCGAGGCCGCCGACCAGGCCGCCGGCCTGGCCGCGGGCTTCGTGCAGGATGCCGTGGACACCGCGGAAGACCACATCCGCACGCGTCCGCTGCAATCGGTGGGCACGGCGGCGGGCATCGCCTTCCTGCTGGGCCTGCTGGTGGGCCGCCGCTAAGGCGCGCCCGGCCCGCTGGCGCGGGGAGGGCCGCGCCGGCGGGTGACTTGCACTGCCAAGAGAGACCAGCGGCCGGAAAGCCTTACGCCAGCACCGCGGCGATGGCTTTTCCGGTCGCTTCCACATTGTTGCGGTTCAGGCCGGCCATGCAGATGCGGCCCGAGCGCACCAGGTACACGCCATGCGTGTCGCGCAAGGTGTCCACCTGCGCGGGCGACAGGCCCGTATAGCTGAACATTCCCCGCTGCTTCACGAAGTACGACACGTCCCGGCCCGGCAGGCGGCTGGCGACGGCGTCGTGCAGCGCCTGGCGCATGGCCTTGATGCGCTCGCGCATGGCCGCCAGCTCGGCCGACCAGTCGGCGCGCAATTGCGGGTCGCGCAGGACGGTGGCGACGATGCGCGCCCCGTGCGTGGGCGGGCTGGAGTAGTTGCGGCGCACGGCCGCCTTCAACTGGCCCAGCACGCGGCCGGCTTCCTCGTCGTCGTGGCAGACCACGCTCAACGCGCCGCAACGCTCGCCGTACAGCGAGAAGCTCTTCGAGAACGAGCTGGCCACGAAGAAGGACAGGCCGGCGTCGGCCATGGCGCGCAAGGCGTGCGTGTCCGCTTCCAGGCCATCGCCGAAGCCCTGGTAGGCGATGTCCACATAGGGCACCAGCGCGCGCGACTTCAGCACCGGGATCAGCGCGGCCCATTGTTCGGCCGACAGGTCCACGCCCGTGGGGTTGTGGCAGCAGGCGTGCAGCAGCACGATGCTGCCGCGCGGCAGCGCCTGGATGGCGGCCAGCATGGCATCGAAGGCCAGCGCGCCCGTCTGGGCGTCGTAATAGGGATAGGTGTGCACCGGGAAGCCCGCGCCTTCGAACATGGCGCGATGGTTGTCCCAGGTGGGATCGCTGACCCACACCTCGGCGTCGCCGAAATAGCGCTTCAGGAAGTCGCCGCCGACCTTCAGGCCGCCCGAGCCGCCGATGGTCTGGATGGTGGCGATGCGGCCGCCGCGCACGGCGTCGTGCCCGGCGCCGAACAGCAGTTCCTGCACCGCCTGGCGGTAGTCCGCCGCGCCTTCCATGGGCAGATAGGGGCGCGGCCCGATGGCCGACAGCACTTGCGTCTCGGCGCGGCGCACCGAATCCAGCACGGGCAGGCGGCCCGCGTCGTCGAAATAGATGCCGATGCTCAGGTTGATCTTGTCCTGGCGAGGATCCTTCTGGAAGTTCTCGTTCAGCGTCAGGATGGGGTCGCCGGCATAGGGGTCAACGTGTTCGAACATGGCAAGCAATCCGGAAAATGAGGCAAGGGGGAAGGCGGAAACCGCCCATTCTAGTCCTGTCCCAGATCGGTGCCGGGCGCACGGCTTTGGTGCCCCGTCACGGTGCCGGCAGGGGCCTCCGGCGGGCTGCTCCCCTCTGGCGCAAGGGGTGGCACGGGCTTTGCTTCAAGAGGGAAACCGGCTTGTATACAACAAGGAATCCAAGCGCCGCGGCGCGGAGGACTTGTCGGGCCCCACTCTCTCCAGGAGCAGACCGTGTTCGATACCGTCCTCATCGCCAACCGTGGCGAGATCGCCGTGCGGACCTTGCGCACCCTGAAACGCCTGGGCGTGCGCGGCGTGGCCGTGCATTCCGATGCGGACCACAACGCGGCGCACGTCACGCAGGCCGACGTGGCCGTGGCGCTGGGCGGCGACAAGCCGGCCGACAGCTACCTGCGTATCGACAGGCTGCTGGAGGCCGCGCGCCAGACCGGCGCGCAGGCGATCTATCCCGGTTATGGCTTCCTGTCCGAAAGCGCCGAGTTCGCGCAAGCCTGCGCGGCGGCGGGGCTGGTGTTCGTCGGGCCGACGCCCGCGCAACTGCGCGATTTCGGGCTGAAGCACCGCGCGCGTGAACTGGCCGCCGCCGCGGGCGTGCCCATGACGCCGGGCACCGGCCTGCTGGCGGATGCGGACGAGGCGCTGCGCGAGGCCGCGCGCATCGGCTATCCGGTCATGCTGAAAAGCACCGCGGGCGGCGGCGGCATCGGCCTGCAGCGCTGCGATGATCCGGCCGCGCTGGCGGCGGCCTTCGAGACGGTCCAGCGCATGGGCAAGCAGTTCTTCAGCGATGCCGGCGCCTTCCTGGAGCGCTATGTCGAGCATGCCCGCCATATCGAAGTGCAGATCTTCGGCGACGGGCGAGGCCGCGTGGTGGCCCTGGGCGAGCGCGACTGCTCGCTCCAGCGCCGCAACCAGAAAGTGCTGGAGGAAACGCCTGCCCCGGATCTCCCCGACGGCACGCGCCGCGCCCTGCATGCCGCTGCCGTGCGGTTGGGCGAGTCGGTCTCGTACCAGTCCGCGGGCACGGTGGAGTTCATCTACGACGGCGCGCGCGACGCCTTCTATTTCCTCGAGGTCAATACGCGCCTGCAGGTCGAACACCCCGTGACCGAGGCGGTGACCGGCCTGGACCTGATCGACTGCATGCTGAAGGTTGCGGCCGGCGATGCGCTGGACTGGGCAGCGCTGGAAGCCGCGCCGCGCGGCGCCGCCATCGAGGTGCGGGTCTATGCCGAAGATCCGGTGCGCCAGTTCCAGCCTTCGCCCGGCGTGCTGACCGACGTGCATTTCCCCGATGGCGTGCGCGTGGATGGCTGGGTGGCCACGGGCACCGAGGTGCCGGCGTTCTACGATCCCATGCTGGCGAAGATCATCGCGCACGGCGAGACCCGCGAGGCCGCCCGCGCCAACCTGGCCCGGGCGCTGGCGGCGACGCGCCTGCACGGCATTGCCACCAACCTGGACTACCTGCGCCAGGTCATGGACGAGCCGCGCTTCGTCCAGGCCCGCCTGTCCACGCGCTTCCTGGATGGCTTCACCTTCCGGCCCCCGATGATCGAGGTGCTGGCGCCCGGCACCTATACCAGCGTGCAGGACTATCCGGGGCGCACGGGCTATTGGGACATCGGCGTGCCGCCCTCGGGCCCGATGGACGATTACGCCTTCCGCCTGGGCAACCGGCTGGTGGGCAACGATGCGGGCGCGGCGGGCCTGGAGGCCACGCTGGTCGGCCCCACGCTGCGCTTCCATTGCGATGCCGTCGTGGCGCTGACGGGCGGCGTCTCGCCCGCCATGCTGGACGGCGAGCCCGTGCCGTTCTGGCGCGCGGTCCCGGTCAAGGCCGGCCAGGTGCTGGCGCTGGGCCGCGTGATGGAAGGGTGCCGCACTTACCTTGCCGTGCGCCAGGGGCTGGACGTGCCGGTCTATCTCGGCAGCCGTTCGACGTTCGCGCTGGGCCAGTTCGGCGGCCACGCCGGCCGCACGCTGCGGCCCGGCGACATGCTGGCGCTGGCCCAGCCCGATCTGCCGGCCACGCTGGCGCCGGCGCCCGTGACCGCGCCCTCGGCGGCGCCGCTGCCCGACGCCCTGGTGCCGCATTACGGCACGACCTGGGAGATCGGCGCGCTGTACGGCCCGCACGGCGCGCCCGATTTCTTCGCGCCCGAATTCATCGAGACCTTCTTCGCCGCCGAGTGGGAGGTCCACTACAACTCCAACCGCCTGGGCGTGCGCCTGATCGGGCCCAAGCCCGTCTGGGCGCGCAGCGACGGCGGCGAGGCGGGCCTGCATCCGTCCAACATCCATGACTGCGAATACGCCATCGGCAGCATCAACTTCACGGGCGACAGCCCCGTCATCCTGACGCGCGACGGCCCCAGCCTGGGCGGTTTCGTCTGCCCGGCCACCATCGCCCGCGCCGAGCTGTGGAAGGTGGGGCAGGTCAAGCCGGGCGACCGCATCCGCTTCCGCCGCCTGGATTACGCCGAGGCGGTGGCGCTGGAGGCTGCGCAGGACCGTGCCGTCGAGACGCTCGCCGCGCCTGCCGCGCCCGCGGCCGCGCCGGTCCGGGCCGACGCCGTCCGCGCGCGCCTGCCTGCCCAGGGAACCCAGCCCGCCATCACCTACCGCCAGGCAGGCGATGGCTACCTGCTGCTGGAATACGGCGAGAACATCCTGGACCTGGCCTTGCGCATGCGCGTGCACCTGATGATGGAGGCGCTGCACGCCAGGCCCATCCAAGGCGTGGCCGAGCTGTCGCCTGGCGTGCGCTCGCTGCAGCTGCGCTACGACAGCCGCGTCATCCGCCAGGAAACCCTCATCGAACGCCTGCTGGAGATCGAGCGCGGCCTGCCCGACGTCGATACGCTGCGCATTCCCACGCGCGTGGTGCACCTGCCCATGGCCTTCGAGGACTCGGCGACGCTGGGCGCGGTGCAGCGCTACCGCGAGACGGTGCGGGCCAAGGCGCCCTGGCTGCCGAACAACGTGGACTTCATCCAGCGCATCAACGGGCTGGAAAGCCGCGAGGACGTCGAGCGCGTCGTGTTCGACGCCAGCTACCTGATCATGGGGCTGGGCGATGTCTACCTGGGCGCGCCCTGCGCCGTGCCCATCGATCCGCGCCATCGCCTGTTGACCTCGAAGTACAACCCCGCCCGCACCTTCACGGCCGAGGGCACGGTCGGGATCGGCGGCGTCTATATGTGCATCTACGGCATGGACTCGCCCGGCGGCTATCAACTGGTGGGGCGCACCCTGCCCATCTGGAACAAGTTCCTGAAGAACCCGGTGTTCGCCGACGGCAAGCCCTGGCTGCTGCGTTTCTTCGACCAGGTGCGCTTCCACAAGGTGACCGAGGACGAGCTGGCGGTGCTGCGCGAAGACTTCCGCGAGGGCCGCGCCAGCGTGCGCATCGAAGAGGAAGTGTTCGATTTTGCGCAGCATCGCGCCTTCCTGGCCGAGCAGGCCGGGAGCATCGCGGCCTTCACCGCGCGCCAGCAGCGCGCGTACGCCCAGGAAGTGGCGCTGTGGCAGGCCGATGACGCGGCGGCGCCGCAGGAGGCGCCTGTCGCGCCCCGGGCGGAGCTGGCCGAAGGGCGCGTCGTGGCCGCCGACATGTGCGGCAGCGTCTGGAAGGTGTTGGCCGAGCCGGGCCAGGCCGTGCGCGCGGGCGACACCTTGGTGGTGGTCGAGGCCATGAAGATGGAACTGGCCGTGCTGGCGCCAGCCGACGGCGTGGTCAAGGCAATCGCTTGCGTGCCCGGCCAGGCCGTGGTCACGGGTGATGCCCTGGTCGTGATGGAAGAGACGGCGGACAGCCTGGCGGCCTGAGCTCGGGTGCCTGAGTCCGCGCGTTGCGCCATCCCAATTTGTAAGCAGGTGTTGGGGTCGCGTTAGAATCGCCCCCTGTCGGGCTGGCGGCCATCTCCAGGTTTGCGCCCGATGCTTCCGGGGCGCATCAAGCCGTGTCACGCTGGCCAGCGTGGCCTGTCCCGGATGCGGAAACACCGGGAGAGTCCGCTGGCAACGAAGCAGAAAAAACCGCGCAGCCGCGCGGGCTGGTACAGCCTGCTGTATGGCATGGCCGCGTCGGGTTGCGCTGTCGTCATCGACCTGTGGCTGCTTGCCGGACCGCCCGCCGGCAGGGTACTGGGATCGCTGGCAGCCAGTCTGCTCTTCGTCCTGCTCACCGCCGTGGGGCTCTATTTCCTGCTGCGCCGGGTCGAGCGCGAGAGCCAGCTCGATGCCGCCATGCGCGACTACCTCGTGCAGGCCGCTGCCGTCTTCGACAGTACCCAGGAAGGCGTGCTGGTCACGGACGCGCATAACCAGGTCGTCCACGTCAATCCTGCCTTCACGCGCATCACCGGCTACAGCGAGAGCGAGATCCGTGGCCAGAACCCGCGTGTGCTGAAATCCGGCTACCACGACAAGCCGTTCTACGACGCCCTTTGGGATGCCCTGGTCCGTGACGACGTCTGGCAGGGCGAAATCTGGAATCGCCGCAAAAGCGGGGACATCTATCCACAGTGGCAAACGCTGCGCGTGTTGCGCAACGAGGCGGGCGAACCGCGCTATTTCGTGGCCGTGTTCTCGGACCTGAGCGCCATCAAGCGTTCCGAGGACGAACGCGCGCGCCTCGTGCATTACGACCCGCTCACGGGCCTGCCCAACCGGCTGCTTTTCATGGAGCGCCTGGGGCACGCCTTCTCGCGCCTGCAGGCCGAAGGCCGCGGCGGCGCGCTGATGGTCGTCAACCTCGACCACTTCCGCCACGTCAACGAAAGCTACGGCCACGCCGTGGGCGACGAGGTGCTGCGTGCCACCGGCAAGCGCCTGGCGAAACTCTGCGACGGACAGGCATCGCTCTATCACCTGGGCGCGGATGAGTTCGCACTGCTCTACGAGAAGAGCGCCGATCCCTTGCGCGTCGCGGGCCTGGCCGAGAGCGTGCTGCAGGGCATGCTGGCGCCCTGTGAAGTGGACGAGCGGACGGTGTTCGTGCAGGCCTACATGGGTATCAGCCTGTTCCCGCAAGGCGCGGCTGGCGTCGATGAAGTGCTGCGGAACGCCACCACGGCCTACGCCGAGGCGACCCGCGGCGGCAGGCCTTCCTTCGCGTTCTACACGGAAGAGCTCACCTTGCAGGCACGGCACCGGCTGGAGCTGGGCGCGGCCTTGCGGCTTGCCGTCGAACGCGAGGAACTGGTGTTGTACTACCAGCCCATCCATGACCTGCGCACCGGCAGCCTGGCTGGCGTGGAGTCGCTGGTGCGTTGGCAGAGCCCGGCGCGCGGCCTCGTGCCACCGGGCGAGTTCATCCCGCTGGCCGAGGAGATGGGTCTCATCGCCATGGTCGACGCCTGGGTCATGGGCGAGGCCTGTGCCCAGATGCAGGCCTGGCGGCAGCGCGGCCTTTCCCCGGGCTTCGTCGCGGTGAACGTGTCCAGCCGACTCTTCGGCGGCGACATGCTGTTGCCGCGCGTCGAGGAGGTGCTGGCGCAGACGGGCATGGACGCCAGCCTGCTCGAGATCGAGGTGACCGAGAGCGCCCTCATGGACCAGCCCGACCGCGCGCTTGCGCAACTCGACCGCCTGCACATGCGTGGCGTGCGGCTGGCGCTCGATGACTTCGGCACGGGCTATTCCTCCTTGCTGCGCTTGAAGCTGCTGCCGCTGCACAAGCTCAAGATCGACCAGGGTTTCGTGCGCGGCCTGCCGGACAGCCAGGGCGACCGCGCCATCGTGCTGGCCATCATTTCCCTGGCCCATCAACTGGGCTTGAAGGTGCTGGCCGAAGGCGTCGAGACGCAGGCCCAGCTCGACTTCCTCGTGGCCCATGGCTGCGACCTGGCGCAAGGGTATTTGTTCGGCCGTCCGGTGCCGGCCGACGTGCTGTTTCCTGACGTGCCCTTGGCACACTAGCGCCGGCGCCGGCCCGTCCTTTTCCTTCCTCCTCCTCCTCCTCCTTTCGCCGCGTCATGCGCCATCACGGTGCATGCCCGCGTGCACGCGATCGGCTTTGGTGCCTGCGCCGCACCGGTGCGCGCATTGCGGTGTTCCACGGAATCGGCCTTGCCTCGTGTTGCCTGTCCTGGTGCGACAGGGCCGCCAAGTTGGCACAGCGCTTGCTTAAGAAGAGGGGACAGCACTTGTATACAAGAAGGAATCCAACATGCCGGCGCAACCCTCCGCCTCTTTCCCCCGCCAGGGCTGGACCCTCGCCGACTGGCAGTCGGCCTACCGGCGCGACGGGCTCGCGCTGGCGGACGTGCTGGCGGATTTCGCGGCGCGCGCGAACGATGCCGATCCCGCGCTGATCCTGCGCGCCGATGCCGCCCGGCTGGCGCAACAGGCCGACGCGTTGGCCGCCAGCGTGGCGGCGGCGGGCGGCTCGCTGGCAGGCTTCCCGCTGTACGGCGTGCCCTTCGTCGTGAAGGACAACATCGACGTGGCGGGCTGGCCCACCACGGCCGCGTGCCCGGCCTACGCCTACACCCCCGCCGAGGACGCGGAAGTGGTGCGCCGCCTGAAAGCCGCCGGCGCCATCGTGATCGGCAAGGCCAACCTCGACCAGTTCGCGACGGGCCTGGTCGGCACGCGCTCGCCTTTCGGGCCGGTGCCCAACACCTTCGATCCCGCCTATGTCAGCGGGGGCTCCAGCTCGGGCTCGGCCTCGGTGGTGGCGCGCGGCTGGGTGCCGTTCTCGCTGGGCACCGACACGGCGGGGTCGGGCCGCGTGCCCGCCGCTTTCAACAATATCGTCGGCCTGAAGCCGACAGTCGGCGCCTTCAGCGGCCGCGGCGCCGTCCCGGCCTGCCGCACGCTGGACTGCATCAGCGTCTTCGCCCTGACGGTGAGCGACGCCGAGACCGTGGCGGACATCGCCGCGGGTTATGACCCGGCAGACCCCTACAGCCGGGCGCGTCCTGCGGGCGCCACGGCGTGGCCGCGCACGCGCGCCCGCATCGCCATTCCTGCGCAGTGCGAGTTCTTCGGCGACGCGTTCGCCGAGGCGCATTACGCGCGCGCCCTCCAGACGCTGCGCGACAGCGGCGCCGAGGTCGTGGAGATCGACTTCGCGCCCTTCGCCGAGCTGGCTGCGCTGCTGTATCAAGGCCCCTGGGTGGCCGAGCGCTACACCGTCGCCGAGGATTTGCTGGCGCGCGATCCGGATGCCGTGCATCCCGTGGTCCGCGGCATCCTGGAACAGGCGCGTGGCTACAGCGCTGCCGACGCATTCCGGGCGGAGTACCGGCGCGCCGAACTGGCCCGCACGATCCAGGCCACGCTGGCCGAGGCCGATGCGCTGATGGTCCCGTCCACGCCGTCCATCTACACCATCGAGGCCCTGCTGGCAGACCCGGTCACGCTGAACTCGCGCCTGGGCACCTATACGAATTTCACCAACCTGGCGGACCTCAGCGCCCTGGCGGTGCCTGCGGGCCTGCGCGAGGACGGGCTGCCCGCGGGCGTGACCTTCATCGCGCCCGCCTGGCACGACGCCGCGCTGGCCGAGCTGGGCCGCCGCTGGGAGCGGCTGCACACCCTGCCCGCGGGCGTGGCGGCGCGCACGCAGGCGCCGCGCATGATCCGGCTGGCCGTGGTGGGCGCGCACCTGCGCGGCATGCCGCTCAATCATCAACTGACCTCGCGTGACGCCGTGTTCGTGGAGGCCTGCCAGAGCGCCAGCGATTACCGCCTGTACGCCTTGCCCGGCACGGTACCGCCCAAGCCGGGGCTGGCGCGCAGCAAGGATGGCGCGGCCATCGCACTGGAACTCTGGGATGTGCCGGCCACCGCCTTCGGCGATTTCGTCGCCGAAGTGCCGGGGCCGCTGGGCATCGGCACGGTGACGCTGGCCGACGGCCGCGAGGTCAAGGGCTTCATCTGCGAACCCCGCGGCCTGGAAGGCGCCCAGGACATCACCGGATTCGGCGGCTGGCGCGCCTATCGCGCCAGCGTCGCCGCCCAGCAGAAAACGTGAGCGCACCCGCGCCCGACCACGACACCCTTTCGACTTTTCCCACTGTGCCGCAAGGCAACGACCCTCAGCTTTCCGGGAGCTATTCCATGAAGACCGTCACCCACGCCGTGTCCCGCCGTCAACTCATCAAGGCCGGTTTCGCCGGCGCCGCCGCGGTCGCCCTGGGCGGCGCCATGCGTCCGGCCCGCGCCGCCGGTGAAAAGATCCTCATCGGCTACTGGCCCGTCGCCAGCGGCCTGCCGTTCTACACCGCGCTGGAGCGCGGCTATTTCAAGGAAGCCGGCCTGAACGTCGAAGGCGTGAAGCTCGCCAGCGCGCAGCAGGTCATCGAGGCCATGGTGGCGGGCCGCATCCACGGTTCCGCCAACGGCACCGCGTCGGCTTCGCTCGCCCTGGGCGAAATCATGTCGCCCGGCCTCTTCAAGATCATCTGCGCCAATCCGTCCAGCCGTTCGCTGGTGCTGGACGAAGTGCTGGTGCCTGCCGCCAGCACCGTGCAGAAGATCTCGGAACTGGCGGGCAAGCGCTTTGCCTGCGGCCCTGGCATCCAGAACGTCACCATCGCGAAGCTGATCCTGGAAAAGAACGGCATCGAGAACCCCAAGGTCATCGAGCTGCCCATCGGCCAGCACGTGCCCGCGCTGGCGGCCAACCAGGTCGACGCGGTCTATACGCTGGAGCCCACCGGCACGGTCGGCCGCCTGAACGGCACGGCGCGCGTGCTGGAGACGGGCGTCGTGTCGCACTACATGCTGGGCGACCCCGAGGCGCCCTGGTATGGCGGCTCGGCCAGCCTGCTGTCCTCGCTCATCAAGGCGCGCCCGGCCGACGTCGAGAAGTACATCACCGCCTACCGCAATGGCGTGAAGGACGTGCTGGAGCGTCCGGCCGACGTGCGCAAGTACCTGACCGGCCACACCAGCGTCGCGGCCGATCTCGTCAATGAGGTGCCGATGATCGGCTACACCATGTACGACGAATTCAAGCCCTCCGATGTCGACTACTTCCAGAAGTATTTCGACGTGTTCACGGAGCGCAGGATCTTCTCCCGCCGCCTGGAAGTGGCCCCGCTCATCTACAAGGCCTGATCCCATGCGTGCATTCACTTCCGCATCGGCCCGGCGCTTCCTGCCGTTGGTGGGGCCGGTCCTGCTGTTCCTGCTGTGGGAGCTGGCGATCTCGGCGCGTTGGGTCAACCCGGTGCTGCTGCCGCCGCCGGGCGAAACCCTGGCGCACCTGTGGCACGCCTTCGTGTCGGGCGACATCTATGGCGACCTGGGCGCCACGGTGTGGCGCACGGTGGCGTCCTTCGGCATCGCGGTGCTGATCGGCGTGCCGCTGGGCGTGGTGCTGGGCGCCTCGGAGTCCACCTACCGAAGCGTCGAGTTCCTGATCGACTTCTTCCGCTCCACGCCCTCGTCCGCCTTGATCCCGCTCTTCATGCTGATCTTCGGCATCACCGATATCAACAAGATCGCCATCGCCAGCTTCGGCGCCATGCTGATCGTGCTGTTCAACAGCGCCTATGGCGTCATGAACGCCAAGAAGACGCGCGTCATGGCCGCGCAGATCATGGGCGTCTCGCGCTGGCACGTCTTCAAGGACGTGATGCTGATGGAAAGCCTGGCGCAGACCTTCGTCGGCCTGCGCAGCGCGGTGTCGATGGCCCTGGTCATCGTCATCGTGGCCGAGATGTTCATCGGCTCGGAGAACGGCCTGGGTCACCGCATCATCGATGCCCAGCAGGTCTTCAACGTCAAGGAAATGTACACCTCCATCCTGGTCACGGGCGCGCTGGGCTACCTGCTCAACCTGCTGTTCCTGCTGGCCGAAAAGAAACTGATCCACTGGAGCGGAAAAGCATGATCGCCACCCATCCCGAGGTCGACACCATCCTGTCGGTGCCGCCCGCGCCGCGCACCCACGTCACCATCCGCGGGCTGACCAAGTCCTTCGCGGGCGCGCCGCTCTACACCAACTTCAACCTCGACCTGCCGCGCGGCAAGATCGTGTCCATCTTCGGCCCCAACGGCTGTGGCAAGTCCACGCTGATGAACATGGTGGCGGGCCTCATCCCGCTGGACGCGGGCGAAATCCTGTTCGATGGCAAGTCGCTGGCCGACACCACCATCGGCTACGTCTTCCAGAATTACCGTGACGCGCTGTTTCCCTGGCTCACGGCCTACGACAACATCGCCTACCCCCTGCGCCGTGGCGGCATGAAGGAAGCCGAGGTCAAGGCGCGCGTGGACGAACTGATTGCCCTCTTCGAGATCCGCTTCGACCTGAAGCGCTATCCCTACGAGCTGTCGGGCGGCCAGCAGCAGACGGTGTGCATCATGCGCGCCCTGGCGCCGCGCCCGGAAGTGATGTTCCTGGACGAGCCGTTCTCGGCGCTGGACTTCGAGATGACGCTCTTCATCCGCGAGAAGCTGCAGGAGGCCCACCAGGCCACCGGCGTCACCATGGTCATCGTCTCGCACGACCTGGAGGATGCCGTTTTCCTGGCCGACCAGATCCTGCTGCTGACGCGCCGGCCCACGCGCATCGCCGAGATCGTGCCCTTCGACCTGCCGCGTCCGCGCACGCCCGAGTCGGTCTCGGACCCGCGTTTCGTGTCGGTCAAGGCGCGCACGCTGGAAGTGTTCCGCCGCGAGATGGCGGCCTGAACCCCAGAAAGGACCCCCATGCTGCGCCTACGGCTTGCTGCCCCCCGAGGGGGCGCTTTTTGCCTTGGGGCGGCCCGACGACAAAAAGGACCGCCCATGACGGATGCCGCCACGCAAGCCCCGGCCCGGCGCGATACGCTGGCCGACCAGGTCTATGAGCAGTTGAAGCAGGACCTGTTCGGCTACCGGCTCCTGCCGGGCGACCGCTTCACCGAGGCCGACGTGGTGGCCCGCACCGGCGCCAGCCGCACGCCGGTGCGCCAGGCGCTGTATCGCCTGCAGCGCGAAGGCTTCGTCATGGTCCACCTGCGCAACGGATGGCAGGTGCGGCCCGTCGATTTCGCGCACTTCGATGCCTTGTACGAGGCACGCATCGTGCTGGAGCTGGCCGCCATCGAGCGGCTGTGCGCACGCCCCTCGCCCACGCCTGCCGAGGCGCTGCGCGATCTCTCCGACTTCTGGCTGGTGCCCGAGTCCGAGCGCCTGGATGACGGCCCTTGCGTGTCGCAGCAGGACGAGGCCTTTCATTGCCGCCTGGTGGAGGCCGCGGGCAATCCGGAACTGGCGCGCATGCACGTCGAGGTGACCGAGCGCATCCGTATCCTGCGGCGGCTCGATTTCACCCAGGGCGCACGCATCCAGGCCACCTACGATGAACACGCGGCAGTGCTGCGCGCGCTGTTGACGCGGCGCGCCGACGAGGCACGCCGCCTGTTGAAGTCGCATATCGAGATCAGCCGCGCCGAGGTGCAGAAGATCACCCTGCACATGCTGCACACCTCGCGCAGCGAGTGGTAGGGCCGTCGTTCAGCGCGAGGCCACCACCAGCACCTGCGCATCGCGCGCGCTGAGGGTGCGCATGCGGTGATGCAGCGTGGCGTCGAAATACACGGCGTCGCCGGTTTCCAGCCGCAGGCTGCGGGTGCCCACCACCATTTCCACCGTGCCGGACAGCACCAGCACGAACTCCTCGCCCGAGTGCGGCGAGGCGGCCTGGCGCGCGGGGAATTCGCGCGGCGGCACCACCAGCACGGGCTGCATCGAGCGCACGCGCCGCTTGCCCGCCAAGGCCTGGTAGGAATAGCCCAGGGCCGTGCCCAGCCGCACCAACGGCTTGCGCTCGTTGGCCCGCACCACGCTGACCACCTCGTCCAGGCCCTCCGGGCCGCTGCCCAGCAACTGGTCGGCGCTCAGGCCATAGGCCTCGGCCAGCTTGGTGGCGGTGGTGGCGGAGGGCTGGCTGAGTCCGCGTTCCAGCTTCGACAGATAGCTGCGCGTCAGGCCCGTGCGCTGGGCCAGGCCGGCCAGCGACAACTGGTGCTGGCGGCGCAGGGTACGCAGGCGGAAGGGCAGGTCGATCATCGGTGTCGCGGTGTTCCGGGCCCGGCCCGCCAGGGCGGCGGCCGGGTGGCCCCACTATCCGCCTCAGGACACAGTGTGTCAACCGACGGACACGGGGTGCCGCGCTGGCGCATACAGTAAAGGCATCAACCTTTCCCGCCGTACCGTCGCCGGGACATCGACCTGCCTTTAGGATGCCCGTGGACCTCACCTGGATCTGGATTCCCGCCACCATCGCCGCCTGCGCCGCCCAAGCCGGGCGCAACGCCGTGCAGCGCAGCCTGACCGAGACGCTGGGCACGCTGGGCGCAACCCAGGTGCGCTTTCTCTATGGTTTTCCTTTCGCGTTGCTGTTCCTCGCCATCATCCTGGCCAGCACCGGTGAACGGCCGCCGCCCGTCAATGGGGGATTCCTGGCCTATGCCCTCGGCGGCGCCGTCGCGCAGATCACCGCCACGGGCCTGATGCTGGCCGCCATGCGCGAGCGGGCCTTCGTGGTCGTGACCGCCTGGACCAAGACCGAGCCGCTGCAGGTCGCGGTATTCGCCTTCGTCGTCCTGGGCGACCCGCTGTCCGTGGGAGCGATCGGCGCCATCATGCTGGCGTCCCTGGGGGTCGTGCTGCTGTCGGTGAAGCCCGGCGCGGCGGCCAGTGCCTCGGGCGGCTTGAAGCCGGTGTTGCTGGGCCTGGTCTCGGGCGCGTTCTTCGCCTTGTCCGCCGTCGGTTTCCGCGGTGCCATTCTTGCCGCGGGCGAGGGCAGTTTCCTGGTGCTGGCCAGCTGGACGCTGGCTTGTTCGCTGGGCATGCAGGCGCTGATGCTGTTCCTGTGGATGCTGCTTTTCGACCGGCAACTGCTGCGGTCCTGCCTGCGCGCCTGGCGCGCTTCGCTGTGGGGCGGGCTGCTGGGCGCCACCGCTTCGCAGGGCTGGTTCATCGGCTTTTCGCTGACCGCCGCGGCCAATGTGCGCACGCTCGGCCTGCTGGAGATCCTCTTCGCGCAACTGTTGTCGGGCAAGCTGCTCGGGCAGCGCACCACGGGGCGGGACGCCGCGGGCGTCGGCCTCGTCATTGCCGGCGTGGCGCTGTTGATGTGGTGGATGCCGGGGGGCTGATCCCTTGGCCGGTGCCGTCCCGGTTCAGCGTGTGGCGGAGCGCAGCGCTGCCGCCAGCGGCTTGGCGAAATCGCCGCGCGGCTGCACCGCCACCGATTCCAGTCCCAGCCAGGCCGCCATGGCTCGCAGTTCTTCCGCCAGCCGCCCCGCGGTCTCGGCCGGCGCCTCGGGTTCGGCGTGCGCACCCTGCACCAGCAAAGTCCCGCGCGGGCGGTCCGCCTTCAGGTCCACGCGCGCGCGCAGGGCGCCATCCATCAGGAAGGGCAGCACGTAGTAGCCGTGCGTGCGGCGGGCTGCCGGCACATAGATCTCGATGCGGTAGTGCATGCCGAACAGCCGCTTGACCCGGTCACGCTCCCAGATCAGCGGATCGAAGGGGGCGAGCAGGGCATTGCCCTCGATCCGGCGTGGCAGCCTGGCCGCGGGGTCCAGGTACGCGGTCTGCGGCCAGCCTTCGACCTTCACGGCCTGCAGGCTGCCGTCCTCCACCAGTTCGGCCAGCCTCGCCTTCGTTTCCGGCGCGGGCAGGCGGAAATAGTCGCGCAGGTCGCTGGCGGTGGCAACGCCCAGGCTGCGCGCGGCCTGCCGCAGCAGCGCCCGGTGCGCCTCGGTTTCGTCAGGGGTGGGCAAGGCCAGCACCTGCGCGGGCAGCACCCGTTCGGGCAGGTCATAGACGCGTTCAAAACTGTTGCGGCGCGTGGCGGTGGTCACGTGGCCGGCCCAGAACAGCCATTCCAGCGCCTGCTTGCCACGGCTCCATCCCCACCAGCCGCCTGGGCCGCGCGGCGCGTCCAGCGCCGAGGCGGCCAGGGGCCCTTCATCGGCAATGCGTTTCAGGATCGCCATGGCTTCGGGGCGATGCGCATGCGCGAAACCGGCAAGCTGGCGGTACAGGTCCCGGCCAGCGTCGGCGCGCGCCATGCGCCAGCGCAGGAGCGGTTGGGTTTCCAGCGGCAGCAGCGAAGCTTCATGGGCCCAGTATTCGAACAGCTTGCGCTTGCGGCCCCAGGCAGCCTCTTCCAGCAGGCTCAGCGGATAGGGCCCCAGCCGCGAGAACAGCGGCAGATAGTGCGCGCGCGCCACCACGTTCACGCTGTCCAGCTGGTGCAGGGCCACTTGCGACAGGACGCGCTTCAAGTGCCGCGCGTCCAGCCCGCCGGCGGGACGGGCCTGGGCGAAACCTTGGGCAGCCAGGGCGATACGGCGGGCTTGCGGGAGGGACAGGGCAGGAGTCATCGGGGCGGCATCCACGCGTGCAAGCCCCATGCTAGTGGTGCTGCCCGCGGGCCGTCAAAAACAAACTGGCGCCCCTTGGGGCGCCAGTGTCGTCATGCCTCGGACCGGTGAGGTCAGAGCAGTTGCAGGCGCTTGCCGGCGGTATCGGCCGCGGGCGTCTGCGGATAGTCGCGCACGATGCGTTGCAGCGTTGCCTTGGCGGCGGCACGGTCGTTCAGTTCGATCTGGCCGCCGGCAACCACCAGCAGCGCGTCCGGTGCGCGGTCGTTGTCCGGGTGGGTCTGGACCATGTTCTGCAGTTGCGAGATGGCGCCCTTGAAGTCCTTCAGCGCGTAGTAGCTGCTGCCCAGGTAGAACTCGGCGGTAGGCGTCAGTTCGCTTTGCGGGTACAGGGCGACGAAGGCCGACAGCGCTTCCGCGGCTTCCTTGTACTGGCCCTTGCGGAAGAGGTCGATGGCGCCCTCGTAGGTGCCTTGCTCTTGCGGGTCGGCCACGGCCTGTTGGCCACCTTGGCCCTGTTGCTGGCCTTGTGCCGTGGGCACCGGGCGAGAAGCCAGTTCGACCTGGTCACGCAGGCGCATCACTTCCAGTTGCAGCGCGTCGATCTGGCTGGCCAGCTGCAAGGTGGCGCGCTGGTTCTGCTCGGTGATCTGCTTGATCTGCTGGCGCAGTTCGAGGATGGCGCGGCGCGCTTCATCGTCGGAGAACGCGTGGGCCGGGGCGCTGACGAGCGCGGCGGCGGCCAGGCTGGTGGCCAGCAGGGTACGGGAGATGAACGGGGTCAGGGCAGATGCGCGCATGGGTCTTTCCAGCAATCAAAAACACAAACGCCCGGTAAGCGCTTGCCGCAACACACGGCGCGGCGCCTACCGGGCATCCTGTCACTCAACGGGATCAGCGACGATAGACGAAGTCGGCCCGGCGGTTTTCAGCGTAGTCGGCTTCGGTGTTACCCGTCGCTTTCGGCTTTTCCTTGCCCAGGCTGATCGTTTCGATCTGGCTGTCCGACACGCCCAGCAGGGTGAGCGTGCGACGCACGGCATCCGCACGACGCTGGCCCAGGGCCAGGTTGTACTCGGCGCCGCCACGGGCGTCGGTGTTGCCTTCGAGGATGACGCGTTGCTGCGTGTTGCCGGTCAGGTAACGGGCATGGTTTTCCACCACGCCACGGTACTGTTCGGTCACCGTGTAGCTGTCATAGTCGAAGTACACCGAGCGCTGTTGCGCCAGGATGCTTTGCGGGTTGAAGGGGTCGAGAATCTGGCCGGACGAAGCGCCCGTCGAGGTTCCCTGACCGGCGGTGCCACCTTGACCGGTCTTGGCCTGATCATCCAGATCCACGGAGCTGCAAGCGGCCAGGGCGGACGCCAGAGCAACGACGGTAAGGCTTTTGGCAATGCGCGATCTCATGATTTTCCTTTAAAGAGACTCACACGTTTGTTGGTACGAAACAACTCAATTTGCGTTGAGGAAGGGTCCCCACGTGGGTTCCCGTACCTCGCCGTTCAGCACCGACAGCGTGGAGCGAACACGACCATCGCTTGAAACCCCGGCCAGTACACTGCGCCCGTTCTGAACGGCGGCGTATAGTACTTCCAAACCATTGGCCGCGAAACTGGGAGATTGGTCATCGGGGCCTTGGGTCAGCAGGGTTTCGTTGCCGGACGCAATGTCCAGGGCAGCGATCCGAAAAGTGCCTTCACGACGAGTAACGTACAGCAGGGTTTTTCCATCAGGGGAAATTCTGGGTGAAATGTTGTAACTGCCGTTGAAGGTCACGCGCTGCGGGTTGCCGCCGTCCAGTCCGGTGCGGTAGACCTGCGGGCTGCCGCTGCGGTCGCTGGTGAAGTACAGGCTGCGGCCATCGGGCGAGAATGTCGGTTCCGTATCAATGAGCGGCGAGCGCGTCACGCGGCGCAGGTTCTGGCCGTCGGCACCCACGATATAGATCTGCGACAGGCCATCACGGGTCAGCACCACGGCCAATTGGCTGCCGTCGGGCGACCAGGCGGGCGCGGAATTGTTACCTTTGTAGTTGGCCACGGGCACACGTTGGCTGGTCGCCAGCGTGTGCGCGTACACCACGGGCTTGCCGGACTCGAAGCTCACATAGGCCAGTCGGGAGCCGTCGGGCGACCACGCGGGCGAGATGATGGGCTCTTTCGAGCGCAGGGCCACTTGCGGATTCTGGCCGTCGGCATCGGCGATCTGCAGCTCGTACTGGCTGCCTTGCTTCAGCACATAGGCGATGCGGGTCGAGAACACGCCGCGCACGCCGGTGATCTTTTCGTAGATGCGGTCGGCGATCTGGTGCGAGATGCGGCGCAGCTCGCGTTCGGTGCCCGAGAACGCCACGCCGTCGGCCTGGCCGCCCTGGACCGTGTCGGCCAGGCGGTAGCGGATTTCGTAGCGGCCGTCGGCCGAGCGCGTGATGCTGCCGTAGGACAGGTGATCGGCGCCACGGTTGCGCCAGTCATCGTAGTTGACCGGGGTTTCCGAGGTCAGCTCGCTGCCGGACGCGCTCACCAGGCGGAAGCGCCCGGTGCGGGTCAGGTCGGCTCGGATTATTTCCGCCACGGTGCGGCCTGCGTCGTTGCCGGTGAAGTCGGCAATGGCGATGGGGTACTGCTGGGCGCCGGTGCCGGAGATGTCGACGCGCAACTGGGCGTGCGCCGATTGCCAGAACATCAGGGTCAGCATGACCAGCGTGAAGCTGGCAAGCATTTTCCACAGGTTGCGGGTGCGAGCCGTCTCCTGTGCCTGCGCGCGCGAGGCGCGCTCTCGGGAAATGTCGGGAGTCATTGCTGCTATCTCCTAGTCGTACATGCGGTAGGTCACGTCAATGGTGGACGGATAGCCACCCGTGCTGGGCTTGGGGAAGGGCGAGCAGCGGCGGATGCCGTTCTCGACCGCGCGGTCGAAGCCGCTGATGCCGGACGAACGAGTCATGTTGACGCCGGTCACCGTGCCGTCGTTACGTAACTGTACCCGGTATTCCGCGGTCGGATTGGACGAGCCGGAGCGTGCCGGGACAGGATAAGCCACCCCGGGTTGCACGCAGGCGCGCACCTTGCCGGCATAACCGTCGTCCCGGCCGCCGCCCGCCTGGTTGCGGTCGGCGGTGCCGCCAGGCAGGCCGGCGGCGCCCAGGGCGTCGCCGCGCATGGCTTCGCGCAGCTGGCGATCGCGTTCGGCGGCAGCCTTCTTGGCGGCATCTTCCTTGGCTTTCTTCTCGGCGGCCGCCTTCTTGGCCGCGTCTTCCTTGGCCTTTTTCTCGGCGGCGGCCTTTTCCGCGGCCTTCTTTTCGGCAGCCGCCTTTTCCGCGGCGGCCTTCTCCGCCGCGGCCTTTTCGGCTTCAGCCTTCTTCGCGGCGGCTTCCTTGGCAGCGGCTTCCTTCTTGGCAGCCTCTTCCTTGGCCTTCTTCTCGGCGGCGGCGCGTTCCTGCTCCAGGCGCTCGCGTTCAGCCTTCTCGGCCTTCTCGCGTTCCTGCTTCAGGCGTTCCTCTTCCTTGCGCGCCTCTTCCTTGCGCTTGGCTTCGGCGGCGGCGCGCGCCTTTTCCTCTTCCTCCTGCTTGCGCTTGCGGGCTTCGGCCAACGCGATCTCGGGATCGGGCGCTTCGACCTTGGGCGGGGCGGGAGGAGGAGGAGGGGGGGGCGGCGGCGGCGCGGGTTCCGGCTCGGGCTGCGGCTGGGGTTGCGGCGGCTCGGGTTCGGGTTCCGGCTCGGGTTCGGGCTCAGGCTCCGGCTGGCGGGCATTCGGGCTGTCGCCCGGCGCCCACAGCTCGACCTGGACCGGGCCGGGCGTCTCGCTGCGCCAGGCCATGCCGAAGATCAGCACCACCAGGAGCAGCACGTGCACGCCCAAGGCCAGCAGCAGCGCGCGTTTGTCGCTGGGCGGCGGCGGCATGCCGTTGCGGTCGGTGTCGTTGGAATTCACGGGCGGCATGGATGATTGAGTGCTTGCGGGAGGCGCGCCGCCATCAGCGGCGTGCGGGCGTGGCGTTGGTCGGCGCGCCGCTCTGGTCGACCAGCAGGCCCAGGCGGGTGATCCCGCTGGCGCGCAGCTCGTCCATGGCCTTGACCACCTGCTCGTAGGGCACGCGGCCGTCGGCGGCAATGACCACCGGGGTCTCGGGCGTCAGGCGTGCCTGGACTTCCTGCACCAGCGATTCGCGGGCGATGTCCTGCGGCTGCGAACCGGCTTCGCGCATGCGCACGGCGATCTTGCCGTCCTCGGAGATCTGGACTTCCAGCGGCACGGCCTTGACCTCGGAGGCCTGGCCCACCGAGGGCAGTTCGATCATGCCCGGCGTGATGAGGGGCGCGGTGACCATGAAGATGACCAGCAGTACCAGCATGACGTCGATGTAGGGGACGACGTTGATCTCGTTCTTGAGGCGACGGCCGCCGCGGCCGCTACTCGATCGGACCGAAGGCATTTAGCGCACCTGACGTTGAAGGATGTTCAGGAATTCGTCGACGAAGGCGTCGAAGCGGATCGACAGCCGGTCGATGTCGTGGGTGTAGCGGTTGTACGCCACGACCGCGGGAATGGCGGCGAAGAGACCGATGGCCGTGGCGATCAGCGCTTCGGCGATGCCGGGCGCCACCGAGGCCAGGGTGGCCTGCTGCACGTTGGCCAGGCCAAGGAAGGCGTGCATGATGCCCCACACGGTGCCCAACAGGCCGATGTAGGGGCTGACCGAGCCGGCCGAGGCCAGGAAGTTCAGGCGCGATTCCAGCGAGTCCATCTCGCGCTGGTAGGCGGCGCGCATGGCGCGGCGCGGGCCGTCCAGCACGGTCTGCACATCGCCGCCGGGATTGTTGCGGCGGGCCTTGGCGAATTCGCTCATGCCGGCATCGAAGATGCGCGCGAGCGCGCCGTGTTCGGCGCGGCGGCTGGCCACGGCCTGCTGCAGCATCGTCAGGTCGCCGCCCGACCAGAAGTCGTTCTCGAAGCGGCGGGTCTGCAGGTCGGCCTGCTTCAGCGCGGACCGCTTGGCGAAGATGAAGGTCCACGACAGGATCGAGATGCCGAGCAGGATCAGCATGATGAGCTGCACTGGCACGCTGGCGTCCAGGATCAGCTTCAGTATCGACATGTCATTCGTGACTTGCATGGTTATTCCCGTAGGTCCCGTAGGTTGGCCCGCAGCACGTCCACTAGCGTGGGAGGTAAGGCGGCGGGTCGCAGGTTGACGGCGTCGACGCAGCAGATTTGGATGTTGCCCGACACGAGCAGTTCCCCATCGCGTTCTGCGTGTTGCGCGAAGTGTATCGAAGCACGGCCCAGCTTGGTGATCTCGCTGTGGATGGTCAGCAGGTCATCCAGCCGCGCCGGCTTGCGGTAATCCATGTCCAGCGAGCGCACCACGAAAAGGCGTTGCTCGGTGACGGCCATGGTCGATTGGTTGATGCCCAGCGCGCGCAGCCACTCGGTGCGGGCGCGCTCCAGGAACTTGAGATAGTTGGCATAGAAAACCACCCCGCCCGCGTCCGTGTCCTCGTAATAGACACGAACCTGCAGGGTGGATCTCGGCAAGGCGTCAGCGGTCACGTTGCGGGTTCGGCAAATCCGGCAGAGTCTGCCGTTCAGGCCTGGGCCAGGGCGGCCAGGGTCTGCGCCAGCGCATCGCCCACGGCGACCTTCACGTTCTCGCCCTGGCGGCGGGATTGCAATTCCACCACACCGTCGGCAAGGCCGCGTTCTCCAACTGTTACGCGCACCGGTACCCCGATGAGCTCCCACTCGGCGAACATGACCCCCGGGCGCTGGTCGCGATCGTCCAGGATCACGTCCACGCCTTGTTCCTGCAGGGCGGCGTAGAGCTTTTCCGCCTCGTCACGAACCGTTGCACTTTTCCCCCAGCCCACGGGGCAGATCGCCACCTGGAAGGGGGCGATGGCGGCCGGCCAGATGATGCCGCGCGCATCGTGGTTCTGCTCGATGGCGGCGCCCACGATGCGGGTGATGCCGATGCCATAGCAGCCCATGCGCAGCAGCGCCGGCTTGCCGGTCTCGTCCAGGAAGGTCGCGTTGAGCGCCTCGGAATACTTCGTGCCCAGGAAGAACACGTGGCCGACCTCGATGCCGCGCTGGATCGCCAGGCCCTGGCCGGAGGGGCCGATGTCGCCGGCCACCACGTTGCGCAGGTCCGCCACCCGTTCGGGCTCGGGCAGGTCGCGGCCCCAGTTCACGCCGGTGTAGTGGAAGTCCTCGGCGTTGGCGCCGCAGACCAGGTCGCTCATGTTGGCGACGGTCAGGTCCGCCACCACGCGCACGGGCTTGGCCGTGCCGATGGGGCCCAGGTAGCCCGGCTTGCAGCCGAAATGCTCGACGATCTCGGATTCGGTGGCGAAGCGCCAGCCGGCCTTCAGGCCCGGCAGCTTGCCGGCCTTCACTTCATTCAGCTCGTGGTCGCCGCGCAGCAGCAGCAGCCAGATCTGGACGGGGCCGTCCTCGGGATCGGTCGCCAGCACCAGCGATTTCACGGTGCGTGCCAGCGGGATGCCCAGCAGGTCGGCCACGGCCTGGCACTTGGCTGCGCCGGGCGTCGGGGTCTTGGCCAGCGCCTCGGCGGGCGCGGCGCGCTCGGCCAGCAGGCTGGGCGCGTGGGCCAGCTCGATGTTGGCCGCGTAGTCCGAGCCCGGATCGTAGACCAGCAGGTCTTCGCCGGTGTCGGCGATCACCTGGAACTCGTGGCTGCGGTCGCCGCCGATGGAGCCGGTGTCGGCCGCCACGGCGCGGAACTCCAGCCCCAGGCGCTTGAAGATGCGCATGTACGCGTCGTACATGACGTCATAGCTGCGCTGTGCGCCTTCGTCGTCGCGGTCGAAGGAGTATGCGTCCTTCATGGTGAATTCACGGCCGCGCATCAGGCCGAAGCGGGGACGGCGCTCGTCCCGGAACTTGGTCTGGATGTGATAGAAATTCACCGGCAACTGGCGCCAGCTGTGGATCTCGTTGCGCGCGATGTCGGTGATGACCTCTTCCGACGTGGGCTGCAGGACGAAATCGCGGTCGTGGCGGTCCTTGATGCGCAGCAGCTCGGCGCCGTACTGCTCCCAGCGGCCCGACTCCTTCCAGAGTTCGGCGGGCTGGACGACGGGCATCAGCAGTTCGACGGCGCCCGCGCCGTTCATTTCCTCGCGGACGATGGCCTCGACCTTGCGGATGACCTTCAGCCCGAGCGGCATGTAGGTATAGATGCCGCCGGCCAGCTTGCGGATCATGCCGGCCCGCGTCATGAGCTGGTGGCTGGCCACTTCGGCGTCGGAAGGGGCTTCTTTCAGGGTATTCAGGTGGTAACGTGAGGCACGCATAGATTCGCCAGGGGCTCCGGGGGTCGGCAGATCGGACTTCAGATACGTATAATCGGATGCAATTGTATTGAATTCGCTGGAGGTGGCCCATGCTCGATCGCGAAGGCTACCGTCCCAATGTCGGCATCATCCTCGTCAACCACAAGAACGAGGTCTTTTGGGGTAAGCGGCTGCGCGAACACGCCTGGCAGTTTCCGCAAGGCGGCATCAAGCACGGTGAAAGTCCCGCGCAGGCAATGTACCGCGAGCTCCATGAGGAAGTGGGCCTGCGGCCCGAACATGTCCGGATCCTGGGGCGAACACGCGACTGGCTGCGTTATAACGTACCGGAGAATTTCGTGCGCCGTGAGTGGCGCGGCCATTACAAAGGCCAGAAGCAGATCTGGTTCCTGTTGCGGCTCATGGGCCGCGACAGCGATGTCTGCCTGCGCGCCACGGCGCACCCCGAGTTCGACGCCTGGCGCTGGAGCAAGTACTGGGTGCCGCTGGATGCGGTCATCGAGTTCAAGCGCGACGTCTATACCCAGGCGCTGAACGAGCTGTCGGTCATCCTGTTCCGGCGGCAGCAGGAAACCCGCTATCTGCGCCAGCGGGTGCATGGAAACCGGGGAGACGGCGCGTCCGGCGCGCAGTCTCCCGCAGAAGGAAGCGACACGTATGCGCATATTGCTGGTTGAAGACGAACGCGAGATGGCCGCCTGGCTGGTCCGGGCGCTGTCTCAAAGCGGCTTCGTCCCCGACCACGCGGCCGATGCGCGCACGGCCGAGGCTTTCATGGCGGGCAACGAATACGACGCCATCGTCATGGACCTGCGCCTGCCCGACAAGCACGGCCTCGTGCTGTTGCGCGAGATGCGCAATCGCAGCGACAGCACCCCGGTGCTGCTCCTGACGGCGCAGGGCGCCCTGCAGGACCGCGTGCGCGGCCTGAACCTGGGCGCAGACGACTTCCTCACCAAGCCCTTCGCGCTGGAGGAGCTGGAAGCGCGCCTGACCGCGCTGGTGCGCCGCAGCCGTGGCCGCCAGCATCCGCGCCTGCAGTGCGGGTCGCTGTCCTATGACAGCGAAAGCCGTTCCTTCACCCTGGACGGCGGCCTGCTTTTCCTCACCCCACGCGAGCACGCCGCGCTGGCGGCCTTGCTGACCCGCAGCGGCTATCCGGTCGACAAGTCCAGCCTCTTCGGCAAGGTCTTCACCCACGACAGCGAAGCCAACCTCGACGCCATCGAGGTCGTGCTGCACCGCCTGCGCAAGAAGCTGGCGGGCAGCGACGTGCGCATCACCACGGTCCGCGGCCTGGGCTACATGCTGGAAAGCGTGGCCAGCGAAGCCAGTGAAGCCGCACCTGGCTAACTGGCGGCTGTTCCGTCTCATCGACGTCGTGGTGCCGCGTGTCGGCATCCGGCCGCTGCTGGTGGCCTTGCTGCTGCCGGGCATCATCGGCCTGCTGATGCTCGACAGCTGGAACGACTACCGCACCCTGTCCGAGATCACCGCCGAGGCCTACGACAGCAGCCTGCTGGAGCCTGCGCGCGTGCTGGAAAGCAGCGTCGAATTCGCCAACGACCTGACCCTGCGCATCAGCGCACCCATGTATGCGCAGGTGCTGCTGGAGTCGCGCGCGGGCCTGCGCAAGTACTACCGGGTGGAGGAAATCGATCCGCCCATCGCGCCAGGCAAAGGCTCGCCCGTGCTGCCAGGGCGGGCGCTCATCGGCATGCCCGACATGCCGATGCCGCCCCAATGGCCCGCCGATGCGGGCGAGCCCGTCTTCTACGATTCGGTCTATCGCAACGACCCGGTGCGGGTGGTGGCGATCTGGCGCGACCTGTTCTATCGCGGCGCGCATCGCCAGGTGCTGGTGCAGGTGGCCGAAAGCATGGGGCCGCGCCTGAACGCCGAGGAGCGCGGCCGGCAGCAGGAGGCCCTGCGCGATGCCCGCATGGTCGTGCTGGTGGTGCTGCTGGTGTGGCTGGGCGTGGCCCTGGCCTTGCGGCCGCTCTATCGCCTGCGCAATGAAATCCGCAGCCGTTCCCCGCAGGACTTGAAGCCCCTGGATCCCGCGCGGGTGCCGAACGAGGTCGTGCCGCTGGTCGAGGCCGTGAACCATCACATCGCCCGCTATGGCGACATGCTGGCGGAGCAATCCGCCTTCCTGGCCGATGCCTCGCATCAACTCCGCACGCCGCTCGCCATCATGCTCACGCAGGCCGAATACGCCTTGCGTGAGCGCGATCCGCAACGCATGCGCGAAGGCCTGCATGCGCTCATCGAGCAACTTGGCCGCACCCGGCGCCTGACCGAGCAGTTGCTGTCGCTCGCGCACGCCAGCCACGAGGACGAACGCACGGCGCAGGCCGTCGATGTCGACGAGCTGGCGCGGGCCGTGGTGTTGCGCTACCTGCCGCTCGCCCGCGAGAAAAATCAGGATCTCGGTTGCCTGACCTCGCCCGCGCCGGACGCCGATGAAGACCGGACGCGCTGGCCTTTGGTCGTGCAAGGCATCGAGGCCGAGTTGCAGGAAGCGCTCTCGAATCTCGTCCACAATGCCCTGCATTACGCGCCGCCTGGCGCGTGCATCACGGTCTCCGTCGAGCCTGGCGAGACCGACGTGCTGCTGGCCGTCACCGACGACGGGCCCGGTCTCGAGCCGGCGCTGCGCGAGCGCGCCTTCGGGCGCTTCGACAGGGCCGGCGCGGAGAAAGGCGAGGGCGGTTCAGGCTCGGGCCTGGGCCTTGCCATCGCGCGCGCCTATGCGCGCCGCAACGGCGGCGATGCCACGCTGGAAGACGGCGAAGTGCGTGCCGATGGCGGCGTGGGATTGCGCGCGGTGTTGCGTCTGCCGCGCGGCTGACTACCCCGCTGATTCCGTCTTTCCGGTTCCATCTTTGCATTGGGGATTTCCCGCGCATCGTGTGCGCTTCCCTCTGTGACGCGTGTTTTTCAATCCACGCTGTTACACATCCGCGAAAGCAAATCGCAAGCCTCGCTTCCTAGACTCCTGCACTTTCAACTGCGCGTCAGTTGCCCGCAAAGCCTTGTGCCATGCGGGTGGCGGCGCATGCCTACAAGAAAGGGGGAGTACATCCGTGGAACCGAAGATAGTTGTTCCGCCAAGCGTCATGCGGCGCGAATGGTGGGCCGGGGGGATCATGATCGGGCTGGGCATTGCCGTCGTGATCGGCGGCAACCTGTACCAGGTGGGCAGCCTCTCGCGCATGGGCCCGGGGCTCTTCCCCATCATCCTGGGCGTGCTGCTGGCGCTGATGGGCGTGCTCATCATCGTCACCGCCAAGACCCTGCCGCCCGACGAGGAAGGCGACGAAATGGGTCCGCCCGAGTGGCGCGGCTGGGCCTGCATCCTGGGCGGCCTGGTGGCCTTCATGATCCTCGGCCGCTACGGCGGCCTGGTGCCGGCCACCTTCGCGCTGGTCTTCATCGCCGCCATGGGCGACCGCGAACACAACTGGCGCACCGCGTTGCTGCTCGCCTTGGGCGTGACCGTCGTGGGCTGCGCCATTTTCTCGTGGGGCTTGCAGCTGCAATTCCCGCTGCTGCGTTGGGGCTGATCGAACATGGATATCTTCAATAACCTGATGCACGGGTTCTCCGTCGCCTTCGCGCTGGACAACCTGATGTGGGCCGCCTTCGGCGTCTTCATGGGCAACCTGATCGGGGTGCTCCCCGGCATGGGCGTGCTGGCCGCCATCTCCATCCTGCTGCCCCTGACCTACACCATGACGCCCACCGCGGCGCTGGTCATGCTCTCGGGCATCTACTACGGCTCGCAGTACGGTGGCGGCATCACCTCCATCATGCTGAACCTGCCGGGCACGGCCTCGCACGCCGTGGCCTGCCTGGACGGCAATCCGCTGGCGCGCCAGGGCAAGGCGGGGTCCGCGCTCTTCATGCTGATGTTCTCGTCGTTCTGCGGCGCGACCGTCGGCATCCTGGCCATGATCCTCTTCTCGCCGATGCTGGTGGAAGTCGCCTTCAAGTTCGGTCCCGCCGAATACTTCGCCATGATGATGCTGGGCCTGCTGGCCGGCGCCACGCTGGCCAAGGGCTCGGCGGTGAAGGGCGTGGCCATGGTGCTGGTGGGCCTGGTGCTGGGGGTGATCGGCACCGACGTCAACACCGGCGTCATGCGTTTCCACTTCGGCATCCTGGAACTCAGCGACGGGCTGCAGATCGTGGCGCTGGCCATGGGCCTCTTCGGCATCGCCGACTTCCTGAAGAACGTCAATCGCATCGACTCCAGCGCCAAGATCATCGGCGGCGGCGGCATCTCGATGAAATCGATGCGTCCTGAAAAGGGCGACATCAAGCAGTCGCGCGGCGCGCTGGTGCGCGGCACGGCCATCGGCGCGGCTTTCGGCGTCCTGCCCGGCACCGGCCCGACGATCGCCTCGTTCATCTCCTACGCCGCCGAAAAGAAGGCCGCCAAGGACCCGCGCCGTTTCGGTCGCGGCGCCATCGAAGGCATCGCCGGCCCCGAGGCCGCCACCAGCGCATCGACGCAGACCAGCTTCATCCCCACGATGAGCCTGGGCATCCCGGGCGACCCCGTGATGGCGCTGATGCTGGGCGCGCTGATCATCCACGGCATCCAGCCGGGTCCGCAGATGATGATCGAGCACGGCGACATGTTCTGGGGGCTGATCGCCAGCTTCTGGGTCGGCAACGTGCTGCTGCTGTTGCTCAACCTGCCGCTCATCGGCATGTGGATCCGCATGCTGTCGGTGCCGTTCCGCTATCTCTTCCCTGCGGCCTTGTTCTTCGTGTGCGTGGGGGTCTACAGCACGAACAACAACCTCTTCGACGTCGCGATGGTCACGCTCTTCGGCGTGGTGGGCTACTTCTTCATGCGCCTGCGCTTCGAACCCGCGCCCCTGCTGCTCGGTTTCGTGCTCGGCCCCATGGTCGAAGAGAACTTCCGCCGTGCGCTGCTGCTGTCGCGCGGTGACCTGTTGATCTTCGTCGAACGTCCCATCAGCCTGGGCTTCGTCGTGGCCTGCGTGGCGCTCGTGGGCTGGCTGACCTTCTCGGCCATCCGTGCGCGCCGCCGGGAGCTGTCTCCTCAGGTGCAGGCCGGCTGATCCCGGGTCTGTCCTGTCTTTCCAGGCGATAACCGTGCTACGGTTATCGCCTGTTTTTTTGGGCCCCCCCCCCGAAGCGCTGCGCGCTTCCCCCCAGGGGGCGGTGCTGGTGGACCGGCAGAGCCGGCTCCACTGCACCCCGGATCGGACCGCTGCATGCGGTGCGGGGGCGCGAGGGCAGATCATTTCAACTAGAGGAGACTGGATTCATGCATGTGCTGTTCGCTGCCGAAGGCTATGACACGGAACGTTGGGTGGGGGAGTTTGCCAAGGCCTTGCCTGGGATCCAGGTGACCGCCTGGCAGCCGGGCGATGCGCCGCGGGGCGCGGATGCGGCCATCGTGTGGCAGCCGCCGGCGGAATTCTTCAGGACCGAGCCGGGCCTGCGTGGGGTGTTCAACCTGGGGGCGGGCGTCGATGCCTTGCTGGCCTCGGGGACCTTGCCGGCGTCGGCCACGCTGGTGCGCCTGGAAGATGCGGGCATGTCGGTGCAGATGGCCGAGTATGCGCTCTACGCGATCCTGCGCGCGGCGCGCGATTTCGACGTCTATGACGCCGCGCAGCGCGATGGCCGCTGGCACAAGACGCCGCCCATCCGCCGCGCGCAGTGGCCGGTGGGTGTGTTGGGCCTGGGCGTGGTGGGGCGGCGCGTGGCGCAGGCGCTGGCCGCGTTCGACTTTCCCGTCGCGGGGTGGTCGCGCAGCGGCGGCGAGGTGCCGGGCGTGGAGGTCCATGCCGGCATCGATGCCCTGCCCGGGTTCCTGGCGCGCACCCGCGTGCTGGTCAATGTCCTGCCGCTCACCGACGAAACGCGCGACATCCTGAACCGTGACACGCTGGGCCGCCTGCTGCCTGACAGCCATCTCATCAACGTGGGCCGTGGCCAGCACCTGGTCGAGGAAGACCTGCTGCACGTGCTGGAAAACGGCCCGCTGGCCGGCGCCACGCTGGATGTCTTCCGCACCGAACCGTTGCCCGAAGGGCATCCGTTCTGGGCCCACCCGAAGATCCACGTCACGCCGCACGTGGCGGCCCGCACGCTGCGCGCCGAGACCATCGCGCAGATCGCCGAGAAGATCAGGGTGTTCGCGGCGGGCGGCACGCCGTCGGGCGTCGTGGCCCGCGACCGGGGCTACTGAGCGGGCGGCTGGGGCGCGTGCGGCCCCATGGCATAGACATGCGGCAGGCGGCGCGCCAGGAAGTCCACCAGCGTGCGCACCGCGGGTAGCATGCCCCGGCGCGACGGGTAGATGATGTGCACGATGCCGGTCGGGGCTGACCAGTTCGGCAATACCTGCACCAGCTTGCCCGCCCGCATGGGATCGGCCACGGCCACGTCGGGCAGCAGCACGATGCCGCCATCATGGATGGCGGCCTCCACCAGCACCGGGAAATCGTTGCACGCCATCTGCGGGGTCACCGTCACCGATACGCTTTCCTCGCGCGGGCCTTGCAGGGCCCAGCGCACCGGGCCGCGCGTGTCGCTGAAAGCCAGCGTACGCGCCTCGGCGAGTTCGGCGGGGTGCTGCGGCGCGCCGTGGCGGCGCAGGAACTCGGGGCTGGCCACCAGGTACGACGCGCTCGATCCCAATTGGCGCGCCACCATCTCCGCGTCGGTATCCAGCTTTTCACGGACGCGCAGGGCCAGGTCCACCCCTTCACGGATGAGATCGATGCGGCGGTTCGAGGCAATGATCTGCACGGACACTTTCGGCCACGCACGCAGGAACTCGGGCATCAGCTTGGGCAGGGCTTCATGCGCAAGCGCGATGGGGGCGCTCATCACCACCGTTCCCGACGGTTCGGCGCGCAATTGCTCGATCGCCTCGTCGGCGGCCAGCGCCGACTCGGTGACGGCGCGGCAATACTGCAGATAGCGCTCACCGGCCGCCGTCAGGCTCAGCCGCCGCGTCGTGCGCTGCAGGAGGCGCATCTGCAGGCGCTCCTCGAGCAGGGCGATGCGGCGGGACAGGCGGGACTTCGGAATGTCCAGGCGGCGGGCCGCGGCGCTGAAGCCGCCGGCCTCCACGACCTGGGCAAAATAATAAAGATCGTTCAGGTCGTGCACGACGCTTCCTGTTCGGGGCGCGCGGACGAGTTCACCGCTCGGCGGGAGAACTCGTGTCGCGCCAGTGCCGCAGCACGCGTTGGAAGAAGAGGCTGTTGGGCACCTGCAGCGTATGGCTGCCCGTGCCCGCATCGGCCTCCACCAGCGTGGTGTAGACCAGGTTGATGTCCAGCACGCGGCCACGGATGCCGGGCTTGTCGCCGCTCTCGATGAGCTCGATCAGGTCGCCGGGCCGGAAGGCGCGCGTGGTGAAGATGAGCAGCGCGCAGAACAGGTTGGACAGCACGCTCCAGGCGGCGAAGAACGCCACCGCGCCCACCGCCGCGAAGCCGGTCAGGGCCGTCCACAGCACCGTGCCGGAGACGCCCAGGCGCTCCAGCGCCCAGAGCATCGCGCCGCCATACACCACGAAGGCCACCACGCGCGTGGTCAGCATCGCGATGTCGTAGGGCAGCGCATAGGTCTTGGCCAGCCGCCTGATCAGCATGCGCGCCACGCGCATAGCCAGCCAGGCAGCCAGGACGATCAGGCCGACCTGCACAAGCAGGGCCAGGACGTTGAACCAGCTTCCTGCCCAGGAGGGCAACTGGTTGTGCACCGAAATCAGGAATTGACGCATGGGAACATGCGCGGGCCGGGGGCCCGCGCCAGGAACATCAGGGCTTCAGGCGGGTGATCAGGCTGGAGGTGTCCCAGCGGCCGCCGCCTTGCTTCTGCACGTCGGCATAGAACTGGTCCACCACGGCGGTGACCGGCACCCGCGCGCCGTTGCGGCGGGCTTCGTCCAGCACGAGGCTCAGGTCCTTGCGCATCCAGTCCACCGCGAAGCCGAAGTCGAACTTGCCGTCGACCATCGTCTTGCCGCGGTTCTCCATCTGCCAGCTCTGGGCGGCGCCCTTGCTGATGACGTCCAGCACCAGCTTCATGTCCAGGTCGGCCGACTGGCCGAAGGCGATGGCTTCCGACAGGCCTTGCACCAGGCCGGCAATGCAGATCTGGTTGACCATCTTGGCCAGTTGGCCGGCGCCGGGGCCGCCCACCAGCGTGACCGCGCGCGCGAATGCGCCTGCCACGTCGCGGATGCTGTCGAAGGCGCCTTGCTCGCCGCCGCACATCACGGTCAGCACGCCGTTCACCGCGCCGGCCTGGCCGCCCGAGACGGGGGCGTCCACGAAATGCAGGCCCAGGCCCTTGGCCACGTCGTACAGCTCGCGCGCCACGTTGGCCGAGGCCGTCGTGTGATCGACGAAGATCGCGCCCTGCTTCATGCCGGCGAAGGCGCCGTCATCGCCCAGCACCACGCTGCGCAGGTCGTCGTCGTTGCCCACGCAGGCGAACACGATCTGTGCATCCTGGGCCGCTACGCGCGGGGTCTTGGCATGGCTGCCGCCGAACTCCGCGACCCACGCCTCGGCCTTGGCGGGCGTGCGGTTGTAGACGGTGACGGAATGGCCGGCCAGCGCAAGGTGGCCAGCCATGGGCAGGCCCATGACGCCCAGGCCCAGGAAAGCGACTTTCAGCGGGGGAGTGGATTCGTAGGACTTGCTAGCAACCGAGGCCATTTATCTTGTCTCCGTGAGGTGGGTGTCAGGCGTCAGGAGTCCCGAGTCTAGCGCAAAGCAACCCGCCCACGGCAGTCCGACGGGCTCAGAAGCCGGCGGCCAGCCCGTCGCGCCGGCTGTCGCTGGCCGCGACGTAGCCGTCCACGGCCGGATTGCCCAGCCGCCAGATGAACTGGCCCGAACCGAAGTCCATATAGGCATCCGGGCGGGCCTCCAGCACATGGCCGCGCGCGCCCAGCGCCGAACGCAGTCCGGCGGACACGCCTGCCTCCACGTCCACCGACAGGCCCTCGTTCCATTTCCAGCGCGGCGCGTCGCACGCGGCTTGCGGCTGCTGGCCGTAGTCCAGCATGCGCACCAGCGCCTGCACCTGGCCTTGCGGCTGCATGTTGCCGCCCATCACGCCGAAGCTCATGACGGGGGCGCCGTCGCGGGTCAGGAAACCGGGAATGATGGTGTGGAAGGGCCGCTTGCCGCCGCCCACCACATTGGGATGGCCGGCCTTGTTGCTGAAGCCGAAGCCGCGGTTCTGCAGGCTCACGCCCGTGCCCGGCACGACCACGCCCGAGCCGAAGCCCATGTAGTTGGACTGGATGAAGCTCACCATCATGCCGTTGCGGTCCGCGGCGGTGAGGTAGATCGTCCCGCCCAGCGGCGCGCGCTGGCTCGTGTAGACCTGCGCACGCCGGGTGTCGATGCGGCGTGCCAGGCTGGCCAGGTAATCATCATTGAGCAGCGTCTCGGCGCTCAGGGTCATGTGGGCAGGGTCGGCCACGAGCGCATAGACGTCGGCGAAGGCGAGCTTCATGGCCTCGATCATCAGGTGCTGCGTGTCCGCGTGATCGACGGCACGCACCGTCAGGTCGAAGTGCCGCAGCACGCCCAGCGCCATCAGCGCGGCGATGCCCTGGCCATTGGGCGGGATCTGGTGCAGCGTGTAGCCGCGATAGTCCATCGAAATGGGTGTCACCCATTCGGGGCGGAAGTCCCGCAGGTCGCGCAGCGTCAGGGCCGCGTCGTGGGCCTGGGCATGGGCCACCAGCTTGTGCGCGGTCTCGCCTTCATAGAAGTCCCGGCCCTCGGTGTGGGCGATGCGGCGCAAGGTGTCGGCCGAGCCCTTCAACACGAACTGCTCGCCGATCGCAGGCACGCGTCCGCGCGGCAGGAAGTGCTCGGCGAAGCCCGGCTGGCCGCTCAGCAGGTCGGCCTGCGCCGCCCACTTGGCCTGCACGACCGGCGAGATGGCGAAGCCGCGTTCCGCGTAGTCGATGGCGGGGGCCAGGACCTGACCGAAAGGCAGGCTGCCCAGCTTCTCGTGCAGGGCTGCCCAGCCGGCCACGGCGCCAGGCACCGTGACGCTGTCCCAGCCGCGTTGCGGCACGGCGCCATTGTGCTTGCGCTGGAAGTATTCCGGACTCCACGCGGCGGGCGAAGGCCCGGAGGCGTTCAGCCCGTGCAGCTTGGCGCCGTCCCACACGATTGCAAAACAGTCCGAGCCCAGCCCGTTGCTGACGGGTTCGGTCAGCGCGATGGTGGAGGCTGCCGCGATGGCTGCATCCACGGCATTGCCGCCCTGTGCCAGCACGCGCAGGCCCGCCTGCGCGGCCAATGGCTGCGAGGTGGCGACGACGTCGCGGGCGAAGACGGGCACGCGGGTGGAAGGGTAGGGATTGGTCCAGTCGAAGCGCATGGAAAGGGTGCCGCCGGATTCGGGGTAAACCCGTAGCTTAGCGTAGGCTTTTGTGTGCGTTGCAGCATGCGCCGAGGTCCGCGCAAAGCCTGGGTCGGCTGGGCTTCCCCAAAAAAACGCCCCGGCACAAGCCGGGGCGTTCTCGGATCCTGCCGCCAGCCCATGGGGGCTGGCTGGGGCGGGAATCAATCCTCTTCGACGAAGGTCTCTTCGCGCTTCTTGCGGATGCTCGGCAGGGCGACCAGGATCACCAGCAGGGCAGCGGCAGCCAGCAGCGAGGCCGACAGCGGACGCTCGAGGAAGGTCATGTACTCGCCGCGCGAGAGCAGCAGCGCCCGGCGGAAGTTCTCTTCCATCATGGGGCCCAGCACCAGGCCCAGCAGCAGCGGGGCGCCTTCGCACTTCAGCTTCGCCCAGATGTAGCCCACGACGCCGAAGATGGCGGTGGTCATGATGTCGAAGGAGTTGTAGTTCAGCGAATACACACCGATCGTGCAGAAGACCAGGATGGCCGGGAAGAGGATGCGGTAAGGCACCTTCAGCAGCTTGATCCACAGGCCGATCAGCGGCAGGTTCAGCACCACCAGCATCAGGTTGCCGATCCACATCGAGGCGATCAGGCCCCAGAACAGTTCCGGGTGGCTGCTCATCACCTGCGGGCCGGGCTGGATGTTGTGGATGGTCATCGCACCCACCATCAGCGCCATCACGGCATTGCCGGGAATGCCCAGCGTCAGCAGCGGGATGAAGGAGGTCTGCGCGGCGGCGTTGTTGGCCGACTCGGGACCTGCCAGGCCGGCCGGGTGGCCCTTGCCGAAGCGCTTCGGTTCCTTCGAGATCTTCTTTTCCAGCGTGTAGGACGCGAAGGACGACAGCACGGCGCCGCCGCCGGGCAGGATGCCCAGCATCGAGCCCAGGGCGGTGCCACGCAGCACGGCGGGAGCGGCTTCCTTGAACTCCTGCTTGTTGGGATACAGCGTGCCGATCTTGTCGGTGATGTCGACGCGGTTTTCCTTCTGCTCCAGGTTGGTCATGATTTCGGCGAAGCCGAACACGCCCATGGCGACGATGGCGAAGTCGATGCCGTCCTGCAGCTCGGGAATGCCGAAGTCGTAGCGGGCGACGCCCGAGTTCACGTCCGTGCCCACCATGCCCAGCAGCAGGCCCAGCAGGATCATGCAGATAGCCTTGGGCAGCGAACCCGAGGCCAGCACCACGGCGCCGACCAGGCCCAGGATCATCAGCGAGAAGTATTCGGCAGGGCCGAACTTGAACGCGACTTCAGCCAGGGGAGGCGCGAAGGCGGCCAGCAGCAGCGTGGCCACGCAACCGGCGAAGAACGAGCCCAGCGCGGCGATGGCCAGCGCGGCGCCCGCGCGGCCGTTGCGCGCCATCTGGTGACCGTCCAGCACTGTCACCACCGCCGATGTCTCTCCAGGGAGCGCCACCAGGATGGCCGTGGTCGACCCGCCATACTGGGCGCCGTAGTAGATACCGGCCAGCATGATCAGGCCCGCGATGGGGGGCAGCACATAGGTAATGGGCAGCAGCATCGCGATGGTCGGCACGGGGCCGATACCGGGCAGCACGCCGATCAGGGTGCCGAGCACCGCGCCCAGCAGGGCGTACGCAAGGTTCTCGGGCGTGAACGCCACCGAGAAACCCAACATCAGGTTGTCAAAGAGTTCCATATTCGTCGGCGCCTCAGTTCATGCCCAGGAAAGTCGGCCACAGGGGGAAGATCAGCCCCAGGCCCTTGATGAATGCCAGCCAGCAGAAGACCACCAGGAAGACAGCGTTCGCGACGGCGACTTTCCAGCTGAACTCATGGCTGGCATAGCTGCTGGCGATGACCAGGATGAACAGCGAGAGATACAGCCCGAGCGGGCGCAGCAGGAAGCCGAACAGAATGACCGAGCCCACGATGATGCCCAGGATCTTGACGTCGAACTTGCCGACCTCGGTTTCCTCGGCCTTGGGGGCGAGCGCGGTGAGCCCGACGACTGCGCCCAGGACGGCCAGGCAGATGCCGAGCCAGAAGGGGAAGTAGCCGGGGCCCATGCGGGCGGCGGTTCCCATTTGATAGCTCGTTGCCTGGAAGGCAAAGCCCAGGCCCAACGCAACGAACATGACACCGGACCAGAAGTCCTGTTTGTTTCTTAGCTGCATGATGAAAAGCTCCTGTACCCCTGTTTGTCCAACTTATCGTTTCGTGGATCAGCGCTACCGGCAATGACGGGAGACTGACGTACTTTTGAAAGGCGACATGGTAATGGACCGCTTTCGTTGCGGAAACCTGGAAGATGTACTAGTAATATGGGGTTTTCCCTAGAAACTGGCGGGAAATACCGACTTTTGGGCTCAACCCTCAGTTTGCTTTCAAGGAATGAAAGCGGAATGAAAGTAAACAGGAAGATTCCTGAAAGAGAAGGACCGCCGGGGCGCGACGCAATCGCTTACCTTCTCGGCTTGAAAGGTTTGTCATAGCCTCGTGAAGGATGGTTTACGATAGCGCCCATGCTGGAAGACCTCGACCATCTCGCGGCCCGCATCGGGCAACTCGTGCAGCGCTCCCGCAACCTGCACGCGGAACGCGACGCCCTGCGGAACAAGCTTGCACACACCGAAGCCGAGCGCGACGCCCTGCGCCGCAGCCAGGCCGAAACGGAAGCGCGGGTACAGAGCCTGCAGTCCGGGCTCAGCGACGCCGAGCGTGGCCGGGAGCAACTGCTGTCCCAGGCGCAAGGCGCCGAAACCGCCCTGCGCGCCGAGATCGAGCGCCAGCAGAACGAAATCCTCACGCTCCAGGCGCGCCTGCAGTCACGCGACGCCGACGTCCTGCGCCTGCACGACGTTGCCGCCAGCGCCCAGGTGCGCATCGATGCCGTCCTGGCGCGCCTGCCGGGCAATGCGCCCCTCACCGACGCGGCTTTGCAGGAGACCAATTAATGGAACGCATAGACGTCTCTATCCTGGGCCGTGACTACTCGCTGGCCTGCGCGCCCGAGGAAAAGGCAGCCCTGCAGGCGGCCGTGCGCCACGTCGACCAGCTCATGCTGCGCATCAAGGGCTCGGGCAAGGTCTCCAGCAACGAACGCATCGCCGTCATGGCCGCCATCCAGATCGCCAGCGAGATGCTGGCCATGAAGGCGGCGCCCGACGGTCCGCTGGGCGGGTTGGCGGTTGGCGACTTCAAGCGTAAAATAGAATCCATGAATCACCTGCTCGACGAAGCAATCTCCGGGCAGGAGCGCTTGGTCTGAGGACATGCCTGGGGAAGCCCCGGGCGTCCGAAGCCAGCTGAAACAGGATTCTCGGAATTTTCAGTTTGTCCCTGCGGTGTTCGAGACTAGGCCATATATTCTCTGAACCTATGCTTTACGGCATAAGGTTGCAATGGCTCTCCGGTGGGTGTGATCGTCTCTCTGTCAGACGAACTCAAAACCGGGCTAGCGCGACCACCTTGAACTCTAGGGTTCGAGATGCCGGCCTTGACGGCACATGCGGGGCATTTCCAGCAACGGGTCTGCGTGTTCCACGCAGGCCCGTTTTGTTTTTCTGCCCTGCCTGTTCGTTGTTCTTCGGGCCGTGTGCGGTTGGCGGCCTGTCTTCATCCAGTTGATCTGAAAGGGAACACCATGCAAACGCTACGCTCCATTCGCTCGCGCACCCTCCTGGCGAGTGCGCTCCTCCTCGCCCTGGCCGCGGCCATGCCCGCCGCGCACGCCCAGGATCGCGGCGCCGATGAGCGCGGTCCGCGCGCCGAATCGCGCCAGCCCGAACTCACGTTGCAGGCCCAGGCTGTCTCGGAAGTGGTGCAGGACACCGTCACGCTGACGCTCGCCGTCGAAATCGAAGGCGCGGACCAGGCCAGCGTGGGCAAGAAACTGACCGCGGCGCTCAACGATTCCCTGGCCCAGGTCAAGGGCGACAAGGACGTGAAGGCGCGCAACGGGGCCTACCGTATCTGGGCCAACACGAACCGCGACGGCAAGGTCACCGGCTGGCGTGGCCGCGTCGAGCTGCTGCTGGAGTCGAAGAACTTCGAGGCGGCGTCGACCCTGGCCAGCAAGATCTCCGCGCGCATGCCCATCGCCGGCATCGGCTTCTCCCTGTCTGAAGAGGCCCGCGCCCAGGAAGAAAAGCGTCTGCTGACCGAGGCGGCGAATGCGTTCCGCGAGCGTGCCCTGTCGGCCGCGACGGCTTTCGGCTTCAAGGGCTACCGGATCCGCAAGCTGGACCTGAGCGGCAGTGGCGCGCAATATGTCGTTGCCGCGCGCCCGCGCGCGGCCATGATGGCATCGGCCTCCCTGTCCAAGGAAGCCGACGTGTCGCTGGAAGCCGACACCGTGACGGTGACGGTCTCGGTCAACGGGACGGTTTTCCTGCAGTAAACAGGAACAGCGCGAGCCCGCCGATCATCATCGGCAGCGACAGCCACTGGCCCATGCTCAGGCCGCCGGCCAGCAGGCCCAGGAAGCTGTCGGGCTCGCGCGTGAACTCCACCATGAAGCGGAAGAAGCCGTAGCCCATCACGAAGACGGCGCACACCTGGCCGGTGGGGCGCGGCTTGCGGGCGAACAGCCAGACGATCACGAACAGGGCCAGGCCTTCCAGCCCCATCTGGTAGAGCTGCGAAGGATGGCGGGCGATGCCGTCGCCCGTCTGGGGAAACACCATGCCCCAGGGCAGGGTCGTCGGACGGCCCCACAGCTCGCCGTTGATGAAGTTGCCCAGCCGCCCCGCGGCGAGGGCCAGCGGAATGAGCGGCGCCACGAAGTCGCCCACTTCCAGGGGGCGGTAGCCGCGCTTGCGGGCGAACAGCCACAGCATGGCGATCACGCCCAGCAGGCCGCCGTGGAAGGCCATGCCGCCTTCCCACAAATAGAAGATCTCCAACGGGTGGCTCAGGTAGTAGCTGGGCTTGTAGAACAGCACATAGCCCAGGCGCCCGCCGGCGATCACGCCCACCACGCCATAGAAGATGATGTCCTCCAGGTCGCGCATCGTCATGCGGGTCATGCCCCGCTTGATGCGCCAGCGGCCCAGCACCCAGGCCAGCGCGAAGCCGGTCAGGTACATCAGGCCGTACCAGTGGATGGCCAGCGGGCCGATCTGGATCGCGATGGGGTCGAATTGCGGATAGCGCAGCATGGCGGGTAGACACAAAAGAAAGATGGCCGATAATAACCGCTGCCCTTTTCGCCGTTACCGTGACCATCACCCCCGGGCTTGCCCGGCAGGATAAGTTAAGTAAAAAGGAAGAGACGCATGCCGCATAACGAACGTTCCCGCCATATCACCCATGGCGTCGCCCGGGCCCCCAACCGCGCCATGTACTACGCGCTGGGCTACACCGAGAAGGACTTCGACAATCCCATGATCGGCGTGGCCAACGGCCACTCGACGATCACGCCCTGTAACAGCGGCCTGCAGGTCCTGGCCGACCGCGCCATTGCCGCGGTCCGCGAGGCGGGCGGCAATCCCCAGGTCTTCGGCACGCCCACCATCTCTGACGGCATGTCCATGGGCACCGAGGGCATGAAATATTCCCTCGTGTCCCGCGAAGTCATTGCCGACTGCATCGAAACCGCGGTCCAGGGCCAGTGGATGGACGGCGTCCTGGTCATCGGCGGCTGCGACAAGAACATGCCGGGCGGCATGATCGCCATGGCCCGCACCAACGTGCCCAGCATCTATGTCTATGGCGGCACCATCAAGCCGGGCCGCCACAAGGGCAAGGACATGAACATCGTCTCGGTCTTCGAGGCCGTGGGCGAATTCACCATGGGCCGCATGGACGAGAAGGAGTTCAAGGAAATCGAGAAGTGCTCGATCCCGGGCTCGGGCTCCTGTGGCGGCATGTACACCGCCAACACCATGAGTTCCTCGTTCGAGGCCCTGGGGCTGAGCCTGCCGTACTCCAGCACCATGGCCAACGAGGATGCCGAGAAGGCGGATTCGGCTGCCGAGTCGGCGCGCGTGCTCGTCGAGGCCGTCAAGAAGAACATCCGTCCGCGCGATCTCATCACGCGCAAGTCCATCGAGAACGCCGTCTCGGTCATCATGGCCACGGGCGGCTCCACCAATGCGGTGCTGCACTTCCTCGCCATCGCGCATGCCGCCGAGGTCGAGTGGACCATCGACGATTTCGAGCGCATCCGCAAGCGCGTGCCCGTCATCTGCGACCTGAAGCCCTCGGGCCAATACGTTGCCGTGGACCTGCACCGTGCAGGCGGCATCCCCCAGGTCATGAAGCTGCTGCTCAACGCCGGCCTCCTGCATGGCGACTGCCTGACCATCACCGGCAGGACCCTGGCCGAAACCCTGGCCGATGTGCCGGACGTGCCGCGCGCCGACCAGGACGTCATCCGCCCCATCGACAAGGCGCTGTACAAGCAGGGCCACCTGGCCATCCTGAAAGGCAACCTGTCGCCGGAAGGCTGCGTGGCCAAGATCACCGGCCTCAAGAACCCGGTCATCACCGGTCCGGCGCGGGTGTTCGATTCCGAAGACCTGGCCATGGCCGCCATCATGGACCGCAAGATCCAGCACGGCGACGTCGTGGTCATCCGCTACGAAGGCCCCAAGGGCGGCCCGGGCATGCGCGAAATGCTGTCGCCCACCTCCGCCCTCATCGGCCAGGGGCTGGGTGAAACCGTCGGCCTCATCACCGATGGCCGCTTCTCCGGCGGCACCTGGGGCATGGTGGTCGGCCACGTGGCGCCGGAGGCCTACGTCGGCGGCCCGATCGGCCTGATCGAAGAAGGCGACTCCATTACCATCGACGCCAAGCAGTTGCTGCTGCAGCTCAATGTCGCCGATGACGTCCTGGCCGAGCGCCGGGCCCGATGGCAGCAGCCGCAACCTCGTTACACCCGCGGCGTGCTTGCCAAGTTCGGCAAGCTGGCCAGCACGGCCAGCCGCGGCGCAGTCACGGACAGTTTTGATGCAACCTAGAATCTGGATGGGCGCGGTGCTGTTTGCAGCACCGCTGTGGGCGGGGGCGCAGGCCCTCGATGGCACGGCGCTGGCACAGAAGAATCGTTGCCTGGCCTGTCATCAGGTGGATGCCAAGCGGGTGGGGCCGTCATTCCGGGCCGTCGCCGAGCGTTTTGCCGGCAAGGGCGAGGATGCCGCCACCCTCGATTACCTGGCGCAGTCCATCCGCAAGGGGGGCCGCGCGCGCTGGGGAGCGGTGCCCATGCCCGCCCAGCCCCATGTCAGCGAGCAGGATGCGCATGACCTCGCGCGCTGGATCCTGACCTTGCCGCCGCCGGGCTGAGCCTGGCGGTCGCGGCGCCCGCCATTGATTTGGCCAGTCCCGGCCCCACATGGTTCAGTGCTGGAGCCCTTCAGGCATACATATATAGGAGCCGCCATGTCCGTGTCCTCTTCCTCCTCGCAGGTCGCCGTCTTCGGTGGCGGCTGCTTCTGGTGCGTCGAAGCCGTCTTCAAGCCCCTGAAGGGTGTCGTCTCGGTAACCTCGGGCTATAGCGGCGGGCATGTCGACCATCCGACCTATGAACAGGTCTGCGGCAAGGGCACCGGCCACATCGAGGTGGCGCGCATCGAATTCGACCCGTCGGCGGTCTCCTACGATACCCTGCTGGAAGTCTTCTTCGCCACGCACGACCCCACCACGCAGGATCGGCAGGGCAATGACGTCGGCCCCCAGTACCGCTCGGCCATCTTCTGGCAGGACGAGGCCCAGCGTGACTCGGCCCAGGAGGTCATCGACCGCCTGACCCAGGAAGATGCCTTCGGAGCACCTATCGTGACTGAGCTGCGGGCACCGGCCACCTTCTGGCCCGCGGAGCCGGAGCACTACGACTATTACGCCCGCCATCCCCAGCAGGGCTACTGCCAGTTCGTCATTGCGCCCAAGGTGGCCAAGCTGCGCAAACAGTTCCAGGACAAATTGGCCTAGGCCGATTCGTCCCTGTCATTTATCAGGAAGGGAGCCCGCGGGGCTTCCTTCTTTTTTTCTGGGAGGGCGAATCTCTTGGAGAGAGGGCTATATATAGAGAGTGGGTCTCTCTGTAGGGGAGGCCTCTCTATGGGGAGGGAAGCTTGTCGCAGGGAGAATCGAAGAATTTCATCTTTTTTGGTGGTTGGCTTGCAAGGTGCAAAAAAAGGGTGCTATAGTTCGCCCCCTCGCAACACGACACGCAAGTTGTTCTGCAACAAAAGTGTGGTTGTTGGGGGTGAGGTAGGTGAGGTGCTTAAGCGAAAACGCGGTGCGCCACACAAGCTAAAAAAGTTGTGTTATAGTTTCGGGCTCGGCAACACGAACTGATTAAGGGTTAACCCTGAGGTTCGGCGAGTCGGGAAACGAGAGGAAGCGATGCGGCGCAAGCCAAGTCGGTTTTTCGGGGAGTCGGTAGTTGGCGTTGTTAGGCTTAAGTCAAAACGCGAACGACTTGACAAACGAAAAAAACTGCTTCATAATCTCGTTTCTCTGCTGCTGAAACAGCAAGCGACGCGAAAGCAGCGCTACTGAGTCAGAGGCGAAGTTGATAGCAGTAACGACCGCAAGGTCACCGTTCTTTAACAACTAAACAGCCGATAAGTGTGGGCGCTTGGAATGAGTGCGCGTGCCAATGATCCAGCTTGCTGGATTGCTGGCTAGCCAACTAAATCAAGTGCTCACTTAATGAAGTAAGGTTTTTTAAACCTCACTTCCTTTGAGTAGCAGCGACGTATGACCGGCCTTCTTCGGAGGGTTGTTAATACGGAAATTACAGAGATTGAACTGAAGAGTTTGATCCTGGCTCAGATTGAACGCTAGCGGGATGCTTTACACATGCAAGTCGAACGGCAGCACGGACTTCGGTCTGGTGGCGAGTGGCGAACGGGTGAGTAATGTATCGGAACGTGCCCAGTAGCGGGGGATAACTACGCGAAAGCGTAGCTAATACCGCATACGCCCTACGGGGGAAAGGGGGGGATCGCAAGACCTCTCACTATTGGAGCGGCCGATATCGGATTAGCTAGTTGGTGGGGTAAA